>Ga0316203_1000067_pt1 | contig 196448 bp, 183 predicted proteins | sample 6monrhotite_MG_FD_204940 | JGI IMG/M metagenome (GOLD analysis project Ga0316203, IMG submission 204940) | Microbial mat bacterial communities from mineral coupon in-situ incubated in ocean water Damariscotta River, Maine, United States -... | ecosystem: Environmental > Aquatic > Marine >... | reverse complement strand
ACCAGGCCCGCCACGACGCCCTGGAGCCCTGGCTGGAGCACTACAACTACACTCGAGCCCACACCGCCTGCGGAGGCAAACCCCCGATCACCCGAGTGTCACCAACGTCATGACCGAGTACACCTAGCTGATCTGCTGCACGGGCTCCGTGTCGGCCAGGGGGCTCGCATCGCGGCCGCGCAGGTCGGGGTGCCAGCCGTGGAAGGCGCTCGCGACGATGACGCCCAGGAGGGCGAAGCCGATCGCCGTGTAGAACCCGCCGAGCGGCCCGATCTCGTCGATGAGGAAGCCCGCGACGGCCGAGCCGAAGGCTGCCCCGATGAGCTGGCCGGTGCCGAGCCACCCGTAGGCCTCCGCGGTCTCGCTGAACTTCACGCTCGCCGAGACGATCGCGAACATGACGGCGAGGGCCGGCGCGATGCCGATGCCGGCGATGACGAGGGCGAAGGCGAGCCACCAGAACTCGAGCGCGAACGGCGCGGCGGCCATGCCGACGAAGAGAATGCCCATGCGGCGGGCGAGCGCCCACGGGCCGATCGGCAGATGGCCCATCGAGAGCCCGCCGATGAGCGAGGCGATCGCCCAGATGCCGAAGAGGACGCCCGCCTCTGCGCCCTCCTCGCCGAACACCGCGACGACGCCGACCTCGATCGACGCGGCCGAGCCGATGAGCAGGAAGCCCGTGATGGTCGACAGCAGCACGGCGCGGTTGCGCAGCACGACGCCCATGCGACGCCGACTGCGCGGGATGCGCACCTTGCCGACCTCGGGGCACGCGATGAACCACGTGCCGCCGCCGATGAGGAACACCGCGGCGACGGCGATGGCGATGACGCTCGAGACCTGCGTGGCGAGGAAGACCGTCATGACCGGCCCCATGATCCAGATAATCTCCTGCGCCGAGGCGTCCAGCGAGAACAGTGGCGTCAGCTGGCGCGAGGTCACCATCTTGGGGTAGATCGTGCGCACGGCGGGCTGGATCGGCGGGGTCGACAGCCCCGTGACGAGACCGACGATCATGTACAGCCAGATGGGCATGGGTGCGACGGCGATGAGCAGGATGCCCGTGGCGCACACGATGAGCGTGACGACGAGCACGGGGCGCATCCCGAGGGCTCCCATCCATCGGCTCGTGAGGGGGCCGGCGACCGCCTGGCCCACGCTCGTCGCCGCGAGCACGAGGCCCGCGGCCGCGTAGGAGTCGAAGATGCCCTCGATGTGGATGAGGAAGGCGAGCGAGAGCATGCCGGAGGGCAGCCGGGCGGTGAGCTGCGCAGAGATGATGCGCGCCACGCCGGGAGTTCTCAACAGGTCGCCATATCCACTCACAAGGGCACCAGCCTAGAGCCTGTTGGCCAGGTGGACACATTCTCGGATTTCCGGGCGTTCGGAGGCCTTCCGCGCCGTGTCGGAGGTCGGTGGAAACCTGTGCATAACCAGGCGAACTTATGCACAGGTGTGGACGACACGCCCACAAGATGTTGGGTGCCGATCCGACGCGGCACCCGATATATAGTGATCACACCGTGCGCCGGGGGAAGGCGTGCAGAGCCCGGATTTCGGGGCTTTTTCCGACCGTGGACGCCGTTTCGCACGACAGCGAGGCGGCGGCACCGGCGAAACACTGAGGGAGCAGACGTGAGCATCACCGTTGTCAAGCGCGATGGAAGCCGAGAGGCGTACGACGCCAACAAGATCAACCTCGCCATCGAGCACGCCGCCCAGGGCCTCGACGACAACATCACGTGGGTGACGCAGATCGCGAGCGAGCTCGAGCTCACCCTCTTCGACGGCATCACGACGCAGCAGCTCGACGAGGCCGTCATCCAGGTCGCTCTGCAGAACGTGAAGGACGACCCGGCGTTCGACACCGTCGCCGCGCGCCTCCTGCTCAAGACGATCTACAAGCGCGTGCTCGGCGACTACGAGAATGCGGCCGAGCTGCGCGACCTGCACCGCGAGCACTTCGCCGCGTACATTCAGCGCGGCGTGAGCGAGAACCTGCTCGACTCCCGCTTCCCCGACGCCTTCGACCTCGAGGCGCTCGCTGCTGCGCTCGACCCTTCGCACGACGACCTGCTCAAGTACATCGGCGTCGTGACCCTCAACAACCGCTACGGCATCAAGGCGCGCAACGGTCAGCCCCTCGAGACCCCGCAGTACTTCTGGATGCGCGTGGCCATGGGCCTCTCGCTCAACGAGGCCGACCCCACGAGCCACGCCATCGCCTTCTACAAGAAGATGTCGGCGCTCGAGTACCTCGCCGCGGGCTCCACGCTCGTCAACGCCGGCACGAGCTACCCGCAGCTCTCGAACTGCTTCGTCATGGAGATGCAGGACGACATCGAGCACATCGCCAAGAGCGTGCGCGACGTCATGTGGCTCACGAAGGGCACCGGCGGCATCGGCCTCTCCGTGACCAAGCTTCGTGCGCAGGGCTCGCCCATCCGCTCCAACAACACGACCTCCACCGGGCCGATCCCGTTCATGCACACGATCGACTCGGTGCTGCGCGCGGTCAGCCGCGGCGGCAAGAAGTTCGGCGCCCTCTGCTTCTACATGGAGAACTGGCACATGGACTTCCCGGAGTTCCTCGACCTGCGCCAGAACTCCGGCGACCCCTACCGCCGCACCCGCACCGCCAACACGGCCGTCTGGATCAGCGACGAGTTCATGAAGCGCGTGCAGAACGACGAGGACTGGTACCTCTTCGACCCGCTCGAGGTGAGCGACCTCAACGAGCTCTACGGCAAGGCCTTCTCCGCCCGCTACGCCGAGTACGTGGCGATGGCCGAGCGTGGCGAGCTGAACATGTTCAAGAAGATCGGCGCGCGCGAGCAGTTCAAGCAGATCCTCATCTCGCTGCAGTCCTCCAGCCACCCGTGGCTCACGTGGAAGGACACGATCAACAACCGCGCGATCAACAACAACACGGGCACGATCCACCTTTCGAACCTGTGCACCGAGATCTGCCTGCCGCAGGACCGCGACAACATCTCGGTCTGCAACCTCGCCTCGATCAACCTCAGCCGCCACCTCGTGGATGGCCGGCTCGACTTCGCGAAGATCGCCGAGAGCGCGCGGCTCGCGGTGCGCCAGCTCGACAACCTCATCGACATCACCGTGTCGAGCGTCGACGAGGCCGACCACGCCAACACGACCAACCGCGCGATCGGTCTGGGCGTCATGGGCTTCACCGATGTCGTCGAGAAGCTCGGCTACTCCTACGACTCGGAGGAGTCCTTCGACCTCATCGACGAGATCATGGAGCACGTCTCTTACGCGGCGATCGACGAGTCGGCCGAGCTCGCGAAGGAGCGCGGCTCCTACGACAACTTCGCCGGCTCGCGCTGGTCGCAGGGCATCGTGCCGATCGACACGATCGACCTCACCGAGGCCGATCGCGGCCTCGAGATGCAGGTCAACCGCACGACGCGACTCGACTGGGACGCGCTGCGCGAGAAGGTCAAGGGCGGCATGCGCAATGCGACCCTCATGGCCATCGCCCCGACCGCATCCATCGGCCTCGTCGCCGGCACGACGCCGGGACTCGACCCGCAGTTCTCGCAGATCTTCAGCCGCTCCACGAGCTCGGGCAAGTTCCTCGAGGTCAACCGCAACCTCGTCGAGGCGCTGCGCGAGCGCGGGCTGTGGGAGTCGGTGCGCGAGTCGATCCTGCGCAGCCAGGGCGACATCCAGGGCATCAGCGCGATCCCCGACGACGTCAAGGCCACCTACAAGACGAGCTTCCAGCTCTCGCCGTACGCCTTCCTCGAGGTTGCGGCGCGCGCCCAGAAGTGGATCGACCAGGCCATCAGCCGCAACATGTACCTCGAGACGCGCGACGTCGACGAGATGGTCGACATCTACACGGCCGCCTGGAAGAAGGGCGTCAAGACGACCTACTACCTGCACATGAAGCCGCGCCACACGGCCGAGCAGTCGACCGTCAAGGTCAACAAGTCTGAGACCGTCGGCGGCGACGGCTCGAGCACGCGGCGCAAGGGCTTCGGCGCGGCGTCCTCCGGCTCCGCCGCCCCGGCGAGCACCGAGGCGGAGACCGTCGGTGCGTCCGCACCGAAGCGGGGCTTCGGCTTCGGCGGCGCCAGCAAGGCGGCAGAGTGATGCGCCGCGACCCCCAGGCTTCCGGAGGGACGACGGGCGAGGTGGACTACCTCGTGCCGATCGACCCGATGGACGAGTTGCACTGCGAGAGCTGCCAGTAGGCGCAGCGCTCGGCACGAGCATCCACCCCTGTTTGCTCCCTATTCACCCGCACCGGCCACCGGTGCACTGACGACCAGAAAGACGAGTCACCGACCATGGGCATTCTCGGCACCGGCATTCAGGAGGGCTTGCTGCTCAAGCCCGTCACCTACAAGTGGGCGATGGAGCTGTACGACCAGGCGGTCGCCAACACGTGGTTCCCCAACGAGGTTCAGCTCGGCGAAGACATCGCCGACTTCAAGAAGATGACCGATGAGGAGCGCCACGCGATCACGTTCCTCATGAGCTACTTCAACCCGAACGAGCTGCTCGTCAACAAGGCGCTCGCGTTCGGCGTCTACCCCTACATCAACGCTCCCGAGGCGCACCTCTACCTCGCGAAGCAGATGTGGGAAGAAGCGAACCACTGCATGAGCTTCGAGTACGTGCTCGAGACCTTCCCGATCGACCGCGCGGCCGCCTACGACTCGCACGTGAGCGTGCCGTCGATGGCGCGCAAGGAAGAGTTCGAGGTCAAGTTCATCCGCCGCATGACGGAAGACACGCTCGACATCACGACGACCGAGGGCAAGCAGGACTTCATCCGCAACCTGGTCGCCTACAACGTGATCCTCGAGGGCATCTGGTTCTACAGCGGCTTCATGGTCGCCCTGTCGTTCCGCCAGCGCAATCTGCTGCGCAACTTCGGGTCGCTCGTCGACTGGATCGTGCGCGACGAGAGCCTGCACCTCAAGTTCGGCATCAACCTCATCCTCACCGTGCTCGAAGAGAATGAAGACCTGCAGACGGAGGAGTTCGCGAACGAGATCCGTCAGATGATCCTCGACGCTGTCGAGATGGAGGAGCAGTACAACCACGACCTCCTCCCGGGCGGCATCCTCGGCCTCAACGCGAACTACATCAACCAGTACGTGAAGTACTTGGCCGACCGTCGCCTCGAGGAGCTCGGCTTCGAGACCGAGTACAACGTCACCAACCCGGCGAAGTGGATGGCGACGGCGAACGACACGCTGCAGCTCGTCAACTTCTTCGAGTCGACGAACACGTCGTACGAAGTCAACGCGAAGACCTCGGCATAGCCGAGCCCTTCGCCGACAACCCCCCACGGCCCGTGCCTCACGCTGACCTCCTCTTCCTGGGAGGGGTCGTCCCTCGAGGCGCGGGCCGTGGCGGTTCCGCACGCCCCGAGCCGCTGCAGGTCGCCGTCGTCGACGGGCGCATCGCCGCGATCGACGCCGACCTGAGCGCGTGGCGCGGGCCCGGCACCGAGGTCGTCGATCTCGCGGGCGGGATGCTGCACGCCGGGTTCGTCGACGCCCACATCCACCCCATCCAGGGCGGGTTGGAGCGACTCGGCTGCGACCTCACCTCGGCGTCGACCGCAGCCGAGTACCTCGAGGTCGTCGCGCGGCATGCGCGGGAGCATCCGGCCCGCAGTGACGTGTCGGGCAGCGAGTGGATCACGGGCGGCGGCTGGAGCATGAGCTCATTCCCCGGCGGCACGCCCACCGCGGAGGCGCTCGACGCCGTCGTGCCCGACCGGCCCGTGCTGCTGTTCAACCGAGACCACCACGGGGCATGGTCCAACACGGCCGCGCTGCGCGTCGCCGGCGTCGATGCGTCGACCCCGGACCCGGCCGACGGCCGCATCGAGCGCGACGCCGACGGCCGACCGACCGGCACGCTGCACGAAGGCGCCACGCGACTCGTCTCCGCCTTCGCCCCGCCGACGACGGCCGAGGACGAGCATGCGGCGCTGCTCGAGGCGCAGCGCTACCTGCACTCGGTCGGCGTGACCGGCTGGCAGGACGCCATCGTCGGCTCCTACTTCGGCGCCTCCGACACGGCGCTCGTGTACGCAGCCGCGCTCGAGAGCGGCGAGCTCACCGCCGACGTCGTCGGGGCCATGTGGTGGGATCGCGATCGCGGCATCGAGCAGGTGCGCGAGCTCGTCGCCCGCCGCGACGCTCTCGCTGCCCGCCTCGGGCCCGCTGCGCGCTTCCGTCTGACCGCCGTGAAGATCATGGCCGACGGCGTCATCGAGAACGGCACGGCCTCCCTGCTCGAGCCCTACCTCGGCCCCTTCGGCGAGGGCGAGAACCCGCGCGGGCTCGCCTTCGTCGGCGGGCAGGCGCTCACCGACGCGATCGTCGCCCTCGACGCGGCGGGGCTCTTCGTGCACGTGCACACGATCGGCGACCGGGCGGTGCGCGAGGCGCTGGACGGCTTCGCGGCGGCGCGCGCGGCCAACGGATGGGCAGACCGCGAGGCGACGGATGCGCGGCGCCACCACCTCGCGCACCTGCAGTTCGTGCATCCCGACGATGCGGCACGGTTCGCCGAGCTCGGCGTGACTGCGAACGCGCAGGCCGTGTGGGCCTGCCACGAGCCGCAGATGCGCGAGCTCACCCTGCCCGTCGTAGGCGCCGAGCGCGGCGCGCAGCAGTACCCGTTCGCGAGCATCCTTCATGCGGGTGGCGTAACGGAGCGGCGGGATGCTCGGCCGGTGCTGTGCGCGGGCAGCGACTGGCCCGTCTCGACGCCCGACCCGTGGCAGGCGATCCACGTCGCCGTCAACCGGCGCCTGCCCGTCGACGACCCCGAGTTCGACCCCGAGCCGCTGCTCCCGCACGAAGTGCTGACCCTGGCCGAGGCGCTCGACGCCTACACGGCCGGGTCATCGTGGATCAACGGGCGCGGGCGGGGCGACGCCGAGGTCACCGGAGTTATCGAGGTGGGTGCTGTGGCCGACCTGGCCGCGACCGACCGCGACCCCTTCGCGGGACCCGTCGAGGGCATCCACGAGACGCGCTGCGTCGGCACCTGGGTCGCCGGCCGCCGCGTCTACGAGAGAGGGAGCGCTTCGTAGCTTCCGCCGTGCGGCGCGGCCATGCCCATCGGAACTCCGTCGAGCGCGAGTACGAAGCGCGGGTCGTCGAGCACCCCGCTCGGCAACCGCGGGAGAACGCTTGTCATGACGGAAGCCCCTTCGAGACTCACGTGGCGCGCGCCGGTGCGGTCGATCAGGGTCTGAGCCAGCTGTCGTTGCTGCTCGTCCAGGTAGGCGAACACGGCACTGTGCATGATCACCAGAGTCGCTTCGCTCGGAGCTTCGGCAGCGATGCTCGGCAGGTACTCGAGGAGGTCGCCCTGGACCACCCGAGGAGGGCTTTCAGCGAGAAGACGGAGGGAGTCTCGCAGGCGGACCCGGCGCTCGTCGTGCTCTGGCCAGACTAGGGACTCGAACCAGAGCAGCTCCTCGGCGTCCTGCAGATCGACCGACGACCTATCGATTCCCGCACGCCAGACGATGTGGGGGAGCGAAGTCGGCGACGAAACCGCCATCAGTGAGCACTCGAGCGTGACCCCGCGGGACTCGTTCCGGGGGCGAAGCTCGTGAACGCCGGCGTCGGACAAGAATCGGTATCTATATCGATCGGGGATGAGACACAACCCTGCAGATGCACCCAGCTCCAGCAAAGCGATGGGGCCGGGAATCTGGCTCAGAGCCATCAGGAGAGAAGCGCATCGAGCTGGTTCGTTCGTCTGGTTGATGCGAGTCAGGACCGTGGTGCAGACCGCATCCCAGTTCTGTCCCAACCAGTGCGGGAAGTCCGCGGTGTCAGCGGACGCGCCATGAACTCGAGCGGCAGCGAAGAGGAGATTGGGCTGCCGTTTCTCGCGAGGTAGGGCACTGATTCGCTCACACAGCTCTCCGTCTGCTGCTACGGCGAGGGCCCATGCCTCGTACTGAGCGCTCGAACCGTGAGCCTCCAACGCTGCCCAGCGTCGGTACCCATCGGCTACCGCGTTCATGAGCCGAACGTAGCAGGGCACCGCGAGGCCCAGGACGTCAGCGGTGGATCGGCGCGCCTTCGAACGCGCGCACCAGCGCGGCATCGCCGGTGACGCGGAAGCGGTCGGGCTCGTCGAGCGCGCTCGCCCGCTCCCACAGGAGGAGCAGGAGCGCAGCCGCGGACCCCTCGATCGTCGCCGTCGGGTCGGTCTCGTCGTCGAGCGACCAGTCGGGCGTGAGGGTCCACGTACGGTCGGCGTCGGTCGCGGTCAGGCGTACGGCTCCCGGCAGGGGCTCGAGCGACGCGCGGCTGCGAGCGAGGAACACCCCGAGGAACTCGTCGACGCCGTCGGCGGCGAGCTCGGCGTCGAGCTCGGAGGGCACGGCGAATCGGGAGCCGGGCGCAGTGCGCACGTCGAGCAGGTGCTTGAGCGACTCGAGCACCATGCGCCGCCGCCAGAAGGCGGTCGTGCCGGTGGCGCCGCCGATCACCCAGCACTCGCGATCGTCGCGCTCGAGCTCGGCGAGCAGCTCGGTGCGAGCATCCCGCAGCACCGTCGTCTTGGTGTCGTCGTCGAGAGGCGACTCTGCGCGATCGGCGGGCGAGCCGGTGCGCAGGATCGTCGTGACCCAGCGGTAGACGGCAGTCACGTGGCCGGCGACCGCGCCGACCGTCGGCCACAGGGCAGAGTGCACGGCGTCGTCGGCGCGACGCACGCCGACTTCCTCAAGGAGCGCGGTGGACAGCATCGTGAAGCGCCCGATCGGATCGGAGTGGACGGCGACCATGCGGCGAGCATAACCGCCGCCTCCCCGTGGCCCTCGCGCAGGGGCGTGACGAGGGTTAGAGTCGGCCGCACACGAGTAGACGAGGAGACAGCGATGGATCTGGGTGCATTTTCTGTGAGTCTGGCCGTGAAGGATCTGGCGGCGTCACGCGAGTTCTACTCCGCCCTGGGCTTCGAGGTCGTCGGCGGGCAGGCCGAGGAGGGGTGGCTGATCCTGCGCAACGGGACGACGAACCTGGGCCTGTTCCAGGGGATGTTCGAGGGCAACATCCTGACCTTCAATCCGGGATGGTCCGCCGAGGCGCAGAACGTCGACCACTTCACCGACGTGCGGCAGATCGAGACGTCGCTGCTCGATCGGGGCATCGAGCTCGACGAGAAGGTCGCCGCCGACGGCGAGGGCCCCGCCCACATCACCCTGCGCGACCCCGATGGCAACGCGATCCTCATCGACCAGCATCGCTGAGAGCGCGGAGGCCGCGCCGTCGATTCGGCTAGCCGGCGAGGTGCTTCCGGATGCGCTGCACCGAGATCGGTCCGCGGGCTCCGAGCTGCTGCGCGAAGAGTGACAGCCGCAGTTCTTCGAGCATCCACCGGGCTTCCACGATCTGAGCTGGCGAGTCGGAGGCGAGGGGCAGAGTCCCGCCCGCGCGGCGGTAGAGCTCGGCAGCCTCGGCGACCTCGAGCATCCACGCGCGATCGCGCCCGAGGTTCTCGGCGAGGCGTTCGACACGGTAGCTGATGCCCCGCACGTAGACGGCGAGGCGCGGGAGGCGCTCGAGCCCCGCGCGCCCGACGAAGCCGTCGAACACGAGCGCGTTGAGCTGCTCGCGCGCGTCGGCGAGCGGCGCCATGAGCGCGAGCGAGGAGGCGCGACTGATCGCCGCGTCGGCCTCGCGGGCCGCCGCGAGCACTCCGGCCACCGTTGAGACGACGCCGAAGAGACGGTCGGGCAAGCCCGCGTTGACGCGATCGCGCACGGCCTCGAAGGCGGCGAGGTCACGGGGGACACCGGACGCGGCATCCAGTTCTGCGTCGATGACGGCGCGCAGAGCGTCGTCGATGAGCGCGGCTGTCGACCGATACGGCGAGGCGCCGAGGCTCAGCTTCTCGGCGCTCGTGAGGTGCTCCTGGATGTAGGAGAGGGGCGAGTGCACGCCGAGTTGCACGAGGCGGCGTACGCCGGCGCGGTGGGCGCGCTCCTGCTCCTCGGGCGTCGCGAGCACGCGCACCGCGACGCTCGCGCCCTCGTCGACGAGGGCGGGGTAGGCGCGGATCGTCGTCTCACCGCGGCGCGTGTCGAGCTGCTGCGGCATGCGCCCGCCGTCGCCGATCGACGCGTCCCATGCGGTGATGCCGCCGCGCTCGATCGGGTTCGGGGCCGCGGCCGTCGCGACGCGTGCAACCGAGTCGCGTGTGCGCTCGCGCAGCTTCGCCTGCAGCGCGCGCAGGTCGGTGCCGCGCGCGAGGCGCCGCCCGCGGTCGTCGACGACCGCGTAGCCCATGCGCAGGTGGGCGGGCAGTCGGTCGAGCTCGAAGTCATCTGGGTCGACGGGCGTGTACGTCTGCCGCCGGATCTCCTGCGCGAGAAATTCGGTGAGCGGCAACTCGCGCAGGTCGGCCCCCGGCGGCACGGCGTCGAGCAGTTTGCGGGCCCAGTCCGCCGCGGGCACGACGTTGCGGCGGATCGCCTTCGGCAGCGTCTTGAGCAGCGCCGTCACGAGCTCGTGCCGCAGGCCGGGCACCAGCCAGTCGAAGCCGCTCTCGTCGAGGCGCGGCAGCAGCGGCAGCGGCACGGTGACGGTGACGCCGTCGTCGGCGGCACCGGGCTCGAAGCGATAGCCGACCGTGAGCGTCTGGTCACCCAGCGTGAGCCGGGTCGGGTAGGCGTCGGCGTCGTGCTCGGGCTCCTCCTCGACCTCCACGAGGTCGGCGCGGCGCAGCGTGAGCAGGTCGGGATGCTCGGCTCGAGCATCCCGCCACCACCGCTCGAAGCGGCGCACGTCGGTGACGTCTGCGGGAATGCGTTCCTCGAAGAACTCGACGATGCGCTCGTCGTCGAGCAGGATGTCGCGGCGCCGGCTGCGCTCCTCGAGCTGCTCGAGCTCGCGGCGCAGGGCCGCGTTGTCGCGCAGGAACGCGGTGATGCGCTTGTCGAGCCGACTGACATCCCAGTCGCCCTCGACGAGGGCGTGGCGGATGAACAGCTCGCGCGCGAGCGGCACGTCGAAGCGCGACAGCTGCGCGCGGCGGCGCGGCACGATCGGCACGCCGAAGAGCGTGATCTTCTCGGTGACGACGGCGGAGCCTTGGCGTTTCTCCCACCGCGGCTCGCTGAACTGGCGCTTCGCGAGGTCGCCCGCGAGGGGCTCGGCCCACGCCGGGTCGATGACGGCGACCGTGCGCGCGAAGAGGCGGCTCGTTTCGACGAGCTCGGCGGCCATGACGGCGTCTGGCTGCTTCTTCGCGAGACCCGAGCCGGGGAAGAGCACGAAGCGGCGCTGTCGCGCGCCGAGGTAGTCGCGCTTCGCGGGGTCTTTCAGGCCGATGTGCGAGAGGAGGCCGCTCAGGATCGCTTTGTGAATCGCTGTTGCGTCGGCTCCGTCTACTCCGTCTGCCGGATGCTTGCCGACGCCCTTCGTCTGCCGTCTGACTTGCCTCTCAACATCCGCCCACTCGCGAATGCGCAAATAGTTGAGGAACTCGCTGCGCACCTCCTTGCGGAACTGGTTGCCGCTGAGCTCGCGCTGCCTTTTCTGCAGGTGGTTCCAGAGGTTGAGGAGGCTGATGAAGTCGCTCGTCGGGTCGCGGAAGCGGCTGTGCAGCTGGTCGGCGCGCTCGCGCTTCTCGACGGGCCGCTCCCGCGGGTCTTGGATGCTCAGCCCCGCGACGATCGCGATGACCTCCCGCGCGACCCCGAGTCGGGAGGCCTCGACCACCATGCGCGCGTAGCGCGGGTCGAGCGGCAGCTGCGCGATCTCGCGGCCGACCTTGGTGACGCGCGGCTCGCCGTCCTTCGTGGTGATCGCTTGCAGTTCCGTCAGCAGGTCGAGCCCGTCCTTGATGCCGCGCTTGTCGGGCGGCTGCAGGAACGGGAACTGCGCGATGTCGCCGAGGCCGAGGGAAATCATCTGCAGGATGACGGCGGCGAGGTTGGTGCGCAGAATCTCGGGGTCGGTGTACTCGGGCCGTCGCTCGTAGTCGGCCTCCGAGTAGAGGCGGATCGCGATGCCGGGGCTCGTGCGCCCCGAGCGGCCGGAGCGCTGGTTGGCGCTCGCCTGCGAGATCGGCTCGATGGGCAGGCGCTGCACCTTCGCGCGCACGCTGTAGCGGCTCATGCGCGCCGTCCCGGTATCGACGACGTAGCGGATGCCCGGCACCGTGAGACTCGTCTCCGCGACGTTGGTCGCCAGAATGATGCGGCGCCGGATGCCCGGCGAGGGCCGCTCGAAGACCCGGTGCTGCTCGGCCGCGCTCAAGCGGCCGTACAGCGGCAGCACTTCGGTGGCGGCGCCGCGCGGGCCGGCGCTCGCGAGGTGCCCGCGCAGGGCATCCGTCGCGTCGCGAATCTCGTTCTCGCCGCTGAAGAAGCACAGCACGTCGCCGTCGCCCTCGAGGCCGAGCTCGTCGACCGCGGCGATGAGGCCGTCGAGCATGTCGATGGCCTCGCCGGGGGTGCTGGGGCCGTCGCTCTCGTCGTCGTCGGGATCCGTGAGGTTCTCGATGTCAGCGCCGTCCGGGACGAGCGGGCGGTACCGGATCTCGACGGGGAAGGTGCGGCCGCTCACCTCGATGATCGGGGCGGGCTGGCCCTGCGCATTGGCGAAGTGCGCGGCGAAGCTCTCGGGGTCGATCGTGGCGCTCGTGATGATGACCTTGAGCTCGGGGCGGCGGGGGAGCAGCTGCTTGAGGTAGCCGAGCAGGAAGTCGATCGTGAGGCTGCGCTCGTGCGCCTCGTCGATGATGATCGCGTCGAAATTCTTCAGCTCGCGGTCGCCGCGGAGGGCGGCGAGCAGGATGCCGTCGGTCATGAGAGTGACGCGCGTGTCGCGCCCGACCTGGTCGGTGAAGCGCACCTTGTAGCCGACGAGCCCGCCGAGCTCGGTGCCGAGCTCTTCGGCGATGCGCTCGGCGACGGTGCGGGCGGCGATGCGGCGCGGCTGGGTGTGGGCGATCCTCTCGCGGCCCAGCTCGAGCAGAATCTTGGGCAGCTGGGTCGTCTTGCCCGACCCGGTCTCGCCCGCGACGATGACGACCTGGTGGTCGCGAATGGCAGTGGCGATGTCGTCGCGCCGTTGCGACACCGGCAGGTCAGCCGGGTAGTGGATGCGCGGCACGGGGCCGCTCGCGGGCGCAGTCATGAGCCCTTCAGTCTAGGGTCGCGCTCTGATCGTTCGGCTCGTCGGTTCTGCGCGCGCGCCCGTCGTGTGCGGTTGACACACAAAGTGGTTTGCAGTACAAAGTAGTTATGACCATGAACTCCACCCCACCAGTTGACGACGAGCCCCTGCAGAGCCCCGACGAGGCGCTCGCACTCATCCGCGAGCAGCAGCGGTCGGTCGAGCGCGAGCAGCTCGGCGGTGTTCCGTGGATCCTCGGCGTGTGGGCAGTCGCGTGGGGCCTCGGCTTCCTCGCGCTCTGGTCGGGATACGACGGCGGCAACCCGTGGTTCCAGCTACCGCTCCCGCTCGCGGGCTCGATCTTCGGTGCGTTGCTCGTCGCGGCGATCGTGACATCGGCCGTCGTTGGTGCGCGCATCGGTCGCGGTGTGCGCGGCGATTCGGCGTTCTCGGGTGCGATCTACGGCGTCAGCTGGGTGGTGGGCTCGGCCGCGGTGTTCGTGACCGGTATCGCCCTGTCGAGAGCGGGTGCCGACGGCGCCCTCCTCTCGCTCTACTACCCGGCGGCGTACGCTCTCGTGGCCGGTCTCATCTATCTCATGGGGGCGGCACTTTGGCGCTCCCTCGATCAGCTCGTGCTGGGCGTCATCATCGCCGTGGTCGGTGCGGTAGCCCCGCTCTTCGGCGCGCCGACCAACAACCTCGTCATGGCCGTGCTCGGCGGCGGCGCATTCCTCGTCGCGGCGATCGTCATGCGGGTGTCGCTGAGCAGGCGAGCCCGATGACCGACCTCGACCCGGTCATCCATGCCGCTGCGCGGTTGCGCATCACGGCGACGCTCGCCTCTCTCGAGCCGGGGGACCGCATCACGTTCCCGCGGCTACAGGAGCTGCTCGACATGACCGCGGGCAACCTGTCGACGCATCTGCGGAAGCTTGAGGAGGCCGAGTACGTGGCCGTCGAGAAGAGCCACCAGGGCCGCACGCCCGTCACGTTCGTCACCCTCACCCGGCGCGGCCGTCGCGCCTTCGAGGACTACACCGATGCACTGCGCGCAGTGCTGGGAGGAGAAGAATGACCACCCTCGCCCGCCTCGACTCCGTCACGCGACGGTTCGGGTCGACGACCGCGCTCGACGCGGTGAGTCTCGAGATCCGCTCTGGCGAGATCCTCGGCCTGCTCGGCCCGAACGGCGCCGGCAAGTCGACGATGCTCACGCTCCTGCAGGGCAGCCGCCGACCGACGTCGGGAACCGTCGAGCTGTTCGGCGGCGACCCGAGCCTTGCGCGCTTCCGCGCCGAGCTCGGCAGCACTCCGCAGGAGACGGCGCTGCCCGACACCCTGCGCGTGAGCGAGGTCATCGACCTCGTCGCCGCGCACTTTCCCGACCGCGTGCCGACGGCGCAGCTGGCCGAGGAGTTCGGCTTCGCGGATCTGCTGCGCCGCCAGTGCGGGGCGCTGTCGGGCGGCCAGAAGCGCCGCATCGCGGTCGCGCTCGCCTTCGCGGGCCGCCCTCGCCTAGTGCTGCTGGACGAGCCGACGACGGGCCTCGATGTGGATGCTCGCCATGGGCTGTGGGCGGCGATCCGACGCCACCGTGCCGACGGTGCGACGGTCGTCGTGACGAGCCACTACCTGGAGGAGATCGAGGCGCTCGCGGATCGCGTCGTCGTGATCGACCAGGGCCGGGTGCTCGCCGATGACTCGCTCGACGCCGTGCGCTCGCGGGTCGAGTCGTCCATCGTGTCGCTTCGCTCGCCGAGCGCGCAGCGCATCGCCGAGCTCGCGGGCGTCGTGCGCGCCGAGCGTGCCGAGGGTGGGGAGGCCTCAGGCGACGGTACTGACCGCCTCGACCTCACGGTCGCCGACTCCGACGAGTTCGTGCGCACTCTCGTGACCTCGGGTCTGCCGTTCGAGCGTCTCGCGGTGCGCGGGGCGAGCCTCGAGGAGGCCTTCCTCGCTCTGACCGTGTCCACCCCCGCATCGCCCGAGAGGATCCCCGTATGACCGCCGCCGCTGACACCCGCGACCCAGTGACCCGCGCCCCGGAGACCCGTGCCTCCGGTCGCGTGTCGATGGTGAAGCTCTACGGCATGCACGTGCGCGCGCTCCTGTTGGAGACGCTGCGCGTGCCGATCGCGATCATCGGCTCGATGGTCTTCCCCGCGATGTCGCTCCTGTTCTTCGTCGTGCCGAATCGGGTGGTGGCGGACGACCCCGTGCTGGCGACGCAGGCGGTCATCTCCCTGTCGGTGTTCGCGGTCATGGTGAGCGCGCTGTTCAATCTGGGGCTCACGATCGCGGAGAACCGCGAGAAGCCGTGGGACCCGTACTTGCGCAGTCTCCCGCTGCCGCCCGCGGTGCGCATCAGCGCCCAGCTCACGGCGACGAGCGCGCTGAGCTTCGCGTCGATGATTCCCGTGCTGCTGGTGGGTGCGTTCGCGACGGCCGCGACGGTGTCGGTGAGCGGACTGCTGCTGGGGCTCGTGGAGCTCGCGCTCACGAGCATCCCGTTCCTGCTGCTGGGCGCGGCGATCGGCTACGCGTTCCCGTCGAAGGCGGCGATCGCGGTGATCCAGGTGGGCATGTTCGGCTTCGCGTTCGCGGGCGGGCTGTTCTTCCCGCCGCAGTTCTTCCCCGATTGGCTCGACGCTCTCTCGCGGTTCATCCCGGCGCGGCATGCGCGAGAGCTCGTGATCAGCGCGGTCGACGGCACGGCGCCGGATCTCTGGATGCTCGCGGGCGCGCTCGCGTGGACCCTCGCCGCCGCCGCCCTCGTGCTGTGGCTCTACCGCCGCGACGAGGGGCGCCGCTACCGCTGAGCCCGCGGGTGGGCGCTGGCCTGCGCCCGCCCGCCGGCGCCCACCCCTGCGCCGCCCACCCGGGCAGCGCGACGTCCACTCCTCTACCTCCCGCTCCTCGTTTCGCCGCCGTCGTCTCCGCCCCTTCCCCTCCTTCCGCTCCCTCCACCGCGGGCAAGGTTCCTCCGGTATCCCCGTTTCGCGAGTGTGCCTCTCACGGCACATGCCTCAGCAGGCACACTCGCCCAATGCACACCCTCTTCCTCCTGGCTCAGCCCGTGCGATGGCGCATCATCGAGATTCTCGCGAGTGGCGAGCACGCTTCTGGCGAGATCGCGAACGCCGTGCAGACCGAGCGCGGTGTCGGGCGTGAAGCGATCTCGAAGCACCTGTCGCTGCTCGCTCGGGCTGGGCTCGTCATCAGCCGTCCCGCGGAGAACGTGCGTGTCTATCGGCTGAGCCCTCGTGTCATTGGCGCCCTCTCCGCCCTCATCGAGCGCATCCTCGAGCTGCGTGAGGGGGCGCAGTACGACGACCTCGACCTCGACGGCCACGAGTACGACATCGGCCACGAGCCGGCACCGAGCTGGAAGGACGACGACCCCGAGTTGTGCTGGTGCATCAGGAGGTCGAGCGCTCTCGAACGCTCTTGCCGCGCACGGCGGCGCGTAATGTATACGAAATAGACCGTAGGGTTGGGTTTGCTCGACTCAGTAGCGAACAATGTATACAGTAGAGGAATGGTCGACACGAGCGAGCGATTGCAGCGCGCAACGCCGGGCGCGGGCCCGCGTGCACGCGCCAGTCGCTCCGCGGCCGATCGCGTCCTCGCGACGCTGCGCGCCGAGATCGTCGACGGAACCCTGACGCCCGGCACGCCCCTCACCGAGGCTCAGCAGGCGGAGCGCCTCGGCGTCAGCCGCACGCCGGTGCGCGAAGCACTCGCACGACTCATCGCCGACGGACTCGTCGAGGAGCGCGGCCCCCGCACTCTCCTCGTCAGCAGCATCGACCCCGACGACGTCGTCGCGCTCTTCGAACTGCGCACCACGCTCGACGAGCAGGCCGCGCGCCTCGCCGCGCGCCGCGCGACCCACGATGACCGCGCCGAGTTCCGCGCGCTCGCCGCACGCTTCGGGTCCGTCACCGTTGAATCCCTTCGCGACGACGACACCAGCCGCCACGGCTACTACGCTCTCGTTGCCGCCTTCGACGCCGCCATCGACACCGCGCTCGGCGGGCGCAGCACCTATCTCGCGGCCGCGATCGAGAGCGTGCGCCTGCACCTCGCGCGAGTGCGCCGCCTCGCGCGCGACGACGACGCACGCCTGCTCACCGCCGCCGCCGAGCACCGCGCCATCGCCGACGCGATCGCCGACGGCGACCCCGAACGCGCGGTCGCCGCCACCCGGCTGCACCTGCATAACGCGCTCACGAGCATCCAGAGCCACCTCACCTCCCACGACCGTCAGGAGAACCCGTGAAGACCTACGAGATCCGCACCCACAAGAGCAGCGAGCACCTGCCCCCGAGCGAGCAGCTCGCCGGCCGCCTCGCCGACCTTGCCGCCGACACCACCCGACCCCTCGACGAGGCCGCCGTCGACATGGTCATCAACCGGGTCATCGACAACGCCGCCGTCGCCGTCGCGAGCCTCGGCCGCGCGCCCGTGGTCGCCGCACGCGGTCAGGCGGAAGCCCACCCCCACAGCCCCGGTGCCACCGTCTTCGGCCTCGAGCAGACCCAGCGAGTCAGCCCTGAATGGGCCGCGTGGGCCAACGGTGTCGCGGTGCGCGAGCTCGACTACCACGACACCTTCCTCGCCGCCGACTACTCGCACCCCGGCGACAACATCCCGCCGATCCTCGCCGTCGCCCAGCACACGGGTGCGGACGGCGCCGCGCTCCTGCGCGGCATCCTCACCGGCTACCAGATCCAGATCGACCTCGTGCGTGCCATCTGCCTGCACGAGCACAAGATCGACCACGTCGCCCACCTCGGCCCGAGCGCCGCCGCCGGCATCGGCACCCTCCTCGGTCTGCCGAGCGCGACGATCTTCCAGGCCATCGGCCAGGCACTCCACACGACGACGGCGACCCGCCAATCGCGCAAGGGCGAGATCTCCACGTGGAAGGCGCACGCCCCCGCCTTCGCCGGCAAGATGGCCGTCGAGGCCGTCGACCGGGCGCTGCGCGGCCAGACCAGCCCCAGCCCCATCTACGAGGGCGAGGACGGCGTCATCGCGTGGCTCCTCAGTGGCCCGGATGCTCGCTACCAGGTGCCGCTGCCCGAGAAGGGCGAACCGCTCACGAGCATCCTCGACAGCTACACGAAGGAGCACTCGGCCGAGTATCAGGCGCAGGCTTGGATCGACCTCGCGCGCCGCCTCGGCGCCGAGCGGCCCGAACTGCGCGACCCCGCGAACGTGCAGCAGATCGTGCTGCACACGAGCCACCACACGCACTACGTCATCGGCTCCGGCGCGAACGACCCGCAGAAGTACGACCCGACCGCGAGCCGCGAGACCCTCGACCACTCGATCCCGTACATCGTCGCGGTAGCCCTGCAGGACGGCGGCTGGCACCACGTCGACTCCTACGCGCCCGAGCGTGCCGCCCGCCCCGACACGGTCGAGCTGTGGCAGAAGATCACGACCGTCGAAGACAAGGAGTGGACGCGCCGCTACCACTCGCTCGACCTGAGCGAGAAGGCCTTCGGCGGCCGCATCGAGATCGAGTTGACGAACGGCGAGCGGGTGGTCGAGGAGATCGCCGTCGCCGACGCGCACCCTCAGGGTGCTCGGCCCTTCGGCCGCGCCGAGTACGTGGCCAAGTTCCGGATGCTCGCGCAGGGCATCCTCGACGAGACCGAGATCGAGCGCTTCCTCGATGTCGCCGAACGGCTGCCGCAGCTGACCGCCGCCGAGCTCAGCGGCCTCACCGTGACACCCAGCGCCCCCGTCCCCGTCGCCCCGAAGGGACTCTTCTGATGCTGTCGACGACCACCACGCCCACGCAGCGCCGTCAGGCCTTCCGAGCGGGACTCGCGAGCGGCGAGCTGCAGGTCATGCCCGGCGCGTTCACGCCGCTGAGCGTGCGCCTCATCCAGGAGAAGGGCTTCCACGGCGCCTACATCTCCGGCGCCGTCATGGCCGCCGAGCTCGGGCTGCCCGACATCGGCCTCACGACGCTCACCGAGGTCGCCCAGCGCGCGCACCAGATCAGCCGCATGAGCGACCTGCCGACGCTCGTCGACGCCGACACGGGCTTCGGCGAGCCCATGAACGTGGCTCGCACCGTGCACGAGCTCGAAGACGCGGGCGTCGCGGGCCTCCACCTCGAAGACCAGGTCAACCCCAAGCGGTGCGGGCACCTCGACGGCAAGGCCGTCGTCGACGCCGACACGGCGGTCAAGCGCATCCGCGCGGCCGTCGACGCGCGCCGCGACGCAGACCTCGTCATCATGGCCCGCACCGACCTTCGCGGAGTGGAGGGTCTCGACGCCGCACTCGACCGCGCCAAGGCCCTCCAGGACGCCGGGGCCGACGCGATCTTCCCCGAGGCGATGGCGAGCCTCGACGAGTTCGCGGCGATGCGCGCCGCCGTCGACGTGCCGATCTTGGCCAACATGACCGAGTTCGGCAAGAGCGAACTCTTCACGCACCAGCAGCTGCACGATGTCGGCGTGAACCTCGTCATCCACCCCGTCTCGCTCCTGCGCATCGCCTTCGGGGCGATCGAGCGTGGGCTCGACACTCTGCTCACCGACGGCACCCTCGACGCGGAGGTGCCGAGCATGCAGACTCGGGGGAGGCTCTACGAGCTGCTCGACTACGAGGCGTACAACGCCTTCGACGCGAGCATCTATACCTACAACGGCCGCTGAATGCGGCCTCGCCCTACACCGGCCGCTAGACCCAGCAGTCGGTTGCGACATCAGCAGAACCGAGCGAAGGAGAGCAGCATGACGGACGAGATCAAGAAGGGGCTCGCGGGCGTCGTCGTCGACGAGACCGCCGTCTCCAAGGTGAACCCCGAGACCAACTCCCTGCTGTACCGCGGCTACCCCGTGCACGAGCTCGCCGAGCGCTGCACGGCCGAGGAGGTCGCCTACCTGCTGTGGCACGGAGAACTGCCCGACGAGCGCCAGCTCGCCGAGTTCGAGACGCTCGAGCGCTCGATGCGGCACCTCGACCCGACCGTGAAGGACGCGATCGACGCGCTGCCGCTCAGCGCCCACCCCATGGACGTCGTGCGCACGGCGGTGAGCGTGCTCGGAGCCCTCGATGAGACCTTGACGACCGACGCCACGTGGATCGATGCCGACCTCACGCTCGAGCGGAGCATCCGGATGTGGGCGCAGCTGCCCGCGATCGTCGCCTACGCCCAGCGCCGCCTGCGCGACGAGGACCTCGTGGAGCCGCGCGACGACCTCGGCTACTCGGCGAACTTCCTGCACATGACCTTCGGCGAGGTGCCCGAGCTCGTCGTCGTCGAGGCCTTCGACGTGTCGATGATCCTGTACGCGGAGCACTCCTTCAACGCTTCCACCTTCACGGCGCGCGTCATCGCGTCGACGCTGAGCGACGTGTACTCGGCGGTCACGGGCGCGATCGGCGCTCTCAAGGGCCCCCTGCACGGCGGCGCCAACGAGGCTGTGCAGAACGTCTTCGAGGAGATCGGCTCGGCCGACGGCGCGCAGGCCTGGCTGGATGCCGCGCTCGCCGAGAAGCGCAAGATCATGGGCTTCGGCCACCGCGTGTACAAGAACGGCGACTCGCGCGTGCCGACGATGCGCGCGGCCCTCGCGACGCTCGTCGAGCACTACGAGCGGCCCGAGGTGCTCGACCTGTACAACGCGCTCGAGACCGCGATGGGGGAGGCGAAGAACATCAAGCCGAACCTCGACTACCCGTCGGGCCCCGCCTACAACCTCATGGGTTTCGATACGGCGCTCTTCACGCCCCTGTTCATCGCCGCGCGCGTCACAGGATGGACGGCGCACGTGCGCGAGCAGCTCGCCGCGAACGCGCTCATCCGCCCGCTGAGTCTGTACACCGGGCCCGAGGAGAGGCACGTTCCCGCCGCATCCTGAGTGCGGTCGCGTACGAGTGCGAGAGGATGGCGGGATGACTGACGCACTTCCTATCCCGAACCTGACCCTCTCCGACGGCAAGACGATCCCGCAGCTCGGGTTCGGCGTGTTCCTCGTCGAGCCCGACGAGGCCGAGCGCGTCGTGAGCGAGGCCCTCGAGGTCGGCTACCGCCACATCGACACCGCCCGCGTCTACAAGAACGAGGAGGGCGTGGGTCGCGCGATCGCGAAGAGCGGCATCCCGCGCGAGGAGCTGTTCATCACGACGAAGCTGTGGAACAGCGACCAGGGCGCCGACACGACGCCCGCCGCGCTCGACGCGAGCCTCGAGCGCCTCGGCCTCGACTACGTCGACCTCTACCTCATCCACTGGCCGGCGCCGAAGTACGGCAAGCACGTGGAGACGTGGCAGGCGATGGTGGAGCTGCGCGAGACGGGCAAGGCCCGCTCGGTCGGCGTCTCGAACTTCCTCGAGAAGCACCTCGACGACATCGCCGCCGTCTCCGACGTGTCGCCCGTCGTCAACCAGATCGAGCTGCACCCGGCGTTCCAGCAGCGCGCCCTGCGGGCGCACCAGGAGCAGTGGGGGATCCGCACCGAGTCGTGGGGCCCCCTCGGGCAGGGCAAGTACGAGCTCGCCGAGCTGCCCGGTCTGACCGACATCGCGGCGAGCCACGGCAAGAGCGTGCAGCAGGTCGCGATCCGCTGGCACCTGCAGGAGGGCCTCATCGTGTTCCCGAAGACGACGCAGCGCGAGCGCATGATCGAGAACGCCGACGTCTTCGACTTCGAGCTCAGTGCCGAGCAGATGGCGACCATCGCGGCCGCCGACAAGGGGCAGCGCGTCGGCGCGCACCCCGACACGACCGACTTCTAGACACTGGTCGTGTATCTCACCCGTTCTGGAGCACGTCGCCCGTTCCCGACCCGGTGAGGTGTTCCCGAGCGGGTGGAAGCTCGCCGACACGGTTCCCGACCCGTCTGTGAGCCCGCGGCCGTAGGGTGTCGGCCATGGCTCGCCGACTCGAGAACGCCGTCAGCCCGTACCTGCGCTCGCACGCTGACAACCCCGTCGACTGGTGGCCGTGGGGCCACGACGCCTTCGTGGAGGCCCGGCGACGCGACGTACCGGTGATGATCTCGATCGGCTACGCCACGTGCCACTGGTGCCATGTCATGGCGCGGGAGACGTTCAGCGACCCGGCCATGGGCGAGTGGCTCAACGAGCGCGTGGTGAGCATCAAGGTCGACCGCGAGGAGCATCCGCAGGTCGATGCCGCCTACCTCGCGGCCGCGGGCGCCTTCAGCGAGCAGCTCGGCTGGCCGCTCACGGTGTTCGCGACGCCCGAGGGCCGCACGTTCTACGCGGCGACCTATCTGCCGCCCGAGCCGATGCAGGGCATCCCGTCGTTCCGGCAGGTGACCGAGGCGGTGCTGGAGGCGTGGACGGAACGTCGCGACGACGTTCTGCAGAGCGCGGAAGGGCTGCAGGATGCTCTGCGCGAGGCCACCCGCCGCGACGCAGGTGCCCTGCCGACCGTGGAGCAGCTCGGCGACGCCGTGACCGAGCTCATCGGGTTCGAGGACCGCGAGTTCGGCGGGTTCGGCGGGGCGCCCAAGTTCCCGGTCGCGCCCGTGCTGCTGTTCCTGCAGGCGCAGGGTTCAACGGGAGACGACGACGCGGCTGCGCTCGCGCAGCGCACCCTCGAGCGACTCGCCGCGAGCCCGCTGCGCGACCCCGTCGAAGGCGGCTTCTTCCGCTACGCGACCCGGCGCGATTGGAGCGAGCCGCACTACGAGCGCATGCTCTACGACAACGCGCTCCTCCTCGAGGCCTATGCCCGTGCGGGGCTCGAGCAGCCCGCCGCCGGCATCGTCGACTTCTTCGGTGTGGTGTTGCGCGTGCCGGGTGGGCTCGCCTCGGGGCAGGACAGCGAGAGCGTGCTCGATGGCGAGCGCAGCGAGGGCGGCTACTACTCGCTGACGGCGGCTGAGCGCGCTGAGGTCGACCCTCCTGCGCTCGACGACAAGGTGCTCACAGCGTGGAACGGGCTGGCGATCGGCGGCCTCGCCGTCGCAGGACGACGTCTCGTGGATGCCCGCGTGGCCGAGCGCGCCCGTGCCCTCGCCGTCGAGCTCGCCGACGAGCTGCTCGCCGGTCACCGGCTGCCCGACGACGAGCACGGACGGGCACGGCTCGCCCGCGCGAGCCGCGACGGGCGCCTCTCTGATGCCGCGGCGACGCTCGAGGACTACGGCGACCTCGCTGTGGGCCTGCTCGAGCTCGCGATCACGACGGGCGACGTGCGCTGGGCACGTAAGGCGCGCGCGCTCATCGACGCGTGCATCGTTCCGCCGGATGAGAGCCAGGGGCCGCTCGTGCGCCCGCCCGGAGGCGACGACGCGACGCTCGTCGCCCACGGGCTCGCCTCGGTCGACGACCCTCAGGAGGGTGCGGCGCCGAGCGGCACGGCCGCGCTCGCGCGCGCGGCACTCCTGCTGCACCAGCTCACCGCGGAGCCGCGCTACCGCTCGCTCGCCGAGGGGCTCGTCGGGCCGCTCGGGGCGCTCGCGGTCTCCCGGCCGATCGGGTTCGGGGCGACGCTCGCGGTCGCGACGGCGCTCGCTCGGCCGTCACGACAGCTCGTGGTGGTGAGCCGCGAGGGCGCATCCGACGACGAACTCAGGCACTACGCGCGCGCAACGGACGACGCCGGAACTGTTGCGCTCGCTGTCACGAGCGCGCAGGCCACGGAGTGGGTGTCGGCAGGGTTCGCCCTGCTCGCCGATCGGGTCGCGCTGGACGGTCGCACCACCGCCTATCTCTGCACGGACTTCGTCTGCGGACTACCGGTGACGTCCCTGCACGACCTCACCGGGCAGGAGTGAGAGCGGCCCTCAGTCGGCGAGCAGCTCGCGCAGCGCCGTGCCCGAGGGGGCGCGCGGGGCGAAGTCGGGGCCGTCGACGAGCGCGAAGCGGGCATCCGGTGACGTCTCGTCGGTGATGTCCCACCACGCCCACGCGAGTGCACCGGCCGCGTGGCCCTCCGCCCAGGAGTAGGCCTCGCGCAGAAACACGTCGCCTCCGTCGCTCTGCCCGAACTCCGCGACCAGGACGGGCACTCGGTCGGCGAGCGGTTCGAGCTCGCGCTCCCAGCAGGCACGGTCGGCGCAGCGCTGGTCGGGGTAGAGGTGCACGCCCGCGATGAGCTGGTCGTCATCGGGGGCCGCCGCTGCCCAGCCGCGCAGGTCGTTCGCGTAGTCGATACCGCTCAGCACGAGTGGCTGCGTCGCCCCGGCGGAGCGCACCGCGTCGACGAGAGCGATCATGCCGACCGCGGTATAGGTCTCGCCGCTGTGGTTCTGAACGCGGTCGTTCTCCACCGGCACTGCGCACCCACCGTCGGCCCAGCACGACCAGTCGAGCTCGAACACCCACTCCCCGGCGTCGGTGTCGAAGCGCGAGTGCGGCTCGTTGACGAGGTCGAAGATCACGCCGCGGTGCTTGCGGTACTCGCTCGCGACCGAGCTCCAGAACTCGATCGAGCCCACGTCGGGCATCGGTCGCAGGCCGTCGGCGGGCACGCCGGCGGGAGCGCTCCAGTGCAGGTCGAGCACGACCACGAGCCCCGCCTGCGTGAGGCGCCCCACCCATTCGCGTACGCTCGCCCGGTACTCGGCGCCCGTGCCGAAGGCGTTCGCGGGCCGGTCGTCGAACCAGCAGTCCTGATTGAGCGGGATGCGCACCGCGGTCATTCCCCACTCGGTCATGGCGGCGACGGCCGCATCGACGTCTCCGCCGTCGTTGTGGCCTCGACCCTGAATGCACGCGTACTCGAAGCCCGGCCAGTTCGCACCGAGCAGCGCGAGGGTGTCACCGGTGCTGCGGTCGATGAGCTCAGCGCCGCGTACGCCGACGACAGGCGCCGCGGGTGTGGCGCTCGCGAGGGCGTGACCGACCTGCCGCGCGGGCCGCTCGAGCCAGCCGAGCGCGAGCGCAAGGGTGCCGAGTGCCGCGACGCCGAGAACGAGAACGCCGACAGTCGAGAGCGCGATCGAGCGCCGCAGTCGAGTTCGGCGAGTGCGTTCGGTCATGGGTCCAGTCTGACCCCTGGACGGCCGTGCGAGCGGGAGGGAGAGGTCAGCGCACCTGGCGGCGCGAGCTGATCACGCCCGTGTCGAAACCCATGAGGTGCAGCCCGCCGTGGAAGCGTGCGTGCTCGACCTTGATGCAGCGATCCATGACGACCGTGAGCCCCTGCTCCTCACCGTAGACGGCGGCCTCCTCGTTCCAGATGCCCAGCTGCACCCAGACGGTGGAGGCGCCGATGGCGAGCACGTCGTCGATCACGGAGGGGATGTCGCTCGCCTTGCGGAACACGTCGACGATGTCAGGAACCTCGGGCAGGGAGGCGAGATCCGGGTAGGCGGGTTGACCCAGGATCTCGCTCGCGTTCGGGTTGACGAAGTACACGCGGTAGTCACTCGACTGCTGCAGATAGGTGCCCACGAAGTACGAGGAGCGCGCGGGGTTGGGCGAGGCGCCGACGATCGCGATCGACTTCGCGCGGCGCAGGATGCCCAGCCGCTCCTTCGCGCCGGGCCCCACCCAGGTGCGCTGAGACTTGAGCAGCTTGGCGAGCGGCGAGCTCGCGGGAATCGCGCACGTGAGCCCGTTGGCGAGCGTGACCGTCTCGGTACCGGAACCCTCAGAAACAGCGGTGTCGGACATCCTCATGCTCCCTTCGCAGCGTCGAGCGCCTGGTCGAGGTCGTCGATGATGTCGGCGACGTCCTCGATACCGACACTCAACCGCACGAGGCCCGGCCCGATTCCCGCCTCGACGAGCTGCTGCTCGGTGAGCTGCGCGTGCGTCGTGGAACCGGGGTGGATGATGAGCGTCTTCGCGTCGCCGATGTTGGCGAGGTGGCTTGCGAGCTGCACGTTCTCGATGACCTTCTGGCCAGCCGCGCGGCCCCCGGCGACGTCGAAGCTGAAGACCGCGCCCGGCCCGAGCGGCAGGTACTGCTGGGCGCGCTCGTGGTGGCGGTGCGAGGGGAGCCCCGCCCAGTGGACGGCCTCGACGCGGTCGTCGGCGTCGAGCCACTCCGCGACCGCGCGGGCGTTGTCGATGTGCGCCTGCATGCGGTACGGCAGCGTCTCGACGCCCTGCGCGAGCAGGAAGGCTGAGTGCGGGGCGAGAGCCGGCCCGATGTCGCGCAGCTGCTCGGCGCGCAGGCGGGTGAGGAAGGCGTACTCGCCGAAGTTGCCGTGCCACGTGAGCCCGCCGTAGTGCGGCACGACCTCCTCGAAGAGCGGGAAGGTGTGGTTCGACCAGTCGAAGCGGCCCGACTCGACGACCACGCCGCCGAGGGTCGTGCCGTGCCCGCCGAGGAACTTCGTCGCCGAGTGCACGACGATGTCGGCCCCCCAGTCGATGGGGCGGCACAGGTAGGGGGTCGCGATGGTCGAGTCGATGACGAGGGGGATGTCGGCTGCGTGCGCGACGTCGGCGAGCCCGGCGATGTCGGCGACGTCGCCGCTCGGGTTGGCGACGGTCTCGGCGAAGACGAGCTTCGTGCGGCCGGGAATGATCGCCGCGGCGTAGTCGGCGGGGTCGTCGCTCGCCACGAAGGTCGTGTCGATGCCGAAGCGGCGCAGGGTTACGTCAAGCTGCGTGATGGACCCGCCGTAGAGGTTCGAAGAGGCGACGATGTGGTCGCCCGCGCCCGCAAGGGAGGCGAACGTCACGAACTGCGCGCTCAGGCCGCTCGCCGTCGCGACCGCGCCGAGACCGCCTTCGAGGCTCGCGATGCGCTCCTCGAAGCTCGCCACGGTGGGGTTCGCGAGTCGCGAGTAGATGTTGCCGTACTTCTGCAGGGCGAAGCGCGCGGCGGCATCCTCGGTCGAGTCGAAGACGAACGCGCTCGACTGGTAGATCGGCATGGCGCGGGCGCCTGTCGCCGAGTCGGGCACGTTGCCCGCGTGGATCGCGCGGGTCCTGAATCCGTATTCGCGGTCGGCCATCCCTCCAGGCTAGGCGAGCGGATGCTCAGGGCCGAGCAGGCGCGTTACGCAACGTAACCTTCGCCTCTCAGGGACGGGAGCCGGTCGACACCGCGTCGTGTGCCGGGCTGCGGTCAGCCGCGCCGGAGTCTGGGGTGTCTCGGGATTCGAGGATGCGGAAACTGAACCAGACGGCGGCGACCACGAGGCAGAATGCCACGAACACAGCGATCCAGAGCAGGAGGGGAGCGCCGTCGTCGAGCGTCTCGGAGGTGGGCAGTACGAGGAGCGCGAACGCGACCGCGGTCGGCCCGGCGAGGGCGACCCACACTCGCTTGTCCGCGTCGAACAGGTCCTTCCCGTCGAGGAACGCGAGGGGCAGGAGCGCCACGAGGAGACCCGTGAGCCCTTCGTGAACAGTGGCGATGAGGGTCTCGATGACGAAGACGGAGGCGACGTTCGCCTCGGCAGCGGGTATCGCGCCGTCGAGCCATGAGTAGCCGAGCCAGGCGAGAAGAGCGATGGCGAGAGTGACGAGCATGCGTGTCACGATCGCTCTCTGATGATCCTCCCGACGCGCGGTGGAGGCGAGCTCGAGCCCGAGCACGAGGCCGATGAGCAGCCCGGGGCTGAAGTCGAGCATGCGTGAGGCGAGTACGCCGAGCACCGCGATCACGATGGCTCCCGGCTGAGTGATGATCGCGCTCGAAACGTGCCAACGGCGGCCGAGGAGTGCCGCCGTAATGCGTTGCGGCAGGTGGACGACGAGGATGAGGCCGATCGCCAGGGACGCGACGAGGCGCAGCGAGGTCAGGTCGAAGCCGAACTGGGGGTCGGCGAAGCCAAAGGCGATGCTGGTGAGGATGATGACGACGGCGGGTGACGAGGTCCAGGCCGGCATGACTCGCAGCGCTCGCCGCAGTCGGGCCAGCAGGGGGAGCGACCATGCATACATCCAGCGCCACCGGTGGGCGTTGCGCTCGAGAGTCGAGTTGAGGATCTCGGCGGGAATGGCGACGAGGAGGAGGAAGAGGGCGCCGATGCCACCGGCGACCGCGAGGATGAAGGGGTCGCGCCACACGGTCGCGAGGGTGATCATCCCCGAGCTGAGTGCGCTCGGGGTGGCGGGGTCGTTGCGGTCGGTGGGCGCGAGCGTCGGATCGACCGTGCGCTCGGGGGTTGCGCGCTCGGCGAGCGACTCGGTCGGAAGATCGAGGCGAGCGTCGTCGGTCGGCGCTGGGGTCGGCTCGCGCGGTGTGCGCTCGTCGGTTCGCTCGGTCTCTGGCGCGCGCTCCGTCTCGGTGCCGGGCGAGGTCGGCTTGTCCGCTGGCGGGGGGTTCGGTCCCGGCTCGGGCTTGGGCTTTGGCTCGGGTTCTGGTTCTGGTTCTGGATCCGGTTCTGGTTCTGGTTCTGGTTCTGGTTCTGGATCCGGTTCGGGTGCCGCTGCCGCATGCTGGACGGCCGGCGGCACCACGACGAAGTGATTGCCGACCACCGTGCGGGTGGAGCCGCTGGTCTCGGTCGCGCGCAGGTGGTGGTCGCCGAGGACGCTTCCGCTACTGAGCCGGCAGCTCCACGCTGTGGAGCCTTCCTGCACGCCCGCGCACGCCGCCGTGACGCTCTGCCACCCGCCCCCACGCGGCGGCCGCAGCTCGACGACGACCGTGCTCTCCGCGCTCTTCGTGCCGCTGATGCTGACAGCAGTGTTCTGCAGCACCTGGGTGGAGGTGAGCGAGAGACTCATGCTCGTGGCGATCGCGGCGCCTGCTCCGCCGAGGGAGAGCGCGCCCGCGAGTCCGAGGCTCACGATCGCGCGCAGTGGGAACGCGCGCCGACGAGCGCGCGGGCGCGGCAGGAGACGGGGTTCCATGCTCAAGGTGGCGACTTTCGGGTGGGCGAGGCCATGGAGTGCGGGTGTCGTGAGCATATTCCGTGCGTGCGATGGTGCACCAGTGTAATTTTTCGCCCGCGTGCACGGCGTCCCCCAGGAGGACGGCGTCCCCCAGGAGGAGGGAACAATATCCGCCATCCGGGGGAGGCGGCCCCACGCAGTGCACTCCTAGTGTCGATGGCATGAGCGAGTCGACTGCGCCCCCGACCCCTGCCCCCGCGACGGGCCCGACTTCTCGTCGCGACCGTGCTCTCGCGCCCGATGTCGCGCGCGGCCTCGTGCTGCTCGGCATCGCGGTGGCGAACGTTCCGTTCCTGCTGTGGGGTCGCGAGGTCGGCCTGCTGTTCAAGCCGGTGACGGATGCTCCCGCCGACCCCTGGGTCAACGCCGCGGTCGCTCTGCTCGCCGACAACCGCAGCTACCCGCTCTTCGCACTGCTCTTCGGCTATGGCCTCACGCAGATCCTCTCGCGTGAGCATGCGCGCGGAACGGAGTGGCGGGGAGTGCGGCGCCTTCTGGTCAGCCGCAACCTGTGGCTCATCGCCTTCGGCGCCGCGCACGGAGTGCTGCTCTTCTTCGGCGACATCCTCGGCGCCTACGGTCTGCTCGGCCTCGCTCTCGTGCTGCTCATCCGGGTGTCGGGCAAGGTGCTCGCGATCGTGGGGTGGATCTCGTTCGGCGTGCTCGCGATCACGGGCTTCGCCGAGGGGCTGACGGGTCTCATCGGCAAGGCCGGGGGAGTCGAGGCGGGGCTCGTGGCGTTCTCCTCGCCGGGTGCCGACACGTACCTCCTCGCGACGCTGCAGCGGGCGCTCGAGTGGTCTCTGGGCCTTCTCGCGATCCCCTTCGGCGGCTTCGGGCTGCTGGCGCCGATGATTCTGGGCATGTGGGCGGCGCGGCGGCGCATGCTCGAGGAGCCCGCGCGTCACCGTCGCGCACTCGGTCTCATGGCCGGCATCGGCGTGCCCGTGTCGCTGCTCGGCGCTCTGCCGATGTCGCTCGCGCTGCTGGGTGTCTGGGAGCCGGGCATCCTGGGGGAGCCCTTCATCGCGATGCTGCACGTGGTGACGGGCGCGATCGGCGGCGCCGGATACGTGGCCCTCATCGCCCTCATCGTCGGGGGCGCCGGCACGGGCGGCCCGATCTCGCGCCTCTTCGCGGCGCTCGGCCAGCGCTCGCTCAGCGGCTACCTGACCCAGTCGGTCGTGTTCCTCATCCTGTTCGCGCCGTACACCCTGGGCCTGGGCGGCGTCGTCTCGGTGGCCGAGGCGACGCAGATCGCCGTGCTCACGTGGCTGGGCACGCTCATCATCGCGGGCGTCCTGGGTGCGGTCGACAAGCCCGGGCCGGCCGAGTGGCTCTACCGCCGCATCGTCTACCGGCGCCGGCCCGCGCTCCCCGCTCCCGCGCCCGAGGTTCCGCGCTAGATCCAGCTGGGCAGCCAGTAGTGCATGCGCAGGAAGTCGAGCGGTATCGGCGTGCCCGTCCACAGGGGCAGGAAGAACGCGCTCACGATCACGAGCATGGTCACGAAGGCCACCACGAGGGCGGTGCCGAGGCGGCGGCGCTCCGGGCTGTCCGACGGCCGACCCCGCACGGCTGCGAGCACGCTCACGAGCGCGAGCACGAGGAACGGCGTGATCACGATCGTGTAGAAGAAGAACGTCGTGCGCTCGGGGTAGAGCATCCACGGCAGGTATCCCGCCGCGACTCCTGTGAGGATGACGGCGATCACCCAGGGCGAGCCCACGAAGGGGAGGGGAGGCGCGGCCGGCGGTTCCGTGCCCGCCGTCACCGCGACCGGCCGTGGTCGCCGCACGCGCCACACGGCGATGCCGCAGCCCACGAGGATGACGAGTACCGCGGCGACCGACCCCCACCACAGCAGCGGGTTCGGGATGCCCGTGAGCGCTTCGGCCGTGCCGTCGCCCCGGTCGAGGTAGTGCATGTAGGTGGGGCGCAGCAGCAGTGGCCACCCGGCTGCCGGCGCCTCGTAGGGGTGCGGTGATGACTCCCCGACGTGGTAGCCGTAGACACTCTGCTGATACGCCCACCAGTTCTGCAGAGCATCCGGAGCAGCGCCCAGGATGCCCGGCCACCGCTCGGCCGCGTCGATCGTGCGCGACCGCCCGTAGCCGCCGCTCGTCGCGAACCACCCCCACCACGTGACGAGGTGCGCGGCCGCGGCGGCGGGAATCGTGAGCAGCATGCTCAGGGGCGCTTGACGCAGCAGCGTCCCGCTCGCCCACAGCGCGACTCCCGCGCGGCGCCGGTCGATCGCGTCGGCGACGACGGTGAGTACGGCGAACGCGGCGAACAGGTAGAGCGCGCTCCACTTCACCGAGACCGCGAGGCCGAAGAGCACGCCGGCCGCGAGCAGCCAGGGGCGCGCGAGCATCGCCGGCCCCCAGTCGGTGGGCCGCCCGGCGGCTCGTCGCGCGTCGAGCCAGCGCGCTAGACGGGCGCGCGCCGTGCGGCGATCGAGCACGATCGCGATGACGGCGAGCACGACGACGAGCGCCAGCACGCCGTCGAGCAGGGCGACCCGGCTCATGACGATGGCGTTGCCGTCGATCGCGAGCAGGCCCCCGGCGAGGGTCGTGAGCGCGGTCTGGCGCCACAGCAGGTGGGCGAGCAGCATGAGGGCGGCGACGAGGAGGACGCCCGACACGGCGACGCCGAGCCGCCAGCCGTAGGGGTTCGCGGGGCCGAGGGCGAGCATCCCGAGGGCGATGACCCACTTGCCGAGCGGCGGATGCGCGACGAACGCCGCGTTCTCGCTCACCGTCGGCGGCGTGCCCGCGGCGAAGAGCTCGTCGGCGCCGTCGGGCCAGCGGCCCTCGTAGCCGAGCTCGAGCAGCGACGCGGCGTCTTTCACGTAGTACGTCTCGTCGAAGACGAGGACCCCCGGCTGGTCGAGCGCGATGAGGCGGGTGGCGGCGGCGACGCCGAGCACGGCGGCGGGCATCCCGACCCGCAGGAGGCGCTCTCGGGTGACCACGCGCCCATGCTACGGGCGCACGCGGGGGCGGCGGTGGGAGGATGGCCGGATGATCGTGCTCGCGGCGACGCCCATCGGCAACCTCGGCGACGCGAGTCGACGCCTCGTCGAGTCGCTCGAGTCGGCTGAGCTCGTCGTCGCGGAAGACACCCGCACGGCCGCGCACCTGCTGCGCGCCCTCGGCATCGAGAACCGGCCGCGGCTGGAGGCCCTGCATGAGCACAACGAGCGCGAGCGCTCGGCTGACCTCGTCGAGCGGGCGCGCGAGAGCGACATCCTCGTGCTGACCGACGCGGGGATGCCCGGCATCAGCGACCCCGGCTACATCCTCGTCGAGGCCGCCATCGCCGCCGACGTGCGCGTCACGGCGCTGCCCGGGCCGAGCGCGGTGCTGACGGCGCTCGTGCTGAGCGGCCTGCCGACCGACCGCTTCGCGTTCGAGGGGTTCCTGCCGCGCAAGGGCCGCGCCGGCGCGCTGCGCGCCCTCGCCGCGGAGCCGCGCACCCTGGTGTTCTTCGAGGCGCCCCACCGCATCGCTGCGGCGCTCGCCGACGCTCGGGACGCCTTCGGCGCCGAGCGCCGCGGCGCCGTCTGCCGCGAGCTCACCAAGCGCTACGAGCAGGTCGCGCGCGGGTCGCTGGCCGAGCTCGCTGAGCAGTTCGCCGAGGGCGCGCGCGGCGAGATCGTGCTCGTGATCGAGGGGGCGCGCGCGAGCGGGGCCGACCTGCCGACCGCGGTCGATGAGGTGCTCGCGCGCGCCGCCGCGGGTGAGCGGCTCAAGGACGCCGCCGCCGCGGTGGCCGACGCCACGGGGCTCGGCAAGCGGGAGCTGTATGAGGCGGCGCTCGCCGTACGCCGCCGCTGACCCCGGCCGCACCAGCCGCAGCCAGCGCCCGGCCAGCGCCCGGTCAACGCCCAGCCCCGCCGTCACGGTCAGGAGCCCGCCCGTAGGATGGGGGCATCATGGCCGCCGCTGACACCTTCTCCATCTCGACGCCGATCTTCTACGTCAACGATGCGCCCCACATCGGGCACGCGTACACGGAGGTCGCCGCCGACGTGCTCGCGCGGTGGAACCGGCAGAGCGGGCGCGACACCTGGTCGCTCACGGGCACGGACGAGCACGGTCAGAAGATCCTGCGCACGGCCGTCGCGAACGGCGTGAGCCCCAAGGAGTGGGCCGACAAGCTCGTCGACGAGGCCTGGGTGCCGTTGCTCAAGACGATCGACATCCAGAACGACGACTTCATCCGTACGACGGAGGACCGCCACGAGAGCGTCGTGCAGGCCTTCCTGCAGAAGCTGTACGACACGGGCTTCATCTACGACGGTGAGTACGAGGGCTTCTACTGCGTCGGCTGCGAGGAGTTCAAGCAGCACGGCGACCTCGTCGAGGGTGCCGGTGAGTTCGACGGCCAGCTGGTGTGCCCCATCCACGGCCGCCCGGTCGAGGTGCTCAAGGAGAAGAACTACTTCTTCCGCATGAGCGACTTCCAGCAGCGTCTGCTCGACCTGTACGAGTCGCAGCCGGACTTCCTGCAGCCCGACAGCGTGCGCAACGAGATCGTGTCGTTCGTGCGCCGCGGCCTCGATGACCTCTCCATCTCGCGCCAGAGCTTCGACTGGGGCGTGCGCGTGCCGTGGGACGACAGCCACGTCGTCTACGTGTGGTTCGACGCCCTGCTCAACTACATCTCGGCCCTCGGCTGGGAGCCGACGGCTGACGCTCCCGCGTTCGAGCGCTTCTGGCCGAGCAACCACATCGTGGGCAAGGACATCGCGCGGTTCCACTCCGTCATCTGGCCGGCGATGCTTATGGCCGCCGACCTGCCGGTGCCGCGCCGCGTCTTCGCGCACGGCTGGCTGCTCGTGGGCGGCGAGAAGATGTCGAAGTCGAAGCTCACGGGCATCGCGCCGAGCCAGATCACCGACGTGTTCGGCTCGGATGCCTTCCGCTACTACTTCCTGCGCGCCATCAACTTCGGGCAGGACGGCTCGTTCAGCTGGGAGGACCTCAGCGCGCGATACCAGGCCGAGCTCGCGAACGGCTTCGGCAACCTCGCCTCCCGCGTCGTGTCGATGGTGGGCCGCTACTGCGACGGCATCCTGCCCGCCGCGACCGAGGTGACCGCGGCTGAGGAACGCATCCACGAGGTGCTCGCGAGCGCCGTCGCCCGAGCCGAGGGCGCGATGGACCGCTTCGCGATCCACGAGGCGCTCGCGGCGATCTGGACGGTCGTCGACGAGCTCAACGGCTACCTCACCGAGCAGGAGCCGTGGAAGGTCGCGAAGGACGAGGAGCGCACCGCGCGCCTCCACACGATCCTCTACACCGCAGCGGACGGCCTTCGCGCCCTCGCCGTGCTGCTGTCGCCCGTGACCCCGCAGGCCACCCAGAAGCTGTGGCGGGCCCTCGGCGCCGAGAGCGCCCTCGGCTCGCTCACCGACCAGCGCATCCCCGACGCCGGGGTGTGGGGCCAACTGCCCGCCGGCGCCGTGGTGTCGCCCATGGAGGGACTGTTCCCCCGCATCGAGCAGGAGGCGGCCGTCTAACGACGTCGCGCCGATCGTCCGGGGAGATAAGGAGAGACTCATGAGTGATCCAGTCGACCCGCACGTGCGCACGCGCGCCGCGATGGAGGATTCCAGTCGCGACCTGAGCTACCCACCGAGCCCCGAGGCGCTCGTCGTGCCCGTCTACGACAACCACACGCACCTCGAGATCGCCGACGGTGAGAACCCGCTGCACTACCGCGAGCACCTCGACCGAGCGTCCGCCGTGGGCGTGCGCGGCGTCGTGCAGGTGGGCACCGACGTCATCACGAGCCGCTGGTCGGCCGCGGTCGCCGCGCGCGAGCCGCGCGTTCTCGCGGCCGTCGCGCTGCACCCGAACGAGGCGCCCGCTCTCGTCGAATCCGGTGAGCTGGATGCCGCTCTCGCGCAGATCGACGAACTCGCCGCGCAGCCCCGCGTCGTCGCGATCGGTGAGACCGGCCTCGACTTCTTCCGCACCGACAGCGAGAGTGGACGCGCCGCGCAGATCCGCTCCTTCGAAGCGCACATCGAGCTCGCCAAGAAGCACGACCTGGCGCTGCAGATTCACGATCGCGACGCGCACGAGGAGGTCGTGCGCACGCTCCTGCGCGTCGGTGCACCCGACCGCGTGGTGTTCCACTGCTTCAGCGGCGACATCGAGCTCGCGAGCATCCTCGCCGAGCGCGGCTGGTACGCGTCCTTCGCGGGCACGGTGACGTTCAAGAACGCCCGCAACCTGCGCGATTCGCTCGAGATCCTGCCGCGGGCCCTCCTGCTCGTGGAGACGGACGCGCCGTTCCTCACGCCGCACCCGCACCGCGGTCGGCCGAATGGCCCGTACCTGCTGCCCTGGACGATGCGCGCGATCGCCGACCACCTCGGCACCGATCCGTCGATGCTCGCGGCGCAGTTGAGCTCCAACACCGAGCTCGTCTACGGGCACTGGGACGCCGAGCCCGTGACCTCTCCGGGTGACCCGTGGGCTGACCGCATCGAGGAGATTCCCGGTCACCCGGCCGACCTCACCGACGGGCCCGACCACTCGGGTTCCAGCACGTCGGGCTCCGACTCCTCGGGCTCGTGACCCCGCACCGATGACGATCCTGCCGTGAGCGCATTGCTCGGCCCCGCTGAGGTGCGCGAGCTCGCCGACCAGCTCGGCGTGCAGCCCACCAAGCGGCTCGGCCAGAACTTCGTGCACGACGCGAACACGGTGCGGCGCATCGTCGCCGCAGCCGGGCTGCCCGCGGGCGCGACGGTGCTCGAGGTCGGGCCCGGGCTCGGCTCGCTCACGCTCGGGCTGCTCGAGGCCGGGCATCCGGTCATCGCCGTCGAGATCGACGCGCGCCTCGCCGCCCAGCTGCCGCGCACGGTCGAGAAGCTGCAGCCGGATGCTCCGCTCACGGTCGTGACCGCCGACGCCCTGCGCATCGATGCGAAGGCGTTGCACGCGGCCGAGTCTGCCCACCAGCCCGCGCCGCCGACCGCCCTCGTCGCCAACCTGCCGTACAACATCTCGGTGCCCGTGCTGCTGCACCTGCTCGCCACCGTGCCGAGCCTGGAGCGCACTCTCGTCATGGTGCAGGCCGAGGTCGGCCACCGTATTGCGGCACCGCCCGGGTCGAAGGTCTACGGCAGCCCGAGCGTCAAGGCGCGCTGGTACGGGCCGTGGCGCGTGGAGGGCACCATCAGTCGGCAGGTGTTCTGGCCGGTGCCGAACGTCGACAGCGTGCTCGTCGGCATGACGCGCACGGCGCCGCCCGGCTCGGAGGCCGACCGAGTGCGTCTCGGGCAGATCGTCGACGCGGCGTTCGGGCAGCGCCGCAAGATGCTGCGGCAGGCGCTCGCCGAGCTGTACGGGTCGTCGGCCGCCGCGACAGCAGCGCTGCGGGCGGCGGGGCTCGACCCGACGGCGCGCGGCGAGCAGCTCGGCTTCGACGACTTCCTGCGGCTCGCGCAGGCGCCGCGGCAGGCTCCGACCTCGTGACGACCGCGCGACCGGAGGGCGTCGGCCCCGTGCTGGGCTGGCCGGGCGAGCGCCCCGTGCCCGTCATCCTCACCGGTGTCGGGGCGGGCTTCCTCGCCGGCACGCTCCTTCCCGACCTCGCGGAGACTCCGGATGCCGTGGTCGCCACGGTCGTCGCCGTCGCGATCGCGATCACCCTGCTGCCGGTGCCGCTCGCCTCGCTCGGGCGTGCTGTCGTCGGTCGCCGCTTCCTGCTCGCCGTGATCGGGCTGAACATCGTCGTCTCGCCGGTGCTCGCGCTCATCCTGAGTCGCATCGTCTTTCGCGACCCCGACCTGCAGCTCGGCCTGCTGCTCGTGCTGCTCGCCCCCGGCGTCGGCATCGTGGCGATCTTCGTGCGGCGCGCGGGCGGGGCGGTGGAGTCGCTGCTCGCCACAGCGCCTCTCATGCTCGTCATCCAGGCGGTGAGCCTCCCCGCGCTCATGGTGCTCTTCACGGCGGGCGACGGCTTCCTGAGCCTCGACCTCTCACGCCTCCCGCTCGCCGTTCTGCTGGGTATCGTCGCCCCCGCGGCTGCCGTCACCCTGCTGCAGCTCGCGTCCACTCGCGCACCTCGCCTGCAACGCGCGAGTCGGCAGGGGGCGGCACTCGCCGTGCCGGCGACGGCGATCGCGGCAGGGCTCGTCGTGGCGGTCTGGCTTCCGCGCGCGGCGGAGCGCAGCGAGCTGCTCGCGGCCGTCGCGCCGCTGTTCGGCGTCTACCTCATCCTCATGACGCCCGTCGGCATCCTCGTCGGCACCGCTGCGGGCCTCAGCCTCTCGCAGGTGCGCGCCCTCACGTTCAGCGGCGCCGCGCGCAACGGCCTGCTCGTGCTGCCCATCGCGATGGCCTTCGAGGAGGGCTTCGAGCTCATGCCCGTCGTCGTCGCGCTCGGTATCGGCATCGAGGTCGTGGGGCTCTTCGTGTACCGCCTGCTCGTGCCGAGCGTCACGCAGCAGTCGCGCGGCCCCCTCGCGCAGGACTAGGAGACGAGCGCTGTCGCCGCTCGCATAGGGTGGTGGCATGACGGCTGCGGCAACCCCTCCTGCGGTGCACGCGAGGGCGCCGGGCAAGATCAACGTCTTCATGAAGGTCGGCTCGCTCCTCGACGACGGCTACCACGACGTCGCGACCGCCTACCAGGCGATCTCCCTCTACGAGGAGGTCTTCGCGCGCGACGCCGACGACTTCTCGGTGCGCTTCCGCGGCCCCATCGACACGGCCGGGCTGCCGACCGACGGCAGCAATCTCGCGATCCGTGCGGCGCGGCTGCTCGCGCGCACGACGGACTACCGCGGTGGGGTGGCTCTCGACATCGAGAAGCACGTGCCGATCGCCGGCGGCATGGGCGGCGGCTCCGCCGACGCGGCCGCGGCCCTCGTGGCGTGCGATCACCTGTGGGGCACCCGGCTCGGTCGGGATGAGCTGCAGTCTCTCGCCGCCCAGCTCGGCGCCGACGTTCCCTTCGCCCTCATGGGCGGCACGGCCGTCGGCACGGGCCGCGGCGACCGCCTCTCGCCCGCGCTCGCGCAGGGCACATTCCACTGGGTGCTCGCCCTCGCCGACTCCGGGCTGTCGACGCCCGAGGTCTACGCCGAGCTCGACCGGCATCGCGAGCGCCACGCGAGCGACATCGCCCCTGCTCCCGAGCAGCCCGCCGTCGAGGTCGAGGTGCTGCAGGCGCTGCGCGCGGGCGATGCGCACCAGCTCGCCGAGTACCTCTACAACGACCTGCAGGCACCCGCGCTGCACCTGCAGCCCGAGCTCGCGCAGACGCTCGAGCAGGGAGAGCTGCAGGGCGCACTCGCGGGCATCGTGTCGGGTTCGGGCCCGACGGTCGCTTTCCTCGCGGCCGACGCGGATGCCGCGCTCGAGCTGCAGGTGGCGCTCAGTGCGTCCCGGTTGACGGTGCTGCGAGCGACGGGTCCTGTTCACGGCGCACGGGTCGTCTCGGGCTGACGCCGAGCAGGCTCAGCAGCACGATCGCGATCGCCCCGCTGACGAGGGCGATGTCGGTGACGTTGCCGACGAAGACCCCGAAGTAGTCGATGAAGTCGACGATCTCACCGCGACCGAAGCCGGGCTCGCGGAAGAGCCGATCGCCGAGGTGGCTGATGGCGCCACCCAGCATGGCTCCGCCCGCGAGTGCCCACGGCACGCTCGAGATGCGGGCGACGAAGATCGAGATGCCCACGACCGCGATCGCCGCGATGATCGCGAGGATCCACGTGTAGTCGCCCCCGATGCCGAAGGCCGCTCCGGGGTTGTACACGAGGCGCCACTCGATCCAATCGCCGATGACGGGCACGCCCACGCCGCGCTCGAGCGTCGCCTCAGCCCAGTACTTGGTGCCCTGATCGAACAGGATGATGCTCGCCGCCCAGACGAGGGTCCACGGCAGCACGCGACGGATCGGGCGGGTCTCGATCGGTGTCTCCGCCGACGCGGCAGGCGCGGGCTCGGCAGTGCGGCTGGAATCAGCGTGGGCCGAGCTGGCGGGCGTCGGGGGCGACTCGTCGGTGGGCATCCCTCTATTCTGCCCTATGGGGGAGGGGCGCGGAATCAGAGCGAGCGCAGCACGATCGCCGAGCCCTGACCGCCGCCGCCGCACAGGGCCGCGGCGCCCAGGGAGTCGGCACCGAGCACCTGGAGCCGGCGGGCGAGGTGCCCCACGAGGCGGGCGCCGGAGGCCCCGATCGGGTGGCCGAGAGCGATCGCGCCGCCGTGCGGGTTGATGAGCTCGTCATCGATGCCGAGCATGTCGGCGGACCGCACGGCCACGGAGGCGAAGGCCTCGTTGATCTCCACGCCCACGAGATCGTCGACACGCAGGCCGGCACGGCCGAGAGCCGCCTCGATCGCGCGGGCCGGCTGCTCGAGCAGGGAGAGGTCGGGCCCGGCGACGAGCGCGCCGCCCTCGACGCGTGCGAGCGGAGCGAGGCCGAGCTCGGCGGCGTACGACTCCTCCACGAGCACGAGGGCCGCCGCGCCGTCGGAGATCTGCGAGGCGTTGCCGACCGTGACGGTGCCGTCGCTCGCGAACGCGGGGCGCAGGCGCGCGAGCGACTCCACCGTCGTGTCGGCGCGCAGGCCGTCGTCGGCGGCGATTGTGCCGACCTTCGCCGAGGGCGTCACGGGTGCGATCTCGTCGGCGAGCATCCCGACCGAGGCTGCGAGGCGCGCGTGGGAGCGCGCCGCCCAGGAGTCCTGCCGCTCGCGCGAGATGCGGGCGGTGGCAGTGTGGCCCTCCGTGAGCGAGCCCATCGAGGTGCGCTGGAAGGCATCGCTCAGGCCGTCGTGCTCGAGCGTATCGACGACCTCCATCGCTCCGTAGCGGCGGCCCATGCGTGCATCGCGCAGCACGTGCGGCGCGAGCGTCATCGACTCCTGGCCGACGGCGACGACGATGCGCGCCTCGCCCGCGGCGATCGCGCGGGCGCCGGCGGCGACGGCCTCGCTGCCCGAGAGGCACACGACGTTGAGCGTGGCGGCGGGGGTCGTGAGCGGGATGCCCGCCGCGACGGCGGTCTGGCGCGCCGGGTTCTGCCCTGCGCCACCCTGGAGCACCTGGCCGGCGACGACGAGGTCCACCTGATCGGGCGAGACGCCCGCCCGCTCGAGCGCGGCCGTCGCGGCGTGCGCGCCGAGCTCGGTCGCGGTGAGGGCTGAGAACACGCCGCAGAACTTCACGAAGGGTGTGCGGGCGTACCCCGCGATGACGGTGCTCATGCGGCCTCCTCCAGCTCGACGGCGAACGGTGCACCCGTGTCGGACCGTAGCGCATCGAGAACTTCGCCGGGGGCGAGGCGGCGCAGCACGGGACCGCTCTCGGTGACGTCGAACACCGCGCGATCGCTCACGATGCGGTGCACGACGCCGACGCCCGTGAGGGGCAGGTCGCACTCGGCGACGATCTTCGGGCTGCCGTCCTTCGCGCAGTGCTCGGTGATGACGACGACGCGGGGCACGCCGGCGACGAGGTCCATCGCGCCGCCCATGCCCTTGACGAGCTTGCCGGGAATCATCCAGTTGGCGAGGTCGCCGCGGGCGGAGACCTGCAGGGCTCCGAGGATGGCGATGTCGACGTGGCCGCCGCGAATCATGGCGAACGAGGTCGCCGAGTCGAAGTACGAGCCGCCGGGCAGGATCGTCACGGTCTGCTTGCCGGCGTTGATGAGGTCGGCGTCCTCCTCGCCCTCGACGGGGAAGGGGCCCATGCCGAGCATCCCGTTCTCGCTCTGCAGCCACACCGACACTCCGGGGGGCAGGAAGTTGGCGACGAGGGTCGGGATGCCGATGCCGAGGTTCACGTACTGCCCGTCGGCGAGCTCGAGCGCCGCGATCGCGGCCATCTCCTCACGCGTCCAGCTCATGTCAGCGACCTCCGTCTGTCTCGGCGCTCGCCGTTCGCGGGCGCGTCGTGCGCTTCTCGATGGGCTTCTCGCGGTCGCTCGCCAGCACGACGTGCTGCACGAAGACGCCCGGGGTGTGAATCTCGTCGGGGTCGAGGTAGTCCTCCTCGATGATCTCCGACTCGGCGAAGGTGACCCGGCCGCACATGGCGGCGAGCGGGTTGAAATTGCGCGCGGTCCTCCTGTACACGAGGTTGCCCTCCCGGTCGGCGCGGTGCGCACGCACGAGGGCGACGTCGGCGACGATGCCGCGCTCGAGCACGTACTCGACGCCGTCGAGCTCGCGCGTCGGCTTGCCCTCGGCGACGGGCGTGCCGACCCCCGTGCGCGTGTAGAAGCCGCCGATGCCGGCGCCTCCGGCGCGCATGCGCTCGGCGAGCGTGCCCTGAGGTGCGAACTCCACCTCGAGCTCTCCCGAAAGGTACTGCTCGGCGAAGAGTCGGTTCTCGCCCACGTAGGAAGAGACGACGCGGCGCACCTGGCGGTTCTCGATGAGCAGGCCGAGCGCGACGCCGTCGACGCCCATGTTGTTGCTCACGATCGTCAGGTCTTGCACGCCCAGGTCGCGCAGCGCTTCGATGAGATCGGTGGGGTTTCCGCTGAGCCCGAATCCTCCGACGGTGATCGTCTGCCCGTCGGCGACGACGGATTCGAGAGCCTCCGCCGCGGAGCTCCTGATCGTGCTGCTGCCCATGTCGACTCCTCCTCAGCGGGTCACCGGTGACCACATTCTGATGAGTGCAGACGTTATCCAGACCCCTCTACACGGTCAATGTTTGTGCTCAATGTGGAATGCGGGCCCGGGATGGTCCATTATGTGGACATGGATGCTCCGCTCGAGCCGCGCGCCGGAACGCAGGTCGTCGCGCGCGTCGGCGCGGTGCTGCGTGCGGTGAGCGCCCACGCCCCCGCGCCGATCTCGACGAGCGATGTCGCGGCCGCGACCCGGCTCACGCGCCCGACAGCCCACCGGCTGCTGAGCGCACTCGCCACAGAGGGCTTCCTCGATCGCGATGGTGCCGGATGGGTCACAGGCCCCGAGCTCTACCTCATGGGCTCGATCGCGGCCGAGCGCTACGACATCGCCGAGCTCGCGCGAGAGCACGTGCGAGAACTCGCCCGCCTCACGGGGGAGAGCGCGTTCCTTTCCGCGCGCCGGGGCGACGAGACCGTGTGCCTCCTGCGCGAGGAGGGCAGCTTCCCCATCCGCTCCTTCGTGCTGCACGAGGGCATCCGCTTCCCCCTCGGCGTCGCCTCGGCGGGCCTCGCGATCCTTGCCTTCCTCCCCCAGGAGGAGCGCGATGAGTACCTCGACCGCGCTCGCCTCGAGGGCGAGTGGGGAGTCTCGCACGCCACCGCGCACCTCCTCGAGCGTCTGGAGCGCACGCGCGCGACCGGGTACTCGGTGAATCCCGGCCTCCTGGTCGAGGGAAGCTGGGGCATGGGCGCGGCGGTGTTCGACGAGCGCGGCCGCCCCGCGTGGGCCCTCTCGCTCACGGGCATCGAGTCGAGGTTTCGCGACGACCGCCGCCGCGAGCTCGGTCGCGCGCTCCTGCAGCACGCGCACGCGCTCTCGCAGCAGCTCTCCCGGGCGCCCGGCCGCTGAGCCTCGGCGGCCGCGCCTCGGCGCGCCCGTCTGGCACCCCGCGACCGCCCAGCGGCCTGCCTCTAGGCTGATGCGAATGGCCCACCTGCTGGGAGCCGAGCAGCTCCGCGTCGAATACCCCACCCGCGTCGTCCTCGAGGGGGTCACTGTGGGCATCGGCGACGGCGACCGCATCGGCGTCGTCGGGCGCAACGGCGACGGCAAGTCCACCCTGCTGCGCATCCTCGCCGGCCTCCAGGAGCCCGACGACGGTCGCGTCACGCGCCGCCGCGGCGTGACCCTCGGGATGCTCGACCAGACCGATGACCTGGGAACGGGTCGCACGGTCATCGACACCGTCGTCGGCGACCGCGACGAGCACGAGTGGGCGGGAGACGCCAACGTGCGCGACGTGCTCGCGGGGCTCATCGCCGACATCCCCGGCAGCACCCTCGTCGACGACCTGAGCGGTGGTCAGCGCCGCCGCGTCGCCCTTGCCGCCCTTCTCAGTCGGGAATGGGACATCGTCGTGCTCGACGAGCCCACCAACCACCTCGACATCGGCGGCGTCGCCTGGCTCGCCGAGCACCTCAAGCGCCGGTGGCCGCGCGGGCAGGGCGCCCTGCTCGTCGTGACGCACGACCGGTGGTTCCTCGACGAGATCAGCGAGAACACGTGGGAGGTGCACGACCGCATCGTGGAGCCTTTCGAGGGCGGCTATGCGGCCTATGTGCTGCAGCGCATGGAGCGCGACCGTCAAGCGGCGACCATGGAGTCGAAGCGCCAGAACCTCATGAAGAAGGAGCTCGCCTGGCTGCGGCGCGGGGCGCCCGCCCGCACGGCCAAGCCGAAGTTCCGCATCGAGGCCGCGAACGCGCTCATCGCCGACGTGCCGCCGCTGCGCAACACCGTCGAGCTCGCGCAGATGGCCACCTCGCGCCTCGGCAAAGACGTCATCGACCTGCTCGACGTCGGCGTGAGCTACGGCGACACCGAGATCCTGCGCGATGTCGAGTGGCGCATCGCTCCCGGCGAGCGCACGGGCATCCTCGGCATCAACGGCGCCGGCAAGTCCACACTGCTCAAGCTCATCGACGGCTCGCTCGAGCCCACCACCGGCCGCGTCAAGCGGGGCAAGACCGTCGTCGTCGCGACACTCGACCAGCAGCTCGGCGACCTGAGCGCCGTCGCCCACCAGCGTGTGAGCGCCGTCATCGCCGAGAAGCGCACAACCTACGTCACGGGCGGCAAAGAGCTCACGCCTGGCCAGTTGCTCGAGCGCATGGGCTTCACCTCGGCCCAGCTCTCCACCCCCGTGAAAGACCTCTCCGGTGGACAGAAGCGCCGCCTCCAGCTGCTGCTCATCCTGCTGGACGAGCCCAATGTGCTCATCATGGACGAGCCCACCAACGACATGGACACCGACATGCTCGCGGCGATCGAGGACCTGCTCGACTCGTGGCCCGGCACGCTCGTCGTCGTGAGCCACGACCGGTACCTGCTCGAGCGCGTCACCGACAACCAGTACGCGATCCTGAACGGTCGGCTGCGCCACCTGCCCGGTGGGGTCGACGAGTATCTGCGCATCGCGGCGTCCGCCGCGGCGCCCACGGGCTCGCAGGATGCGGGGCGCGCGACCGTGGCCTCCGTCACGGAGGCGGGAGGAGCATCCGCGACCGCGGCCCCCGTCTCTCGCCTGTCGGGGGCGGAGAAGCGCAACGCCGAGAAGGAGCTCGCCGCCGCCGAGCGCAAGATCACCAAGCTGCAGGGCCAGATCGACGCGCTGCACGTCCAGCTCGCCGAGCACGACCCCGCCGACTATGCCGGCATGGGCGCTCTGCACGAGCAAGTGCGCGGGCTCGAGTCGCAGCTCGCCACCGTCGAGACGCGCTGGCTCGAGCTCGGCGAGCTGCTCGCCTAGAGAACACTGCCCGGAGTGCCTGGCGACGCTCCGTGTAGGCTGGGAGCGACGCCGCAGTCTGCGTCACCTTCCCCACACCCCCGGTTCGATCTGGACGCCGCTTGTGCCTGTGCGCCGCGGCCGCCGCTGAACCTGCAGGACTGCCTGCCGCGCGACGACGCGCTCCTGTCATGTCCTGTGCGCGCGATCCGCGCCCGATCGAAGGGTGACCTCCGTGTCCCTGCTGTCCAAGATTCCGTTCCGCCAGTCCCAGACGCTCGGCGCGCTGCGCAGCCCGCGCATCCTCACGCGCGAGGTGCTCGCGGGCCTCGTCGTCGCGATCGCGCTCATCCCCGAGGCGATCGCCTTCTCGATCATCGCGGGCGTCGACCCGCGCGTCGGGCTGTTCTCCTCGTTCGTCATGGCCGTCGCGATCGCCTTCCTCGGCGGTCGCCCCGCCATGATCACCGCCGCGACGGGAGCGATCGCGCTCGTGATCGCGCCGGTCGCGCGCGAGTACGGCACCGACTACTTCATCGCCACGGTGATTCTCGGCGGGCTCATCCAGGTGGTCATGGCGGCGACCGGCTTCGCCAAGATCATGCGCTTCATCCCGCGCTCGGTGATGGTCGGCTTCGTCAACGCGCTCGCGATCCTCATCTTCACCGCGCAGCTGCCCTACCTGTTCGATGTGCCGTGGCAGGTCTACCCGCTCGTCGCGGTCGGCCTCCTCATCATGATCGGGATGCCCCGCCTCACGACGGTCGTGCCGGCACCGCTCGTCGCGGTCGTCGTCGTGACGGTTCTCGTCGCGTGGATGTCGATCACGGTTCCGACCGTGGGCGACCAGGGCGACCTGCCCGAGAGCCTGCCCGAGCTGCTCTGGCCGGACGTGCCGCTGAACCTCGAGACGCTCGGCATCATCGGCCCGTACGCGATCGCCCTCGCTGTCGTCGGGCTTCTCGAGTCGCTGCTGACGGCGAAGCTCGTCGACGACATCACCGACACCCCGTCGGGCAAGACCCGTGAGGCGTACGGCCAGGGCATCGCCAACGTGCTCAGCGGCTTCTTCGGCGGCATGGGCGGGTGCGCCATGATCGGCCAGACGATGATCAACGTGAAGGTCTCGCGAGCGCGCACACGCCTCTCGACGTTCTTCGCCGGCGTGTTCCTCCTCGTCCTGGTACTCGCCCTCGGCGACGTCGTCGCGGCGATCCCCATGGCTGCGCTCGTCGCCGTCATGGTCATGGTGGCCTTCGCGACGTTCGACTGGCACAGCGTGCAGCTGGGCACGCTGCGGCGCATGCCGAAGAGCGAGACCTCCGTCATGGTGACGACGGTCGTCGCGGTCGTCGTCACGCACAACCTCGCCATCGGGGTCGGTCTCGGTGTGGTCGTCGCCATGGCGCTCTTCGCCCGCCGGGTCGCCCACTTCGCGACCGTGGAGCGGCGCATCGTCGACGCGCTCGACGGAACGCAGTCGGCGCTGTACACGGTCGACGGGGAGCTGTTCTTCGCCTCGAGCAACGACCTCACGACGCAGTTCCACTACCGCGACGACCCCGAGTACGTCGTCATCGACCTCTCGCGCTCGCACATCTGGGACGCCTCGACGGTCGCCTCGCTCGACGCCATCACGACGAAGTACGAGCGCTACGGCAAGAGCGTCGAGATCATCGACATGAACGACGAGTCGTCAGCGCTGCACGGGCGCCTCGCCGGCCACCTCGGCGCCGGGCACTAGCGCGCCGAGAGGTGTCGAGTCGAGTGCTTCTGTCGAGTTGACGGTTCGCGACACTCCTGTTCGACAGAAGCGCACAACTCGACGCGGCTGATCAGCGGGTGAGGCCCATCTGCAGGTCGACGCGGTAGCCGTGCTTCGTGGCGGCGATCACGATCGGGATGCGCGGCTTGTCGCCGCGACCCTCCAACCGGCGGATCGCCTCGTCGACCACACCCTCGAGCCCGCGCGGCACCGTGCCGACGACGCCGCTCACGCGGCGCCCGGCGAAGACGCGGATCTCGAGCGGAGCATCCACCTTCTCCTGCTCCAGCGAGCGGGCCGGTGTCGCGGTGGTGAGCGTCTCAGGGTCTTCGCCGCTGAGGGCGGCGAGCTCGTCCTGGTGGGCGTCGCTACCGGCGAGCCGCATCGTCGTCGACTTCTTGTTCGGCACGAGGTCGTAGTCGTAGTCGTCGAGCGAGCCGCTGCCGCGGTCGCTCTTGGGCAGGTGCGCGTCGGCGCTGGAGGTGCGTCGCCAGAAGGGCATGCGCCGATGCTAGTGGGCGCCGCTGCGCTGCGTCTCGGCCACGACGGTCACCGTGCGCGGGTAGAGCAGCACGGCGAGCCCAACGGCCATCGTTGCGCCGAGCAGTTGCGCGGCGATGAAGGGCGGGGCGCTCGCCGGGGCGATTCCCGCGAAGGTGTCTGACAGCATCCGCCCGATCGTGATGGCGGGGTTAGCGAAGCTCGTGGATGCCGTGAAGAAGTACGCCGAGCCGATGTAGGCGCCGACTGCGGGCGCCACCCAGTCGAGCCGGTTCGAGCGCACGAGGGCGAGGATCACGAGCACGAGTCCCGCTGCGGCGACGACCTCGGCGAGCAGATTCGCCCCCGTCGCGCGCTCGGTCGTACTGATCGTCACCGCGGGCAGCGCGAACATGGCGTTGCCGAGAATCGCACCGGATGCGCACCCCGCGATCTGTGCGACGACGTACGCGGGCGCATCCCGCCACCGCATGCCGCCCAGGGTCGCGATGGCGAGGGTCACGGCGGGGTTGAAGTGCGCCCCGCCGACGGGGCCGAAAACGAGGATGAGCACGGTGAGCCCCATCGCCGTGGCGAGAGCGTTGATGAGCAGCTGCACGCCGATGTCGGGCGTGAGCGTCGTCGCCATGATGCCCGAGCCGATGACGATCGCGGCGAGCAGGGCGCTGCCGAGGTACTCGGCGAGCAGACGGCGGGGCAGAGGGGGAGGAGTGCTCACGGGCGTTGTCCGTCCGGTCAGACCGTCGCGAGGAGGTGGGCGACGGAGTCGAGCGAGCCAGGCACGAGGCGGAAGTACGCCCAGGTGCCGCGCTTCTCGCGCTCGAGGTAGCCGGCGTCGACGAGCACTTTGAGGTGGTGCGAGACGGTCGGCTGGCTGAGGCCGAGGGGCTCGGTGAGGTCGCACACGCATGCCTCGGCGCCCTCGCTCGCGGCGACGATCGAGATGAGCCTCAGCCGAGCCGGGTCGGCGAGGGCCTTGAGCGAGCGGGCGAGGTCGTCGGCATGGTCGGCGCTGATCGTCTCGCGTGTGAGGGGCGAGCAACAGGCCGTGACGTCGATGACGGGCAGCAGTTCTCGGGTGGTCATGCGAGCTTCCCCTCGTTCACCGCGCGTTCAATCGCGTGATGTTGCATTGACAGTGGTCGATGTCACCAGCGTATCCTGGCCATCGACGTCCATCAATACACCAGGTGCGATCCCCGCGCGGGGTCGGCCCGCCCACCCTGAGGGAGCGCCCGTGTCTGACACCCCCACCGTCCTATTCGTCTGCGTGCACAATGCGGGCCGCTCGCAGATGGCCGCGGGCTACTTGCGCCACTTCGCCGGCGACCGCGTCGAGGTGCTCTCGGCAGGGTCGGAGCCGAAGGATCAGATCAACCCGATCGCGGTCGAGGCCATGGCCGAGGAGGGCATCGACATCGCGAACAACACGCCCAAGGTGCTCACGACGGAGGCCGTGCGCGACTCGGACGTCGTCATCACGATGGGCTGCGGCGACGCGTGCCCGGTCTTCCCCGGCAAGCGCTACGAGGACTGGGAGCTCGAGGACCCTGCCGGGCAGGGCATCGAGTCGGTGCGCGTGATCCGCGACGACATCAAGGGCCGCATTCAGGCTCTCCTCGCCGAGCTCGTCCCCACCGCCTGAGCACGACTGGCCCTACGATGTGAGGGTGACCGAGCCCCTCGACGCCATCGCCATCGCCGCCGAGGTATTCGCGTGGCTCGCGCTCCCCGTCGGCATCGTCCTTCTCGCGGTCGGCATCGGCCGTCGCGCCTGGTCGAGCCGCTACACGACCGCGAAGGCGGTCGTCGCGACGGTGCGCGACCGCGATGCGAAGATCCGCTGGTTCGGCGAGGAGGGCGAGGTGCGCGAGAGCACGTCGCCGCTCACCGGTCAGATTCCGGCCGTCGGGGATGCCCGCACCGTCTGGGTCCACCCTTCGCGCCCCGACACCCCCCGCCTCGATGACCCGTCGCACGACGGGCGCGTGCTGCTCACTCTCGGCGGCATCCTGACGACGGTCGGGTCGATCGCGACGATCGTCTCGTTCCTGCTGCCGCTCATGGCAAGCGCGTAGGCACCGCTCAGGCGGGCAGTTCGTCGAAGCCGGCGCCGAGCGTGCGCAGCAGGTCGGCGAGTTGCGCCTGGTCGGCCCGGGGCAGCCGCTCGAGCAGCTCGGCCTCGCTCTGCAGCAGCACGCCGATCGCGCGATCGACGCGGCTGCGCCCCTCCGCCGACATCCTGACCCGGATGCTCCGCCCATCGTTGGGGTCGGTGCGACGCTCGACGAGCCCGCGCACGGTGAGCCGGTCGACGCGATTGGTCATGGTGCCGCTCGAGACGAGTGTCTGCTGCAGCAGTGCTTTGGGACTCAGTTCGTAGGGCTCGCCGGCGCGGCGCAGGGCCGAGAGCACGTCGAACTCCCACGACTCGAGTTCCGAAGCGGCGAAGGCGGCCTTGCGTGCGCGGTCGAGGTGCCGCGCGAGGCGGCTCACGCGAGAGAGCACCTGCAGCGGTTCGACGTCGAGGTCGGGGCGTTCGCGGCGCCACGCGTCGACGATGCGGTCGACCTCGTCCGGCTGCGTCATCCCCCCATTATCGAGCAGGGGGCCTGCTCGCCTGCCCACCGGAATGTGCCGCGGGCTCTGGCAGACTGGGGGGCGCCTCATCGTGGGGCGCTTTCCGCCTTGGTGTAATGGCAGCACGACAGCCTTTGGAGCTGTTAGGTCCAGGTTCGAGTCCTGGGGGCGGAGCGGCTCCACAGAGCCGCTCCGGCGTGAGCACTGCTGGGGTCGCCTGCCGACTGGGCGCCGCGAACTGGATCGCTCCGGCGTGATAGCAACCGAGGTCGCACTGAGAGTGGGCGCCGACATCTCTCTGTTCCGGCGAGACGGCGCTCGTGGCCCTTCGGCCTTGGCTTCTGCTCGTGGCGGAGTACATGCGACTACTGTGCGAATCAGGTACGGGAACGTGAACGGTTACGCTCTCCATCATGTTCGAGGGCTGGGCGACCAATACGTGGATCGCGGCAGGTAGCGCCACGGGAGCGGTGCTTGCGGCCGTCGCGGCCTATGTTGCGTTGTGGCTTCAGTGGGGTATGCATCCACGTCCGGTCTGGGTATTGACTCGCGGAGTAGGTTCTGGTCACGGCACAGCGATCCGCCTTACCAACCTCGGCAATGCGGAGGCGTTCGATGTGCGAGTTAAGGCGATTGCCGCAGACAAGATGTCCGGGGACGGTTTGGAGCGGGTCGATCGACTGCGCTATGACGAGCGCATCACCCTCTCGCTTCCCTCGAACAGGAGCTGGCGCGTCACCTTGACGTGGCGCGAGGCGCCTCGAATGAAGAAGGTTCGCCATAAGCGCTGGCGAGTGGAGCTGGACGGGACTGCGGAGGACTTCAACGTGCCACGGGAGTTGCAGGTCTTCTAGCGCAGCACGCGTGAGCCGCAACAGTTGTGGCATGAGACACGGCAACAGCACTCAGACTCTCCCCGTGCTTCGAAGGAGGATCCCTTTCCGTGAGCGAGTTCCCACGCATTGCGCACTCTGTGAGCACCCGGGCGCCCGGGAAGTGCCGCGAAGACTGCGTACGGTGCGGTATTCGCGACGCAGGCGACTGTGAAGCGCAACATCGGGATTGCAGTTATAGGTGTAGCCTGCAACACTTGTAACATGCGCAAGTTGACGCACGGGTTCCCGTCGCTGATGCTCCTGGAAAGGGTTCTCTCATGAACAGTCGACTCCTGGCCGGAGGAAACCTCCTCATCGATCATGAGACCAAGGTCGATGCTGGGGCTTTCGCCGAGCACGCGCGAGACCGCGTTCCGGTACGTCTTTCGTTCACATTGGATGACGGCGAGCAGGTCGAGCTTCCGCCGAAACTTTCAAGACTCTTCGCTGATGTTCTGAATGCCGTCGCCAATGGGCAGGTGACGATCCAGACAACTCCCCATGAGCTGACGACCACCGTCGCCGCCGACATGCTCGGCGTTTCGCGACCGACACTGATGAAGTGGGTTGCTGAGGGTGAGGTCAAGGCGCACAAGGTCGGCTCACACACGAGACTCAAGACAGAGGACGTCATGGCCTTCGCGTTGGAGTTGCGAAAGCGACGCCAGAAGTCTTTCGAGGCACTTCGCGAATGGGACGAACAGTTCGGCGTCGAAAGCTGAGGGTTCCGCTAACTTGGTCTTGTGACCCAGCGCATCTTCGTCGATTCGAACGTGCTGGCCAGCAGGACCCTTAGGGATTGGCTGTTCCTTCTCCGGACCGAGACCTACCGCATGTTCCAGTTGCACACGTCATTCGACGTGCTGATGGAGACCGTCCGAGTCACGCGGCGGCGTCACCCGACGGCAGATGGAAAGCTCACGGCGGACCTGTTCCATCGGCTGGAGGACCTACTGGATGAGGTTCTGGGCGACTTCGATGGCTCAGTTGACTTCTCCGGCCCTGATGTCAACGACCATCACGTCCATGCCGCAGTCTTGTCCAGCCGTGCAGACAAACTTCTCACGTCCAATGAGCGGCACTTTCCCGAGACCGACGACTTGACCTACGAGGTCTATACCCCGGACGAATTCTTGGTTCTCGTCGATGACAGCGCTCCGCACCATGTGCGCTCGGTTACTCGGCAACAGATCGATTACTGGCAGGGGCTTCGTTCTGAAGGCAAGCAGGTCAGGCCGCTCGGTCACGCACTCGTTGACGCGGGGTGCCCCGACTTTGGCGCTCGTATCGTTCGTCATGTGAAGGCCTTGAGCGGCGCGTAAGCAAGTACCTCGGATGAAGTGGAACGGCGAGGTGCAACACCACCTGCTGGGAACCAGCGTCGCACCGGGATGAGGAACCCGCCAGACTGGCCGGGTGACTGAGCCGACACGAGAGCAGGGTGCGAGCATCCCAGGCGGGAAGGGCGAGAAGCTCACCGCGGCGGAGGAGTTGGCGCGCCGGCTCGATCGCCCGATGGGCATCCTCGGCGTGATCTTCCTGTTCGTCGTGCTCGGTCAACTGCTCGCCGACGACCCCGTGCTCGACACGGTGCTGAGCGTGCTCGGCTGGGTGTTCTGGGCCGTCTTCGTCGCCGAGTTCGTGCTGCGCGCCGTCATTGCCGGGTTCCAGCGCGAGTTCTGGAAAAAGAACTGGTGGCAGGTCGTCTTTCTGCTCGTGCCGTTCCTGCGCTTCTTCCGCGCCCTGCAGGCGCTGCGGTGCTGGCGGCTCGCGCGGGTCGCCCGCTTCGGCGGAGTTCTCACGGCGGGAGTGCGGGGCTCGCGCTCGGCGGGGCGCCTGCTCTCGAACCGCGTCGGGCTGCTCTCGGCGGTCACGGCGATCGTCATCCTCGTCTCCAGCCAGCTGCTCTTCCTCACCGAGGCCTACGACAGCTACGCCGACGCGCTCTACGAGGCCGCGCTCCTCGCGATCAGCGGCACGCCCCTCTCGGCCGACACGGGCTTCACGCGGCTGCTCGAGGTCGTGCTCTCCATCTACGCCGTCGCGGTGTTCGCGACTCTCGCGGGAGCGCTCGGCGCGTTCTTCTTGGAAGGCGACAGTGCCAGCGGCGCAGACTCTGAGGCAGAATCCTCGCCGTCGAGCGCCGTGCCCGACCCGCGCGAGATGACGAAGGACTGAGCGACGTGCCTGAGATCCGGATGATCCGCGAGCCGATCGCCCGCACGGCCGCCCAGGTCATGACGGTCGCCGCCGATCTTTCCCGTCTGCCCGAGTGGGCCGCGGGCTTCTCGACCGGCATCGAGTGCGACGAGCGCGATCCCAGCGGTAGCACCTGGTTCGTGGATGCCCCCTTCGGTCGGGTGCGCACCGTGTTCGCGGTCGACGTCGAGCGGGGCATCCTGGATCACGACGTCACCATGCCCGATGGCTCGGTGGTGCACAATCGCCTGCGCATCGAGTCGACGGCGACCGGGTGCGATGCGGTCTTCACCCTGGTGCGTCGCCTCGGGATGACCGACGAGGAGGTCTCAGCCGACGCCCGGGCTGTCGCAGGCGACCTGCGACGGTTGCGCGCACTGTGCGAGAGGATGGGCTCATGACTGACAGCCGCCTCGCCGTCATCGTCCTCGCCGCCGGGCAGGGCACGCGCATGAAGTCGCGCACCCCGAAGGTGCTGCACCCGCTTGCCGGTGTGCCGCTCATCGGTCACGTGCTCGCGACCGCTCGCGCCCTCGACCCCGCGCACATCGTCGCCGTCGTGCGTCACGAGCGCGATGTGGTCGCCGCCGCGATCACCGAACTGGATGCTCACGCGATCATCGCCGACCAGGACGAGATTCCCGGCACCGGCCGAGCAGTCGAGGCAGGCCTCGCCGCGCTGCCCGACGACTTCGACGGCGACGTGCTCGTCGTCTCGGGCGACGTCCCGTTGCTCGACGCCGAGACACTCGCCTCCCTGCTCGCGCGGCACCGCGGAGCCGAGGCCGCCGCGACCGTCCTGAGCGCCGTGCTCGACGACGCGACTGGGTACGGCCGCATCGTGCGCGACCCGGCAGGCGCCCTCGACCGCATCGTCGAGCAGAAGGACGCCACCGAGGAGGAGCGGGCGCTCACCGAGATCAACTCGGGCACCTACGTCTTCCGCACCGCGCCGCTGCGCGAGCAGCTCGCCCTCGTCTCGACCGACAACGCGGCGCAAGAGAAGTACCTCACCGACGTCATCGGGCTGCTGCGCGGCGACGAGCACCCGGTCGCCGCTCTGCCCGCGGGCCAGAGCTGGATCGTCGCGGGCGTGAACGACCGCGTGCAGCTCGCCGACGCGGCGCTGCGCCTCAACCAGATGATCGTGCGCGGCTGGCAGCTCGCCGGCGTCACGATCAGTGACCCGGCGAGCGTGTGGATCGACCGCACCGTCACGCTCGAGGAGGACTCCGAGATCCTCCCGGGCACGCAGCTCAAGGGCGCGACGACGATCGCGCGCGGCGCCGTGGTCGGCCCCGACACGACCCTCACCGACTGCGAGGTGGGGGAGGGGGCGCGCGTGAGCCGCACCGATGGCACCCTCGCCGTCATCGGAGCTGGCGCATCCGTCGGGCCCTTCGCCTACCTGCGCCCCGGCACCCAGCTCGCCGCCGATGGCAAGATCGGCACCTTCGTCGAGACGAAGAACGCCGTCATAGGGCTCGGAAGCAAGGTGCCGCACTTGAGCTACATCGGCGACACGACGGTGGGGGAGGGCTCCAACATCGGGGCGGGCACCATCACGGCCAACTACGACGGCGTGAAGAAGCACCGCACCGAGGTGGGCGCGCACGTGAGGACGGGCTCGCACAACGTCTTCGTCGCCCCCGTTAGGATTGGGGACGGAGCGTACACGGGAGCGGGAACGGTGGTCCGCAAGGATGTTCCGGCCGGCGCCCTCGCGGTGAACCACGCACCTCAGCGCACTGTTCCACGGTGGGTCGCGGCGAATCGCCCGGGGACGGCTGCGGCGGAGGCGGCAGCGGCCGCATCCGAGACCGATGGGGACCGCAGCACCGAGTAGGCGACCAGAACACGACAAGTCGCACAACGCGGCGGAAGGCGGGCAGTAGTGGCCAGCATCAAGATCACCGGCCAGAAGAGACTCGTCATCGTGTCGGGGCGCTCCCACCCCGAGCTCGCCGCGCAGGTCGCCGAATACCTGCAGACCGACGTCGTGCACACCGACGCCCGCACCTTCGCCAACGGTGAGATCTACGCCCGCTACGACGAGAGCGTGCGCGGCTGCGACGCCTTCGTGCTGCAGTCGCACGCGAAGCCCATCAACGAGGCGCTCATGGAGCAGCTCGTCATGGTCGACGCCCTCAAGCGGGCCAGCGCCAAGCGCATCACCGTCGTCGCGCCCTTCTACCCGTACTCGCGGCAAGACAAGAAGGGCAGGGGTCGCGAGCCGATTAGCGCGCGACTGGTCGCTGATCTGTTCAAGGCCGCCGGCGCCGACCGCATCATGAGCGTCGACCTGCACGCCGCCCAGATTCAGGGCTTCTTCGACGGGCCCGTCGACCACCTCTTCGCGATGCCCGTGCTGCTCGAGCACTTCCGCGCGCAGCTGGACCCCTCTACCCTCACGGTCGTCTCGCCCGACATGGGGCGCGTGCGCGTCGCCGACATCTGGAGCCAGAAGCTGGATGCTCCGCTCGCGATCATCCACAAGCGGCGCGACCCCATGGTGCACAACCAGGTGACCGTGCACGAGATCGTCGGTGAGGTGGAGGGTCGTGTGTGCCTGCTCGTCGACGACATGATCGACACGGGCCGCACGATCGTGAAAGCGGCGGAGGCGCTCAAGAAGTCGGGCGCCACCGGCGTCGTCGTCGCCGCGACTCACGCGATCTTCAGCGACCCGGCCTTCGAGATCCTCCAGGACGAGGCGATCGACCAGGTCGTCGTGACCGACACGCTCCCCGTGCCGGCCGACAAGCGCTGGGATCGCCTCACCGTGCTGCCCATCGCGCCGCTGCTCGCGCGGGCCATCCACGAGGTGTTCGACGATGGCTCGGTCACCTCGATGTTCGATGGCGCCGCCTAAGAGCGGCGCTCTGTTCGATGGCGCTGCCTAACTCACACTGACAACAGCTCGCGGATGCACGCCTCGAAGACCTCGTGGTGAGCATCCACATCTGACCGGCTCGTCATGGGCGCCATGAGCGCCATGTTGTGGAACGGCGTGAGCATGATGCCGCGATTGGCCAGGTAGAGGTGGATCATGTCTTCGAGCTCGCCGTCGGCCGCCTCGGCCGCGAGCGTGCCGTTGAGCGGGTACGGCCGCGCGAAGCGGTACTCAGCCCGGGCGCCCAGCTGGTTGATCGCCCACGGCAGCTCGTACCGGTCGAACAGCTCGTTGACGCCGTCGGTGAAGTACGTCGCCGTGTCGATCATGTGCGAGAAGGCCTCGTCGGTGAGCACGTGCTCGAGTGTGGCGCGCATGGCCGCGACCGAGACGGGGTTGCCCGCGAGCGTGCCGCCGACGCCGCCCATGTCGACGAGGTCGAGGTCGTCGCGGGCGAGCGCGCGCTCGGCGAATTCGGCTGACAGACCGTAGGCCCCGGTCGGGATGCCCCCGCCGATCGCCTTGCCGATGACGACCAGGTCGGGCTCGAGGTCGTAGGCCGTCGTCATGCCGCCGGGCCCGGCCGAGAAGGTGTGGGTTTCGTCGATGATGAGCAGCGCGTCGTACTGGCGGGTGAGCGCCCGCACGCCCTCGAGGTAGCCCGGCTCGGGCAGCACGATGCCGATGTTGGTGAGCGCGGGCTCGATGAGCACGGCGGCGACGTCGCCGTGGGCGAGGGCGCGCTCGAGGCCCGGCAAGTCGTTGTACTCGGCGGCGCGCGAGGTCTCGGTCACCGGGACGGGGGCGCCGACGTTGCCGGGGCGCGACATGCTCTCGCCGTCGGGCCCGACGACGACGAGCGACTCGTCGACCGATCCGTGGTAGCAGTACGAGTGGAAGACGATCTTCGGTTTTCCGGTGATCGCGCGCACGAGTCGAATCGCCCAGCGATTCGCATCCGTCGCCGTCAGCGCGAAGCTCCACCGGTCCATGCGGAACCGGCGCGACAGCTCGGCGCCCACCCACTCGGCGTCCTCCGTCGGCAGCATCGTCGTGAGCCCGCCCTGCTCGCCGATGCGGCGCTGCACCGCCTCGACGACGGCGGGGTGAGAGTGGCCCGCCATCGCGCCGGTGTCGCCGAGGGCGAAGTCGATGTACTCGTGCCCGTCGATGTCCCACACACGGTTGCCCTGCGCGCGGTCGAGGTAGACGGGGAAGGCACTCGACTTCTTGTTCATCCACGTCATAGGCACACGGCCGAAGAGGTGGTCGGCGCTCTCGTAGGCGGCGCGTGAGCGGGGTCGCGCCGCGGCGAAGGCGGCCTGCTCGCGCTCGGCGAGTTCGGTGAGGCGGGTGCGATCGATGACGGTCATGCGCTCATTCTGGCCCGGAGTGGCGGGGAGAGTGCAGTGCGCACTCGTGCAGTCCCGACCACGGCACCTCAGACGCGCGTCGTCGGCACGAGGCGGGGCGGGCCCGGGATGAGCCCGAGCAGCGCGACGCGCACCTCACCGGTGGGGGCGATGGCGTAGCAGTTCCAGCCGAGCGTGTCGGGCGAGCCGAGCTCGAAGGCCACTCGTGAGGGCGTGCGCTCGTTGGCGTAATAGTCGACCGCGATGCGGCACGATCGCTCGGCGGTGGACTGCGCGATCGCCCACGAGGTGAGGGCGCCGGGCACGACCATCGCGATCATGGTGACGAGGGCGACGATGCGCATGACCCGGCGGCGGCGCTCCCACGGGGAGGTCGTCTCGTCGCCGGGAGCGCCGTACGGCTCCCAGTCGTCGAGCTCGCGGGGGTTCTCGTCGTCGGTCATCCCTTCCAGTGTCGCACTCGCCGCTCTGAGCCCCATGCGCGCCGATAGTCTGGCGTCCATGAGCCCGAGCGTGCCGACGTCGTCGCCCGGGGGGCTCGTTCGCAGCCTCGGCGTCGTCGGGGCGGTGGGCATCGGGCTCGCGTCGATGATCGGTGCTGGGGCGTTCTTCGTGTGGGCGCCGGCGTCGGCGGCTGCCGGCGCGGGCGGTCTGCTCGTGGCGCTGCTCGTCGCCGCGGTCGTCGCGACGCTCAACGCGTTCAGCACGACGCAGCTCGCTATGGCGCACCCGGTGTCGGGCGGGGCATACGCGTTCGGGCGCCGCTGGGTGGGCCCGTGGTGGGGCTTCACCGCGGGGTGGCTGTTCGTGACGGGCAAGACGGCGTCGGCGGCGGCGATCGCCTCGGTGGCTGCCGCGTATCTGTGGCCGGAGGCCCGCACGCCGCTCGCGGTCGGCCTCATCGTCGTGTTCGCCGCGCTCAACATGACGGGAGTGCGCACCACGGCCCGGGTGTCGTTGGTCATCGTCTCGGTCGTGCTCACGGGCCTGATCGGGATGCTCGTCGCGGCCTCTGCCGCCCCCCAGCCGGGCGGCACCGAGCTCGATCTGTCGCTCGCGACACCGTACGGCGTCGTGCAGGCCGCGGCCCTCCTCTTCTTCGCCTTCGCGGGCTATGCACGCATGGCGACCCTGGGGGAGGAGGTGCGCGACCCTCGGCGCACGCTGCCGCGCGCGATCCTGCTCGCCCTCAGCGTCGTGCTCGCCCTCTACGCGGTCATCGAGCTCACACTCACAAGCCGGCTGTCGTCGGGAGCTCTCGCCGCGAGCACCTCTCCGTTGGCCGAGCTGCTCGACCCCGCGTGGCGCCCGTTCATCGCGGTGCTCGCGGGTGTCGCGTGCCTGGGCTCGCTCATGGCGATCCTCGCGGGCCTCAGCCGCACGTCGCTCGCGATGGCCCGCGAGCGCGACCTGCCCGGCGTGCTCGCCCGCGTGTCGCCGCGCACCCACGCTCCCGTCGTCGCCGAGGGGGTGATCGCTGCGGTCGCGATCGTGATCGTGCTGCTGCTCGAGCCGGCTCAGCTGGTGGCGGCGTCGAGTGCCGCGGTGCTCCTGTACTACGCGATCGCGCACCTCGCGGTGCTGCGTCAGGAGGCCGAGCACCGCTGGCAGCCGCGTGCCGTCGCGGTGGTGGGCCTGCTCGGCTGCGTGCTGCTGGTCGCCGCGCTGCCGTGGGGCTCGCTGCTCGGCACGGCCGTGCTTCTCGCGGTGGGGCTGCTCCTGCGCCTGATCGCCGTCCGCCGCGGTGGCGCACCGCCGAGTCGACCCCAGGAGGATGCATGACCGAGAGCCCCGCCGTCGCCGTGACGGGCAAGCCGACCCTGGGCGGCGCGTACCCGGTGAGCGCGTTCGCCGCGCAGGCCGTGGGCGCGGTCGGCCTCGCGCTCGCGAAGCTCGCCGACGAGTCCGACCGCCCCGCTGCGAATGGCGCCGCGCTCGCGAGCGAGGCGAGCGAGGGGGCGAGTGCGAGTGGTTCCGTCATCGTCGACGGCCCCCTCGCCGACGCCTGGTTCTCCGCGGCGGTGCGACCGACTCAGCCGCTCGCCTCGCCGTGGGACGCGGTCGCGGGCGACTACCGCACCGCAGACGGCTGGATCCGCCTGCACACGAACGCTCCCCACCACCGGGCGGCCGCGCTCCGCGTGCTCGGACTGCCGGAGCCTGTCGACCGCCCGGCCGTCGCCGCCGCGGTGGAGCGGTGGACTGGCGACGTGCTCGAGACGGAGGTCGTGATCGCGGGCGGGTGCGCCGCGGTCATGCGGTCCGTCGAGCAGTGGGCTCGGCATCCTCAGGGCATCGCCGTGGCTGCAGAGCCTCTCGTCGCGGCGGACGTGCGCGAGTCGGGTCGCCCGTTCCCGGCGGGGGTGGCGGAGCGGCCTCTTGCGGGTGTGCGCGTGCTCGACCTGACGCGCGTGCTCGCCGGTCCGGTGGCGACGCGCGTGCTCGCCCTGCTGGGGGCGGACGTACTGCGCGTGGATCCTCCGAGCTGGAATGAGCCGTCGGTCGCGCCGGACATGACGCTCGGCAAGCGGTGCACGCGCCTCGACACCGACGACGTGGAGGATCGCGCGGAGCTACTGGCCCTGCTTGCGGAGGCGGACATCCTCGTGCACGGCTATCGCCCGGGAGCCCTCGACTCGATGGGGCTCGATGCCGCGACGCTGCGTCGCGTGCGCCCCGGACTCGTGGAGGTGCAAGTCGACGCGTATGGCTATTCGGGCCCGTGGGCGGGGCGGCGCGGCTTCGACAGCCTCGTGCAGATGTCCTCCGGCATCGCCCATCTCGGAATGCTGCACGCCGCCGCCGAGGTACCGGTGCCCCTTCCTGTGCAGGCCCTCGATCACGCCACGGGCTGGTTCGCGGCAGCAGCCGCTCTGCGCGGGGTCGCGCGCGCCCGTCACACCGGTGCGGGGTCGGTGAGCCGACTCTCGCTGGCGCGCACCGCGCTCGAGCTGCAGTTGCTGCGCGACGCCGCGCTCGCGTCGCAGGCTGACGCGCACGCCACGTCCGCGTTTCCGGCGGCACCCGCGCCGCCGACGCTGCCGGGTCGCACGATCGACACGTTCTGGGGCGAGGCACTCGTGCTCGACCCGCCGCTGAGCGTCGCCGGCGTGCGCATCGAGACGTTCGTGGCGCCCCGACCGCTCGGCTCGGACGAGCCCGAATGGCAGTCGGACCTCGACGAGGTGCTGCCGTCGCGCCGCGCGGGAGCCACGGCTGGTTCCTCGGCGCGAGCCGTGGCGGCGCTGGGCGCTGGGCGCACTCTCGTATGGGGGCTCCTGAGCGCGGTGCTCGTGTGGGGTCTGCAAGGAGTGATCGGGCTGCTGGGCTCGCTGGCCCTGGGCGGCGCACCCCAGCTGTACTTCTGGACGCAGCCGGAGTGGCTCGCAGGTGCTGCCGCACAGGCCGCTGCTCTCGCGGGTGCCTGGTACGCCACCTCGCGCCTCGTGACCGTGGCGCCCGCCGTGGCTCTCACGACCCTCGCGGGCTATGCCGCGAGCGTTCTCGTGACGGCTGCCGCAGGGGTTCTGCGCGTGGGAGAACCGTTCGCGGCGGAGTCTTTCGTGACGGTGCTCGTCGTCTCGCTCTCGACGGGCGCCGCGCTCGTGGCACTCCTCGTGCCCGGCCTGCTCCTCTTCACCCGCTTGTTCGTCGGCCGTGTGAGCGGCGACCAGTCCCTCGCCCAGACCCGCTACGCGCGAGGCTGAAGCCTCCCGAGAAGCGCGTGAGGCGGCCGCGAAGCGCGGCGACCGCGCTCGTCGCGCGGTAGCGGGGTCGCGCCGCAGGGGCGGCGGCGCGACAGAAGACTCAGTGTGCGTCGGCGGCGCTCACTTCAGTGCGGTCGCCGCTCCACAGTGTGTGGAAGGTGCCGTCCTTGTCGACGCGCTTATAGGTGTGGGCGCCGAAGAAGTCGCGCTGGCCCTGGATGAGGGCGGCGGGGAGGCGGTCAGCGCGGAGGCCGTCGTAGTAGGAGAGCGAGGAGGCGAAGGCGGGCGTGGGGATGCCGGCGAGTGCGGCACCGGCGACGACGCGGCGCCAGGAGGGCAGCGCGCCTCCGACGGCGTCGGCGAAGTAGGGCGCGGTGAGGAGCGCGACGAGGTCGGGCTGCTCGGCGTAGGCCTCGGTGATGCGGTTGAGGAAGCGCGCGCGAATGATGCAGCCGGCACGCCAGATCTTCGCGATGTCGCCCTTCTCGATGCTCCAGCCGAACTCCTCGGCGCCGGCGACGATGGCGTCGAACCCCTGGCTGTACGCCACGATCTTGGAGGCGAAGAGCGCGCGCCGAACATCCTCGATGAAGGAATCGCGATCGGTGACCTGCCACTCCTCGGCGCCGGCTGGCATGCCGGAGGACGCGGTGCGCTGGGCGGGCTTGGAGGAGAGGGAGCGGGCGAAGACGGCCTCGGCGATGCCGCTCACAGGCACGCCGAGGTCGAGGGCGCTCTTGACCGTCCAGGCCCCGGTGCCCTTGGCGCCCGCCTGGTCGAGGATGACGTCGACGAGCGGCTTGCCGGTCTCGGCGTCCACCTGGCGCAGCACTTCGGCCGTGATCTCGATGAGGTAGCTCTCGAGCTCGCCGGTGTTCCACTCGGCGAAGATGTCGGCGATCTCGGCGGGGTCGAGCCCGCCGACGCGGCGCAGCAGGTCGTAGCCTTCGGCGATGAGCTGCATGTCCGCGTACTCGATGCCGTTGTGGATCATCTTGACGAAGTGGCCGGCGCCGTCGGTGCCGATGTGGGTGACGCACGGCTCGCCTTCGGCGACGGCGGCGATCGATTCGAGAATGGGCTTGAGCGTGACCCAGGCCTCGGCCGAGCCGCCGGGCATGATCGAGGGGCCGAGCAGGGCACCCTCCTCACCGCCGGAGATGCCGGCGCCGACGAAGTTGATGCCCGTCTCGCGCACGGCCTTCTCGCGGCGGATCGTATCGGTGAAGAGAGCGTTGCCTCCGTCGACGATGATGTCGCCCGGCTCGAAGACCTCGGTGAGGGCGTCGATGACGGCGTCGGTGCCGCGCCCGGCCTGCACCATGATGATGGCGGTGCGCGGCTTCTGCAGGGCGGCGGCGAACTCGGCGTAGTCCTGCGTGGCGACGAAGCCGGCTTCGGGGTGCTCGGTGAGGAGGGTCTCGGTCTTCTCGTAGGAGCGGTTGTAGACAGCGACCGTGTTGCCCTCGCGACTGGCGAGGTTGCGGGCCAGGTTCGACCCCATGACGGCGAGTCCGACGACTCCGATGTTGGCGGTGGGCTGGGTCACGGCGAACTCCTGCGGGTGTGGGGCGGATGAGATGCGCGAGGGTGCGGGACGCGGCCGCACGGCTCTTCCCAGCCTAGAGCCTCTCCTCTCGCGAGCCCCTCGCACCGTGAGCCCGCGCCCAGGATTCTGCGGCGCGACGGGTACCCTGACCCCATGACCTCCCCCGAGCCCGTCGTCGTGACCGCCTACTTCCGCCCGCTGCCCGAGAGTCGCAGTGCGGTGCTCGTTGCCCTGCACGAGGCGATCCCGCGCGTGCATGAGGAGGAGGGGTGCGAGCTCTACGCGATCCACGACGCTCCCGACGGCAGCATCGTCATGCTCGAGAAGTGGTCGAGCGCGGCCGATCTCGATGCGCACGGTGCGGGCGCCCCGGTCGCGGACCTCGTCGCGGCTCTTGACGGGCACCTCGCCGGGCCGGTCGAGGTCACGCGCCTCGCGCCGCTCCCCGTCGGCGATGCTCGCCGGGGTGCGCTCTGAGCGGCACCGTCTCCCTCGTCCTCATGGGCGTCTCGGGCGCCGGCAAGACGACCGTGGGCCTTGAGGCGGCCGCGCTCGCGGGCGTGCGGTTCCTCGATGCCGACGACCTGCACAGCCCGGCGAACGTCGAGAAGATGCGGTCGGGCATCCCGCTCACCGATGAGGATCGCGCCCCGTGGTTGGACGCCGTCGCAGCATCCCTGCGCGACGATGCCCCGTGCATCATGGCGTGCAGCGCCCTGCGCCGGTCGTATCGCGATCGGCTGCGGCAGGATGCTCCGCTCACGGCCTTCGTCCTGCTGAGGGCCACGCGCGAGCTGCTTGCGGAGCGCCTCGCCGGTCGCACGGGCCACTACATGACCGAGCAGCTGCTCGATTCGCAGCTCGCGACGCTCGACGACCCGGAGGACGACGAGGTCGTCATCGAGGTGGACGCCGCGCGCAGCATCGAGTCGCTCGCCGAGGAGATCGCGGCGGTGTTCGACCGGCCGGTGCTCGAGTAGTCGCCGCTCGGGTAGACTGACGGGCGGACTTCGGCGAGGGAGCGTGCTTCACGCTCCGTGATCGACGCGGTGGGCAAGGCATTCACGGTCTTTCCTCACGCGTTCGCGCGTTCGAGACGACACCACAGACCGGGCCACGAGCCCACCGATCAAGGAGATTCACCCATGGCTGACCAGAACAAGCTCGTCGCGGAGGACCGCACGTCCTTCGGCAAGGGCGCGGCCCGCAAGCTGCGCGCCACCCACAAGATTCCCGCCGTCGTGTACGGCCACGGCACCGAGCCGCGCCACGTCGCACTGCCGGGCCACGAGACCGCGCTGCTGCTGCGCAAGTCGAATGTCATCGTGACGCTCGACATCGAGGGCGAGAAGCTGCTCGCGCTCGTCAAGGACGTGCAGAAGGACCCGGTGCGCCAGCTCATCGAGCACATCGACATGATCGTCGTGCGCAAGGGCGAGAAGGTCACCGTCGACGTCTACGTGCACCTCGAGGGCGAGTCGGCCCCCGGCACGATCGCGATGGTCGACCACAACACGCTCACCGTCGAGGCTGAGGCCACGCACATTCCCGAGTCCTTCACGGTCTCGATCGAGGGCCTCGAAGAGGGCAGCCAGATCCACGCCTCCGACGTCGAGCTGCCCTCGGGCACGACCCTCATCACCGACCCCGAGGCGCTCGTGGTCAACATCACGGTGCCGCGCGCGACGGTGGCCGAGGACGACGAGGCTGCTGAGGGCGAGACCGCCGAGGGCGAGACCGCCGAGGACGAGTCCGGCGAGGCCGCCGACTCCGAGTCGGACGACTAGCGAGCCGAGCACCCCGCCACCATGTTCGGCCTGCAGCGGCGCTCGCAGCCGAGCGCGGCGGACGGCAGTACCTGGCTTGTGGCCGGGCTCGGCAACCCCGGGCCCGGCTACGCCGGCAACCGCCACAACGTGGGCGCGATGGTGCTCGACGAGCTCGCCGACCGCATCGGCGCGCGCTTCAGTCGGCACCGCACGACGACGATGCTCGCTGAGGGACGCGTGCGGCCGGGCGGGCCGAAGCTCGTGCTGGCGCGCCCGTTGAGCTACATGAACACCTCGGGTGGCCCCGTCTCGAGCGCCGCCGCCTACTTCGGCATCCCCCCGGAGCGCACGATCGTCATCCACGACGACATCGACCTGCCGTTCGAGACGATCAAGCTCAAGGCCGACGGCGGTCATGGCGGCCAGAACGGCGTGCGCGACGTCATCAAGGCGCTCGGTACGCCCGAGTTCGTGCGCGTGCGCATCGGGGTGGGGCGACCCCCGGGGCGCCAGGAGGCGGCCGACTACGTTCTGCGCGACTTCCCGGCCGCGGAGCGCGCCCGACTGCCGTTCGTGCTGTCGGATGCCGCCGACGCGGTCGAGCTCATCGTCGACGAGGGTCTGCTCGCGGCGCAGCAGCGCGTGCACGCTCCGCGGGCTTGAGCCGAGCATCCCGTCTCGGGCGGAGCGTCAGGGTGGCCGCGTAGACTCGGCCGACGTGAGTCTCGAGCGGTTGATCCCTGCCCTGTCGCGCGCCCGCACCCTCGAGACGGCGCTCGATCACGCCGCACGCAGCACCGACTTCTCCATCGTCGAGGGCCTGCGTGTGCCGCTCCTCGCGGGCCTCCTCGAGCGCCGTGACGGCCCGCAGTGCCTGCTCGTCATCGCCGCGACCGGCCGCGAGGCCGAGGCCGTGCAGCAGGCGCTCGCGTGCGTCGCTCCGGGCGCGACGATCCTCGACCTGCCCGCGTGGGAGACCCTGCCGCACGAGCGGTTGAGCCCGAGCGCCGAGACGGTCGGCCGCCGCATCCGCACGCTGCGCGCCCTCGCGGCATGGGAGGCCGATGAGGATGACCGGCGCAGCAACCTCGTCGTCGTCGCGTCCGTGCGCGCCGCCCTGCAGCCTCTCGCCACCGGCCTGACCGACATCGAGCCGGTGAATCTCGTGGCGGGAGCGCGGGGCCACGACCTCGCCGAGGTGACCCGCCGGCTCGTCGACCTGGCCTACACGCGCGTCGACATGGTGACCCGCCGCGGCGAGTTCGCGGTGCGCGGCGGCATCCTCGATGTCTTTCCCGCGGTCGCCGAGCACCCCGTGCGCGTCGAGTTCTTCGGCGACGAGGTCGAGCAGCTGCGCGAGTTCTCCGTCGCCGACCAGCGGTCGCTGCCGGAGGAGGTCGCGAGCGTCGAGCTGCCACCCACGCGCGAGCTGCTGCTCACCGACGCGGTGCGGCAGCGGGCGCGCGAGATGCAGCACGAGTTCCCGAGCCTGCAGCAGCTGCTCGAGAAGATCGGCGAGGGAATCCCGGTCGAGGGCATGGAGAGCCTCGCACCCGCGCTCGTCGACGAGCTCGTGCCGCTCACGCACTACCTGCCCGCAGCGTCCGCGGTCGCCGTCCTGAGCCCCGAACGGGTCGCCACGCGCGCCGTGAGCCTCGCCGAGACGAACCGCGAGTTCCTCACCGCGGCCTGGCACGCGGCGACCGCGGGGGCCGAGGCGCCGATCGACCTCGACGCTGGCGACTTCCTCACCGTGAACGGGCTGCGCCGCGCGGCGGGCGATCGCGCCTGGTTCACCGTGAGCGCGTTCGATGCCGACGACCCCGACGTCGTGCGCATCGACGCCTCCGAGCCCCCCAGCTTCGCGGGCACGAGCGCGGGCGCCGTCGACCACGTCGCCGACCGCGCGCGGGCGGGCTGGACGATGATCGTCGTCGCGGGCGGCCACGGTCTCATCGAGCGCGCTGCCGACGTGCTCGCGGAGCAGGAGGTCGCCGCGCGGGAGGTCGCCGAGCTGCCCGAGTCTCTCGAGGCCGGGGTTGTGTACCTCGTGCAGGGCAGCGTCGAGCACGGCTTCGAACTGCCCGAGCTGACGCTGGGCCTGCTGAGCGAGACCGAGTTCTACGGTCGCAGCGCCGGCTACGACTCGCGCCAGCCGAAGAAGCTCGCGAGCCGCCGCAAGACGCAGGTCGACCCGCTGCAGCTGACGCCGGGCGACCCCGTCGTGCACGTGACCCACGGCATCGGGCGCTTCCTCGAGCTCACGACGCGCGAGGTCTCCACGGGCGGCCGCAATGCCGTGAAGACGACGCGCGAGTTCCTCGTGCTCGAGTACGCGCCGTCCAAGCGCGGCTACCCGGGCGACAAGCTCTACGTGCCCACCGATCAGCTGGACCTGCTGAGCCGCTACGTGGGCGGCGAGTCGCCTGCGCTCAGCAAGATGGGCGGCAGCGACTGGGCGGCCGCCAAGGGCCGTGCGCGTCGGGCCGTGCGTGACATCGCCGTCGAGCTCGTGAAGCTCTACTCGGCCCGCATGTCGAGCAAGGGCCACGCCTTCGAGCCCGATACTCCCTGGCAGCGCGAGCTCGAGGAGGCGTTCCCGTTCATGGAGACGCCCGACCAGCTCACGACCATCGACGAGGTCAAGGCCGACATGGAGCGGCCGATCCCCATGGACCGCCTGCTGGCGGGCGACGTGGGCTACGGCAAGACCGAGGTCGCCGTGCGCGCCGCGTTCAAGGCCGTGCAGGGCGGCAAGCAGGTCGCCATGATCGTGCCGACGACCCTGCTCGTAAAGCAGCACGTGGAGACCTTCGCCGAGCGCTTCGCCGGCTTCCCCGTGCACTTGCGCGCGCTCAGCCGCTTCCAGTCCGACCGCGAGGCGAAGGAGACGCTCGAGGGGCTCGCGCAGGGCACCGTCGACGTGGTCATCGGCACGCACCGCATCCTCTCGCAGGGCGTGCAGTTCACAGACCTGGGGCTCGTGATCATCGACGAGGAGCAGCGGTTCGGCGTCGAGCACAAGGACGCGCTCAAGAAGCTCAAGCACAACGTCGACGTGCTCGCGATGTCGGCCACGCCGATTCCGCGCACGCTCGAAATGGCGGTGACGGGCATCCGCGAGATGTCGACCCTCGCGACGCCGCCCGAAGACCGCCACCCGATCCTCACCTATGTGGGCGCGTACAGCGACAAGCAGGTCGCCGCCGCGATCCACCGCGAGATGCTGCGGGAGGGGCAGGTGTTCTATGTGCACAACCGCGTGTCGAGCATCCAGCGCGTCGCCTCCCACCTCGCCGAACTGGTGCCGGATGCGCGCGTCGCCGTCGCCCACGGCCAGATGAGCGAGTCGCTTCTCGAGCAGGTCATGGTCGACTTCTGGGAGCGCAAGTTCGACGTGCTCGTCTCGACGACGATCATCGAGACCGGCCTCGACGTGGCCAACGCCAACACACTCATCATCGACCGTGCCGACAAGTACGGGCTCTCGCAGCTGCACCAGTTGCGCGGGCGCGTCGGGCGCGGCCGGGAGCGCGCCTACGCCTACTTCCTCTACGACGAGTCGAAGCCGCTCAGCGAGACCGCGCACGACCGCCTGCAGACGATCGCCGCCCACACCGACCTCGGCGGCGGCATGCAGATCGCGATGAAGGATCTCGAGATTCGCGGCGCGGGCAACCTGCTCGGCGCCGAGCAGGCCGGCCACATCGCGGGCGTGGGCTTCGACCTCTACCTGCGCATGATCGGCGAGGCCGTGAGCACGTTCCGCGGCGACGCGGCCGCCGAGCAGACCGAGCTGCGGCTCGAGCTGCCCGTCGACGCGCGGATTCCCGAGGAGTTCATCGAGAGCGAGCGCCTGCGCCTCGAGGCCTATCAGAAGCTCTCGACCGCGGCATCGCCGACGAGCGACGCGGATGCACTCGGTGCGGTTCTCGAGGAACTGGCCGATCGCTACGGCGATCCTCCCGCCCCCGTGCACGCGCTGCTCGCAGTGTCGAGACTGCGGCGGCTCGCCCAGAGTCTGGGGCTCAGCGACGTTGTCGTCATGGGGCAGATGCTGCGCATCGTGGGGCTTGAGCTGCCCGACTCGCGCCAGCTGCGGCTGCAGCGCATGTATCCGGGGGCCAAGTACTTCGGCCAGCAGCGCGCCGTCGCCGTTCCCCTGCCGAAGGATGCGAGCGACGACGACCTCATCGAGTGGGTCGGCCGCACCCTGGAGAACCTCTACGCCGCAGAGCCCGCCGCCTCCGCCGCTCGCGACTAGGCGTCGGCCTCCGGCTGGGCGGCCTCCGGCTGGGCGGGCGGGGTGGCGAGGGCGAGAGGACGGGGGAACCGCACGCTGCCCGGCACCTCGTGCACGCGGTACACGGCCATCGGGATGACGACGAGCGTGCGCAGATCGAACAGGATGTGCACGAGCATCGCGAGCAGGATGCTGCCGCTCACGACGTAGAGGGTCGTGAAGAGCAGCCCTACGACACTCGTCGCGACGACCCCGAGCCACCCCTGGTAGGCGTGCAGCGCGCCGAAGACGAGAGCGGCGAGCACGAAGGCGCTGATCGGCTCGCCCGTGACGATCACGAGCAGCGCGGGCAGCGCGAGGCGGAACAGGGCCTCCTCGACGATGCCCGCATTGACGGAGAGCGCCGCGCCCCAGCCGAGCTCCGGTCTGTTGCGCGGCAGGAGCGAGGCGATGTCGCCGACCATGACGACGCCGCCCTCGGCGCGGGCGCTGCGCACGCCGATCACGGTGAGCAGGGTGCCGCCGACGACGGCGCCGATGAGCAGTCCGGCTCCGAGGCCGCCGGTCAGAGCATCCCGCAACCATGCCACGGGCGGCAGGGCCTGCGTCTCGGCGAGCAACGGCGCGACGAAAGGCTGCACGGCGACCAGGACGAGAGCGGCGGTGCCGCCGAAGAGGGCGAGCGACTCGATGAGCCACCGTCGCAGCATCGCCTGGCGGCGCGCCGTCGAACGGTAGCGGCGGAAGCGCGCGTACTCGCGACGATCCTTGCGGATGGCCCGCACGAGGAAGAGCACGAGCAGGCCGCTCGCGAGGAGGGCGGCCGCGAGCCGAGGAAGCCAGTCGAGGTCGGGGAGCACGCACCCAGTCTCCTGCACGCGGCAGAGAGGCGGGCTGAGAGGATGGCGGCATGAGCGAGCTTCCGACCCCGCGACCGCACCCGAACCTCGACCAGCTCATCGCCGTGCTCGAGTACCTGCGAGCTCCGGGGGGCTGCGCGTGGGATGCCGAGCAGACGCACGAGAGCCTCGTGCAGTACCTCGTCGAGGAGTCGCACGAGCTCATCGAGGCCATCGAGCACGGCTCGCGCGAGGACATGCTCGAGGAGCTGGGCGACGTTCTGTACCAGGTGCTGTTTCACGCCGACATCGCTGCGGCGAGCGCGGAGCATCGGTTCACGATCGAGGATGTCGCGGCCGCGACGACCGCGAAGATGGTCGGCCGCCACCCGCACGTCTTCGGTGACGTGGTCGCCGACACCGCCGAGGATGTCGCGGCGAACTGGGAGACGTGGAAGCGCCAGCAGAAGCCCGCGCGCACCTCGGTGCTCGACGGCGTCCCGGCCGGCCTGCCGGCGCTCGCCCGGGCCGAGAAGGTTCTCGGGCGAGCGCACGGCGTCTCCGCCGATATCGCGGTCCACGAGAGCGAGCAGGCGCTCGAGGACGAGGCCGAGCTGGGCCACCGGCTCCTGAGCCTCGTGGCCGCGGGCCGGGCACAGGGTCTGGACGCCGAGCGCGCCCTGCGGGCCGCCGTGCGCGATCTCGAGTCGCGCATCCGCGCGGCGGAATCGACAGCGGCTCGCACAGTGGTTGACTGACGCTCATGACGGCAACCCCAGCGCACGCCTCGAGCGGCGCCGCGATCGAGGTGCAGGGGGTCGCGCGCTCCTTCGGCGACGTGCACGCCGTGCGCGACGCGAGCTTCACCGCCCACGCCGGGTCGGTCACGGCCCTCATCGGCCCCAACGGCTCCGGCAAGACCACGCTCATGCTCGTGCTCGCGACCCTGCTCGCGCCGGATGCGGGAACCGTGCGCATCGCCGGAGCCGACCCCGTGCGCGATGCGCGGGCCGTGCGCCAGCGCATGGGCTGGATGCCCGACGTGCTGGGCTCGTGGGCGACACTGAGCGTGCGGCAGACGCTCGAGACGACGGGGCGGTTGTACGAGCTCACGCCGGTGCAGTCCCGCGAGCGGGCGCGCGAGCTCATCGAGCTCGTGGGGCTCGAATCGCTCGCCGACCAGCCGACGCGCGTGCTCAGCCGCGGCCAGAAGCAGCGTCTGAGCCTCGCGCGCGCGCTCGTGCACCGGCCGGAGGTGCTCTTGCTCGACGAGCCCGCCTCGGGCCTCGACCCGGCGGCACGCGTCGATCTGAGGGTGCTCGTGCGGCGGCTCGCCGCGGAGGGCGTCGCAGTGCTCGTCTCCAGCCACGTTCTCGCCGAGCTCGACGAGATGGCCGACGCGGCCGTGTACCTCGACCAGGGCGTGACGGCGAGCGCCGAGCGCATCGAGTCCTCGCGTGCGGGCGCTCGCCAGTGGCGCATCCGCGCGGTCGACCCCGCGGCACTCTCGGCAGCGCTCGCGAGCGAGGGCTTCGAGAGCGTGGGTCAGGACCACCTCGGCACGCTCGTCTCGGTGGCGAGCGAGACCGACGCGGCCGCCCTGCTGGCCCGGCTCGTGAGCGCGGGCGTCGCGGTGAGCGCCTTCGGGCCCGCGGTGGGCGACCTCGAGCACACCTTCCTCGACCTGGCGCGCGGCGAACGGCCGGAGGAGGCGCGATGACCCGCTACCTCGACACGCTCGGCACGATCATCCTGCTCGAGCTGCGGCAGCGCATCCGCTCGGCCGCCTGGATCGTCCTCGTGATCGTCGTCTTCGTGCTCGTGGGCGTCGTCACGGCGATGCTCTGGGCCTCGATCTCCGCCTTCGGGGGCGACGCCGAGACGGCGGGCGTCTACTCGACCATCATCTTCTTCGTGCTGCTCGTCGGCACGCTCGTCACGCCCGCCATCAGCGGGGGAGCGGTCAACGGCGATCGGGACGCCGGAACGCTCGCGACGACGCAGGTGACGCTCGCGAGTGCGCCGCAGATCGTGCTCGGCAAGTTTCTCGCGGCCTGGACGGTGGCCCTCACCTTCCTGCTCGCCTCCCTGCCGTTCCTCGTCTTCTCCGTCGTGGCGGGCGGCGTACGGCTCGACACGCTCCTGGCCTCGCTCGGCGTGCTCGTGCTCGAGCTCGGCATCGTCGCCGCGATCGGCGTCGGGCTCTCCGCACTCATGTCGCGCGCCCTGTTCTCGGTCGTGACGACCTACCTCACCGTCGCGGCGCTGAGCATCGGCACGCTCATCGCCTTCACCCTTGGCGGGCTCGCCTTCCAGTCCGAGGTCCGCTCGACCTACATCGGCGTCGACTACTCCGTCGGGGGCGAGTTCGATCCGCAGACAGGATTCCCCGAGCAGGTCGAGTGCCTTCCGCCCGAGACCTACGAGTACCTCGTGCCCCGCTTCGACTACGTGTGGGGCATCCTCGCCGCGAACCCGTACGTCGTGCTCGCGGATGCCGCGCCGACGACATTCGACAGCAACGGCAACCCGCAAGACCTGTTCGGCACGATCGCGACGGGCGTGCGGGCGGCCCAGCTCGCCCCCGAGCTCGAGATGGTCACGGACGAGTGCGCGGCGGCGCTCGCCGGCGACCTCGATCTTCTAAACGACTACGAGACGCCTCAGGAGGTCTTCGAGCGCACGGTGCCCAGCTGGTTCGTCGGCCTCCTGCTGCACCTCCTGCTGGCAGCGCTCGCACTGGGCGGTGGCATCGCGCGCACGCGCACCCCGGCAGGTCGCCTGCCGAAGGGCAGCCGGGTCGCCTGAGCGCACCGGGGGCGCCCGGGCTGCGTGACAGAATCGAGCGTATGGCCAGCCCGGTGACCCCGCCCCGCGGGATGCGCGACATCCTGCCCGCCGACAAGGCCCGTCGCGAGCGTGTGCTCGCGACGGTGCGCGGCGTGTACCGCGCGCACGGCTTCGACGAGATCGAGACTCCCGTCATGGAGGACGCCGATCGCCTGCACGCGGGCCTCGGCGGCGACAACGAGAAGCTCGCGTTCGCGGTCATGCGGCGCGGTCTGACCGTGGATGACCTGCGCACGGCCGAGTCGCCTCTCGAGCTCGCCGACCTGGGTCTTCGGTTCGACCTCACGGTGCCGCTCGCGCGCTTCTACGCGAGCAACCGCGGGCAGCTGCCGACCGTGTTCCGGGCCATTCAGGTGGCGCCGGTCTGGCGGGCGGAGCGCCCGCAGAAGGGCCGCTACCGCCAGTTCGTGCAGTGCGACATCGACATCATCGGCGAGCCGGGCATCATCGCCGAGGTCGAGCTCATCGCGGCGACCTCGGCGGCGCTCGACGCCCTGGGTATCCCCGACTGCAGCATCCGCGTAAACGACCGTCGCCTGCTCACGGCGTGGCTCACGCGGCACGGCGTGCCCGCGACGCTGCAGCCGCAGGCGCTCATCACGATCGACAAGCTCGACAAGCTCGGCGTCGACGGTGTGGTCGACGAGCTCGTCACCCTCGGTGTCGCGCACGCGCGCGAGCTGTTCGAGGCCCTTGCCGCCGATGAGGGCGACTCGTGGAGCCTGCTGCAGAGCCCCGCGTTCGACGGCAGCCCCGCCCTCGACGATCTGCGCGCGCTGCGCGAGGCGCTGCCCGAGCTTCCGCTGCAGTTCGACCCGTTCCTCGTGCGCGGCATGGGCTACTACACGGGCCCGATCTTCGAGGTCGCGCACCCGCAGCTCGGCTACTCGCTCGGCGGCGGGGGCCGCTACGACGGCATGATCGGGCGGTTCCTCGGCAGCGAGGTGCCCGCGACCGGCTTCTCGCTCGGCTTCGAGCGCCTCATCGACCTCGTGCAGCTCACCGAGACGGGGGGCGCCGAGGATGCGGCTCTCGTCTACGACCGCGAGGTCGCCCCCGCGACGATCGTGGCTCTGCAGGCCGCCCTCGTCGCCGAGGGCGCCCGAGTGCGGTTGCTGAAGCGGCCCAAGAATCTGCGGGCCGCTCTCGAGCAGCTCGAGGCGGAGGGCTTCTGCCGCTTCGCGCCCGTGGCGCGCGAGGCCGCACCCGACCCCGCGCTTCTCGACTGGCGTAGGCTCGGAGCCGCAGATTCGACCACCACCGAAGGAGACTGACCCGTGGCAGCTATCGAGGCCGTTGGAGCCCGTGAAATCCTCGACTCGCGAGGCAACCCGACCGTGGAGGTCGAGGTCCTGCTCGATGACGGGACGGTCTCGCGCGCCGCTGTTCCCTCCGGCGCGTCGACGGGCGCCTTCGAGGCGTACGAACTGCGTGACGGCGACAAGGGCCGCTACCTCGGCAAGGGCGTGCTCAAGGCCGTGGACGCCGTGCTCGACGTGCTCGGCCCGGCCGTGGAGGACCTCGACGCGAGCGACCAGCGCCTCGTCGACGCCGCTCTCATGGACGCGGACGGCAGCGACAACAAGTCGAAGCTCGGTGCGAACGCCATCCTCGGCGTCTCCCTCGCCGTCGCGAAGGCCGCAGCCGACTCGGCCGACCTTCCCCTGTTCCGCTACGTCGGCGGCCCCAACGCCCACGTGCTCCCCGTGCCGATGATGAACGTCATCAACGGAGGCTCTCACGCCGACACGGGCGTCGATGTGCAGGAGTTCATGATCCTGCCGGTCGGTGCCGAGAGCTTCACGGAGGCCCTGCGCTGGGGCGCAGAGACGTATCACGCGCTCAAGGGCGAGCTCAAGGCCGGTGGCTTCTCGACCGGTCTCGGCGACGAGGGCGGCTTCGCCCCCGACCTCCCCGGCACGAAGGCCGCGCTCGACTTCCTCCTCGCGGCGATCGAGAAGGCGGGATTCACACCCGGCACCGACATCGCGCTCGGGCTCGATGTCGCGGCGACCGAGTTCTACTCGAATGGCACCTACAGCTTCGAGGGCTCGACGCGCACGGCTGCCGAGATGGCCGCCTTCTACGCGGAGATCGTGAACGCGTACCCGCTCGTCACGATCGAGGACCCGCTCGACGAAGACGACTGGGACGGCTGGGCCTCGCTCACGACCGACGTCGGCACGAAGGTGCAGATCGTCGGCGACGACCTCTTCGTCACCAACCCCACGCGACTCGCGAAGGGCATCGCGCACGGCACCGCGAACTCGCTCCTCGTGAAGGTCAACCAGATCGGCACGCTCACCGAGACGCTCGACGCCGTCTCCCTCGCCCAGCGCAGCGGCTACACGGCCGTGCTGTCGCACCGCTCGGGCGAGACGGAGGACACCACGATCGCCGACCTCGCGGTCGCGACGAACTGCGGTCAGATCAAGACGGGCGCGCCCGCGCGCTCGGAGCGCGTCGCGAAGTACAACCAGCTGCTGCGCATCGAAGAGGAGCTGGGCGAGGCCGCCGTGTACGCGGGCCGCTCGGCCTTCCCGCGCTTCACCGCCTAGGCGGCGACATGGCCCGCCCCCCGCGCAGCGCCTCCCCGGCTCCGGCCGCGGAGGCGCTGGGGGTGGGCGCCTGGTTCCGCAACCTCCAGCTCTCCGGCTTCACCGTGACGGTCTTCCTGCTCATCGTCGCGGGGCTCGTCGTGCTCGCGCCCTCCCTGCGCATCCTCGTGGAGCAGCGCCAGGAGATCGCTGAGCTGGAGCGCACGGTCGCCGAGCAGCAGGCTGCCGTTGAGGATCTCGAGATCGAGATCGATCGGTGGCAGGACCCTGCGTACATCGAGGCGCAAGCGCGCGGTCGACTGCTGTACGTGTACCCGGGCGACATCAGCTATCTCGTGATCGACGACGGCCTCACTCCCCCCTCGGATGACGGTCAGCCGATCAGCGACGAGATTCAGACGACGCGCGTCGACTGGACGCGCGCCCTGCTGTCGTCGTTCGTCACGGCGGGCCTCACCGACCTGCCGGCCGACTCTCTCGTCTCGCCCGCGTTCGAGGGGGCGCAGTGAGCCGGCCTCCGTTCGCACCCTTCAGCGAGGGCGACGTCGCGCTCGTGAGCGCGCAGCTCGGTCGCCCGGCGCGCGACGTCGTCGGCATTCCCGCCCGCTGCGTGTGCGGCGCGCCCACGGTCGTCGCCACGCGGCCGCGGCTGTCGAACGGAACACCCTTCCCGACTCTGTACTACTTGAGCCACCCCGCGGCGACGGCGGCTGTTTCCCGACTCGAGGCCGACGGCCGCATGGCCGAGTTCACGGCGATGCTCGCCGATGACTCGGAGCTCGCGGGGCAGTACCGCGCCGCTCACGATGCGTATCTGGCCGATCGCGGGCAGCTGCTCGAGGTTCCCGAGATCGACAACTACTCCGCGGGGGGCATGCCGACGCGGGTCAAGTGCCTGCACGCCCTCGTCGGCCATTCCCTGGCCGTGGGGCCCGGTCTCAACCCGATCGGCGACCGCGCTCTCGCAGAGTGCGGCTGGACCCCCGAGGTGTGCGCGTGCACTCCCGACCTGCGCGGCTCCTAGCGCGCCTGCTCGTGCTCGCCGTGGCGAGCGCGGGCGCTCTCGCGCTCGCTCCCGCGCCCGACGCGCGCGCCGATTCGATCAGAGACCTCCAGTACTGGCTCGACGAGTATGGAATCAGCGAGGCGTGGCAGGTCACGCGAGGCGCGGGAGTCACGATCGCGGTCATCGACTCGGGCGTCGATGCGACGCATCCCGACCTCGCGGGCGCCGTCATCGGGGGCACGGATGTCTCAGGGCGCGGTGCTGACGACGGCACGCGACCGGTGAGCGGAACGGGTCGCACCCACGGGACGATGGTCGCCTCGTTGGCGGCCGGTCGCGGGAGCGGACCCACGAGCGGCGTCATCGGTGCGGCCCCCGCGGCCTCGCTGCTGAGCATCTCGCTCGCCTTCGGATCAGGGGAGCGCAGCGCCGACGCGCAGGTCGCCGAGGCGGTGCGCTGGGCCGTCGACAACGGCGCCGACATCATCTCGCTCTCCCTCACCCGCAACACTCTGGGCTGGCCGGAGAGCTGGGACGACGCGTTCGGCTACGCCGAGGAGAACGACGTCGTCGTCGTCGCGGCGGCGGGCAACCGGGGCAGCGGCACCGAGTCGGTGGGGGCGCCGGCGACGATGCCGGGGGTGCTCGCGGTCGGCGGCGTGGATCGCTCGGGCATCGCGAGCGACAACGCGTCCTCGCAGGGCATCACGATCGGGGTCATGGCTCCGAGCGAGCAGCTCGTGGGCGCCGTGCCGGGCGGCGGTCACGCCCTGTGGCAGGGCACGAGCGGGGCCACGCCGATCGTCGCGGGCATCGCGGCGCTCGTGCGCGCGGCGCATCCCGAGCTCGATGCCGCGAACGTCATCGAGCGCATTCTGCGCACCGCCCGCCCCGCGACGCCCACCGTGCCTGATCCGCTCTACGGCTACGGCCTCATCGACGCGCGCGCAGCGGTGGGGGCGAGCGTCGCTCCTGTCGCGAGCAACCCGCTCGGCAGTCTTGCCGAGTGGGTCGTCGTGCACCGTCGAGCGGACGCCGACACCGTGGCTGCCGACCTGCCCCCCGCGCGCGAGCCGATCGCCCGGGGCGCGGTCGCGAACGACCCCCTTGCGGATGCCCGGCCCGCCATCGCCGCCGCGGCACCCGTGCTGCCGGTCGTCGGCCTGCTTCTCGGCCTTGTGCTCCTCGTCGTGGGCGCGATCGTCGCGGGTGCCGTGCAGTTCGCCAGGCGCACGCCGTCGGAGTAGATTAACCGGGTTCCCCCAATCAAGGAGTGTTTTTCTCGTGCCCAGAATTCTCATCGTCGGTGGAGGCTACGCCGGGTTCTACACCGCTCTGAAGCTCGAGAAGTGGCTGCGCAAGGGTGAGGCCGAGGTCGTTCTCGTCGACCCGCTGCCCTACATGACCTATCAGCCGTTCCTGCCCGAGGTCGCGGCGGGCTCCCTCGAGCCGCGTCACGCGGTCGTCTCGCACCGGCGCCACCTGAGGAGCACGCGCGTCATCACGGCGAAGGTGTCGGGCGTGAACCACGCGAGCAAGACGGCCACGATCGAGCCCGAGGTGGGGGAGACCTTCGAGCTCGACTACGACCACGTCGTCATGACCGCCGGCTCCGTCTCGCGCACGTTCCCCATTCCCGGCGTGGCCGATGAGGCCATCGGCATGAAGTCGATCGAGGAGGCCGTCGCCGTGCGCGATCGCCTCATCGACAACTTCCACCGCGCCGCGCTTCTGCCGGCCGGGCCCGACCGCGATCGACTGCTCACCGTCGTCGTCGTCGGCGGCGGCTTCGCCGGCATCGAGACCTTTGCCGAGCTGCGCAGCCTCGCGAGCGCCCTGCTGCGCGATCACCCGCAGCTGACGATCGACGACACGCACTTCCACCTCATCGAGGCGATGGGCCGCATCATGCCCGAGGTGTCGCTCAAGACGAGCCACTGGGTTCTCAAGAACCTGGCCCAGCGCGCCGCGATCGTGCACCTCGAGACGCAGCTCACGAGCGCTGTCGACGGCCATCTCGAGCTGTCGACGGGCGAGAGCCTCGAGTCGGATCTCATCATCTGGACGGCGGGCGTCATGGCCAACCCCGTGTTGCGCGGCACCGACCTGCCGGTCGACGAGCGCGGTCGCCTGCGTGCGCAGCCCGACCTGCGCGTGATCGACGACAACGGCGTCGTCGACGCCGCGTGGACCGCGGGCGACGTCGCCGCGGTGCCCGACCTCTCGGGCGGCGGTGTCGGCGGGTTCTGCGTGCCGAACGCGCAGCACGCCGTGCGTCAGGGCAAGCAGCTCGCGAAGAACCTCGTGGCCGTGCTGCGCGGAGAGGCTCCGAAGGACTACGAGCACAAGAACCTCGGCGCCGTCGCCGGCCTCGGCATCGGCTATGGAGCCTTCCAGTCGGGCAAGTTCGCGGTCACGGGCTTCCCGGCCTGGATCATGCACCGCGGCTACCACGGCCTCGCGATCCCCATGTGGGAGCGCAAGCTGCGCGTCGTGGGCGACTGGGTCGGCAACTTCGTGCTCGGGCGCGACAACGTGAGCCTCTCGGCGCGCGAGGAGCCCGCGGCCTACTTCCAGGAGTTCGCCGCCCGCCCCAAGGGCTAGTACCCCGTGGACGCAGGCTATGCGTCAACGCCAGTGCGGTGTACCCCGGGTGGGGTTCGAACCCCGCGACCGCAGGTTATGCGGTCGCGCGCGTGCGCTGTACCCCGGGTGGGGTTCGAACCCCGCGACCGCAGGTTATGCGGTCGCGCGCGTGCGGTGTACCCCGGGTGGGGTTCGAACCCACACTGAAGCGATTTTAAGTCGCCTGCCTCTGCCAATTGGGCTACCGGGGCCCGCCCGCCACATTAGCTGTCGAGAGCGGGTGCCACCCAGCGCACCCACACGGTGAGTGCGGTCAGCACGGCGGCGATTCCGAGCGCGATGAGGCCGAGGGCGAGCAGCGGGAAGCTCGCTCCCGAGGCGACGATCGCGCCTGTGATGGAGGCGCTCGTGAGGGCGACGACCGCCCAGCCCCCTCGAGAGATCGCGTAGAGCTCTCGACCGGGTAGCCCGCCGATGGGCAGCAGGAGCAGCAGGAGCGACCCGAACCCGCCGAGGGCGATGGCCGCCGTCGTCTCGGCGGCGAAGGTCTCCCAGAAGCCGAACGTCGGCGTGAGCAGGGTGTGCGCCGCCCACGCGAGCAGGGAGAGTGTCGCGACGCCGGCGATCTGCGCGATGGCGACTCCCCCTCGCGCTCGCAGGCGCGCGGGCTCGAGGGCGAGGCAGGCGAGGAGCACGCCGAGCAGGACGGGTGGCTGCAGGTCGAGGAAGCGCGACAGGAGCGCGGCGAAGAGCGCGACGATGAGGATGCCCGGCAGCAGTCTCGCGCGTGCGGGGGCGCGCAGCACGTGCCCGGCGATCCTCGCCGGCACGACCACGGCGAGGAGGTTGAGCAGCACGAGCCCGAGCCCGATGGCGCCCATGAGCCTGATGTACCGCACTTCTGCGGCGACGCCACCGGAGAGCGCCGCGATGAGAGCGGCCCCCGCGAAGGTGGCGACGACGACGAGGAGGGGGGAGAGGAGGGGTCGCTCGACGTCCTCGCTCGGGTGCTCCTCATCGGGCTCGTCGTCCTGACGATTGCGGCCGGTGAGTCGCCAGGGTGACGTGCCGAGTCGCGGCCCGACGATGGTCGCGTATGCGCGCAGGGGGAGTGCGATGAGGAGCACGTAGGCGAGCGCGACAAGGGGGGCGAGCGCCCAGCCACCGCGCTCGATGATCTGCTCTGCGGAGGGCAGGGAGTTTCCGAAGCCGGTCTCGGTGCCCCAGTTGGACGTCGGTGACCCGTCGCCTCCGCCGCCTCCGAACGGAGGCGCGGGCGCGCCGGGGGCCGGGTTCGAGGGCGAGGGCTCTGTCGGGCCCGGGGTGGGTGTGCCGTCGGGCTCGGGCGACCCGGTGTCACCCGGTTGCGGGGCCGGCGCGGGCGGCGCCCCCGGGCCGCCCGGCGAGCCGCTTCCCGCGTCGGGATCGCGGGGGGAAGCGGTGATGTCGACGCGCGCGCTCGCGCTGCTGAAGTTGCCGGCAACATCCCGCTGCAGCGCCTGCAGGGTCCAGTCCCCGGGGCCCGGCAGCCCGAGAGTGCACGTCCACTCCCCTGACGCCTCGACGTCGGCCTCGCACGCGATGTCGCCGTTCGTGAAGACCTGCACCCGGGCATCCGGTTCTCCGTCGCCCTCGACCGTCACCGCGGGGCCGCTCACCGCGTCGCCGTTCTGAGGGCTCGTGATGAGGGGCGCGGCGGGGGGCGTGCGGTCGATCGTCGCGGTCGTCGCGGGGGAGTAGGTCGAGTACTCGGGCCCGAGGGAGGGAAGCGATTGCCGCGCGCGCACCTCGTGCTCACCGTCGGGCAGGATGACGACGCACGACCAGAAGCCGCTGCCGACCGCGTCAGGGCACGAATGCTGCTGCGGCGCCCCGGCCCCATTGGACTGCAGCTGGATGCTCGCCCCGGGCTCGGCCTGACCCGTGAACCGGCCCGTCGTCGTGACCTGCCCGCCCGAGCCGTCGAGGGCGGGAGGGCGCAGGACGCGCAGCACGAGAGGGTCGAGCGCCTCGACGGAGTCGTCGGCGAGGGTCTCCACCCCCGTGAAGGTCTGCTCGCCGTTGGGCACCGAGATCGTCGGGCACTGCCAGGTCGTCGCGGAGGATGCCGTGATCGTGCACACCACCCCGGCGCCGGCGCGGCTCAGCTCGACGGCGCTCCCCGCACTCTTGGTGCCTTGCAGCACCACTTGTCCGGTGCTGGTGAAGTCGCTCGCCGGTTCGGTGAACGAGGCGGCGGCCGCCGCGGGAGCGGAGGGCAGTACGGTGAGCGCGGCGGCCACCGTGGCGACGATCGCGGCCCGCGGCATCCAGCGTGCGGGCGACGAGGAGCGGGCCATGCGCATCCCCTCTCCGCTCGTGAGGGCGACGGCCCTCGGTGCTGCCGGCGCGCCGACATCGGACCATCCTCGCGTCCATCATGTCGTGTTGCGCCGGTGACTGCTGGGCGGCTGCACAGGAGCCCCCAAGCCTCGCGCCTGTTGCGGCGCGGATGCGCGCTCTATGCTGTGCTCATGGAATTCTTGGTCATCGTCGGCGTCATCGTCCTCCTCGTCGTCATCGCGGGCATCTACCTGTGGGCGACGTACAACTCGCTCGTCACCCTCAATGTGCGCGTCGACGAGGCCTGGAGCGACATCACGGTGCAGCTCAAGCGCCGTGCCGACCTCCTGCCGAACCTCATCGAAGCGGTCAAGGGCTACGCGGCGCACGAGAAGCAGGTCTTCGAGAACGTGACGAAGGCGCGCGCCGAGACGCTGACCGCGCAGGGCCCGGCCGAGGCGAGCGCGGCGGAGAACCACATGCAGCAGGCGCTCAAGAGCATCTTCGCGGTCGCCGAGGCGTACCCGCAGCTCCAGGCGAGCCAGAACTTCCTGCAGCTGCAGGGTGAGCTCGTCGACACGGAGGACAAGATCCAGGCGTCGCGCCGCTTCTACAACGGCGGGGTGCGCGAGCTCAACGTCAAGATCAAGCAGTTCCCCAACACGCTCTTCGTGCGCGGCCTCGGGTTCACCGAGCGCGACTTCTTCGAGGTGGCGGACGCCGCGGCGATCGCAGAGCCCCCGCGCGTGCAGTTCTGATCACCGCACTCGCGAGCAGGGAGTAACCGCACGTGTATCGCGCCATTGCGGCGAACAAGCGCAACACGGTCTTCATCATCATCGTGTTCGTGCTGCTCATCGGTGGTCTCGGCCTCGTCGCCGACTACCTGTACGGCGGCGGCATGACGATCTTCATCGGCACGCTCATCGGGGCGACCGCGTACGTGCTGTTCCAGTACTTCGCGTCGAGCTCGCAAGCGCTCTCGATGGCGGGCGCCCGCCAGATCGAGAAGCGCGACAACCCTCGGCTCTACCGCATCGTCGAGAACCTCGCAATCACGGAGGGCATGCCCATGCCCAAGGTGTACATCGTCAACGACCCCGCGCCGAACGCCTTCGCGACGGGCCGCGACCCGGAGCACGCGAGCGTCGCGGCGACGACGGGCCTGCTCGAGCTCATGGACGATCGCGAGCTCACGGGCGTCATGGCGCACGAGCTCGGCCACGTGAAGAACTACGACATTCGCGTCTCCACGATCGTGTTCGGCCTCGTCGTCGCGGTCGGTCTGCTCGCCGACATCCTCGTGCGCATGGCCTTCTTCGGCGGCAATCGCAACAATGGCAATCCGATCGTTCTCGTGTTCGGCCTCGTCGCCATGATCGTGGCCCCGCTCGTCGCCAGCCTCATCCAGGCGGCCGTCTCGCGTCAACGGGAGTACCTCGCCGACGCGACGGGCGCTCTCACGACGCGCGACCCGGAGGCTCTCGCGAGCGCGCTGCAGAAGCTCGGCGACTACGCGCGCCCCATGCGCAAGCAGAACTCGACGATGGCGCACCTGTGGATCAGCGACCCGATGAAGCCGGGGCTCATCGACCGTATGTTCCAGACCCACCCCCCTATCCCGGACAGGGTCAAGCGGCTCATGGAGAACTCGACGCGCTTCTAGCCCGTGCTGTGAGCAGCCGTCGCGGTCAGCTGCCCCGCAGTGCTTCCCGCACGGCGGCGGCAGCCGTTCCCCGATCGGCGACGAGAACCTCCCCGAGGCCCTGCCAGGCGGATGCCCGCCGCAGCACGGGGGCGACGCGCTCGGCGAGCGCACCGGCCGGCACTCCCGGCTCCGCCCACGCGGCCTGCACGCGCAGCACGCTCGCCTGACGGTCGCTCTTGAGGTCGATGCGGCCGAGCAGCGCATCGTCGACGAGGACGGGCAGCGAGTAGTAGCCGTACTGGCGCTGCGCCGCCGGCGTGTAGATCTCGATGCGGTACGGGAAGCCGAACATGCGCAGGGCACGATCACGGTTCCACACCACGGGGTCGAAGGGTGAGAGCAGGGCGGTCGTCTCGATGCGTCGCGGGATGCGCGCGCCCGACAGCATGAACGCCGGCAGCGGACGACCCTCGCGCACCCACCCCTCGACCTCTACCTGCACGACCTCGCCCGCGTCGAGGAGCGCGCGCAGGGCATCCTTCGTCGGGGCGATCTTCAGGCGGTGGTAGTCGGCGATATCGCCGATCGTGCCCACGCCGAGTGCCCGCACACCGCGCCGGACAAGCTCACGATGCGCCTCCTCCCGCGTCGTGCGCCGCGCGTGCAGCTCGCCGAGTCCCACCTGCTGCGGGAGGGCGTAGACCCGTGAGAACCCACGCCGCCCCGCGCTCACGACGTCGCCCCACGCGAAGAGATGCTCGAGGCCGAGCTTGACGTCGCTCCACCCCCACCACGGCCCGCGGCGCTCGGACGCCGCGTCGTGCTCCACCTCACTGGCGGTGAGCGGGCCGTTCGCCGCGACCTCCGCGAGCAGCCAGTCGAGAAGCGGGCCGTTCTCGCGCACCCACGCGTACTTCTCGGGCGCGCGCTCGCGGCGCTCCTCGCGCTTCCAGTGCCACAGTGGCCAATCATCGCGACGGATGATCGCCGCCTCGTGGGCCCAGTACTCGGTGTAGCGGCCTCGGGCGCGGAAGATCAGCCGGTCGAGAAGCGCAGGGTCGTACGAGCCGAGCCGGGCGAAGAGCGGCAGGTAGTGAGACCGCGCGAAGACGTTCACCGAGTCGAGCTGCAGCACCGCGAGGCGATCGAGCGCGGCCGTCAGGTGGCGTGCGCCGATCGTCTCGGGATGCGGGCGGGCGAAGCCGCCCGCCCCGAGAGCGAGCCGCCGAGCCTGATCGCTGCGCATGTGGTCCACCCGCGAAGGCTACCGAGCACCGGCGACCCGCGTCGTTCGGCCGGTGGGCTCGTAGACTTGCCGCATGTTCCGGGTGTTCCGCTCCGCAGAGCAGAACAGCGCGCCCGAGGCCTCCAGCATTCCCTCGGGTGTGCGCACCGCGAGCGAGTGGTCCTGGCGCTTCCTCGCGATCGCGGGCGCTGTGGGCGTGCTCGTGTTCCTCGTGATCCAGCTGAGACTGCTGGTCATTCCGCTGTTCATCGGCGTACTGCTCGCGGCACTGCTGGTTCCGTACGCCTCCTGGCTGGGTTCGCGACTGCGCTTCCCCCGCTGGCTCGCGATTCTCACCGCAATGCTCACGCTCATCGCCGTCGTGGGCGGGCTCGTCTGGCTCGTGGTCTCGCAAGTGCGAGCCGGCTACGGGTCGCTCGAGGAGCGCTCGCTCGAGCGCTACGACGACTTCCTCTCCTGGCTGTCGGTGACCTTCGAGCTCTCCGATGCCGAGCTCGCGACGGTCATCGACGACACGGTGGCGCAGCTCGACGTGGGGGGCGGCTGGCTCGTGAGCGGCGCGCTCTCGGTCGGGTCGACGCTCACGGAGGTGCTCACGGGCTCGGTGCTCGTGCTCTTCGCCGTGCTGTTCTTCCTCATCGACGGGCGCCGCATCTGGCAGTTCGTCGTGGGGCTGTTCCCGCGCCGTGCGCGCACCCCCGTCGACGGCGCCGGCCGAGCGGGCTGGCTGACGCTCACCAACTTCGTGAAGGTGCAGATCTTCGTCGCGTTCGTCGACGCCGTGGGCATCGGGCTCGGCGCGGTCATCCTGCAGCTACCGCTCGCGCTCGCCATCGCGGTCGCGGTGTTCCTCGGCGCCTTCGTCCCCATCGTCGGCGCCGTCGTCACCGGCGCTCTCGCCGTCTTCGTCGCCCTCGTCTACTACGACATCGTCATCGCACTCATCATGCTCGGCATCGTGCTTCTCGTGCAGCAGATCGAGGGCAACGTGCTGCAGCCTCTCGTCATGGGCACCGCGGTCAAGGTACACCCGCTCGCGGTCGTGCTCGCCGTCGCGGCCGGCGGATTCCTCGCAGGCATCCCGGGTACGCTTTTCGCCGTCCCCCTTGTTGCGGTTCTCAACGTCGTCGTCCGCTACCTTTCTCGTGGGCAGTGGCGCACCAACCCCCGGCCGAGCCTCGCCGACGTCATAGCGCCCCACGAGCACGATCCCCCTACGACAGAAGGGCGAGCATGACGATCCCCGTGACGCTGGCCGGCCCCACGCTCGACGATGTCGAGGCCGCGCGCCTCCTCGTGCGGAGAGTCGCGGAGACGACCCCCATCGAGACCTCCCGATACCTGAGCGACATCCTCGGTACGACCGTGCTGCTCAAGTGCGAGAACCTGCAGCGCACCGGCTCGTACAAGATTCGCGGAGCCTATACGCGCATGGCACGGCTCACCGAGGAGGAGCGCGCGCGCGGTGTCGTCGCCGCGAGTGCCGGCAATCACGCGCAGGGCGTGGCCTTCGCCGCGCGCGAGCTGGGCATCCACGCCACGATCTTCATGCCCATCGGGGTCGCCCTGCCCAAGCTCCAGGCCACACGTGACTACGGAGCCGAGGTCGTGCTGCGTGGCCATTCGGTGTCGGAGCCGCTGCAGGCCGCCGCCGAGTATGCCGAGCGCACGGGCGCCATCTACATCCCGCCGTTCGACCACCCCGACGTCGTTGCGGGTCAGGGCACGCTCGGGCTCGAGCTGCTCGAGCAGGTGCCCGACCTCGAGACGGTCGTCATCCCGATCGGGGGAGGGGGGCTCGCGAGTGGCGTCGCGAGCGTGCTCAAGCGACGCGCCGCCGAGGAGGGGCGCACGATCCGCATCATCGGCGTGCAGGCCGCCAACGCCGCCGCGTACCCCATCTCGCTCGCCGCGGGAGAGCCGACCGACATCGCGATCGGCTCGACCATCGCGGACGGCATCGCCGTCGCACGGCCGGGCACTCTCAACTTCGCGATCATCCGCGACGCCGTGGACGAGGTCGTCACGGTCGAGGAGGACGACATCGCGCAGGCCATGCTCGTGCTGCTCGAGCGCGCCAAACTCGTCGTCGAGCCGGCCGGCGCCGTCGGAGTCGCCGCCGTCATGCAGGGCAAGGTGAGCGCGCAGGGCACGACCGTTGTCATCCTCTCGGGCGGCAACATCGACCCGCTCATCATGGAGCGCGTCATCAGCCACGGCCTCGCGGCGGGGGAGCGGTACCTCAAGCTGCGCATCCCGCTGCCCGATCGGCCCGGCCAGCTCGCGCGCACGAGCGAGATCGTCGCCTCGCAGAACGCGAACGTCGTCGAAGTGCTGCACACGCGCCACGGTACGGGGCTGCAGATCAGCCAGGTCGAGCTCGAACTGCACATCGAGACGCGTGGCCCCGAGCACGCCGAGCAGGTGCTCGGAGCGCTCCGCGAGGCTGGCTATGAACCGCGCGTCGACTTTTAGCGTTCGCGCGCAGCGCTGGCGCGTTGCGGGGTACGAGCCGCGCGTCGACTTCTAGCGTTACGGCGTGTAGGTCTCGACGTTCACGATGGTGACCGAGACCTCTGCGCCGTTGGGCGCCTCGTAACTCGTGGAGTCGCCGACCTTGAGGCCGAGAATCGCCGAACCGAGAGGGCTCTGCTCGCTGTAGACGGCGAGATCGCCGCCGTCGCCGACGATCTCGCGACTGCCGAGCAAGAACTTTTCCTCGTCGCCCATGATCGTCGCCACGATGACGGTGCCCGGCTCGACGACGCCGCTCGACTGCGGCGCTTCGCTCACCGTCGCGCTCTTCAGCAGAGCAGTGAGGCTCCTGATGCGCGCCTCGATCTTGCCCTGCTCGTCCTTCGCCGCGTGGTAGCCGCCGTTCTCCTTGAGGTCGCCCTCGTCTCGGGCAGCCTCGATTCGCCGCGCGATCTCGGCGCGGCCCTCGGTGCTCAGCTGCTCGAGCTCAGCGCTCAAGCGGTCGTACGCCTCCTGGGTCAGCCACTTCGTCTCGGTCGTGTCGCTCATCTTGTCTGCCTCCTGACGCAACAGAGCCGACCCGGTGGGTCGGCTCGCCGCAGTGATCTGAGGATATTACGGGAGCCAGCAGCGGTACGGCAAACCCGTCACTGCTGGTTCGGATGTTCGCACGGTCTGCGCGAGGGATCGGGTGCGCTCGGGGGAGGCCGGGATCTCGACGATCGTCCACCCCACGATGCCGAAGCTGCTGTTGAGCGCCTGCAGCGCGCAGTGCACGGGGGTGCCCGGTGGTGCCGTAACTTCCCACTGCACGGTGATCGAGGTGTCGGTGGCGTCGGTGTAGCCCAGCTCACGCGTCTCGAGCGTCGCGCTCGTGCCCGAGAGCCCGCCCCAGACGACCCACGCGGTCAGCACCACGGCGAGGGTGATCGCTGCCCCGATGAGGATGCCGCGAGTGCGGCGCTCACTCCCCGCGCTGCGCCCGTAGCGCTCATCGAGGAGATGCTGGGTCGTCGTCATGGTTTCCTGTGCGGCTGGTCGGCGAGCATCCGGGTGCGCTCGATAGTGTGGACCTCAGGGTAGTCGGCGCCGCTGAGAAGCGAGCGCCCGGCGCCCTCCCCTTCGGCGTGGTTACCACGCCCACCGACCCGAGGAGCATGCGTGCACTGGCTGACCGCCCTTCCCACCGGCATCGGGCCGAACCCCGTGGACGACCCGCTCATCTCGCCCATCCAGGTCGATGAGAACCTCGTGACGCCGGGCGTCATCGGCTTCGTCGTGACGCTCCTCGTCGCGATCGGCGCGATTCTGCTCGTCATCGACATGTCACGGCGGGTGCGGCGTGTGCGGTATCGCGGAGAAGTGCGCGAACGCCTCGAGGCCGAGCAGGCCTCAGCCGCCGAACGGCGGGTCGAGGGCGACGATGAGGACGCCCGTCCAGTGGCATAGGAAGGCCACGACCGTGAGGGTGTGAAAGATCTCGTGGAAGCCGAACACGCCCGGCACGGGGTTCGGGCGCTTGAGACCGTAGATGACCGCACCGGCCGTATAGGCGAGCCCTCCCACGATGACGAGCGTCATCATCGCCGGGCTCGCGGCGAAGAGGTCGACGATGTACAGCACCGCCGCCCAGCCGAGCAGCACGTAGAGCGGCACGTAGGCCCAGCGCGGCGCGGAGATCCAGAACACGCGGAAGCCGATGCCCAGCAGAGCGCCCGCCCAGACGAGCGCGAGCAGCAGGTAGCCCTTGTCGGGCGGCAGCGCCATGATCGCCAGGGGCGTGTACGTGCCGGCGATGAGTAGGAAGATGTTGGCGTGGTCGAAACGCTTGAGCAGAATGCGCGTGCGCGTGCTCCAGTGGAACCGGTGATACGTCGCCGAGATACCGAAGAGCAGGAGCGACGAGGTCATGAAGACGGCGCTCGACCACGTGGCCGCGACGCCATCGGCGACGACCAGCAGCACGATGCCGGCGACGATCGCCAGGGGAAAGGTGCCCGCGTGAATCCAGCCGCGCCAGGTCGGCTTCTCCTCGCGCTGCTCGATCTGCTCGTACTCGATCGACTCTTCGAGCAAGGGGACGTTCGGGATGTCCGCCGCGGGCTCCTCGTCGACGCGGTCTGCGGCAGTGGTCACGGGCTCCTCGGCGGCAGGCGTCATGCCGCGATCGTAGCCCGCCCACCTCGCAGGCGCCTTTCGACTGGAGGCCGTGAACAATGTGAGCGCGGTGCACTACCGTGATGGCTGTGCAATCGAGGAGAAGTCTCCGCGGGCGCGGCGTGCTCTACCAGCTCTACATGCGTCGGCTGCGGCATCAGTTGTCGGATGCCACGCACCCTCGTCATGTCGCGATGATCCTCGACGGCAACCGGCGCTGGGCCCGACTGCGGGCCGGCGGCACGAGTGCTCACGGGCACCGCGCTGGAGCGGAGAAGATTCGCGAGTTCCTGACCTGGTGCGATGACGCCGGCATCGGGGTCGTCACGCTCTACCTGCTCTCGACCGACAATCTGACCGGGCGCGAGTCGGAGGAGCTGCGCGAGCTCATCCCCATCATCGGCGAGCTCGCGAGCGCCCTCTCGCAGTTCCGCGACTGGCGAGTGCAGCACGTGGGCAGCCGCGAAGGACTGCCCGAGCCGCTTCTGGCCCAGCTGGATGCCGCCGTGGAGAGCACGCGAGACCACGACGGACTCCACATCAATCTCGCCGTCGGCTACGGCGGCAGGCGTGAGATCGCCGACGCCGTGCGGTCGATCGTGCATCATCATGCGTCGGCGGGCGGCACCCTCGACGCTCTCGGCGAGCTGCTTACCCCGGAGAACATCGCCGAGCACCTCTACACGGGAGGGCAGCCCGACCCCGACCTCGTGATCCGCACCTCGGGCGAGCAGCGCTTGAGCGACTTCATGCTCTGGCAGAGTGCCCACAGCGAGTTCTACTTCGTGGAGGCGCTCGGCCCCGACCTGCGCGAGGTCGACTTCCTGCGGGCCCTGCGCGACTTCTCGCGCCGTCAGCGCCGCTTCGGCCAGTAGGCTCGGTGCTTCACCCCTGGAGACCCTCATGACAGCCCTCGATGCGTTCATCGCCGACTTCCACGAAGACCCCGGCTACCTCGACTTCGCCCGTCTCGCCCCCGTCGGCGACCCGGTCCTCGCGGAGGAGCGCGCGCACGCCGAGCTCCTCTCGCGTGCGCGCTTCGGCGCGCTCCAGACGCTCTCTGAGCAGGATGCCCGGGTGCGAGCCGCGCTCGGCGAGATGCTCGGCTTCCGCCCCGATCAGGTGGTCTTCCAGCCGAGTGCCTCGCAGGCGCTCATGCACGTCATGTTCGGGTTGACGGGCGGAGTCTCCGCATCGCCCGGCGAGTTCCCTGCCGTCGGCTACGCCCTCGCGCGGGCGGCGGAGGCTCTCGGAGTTCTTGTGCCGCGCGACCTCGTGCCCGAGCACGAGCGCGTGACGCCGGGCGTGGTGAAGGCGCAGGTAGGGGCGAACACCGTGGCGGTGGTCGTGAGCCTCGTCGACTACCGCACGGGCCAGGTCGTCGATCTGGAGGGGGTGCGCCAAGTCATCGGCGACCGCCTGCTCATCGTCGACGCCTCGCAGGGTGCCGGTGTCGTGGATGCTCCCTGGCAGGTGGCCGACGTGATCGCGGGCGGTGGTCGCACCTGGTTGCGCGCCGGCCCCGGAACCGGGTTCCTGGTGCTCTCCGATCGGGCGCGCGAGAGCCTCACGCCCGTCTGGTCGGGGTGGCTCGCGCAGGGCTCGGTCGAGCCTGTTCACGAGATACTCCCGCCGCAGGACGACGCGGGGGCCTTCCGGGTGGGTGCCGCAGACCCGGGTGCCGAGGCGAGGCTCGCCGCGGCCGTCGAGGCCGTCGTCCGAGTCGGCGTCGATGTCATTGCCCCGGTGGTGCTCGAGCGCACCGCCCGCATTCTCGATCTCGTCGACGAGGCGGGCCTTCCGGTCGTCTCCCCGCGGGAGGACGAGGAGCGGGCGGGAATCGTGGTCGTCGAGCCCGATGCCGACCAGTTCGGCGTGCTCGCCGCCGCTCTGCACAACCACGGCATCTCGGCGACCAGTCGGGAGGGGCGCGTGCGGTTGAGTGCGCACGTGTCGACGGGCGAGGACACGCTGGCACTCCTGCGCACCGCGCTGCTCACCTTCCGGGCGGCGACGCGGCCGTGAGGTGAGCCCCGGGGACCCCTCCTCGGTGAACCAACAGGCAACACGCGCGTGTCGTTGCGCGTCGAGCGCGCCGGGAGGCATAGCGTGGCGCTCATCAGGCAAGCGCCTGATCGAGACGGCCGGAAGTTCGTCTTGCGAGCCCCCGGCCGATCACGTCAGATGAGTCCGGGGGCGCCCGCGCTTCCGGGGTTGGAGCACTGGTGGCCGCATCGAGAACCTCCTCCCAGACATCCCGCACCACGGCGTCGACGACGGAGGTGATGCAGCGCACCTACGTCTTGGACACCTCGGTCCTCCTCAGCGATCCGAGAGCCATGTTCCGGTTCGCGGAGCATGCCGTCGTCCTCCCCGTCGTCGTCATCACCGAGCTCGAGGCGAAACGCCACGATCCGGAGATCGGGTACTTCGCGCGTCAGGCGCTGCGACACCTCGATGAGCTGCGGGTGCAGCACGAGCGCCTCGACTTCCCGATTGCGGTGGGGGAGGAGGGCGGCTCGCTGCGTGTCGAGCTCAACCACTCGAATCAGTCGGTGCTGCCGAGCGGCCTGCAACTCGGCGACAACGACTCGCGCATCCTCGCCGTCGCGCTGAACCTCGCCCAGGAGGGGCTCGCGGTCACGGTCGTCTCGAAGGATCTCCCCCTGCGCGTGAAGGCCTCTTCCGTCGGTCTCGCGGCCGAGGAGTACCGGGCCGAGCTCGCGGTGGACAGCGGATGGACCGGGACGGCAGACATCACCCTCTCGGCCGAGCAGATGGCCGACCTTTACGACCGGGAGACGATCTCGAGCGCTGCGGTGCGGGAGCTTCCCGTCAACACGACTCTCGTCATCCACTCCGACCGCGGTTCGGCCCTCGGGCGCGTTGTCGGTGACGACATCGTGGGTCTCGTGCGCGGCGATCGCGACATCTTCGGACTGCACGGCCGTTCGGCCGAGCAGCGCCTCGCGATCGACCTGCTCATGGACCCCCAGATCGGCATCGTCTCTCTCGGCGGCCGCGCGGGCACCGGCAAGTCGGCGCTCGCGCTGTGCGCGGGTCTCGAGGCGGTGCTCGAGCGCCAGCAGCAGCGCAAGATCATGGTGTTCCGGCCCCTGTACGCGGTCGGAGGGCAGGAGCTCGGGTACCTGCCGGGTGACGCGGGCGAGAAGATGAACCCCTGGGCGCAGGCGACCTTCGACACGCTCAGCTCAGTCGTCTCGCAGAACGTGCTCGACGAGGTCATCGAGCGCGGGCTGCTCGAGGTGCTGCCGCTCACGCACATTCGGGGTCGGTCGTTGCACGACGCGTTCGTGATCGTCGACGAGGCGCAGTCGCTCGAGCGCAACGTGCTGCTGACAGTGCTCAGCCGCATCGGTCAGAACTCGAAGGTCGTCCTCACGCACGATGTTGCCCAGCGGGACAACCTGAGGGTCGGGCGGCACGACGGCGTCGCGAGCGTCATCGAGACGCTCAAGGGTCACGCGCTCTTCGGCCACATCACCCTCACCCGCAGCGAGCGTAGCGCGATCGCGGCGCTCGTCACCGAGCTCCTGGAGGGAAACGAACTGGCCTGAGACCTAGCGCTCTGCGTTCTCGCCGACGGCGCGCAACAGCTCGCCGATCGTGTGCGTGCGCTCGAGCGGGTGCCGCAGGGGAACGTTGTCGACGAGGCTGTAGCGATTGCGTCGCCCCTCGCGCGTCTTGACGAGGTAGCCGGCGTCGACGAGCTCGGCGACGATGCGCTGCGTGCCGCGCTCGGTGATGCCGACGCGCTCGGCGATGTCGCGCATGCGCAGTTCGGGGTCGTCGGCGAGGCACACGAGCACGTGCGTGTGATTCGTCAGGAACGTCCACTCGGCCACGGGAACACTGTACGAGCCGCTCCGCTCGCCCGAGAGCACCAAAATACGCGTTGCGTAATACACGAAAGACAAATCGTGTATTGTGATGCGCGCAAGGAGGTGCATCATGTTCTCACTCGGCAGCCCGCTCGACCCCCGAGCACTGCTCGCGGCGGCGTCCACGCCCCCGCTGGACGGCGCGCTGTGGCGACTCGACGGCGTCACGTTCGCCCTTCTCGTTCTTGTGGTCGGCATCGCCGCGGCCGTGCTGCCCTTCGCACACCGCTCGCTGCGCGGCGACCGCCACGGCACCGCGATCACGGTCGCCCTCGGCGCGATGCTCGCCACGACGGCGTGGCTCGCCCTCGCTGGTCCGCTCTGGATGCTCGGCCTCGCCTGGAGCGCCTCCACCGTCGCGACGCTCGTGGCGCTGGGTCTCGGCGGGGGAGTGCGCGCGCTCCTCCCCGGCGCCCTCTGGCTCATCGCCGCCGACGTCGCGCTCTGGGCCGCGGTCGTGCTCTCGTCGCTCGGTGCCGGCACGGATGCCGCCGCGCTGCTCCTCGTCGTCGCGGCCGCGCTGCGCTGCGCCCTGCCGCCCGCGCAGAGTTGGCTCGTCGGCTCCCTCTACGCGCCGACACCCGTGAGCGCGGCCCTGCACGGCGGCATCGTGAACGGCGGGGGCATCCTCGTCATCACGCAGCTGCCCCTCATCAGCGACAGTCTCCTCGCGACCGTCGCCCTCGCGCTTCTCGCGGGGTTCGGGCTGCTCGTGGGTGTCGCCGCGTCGCTGACAAGGACCGACATCAAGGGTCGCCTCGTCCTGTCGACCGTGGCGCAGATGGGCTTCATGCTGCTGTGCGCCGCGCTCGGCCTCGCCGCCGCCGCGCTCGTGCACCTCGTCGCGCACGGCCTGTACAAGAGCTCGCTCTTCCTCTCCTCGAGCGACGGCATCGACCGACGCGCCTACGAACGCCGTGCCCCCGCGCGCCTCGCGCTCTCTCCCCGCGGCGCAGTCGCACGGGTGGCCACGGGCGCCGCCCTGCCCGTGCTGGCTCTCGCGGCCGTAGCTCTCGCGGTCTATCCGGGCGGTCGCGGAGTGCCCGAGCTGCTGCTTCTCGTCGTCGTCGGCGCAGCCTTCGCCGCCGCGGGCTCCCGCGCGGCGCTGCTCGCCCCGAGCACCGCCCTCGCCGCCGTATCGAGCGCCCTGCTCGCCGCGGGTGCAGCCGCGTACGCCCTCGCCGCCTCACTGCTCTCGGCGGTCGTCGCGCCGTCGCCGACCACGGAGGCCCTGCCCGCCGTCGTCGTCATCGCCGTGCTCACTCTCGCCCTCGTCGTCGCGCTCGGCGTGGTGCGCCGATGGTTCCCGCTCAGTCGCGCGGGCCTGACGCTGCAGGCCTTCGCGCTTGGAGTCGGTGAGCCTCGTGCTGCGAGGTTCTCGAGCAGAGCATCCTCGATGTCCTCGATCCGCACGCCTGACTCCCTCGTCACCTCCCTCACGACAGGAGCATCGTCATGACCGACATCATCGCGCCCACACGCTCGGCGCTGCGAGCCCGCGCACGGGCCGAGATCGCGGCCTCCGTGATCGCCCCCTACTACGGGCTCGATGCCGCGATCGCCGTCAACCCCCTCGTGCCCTCGCTCTCGGCAGGATTCGCCGGCGCCATCGCGCAGGCCGCACCGGCTCTCGGAGCACGTGGCGCACTCTCTGAGGGGCAGTACCGCGACCTGCTCGACTCCGGCCGCATCGCGGAGGCCGATCTCGCCCGGGCGATCCGTCGCCGCCGCGCCGACTCTCCGCAGGGGGCGACCGACCGTCAGCTCGTCACGCGGTTCCTCACCCGCGCTGCCCCGCCTCCGCCGCGTGACCGGCAGCCGCTCAGCGCTCTGGACGATCGTCTCGCGCGGTGGTGCCGTGCAGCACTCGCCCCCGAGGCCGCCGCGTGGCCCGTCCCCGTGGCCGAGCTCGGATTCTTCGGGGCGTGGCGCGCCCTCGCTCTCCACGACGCCACCCTGCCGCGAGAGGCGAGGCGCCGCATCGCGGCACTCCCCGACGTCGCCGATCGCGCCCTCGCCACCGTGCTCGACCGCACCGGCGTGAGTGAGGAGGAGCAGCTCGCGTACTTCCGCGCCGGTCTCGCGCGGCTGCCCGGGTGGGCCGCCTACGTGCGGTGGCGGGCCATGACCTCCGGCGACGTGGACATCGTGGACGTGCTCGCCGTGCGCGCGGCACTCGAGTGGGCGCTCGACGAGCCGCCGGCCACGCCGAACGAGGGGCACAGCGATGACGAGAGTGCCGCGCGCGCGCTCGTGTGGCAGGAGGCCCTCGAATCGGCTCCGCATCGCCGCGTGCTCGAGCAGATTGGCGCACACACGGGCGGTGAGCGAGACGGATCGGCCCCGCGCGCGCACCTCGTCTTCTGCATCGACCCCCGCAGCGAAGGGCTGCGACGGCACCTCGAGCGCCGCGGGCCCTACGCGACCTCCGGCTTCGCCGGCTTCTTCGGCATCGCGGCACTCATGGAGCCCCTCGCCGCGACCGAGCCCGCGGCGGCGTGCCCCGTCCTGCTGACGCCCCGCTACCGGGTCGCCGAACGACCGGCTCCCGGGGCATGGCGCGAGGCCGCGAGGTTCGTGCGCGCGCTCGCGGTCCGTCGGGCCCTGCGCTCAAGCGCGAAGGCGCCCGACGACCTTCCCGGCGCCCCGCTCGGCTGGGCAGAGGTCACCGGGTGGCTCCTGGGTCCCCGCTCGGTCGCCCGTAGCCTCCTGGCGGGGCGAGCCGTGCGCACGGGGCGCCCCGACGACCCCGCCATGAGCGTGCCCACCCTCCTCGACCTCGACAGCGCGCTGACCCCCGAGGCGCAGCTGGATACCGCCGAGGTGATTCTGCGCACCATGGGTATGGTCGAGTCGTTCGCACCGCTCGTCGTGTTCGTCGGCCATGGCACGTCGACGACCAACAATGCCTTCCGCACGGCTCTCGACTGCGGGGCATGCGGGGGCCACCGCGGTGCCCCCAACGCGCGGGCCGCCGCCGCGCTGCTCAACACCCCGGCCGTGCGGGTGGGGCTGCGCGAGCGGGGGGTCAGCATCCCCGAGGCCACCGTCTTCCTCGCCGGCGAGCACGACACGGCGACCGACGTCGTCGCGCTCGCCGACCTGCACCGGCTTGATCCGGGGCAGCGCGAGGCGGCCGCCGCCGTGGAGCGGGATGCGTGTTCAGCAGGGCGCGACCTCGCCGCAGAACGGGTGCGGGATCTGCCCGGGGCGTCGCCGCGCACACCCGCGAGCATCGCCGTCGCGCGTCGGTCGCGAGACTGGGCCCAGGTGTATCCGGAGTGGGGCCTCGCGCGGAACGCGGCGATCGTGATCGGCCCGCGCTCGCTCACCGAGGGCGCCGACCTCGAGCGCCGCGTCTTCCTGCACTCCTATGCGCCCGAGCACGATCCCGAGGGCACGGCGCTCGAGACGATCCTCACGGCACCGCTCGTCGTCGCGCACTGGATCAACGCGCAGTACTACTACTCCGCCGTCGACCCTGACGTCTTCGGCGCCGGCTCCAAGACCGTGCACAACCTCGTGGCGGGGGCCGGAGTGCTCAGCGGCCCGTCGGGCGATCTGCGACTCGGTCTGCCGTGGCAGTCGGTGGGCACTCGCGAGGGCCTCCACCACGAGCCCGTGCGCCTGCTCGTGGTCGTGGACGCCCCGCGCGAGCGCATCGAGCGCATCGTCGAGCGCGCCGACGTCGTGCACGACCTCGTGCACGGCGAGTGGGTGACGCTCGTGCGGCCGGGCGACACGGCTGGCGAATGGGAGCGGTGCACGAGCGTCGGATGGGAGCCGTGGCACCTGCCCGGCGCCGAGGAAAACCAGGGAGAGGAGGCGGCATGAGCCGCGATGGACTGACGAGGATGACCAAGATCGAGATCGTGGCGCGCACGGTCGACGCCGACGCGGTGCGCCGCCAGATCGTCGCGGCGGGAGCGACCGGCTACACGAGCCTGCCCGCGGTGACCGGTCTCGGCCACCACGGCGCTCACGAGGGTCGGCAGCTGTTCAACGATCGGGATGCGCTCACGCTCATCATCACGGTCGTGCCCGACGACAGGGCGGACGACCTCATCGAGGGTCTGCGCTCGCTGCTCGATCTCACCGCGGGCGTCATGTTCGTCTCCGACACCTACGTGAGCCGACCGCACTACTTCCGCTAGAGGCCCGGCGCGGTCATCCGCAGCACGTCGAGCGCGCTGTCGAGCTGCTCGAGCGTGACCTCGCCGCGCTCGACGAAGCCGAGATCGATGACGGCCTCGCGCACGGTCATGCTCTCGAGGACGGCGTGCTTGGCGACCTTGGCTGCGGCCTCGTAGCCGATGACCCGGTTGAGCGGCGTCACGATCGAGGGCGAGCTCTCGGCGAGCGCGCGCGCCCGCTCGAGGTTCGCTTCGAGACCGGTCACCGTCTTGTCGGCGAGCACCCGCGTCGAGTTGGCGAGCAGGCGGATCGACTCGAGCAGCGAGGTGCCCATGACGGGGATCGCGACGTTGAGCTCGAAGGAGCCCGAGGCGCCCGCCCACGCGACGGTCGCGTCGTTGCCGATCACGCGCGCGCACACCATGAGCACTGCCTCGGGCACCACCGGGTTCACCTTGCCCGGCATGATCGACGATCCCGGCTGCAGATCAGGGATGCGCAGCTCTCCGAGGCCGGTGTTCGGGCCCGAGCCCATCCACCGCAGGTCGTTGCAGATCTTCGTGAGCGACACCGCGATGACGCGCAGAGCCCCGCTCGCCTCCACGAGGCCGTCCCTGGCGCCCTGCGCTTCGAAGTGATCGAGGGCCTCGGTGATCGGCAGCCCCGTGGAGCTCGCGAGCTCGGCGATGACCTTCTGCGAGAAGCCGAGCGGGGTGTTGATGCCCGTGCCCGTCGCCGTGCCGCCGAGCGGCACCTCCGCCACGCGCTCGATCGTCGAGCGCACGCGCGCGACTCCGAGGCGCACCTGGCGCGCATAGCCGGCGAACTCCTGCCCGAGCGTGACCGGCGTCGCGTCCATGAGGTGGGTGCGACCGGCCTTGACGGCGGTCGACCACAGCTCGGCCTTCTGCTCGAGGGCGACGGCGAGGTGCTCGAGCGCGGGGATGAGCTCGTGCAGCAGCGCGCTCGTCACGGCGACGTGCACCGAGGTGGGGAAGACGTCGTTGGACGACTGCGAGGCGTTCACGTGGTCGTTGGGGTGCACGTCCGTGCCCGCGATGCGCGTGGCGAGGGTCGCGAGCACCTCGTTCATGTTCATGTTCGAGCTTGTGCCCGATCCCGTCTGGTAGGTGTCGACCGGGAAGTGGTCGTGATGCTGCCCCTCGATGATCTGCTCGGCGGCGGCGGCGATGGCCTGCGCGAGCGGAGCATCCAGAATTCCGAGTTCGGCGTTCACGAGAGCGGCGGCGCGCTTGATCTGCGCGAGGGCGACGATCTGCCCCGACTCGAGCCCCGAGCCGGAGATGGGGAAGTTCTCGACGGCGCGCTGGGTCTGGGCCCGGTAGAGCGCGTCGCGCGGCACGCGCACCTCGCCCATGGTGTCGTGCTCGATGCGGTAGTCGTCTGTCTCGGTCACGTCGGTGTGCGTCTTTCTGTGCGTGGCGGTCGGGTGTCTGGTCGGCTGGTCGAGGGTGAGGATGCCCGGCTGTCAGCTCGGCGTGCGTCGAGTTCGGTCAGACCTGGCCGACGACGACATCGGGCTCGACGCGACCCTCGCGCAGCTTGTAGTTCGCGCCGACGATGGCCAGCGTACCGGCGGCGACCTCCTCGCTGATGAGCTCGCTCGCCGAGAGCAGCGCTCCGACGGTGTCGCGCAGGTGCTGGCGGCCGACCTCGAGGGCATCGAGCTGGTCGACCGCGCTCGCTCCCGCACTGATGCGCACGCGCTGAACGGCGGGGAGTATCTGGTTGACGATGCCGCGAATGTGCACGGGCAACGGCTCGGCGCCGGGTTGGGCGGAATCCATCGCGGCCCGCACGGCCCCGCACTCGTCGTGCCCGAGCACGAGGATGAGCGGCACGCGCAGCACCGCCACGGCGTATTCGAGAGAGCCCACGACGCTGTCGCTGATGACCTGGCCGGCGTTGCGCACGACGAAGAGGTCGCCGAGCCCCTTGTCGAAGATGATCTCGGCGGCGAGCCGAGAGTCTGAGCACCCGAACAAGGCAGCGCCCGGGGCCTGCGAGCCGGCGAGCTCGGTGCGCCGGTCGACGTCCTGTCGGGGATGGAGCGGTTCGCCCGCGATGAAGCGCGCGTTGCCGCGCTCCATCTCGTGCCACACCTGGGCGGGAGTGCGTCGGGTTGCGGTCATGCGGTCACCTCGCGTTGATGGTTCGATGCCGCGACTACGGAGCGGTCTCGTCCTCGTCGTCGTTTCCTGCGGGGAGGTCGGCGGCGATCGCGGTCGCGAGGATCGCGAACTCGTCCTCCGACGCGGTGCCGTAGAGCACGATCGTGCTCTCGGCAGCCTCGGTCACGAGGGCGTACTGGCGGCTGCCGACGGCGTCGACCCCACGTCGATCGTAGAGGCTCCATTCGACGCCGGCGATCTCCACGGGCACTCCGCCCGACGCGCCCCGCAGCAGGTCGTCGAGCCAGGTCGGGTTCGTGTCGAAGCCCTGCACGAGCGCGATGAACGCGTCGGTGTCGGTGAGGAAGCCGATGTACCACTCGCGCACGCCGCCGCTCGCGGTGAGGTCGGCGCGGTTGGCCGTCCAGGTCGGGGGGACGATCGGCGCCTGCACGTCCGTGCCGAGCGAGAGGGAGGCATCGGCCGCGGTCGACTGATAGTCGACGGGCGGCGGAGTGGGGGTCTGCCGCACCACGACGACGACGAGGAACAGCACGATGCCGAGCGAGGCGACGAGGGAGAGCACGAGGTTCTTCGTCGACTGGTTCGCGCGACGCCGACGTCGCGATTCGGCCACGCGCGCCGCGGTCTCCTCCGGCGTCTCGGGCCGACCGAGCTCGGCGACGACCCGGCCCTCTCCCGCGGGCGTCACGCGGTGCTGCCGTCGTCGCTGGCGGCTGCACGCGCCGCATCGAGTCGCGCCTTGGCGCCGAGCAGCCATTCCTCGCATCGCCGTGCGAGCGCCTCGCCGCGCTCCCACAGGGCGATCGACCGCTCGAGCGTCGCGCCGCCTTGCTCAAGCTCGGAGACGACGCGTACGAGCTCGTCGCGCGCCTGCTCGTAGCTCAGGCCGCTGACCTCCGCCTGCTCGGGTGCAGAGGGCTCGGAGGCGGGGGAGTCGGTCACGTCAGTCATGCTAGGTCTGCTTTCCTTCGCTCGGGGTGGGAGTGCGCGGTGCCGTGTCGTTCGGCGAGGGCTCAGTGCCCGTCACGGTCGCGGTCAGTCGGCCCGCGGCGAGGGTCACGTGCAGCGCGTCGTCGAGCGACGCCCGCGCCGCGTCGCTGACCACGCGCCCGGCGTCGTCCTGCACGATCGCGTAGCCGCGATCGAGCGTCCGCTGCGGGGAGAGCGCCCGCAGCTGACGGCGCCGCTCGTCGAGGGCCTCGAGCGAGCTGTCGAGGCGGCGCGTCGTCAGCTCCGCCCCGCGTGCGACGAGGCGCGTGAGCTCCTCGGCCCGCGTGTCGATGATCCACGTCGCACTCGCGAGCGCCGGGCGGGAGCGGAACTGCGCCACGCGCTCGATCTCGGCCGTGAGCATCGAGGTGAGCCGGGTGATGAGCCGTGAGCGCGCCTGCTGCACGGTCGCGAGCTGCTCGCCGACATCGGGCACGACGCGCTTCGCGGCATCGGTGGGCGTCGAGGCGCGAAGGTCGGCGACGTCGTCCAGGAGCGGGCGGTCGTTCTCATGCCCGATCGCGCTCACGAGGGGCGTCGCGCAGTCGGCGGCGGCGCGCACCACGGCCTCGTCGCTGAAGGGCAGCAGGTTCTGGAAGTCGCCTCCGCCGCGGGCGACGATGATGACGTCGACCTCGGGGTCGGCATCGAGCGCGCGGATGCCCGCCACGAGCTCGCCGACCGCCCGGTCGCCCTGCACGGCAGAGTAGTGCACGCGGAACGAGACCGACGGCCAGCGCAATTGCGCGTTCCGCAGCACGTCCTTCTCCGCATCGCTGTCGCGCGCCGTGACGAGGCCGATGCGCTGCGGCAGGAAGGGCAGAGGCTTCTTGCGCTCGGGGGCGAAGAGCCCCTCGGCCGCGAGCTGGCGCCGCAGCTGCTCGAGTCGCTCGAGAAGGTCGCCCAGGCCGACACGCCGCATCTCGAACACCTGCATCGTCAGGGTGCCGCCCTTGACCCACCAGTTCGCCTTGACGAGAGCGATGACACGATCGCCCTGGCCGAGACCCTCCGGCAGCTTCCCGCGCACGGAGGACCAGATGGTGAAGGAGACGGTCGCCTCGGCCGTGAGGTCTTTGAGCTTGCCGTAGACGTTGCCGCCCGAGACCCCCCACTGGGTGATCTCGCCCTCGACCCAGACCGTGCCGAGGCGGTCGATGTACCCCTTGAGCTTGGAGGAGAGCTGCCCGACCGGCCATGGCGCGTCGGCGGCGCTCGCCGCCGGATCGGGCGCGGCTCCCGGGCGGCGGGGAGCCTCGGGGGCATCGGTCACGCCCCCAGGGTAGCCGCGGGCGCCGACACACGGGCACGGAGTCCACCTTCAGGGGCCCGCGCCTAGACTGGGCCCCGTGAGCACCATCACTAACGGAGCCCCCGTCAGCACACCGATCGTTCCCGAGCGGCGCGCGCGGTTGACCGACGAACCCGTCGCGGGCAGCAAGCGGGTACTGCTCGCCGCGCCGCGAGGGTACTGCGCCGGCGTCGACCGGGCGGTCATCGCCGTCGAGAAGGCCATCGAGCAGTACGGCGCACCCGTGTACGTGCGCAAGCAGATCGTGCACAACATCCACGTCGTGACCGAGCTCGAGAAGCGCGGTGCGATCTTCGTCGACGAGGTCGAGGAGGTGCCGCCCGGCTCGCACATCGTCTTCTCCGCGCACGGAGTCAGCCCTGCCGTCGTCCAAGGTGCTGCCGATCGCGGTCTCGCCGCGATCGACGCGACGTGCCCGCTTGTGACCAAGGTGCACCGCGAGGCAGTGCGCTTCTCGAAGCAGGACTACCGCATTCTGCTCATCGGTCATGCCGGCCACGAAGAGGTCGAGGGCACGATGGGTCACGCGCCCGAGCGCACGATCCTCATCGGCAGCCCGGAGGAGGCCGACACCGTCGAGGTGCCCGATGCCGACGAGCTCATCTGGCTCTCGCAGACCACACTGAGCGTCGACGAGACGATGGAGACCGTCCGGCGGCTCCGCGAGCGGTTCCCGCACCTTCAGGACCCTCCGAGCGACGACATCTGCTACGCGACGCAGAACCGGCAGGTCGCGATCAAGAAGGTTGCGCCCGAGTGCGATCTCGTCATCGTCGTCGGGTCGGCGAACAGCTCCAACAGCGTGCGCCTCGTGGAGGTGGCGCTCGAGTACGGCGCGCGGGCGGCGTACCGCGTCGACTACGCGAGCGAGATTCGGCAGGAGTGGCTCGACGGTGTCGCGACGGTCGGCGTCACGTCGGGGGCGAGCGTTCCCGAGGTGCTCGTGCAGCAGGTGCTCGCCGACCTCTCCGACGCCGGCTACGGCGAGGTGGAGGAGATCACGACGGCCGAGGAGGATCTGCTGTTCTCGCTGCCGAAGGAGCTACGGGTCGACAAGTCGGGCAAGCGCGACGACCGCGCGCTCGGCGGGCGCACGCGGGCCTGACGGGCGAGCACCATGACCGCCGCCGATGCGACCGCTTCGGCGCTGCGACTGCCTCCCCCTCGCGAGGTGACGGCGAGCGCTCTCGTGCGAGGGCTCGCCACCGCCCAGCGCCTCATCGGGCCCGCGAGCATCCTCCTGGCCGGGGGAATCCTGTTCGAGGTCGGCGCTCGACGCGGCGACGTCGCGAGCGTCGCCCCGCTGGCGGCGCTTCTCACCCTCATGCTCGTGAGCTCCCTAGCGCTCGCGTGGCGGCCCACGGTGCTGCTCGCCGCGGCGCAGCTCGCGCTCGGCACCGTCGCCGGAACGGCGTATGCGGCAGTCGCGATGCTCACGCTGTCGAAGGGCGAGTCTCAGAGCGCCTACCTCATCGAGGCGATCGCGACCGCCCTCATCTTCGTCGGTGCGATCCGACCGCGCGCGTCGGACGGCATCCTGTGGGTCTCAGGTGCGTGGCTCGCGGGCAGCGTCTCTCTCGCCGCGGGGGCCGCGCTCGTCGGTGAGACCTATGTGCTCTCCTGGGATCGCGTCACCGACGCAGGCATCATCTGCGGGGCGTACGCGATGGTCGCCATCGGATGGCGTCGGCGACGGGAGCGCCTTCCCGAGCTGCCCGAGCTGACGCAGTCCTCCCGCAGCGGCGAGGATCAGCGCGTGCGGGAGCGCGCCGCGACAGCGGTCGTGCACGACACGGCGCTCGCCGCGCTCACGCTCGTCGCGCGCAGCACGCCCGAGCTCGACGCGCGGCTGCGGCAGCGCATCCGCCGTGATCTTCGCATCGTCGCGACCGCGACGGTGTCTCCGCGCGGCACGTCGCCGGCGCGGGATCCTCGGGGCACGAGCCTCGGTGCGCGCCTGCTCGCCATCGTCGACGACGTGCGCTGGAGGGGCATGCGCGTGGACGTCGCGGGCGCCGATGCCGCCCTCGGGTATCCGGGGGACGACGCGGCCGAGGCGATCCTGGGGGCGACCGCGGCCGCCCTCGACAACGTCGTCGCGCACTCGGGCACGAGCCACGCGGACGTCACGCTCGGCTCTGCCGAGGGGCTGCTCACCGTCATGGTCGTCGACGGGGGCCGGGGGTTCGACCCCGCGACCGTGCCGGCGGACCGCCTCGGGCTTCGGGAGTCGGTGGTCGGCCGCGTCGAGCGCGTGGGCGGCTCGGCGCGCGTCTGGTCGGGGGCGACGGGCACGACCGTGCTGCTGTCAGTTCCCGCCGCGCCGGTCGCGACGGGCGATGAGGTCGAGCGATGAAACGGTGGTGGCGCTTCTCGGCGATCGACGTCGACACGCTCAGCTGGCTCACGTCGTCCCTCGTGACGATCTGGGTGTCGATCGTCGTCGCGCTACACGGCATCGTCTCGATCACCGCGGGCGGGCAGGCCGGCGGCTCGTTCGCGACGCAGGTGCTCGCCCTCGTCCTCCTCGTGGCGGCCGGTGTCCTGATCCATGTCGGGTCTCGCCCTTACCGGGGGCGGCTCGGTGCGGCGCTGTCGATCTCCGTCTTCGTGCTGACGGGTCTCGGCGTGCTCGTCTCAGCTGCGGGCCTGCGCGGCGAGGCCGTCGTGCCAGAACTGTGGTGGGCGTCGCTCGCCGCCGCGCTCATCGCCATGTCTCTCGCCCCGTTCGTGCCCGGCCGCGTGTTCGTGCCCGGCATGATCGGCGTCGCGGTGTGCACCGTCCTCGGTGCGCTGAGCGCAACCGGGGGAGAGGGCGTGCGTTTGCCCGTGGCGGCCGCTCTGACCGCGTCTTCGCCCGTGCTGTTCGCGATCATCGGAGGATCGGTGCTCACGGGCGTCATGATCGCCGATGTCGAGCGCTGGCGCGGCCTCGTGGGGGACGCGCGCGTGAAGGATGCGCAGGAGGAGCCGGTGCTCGCGATCCTCGAGCGGGTCACGGCCGGCGCATGGTCGCAGCGCATGCAGCCGTTCCTGCAGTCGATCGCGGCTGCCGAGGAGGTGAGCGATCGCGATCGCCGGCGTGCCGCGGCGCTCGCCGACGAGCTGCGGCGAGCGCTCGTCGATCAGGACGCCCAGTCGTGGTTGAGCGCGATCGTGGCCGAGTGGCCCGTGCATGTCGACGACCCGCACCGCCTGGCCGACACGATCACGGTCGATCAGCGCAGTGCCATCACAGCTCTCATCACCGGCCTGTTCTCCGACCCGGACGCGGGAGTCTTCGGAGCTCGTCTTCGCTTGGCGGCTGCGGGGGACGACGCGGTGGCCGTGGCCGTCACGGTCTCGCTCGATCTTCCCGAGGGGCGGCGCACGACGGTCCTCGCCCCCTACTATCTGAGCGTGAAGTCCGTCGTGAGGCGCATCGAGTGGCGCAACGGGGAGTCGCTCGTCGTGAGCTTCGACGTCGACGCGGAGGGTCAGCGGTAGCGGCATGGCCGTCTTCGAAACACCCAGACCGGTGGCGGCGGCCGCCATCGTGCACGGTCTCGCGGCGGCTCAGCGTCTCATCGTCGTGCTCGGCCTGCTGTTCGGCGCCCTCACGATCGCCGACCTGCTCGCCGCCCGGGGGCACGGCGGGTACACGACGCTCGTCATCGCGCCTGTCCTCGCGGTCTCCCTGCTGGCCCTCGTCCTCCTCTGGCGGCCCACCCTGCTCACGGCGTCCCTCTTCCTCGCCGGTGGGGCGGTGAGCTCGGTCGCGGTCATCACCCTCGGCCTCACCGTGGACCCCGGGTTCGCCGAGCCTGGACCGTTCGCGCTCAACCGCACCGCGACCGCACTCGTGCTCGTGGGCGCCCTGCACGGCAGCGCGCTGAGCGGGATGGTGTGGAGCACGGCAGGTCTCATCGTGGCCTATGGCAGCCTCGCCGTCGGGCTCGCCGCCGGGGGAGGCTCGGCGGAGCCGGGATGGGGCCCGCTGCTCCTGTTCATCGTGTCGTTCCTCGCCTACGGCATGCTCGCGCTCGCCCAGCGCCGCGCCCAGCTCGCGACCCCGGCTCTCGAGAATGCGCTCGCCTCGCTCGAGCGAGCCGAGCGGCAGCGAGCGCTCGAGCTGCGCTCCGCGGCGGTCGTGCACGACACCGTGCTGGCTGATCTCGCGGTCGTCGCCGCGTCGCCGGGTCCGCTCAGCGATCGGGCGCGCGAGCACTTCGTCACCGACCTCGACCTCATCCGATCGTCGAGCGTGCGCGAGCCGAGCGCCACCCGACCGGTGTCGACCGAGTTCGGCGCAGCCCTGCTCGAGCTCGCGCACGACTTCCAGTGGACGGGAGTGCGTGTGGACGTGAGCGGGGCGGAGATGCTCTCGCGCACGGTGGAGACCCGGGTCGCCGATGCGCTGCTGGCCGCTGCGCGTGCCGCCCTCGACAACGTGGCGCGCCACTCCGGTTCCGATCACGCCGACCTCGTCGTCGGCGAGCGCGCGGGGGTGGTCTCTCTCCTCGTCGTCGACGACGGTCGCGGCTTCGACCCTGACGCGGTGCCGGCGGATCGCCTGGGCTTGAGCACGGCGATCAGGGGTCGCGTGGAGGATGTCGGCGGCTCGGTGCGCATCTGGGCGGGCGAGGACGGCACGACGGTCATGCTGACCGCGCCGCTGCGAGAGGACGCCCCATGAGCGGCCGTGCGGCGGCACCCCGGCAGCATCGCACGCCGTGGGACGCCGATCCGCTGAGCTGGCTCGCCGTGCCGAACCTGCCGCTCGGGGCCATCGGGGTGACCCTCGTCTACGGTGCCATCGTCATGCTCGTCGGCGGCCAGAGCGGCACGCCGCTCCTGATGCAGGGCGTCGCCCTGCTGCTCGCGACGCTCGGGCTACTGTCGCTGTTCTTCTCGACCCGACCCCGACGGGGGCCGCTGTCGGGCGGCCGAGCAGCGGTCGCCGTCGCGCTCGTGAGCGCGGGGATGCTGATCTCGGCCGCCGCGCACCGCGGCAACGACGAGATCGTGCTCGAGCTGTGGTGGGCGCCCTTCGTCTGCACCCTGCTGCTGCTCGCGATGGCACCGTACAGCGACCCGCCGTGCGTGCTGCTCTCGGGGCTCGTGCTGCTGATCACCGCGCTGGGTGCCGCCGCATTGCTCGACGCCGGGGCGGCGAGCGCGTGGCCCCCGCTCGCCGCGACGAGCATGATCGTCTCGCCCGTCGTGTTCGGCACCGCCGGCGCCGTCGCGTTCATCGTCACCGTGACGAGGCGGCTCACACGGTGGTCGGAGCGCCCGTGGTCGGAGGGGCCGGCCGCCGCCGTCCACGATGCGGGAGGCGATCCAGACGGCACCGAGCTGCTCATCGCGCAGGTCGACGAGCAGACGAGCGCGCAGCTGGCGGAAGCGCTCGCGCTGCTGGCCGGCGTCGTCGAGCGCGGCGAGATCGACGACCGCGACCAGGGGAGGGCGGCCGAGGTGGCGACGAGGCTGAGAGAGCAGCTGCTCGCGTCGGCGAACGACAGCTGGCTCGAGCGCATGGCGCGCGGCAGGCCGTTGAGCGTGCGCGACCCTGATCGGCTCGCCGACCGCCTCGGCGTGCCGCAGCGTACGGCTCTGCGCGCGATGCTGGATGCCCTGCTCGACGACCCCGCCTCCGGGTTCGTGTCTGCGCGCATCGAGTTGCGGTCGCCCGTGGAGGGCACGATCGCGGTCGCGCTCAGAATTCTCACGACTCTCGCCGAGGGGCGCCGCGTGACGTTCCTCGAGCCCTACTACGTGAGCCTGCAGTCGACCGTCACGGGTATCCGCTGGCGCAACGGTTCATCGATCGCGCTCGACTTTACGACCGCGCCTGACCCGCGGTCGCCGAAGCCGCCGCTCGCGCAGCGTCAGGCTCAGCTGCCCGAGTGACCCGCTGAGCCCAGCTGACGGGTCGCGTCGACGACGCGCGCGGCCATCGCGCTCTCCGCCGCCTTGCCCCATGCGCGCGGGTCGTAGACCTTCTTGTTGCCCATCTCGCCGTCGACCTTGAGGAAGCCGTCGTAGTTCTTGAGCACGCTGTCGGCGACCGAGCGGCTGAAGGCGTACTGCGTGTCGGTGTCGATGTTCATCTTGATGACGCCGTTGGCGACCGCGGTGGCGATCTCGTCATCGGTCGAGCCCGAGCCGCCGTGGAAGACGAGGTCGAGAGGCAGAGCATCCGTGCCGTACTTCGCCTGGATGCCGTCCTGGATCTCCTTGAGCAGCTCGGGGCGCAGCTTGACGTTGCCCGGCTTGTAGACGCCGTGCACGTTGCCGAAGGTGAGAGCGGCCATGTAGCGGCCGTGCTCGCCGAGCCCGAGAGCCTCGACCGCCGCGGTGACGTCGCCGAGAGTCGTGTATAAGGCGTCGTTCGAGCCCTCGTGCTGCACGCCGTCCTCCTCGCCGCCGACGACGCCGATCTCGACCTCGAGAATGGCGTTGATGGCCTTCATGCGGGGCAGGAGGTCTTTCGCGATCTCGAGATTCTCGGTGAGAGGCACCGCCGAGCCGTCCCACATGTGCGACTGGAAGATCGGGTTGCGGCCGGCCTTCACCTCGGCCTCGCTCGCCTCGATGAGCGGCATGACGAACCCGGGCAGGGCATCCTTCGGGCAGTGATCGGTGTGGAGGGCCACGGTGACCGGGTAGTTCTTGGCGACCTCGGTGGCGAAGGCGGCGAAGGCGAGCGCTCCCGACGCGCGGGCCTTGACGCTCTGGCCGGCGAAGTAGTCGGCGCCTCCGGTCGTGACCTGGATGATGCCGTCGGAGCCGGCGTCGCTCAGGCCCTGCAGCACGGCGTTGATCGTCGACGACGACGAGACGTTGATCGCGGGGTAGGCGAAGCCGCCCTTCTTGGCCTTGTCGAGCATCTCGGCGTACTGGTCCGGCGTGGCGATGGGCATGAGACTCCTCGGTACTGGGGGTGTCGTGGTTTCGCGTCGAGTCTAGCCACGGGCGTGCCCGCTGCCACCGGCTGATCGCCCCGACGGGTGTTCAGGCTCGACGCTAGGCTGGTCGCGCGCTGCACTGCCACCCGGCGCGTCCTCATCTTCTCGACGCATCGCCGACCCACGGAAAGGACGCCATCGTGGTGACCACTGAGACCGGAACGCTGTTCCTCCACCCCGACCGCAACCTCGCGATGGAACTCGTGCGCGCCACCGAGGCGGCCGCGATCCGCTCGGCACCGTTCATCGGCAAGGGCGACAAGCTCGCCGCCGATGGAGCGGCTGTCGACGCCATGCGCAAGTTCCTCGGCACCGTCAACTTCTCGGGGCTCGTCGTCATCGGCGAGGGCGAGAAGGACAACGCCCCCATGCTGTTCAACGGCGAGGAGGTCGGCAACGGGCAGGGCCCCGCGTGCGACATCGCCGTCGACCCGATCGACGGCACGTCCCTCACGGCCGCGGGCCGCGGGCACGCCATCTCGATGATCGCCGTGGCGGATCGCGGGTCGATGCTCGACGCCTCGAGCGTGTTCTACATGGACAAGATCGTCGCGGGCCACGAGGGCATCGGCGTCCTCGATATCCGCCAGTCGGTCGAGGAGAACATTCGGGCCCTCGCCGCGGCGAAGAAGAAGCGTGTCGACGACATGCGCATCGCGGTTCTCGACCGCCCGCGGCACGCGCAGCTCATCGAGGAGATTCGCGCGACCGGTGCGGGCACGCGCATCATTCTCGACGGCGACGTGGCCGGCGGCATCAACGCTGCGCGCCACGACTCGCGCATCGACATGTGCATCGGCACCGGGGGCAGCCCCGAAGGTGTCGCGACCGCATGCGCCGTCAAGGCGCTCGGCGGCTTCATTCAGGGCAGGCTCGCGCCGGGCAGCGATGACGAGCGCGAGAAGGGCGAGGCCGCGGGTCTTCTCTTCGACCACGTCTACGAGGCGAACGACCTCGTGCGCAGCGACAACACCTTCTTCGTCGCGACGGGCGTGACCGACGGCGAACTCGTGCGCGGCGTGCGCCGCGAGGGCGAGATCATCACGACCGAGTCGATCGTGCTGCGTTCGCGCTCGGGCACCGTGCGCCGCGTCATCGCCGACCACCTCGTCGCGAAGTGGCTGGACTCCTGACGACTCGCCGAACGCGCTACAGCAGGTTCGGGATCTTCTGCTCCTCGGCGAGGTTCGCGCGGCGGAAGTAGAACGTCACGACCGTCGACACGATGACGATGAAGAGCGAGTAGAGCGCCGGCACGATGAGGATGAGCCCGATGTCGGGGCTGCCCGCGAAGGTCAGCAGCACGATCGCGATCGCGAGCGGGCCGTTCTGGATGCCCGTCTCGAGCCCGATCGTGCGAGCGTTCATCGGGTGCATGCGGATCGCCCGCGCGATGGCGTAGGCGATCGCGATGCCGAACAGCCCGAGACCGATCGCCACGAGGTAGGTCTGCCACGGCGTGGAGGTGAGCAGCGCCCAGTTGCGCGGCACCCACGTGGCCATGAGGAACACGATGAAGAAGAGGCCGAAGAAGCCGCCCAGCAGCTCCATGACGGCGCCGATGTTCGCGCTGTAGCGGCGCAGGATCATGCCGGCGACGACGGGGATGAGCAACGTCGCGAGCGTCACGACGATGTTGAGGATGGGAATCTGCAGCTCAGAGTCCGCGTCGAAGACGAGCGAGCCGTAGAACGCGAGCACGAGGGGGGTCATCAGGATCGCCCACAGGGTCGAGTTGGTCGTCATGATGACGCTGAGTGCGAGGTTGCCCTTCGAGAAGTACGTGAAGATGTTCGACGTCGTCCCGGCCGGCACGCAGCCCATGAGCAGAGCACCGAGGGCGACGGGAGCGGCGCACTCGCGCGGCAGCTGGAAGAGCACGGCGATCACCAGCAGGTAGGCGAGCAGTGGCATGATGCCGAACTGCGTGACGAACCCGATGATGAGACCCCACGGCCGGCGCAGGGCGGAGCGGAAGTCCCGCGGTGTGAGGCCGGCGCCAAGGCCGAACATGATGACGAAGACGAGGCCGACGAGCAAGACCTGCTCGAACTCGGTGACGACGGTCTGGGTCAGAACGATGAGCGAGCCGCCGGTCATGACAGCTCCCTTCCCTGGGTCTCGATACTCGCGGTCGCGGAGGTGACGCCGATGGCACGCAGCTCGCGGCGCAGGATCTTGCCGATGGGGCTCTTGGGCAGCTCCTCGACGAAACGCACCGACTTCGGCACCTTGTAGGCGGCGAGAGCCTCGCGGCAGTGCGCGATCACCTCGGCCTCGGTGGGCGGGTTCTCGGTGGCGACGATGTAGGCGCGCACGGACTCGCCGGTCTTCTCATCGGGCATCCCGATGACACCGACTTCGAGCACTCCCGGCATCGCGGCGATGCGCTCCTCGACCTCGTTCGGGTACACGTTGAAGCCGCTCACGAGAACCATGTCCTTCTTGCGGTCGACGATCGTGAAGTAGCCGTCCTCGTCCATCTGAGCAATGTCGCCGGTGCGGAACCAGCCGTCGAGCATCGCATTCGCGGTGTCGTCCGGTCGATTCCAGTAGCCGCTGGTCACCTGCGGCCCTCGGGCGATGAGCTCCCCGTCCTCGCCGACGTCCTCGCCGACGCCGTCCTCGCCGACGCATCGAATGTCGGTCGACGGCACGGGAATGCCGATGGTGCCATCCTTGCCCACCCCACCGAGCGGGTTGAACGTGAGGGCCGGAGACGTCTCCGTGAGCCCGTAGCCCTCCACGATGGGAGTACCGGTGACGCCGCGCCACCGCTCGGAGACCGACTCGTGCAGAGCCATTCCGCCCGCCGCCGAGGCGACGAGGTGTTTCGGCGGGTTCTCGGAGAACCACCGCTCGTTGAGGAGGGCGTTGAACAGTGTGTTCACGCCCGTCGTCCACGTGATCTTGTAGTTCTCGAATGCCCGCTTGAGGTTGCTGGGCGGCCGCGGGGACGGGATGAGGATGTTGCGTGCGCCCTCGTGGAAGAAGCCGATGAGATTCACCGTGAAGGCGAAGATGTGGTACATCGGCAGGGCCGTGAGCACGACCTCCTTGCCGGGGCGGATGTGCGTGCTGAGCAGCTGCATCATCTGCAGCGTGTTGGCGACGAGGTTGCCGTGGCTGAGCATCGCGCCCTTCGCGACGCCCGTCGTACCGCCGCCGGTGTACTGCAGGGCGGCGAGCGAGTCGGCGTCGAGATGCGCCACATAGCTCTCCGCCTTGCCGAGCCGCTCGCGGCCTGACGCGAGAGCCGCTTGCAGCCCCGTGTGCTCGACGGTGATGGCCGGCAGGGAGCGGTTCCACCACTTCTGCACGAGACGGATGACGCCCGCGATGACGGGCGGGAAGAACTCGCCGATGCGCACGGTGACGACGGTCTCGACGTCGGTCGGCGCGACCACTTCCGGCAACCGGTCAGCGAACATGTCGATGATCACGAGCGCCTTCGCACCGGAGTCGGAGAACTGGTGGATCATCTCGCTCGCGGTGTAGAGCGGATTCGTGTTCACGAGCACGCAGCCGGCCTTGAGGATGCCGAAGGCGACGACCGGGTAGCTCAGGCAGTTCGGCATCTGCACCGCGACGCGGTCGCCCGCCTTCAGGCCCACATCCTCGCGCAGGTATGAGGCGAAGGCGTCGGAGAGCGCCTCGACCTGCGCGTAGGTGAGCGAGCCGTTCATGCCATTGGGCATGCACTGCGTGAACGCGACGGTATCGGCATACTCTGCGGCCGCATTCGCGATGAGCTCCGGCAGAGTACGGAACGGCGGGGGCACGAGCTCGTGCTCGACATCGGCCGGGACTGCTGAAGGTTCTGGTGACTCGTCTTCTCCGGCACCCACGAAGCACTGGGCTTCACGTCAATGTCCTCCGGGCCTAGCTCAGGCGGGATCACCGCCTCGAGCGCGGCCAGGTTGCGCACCAGTGTCGGGTCGTCGGCGAGCTTTTTCCGCAACAACCGCGGGCGAGCGCGCACGTCGCCCGATAGGTATTCGGCGACCGGCACCAGCTGTCCGTGTTTCGCCGGGTCAGGGAACGTGAACGGGGTCGCCAGGGCGACCGCGGCCGCTTCGTCGACGCCGAGCAGTTCCGCCACCAGGGGTACGCTGACGCGCCCTTCACGGTCCATGCTGACCGCGACGGCATCTTCCGGTGAGTCCACACGGGTCACCTCGTCGACGTAGCCGATGACACGTTTGGTGAAGATGTCCGCCTTGCGGGCGCGCCCGGAGTCTTCGTCGAAGATCTCCAACGCCGCCACGACTGCGAAGTGCGGGTCGCGGCGAAACTCCAGCAGCGCCCGTGGATATTTCCGCCTGACGATCTCTTCGCCGTCGTCGTCGAACTGCCCCGTGCCGCGCGTCTCGACCCGGTTGATGGGGCCATGCGCGCGCACGTAGTCGTCGTAGGAAGTGTTCAGCGTTGCCCGCAGCTCAGCCAGCAGGTCGCCGTCGTGGGAAGACCGTGACTCTGCTTCCAGCACCGTCACCGCCGCATCGCGCAGGCCGATCAGTTTCCGCAGCTCACCTGAGACCGCTGCCGGCAGGCGCACTTCGACGCGACCGTTGATGCCTTGGGCGACGATCTGCCCCATCGCGTCAACCAGCAGACTTCCGACCACACCGCCGGGTTTCTGCGCGATGCGCGCCGGCGGCCTGTCAGTGACGATCTGGCCTTCGGCGGCCCACCCACGGCCCGCCCTGCGCGCACGGGTGGCGACGTCGATCGCCGCCGCACGGAACGCAGCGGCGATCGCGTCATGGCCACCGTCAGGCGGCGGCACGGTCGGCTCGAATCCGAACCGTCCCTGACGGGAGGCGAGTGTGCCAACAACCTGTGCTGGGTTCGCATAGATGTAGTCGCTCACGCGGACGGTGTTTCCGTCGATCAGCCGGTCAGAGGAGGTCAGCCGGTCGGTGCGGGACTGCGTATTCTGCCCCCGGCAGGTGCCGACGGAACATCACCAGGTCTGTGACCGCATCGGTGCCGGCGACGTCATCGTGAGCGCCGGCAGGCAACCGCACGGCGCCGAGGAACTCCCCGAGCTCCGCCATCCGCTGACGGGCCGCGTCGTCTTTCGAGTCCAGCGTGAACCGGCTGGTGAGCACCGCGACGATTCCGCCGGGCTTGGTCATGGCCAACGACTTCACGATGAAGTGGTTGTGCATGGACAGCTTCTCGGTGTTGTACGCCGGGTCGTACAGGGTCGCGTTGGAGAACGGCACGTTGCCGACCACTGCGTCGAACCCATCGCCGGTCAGTTGCGTGTCGGCGAACGACTCGATGCGGATCTGCGCTTGCGGATAGACCAACTGGCTGATGCGGGCCGTCGTCGGGTCCACCTCAACGCCCACCATGTGCACGCCGGCAGGGGCGGTGCCGATGAAGTTGCCCGAGCCGCTTCCAGGCTCCAGCACCTCACCGGTGGTGACGCCGCTCTCAGCGAGCGCTTCCCAGATGCCGTGGGCGAAGTCGCGGGAGGTGTAGTGGGCGTTCAACACCGTGCGGCGTGCTGCCGCCCACTCCCCGTCGGTCCACAGTGCCTTTAGCTGTGCGCGCTCGTCGGCGTAGCGCGCGTCGTCCTCGTCGAACAGGTCCGGGGTGGCACCCCTCCCCGGCCAGCAAGCTAGGAGACGCCGCTCTTCTTCGGTCGGCGCTCGAGACTCAAGAACCAGCTGCTGGAGCACACGTCCTGCAGATACTCCCAACTGAACGCGCGCTCGTCCTCGCACAGTCGGAGCATCCGCCACAGCACGCGCAACTGCATCGGATTCATCGGCCAGGAAAGCCCCTGCGCTTTCGCCACCGGCTCCATCACCTTCGAAAGCGCCACCACCACCTCCGGCGCCCTCCGCAGCGACTGCTCCTGCTCCTTCGACATCCAGAACAGCGTCAGCGACCGGTACTCGCTGGACCACGCCAGCTCGTCCATCTGCTCCGAGTCCTCCACGTACTCCAGCAGCTCCAGAGCTATCGGGCTCGGCATGATCGGCGCGTTCCTCGCGTGCCGATACAGCAGCTGGAAAGCCTCCAGCGCGGTTGGCCTGGCGGTCAGAAAGTAGTTGCGCTCCGCTTTCGTGGTCCAGTACCCAAGTTCGGAGTATTCCGCTGTCTGCTCCGCGTAGGCGATCTTGTTCGCCACCATCCGGTCGTTCGTGAACAACCCCATCCGCTTCAGATACAGGTCGTCGGCCGACACCGTTCGACGGTTCAGGTCGATCTCCACCTGCCGCACCAGCTGCGGGTCCGGACTGAACTGATCGCTCATCGACATTCCTCTCCTCATCGCCGGCAGATGCCGGCGCGCCGTCGTCCGGGATTGGGTCTTCGAGCCCCCACAGGTCGAAAGACAACTGCATGTCACCGACATTCGAACCGCGCCTGCGAGCCATCGAAGCACTCCTCCACGTAGATGTGGAGGCTCACGACGTGTGAGCCTCCGTCTATAGGGAGAGGGTCGATAGTGCGCAGTGATCATGACATGACGAGCGGTCGCCTGAGACCATTGAGCTAGCCCGAATCACGATCGTTGCCAAAGGCATGTCCGGGTTCGGCTAGCGAATACGCGACCGGACCCGCACAACCGGTCGCAACGCACGGCTCGACCGCTCGCGCATGGCACCAATCCAGAGGCCAGCGCCATAGGCGAGGTCGTCCAAGCGTCGGGCGATCGCGAAGGAGACCAGCCCCATGCCGGTGGCGGTGCGCCGATGCTCGTACACGGCATCGGCGACCGCAGCCACGACCACCGCCCGCCCCAGTCTGCGCGACACGAGCGAGCCGACCGCAGCGACGGGCCACCAGTGGCGCGTGAGCAGTTCAGCGGTCTGCGCCGTCGCGGCGAGCGCCCCCAGGCCCGTGAGCCGCACGGCGATGCGCGCGCGATCGGGGGTCGGGCGCAAGCGTGAGCCGATGCGCACTGCTGCCACTGCAGCCGCGCCGGCCGCGATCGGCAGCGACCAGCGTCGTTGAGCCAGCAGCGCGCCGACGAAAACGAGGGTCCACGGCGTGAAGACCGCGGGCGCGACGGTGTCGCCGTGGCGGGCCGCGAGGTCGTCTGCGCCCGTGCCGTAGAACGCCTTTCGTCCGAGCCAGTCGAGCACGGTGCGGCGATGCTCGTGCCGAGCTTCGACCGCGGGCTCGTATCGCACGCGCCACCCGTTCTTGACGAGCCGCCACACGAGATCGACGTCTTCCGCGACTCGCATACCGGGGGAAAATCCCGCGCCGATGACTTCGGTGCGCGCCACGAGACAGGCGGCGGGCAGCCACGACACTCGCGCGCCCGGGCGCACGTTGGCGGGCTCGGCGCCGAGGTCGAGCGACGATCGCGCTGCCTCGTAGCGCGTAATCCAGTTCGGGCCGGATTCGGGCTCGAGACCCACGATACGCGGTGCCACGAGGCCCACTCGCGGGTCGGCGAAGTGTCGTAGCAGGCGTGGAACCGTGTCGGCGTCGATGACCATGTCGCTGTCGATGAAGGCGACGAATGGCGTTGTCACAGCAGCTAGCCCCGCGTTTCGGGCGCTGGCAGGCCCGAGGTTCTCCGGCAAGGCGATCAGATTCGCACCGAAGCGATCGGCTACGTCGCGCACGGCCTTCGGATTCCGTGAGCAGTCGTCCACTACTATCACGGGAATGCCGCTCGGGATACTGGCGAGCAGCCGCGCGACCGCTTCGGGCCGATCGTGCACAGGCACCACAACCGTCACTGCCTCAGCCTGCTTGGGCAGCTCAGCGACCACCGGGTCGGCGATGCCGGCGTCGAGCAGTCGCTCGGCAAGCGCCGCGGTCGTGGGTGAGGTGACCACGAGGCGACCGCCCGTCAGCATCGCCCGCGCGAGTGCTGTCACGTAGAGCACTCGTGTCGGCACACCGCCGACAAGGGTGGCGCCGCCGTCAGCGACATGCGTGCGCCTGTTGAGGCGCACCGTGAAGCCGTTGGGCAGCTTCACGATCGAGCCTGCAGCTCGCCGTGTGCTCCCACTCGATCGAGCCCGATGCGCACGACCACCTCGTTCACTATCTGTGCGAGTAGTGTCTCGCCCTCGGCCGCGGTCGCAGCACGCGGGTCGCCGAGCACGCCGTTCGGCGTGACCTCGCGCAGTCGGCCCTCACGCAGGTGCGGCAGCAGGTCGCTGATCGGCTCAGTCGCACCCACCACGTTGTCGAACGCGCCGACGCGAGCTGGATCGAGGTGCAGCATGAGCGAAGTCTCGGTGAGGCCTGCGTGCGCGTCGCCGTTCGGTGCCCCCAGCCCGAGCCACGCGACTTCATGGCCCTCGGCGCGCAGGGTCGGCACGACCTCCCACAGCACGGGCGCATTGCCGCCGTGCCCCGCGATGAGCACCACCCGTGCCGCCCACGTGCGCGCCGAGCGCACGAGCTCGACGAGCAGCAGGCGCAGGGCATCCTGCCCGATCGAAAGCGTGCCCGCGAACCCCTGGTGCTCGCCACTCGACCCGTAGGCGAGCGCGGGCGCGACGACAGCGCCGAGCCGTTCTGCCGCCTCTCGCGCGACCGCCGCGGCGATGTCGGTATCGACCGAGAACGGCAGGTGCGGTCCGTGCTGTTCGGTCGAGCCGAGCGGCACGAGCAGTAGCGGCTCCATCGGCACCGACGGCCAGGCCGCCTCATCGAGTCGCGTCACGACGCCACCGTATCGGGCGGCTGCGACGGCTCAGCGCTCTCGTTCGAAATCGTCGGGCACGTAGATGTCGTCGCGCTCGAGTTCGCTCAACGCGCCGCGGCCGAGGCCGAGCACGGCCGAGTCGATGCCGCCGCGCATGATGTCGAGCACGTTCTCGACGCCGGCCTGCCCGTTGGCCGCGAGGCCCCAGAGGTAGGCGCGCCCAATCATGACGGCCTTCGCCCCGAGCGCCACAGCTTTCACGACGTCGCCGCCGCGCCGAACGCCGCCGTCGAGCACGACCTCGACCTGGTCGCCGACAGCGTCGACAATGCCCGGCAGCATGCGGATCGGCGCCGGAATCGTGTCGAGGTTGTTGCCGCCGTGGTTCGAGACCGAGATGGTCGTCGCACCGATGTCGATGGCCCGCTTGGCGTCGTCGACGCGGCCGATGCCCTTGAGCATGAAGGGGCCGCCCCACTGCTCGCGCAACCATTGCACGTCGTCCCACGTCGGAGGCGGGGTCGACATCCACTCGCCGTACGCCCCGAAGAACGTGGGAGGCTCGCCGCCTGCTCGGGGCTTGAGGTTCGGCGCCTTGAGATCGGGAATCTTGAAGGTCTTCGCGAACGACCACAACCACGGGATGCGCGGCAGCGCGTGCGGGGCGAAGTTCATGGCGGCGCCGAGCGTGAGTCGCTCCGGAATCTGCGGACTGCCCCAGTCACGACCGTTCGAGAACGACCAGTCGAGCGTTGCGATGAGGCCCTTGGCGCCGGCCGCCTTGGCCCGCTCGATGCGGTGGATCATCTCGTCGCGCTCGCCGCTCCAGTAGACCTGGAAGAGAGTGTTGGCGTTCGCCGCGACGACGTCTTCGACCGGCTTCGACGCGAACGAGCTCAAGCCCATGATCGTTCCGCGGTTGGCCGCAGCGCGTGCCACCGCGACCTCGCCCTCGGGGTGCACCGCCTGCACGCCGGTCGGCGAGATGATGACGGGCAGAGAGATGTCGATGCCCATGACCGAGGTCGACAGGTCGCGCACCGCGTGATGATCGGCAATGCGAGCGGCGAACCCCAGCTCGCTGTACGCCGCAATGTTGTCGTCGAGAGAGACGCCTTTCTCCGAGCCGGCGATGAGGGCGGCATAGACGGGACCAGGCAGTCGCTTCTTGGCGCGACGTTGTGCTTCGGCGACGGTCTCGAACCAGGCGTTCCTACTCATCGTGATTTCTCCTTGCAGTCATCGTGGGTGTGATCAAGTCGTGAAGATGCGGGTCAGCGCGGTCGCGACATCGCGGTGGGTGAGCACGGTCTGCATCGCCCCTCGTCCGGCTCGGGTCAGTTCTCGGGCGAGCTCGAGGTCGTGCTCGCCGCTGAGATCCAACACCACATCGAGTCGCGGCAGCCGCGCTGCGATCGGGCGCGGGTCGGGCCCTGCGTTGTGCACGCAGTCGGAGAGCAGCAGCACCCGGGCGTCTTGCGCGGGCCGCTTGCGCAGCTCTTTCGCCGCGAGCTCGAGGGGGAATCCGACATTCGTCAGCCCTCGAGCAGGGATGCTCGTCAGCAAGTCGAGCAGCCGGTCGGAGCTCTGGTGCTGGCCAAAGGTCTGCAGCACGGCCGCGTCTGACCAGAATGCGATGAGCGCCAGGTCGTCGTTCGACAATTCTCCCGCAAGGGCGCCGACGATCGCGGCCGCGGTGCGGATGCGCTCGCCTTTCATCGATCCCGAGACATCGACGACGAGCACGAGTGCCCGGCGCGTGCGCACCCGCTCGCGCACGATGATGTCTTCGTCGTCGGGCACCGGCTTCTCGGCGAGCATCTCGATGGTCTTGTCGAGATCGATCTCGTCGCTGCCGCGCCGGTAGGGCACACTGGCGAACGCCCCCGACCCCCGCTGCGAGCGCGAGTCTTTCTTCGGTCGCGGAATCATGAGACGCGAGGCGATCTGCCGCGCGAGCGCTCGCACCGCGGGGTCGAGCGTGCCCGACGCCTCGATCGGCACGAGTTCGGCGACCTCGTCGGTGAAGCCTTCGGCCGAGCCGCCCGGGCGCTGCTTCGCGTGCCCCGGTCGGCTTCCCGGCCGCGAGCGGAACACCATGCCCGCCCCGCCCTGCCCCGGCTCGAATACCGTCGGCTTCTGGTCGAGCTGCTTCGGGGTGCGCGAGAGCGGCCGCGCAGCCGTCGTCGACCTCTGACCCGAGCGCTTGCGTTGGATGGGCGAATCGAGGTGCAGTTCTCTTCATCCCGGCTTGGCCATCGCCGGCTCGAGCACGAAACGGTCTTCCCAAATCTCGCGGAGCACAGCCTCGGGCGTGATGTCGACGGCCTCATCAATGTGGATGCGACCCGACAGCGCGACAACCATGGCGTCGTAGACGAGCTCGGTGTACCGCTCGTGGTCGGAGCTTGCGATCGAGCGCAGGCCCGCGAGCTGCTCGGCGACGGCGACCAGGTCGATCGCGCCGCGCACGCTCGAACCCTGTCTGATGTACGGATGCTCACGGGTTGCCCGGGTGACCGCGACCGCATCGCCCACGAGCCGGTCTGCGATCGCGGATGTCGGCTTCGCTCGCAATCGCACGATGCTCTCCTCCGCCGGAGCATCCTGATAGTCGACCGACAGTCGATTGAGACGGTCGGTGATCGACGACGACAGCTTTGTCGTACCGACGTTGTCGTAGGGGTTCATCGACGCGATGACCCGGAAGGTTGGCAGCGCCTCGATCATGCCGACGCGCGGTATCGCGAGGCGCCGATCGGCCATCGCCGTCAGCAGCGTGTTGAGGGTGTCGTCGGGGGCGCGGTTGAACTCCTCGATGTAGAGGAACCCGCCCGTCTGCATCGCCTCGGTAAGCGGGCCCGGCACGAAGTTGTCGGGCGAGTAGTCCTCGCGCAGCACGCGCGAAGGGTTGTGGTGCCCGACGAGCTTGGCTGGCGTCAGATCGGCGTTGCCCTCGACGAACATGAGCGGAATGCCCCATTCGTCGGTGATCGCCCGCAACATCGTCGTCTTGCTCGTGCCGGGGGGCCCTTCGAGCACGATGTCGCGTCCGGCCGCGACGGCCGCGAGCGTGAGTTCGATCTCACGCTCGCGGCCGACGAGGTGCCCGGCGACCCGGTCACGGCTCGCCGAGACGGTGGAGGCGTCGGTCACTGAACCATCGATCCGGCGTCGACCGGCAACGTCACGCCCGTGATATAACGCGCCTCGTCGGATGCGAGGAACACCATCGCATTCGAGATATCGTACGGTTCGAGCATGTCGGCACCCATGGGGTTCATCTGCTGTGCCACAGCAATGACATCATCAGCAGTCGGGTTCTCAAGGTCTGGCCGAAATACTCTGGCGAGGACATCGTTCATCACCATGACGGTGTTGACCGTCCCCGGATGGACCGTGTTCACGCGAATTTGACTCGGTGCAAGCTCAAGCGCCAATGTCCGCATCAGTCCGACGAGAGCATGCTTCGACGCCACGTAGTGTGCGAAATTGGCAATCCCTGAGAGGCCAGCGACGGAACTCGTCATGATGATGGAGCCACCATTCGCGTTGTTCTTGAGGTGGGGGATCGCCGCCTTCGCCGTGCGCCAGACGCCGGCCACATTGATGTTGAGAGTGTCCATGAAGATGTCGTCCTCCATGTCCTCGGCGAGCGACGGCGCCGTGAACACACCTGCATTGCCGAGGACGACGTCGAGACGCCCGAGTTGGGCCACGCCGTCGTCAACCGCGGCCTTCACCCCCGCCCAATCGCGCACATCGGCCTTGGTCGCGATAATGCGCCGGTCGAGAGCCTCGACCTGTCTCACTGTCTCGTCCATGTCGGCCTGCGTCGCCGGTCCCGATGCCGAGCCTTTGATTTCATCCAAGACATCGAAGCCGATCACATCGGCCCCCTCCTCAGCGAACCGCAGCGCATGGCTGCGGCCTTGACTGCGAGCGACGCCCGAGATGAGAACTACTTTTCCGTCCAACCGTCCCATGATGATCTCCTTGCTTTCGATTTGTGTGTGAAAAGCGCCCCGCCTAGCGAGGTTCTGCAGTGCGGGGCGCCGCGACGTCGGTGTCGCAATCTACTTGACGAGCATTCCGGCGTCGACGGGCAACGTGACGCCTGTGACGTAGCGCGCTTCGTCCGAGGCGAGCCAGACCATCGCGTTCGAGATGTCGACAGACTGAACCCAGCCCACGGGCAGAGCATTCATGACCTTGGCCGCCTCGAGGAAGTCGTCAACGCCGGGCTTGTCGAGATCGGGCCGGAAGAGCTTGAACGTGGCCTCGTTGTTGACCATGGGAGTGTCTACCGTTGTCGGATGGATGGAATTGACCCTGATCTTGTGAGGGGCCAGCTCGAGAGCGAGCGCTCGCATGAGGCCGACGACACCATGTTTCGCCGCGACATAGTGGCCGAGGTTTGCCAGGGCCGTTAGTCCAGCAGCGGAACTCGTCATGATGATCGATCCGCCACGCTCACCAGTCTTGATATGAGGGATAGCCGCGGCGCACGTGCGCCAGACGCCGTTGAGGTTGATATCCACGAGATCCGTGAATGCCTCCTCGCTCAACGATTCTGTCGGCCCCGTAAACGTCGACACTCCCGCGTTCGCCAGGACGACATCGAGTCGCCCAAGCTCGGCGACCCCGTCATCCACCGCCTTCTTGACTTGCTCCAGGCTGCGCACGTCGGCCTTCGTCGCGATGATGCGCCGATCGAGAGCTTCGACCGCGGCGACAGTCTCCTCCATATCAGCCTGTGTCGTGGGGTCGGACACAGACCCGGCAATCGGTTCGAGCACGTCGATACCGATGATGTCGGCGCCTTCCTCGGCGAACCGGATCGCGTGACTGCGACCCTGCCCCCGGGCGACACCCGTGATGAAAACCACTTTTCCATCTAAACGCCCCATTGCGTTCTCCGTTCTGTTTGGGTGCGGGTTTGCCGCACCTTGGTGTGCCGCGAACCGCGCGGCGCGGTGACGTCTGGTGTCGGGCGACTAAGCGCGCACCGGTGACGCGTTTACGCCGGGAATGAGCAGGTGCCCGGCGTCGACCGGAAGGGTGACGCCCGTCACGGCGGAGGCCAGATCGGAGTTGAGGTACAGCGCGGCGTCGGCGATGCGCTGAGGGCTCAAGAAGCCGTTGCCCTTGAGGGCGTGGAAGTGGTAGCCCGCCTCGAGCATGTCGTCTTCGGTGCCTTCGCCGGCGGGTTTGCCCGACATCATGTCCCAGGCGCCTTGCCAGCTCGTCATCGGCGTCAAGATCGCGCCGGGGTGCACGGAGTTCACGCGGATGCCGTGGTTCGCGTACTCGAGCGCGAGTGTCTTCATGAGGCCGACGACGCCGAACTTCGACGAGCAGTAGTGCGCGTAGTTCGCGCCGGGCTCGATGCCGTTGATCGACGAGGTGATGACGATCGATCCGCCGCCCTGCTCCATCATGTGCGGCAGCACGGCCTTCGCCGACTTCCAGACCCCCGTGAGGTTGACGGCGATCATGTCATCCCACTGCTCATCGGTGAGCTCGTGGGCGGGGGCGAGCGAGAAGATGCCGGCGTTGGCGATCAAGATGTCGATGCGGCCGAGACTCGCGATGCCCTCCGACACCGCTCGATCCAGATCGGCCTGCTTGCGCACGTCACCGACGACGGAGACGATGCGCCGGTCGAGATCTTCGACCTGCCGCACGGTCTCGTCGAAGTCGGCCTGCTGCGCCATCGGGTAGGCGACCGACTCGATCTGGTCGAGGGTGTCGATGATGATGACGTCGGCGCCTTCCTTGGCGCACGTGATGGCGTGGGCGCGACCCTGGCCGCGCGAGCCGCCCGTGATGAGGGCGACTTTTCCGTCGAGCATTCCCATGAGATGTCCTTTCGGGTACGACTGAGAGCCACGCCGGCAGGCGAGCGGGCGTGGGTGAGGCGAGTGTGTGAGGCGCTGAGCGTGCTGGGCTCGAGTGTGGTCTCGGGTGCGGCGGCTCCTAGTGGTCGGTGCCGCAGGCGCAACCCGCGGCGGTCGTCGTCGGTGAAAACCCGGCGAGCGGGCTCTCGGCGCAGGCGTGCGCCGGGGGTGCGTCCGGTCGTCGGACGCTGAGAGTCAGGGGCACGGGGCCCGCCCCGCCGCGCGGCCGCGGCGGCGAAGTGCGGTGCGAGTGGTCGCCCGAGGGCTTCGGCAGAGCATCCTCGGCCCGCTCGGCCAGCAGCTGCTCACCGAAGCCGCGCACGCACTCGGGGTCGGGGCCGTCGATCGGCAGGCCCGTGAAGAACTTCGCCGCCATGCAGCCGCCGCGGCACGAGTCGTAGAACGAGCAGCTCGCGCACGCCCCGCCGCCGGTCGGCTCGCGCAGCCGCTGGAAGAGCTCGCTCTCCCGCCACACCGCCTCGAAGCCGCCCGGCTCGCGGATGCTGCCGGCGAGGAACTCGTCGTGGATCGCGAAAGGACAGGCGTAGACATCGCCGATGGGATCGATGAGGCACACCACGCGGCCGGCACCGCACAGGTTGAGACCGGGCAGGGCGCTGCCGAAAGCCGACAGGTGGAAGAACGAGTCGCCCGTGAGCACTCCCTCTCCGTGGGCGACGAGCCAGTCGTACAGCTCGCGCTGCTGCTCGGGCAGGGGGTGCAGGTCGTCCCACACGTCCGCACCGCGGCCGCTCGGGCGCAGGCGCGTCAGCCGCAGCTGCGCGTCGAAGCGATCCGCGATGGCCTTGAACTCGTCGAGCTGCGGAATGTTCTCCCGTGTGCACACGACGGAGATCTTGAAGCCGCGGAAGCCCGCGTCGGCGAGGTTCTGCATCGCGCGCATGGCGGTGTCGTACGACCCGGGGCCCCGCACGTGGTCGTTGACCTCGGCGGTCGCACCGTCGAGGGAGATCTGCACGTCGACGTAGTCGCTCGCGGCGAGGCGCTGGGCGATCTCGGGGGTGAGCTTGATGCCGTTGGTGGAGAACTTCACGCCCACCTGGTGGTCGGTGGCGTAGTCGACGAGCTCCCAGAAGTCGCTGCGCACGGTCGGCTCGCCGCCGCCGATGTTGACGTAGAAGACCTGCATGCGCTGCAACTCATCGATGACGGCCTTGCACTCCTCCGTGGTGAGCTCGCGCGGGTCGCGTCGACCGGAGCTCGAGAGGCAGTGGCTGCAGGAGAGGTTGCAGGCGTACGTGAGCTCCCAGGTCAAGCAGATGGGAGCATCCAGACCGGCCTCGAAGTGGCCGATGAGGGTGCTCGAGGTGCGAGCGGGGGCGACCGGCGACGTCTGTACTGGCGATGGGGCGACGAGCGTCATGCCGCCACCTCGTTCGCGGGTCGGCTCTCGAGCATCGTCGAGTGCACTAGCGTCGCGACGGCGCGCCGGTAACGCTCAACCTGAGCATCGGGCACGGCAGCCTCGGCGAGAGCCTGAGCCAGAGTGCGGGTGCCGTCGCAGGCCCTTACGGCATCGAGCAGCACGCGATCTTTGAGAAAGCTCAGCTGTCGGGTGCCGAAGTGGTACAGCAGGGCACCGAAGGGTTCGGGCCGAATCGAGACGCGAGGGTGAACTGTGAGTGTGGCGTCGAGCCTGATGGAGTCCATGAGGGGCTCAATACACCCCGCACATTCCATCGATCGAGACTTCTTCGACGAGCGATTCCTCGTCGACAAGTTCGTCGATCGGGGCCTCAGGTCGGTTGTCGGCGTGGCTCATGGCATGCTCCTCCGCGTAGGGTTTCTGACATCGGTGTCGGATTCTCCCAGTGCTCAGTACTGTAGTGGCACTCAGTGCCGAAGGGAAGAGGCAGGTGATGAGAGTTGAGTGAGTTCGTAGACGCGGCGGCCAACCCCGTGGTGCGCATCGGGCGTCATCCCGCCACAACGCATGCCGAGATAAGCCACACGGGCCTGCGGTTGTTCATCGAGCGCGGCTTCGATCAGGTCACAGTTGATGAGATCGCCGCGGCCTGCGGCATAGGACGCCGCACTTTCTTCCGATACTTCCCCTCGAAGAACGACCTGCCCTGGGGTCAGTTCGACGACATGCTGCGAAGCATGCGCGAGCACCTCGACTCCCTGCCGCGCAGTGTCCCGTTGAGGGACACCCTCCGCATCGCCATCGTGGTCTTCAACCGCACACCTCCCGAAGAACTGCAGTATCACCGCGAGCGGATGACGCTACTGCTCACGGTGCCCTCCCTCGTCGCGCACTCGACCATCCGCTACGAGTCGTGGCGCCAGGTGATCGCCGATTTCGTCGCCGAGCGACTCGACACCTCGCCGAGCGGCCTCCTGCCCCAAACAATTGGCTGGGTGTGTCTCGGTGTCTCGATCGCCGCCTACGAGCAATGGCTCAAGCACGAAGACGCATCACTGAGCGACTTGCTCGACCAGGGCTTCCTCGCCGCTCGCGACCTCATGCTGCTCGACGAGCCCGGCCCGCGCTGATGACCCCTCGCGCGCCCGATGTGATTGTGGTCGGGGCGGGAGGCTCGGGTGCTCCGCTCGCGGCTCGACTCGCTGAAAGGGGCGAGCGCGTGCTGCTGCTCGAGGCCGGCCCAGTGCCCGCACCCCACTCGACGCGGGACGGTTCGAGCCTCGCCGCGGCCGTCCCCGGGCATCCACTCGCGGTCAGCTACCGCGGCACCCTCACGCCGGGTCGCGATCACACGGTGGTGCGCGGGCTCGTCGCGGGCGGCTCGACGGCGATCAACGGCGCCTACTTCAGGCGCCCGCGCAGTCGCGACCTTGATAGCTGGGCCGCCGTCGCGGCCGACCACCGCTGGAGCGCCTCGGCTACTCTGCCGCTCTGGGCCGAGATTGAAGGTGACCGCGAGTACGGGCATCGCGGCTCGGGCCCAATGCCCATCACACGCAGCTCCCTCGACCATCCGCTCAGCGCCGCACTGCTCACCGCTGGAGTAGAGCTCGGTCTACCGTTTGTCCCTGACCAGAACGCCAGCCCCGACCCGCCGCCCGGAGTCGGCGCGTTGCCCACAAACACTCGCGACGGGCAGCGCTGGAGCACGGCGCGCGCCTGGCTAGAGCCCCCAACTTCAGGGCTCACCATCCGGGGCGGATGCACCGTGACGCGCGTTCTTTTCAATCGAGGAGGGCAGACGACCGGTGTCGAAATCGTCGTCGACGACGCGGTCGAGGCCATCAGGGCTGACCGCGTCGTGTTGTGCGCCGGTGCCATCGCCACTCCACAGCTACTCGTGCACAGCGGTGTCGGCCCACCGGGCGCGGTGCGCGCAGCGGGCGCGACCGTCGTGCGGGATCTGCCAGTGGGGGCGCAACTACACGACCACCCGCAGCTCGAGCTGCGTTTTCGAGTGCCGACCGAGGTGCTGGACCACCCGACCGAGACGACGCTTGGGGTGGTAGTGCACGGCTCCAGCCGTTGTGACCCCGGGACGAGCGCGGAGGACGTGCCCGGTGACGTCGAGGTGCTCTCAGTGCTGCGTCCCATGGGTCGTCTGCTCGACAGCGACACAGGTGACACTAGCCTCAGCGTGCTGGTCTCTGCGCTGCGCACAGAGCAACCGGGCCAGCTATTGCTTGACAGTGGCGGGATACCACGGCTCGACTTTAGATATCTTCGCACCCCTGGCGATCGCGCGCGCTTACGGGTCGCCGCGCGACTCGCTGCCGCCCTACTCGCGAGTGAGCCACTCCTACAGATCGGCGTACGGCCGGAGTATCCATCGCTCGAAGGTGGTCTCGACGACGATGCCCTTGACGATTGGATGCGCGGCCGTCTTTCGACAGCGCTGCACAGTTGCGGCACGACGCCCATGGGCACCGACCCTTCAACGTCGGTCGTCAATGGCCGCGGTGCCGTGCACGGGATCGAAGGTCTGCACATCGCCGACCTCGGCATCCTGCCGACCACGCCAACGAGTGGTCCCGCGGCGAGCGCCGTGCTCGTCGGTCTCGTGATCGCAAACGCGTTGTGATCTGCAAGAGGGGATAGACGTCAATATTGAAGGGTTTGGCGAAAGCGAATTGAGGAGAGTACATCCATCCTGATGTGAGGCCGCAGACGTTAGATGAGGAAGACCGGGCATGATGGTCTCTTTCTCGTGCGCTCGAACCGGCACTAAAGATCGGTTGTCAAGAGTTCGTTTTTCACGCCCGCGGAGATAGGCAACCTGGCTGGAGCGACGTAGGAACGAGCATCGCCACCCCGCACGTGTCCTGAAGAGCGTCCTTGAGCTGAATCGCGCCCGGCCGCACGGCCGACCACGACGCTGGTCAGCGCGAAGCCTCGGTTCATGCCCGCTCAAACATGAACGCGGCGTTCGACCTGGAATCCGGTTTGCCGTCTCGCATCCACAAGCACCAGACCGGATAGGAACAATGCCCTAGCGCCGGTCGTCGTCCAGGTACGGGGGCAGGAGCTGTCCCTCCGAGAGCGCCTCGGCGAGGATCTCCTGCTCAATGCGAGTGGAGAGCGGCTTCTGGACGATGAAGCACAAGACGATCGCGGCGGCGATGGCGAGGGGGACCATGAAGATGAAGATCGGCATGAGTGCCTCGTTGTACGAAAGTATGATCGGCAGTCGGAGCGCGTCAGGCAGGTCGCTGACAGCCGCAGGGGTCAGCGAGTTGCCGCTCCCGCCTCCACTTCCTGCTTGCGGCAGCCGCTCGGCAAGCAGCGAGGTAAGCCGGGCGGCGAACACCGAACCGACCACGGCGGAGCCGAGGCTGCCGCCGACTTGGCGGAAATAGTTGTTCGACGCGGTCGCGGTTCCGACCATGCGGTGCGGGAAGGAGTTCTGCACCACGAGCGTGAGAATCTGCATGCTCGAGCCGAGGCCGAGGCCGATCACAGCAAGGGCGACGCAGATCTCAAAGATCGGAGTGTCCACTTTCACCGTGGACAGCAGCCACATACCGACGGCAAGAATCACCGAGCCGATGATCGGGGGCAGCTTGTACTTTCCCGTCCGCGAGACCAGTTGCCCGGTGCCGATGGACGTCACGAGCAACGCCCCCATCATGGGGATCATCAGGAACCCCGCCTCCGTGGCGGTCGCCCCGGTGGCCATCTGAAGATAGGTCGGCATGTAGCCGATTGCACCGAACATCGCGATGCTGGTGAGCAAGGCGGCGACTGTCGTCAAGTTGAAGTTGCGGTCGCGGTAAAGTGCGAGCGGCATAACCGGTTCGGAGACACGTGTCTCGACAAGAACGAAGATGCCCGCGCACACTACCGCGCCGACAATGAGGCCGATGATTGTGGGCGAGTTCCAGTCGAAAGTCGACCCGCCCCAGGTGGCAATGAGGACGATCGCGGTAGTGGCAACTCCTAGCGTGGCCATACCGAGGTAGTCGACCTTCGGTCGCTCCTGATTGTTCTTGGCAGGAAGGCGCAGGAGCAGGGCAGTGGCAACGATGGCCAGGATGCCGAGAGGGATGTTGATCAGGAAAGCCCAACGCCATCCCGGCCCCTCGGTAAACCAACCGCCAAGAAGCGGGCCGGCGACGGAGGACACGGCGAAGACCGCGCCGAGAACGCCCATATACCGACCGCGGTCCCGCGCAGGGACGACATCGGCGATCGCCGCCTGGCTGAGGATCATGAGGCCACCACCACCGAGCCCCTGCACGACGCGGGCAAAGATGAGAGCTCCCATGTCGCTCGCGAAAGCCCCCAGGACCGAACCGATGACGAACAAGACGATGGCGACGAGTAGCACCGGCCTTCGACCGAACGAGTCGCTCACCTTGCCGTAGACAGGCATGACAATGGTGGACGCAAGCAGGTAGGCAGTGATGACCCAGGTCATGTGCTCCACGCCGTCGAGCTCGCCAACGATCGTCGGGAGCGCGCTGGACAGCACAGTCTGACTGAGCGAAGCGAGCAGCATAGTGACAAGAAGCGCACCAAAGAGGAGCGTGATGTTGCGGGATGTGCCGGTCTGGGTCGGCGATGCCAATGCAGCTGGGTGAGTCACTTTGCTTCTCCCATTACGGTGCGGAACAGTGCGATTGCAGCGTCCAGGTCGGTGTCAGATGGGATGCCGCCGAGCGAACCGCCGCGCTCGAACGCAAAGCGAATGGTCGTGCCGGCGAGCACGACGAGTGCGCGAAGCGAGGCGGGGAGAGCCTCCGGAGCGCCCGCCAGGCTGATACGCCCGGTTGCGACTCGGTCCTCGAGGAGTTCTTCGACGAGGTGTTCTGCCTGGGCAACGTGCCGGGTGAGGTGGACTCGCAGTTCGGGGAAGCGTTGGACGAGGTCGCGGCGAATCGCAAGATCCGAATGGTCGCGAACGGTGGTCGACGAGACCGCAGCGAAGAGCCGGACAGTGCGAGTGAAGAGATCCGTATCGCGTGCATCGAAGGCGGTGATGGCACCGCCGGGCATGACTGGCGACTGGATGCCGAGCACCGCTTCCTCCTTGCTCGAGAAATAGTTGAAGAAGGTGCGAGGTGAGACGCCCGCTCGGGCAGAGATTGCGTCAATGGTTGCACCGGTCAAGCCATGTTCCAGGGCTAGGTTCGCCGCGGCCTCGCGGAGGGCTGCCCACGTGGCGGCGCGGTGCCGCTCCCTAAGCGGCGGCAGAGCGATCTCTTGCACCGGTATAAACTATGCAGTTATGCAACTTTGCGCAAGTGTAATCATTGACGGGCGCCTCTGGCGGACGTCGGGCGCGCTTTCGCTCTGCTCACGCCCCGCGCCAGGTATCTCGCAAGGCGCTCCGTGGATCCAGCCATAGTTGCCCATAGAATAATGTTGCATTTTGGGCAATTTGCGGTTGGGGCATGACTGGGCTACGAGAAGACAAGCGTGCGGTGACCTCGCGGCTGCTTGCTGAGTCGAGTTTCCGTCTGGCGGTCGAGCGTGGGATGGGCGGTTTTGTGATTGACGAAGTCACTACCGCCACCGGTTACTCCCGGCGAACGTTCGCCAACCACTTCTCCTGCAAAGAGGAGGCGGTTGCAGCGGTAGTGGTGATCGATGCGCTCCAGGTGCTGAAAGGTATGCGCGTCGAGTCGGGCGAGACGGCCATCGACGCACTTGAACGGGCGATACGCTCGCAATTGAATCAGGGCAACGTTGAGCGATTGACACAGTTGCAGGACTTGGCACGCGACCACCCTGCTCTGCGCCCGTACTTGCTCGCCACCTATGGCCAGGTCATGCGACCACTCCTCAGCGCCCTCGGCATGACCACTGGCGGCGTCGGTGCTGACCTTGACACCCTGCTATTGGTGAACGCCTGCTATGGGATCTTCAGCGCAATCACTTTGGGTGAGATCGCCCTCCCGGCGCGCGGTGACGACGCGCTGCCCACACTCGCCCACAACATGGATCCGCTCATCAACGTGATGTTCGCCAGACTTCGCTCTGGTTTCGCGAACACTCGGTAACACACAACTGCCACCGGCAAACCCAGGAGTTCACATATGTCAAGCCTTCTCTACCGCCTCGGCCTTTCCTCGTTCCATCGACCTTGGATCGCGATCAGCGCCTGGGCTCTCGTCCTGGGGGTGCTCGGCGCCGTAATTGCGGTGGGAGGCGTACAGCTCACATCGAACCTGTCTATTGACGGCACTCCGTCCCAGGATGTCCTCGACACGCTCGCCGATGAGCTGCCCGACGCGGCGCGTGGCCAAGGGAGCTTCATCCTTACCGCCGAAGACGGCAGCTCGGTTGCCGAGCCGGAGCGTGTCGAGGTGATTATGGACGTGGTCGAATCGGTCTACGGCACAGAGCACGTCGTAGGGTCCGTCGAGGAGGCGCAGCAACCGTTCGTCGAGCAGCTCGAAGCCCTCATGTCCCAGGCCGCTGCGCTTCCCGCGGCGGAACAGGCGGCATACCTGGCGCAGATCCAGCAGCAGGCAGACGCGCAGATCCAGCAGCAGATCGACGACTATGGGTTCGCGCCGCTGATCGTCGACGGGCTTCCCATCCCGCAGGTGCTGATCTCCGAGGACAAGAGTGCAGCTCTGTTCCAGTTCGCACTCGATCAGCAGGTGCAGTCGATGGGATCCGCTGACATCGAGAAGATCATCGCGGCCGGCGAGGCCTACGACGGAGAGGCCGGCCTGACCGTCCTGCCCGGCGAATCACTCAAGTTCGCGCTGCCCGCGCTGGGCGCCGCCGAGATCGTGGGCGTCTTGATCGCAGCTGTCGTGCTGGTACTCGTTCTCGGCTCGTTCTTGGCAGGCGCCCTGCCCTTGGTGACCGGCATCGTCAGCGTCGGCGTGGGCGTGGGAATTGCCATCGCGTCCGCTGCTGGCGAGCCGATCAACCTGATGACCCCGATCCTCGCCGTCATGATCGGGCTTGCGGTCGGCATCGACTACTCACTGTTCATCGTCAACCGCCAACGCAACCTGATCAGGGTCCAGCAGCTCACCGCTCGCGAGGCCACCGGCCGTGCAGTTGGCAGCGCAGGCTCGTCCGTCGTGTTTGCCGGACTCACCGTTGTCGTCGCACTCGTCGGCCTCGCCGCCGTGGGCGTCTCGATGCTCACCGCGATGGCCCTCGTCGCGGCCGGAACCGTCGCCGTCGCCGTCCTGGTGGCCCTGACCCTGCTGCCCGCCGTCCTCGGCCTTGTCGGCGAAAGGGTCGTCTCCGTCAAAGCACGCGCCACGGGCGCGACCGCGGATCAACACCACCGCATCGCACGCGGATGGTCCGGGTTCATCGTCAAGCGCCGCTGGCTAGTGCTCCTGGGCACCACGGTCATCATCGTACTTGCGGCCCTACCCGCCACGAACATGACCCTGGGGATGCCCACCGGCGGCAACTCGAGCCCGGACTCATCCGCCCGGCAGAGCTACGATGCGGTCGGCGATTCGTTCGGCGCCGGCTTCAACGGGCCGCTCATTGCGGTCGCCGAGGCCGAGGCCGGGTCCAACTTCGACGAGGAACAGATCACAGAGATCACGACACGGATCTCCGACGCGGACGGCGTGCGGCTAGCCCAGCTGATCGGCACCAGCGACGACAACGCCACCGTCGCCTTCATGGTCATCCCCGAGACCGGGCCGGGCGACGAGCGGACCGCGCACCTCGTGGACGAGCTGCGTGAAACGGCCGTGGACGGTTCCGGCGACGGCGCAACGCTGGGAGTCACCGGGCTCACTGCTGTGATGATAGACATGACCGAGAAGATGGCTGAGGTCTTCCCGATCTATATCGCCATCATCGTGATCCTGTCGATGATCATCCTGCTGTTCGCCTTCCGCTCCGTGCTGCTGCCAATACTCGCTACCGGCGGCTTCGTGCTATCCATCCTGGCGACCCTGGGCCTGACGACTCTGGTATTCCAAGACGGCTGGCTAGGCGGCTTGTTCAATGTGGAGCCCGGCACTCCCCTTGTGCCGGTCATCCCCATTATCGGCACCGGCATCCTGTACGGACTGGCGATGGACTACCAGGTGTTCCTGTCCTCGTCGATGCGCGACCACTTCCTCCAGGGCGAAAGCCCGCAGCAGGCCATAGTCAACGGGTTCTCGGCCACCTCGCGCGTCGTGGTCGCCGCAGCGATCATCATGGCATCCGTCTTCGCCGGCTTCATCTTCTCCCCGGAGACGATGATCGCCCAGATCGGCTTCACCCTCGCTATTGGTGTGCTCATCGACGCGTTCCTGGTGCGCGTGACCCTCATCCCCGCGGCGTTCGCGATCCTTGGTCGGGCGACCTGGTGGGCACCCCGCTGGCTCCAGCGGATCCTTCCCGACCTCGACATCGAAGGGCACAAGCTTGAACAGCAACCCGACGGACGGATGCATTCGGAACTGTCAGCCCAGGAGCCGTCGCGCTGAGGCATTTCCGTCGTCGACTACCGAGCGAGGGTCGTCGAACGCACTTGTCGTCCGATGGTTCGGATTTTCCGACCAGCACGGTGCACCGTCGCTAATGAATGCCACCGCATCCCCGTGAACGAGGTCGGCGCGGGATTGCGGGGGCGCCTCGCAGACGAGTTCGCGGACACCCTCCGCCGTGAGGCAGTCGAAGAAGTACTGAATCGGCCTGACTTTCGTTCCTATCGGGAGCCTTGTCCGGCGGGTGCCGGTTGGGCTGATTCGAGGTCAGCGTAGTACGCCTGCTCGACCTCAAGTGGGGTGCGCATGTCGAGCTCGCCGTGGAGGCGAGCGTTGTTCCACCACCACACGTATTCGAGGGTCGCGAGCTCGACCGCTCGACGGTTCGCCACGGCCCGCGCTGACGGATCAGTTCCGTCTTGTAGAGTCCGTTCACGGCCTCAGCGAGGGCGTTATCAAAGGAATCGCCGACGGTCCCCGTCGAGGGTTTCGCGCCGAGTTCTTCGATGCGGTCGGTGTAGACCACGGCGAGGTAGTTCGACCTGTGATCGGCATGGTGGATCAGCCCGTCGAGTCGACCACCGGCGGCCCATGCGGCCATGTCGAGCGCCTGCAACGGCAGGATGTCGGATCTCAGTGTCGACGCGACGTTCCAGCCGACGATGCGACGCGAGTAGACATCGGTGACGAACGCGACGTAGGCGAACCCTGACCACGTCGCAACGTAGGTCACGTCGGCGACCCAGAGACGGCGTGGGCCAGGGGCCGTGAACCGGCGCTGCACGAGATCCTTCGGCTTCTCCACCGTCGGATCGGACTTCGTCGTGAACACCTTCTTGGATCGCTTCACGCCTCGCACGCCGGCGAGCCGCATGAGCCGTTCAGTTTGATCGCGACCGATGCCCCACCCTTGCCGGCGCAGGAGCGCGTGCATCTTCCGTCGCCCATAAACGCCGTAGTTCTCCGCGTGCAGCCGCGCAACCTCGGGCACGAGCAGATCATCACGCAACTGCCGAGCGGACGGCGCTCGGCCCGCCGCAGCGCGATAGCCGCGCGAGGTCAGGAATCCTCTCACTGCCGGCCGCAGGACCTGGCAGATGAGCTCGACCCCGAAACGATCCCGATGCTCGTTGATGAACCGGATCATCTCGTCGAGGGGTGGTCGAGCTCCTTCGCGAAAAAGATGCTCGCAGCCTTGAGGATCTCATTCGCCTTTCGCAACTCCGAGACCTCCTTCTGCAATCGCTTGATCTCAGCCGCTGCATCGGTCGTCACCCCGGCGTCGACCTCGTATCGGCGTTGCCACAGCCGCAGCGTCTCGGGGGCTCATCCCGAGCAGCCCTGCCACGTGGCGGACGGCGCTCATCATCGTGGGGTGCGACGGCCGCGTCTCCGCGAGCATCCGCAACGCCCGCTCACGCATCTCCGGCGAATACTTCCTGTTCATCGTGTTCCATCCTTACTTGAAGAACGGAACGAAAGTCAGGCCGATTCAGGACATCGGAATCTCCGAGACCTGTGTCCAGAACTGGGTTCGTAAGGCCGAGGTCGAGGACGGTATCAAGCCGGGATCGACCTCGGCGGAGAATCTCGAGTTGCGCGAAGCGCGGAAACGGATCCGTCTGCTCGAGCAGGAGAACGAGGTGCTCCGTCGAGCGGCTGCCTATCTGTCGCAGGGCGCTATCTCAAAATGATCTACCCGCTCGTCCTGGAGCTGGCCGCGCCCGGCGCTCCCGTGAGGGTGCCGGTCGCGGTGACGTGCCGGGTGTTGAAGATCGCCAAGCAGCCCTATTACCGGTGGCTTGCCGACCCGGTTTCGCAACGGGACTGGGACGAAGCGCACCTGATCAACGCTGCGATCGATATCCACGTCGACGATCCGGCGTTCGGGTATCGGTTCATCGCCGACGAGCTCGCTGACGCGGGCTTCACCGCTTCGGAGCGACGCGTCTGGCGGCTGTGCTCCCAGATGGGCATCACCAGCGCGTTCGTGCGCAAGAAGCGGGGCAAGAGCCGCCTGGTCGGGCCGCCGGTGCGCGACGACCTCGTCCGACGCGAGTTCACTGCGAATCGGCCTGACCTGCTGTGGTTGACGGATATCACCGAGCATCCCACCAGCGAGGGGAAGGTCTATCTGTGCGCGATGAAGGAAGTGTTTTCCAACCGCATCGTCGGATACTCCATCGCTGACCGGATGACCTCGGAGCTCGCCGTCGCGGCCCTCAGAATGGCGATCCAACAACGAGTACTAGGCAGATTGACGCCGGTCGAGTTCGAAGCAATTATGACCACACGGGCCGCATCCGCGGCCTAAGAAGACGAGTCACCAGAACCTTCAGCAGTCCCGCCGGATAGTGGGCGAGCCAGGGGCGTTCGGTCATCGTTGATCTTTCGCCGTAGGGTCAACGACGATCGATCACCGCCGTTGGTGTGTGCGGCTCATCCTAGCCAGCAGTGGTCGCCCTGCGGCTAGGTGCTTGTGGGATTCTCCAACACCGAGAGGATGTTGCCCGCCGGGTCTGTGAACCATGCGATATCGGGCCCGAAGTCGCCCTCGATGCCGCGGGCGATGCCGAGCTCGTCCTGCTCGAAACCCTCGTAGCGGGTCATCTCGACACCGCGTGCCATGAGGTCGGTGACGGCGTCGTCGATGTCGGAGACCTCGAGGTTCAGCACCGTGTAGGTGGCGGGGGAGTGGTCGGGCTTGGGGTACACGAGTACCCAGCCGCCGCCCGGGAGGGTGAGCGAGAGCTGGCCCATCTCCGCGTCGGTCACGTCGAGCCCGAGGGTGTCGCGGTAGAAGGTGCGAGCGGCGTCGATGTCGGGCACGGCGAGCCCACTGAATCCGTAGACGTAGTCGGGCATCGGATGCTCCCCTCTCGTGTCGGCGGAGCGATCGCCGCCCTGCCGCTCAGAATGGCACCGCGCCCGCCGGGGCGCTACCCCTTCGCTTCGGAGCCGCGCTCCGTGCTCGCCTCGCCCTGCTCGAGCTCAGCGACGAGCTCCATGGCCGTGAGCTCGCGCGGCCCCTCCTCGATCGCGTCGAGCGTGCCGAGCACGGTCGACTCGTCGAGGCGCTGCAGCTTGCGCGCAGTGGGGAAGACCTGGCGCTCCATCGACCCGACGAAGCCGTTGTAGTTCTTGATCGTGCTCTCGATGGAGCGCCCGAGCTTCTCGACGTGCCCGGCCATCGTCGCGAGGCGCCCGTAGAGCTCGCGGCTCAGATCGAAGAGCACCTTCGCATCGGCGGTGAGGACATCCTGCTGCCAGGAGAACGCGACGGTCTTGAGCACCGACCACAGGGTGACGGGGGAGGCGAGGGCCACGCGCTTGCTGAAGGCGTAGTCCATGATGCCCGGGTCGGCCTCCATGGCCGACGACACGAGCGACTCGCTCGGAATGAAGGCGATGACGAGCTCGGGCGAGGCCTCGAGGCCCGCCCAGTAGGCCTTGCTCGCGAGGGTGTCGATGTGGCCGCGCACGAGCCGCACGTGCTGCTTCATGAGGGTCTCGCGCTGCGCGCCCTCCTCACCCGTCGCGGTGACGGGAATCTGGCTCGCGCGCAGGTACGCCTCGAACGGCACCTTGGCGTCGACGGCGATGTTCTTGCCGCCGGGAAGGTGGATGACCATGTCGGGGCGACCCGCGCCGGCGTCGGAGGTGATGCGCGACTGCACGTCGAAGTCGACGCGCTCGATGAGCCCCGCCGCCTCGACGACGTTGCGCAGCTGCGTCTCGCCCCAGACGCCGCGCACGCTGTTCGAGCGCAGGGCCGAGGCGAGCGACTCGGCCGTGCTGCGCAGCCTCTCCTCCGACTCGGTCGCCGCGCGCAGCTGCTGCGCGAGCTGGCCGTGCTGCTGGCTGCGCTGCGCCTCGAGCTCGGTGACCTTCGACTGCATCGTGCGCAGCGACTCCTGCACGGGCGCGAGGGCCTGCAGCACGCGGCTCTCCTGCTTGTCGCGCTCCTCCCGCTCGAGGTCGCGATGCCGGGCGAGGGCGAGCTGCTCGTCGAGGGCGCTCGCGCGCGACTCCGCCTGGGCGACGCGCACCTCCGCAGCGGTGGCCTGCTCGCGCAGTGCGGCGAGCTCTGCCGCTGCGCCCCCGCGACGCGAGAGGAGGAGGCCGATGATGACGCCGAGCACAGCGCCGACGACGAGGCCGAGCAGGAGCGGGAGCAGGAAGTCCATACGAGCCAGTGTGCCAGGAGCATCCGACAGCGATCGTCCCGAGGAGACGGTGGCCGTGGTCGTATCGTGAGGGCATGACCCAGGCGCCGCGCTCCCTCGACGTGAGCACCGATGACCTGCGCTACCTCGTCGCCGTCGCGCGCGTCGGCCGCATGGTGTCGGCCGCGGCGCTCCTCGGCGTCGACCACACGACCGTGCGGCGGCGGCTCGACCGCCTCGAGGCGGCGCTCGGCGTGCGACTGCTCGACCGCGGTGCCGACGGGTGGCAGCTCACCGCGATCGGGCGCGACGTCGTCGAGCGCGCCTCGGGCCTCGAGGGGCTCGTCGAGCAGGTCGTCGCGGCGGCGTCCGGCAGCGACGTCGTGCGCGGCACCGTGCGGGTCGCGACGCCCGACGGCTTCGGCGCGGTGTTCGCGGCTGCGGCGCTCGCGCGGGTGCGCACCGAGCATCCCGGAATCGCCGTCGAGCTCGTGACCTCCACGAAGCCGATCTCCTTGCGCGGCTCCGGTTTCGATCTCGTCGTGTCGATCGGGTCGACGGCGGGGTCGCGCGTGCAGTCCGAGCTTCTCACGGAGTACTCGCTGCGCCTCTACGCCTCGCCCGAGTACCTGGCCGCGCGGCCGCCTATCCGCGACCCCGCCGACCTCGCCGGCCACGACCTCGTCTTCTACGTGGATGCCCTGCTCACGGTGCACGAACTCGACCTCGCCCCCGTGCTCGGCGACATGCGGCTCGGCTTCGGCTCGACGAGCGTCTTCGCGCAACTCGAGGCGGCGCGCGCCGGGGCGGGCATCGGGCTGCTGCACGCGTTCATGGCCGAGGGCGTCGAGCGGCTCGTGCCGGTGCTGCCCGGCGCGGTCGACTTCCGGCTGCCGTTCACGCTCTCCACGCGCCCCGACAGCCCCGCGGTGGATGCCGTCGCGATCGTGCGCGAGGCGCTGCGCGATGAGGTTGACCGGCGTCGCGCCGAGCTGCTGCCGGGTGGCTAGTGCTGTGCGTTTTCGCAGATAGCGTGTGCGACTTCGGTGCTTGATCGCAGAGCGTGGGGAGCGCAGACTGGGGTCGACCACCGTCGTCCGCGTGAAGGAGCACCCCATGACCGATGTCCAGAATTCGCTCGTGCAGCACTGGGTCGGCGGCGAGGCCTTCGCCGGCACCTCTACGCGCACCGCGCCGGTCTACAACCCTGCTCGCGGCGCCGTCGCCCGCGAGGTCGCCCTCGCCTCGACCGCCGACGTCGACCACGCCGTCTCCGTCGCCGCAGTAGCGCAGCCCGGGTGGGCTGGCACGTCGATCGCGAAGCGCCAGCAGATCATGTTCGCCTTCCGCGAGGCGCTCAACGCGCGCAAGGACGAGCTCGCGGCGATCCTCACCGAGGAGCACGGCAAGGTGCTCAGCGACGCGGCCGGCGAGATCGCGCGCGGCCTCGAGATCGTCGAGCTCGCCTGCTCGATCCCGCAGCTGCTCAAGGGCGAGTACAGCGAGAACGTCTCCACCGGCGTCGACGTCTACTCGCTCAAGCAGCCTCTCGGCGTCGTCGGCATCATCAGCCCCTTCAACTTTCCCGCCATGGTGCCGCTGTGGTTCTTCCCGCTCGCGATCGCCGCAGGCAACACGGTCGTGCTCAAGCCCTCTGAGAAGGACCCCTCGGCGTCGCTGTGGATGGCGCAGGTCATGAAGGAGTGCGGTCTGCCGGACGGCGTTCTCAACGTCGTGAACGGCGACAAGGAGGCCGTGGATGCTCTGCTCGAGCATCCCGAGATCGCCAGCATCTCCTTCGTCGGGTCGACGCCGATCGCCCGCTACATCTACGAGACCGCCTCCAAGAACGGCAAGCGCGTGCAGGCCCTCGGCGGCGCCAAGAACCACATGCTCGTGCTGCCCGACGCCGACCTCGACCTCGTCGCCGACTCCGCCGTCAACGCGGGCTTCGGCTCGGCCGGCGAGCGCTGCATGGCCGTGTCGGTCGTCGTCGCCGTCGAGCCCGTCGCCGATGAGCTCATCGACAAGATCCGCTCGCGCATGAGCGGCCTGAAGGTCGGCGACGGCACGCGCAGCTGCGACATGGGCCCGCTCATCACGCAGGAGCACCGCGAGAAGGTCGCCTCCTACCTCGACGTCGCCGCCGAGGACGGCGCCGAGATCGTCGTCGACGGGCGCGGCATCGAGGTCGACGGCGACGCGAACGGCTTCTGGCTCGGCCCGACCCTCGTCGACAAGGTGCCCACGACCTCGCGCGTCTACACCGACGAGATCTTCGGCCCCGTGCTCTCCGTCGTGCGCGTCAAGACGTACGAGGAGGGGCTCGCCCTCATCAACGGCTCGCAGTACGGCAACGGCACGGCGATCTTCACCAACGACGGCGGAGCCGCGCGGCGCTTCCAGAACGAGGTCACCGTGGGCATGATCGGCATCAACGTGCCCATCCCCGTACCGGTCGGCTACTACTCGTTCGGCGGCTGGAAGAACTCGCTCTTCGGCGACGCGAAGGCGTACGGCACGCAGGCGATCCCGTTCTTCACGCGCGAGAAGGCGATCACCTCGCGCTGGCTCGACCCCTCGCACGGCGGCATCAACCTGGGCTTCCCGCAGAACTAGCTCCGCTCCGCGCGAGCGCCGCGCCGCTCCGCTCCGCGCGAGCGCCCCTTCGTGCCAGATCTGGCGCAAAGGGGCGCTCGCCGCCCGCGGTTCAGCCTTTCTGGGGCAATTCTGGAAGCACAATGAACGGGCTCGGGGCAAGAGGCACGGGCTTGGGGCGGCGATCGGGTTGGGCGCGGGCGCGGGCGCGTGCGCGGGCACGACACACGACTAGGTCTCTTCGGCGGTGTCCCGCTCGCGCATGGTTCCCATCGCGGAGCCATCGCCGTACTTCTCGCGCGGGATGACGCTGAGCGTGCCGTTGGTCTCGAGTACGACCGCGGCGATGCTCGCGAGGTCCGCGCTGCCGCTTGAGCGCACCGCCTGCTCGACCTCGGTCTCCGTGAGTCGGTTGCGCGCGATCGCCGTGTGCTGCAGTTCGCCGTCCCGTACGAGCACGACAGGCTTCGTCGAGACGAGCGACCGGGCGCGCGGCCACCGTGATGACACGAGCGCGACGACGAACTGCAGGCCCACCAGCAGGGCGAGCGCCGCGAGGCCCTCCGACCATGACACATCGGAGCTCAGCAGGATCGTGGCGAGCGTCGAGCCGATGGCGACGGTGATGACGAAGTCGAAGGCGTTGAGCTGGCTCAGCGTCCGCTTGCCACTCAGTCGCAGTACGACGATGAGCGTCGCATACGCGGCACTCCCTACGAGCAGCACCCGCGCGATGTTTCCCCACGAGTCGAACCACATCACGCTCCCCTTTCCGCGCGCGGCAGTCGGGGGCCGCGAGCACGCGCCACGGTAGCCCGTCGGCGGGAGCCGCCTCCCAGCTTCGGGCACGATGCGCCCGCCACTGCGGGGCTCCACCCGCAGCGTCGCATCCACTGCCAGATCTGGCGCAAAGAGGCGCTCGCCGCCTCCGGATGCGCCAGTTCGCGTCAGATCTGGCGCAAGAGGGCGCTCGGCGCCTCCGACGCGCCCGTGTGCGCCAGATCTGGCGCTTGTTGCGGGGTGTGACGCCGCGCGTCACTGCGTGACGCCATGTTGCGGTGCGTGACGGCCGCCCTCGACGCGCGCCGGGCATCCCGCCTAGCGTCGCCCGCATGACTCTTCTCACCGCACCCTCCGTCCCCACGTCCACCGCCGACGAGCGGGCCGCGCGCCTCACCGAGGCGGGCACCGCCTGGGGCGACCGCATCGCCGCCGACGCCACCTCCGCGCAGCTCACCTACCGCGTCTCGGGCGTCGGCGAGGGCTCGGTTGCGACGACGATCCGCGCGGGCAAGCACGCGTTCGTCGTCGACGAGCCGGCCGCGCTCGCGGGCGACGACGTCGCACCGAGCCCCGTCGAGTTCGCGCTCGGCGCCCTCATCTCGTGCCAGGTCGTCGTCTACCGCCTGTACGCGCAGGCGCTCGGCATCCAGGTCGACGACATCTCTATCGACGCGGAAGGCGATCTGGATGCGCGCCGCCTGTTCGGCATCGACGAAGGCGTGCGGGCCGGCTTCAGCGACGTGCGCCTCGCGATCACGATCACCGGTCCCGAGTCGCAGGAACGCTACGAGCAGCTGCGCGACGCCGTCGACGCCCACTGCCCGGTGCTCGACCTCTTCGCGAACGCGACGCCCGTGAGCGCCTCGGTGCGCAAGGGCTGAGCCGCGCCCGTACGTCGGGTCTGAGCCGGATCGACTCCGCCTAGCCGAGCACGGCCGGGCGTCGGTCGGCTGCTGCTGCTTCGGCGGAAGGCCCGATGAGGCCCAGCCCGCCGCCGGTGATGCGCGCGAGGTCCTCCATCGTGGAGACGTCGTGGCGCTTCGCGGCGTGCACGATGATCGCCGCGCAGGCCTCGGCGTCGGCGAGCGCGTCGTGGTGGGCGAAGTCCTCGAAGCCGGCGGCCATCGCCGCGACGGGCAGCTTGTACGAGTCGAGGTGGTAGGTCTTGCGGGCGACCCGCAGGCTGCACAGGTATCGCAGGTCGGGCGTCTCGAGCCGGCTCGCCTCGCAGGCGGCGCGCAGCACCCCCATGTCGAACCCCGCGTTGTGGGCGGTGAGAACGTCGCCGTCCACGAAGTCGAGCAGGGCATCCACCTGATCGCACCACAGCGGCGCGTCGACGATGTCGGCGGCGGTGATGCCGTGGATGCGCGTGTTCCACTCGAGCATGTGGTCGAAGCCGAGCGGCGGGCGGATGAGCCACCCGGTCTTGTCGACGACGCGGCCCTCGCGCACCTTGACGAGCCCCACCGAGCACGCGGAGGCCGCGGCGTTGTTGGCGGTCTCGAAGTCGATGGCTGTGAAGTTCAGGGGCACGTCTCGATGCTCGCATGCGCCCCCTACCGCGTGCTCCGGGCGCGCCGGTCGGCCCTAGCCTGAGACCGTGAACGCCCTCCGCCGCTTCAGCCCCGCCGTGCTCGCGCAGTTGTTCTGGGCGAGCAACTTCGTCGTCGCCGACCGGGTCGTCGCCGAGTTCTCGCCGCTCGAGCTGACGTGGCTGCGCTGGGTGGGCGCGCTGCCGATTCTGCTCGTCGTCGCGTGGTGGCTGGAGAAGCCCCGGTGGCGGGATGCCCTGCGCGAGTGGCGCCTGCACCTCCTGCAAGCCTTCCTCGGCATGGTCGCGTACACGCTCTTCCTCTACTCGGCACTCGAGTCGACATCGCCCGTCACGGCGAGCGTCATCACGGCGCTCAACCCGGCGGTCATCGCGGTCGCGGCGGTCATCGTGCTGCACGAGCGCATCCGACGACTCGGCGTGGTGGGCATCGTCGTGTCCTTCGCCGGCGTGCTCGTCGTGATCCTCACCGGGCAGGGCCTCGATCAGGGGCTCAGCTTCTCGCCCGGCGATCTGCTCATGCTGGGCGCGATCAGCATGTGGACCGCGTACGTCATCACGAGCCGACGCGTGTCGACCCCGCCGATCACGGCGACGACGGTGCAGGCGGGGTTGAGCGCCGTGATGCTCGTTCCCGTCGTCGCGCTACTCGGCGCGCCCGGCATCGCCGCGGGGCCGAGCGCGGGCGCGTGGTGGGGGCTCGTGTGGATCATGGTGTTCCCCTCCGCCCTCGCCTACCTGTTCTGGAACATCGCCGTAGGTCAGCTCGGCGCGTCGAAGACGGGCGTGTTCCTCAACCTCCTGCCGGTGTTCACGGCGGTCATCGCTCTCGCGTTCGGCGACGTCCTCACGATCGGGCAGGTCGTCGGCGGCGCGGTCGTGCTAGTCGGCGTGTACCTGACGACGCGGCCGGGCAGGGCGAGCGAGCCCGGCATTCCCGTTCTGCCGGAGCCGCTCGACCCGGATGCTCCGGCCGACCCCGCGCACCGGGAATAGTTCTGCATGCAGACGCATTGACCCCAGCATGACGAAGCTCGGATTCCTCTCCTTCGGACACTGGCAGGACGTCCCCGGCTCGCGCACGCGCACGGGCGCTGAAGTGCTGCAGCAGGCGATCGAGCTCGCGGTCGCCGCCGAGGAGGTCGGCGTCGACGGCGCGTACTTCCGCGTGCACCACTTCGCCCGCCAGCACGCCTCGCCGTGGCCGCTGCTCGCCGCCGCGGGGGCGCGCACGAGCCGCATCGAGCTCGGCACGGGCGTCATCGACCTGCGCTACGAGAACCCCCTCGCGATGGCTGAGCTCGCGGCGCAGGCCGACCTCATCGCGAGTGGACGACTGCAGCTCGGCATCAGCCGCGGGTCACCCGAGACGGTCATCGACGGCTGGCGTGCGTTCGGCTTCGAGCCTGCCGAGGGCGAGACCGATGCCGACATGGCGCGGCGCCACACCGACGTCTTCCGCCGCGCGATCGCGGGGGAGGGCTTCGCGCCCGCGAACCCGCACATGACGGGCACGTCCGCGATGCAGCCGATCCAGCCGCACGCGCCGGGGCTGAGCGACCGCATCTGGTGGGGCGCGGGCACGCGCGCGACCGCGGTGTGGACGGCCGAGCAGGGCATGAACCTCATGAGCTCGACGCTCCTCACGGAGGACACCGGGGTTCCGTTCGACGAGCTGCAGGCGGAGCAGATCGCGATGTACCGCGAGGCCTGGGCGGCGGCCGGTCATGCTCGTACGCCGCGGGTGTCGGTGAGTCGGAGCATCCTGCCGATCATCGACGAGGAGACGCAGTACTACTTCGGCATTCAGGCGCAGGGCGCGCAGAGCGACCAGGTCGGCATGCTCGACGGCTCGCGCTCGCGGTTCGGCCGCTCCTACATCGGAGCACCGGACGTGATCGCCGCGGAGCTCGCGCAGGATGCCGCCGTGCAGGCGGCCGACACGCTGCTCGTGACGGTGCCGAACCAGCTCGGGCCGGAGTTCAACGCGCGCATCCTCGAGTCGATCACGCGCGACATCATGCCGATCGTCGACGCCGAGGTCGTACCCTCACTCGCGTGAGACTGCTGCTGCTGAGCGACACGCACCTGCCGGCGCGCGCAAAGGCTCTGCAGCCGCACGTGTGGAGCCTCGTCGACGAGGCCGACCTCGTCATCCACGCGGGCGATTGGGTCGACGTCGCGACGCTCGACGCGCTCGAGTCGAGGGCCGCGCGCCTCGTCGGCGTCGCAGGAAACAATGACGGCGCCGAGCTGCACGCTCGGCTCGGCGAGGTCGCGCGCGTCGAGGTCGAGGGGGTACGTATCGCCGTCACCCACGAGACGGGTGCCGCCGCCGGTCGGGAGCGTCGGTGCGATGCCCTCTTCGGCCCCGACTCGGATGCCCCCGCCGACGTGCTCGTCTTCGGCCACTCGCACATCCCGTGGGATTCGACGACCCCCGGCGGCGTGCGCCTCCTCAACCCGGGCTCGCCGACCGACCGGCGGCGGCAGCCCGTCGGCACGGTCATGACCGCCCACGTCGCCGACGGCGCTCTGCACGACGTGACCCTCGTGCCGACCCCGCGCTGAGTTGCTCGGCGGGACGCTCCTCCGCGTGCAGCGCGGAACTCGCCCGTTCGGGAACGCTTCACCGGTTCCGGAACGGACGAGTCGTTCCAGGTCGGGTGGGTCGCCCCGCGCGGTGTGTCTCAGCGCCCGGCGGCGTACCCCTGCGCCCCGCGCGAGTTCGCCGCCGCGTAGAACCAGCCGCGCTCGGGGTCGACACCCACGCAGCTCAGGCGGCCGAGGCTCCACGGCCCCATGACCGTCACCTCGTGGCCGCGCGCCCGCAGTTCCTCGATCACTGAATCCCCCAGCCGCGACTCGACCGTGAGCGACGCCGGCTGCACCGTGCGCGGCTCGAACGACGAGACCATCGCATCGGTGTGGAACATGGGCGCGTCGATGGCCTGCTGCGGCTCGTAGCCTCCCACGAGCCGGCGCAGAAGGTAGAGCAGCTGCCACTGGTCCTGCTGGTCACCGCCCGGGGTGCCGAGCGCTTCGATCACGCGCCCGTCGCGCACGAGCATGGTCGGCGACAGCGTGCTGCGCGGCCGGATGCCCGGCGCAAGCCGAGACGGAGCATCCTCGTCGAGCCACGCCATCTGCAGGCGCGTGCCCAGGCAGAAGCCGAGACCCGGAATCGTGGGCGACGACTGCAGCCAGCCGCCCGAGGGCGTCACCGAGATCATCGTGCCGTGCCGGTCGACCACGTCGAGGTGGCACGTGTCGCCGCGCTGGCGCCCCGCGCGGTCGAGCGTCGGCTCGCCCGAGCCCGGCAGGGGATCGGCCGCAGTCTCGCCGGCTGAGCGCACGGGCGGCATCCACGGCGAGCGGCCGCCGGGGCGGCCGGGGCGCACCTCGCGCGACGCGTTCTCGCTGATCGCGGCAGCGCGCTCGGCCGCGTAGGACGCGCTCAGCAGCTCGGCGAGCGGCACCTCGGCGTGGGCGGGGTCGCCGTACCAGGCGTCGCGGTCGGCGAGGGCGAGCTTGAGCGCCTCGGTGATGGTGTGCACGCCGAGCGCCGTCGACGGGTCGAGCACGGCATCGCCGTGCGGCGATGTCGCGGCGCGCGCCTCGAGGATCGCGAGCGCCTGCAGCAGCACGGGCCCCTGGCTCCACGGGCCGGCCTTGACCACGTCGACGCCGCGGAAGCTCAACGCGACGGGCTCCTCCTCGGCGGGCGCGTACGCGGCGAGATCCGCCGCGGTGAGCACGCCGGGCAGCGCGCCGCCGAGGGAGTGCTGCACGGGCTCGCGCACGAACTCCTCGACGGCCGAGCCCACCTCGCGGTTCCACCAGTCGATCGCGGCGCGCACGCGCGACTCGCGGCTGCTGCCCGCACTCGACGAAGGCGCCTCGCCCGCGCCCATGAGGCGCGCGAGCACCGCGGCCCACGGCTCGTTGGTGATCATGTCGCCGGGTGCGGGAGCCGTGCCGCCGGGCATCCACTGCGCAGCCGAGGTCGGCCAATGCTCCTCGAACAGCGGCGCCACCGCGGTGATCACGCGCACCACGTTCTCGTGCACGGGGTGCCCGTCGCGCGCGTAGCCGAGAGCGGGGGCGAGCACGTCGGCCAGCTCCCAGGTGCCGCGCGTCTCGAGCAGGTGAAGCCACGCGACAACCGAGCCGGGCACGGCGGCGGCGAGCGGGCCGGCACCGGGAACCTCGTCGAGCCCCAGCGAGCGGTAGTGCTCGATGGTCGCGGCGGCCGGCGCGGCGCCCTGCCCTGCGAGAACGAAGGGATGCTCGCCCGCGGGTGCGACGAGCGCCGTGAGATCCCCGCCCGGCCCGTTGAGGTGCGGCTCGACCACGTGCAGCACGAACGCCGCAGCCACGGCGGCGTCGACGGCGGTGCCGCCCCGCTCGAGCACCGACTGCGCGGTGGCCGTGGCGAGCCAGTGCGTGCTCGCCGCCATGCCGAACGTTCCCCGCAGCTCGGGGCGCGTGCGGTCGGCGGGCGCCGGGGTGAAGGCGGGGGAGGGGGAGTCGGCGCTCATGCTCCCACGCTAGGCGCTCAGTAGCGCGGCGCGGCCGGCTGGCCGTAGAACTGCTCGAGCGTGCGCCGGCCGCTCGCGGCGTAGTCGGCGGCGAGCGTCTCCCCGACGTACCGGAAGTGCCAGGACTCGTACTCGTACCCGGTGACGCTCGTCATGCCCGACTCGTAGCGCAGGATGTAGCCGTACTTCCACGAGTTGGCGGCCAGCCAGCGCCCCTGGCGGGTGGCGCCCAGGCACGTGTATGAGCCGCAGTTGGAGGCCCCGATGGGGTACAGGTCGGCGGCGAGCCCCGTCTGGTGCTCGCTGTGCCCCGGTCGCGCGACGTACAGGTCGGCGTACGTCTGGCCGCGCGTGCGGACGGCGTTGTTGTAGATCGCCGCCTGGGAGGACGCGGGCCGGTAGCCGCTCGTGAGCCCCACACTCCCCGCGCCCGCCGCGCGCACACCCGAGTACATGCGCTCGAGGGCCGCCGCCGCATCCGACCGCAGCAGGTAGGAGCCGCTGCTGGGAATCGAGGGGCGACGCAGGCTGCTCGGCACGTAGCTCGTCGGAATGCCGTTGCGCTTGTTCACGAGCACCCACAGTGAGGATGCTGAGCTCAGGCTTCGGCACTGCTCGAGTCGCTCGACGCCGGGGCTGAGGGCGCCCGGCCCGCCGACGAGGGTGCGCGTCGTGATGGCGCTCGAGCCCAGGGCGCTGCGCACCGAGCTGGGGGCGCAGTAGGGGAGCGAGAGGTACAGCGGCAGGTTCTCGCGCGCGGCGAGGACGGAGATGGAGAGGGCGTCGGCGAAGCTCGTGCCGAACGCCGATTCGGAGATTGCGCGCGCCGTGGCGTAGCGGTCGGCGCCGGCGGCGCGCTCCACCTGGCTCGAGCCCAGCTCGGAACCCAGCTGCGATGCGATGCCGCGGGAGACGACGCTCGTGCCGCCGACGAGCACGACCGAGGTCGTGCCGAGGTCGCGCAGCAGCCGCAGAGCGGTGCGGTCGAGACGAGAGCCGTTGCCGCGCACGATGAGCACGGGCGCTCCCGCGGAGCCCGCGGCGGGGCCGGCGGCGAGAGCGTCGGGGAAGCTCGCGCCCGTGGCGACGAACACGGTGTCGGCACTGCTGAAGACGGAGCGCACGAGCAGCTCAGCGGTCGCGTAGCGGTCGGCGCCGCCGATGCGCTCGACGGGCGCAATGGCGTCGGCGGCCCTCGCGACCGACGACGAGATCGCGCTCGTGCCGCCGACGACGACGATGCGATCGGGGTCGAGACGTCGCAGCTCGTCGGCGACGACGCGCGGCAGGCTGCGCGAGGCGGTGAGCAGCAGGCCCCCGCCGGCGGCGGCCGCGACGGGCCCGGCAACGATCGCGTCGGGGAAGTTCTCGCCCGCGACGAGGTACACGACGTCGGGGGTGTCGGGGCCGGGGAAGGTCGCGAGGCTCGCCGCGACGGAGGTCGCGTACCGGTCGGCGCCGCTGATGCGCTCGGTCGTCGCGGCGGCGGGCGAGACGGTCGACGTCACGGGCTGCGTCGAGCCGAGCGAGGTCGGCACGGCGGGGCGCTCCGCTTGAGCGGGGGCCGAAGCCGCGAGCACGATGCCCGCGCCGGCGAGGAGGGCGAGGGCGGTGGCGGCGCGAGGGCGGAGGCCGAGCATCCCTCGATGCTACCGACTGCGACGGCAACCCTGCTGATGCGCCCGAGATCGGCGCTCTCGGCTCAGCGGTCGCCGGTAGGCTGAACCCCCGTGGCTCTCACTATCGGCATCGTCGGCCTGCCCAACGTCGGCAAGTCCACCCTCTTCAACGCGCTCACCGAGAACGACGTGCTCGCGGCGAACTATCCGTTCGCCACGATCGACCCGAACGTGGGTGTCGTCGAGCTGCCCGACGAGCGCCTGACGGTGCTCGCGCAGATCTTCGGCAGTGAGCGCATCCTGCCCGCCACTCTGTCGTTCGTCGACATCGCGGGCATCGTCAAGGGTGCGAGCGAGGGCGAGGGCCTCGGCAACCAGTTCCTCGCGAACATTCGCGAGTCCGACGCGATCGCGCAGGTCGTGCGCGCCTTCACCGACAGCGACGTCGTGCACGTCGCCGGCGGAGTCGACCCGGCGAGCGACATGGAGACGATCAACACCGAGCTCATGCTCGCCGACCTGCAGACGCTCGAGAAGGCGCTCCCGCGATACGAGAAGGAGCTGCGGGGCAAGAAGCTGGATCCTGCGGTCATGGATGCGGCCCTCGCTGCGAAGGCCCACCTCGAGGCCGGGCGCACGCTCTCCGCCGCCGGGTTCGACGCCTCCCCGATCCGCGAGCTCGGCCTGCTGAGCGCGAAGCCGTTCATCTACGTGTTCAACGTCGACGAGGGCGTGCTCGGCGACCGCGCGCGCATGGACGAGCTCGCCGCACTGGTCGCGCCGGCGCAAGCCGTGTTCCTCGACGCGAAGATCGAGAGCGAGCTCATCGGCCTCGACCCCGAGGACGCGGCCGAGCTTCTCGCGTCGACGGGTCAGACGGAGAGCGGGCTCTCGCAGCTCGCGCGCATCGGCTTCGACACGCTCGGACTGCAGACGTACCTCACGGCGGGCCCGAAGGAGTCGCGCGCCTGGACGATCGGCAAGGGCTGGAAGGCCCCGCAGGCAGCCGGTGTCATCCACACCGACTTCGAGAAGGGCTTCATCAAGGCCGAGATCATCGGCTTCGACGACCTCGTCGCGTGTGGTTCGGTCGCGGAGGCCCGCGCGAAGGGCAAGGCCCGCATCGAGGGCAAGGACTACGTCATGCAGGACGGCGACGTGGTCGAGTTCCGCTTCCAAGCAACGTCTGGAAACCAGAAGTAGGTAGATGTCCGATGCTTCTCGACTCAACGGTGCTCGGGGGCCGTGCAACCGCAGGAGAGGTCGCGGGTCGGGCCGTATTGCTCGTCCAACTTCCCCCGCCGCGTTGGAACTTTCGTCGTTCCCCGCCGCTCTGGGAGTTGCATGACGTTCCTTGGGACGATCCGGACGCCGAATGTACCGATTCCTATTGGGATGGAGAAGCGCTTATTGCAAGACTCAACGAGTCGGCGATTGAGTGGTTGCCTTCCAGTGAACTTCGCAGCTTCATTGATGAGCACTTCCACGAGCTCGAGTCCGCTCGCGTCATGCGAGATCGTGGCTTGTGAAGTGGTCGAGTCCCGGCTTAACGCCTAGCGTTATTGACGCGACGCGTTATACAATGATCGCGTGATCCGGTCGTTCGGCAGCAAAGACACAGAGCGACTGTGGCGTCGTGAACGGGTGCCGTCGATCGATCCTCGGATCCATTCGGTGGCGCTGCGGAAGCTTCGCCAAGTGGGAGCCGCGACCGTTCTTGACGACTTGCGAATCCCGCCCGGTAATCGGCTTGAGGCGCTGAAAGGCAATCGAGCCGGGCAGCACAGCATCAGAATCAACGACCAGTGGCGGATCTGCTTCGTGTGGACCGATGCTGGGCCAGAGGAGGTCGAGATCGTTGACTATCACTGACAAGATTCCCCCGATTCATCCGGGCGAGGTTCTCATGGAGGACTTCATCAGGGGGTTTGGCATCACCCAGAACCGCCTCGCTGTTGCGATCGGTGTGCCTCCGCGTCGCATCAACGAGATCGTGCATGGCACGCGCGGAATCAGCGCAGACACCGCGCTTCGGCTGTCGAAGTACTTCGGCACGTCGGCCGAGTTCTGGCTGAACCTGCAGACGCACTACGAGCTCGATCGTGCGCAAGATCGAGCAGCTGACCAGATCGCCGCGATCACGCCTCTCCAGGTCGCGTGACGGCCGAGGTGCTCGACCGAAGCGTTCGCGTAGGCGTCCGCAGTCGGGCCGTCGGAGTAGCCTGCGGGCATGGACCAATTCGAGGCCCGAGCGATGACGCACATGCTGGTTGTGGAAGATGCGACCGCCAGTCGTGACTGGTACGTCAAGGTCTTGGGTGCCTCTGTCTACGGCGAATACGGAGGCACCTCGGTGGTGCTGGATCTGCTGGGGAACTGGCTGTTGCTCGTCACCGGCGGTGGACCGAGCCCGGAAAAGCCGACTGTCACGTTCGCCGCGCCGGGTGATGCTGATCACGTCAGCTCGCAGCTCATCTTTCGGGTCGATGACTGTCAGGGCACCTACGTCCTGCTCAGCGCGCGCGGAGCCCAGTTTCTGAGCGCACCTCTTGATCGAGGTGGCGAGATTCGGGCATTCTTCCGCGACCCGGACGGCCACTTGTTCGAAATCTCACAGCTGACCTGACCGGCGTACGGGAGGTTTCTCGCCGCGCGCGCGAACTGGCCCATCAGATGACACACGATTCACGCAACAACGACCTTGAACCATGACACCCAGATACTCGCTGGTGAGATCGTCTACCGATTCATCGACGACAAGGAGCCAAGATGACTTCCCACAATGAGGGTGCCTCGGAGGGCCGCACGCCCGCGCCCGACGAGTCGAGCATCCCCGAGCTCGAGGACGATGAGACGATCGCCCCTCGACCGGAGGAGGAGATCGCCGACGCAGCTCGAGCGGAACCGGACCTCGATAACGCCTAATCGGTAGCTCGCTCGCTCACGTCTTCGCGATGCTGCGCCGCGACGGCGTGTGAGAATGAGTCGTGACCACGACCTACCCGCCTCGCACCAACACGCTCGCACTCGTCGGATTCATCGCCAGCTTCATGCTCCCGATCGTCGGCATCGTGCTCGGCGTGATGGCTCGCCGCCAGATCGCCGTGACGCATGAGGGAGGTCGGGGGCTCGCTACAGCCGCCCTGATCATCGGAATCGTCGGCACGACCGTGCAGGTGATCTTCTTCATCGTCTGGCTCTCACTCTTCACGTACGGGATCAGCCAGGCTCCCGTCTTCCGCTAGCAGCCCGCCTCCGCGGTGGCGCGACGGCTCAGTTCTCGGCAGCCTCGGTCGCGCGGGGTGCGCTCGCGAGGAGGTCGGCGACCTCCGTGGCAACCACCGTCGGAAAGGTGACCGTCAGTTCTCCACCGGTGGTGGTGATGATGAAGCCGGTGCCGATGCCGCCTGAGGCGCCCCCGAGTGGCGCGCCACTGATGGAGAGCGCGTTGGGCGATGGGGCAGGTCGGATGCTCTGCACGGGCACGACGCGATCACCGACGATCCCGATCGACGGGCTGAAGCGCAACAGGCCGGGTTCCACGGTGGCGACGCCGCCGCTCCATTCGGTACCAATGTTCAGTACGCGTCGTTCGAGTGCACGGATCGAGCACCGCACTTCCCCCACGAGGAGCCGTTTGCGGTCGTTGCGTCGGTCGACCTCTTCGGGAATGAGCCACCAGAGCCATCCGACGAGCAGGTCGCCGATGACGTCGAACACGAAGCTCACTCGACAATTCTCGCACTCGAGTCGCGCGGTGTCGTCAGCTGCCGAGCTCTTCGCGCAACCTCGGCTCAACCCGGTGCTCGGGTCGAGCCCCCGACTTGTCGGCGTAGAAGGCGCGAATGCGGTCCATGTCGTGCGGCACGTCGCCGGTGAGCTCAAGCGTCGGCCCGAGCCCGGTGGTCATGGTCGTGCGGTCGACGTAGCCCAGCGTGACCGGGAGGCCCGCTTCGCGCGCGATCCGGTAGAAGCCCGACTTCCAGTGGCTGTGGCCTCTGCGGGTGCCATCGGGGGTGGCGACGAGGCCGAAGACATCGCCAGAGCGGATGCGCTCGAGCACTTCCGACACCACGAGAGCTGGAGCATCCCGGTCGACAGGTATGCCGCCGAGGCGTCGCATGATCGGCCCGCGCCAGCCGCGGAACAGGCTCTTCTTGCCGAGCCAGCGAAAGTGCAGGTCGAGCCGCCAGGCGATCGCGAGCATGAAGACGAAATCCCAGTTCGACGTGTGCGGTGCCCCAACGAGAACGGTGGGGCGATCGGGGGCGGGCTCCGAGACGAGCTTCCAGCGGCTGACGGCCCAGAACGCGCGGGCGACGAGGCGTCGAACGACCATGGGTCAAGCGTATGTCGCCGTGGGAGCCGACACGCACGCGGGGGAGTGTGCCTCGCGAGGCATGTGCCGCGAGAGGCACAGGGCGATCACGGGTATTCCGACCGGCATCGGCGCAGAGCCGACACACAGCCCGCACGCCCCACCCGCACACGCCACCCGCACCTGACGCCCAGAAATCGAACATGGACGCGCGCACTGCTCGCGCGCTAGCGTCAGCGCATGTTCCTTCTCGAGCTCAACTGGCTGGGCATTCTCGCCGGATTCGTCGTGTACTTCATCACGGGCGCGATCTGGTTCGGCCCCAAGACCTTCTACCCCGCGTGGATGCGGGCCAAGGGTCACGACCCGGCGAACCCGCCCGGCATGCACGGCATGACCGTCGTCTTCGGTCTGACCGCGGTCGGCGCCCTCGTGCAGGTCATTGCGCTCGCGAGCGTGCTCTGGTTCGTCGCCGAGGCGCAGGGCGCCGCCGGTCCGCTCGGCGGCGCGCTCGCCGGCCTCCTCATCGGCATCGGCTTCGCCGCCGCGAGCTCGCTCTCGCACCGCCTCTTCGGTGGTGACGGCTTCCGCGTGTGGGCGATCGAGGTCGGCGGCGACATCGTCGGTCTCACTCTCGCGGGCCTCGTCCTCGGCCTGATCGGCTGAGCGCGCAGGTCGCGTCCGGCACGATAGAAACGTGGATGCTCACCGCGCGCTGACCGACGCCCGAGCCGCGCTCGCCGCGGCCGCCGCCGAGCTCGCCGCCCGCGGCATCCCGCCCGAGCAGCTCGCCGTCACCGTGCCGCCCCGTCGCGCGCTCGGGTTCATCCCGCGCCCCGCGACGATGCGGCGCACCGGTGAAGGATTCTTCCTCGGCGCGATCCTCGTCACCGTCGACGGCGAGGCCTTCGAGCCCGGCACCATCCTGCGTGCCACACGCCAGGTGCTCCCCGGCCATCAGGCCGCGTCGGCCCAGGAGCGTCGCGCCCTGCGGCAGACCGCGCTCGACGCCGGCTTTCGCGAGGGAACCACCGTCGTGCTCGACTCCCGCGCCCTCCCGCTCGACGACGAGTCGGCGATGCGCGCCGAGTCCGGCCCGCTCGTCCTCACCGATGACGGCGTTCGTGTGCGGTGGATGCCGACCGCCCCCGATGACGCACTCCGACCGCTCGGCGACTACGTGCAGGAGCGTCTTGACCTCAGCGGCTCGCGAACCACCGGGGGAGCGACCTCGGTAGGCTAGGGGGAATGTTCTCCCCGAGGGCCGCATGACCGGTCCGATTCTGCGCAAGGCCGACCGGGACGAGGTCGTCGAAATGACGAACCTCTTGCACCTCGCGCACGCTGAACTCGCCGACCGGGGCCTCAACTTCTCCGGCGTCGACCAGACCGTCGCCACGACGCGCCGCCGCTCGTTCCAGGGCAGCACGTGGGTGCTCGAGCAGGACGGCCAGCTCATCGGCATGGCGACCCTGAGCATGCCGCCGAGCAGCGTGCTGCGCAATCTCAGCGAGGTCGCGAACGTGCGTCGCGCCGCGTGGCTCAACCAGTTGGCCGTGCATCCCGATCATCGGGGCGACGGCCACGCGCGCACGCTCTTCGAGAAGATCCGCGATGAGGCGATCCGCCGACGTGCCGCGTTCCTCGGTATCGACACGGCGCGACCCGCCGAGGACCTGGTCGAGATCTACCTGTACTGGGGCTTCGCCGAGCGCGAGGTCATCCAGTGGCCGGGCAAGGCGTACGACAGCCTCGTCATGACCCTCGCCCTGCGGCCCCTGCCGGCGATGCCCGCCCAGGCCTGACCCCCCAGGCATCACACCACCGAGCGCTCGCGGCACCGCCTGCGCCACACTGGGGGCATGAGCGACCCGATCGTCCGCACCGTCCGCGCCGTCGTCGCGCCGATCACCCGCACGCGCGCCTTCCGCTGGCTCGCCCCGCGCCTCATGCCGCCGATCGAGCGCGCGATCGCGACGGTCACCGGCAGCTCCATCCAGTTGAGCGGTCTCCTCGTACCCTCGCTCGTGCTGCGCACGATCGGGGCGCGCAGCGGCCAGCCGCGCGACTCGATCCTCATGTACACGGCCGACGGCCACGGCTGCGCCATCGTGGCCGGCACGAGCTTCGCCCGCGAGAAGCATCCGGCGTGGACGTACAACCTGCTCGCCCATCCCGACGCGCAGATCGCGGTGAGAGGGCGGCGGTACGCGGTGCGCGCCGCCCTCATCGAGGGGGATGCTCGAGAAGCAGCCTGGCGCCGCATCGAGCACCAGTGGCCGGGGTACCGGGCCTACGAGCGCGAGTCCGGCCGCGTCGTGCGACTCTTCCGGCTCACGCTCACGCGCGAACTCTAGGCTGGGCGGGTGCAGATTCTCGACGTCCTCCTTGTCCTCGGCGGGCTCGTTCTTCTCATTGCCGGCGGTGAGGCGCTCGTGCGCGGTGCGTCGAGCATTGCGACCCGCATCGGCATGTCGCCGCTCATCGTCGGCCTCATCGTCGTCTCCGCGGCCACATCGGCACCCGAGCTGGCGGTGACCGTCGGCTCGGTCATCAGCGGCGAGCCGGGGCTCGCCGTCGGCAACGTCATCGGCAGCAACATCGTCAACATCCTGCTCATCCTCGGGCTCTCTGCCCTCGTCGTGCCGCTGCTCATCAAGCGACAGCTCGTGCGGTTCGACATCCCCGTCATGGTGGGACTGTCGGTGCTGCTCGTCGCCGTGAGCCTCGACGGTCAGATCGGGCTGCTCGACGGCGTGCTGCTGCTCGCCGGGCTCGTCGTGCACGCGGTACTGAGCATCCTCATCGGGCGTCGGGAGGTGCGCGTGGGGGCGGAGGGTGCCGGCACCGCGCCGATCCCGACCCACGGCAGACCCACGCCGGTGTGGCTCTCGCTCCTCCTGCTCGCCGTCGGCATCGGGCTCCTGGTGCTCGGCTCGCAGCTGCTCGTGACCGGTGCCGTGAGCATCGCGACCGGGCTCGGTGTGAGCAGCCTCGTCGTCGGGCTCACCGTCGTCGCGATCGGCACCTCGCTGCCGGAGCTCGCGACCTCGATCATCGCCGTGCGGCGCGGCGAGCGCGACATGGCCGTCGGCAACATCGTCGGCAGCAACATCTTCAACATCGGGCTCGTGCTCGGTCTGCCGGCGATCATCTTCGGCGAGGGCATCCCCGTTCCCGCCGCCGCGATCTCACTCGACCTGCCGGTCATGCTCGCCACCGCGATCGCCCTCCTGCCGATCGCGTTCACGGGGTTCATCATCGCTCGATGGGAGGGCGGGCTCTTCGTGGCGATCTACGTCGCCTACACGGCCTACCTCGTGCTCGCAGCCACGCAGCATGACGTTCTCGAAGGTTTCACCGACGTCATGCTGTGGTTCGTGGTGCCGCTCATCGCCCTCACACTCGTCGTTGTCACTACCTACGAGGTGGGGTTGCATCGGGGCAAACGGCTCGCCGCGCGCGAGGCGAGCGCGAGCGACGAGGGATCGCGGCCCGAGGGCTGACGCACTCGGCTACTCTCGGCGGCATGGATTGGCTCGTCTCCGCCCTCGGCATCGCGCTCGTTCTCGCGAGCGCGTACGACGTATTCCACACGCTCCTCAACCCCAGCGGGCGTGGCACCATCAGTCGGCTGATCTTCGCGCTCTCTTGGCGCGCGACACGGCGGGCCCGCCGTCTGGGACTCGCCGTCGGTCCTGCTTCGGTAGTCGCCGTCATCGCGATCTGGGCGGCGACGCAGGTCGTCGGATGGGCCCTCATCTACACGCCGCACATTCCGGAGGGCTTCGCCTACTCGCACGACATCGACCCGGCCGACTTCGTCGCCTTCTGGGAGGCGGTCTACTTCTCGGGCGCCACGCTCACGACGCTCGGGTTCGGGGACACCGTGCCGATCGAGCCGTGGCTGCGCGTGCTCGCGCCCGTCGAGGCGCTCGCGGGCTTCGCACTGCTCTCGGCGAGCGCGACGTGGTTCCTCCAACTGCACGGAGCACTCGCCCGGCGCCGCTCCCTCGCCCTGCGGGTTTCGCAGCTCGAGGAGGCAGGCTTCGCCGAGTCGCACACCCAGACTCCGCGCCCCGCCGCGGCGGTCATCATCGAGTCCATCGCCGAGCAGATCGCGGTCGCACGAGTCGACTACGTGCAATCGACGGAGACGTACTACTTCCGCGACCTCGACGAGCGGGCCTCGCTCTCCTCCGCGCTCCACGCGGCCTGGCGCATCGCGGAGGCCGCGCTCGCCTCGCCCGACGCCGAGGTGCGGCACTCGGGCGCGGTGCTCGACGCGGCGCTGCGCGACTTGGCGCAGTACTTGCACGGCGCTTTCCTCGGCGGCCGCCGCACGGAGCCGCCGGCCGCCCCGGAGGTGTTCGAGCGCTACACCGCCGACCACCGACGGGGCCGCGCTACCGGCTAGTGCCCGAGCAGGTCTTTCATCTGCGAGTAGATGAGTGCTGCCGCGCGCTTCGGCGAGAGGCGCGACATGCGCGACATGAAGCGAGCGTCGGAGCCGATGAAGATCTCGTAGCTGCCCTTCTCGACGGCCGCGACGATCTGCCGCCCCGCCTCGGGCGCGGGGGTCGACTTGCGCTCCTTGCCGCCAGCGCCGGCGCTCATCGCCGCCATCTCCTCGGGGGTCATGATGGCCGAGTTCACCGCGATGTTCGTGCCGATCGCGCCCGGGAAGACGCCCGTGACCTGCACGTTGGTCGCCATGAGCTCGGAATGCAGTCCGCGTGACAGTTGCGCCACAGCGGCCTTGGTCGCGCCGTAGAGCGACTGGCCGGGCACGGGGGCGTAGGCGCCCATGCTCGCGACGTTGACGATCGCGGCCTCGGGCCGCTGCGTGAGCTCGGGCAGGAAGGCCTTGATGGTGTTGATCGTGCCGTACAGGTTCACGTCGATGACGCGCTCGATCTGGTCGAAGCCCAGATCGGCGATCGGTACGAACTTCTGGATGATGCCGGCGATGTTGAGCAGCCCGTCGACCTGGCCGTGCGCGGCGGTGACGGCGGCGGGCAGCGCGAGCACAGCATCCCGATCGGTGATGTTGACGACGTGCGTCGAGATCGCATCGCCCTTTTCTCCCGCGAGATTCACGGTCTCGGCGAGACCCGCCTCGCTCAGGTCGATGGCCGCGACGCGCGCGCCCTTCTCGACGAGCTGGAGGGCGACCTCGCGCCCGATGCCGTTGCCGGCGCCGGTGACGACGAAGACCTTCGAGGTGATCTGCATGATGCTCCTTGATCGTGAGGATGCGCGGCTGCGCGCACCACAAGGCTAGTCACCCTCTCTGCCGTTCGGCAGGGTCGAACGTCCCGCGCCCGCACAGGATCCCGTGGGATTCTGGCGGCATGACGGTTCTGCCGATGTTCCCGCTGGGCAGCGTGCTGTTCCCGTCCATGCCCGCCGCCCTGCGCATCTTCGAGGAGCGGTACATCGTCATGCTCTCGAAGGTGCTCGGCGAGGAGCCCTCCGAATTCGGCATCGTCCTCATCGAGCGAGGCTCGGAGGTCGGCGGGGGCGAGCAGCGGTTCCCGATCGGCACCGTCGCGCAGATCACCCAGGTCGAGGCGAGCGAAGGGTTCATCGGGCTCGTGGCGCAGGGCTCGCGCCGCATCGAGATCGTCGAATGGCTCGACGACGACCCCCACCCTCAAGCAGAGGTGCGCGTGTTGCCCGAGCTGGAGTGGCAGGATTCGCTGCAGCCCCTGCGCGAGCAGGCAGAGCAGCTCGTGCGCCGCACGATCGCCCAGGCGAGCGAGTTCGTCGAGCAGCAGTGGCCCGCCGACATCGTGCTCGACGACGACCCGGTCGCGGCCGTCTGGCAGCTCGCGGGTATCGCGCCCGTGGGGCCGCTCGACCAGGTGACTCTCCTGCGCTCTGCGACAACCGAGGAACTGCTGCGCGGCATCATCGAGGTGACCCAGGGCGCCGCAGAGATGCTCACGCTGCAATTCGACGACGACGACTTTCCGAGCCCCGACGACTTCCGTGGCTCGAGTGAGTAGAGCCGCGGCTCCGTCGTAGGGTGAGGTCATGAACGATCTCGGCGCCCTTCCGATACCGACCGACGCGGCCACTGCCGCGTGGGCGGGCCCGGTCTTCGCACTCATGGCGCTCACGGTCGTCGTGCTGCTCATCTGGCAAGCCGTGCGGTACTTCCGTTCAGAAGACTCGGACTCGGACTCGGACTCGGACTCGGGCTCGGACTCGGACTAGGGCTCCGGCGACCGCGGCGACACAGCTCTGGGGGAGCCGCAGTGGCGACTCCCGTGATGCACGCAGGCGCCGACCGGACGCCGCAGCCAGCCACGTGCGCATGAACTTCCCAGGCACGGAAGCCTGAATCATGTTTGGGTTGACCTGTTAGAAGCCGCATTCCCGCCCAGAGACGAGCCGACAGCCATGATCGAGTTCCAGGGAGTGTCCAAGGTCTTCGACGACGGCACGCGAGCCGTCGACGACTTCACGCTCGTGTTGCCCTCTCACAAGACCACCGTCTTCGTCGGCTCGTCCGGCTCGGGCAAGACCACCCTGCTGCGCATGATCAATCGCATGGTCGACCCGACCGGGGGCCGCATTCTCATCGATGGCGAGGACATCGCCCGACTCGACCCCGTGCGGCTGCGACGCCGGATCGGCTACGTGCTGCAGGCAGCGGGCCTCCTTCCGCATCGCACGGTCGTCGACAACATCGCGACGGTGCCGCGCCTCAACGGGGTGCCCAGGGCGCAGGCCCGAGCTGCTGCACGCGAACTGCTCGGCACCGTCGGCCTCGAGGAGTCGCTCGCGATGAGGTACCCGAACCAGCTCTCCGGGGGGCAGCAGCAGCGCGTTGGAGTCGCGCGTGCTCTCGCCGCCGACCCCAACGTGCTCCTCATGGACGAACCCTTCGGGGCCGTTGACCCAATCGTGCGCGCAGAACTGCAGCAGGAGCTCAACCGGCTGCAGCGCGAACTCGGCAAGACGATCGTGTTCGTGACGCACGATATCGACGAGGCGTTCCTCCTCGCCGATCAGGTCGTGATCTTGAAGACCGGGGGAGTCGTCGCGCAGGTGGGAACGCCCGGCCAGATTCTCTCGGAGCCGGCGGAGGACTTCGTGGCGAGCTTCATCGGTGCCGACGCCGGCAAGCGGCAGCTCTACCTCCAGCACCGCCAGGGCGACGGCGACGTGACTCTCGTCGTCGACGGCGACGGGCGACCGACAGGAGTGCTCGCCGGTTCGCCGGCAGCCCCGGGAGCGGATCCCCGATGAGCTGGACGCTCGACAACCTCGACCTGGTTGCCGAGCTCACCCTCAGCCACATTCGCTTGAGCGTCGTGCCCATCGTGCTGTCGTTCGTGATCGCCGTGCCGCTCGGGTGGGTCGCCAACCGCAACCCCACGCTGCGGGCCGTCACCATCAGCGCGGGCAGCCTGCTCTACACGATCCCGTCCCTGCCGCTCTTCGTGATCCTGCCCTACATTCTCGGAACCCGTGTTCTCAGTGAAGTGAACGTCCTGGTCGCACTCACCATCTACGGCGTGGCGGTCATGGTGCGATCCGCAGCGGACGCTCTGGCCTCGGTCGACAAGGACACGCGGCAAGCAGCGACCGCGGTCGGCTACTCGTCGTGGACACGGTTCTGGCGGGTCGAGCTTCCCCTCGCCGGCCCCGTGCTGCTCGCGGGTCTGCGCGTCGTGTCGGTGAGCACGATCGCCCTCGTCTCGGTCGGCGCGATCATCGGCTCGCGCAACCTCGGGTACCTGTTCCTCAACGGTCGGCAGCGCAACAACCTCGAGGAGATCCTGATCGGCATCGTGGCGAGCATCCTCATCGCTCTGCTGTTCGACGTCATCCTGGTCGCGCTCGGGCGCGTGCTCATGCCGTGGCAGACGACGGCGCCCCTGCGCTTGCTCGCCCGGCAGCCTTCGCCGCCCCGCCAGAGGGGAGGTGCGTCGTGGAGTTCTTCCTCAGCGCGCTGATCTGGCTCGTCAACCCGGAGAACTACGTTCCCGGTTCGCAGAGCCCGCTCCCCATCAGTGATCGGCTCATCGAGCACGTGCTCTACACCGCGATCTGCGTGCTCATCTCCGCGGTCATCGCCCTGCCGCTCGGGTTCTACATCGGGCACACGGGGCGCGGGCGGCAGTTCGTGATCTCGCTCACCGGCGGCGCTCGAGCCATGCCGACGCTCGGCCTCCTCATGGCGCTGTCGGTGTTCTTCGGGTATTTCCTCTCGTTCACCGTGACCGGGTTCGCCGCGGCGTTCACGGCGCTCACGATCCTCGCGATCCCCTCGACGCTCGCGGGCGCGTACGCGGGTATCGAGTCGGTCGACCGCACGACCGTCGACGCCGCTCGGGCGAGCGGCATGAGCGAGATGCAGATTCTCGCCAAGGTGGAGATTCCCTTGGCGATGCCGCTCATCATCGGGGGCATCCGCGCGTCCGTCCTGCAGGTCATCGCGACCGCCGTGGTGGCCTCGTACATCGGGCTCGGCGGGATCGGCCGCATCATCTCCAGCGGCATCGGGTTCAACGACAACGACCGCATCCTGGGTGGAGCGCTCCTCGTCACGATTCTGGCGCTCGTGGTCGACGGAATGCTCGCCCTCGTGCAGCGCTTCGTCAGCCCGCGCGCACTGCGCACCCCGATCTTCACGCCCCGCGCAGTGCGCCGGGAAACCTCAGACACCCGCGCGGCGTCAGCCGGACGACGCGCGGTGGCAGAAGCCTCTGCCGACGAAGGGAAATAACGCATGTTCACAGCACAGAACAAGGCACGATTCGCCGTCAGTGCGGTCGCGGTCGGAGCGCTCGTCGCTCTGGCAGGGTGCGCGACCACTGATCCGACGGGCCCGTCGGAGCCGGCCGAGGGCACCGGTGAGACCATCGTCATCGGGTCGTTCGCCTTCCCCGAGAGCGAGATCCTCGCGGAGATGTACGCGATCGCTCTCGAGGAAGCAGGGTTCGACGTCGAGACGGCGCTGAATCTCGGGCCGCGACAGGCGACGATTCCCGCGCTCGAGGACGGATCGATCGACCTCATGCCCGAGTACAACGGCAATCTCCTGTTCTTCTACGACACCGAGAACGAGGCTCGATCGACGGAAGAGGTTGATGCGGCGCTCGCCGAGATCGTGCCCGACGGCTTCCAGGTGCTCGACTCGTCTCCCGCTCAAGACAAGGACGCCTACGTGGTCACGCGCGCCAAGGCCGACGAGTTCGGCCTGGTAGAGATCGGCGACCTGAGCGCACTCGAACCGTTCGCTCTCGGAGCCAATCCGCAGTTCGGCGAGCTCGGGTACGGCATTCCGGGGCTCGCCTCGGTGTACGGCGTGACCGACGTCGAGTTCGTCCCGATCGAGGACTTCGGCGGACCGGACACGGTGCGTGCGCTCGTCGACGACGCCGTGCAGGTCGCCGACATCTACACGACGTCGCCCGCGATCACGGCCGAGGATCTCGTGGTACTGGAGGATCCCCTCAACCTCATCGCCGCGCAGAACGTGCTCCCGTTGCTCAACTCGGCCGTGTACAGCGACGAGCTCGCGGCCGTGCTCAATGAGATCTCCGCAGCCCTCTCGACGGAGGACCTCATCGCCCTCCGTGATCGGGTCGAAGGCGACGAGAACGTGCAGGCCTCGGTCGCCGCGCGCGACTGGCTCGAGGAAAAGGGTCTGATCTAGCCTCCTTCCACGCTCGATCTGCCGCGTATACCGGGAAGCCCCACGTCACGGTGGCTTCCCGGTATGCGTTTCCTCACGCCAAGGGAGCCCGACAGTTGTAGTCTGAGGCGACAACTTCACACTCGGCCGCAACGTCGGGCGGGAGAGCGCGAGCCACAGCAGCACGGCCGCGCACCGAAGGAGCAAGCCTCCCCGCCAATCTCTCAGGTCATCCGTACCGCTCGACCAGGCCACTCTGAAAAGCAGGAGCGCGCTCGCGCCTCCTCGCCCACGGTGAAAGCGCCGCCCGTGCATCTCGGGCGCGTGAAACTCTCAGGCTCATGACAGAGGGGGAGTTCCACCGACCCGACGTGTCAGGAGAACTCCGTGTCAGACACCACCCCTCTCGCACCGATGCAGAGATCACCGCTGCACGACGAGCATCTCGCCCTGGGGGCGTCCTTCACGGGCTTCGCGGGCTGGCAGATGCCCGTGCGCTACAGCAGCGACCTCGCCGAGCACGCCGCCGTGCGCACCGCCGCGGGGCTCTTCGACCTCTCGCACATGGCTGAGATCTCCGTCACGGGAGCTGATGCGGGCGCCTTCCTCGACGTCGCGCTCGCGGGGCGGCTGTCGACACTGCCCCTGCTCAAGGCGAAGTACTCGCTCTTGCTCGACGAGAGCGGTGGCATCATCGACGACCTCATCGTCTACGCGAGCGCCGATGCCGAGTACCTCGTGGTGGCCAACGCGAGCAACCGCCATGCCGTCGAGGAGGCACTTCTCGACCGGCAGGCCGACTTCGAGGTGCAGCTCGCCGATCTGACCGAGCAGCTCTCGCTCATCGCCGTGCAGGGCCCGGCGGCGCGCGCGATCCTCGAGCAGACGGAGGGGCTCGAGATCAGCGACGAGCTCTCACGTGGCCGCACACTCGACAGCCTCGGCTACTACGCCGCGATGGGTATGACGTGGGCCGGCGGCGCCGTCTTCATCGCGCGCACGGGCTACACGGGCGAGGACGGCTTCGAGCTGTACCTCGACAACGCCGACGCACCCTCCCTGTGGCGGGCCATCCTCGCCGCGGGCGAGCCGAACGGCCTCGTGCCCTGCGGGCTCGCCGCGCGCGACACCCTGCGCCTCGAGGCGGGCATGCCGCTCTACGGTCACGAGTTGAGCCGCGACATCCTGCCCGTGCAGGCGGGCCTCGGCCGCGTCGTCGCCGTCGACAAGCCGCGCTTCGTCGGCAAGTCGGCGGTCGAGGCCGGCCCCGCCGCCGACGCGCGCGTGCTCGTAGGCCTGCGCACCGAGGGCCGTCGCGCCCCGCGCGCCGACTACCCGGTGCTGGCGGGCGACACCGAGGTGGGCGTCGTCACGAGCGGCGCGCTGTCGCCCACGCTGGGGTACCCGATCGCGATGGCCTTCGTGCACCCCGATCACCAGACGCCGGGCACCGTGCTCGACGTCGACGTGCGCGGCACCCGCGTGCCCGCGACCGTCGTTGCCCTTCCCTTCTATCGAAAAGAGGCGTGAGCCATGAGCGTTCCCGACGAGCTGCAGTACACCGCCGAGCACGAGTGGGTGCGCCTCGACGGCGACATCGCGACGGTCGGCATCACGCAGTATGCCGCCGACGCGCTCGGCGACGTCGTCTATGTCGAGCTGCCGGCTGTCGGTGCGGCGCTCACCTCGGGCGCGATCGTCGGCGAGGTCGAGTCGACCAAGTCGGTCGGCGAGCTCTACGCGCCGCTCGACGGCGAGGTCGTCGAGGCGAATCAGGGTGTGGTCGACGCGCCAGAGTCGATCAACTCCGATCCCTATGGCGAGGGCTGGCTCGTGAAGCTGCGCGTGAGCGAGCCGCCGACCCTCCTGACCGCCGACGAGTACCGCACACTCATCAGTGCCTGACCGGCGCACCGCATCAGCCCTTTACGCACTCGACCCCTGGGAGCCTCGACACCTGTGAGCCACGCCTTCGCCGACCGTCACATCGGCCTCGACACCGACGCCCGCCAGCTCATGCTCGACGCCCTCGGGTACCCCGACCTCGCATCGATGATGGATGCGGCCGTACCCACCGCCATCCGCCAGTCGAGCCCGCTGCGCACGTTGCCCGAACCGGCGTCGGAGGCCGAGGTGCTCGCCGAGTTGCGCGCGATCGCCGACCACAACACCGTGCGGCGCTCGCTCATCGGGCAGGGCTACTACGGCACGTTCACCCCCGCGGTGATTCAGCGCAACGTCTTCGAGAACCCCAGTTGGTACACGGCCTATACGCCGTACCAGCCCGAGATCTCGCAGGGGCGCCTCGAGGCACTGCTGAACTTCCAGACCATGGTCGCCGACCTCACGAGGCTGCACACCGCGAATGCGTCGATGCTCGACGAGGCCACGGCCGTCGTTGAGGGCATGCTCCTCGCCCGCCGGGCGTCGAAGAGCGCGTCGAATCTCTTCCTGGTCGATAGCGACCTCTTCGCGCAGACGCGCGCCGTTCTCGACGGGCGCGCGGAAGCGCTCGGGCTCGACCTCGAGTACCTGCCGCTCGCCGAGACCGACCCGGCCGACCTGCCGGAGGCCTTCGGCGTCTTCGTGCAGTACCCGGCCGCATCCGGTCGCGTGTGGGATCCCTCCGCGGTCATCGCCCGCGTGAAGGAGCACGGCGGCCTCGCGGTCGTGGCCGCCGACCTCCTCGCGCTGACGCTTCTGACCCCACCCGGCGAGCACGGCGCCGACGTCGCTGTCGGCACGACGCAGCGCTTCGGCGTGCCGATGGGATTCGGCGGCCCTCACGCGGGCTACCTCGCCGTGCGCGAGGGGCTCGAGCGGCAGCTGCCCGGCCGACTCGTGGGCGTCTCGAAGGACGCCGACGGCAAGCCCGCCTACCGGCTCACGCTCCAGACGCGTGAGCAGCACATCCGCCGCGACAAGGCGACGAGCAATATCTGCACGGCGCAAGTACTGCTCGCCGTCATGGCATCGATGTACGGCGTCTACCACGGGCCCGACGGGCTGCGCCGGATCGCCGAGCGCGTGCACGATCAGGCGTCCACGCTCGCGGCGCTCCTGCGCGGGGCCGACTACGCGGTGGCGCACGAGGCCTTCTTCGACACCCTCGAGATCAGCGCCCCCGGGCGAGCCCGCGAGCTCGTGGCGGCAGCGCGCGAGCGCGACCTGCTGCTGTGGCAGGTCGATGACGACACCATCCGGTTGAGCGTCGATGAGACGACGGAGGCAGTGCTGCCCGACGTGGTGAGCGTGTTCGGGCTCGAGTCAGACTGGGCGATGGTGTTCGACAGTGCGATCCCCTCGAGCCTGCGCCGGGCATCCGCGTACATGGAGCACCCGGTGTTCCACGCCCACCGCAGCGAGACCGCCATGATGCGCTACCTCAAGCGCCTCGCCGACCGCGACTACGCGCTCGACCGCGGCATGATCCCGCTGGGGTCGTGCACCATGAAGCTCAACGCCGCGACCGAGATGGCCGCCGTGAGCTGGCCCGAGTTCAACGGCCTGCACCCCTTCGCGCCGCTCGACGACGTGCAGGGCTCGCTCGTCATGATCGGCATGCTCGAAGATTGGCTCGCCGAACTCACCGGCTACGACGCCGTCTCACTGCAGCCCAACGCCGGCAGCCAAGGCGAGCTCGCCGGTCTGCTCGCCATCCGCGGCTACCACCGGTCGCGAGGCGACGATCACCGCACGGTCTGTCTGATCCCGTCGAGCGCGCACGGCACGAACGCGGCCTCGGCCGTCCTCGCCGGGATGCGCGTCGTCGTCGTCGCCACGACCGGCAGCGGCGACGTCGATCTCGACGACCTGCGCGCCAAGCTCGCCGAGCACGGCGATGAGCTCGCCGCGCTCATGATCACCTACCCCTCGACGCACGGTGTGTACGAGCACGACGTCAAGGACGTCACGGCCGCCGTCCACGAGGCAGGCGGCCAGGTCTACATCGACGGCGCGAACCTCAACGCCCTGCTCGGCTACGCGCGCTTCGGCGACCTCGGCGGCGACGTCAGCCATCTCAACCTTCACAAGACCTTCTGCATCCCCCACGGCGGTGGAGGCCCCGGAGTGGGGCCCGTCGCCGCCAAGGCGCACCTGGCCGCGTTCCTCCCCGGCCACCCGCTGGCCCAGATGGAGGCGCACCCGCCCTTCGACATGCGCACCGGCTCCGTCGGTACTGTCGTGCACCGCGGGGCGCCCGTCTCGGCCGCGCCCTACGGCAGCGCGAGCATCCTGCCGATCTCCTGGGCCTACGCCCGCCTCATGGGCGCTGAGGGCCTCACGGAGGCCACGGCGACCGCCGTCCTCGCCGCGAACTACATCGCCCTGCGCCTGCGCGAGCACTATCCCGTGCTCTACGCCGGCGAGAACGGTCTCGTCGCCCACGAGTGCATCCTCGACCTGCGGCCGCTGCGCGAAACCACAGGTGTGACCGTCGACGACGTCGCCAAGCGCCTCATCGACTACGGGTTCCATGCGCCCACCATGTCGTTCCCCGTCGCCGGCACTCTCATGGTCGAGCCGACCGAGTCGGAGGATCTCGCCGAGCTTGAGCGGTTCATCCAGGCGATGATCGCCATCAGGCACGAAGCCGACGCGGTCGCCGCGGGGGAGTGGCCCGCCAGCGACAACCCGCTCGTGAACGCGCCGCACACCGCCGAGAGCGTCATCGTCGGCGAGTGGGAGCACCCCTACTCGCGCGAGCTCGCCAGCTACCCGGCCACGCTCGCCGGCTCCACCGTCGACGGCGGGTTCGGCGCGACGCGCGCCGACAAGTACTGGCCGCCCGTGCGCCGCGTCGACCAGGCCTACGGCGACCGCAACGTCGTCTGCTCCTGCCCGCCGGTGGAAAGTTTCGCCTGACGGCGCAACTCTCCACCGGCGTCCCCGCTGTGCTTGTTGGGCGCGCCTTCGGCGCGACATGAGGCATTCGCCTGACGACGAGTGCGTCGACTGGTGGGCCAGCGAGGATCGTGCGTGGCGCCTGCAGTGAGATTGGGAGGGTTCACCTACCCGTGGAGTGCTGTCGTGCGGCAAGGGAGTGCACGATCGGCGCGGTGCGGAGATACAGCTCTCGATAGAGCTCGAACAGCCCGGAATAGGTTGACGCGTTGTCCGGGTTGGCCTCGATCGTGCGTTCGATGGGATTCCAGCGCGTGATCTCGGGGCTCGACACGGCAGTCGCCGCAAGATACGCCGCCCCGAAACTTGCACCGACCGTGGTGCGCGGTACTTGTTGGTCGACCCCCGTCACGTCGGAGACGATGTGCATCCATACGTCGCTCTGTGCGCCGCCACCCACCGCGGTGACTCTGTCAATAGCTCCCCCCGCGTCCCGTATCGCCTCGACATTGTGACGAACCCCGAGGGCCGTCGCTTCCAGGGCCGATCGGTACAGGTCGCCGCGGCTGTGCTCGATCGTGAGCCCGGCGATGACCCCGCGGGCGTGGGGGTCCGGAATGGGCGTGCGCTCGCCAGCGAAATAGGGCAGCATCAGGAGGCCGCGGGCGCCCGGCGGCGACTCTGAGGCCCTCGCCAGCAGTTCGGAGTAGTCAGGAGAGCCGAAGAGATCGCGCAGCCATGCCGTGATCGCGCCAGAAGTCGCCATGCCGCCAGCAAGATTGTGCGACCCCTCGAACGCACCTACTGTCCCCCAGAGTCCGGGCATCCGGAGAGGGCGGACGATGGTGTTGATCAGGAACATCGTGGTGCCATACATCAGCATGAGGCCGCCGGGCTCGTGCGCACCCACGCTGATGGCCTCCGCCCACGCATCAATCGTGCCAGCGACGACGGGAGTGCCTTCCCGAAGACCGGCCGAGTTTGCCGCCGCGCTCTGGACAGTACCGATGATGCTGTCCGCCCACACCAGTCTGGGCAATTCGATGGCACCGACAATGGGGTCTGCCCAGGGCCGGTACCACTCCAAGCTCTCGCGGTCATACAGCGGTGTGCACTGGCTCGCGGAATGATGATCGAGAATGTACTCGCCCGTGAGGTGGAAGGCGAGCCACGAAGACGGCATGAAGAACTTGCGGGCCCGGATGAAGACTTCAGGCTCGTTGTCCCTGATCCATGCGATCTTCGGCCCCGCTGACTGTGTTGACAATGCCGAACCGCACCGCTCCATGATTTTGGCGGCCGTCAACTGGCGTTCAAGTTCCGCTATCTCAGCGGTCGCCCGCGTATCAACCCCGTACAAGATCGCGGGGCGGAGTGCAACGCCGGTCGCGTCCGCCACGCTCACGCACGGGCCCATTCCGCTTACGGCGACCGCGACGATGTCGTGACCTCCGGACAGCTCGCGGGAGATCGAGCAAAATTCGTCCCACCACGAGTTCGGGTCGGCCTCGACCCATCCTGGGCGCGGGCGCGACACCGAGTGCTCCCGCACCGCGATTGCGATGATCCTCCCGTCGAGATCAACGAGAGTGCCCTTGCTACTCGATGTGCCGATGTCGACACCCAGCACCGCCTCCATCAGACCGTTGTCACGTCACCGACGAGTTGCACAGTGAGGCCGAGAGCGGCGAACATCGACGCCTTGGCAGTGAGGGCCTTGTCAGCGGTGGCGGCATCGGGGGCGTAAGCGACCTGAGCATGGTTTGCCTTGTGATGCGCCATGAGTTGATCTCGGCTGACGCCGTGAAGCGACGCGTGCATGATCGGCCACTCTGGGTTCGTCGCTGCCCGCCGCTTTTCCGTCTCTTCGACGGGAAGGTCGAGTGCGGACCCTCGACCGATGTCGACGTGGAGAGTGCCGTTGCGAAGGTAGACGCGCGACCAGACGATCTCCCCGCCTTTGGAGACTCCTCGGATGGTCGAGCCGCCCAAAGGAAAGTACATGGGGTTCTGACGCCAGCCTTCGGCATCGCGATATCCCGCTGCGAGGTGAGACGGTGGGATCGACCCGGAGATCTCGAATACCCAGACGAACCTGCCGTCAAACTCCTCGCCCCAGCGCACATCGTGCAGGGTGGTAGCCGGATCCAGACCCATAGCCGACCACACACGATGCGTGATGAGGGCATCGATTCCCGCCCCCTCGTCCGCCTCGTTGGCAAGAGGGAACGCCTCGTTCTCCCAGAGGATTCGCTTCCCGTCGCGGCTCGTCACCGGCGGTCGCTCGACGTTGTTGATGAGTCCCTCAGCGAGGTCGGACGCTGGGCAAAGGTCCTTGAGGCCCTGCTGATACTGAATTCCCACCGCGTCGAGGCCGTAGTCGTCGGCAATGCGGAGCACGGCGATGTACATGCGGGCTTGCATGAGAACCTGGTGCTCGGTGAGTTCAGTGGCCTCGTCGCGCCCGAATCGAAAGGTCATGCCTCTCAATACGAGCCATTCCACGACGGCTTTCGCCTCGCTCGCCGTGACCGTCTGCATCTCCGCCCAGAGTGCCGATTGAGACAGCCGCTCTTTGTAGATACCGATGGCGTTGGTCAATTCGTCGTCGATGATCGCGTTGTACATCCCCATGCAGCCCTCGTCGAAAACGCCGAGTATGGCCTTATCGTCGAGGAGTTCTTGGGCGAGTTGACGGCCCAACTCTGCCTCGTCCGAGTCCGGCAGCGTCCCCAAGGGCTTGAGATGAGAGTCGTCGTGTTCGATCTCTCCCGTGGTGACCCACTGTCGGAGCCCCTCGAGGAACCAATCGTCAGTGAAGTCCACGCTCCAGATGGTCGAATAGGCGACGCCCATTTTGGTGAGCCCAGCGTTCAGTCCCAGCAGCCCGACCAGGCCCGGTGCGCTGCCTTCGAAGTTCGCCACGGTGAGAATCGGCCCATCGTGCGACCGCAGGCCGGCAAGAACGTGATGGCTGTACTGCCACACCGACTCGGCGACGATCAGTGGCGCCTCGCGAGGTATGTGCTTGAAGATCTCCATTCCCATTCGCTGGCTGGAGATGAAGCCGTGACCGGTCTGCGGGTCGACCGGGTGAGCACGATGGACTCGCCATCCGAGCCCATGAAACGCTTGAGCGAGCGCTGATTCCATTCGCTCCTGCGCGGGCCACCCCGCGACATTGGGGGCCAGCCTCAGGTCTCCGCTGGAGAGAAGCCACGCGGTGTCTGCTTCGCTAGAAACCCTCGATCTCGGAGCAGGAAAGCGGTAACTCATCGGCAGGACTCCCTCGTATCTGCGGGGCGTGGTCACCCGCGAGTCATCATGACAGCAATCGATTACTCAGTCAACGGGACTGCCACCTCGCCCTATGCTGACCAACGTGACCACCATTAGCGACGTCGCTCGAGCCGCGGGGGTCTCCACGGCAACCGTTTCTCGAGCGCTGAATCGTCACGCGACAGTCGACCCCGCTCTGGCCGCGCGCGTTCTCGAAGCTGCCGAGACGCTCGGCTACCGCCCTAACGCTCTAGCGCGCAGCCTGCGCCAGAAGAAGACGAGCGTCTGGGCTCTCATCATTTCCGACATCGGCAATCCGTTCTTCACGGCGATCGCCCGGGGTGTGGAGGATGTTGCGCAGCAGAATGGTTTCTCCGTCATCCTCTGCAACGCGGACGAAGATGCGGGGAAAGAGTCGCAATATCTCGGGGTGGCCCAGCAGGAGCAAGTCGCGGGGGTCATTCTCTCCCCGCACAGTTCGACCACCGACACGAGCTCCCTCGTCGGCGCGTCGATTCCGCTGGTGGCCATCGACCGAAAGCTGGACCAACCCGTCGACACCGTGCTCGTCAATTCTCGTGAGGGGGCACGCGCGGCGACGTCGCACTTGCTCGACGAGGGGTGGACGCGCCCCGCCTGCATCACGGGCCCGCTGGACGCCGATACCGCTGTCCAGCGGCAACAGGGCTACGACGACGCGCTGGCGGCCCGAGGATTGTCTGCTCAGTCGATGGTGCGCCGCGACGTTTTTCGGCAAGAAGCGGGACGTGCGGCTGCGGCCTCGCTACTGGACGCCCCCGTCGCCCCTGATGCTTTCTTTGTTGCCAATTCCAATCTCGCACTCGGTGCCCTGGCGGAGTGCGCCGCGCGAGGAATTCGCATCGGTACCGATGTGGGGTTGATTGCGTTCGATGATGCTCCGTGGGCTCAATTCATCGACCCTCCTATCTCGGTGGTCGCTCAGCCTGCCTATGAGATAGGGGCGAAAGCCGCTCGGTTGCTCGTCGAGCGCATTGCGGGCCGGCGCACCGTAGCGCCTGAAGACACGGTCCTGCCCACCGAGCTGATTCTGCGCGCGAGCTCGCGCCGAGGGGTGCGCTCGACTCAGTGAGCCCTTGACACGACGCGGACCGTGACCTAGATTTCCCAGTGAGTAATCGATTGCTGACACCCGGGCGCTCGACACAGCTCCGGCAGAGGCACGGCTGCCTCGTCGATCAATGCACCAGTCATCACAAGGGAGTGAATGCAATGAAGAAGCGATATTCCATAGCGGCACCCATCGCCCTCGCTGGGCTCGTCTTGAGCGGATGTTCCGCGAGCGTCGAGCCGAGTACAGAAACCGGGGCAGCGGGTGCGGGCTGCGACACCGTCGATGCGAGCATCCAAGCGATCCTTGATGGCGAGGCTTTGAGCGAGGGGGTCAACGGGGAGACCCCCGTGGCGGCGTCCACCATCCCTGATCTGACCGACGAGCAGGTCGCGGAGATTCGCGCTCTGGACGCGACGGCAGCGCTGGTCATCCAGCTCGGTGGAAACGACTGGTCGAACGCCCAGATCGCCGGAGTCACGGAAGAACTCGACCGGCTCGGCATCGAGCTCGTTGCGACGACAGACGCGCAGGGGGATGCCGTCAAGCAGGTCGACGACATCGAGACGGTTCTCGCACTGGAACCCGACCTGGTACTCGCGATTCCGCTCGACCCTGTAGCGACCGCGCCCTCGTTCCGCCAGGTCGGCGAACAGGGTGCGAAGCTCGTGTTCATCGATAATCCTGCCGTAGGCCTAGAGCCCGGCGTGGACTACGTCTCCTACGTGTCGGCCGACAACTATGCAAACGGAGCGATCGGAGCCCACCTTGCAGCGCGCGGTATCGATTGTGTCGGAGAAGTCGGCAGCATCCGCTACACCGACGAGCAGAACATCGCGGTGTATCAGCGATACCAAGGATTCGTGGAGACGATCGCGGCCAACTACCCCGACATCGAGGTAGTAGCCGATCGCGACATCGGGGCGCCGGACTTCGCGGGCAACGCAGAGAGAACGGCCTCCGCCATGCTGACCCAGTACCCGGATCTCAAGGCTATTTGGGGCTTCTTCGACATTCCTGCCGAGGGAATCATTCAAGCAGCGAAGGCGGCTGGGAGATCGGATCTCGTGGTGACGACAGCTGACCTGGGGCTGAACATCGGCGTTGCCATCGCCAGTGGTGAACTTGCGTACGGCACCGGATCACAGCGCCCGTTTGACCAGGGTGTCATGGAAGCTCGGCTCGGGGCCGGAGCCCTGATCGGGCTCGACGCGCCTCCGTACGTCGTCCTTCCCGCCCTCGCCGTCGATCAAGACAACGTACTCGAGGCGTGGACCGAGGTGTACCGGGTGGAACCGCCACAGGAACTTGTGGACGCCGCCCAGTAAATGAGACCGGGGGCCGGGGATGCCTGGTCCCCGGCCCCCTGGTGATCCCAGCAGAACGGAGAGTCGATGTCGCACGCTAAGTCCAACGATCACCACATCGTGACGCTGACCGGAATTGGCAAGACCTTTGGCGGAGTGCGTGTTCTCGGCGGGGTGGACTTCAGCGTCGGGCCCGGCCAGGTTCACGGGCTCGTGGGTGAGAACGGCGCCGGAAAGAGCACACTCATGAAGATCCTGAGCGGTGTGTACCCGGTCGAGGAGGGGACGCTACTCATGGACGGCGAGAGCCGCAGTTTCTCGTCTCCTGAAGACGCTCAGCGCCGAGGCATCGGGATGGTCTTCCAAGAGTTCAGTTTGGTTCCGACTCTGAGCGTGGCTGAGAACGTCATGCTCCATCAGGAGCCTCGCACCGTTCTCGGGTTGATCGACGAGCGCGCTACCGTTTCCGCAGCGCAGGCCCTCTTCGCTGAAATGGACGTCGATATCGACGTGCGCAAGCGGATGAGCGACTTCGGTCCCGCTCAATGGCAGCTCACCGAGATTGCCAAGTCTCTTGCTCGGGAGGTGCGATTGCTGATCTTGGACGAGCCCACGTCGTCCCTCACCCGCTCAGAGTCGGTCATTCTCTTCGATCTGATCTCTCGACTCACGGCACGCGGTATTGGCATCGTCTACATATCCCACCGGATGGAAGAGATCCTGCAGGTCTGCGACCACGTCACTGTTCTCCGGGACGGCCAACTGGTGCTGAGCTCTCCCGCGGCGGAATTGACCGTCCAGGACATCGTCGTGGCGGTCGTTGGACGCGCAAGCGAGGATCATTTCGAATGGCGCCCGCGAGCGCGGCCGGTCGGCCCGGTGCTCCTCCAGATAGAGAACGTTTCGACAGCCGCTCTCACCGAGGTGACCGTCAGCGTCAGAGAATCAGAAGTGGTGGGGCTTGTCGGTCTCGTCGGTAGTGGACGCAGCGAACTACTACGCGCGGTGTTCGGCGTCGACCGCAAAGATTCAGGCACCGTGTCGATCTCTGGTGAGATGGTGGCGATCAACAACCCCCGCGATGCCGTCCGTGCCGGAATTGCCCTCATACCCGAGGACCGTCGTGTCGAGGGACTCGTCCTGCAGCACTCCGTCACCAGCAACATCATCCTCACTCTCTATGGGGCGCTGACGCGGTGGATTTTCGTGCGCAACTCCGCAGCGCGCGCGACCGTGGCGAAGCTCGCGAAGAGCGTGGGAATTCGTGCGCCCTCCTTCGAGGTTCCGATGTTCCAGCTTTCCGGGGGAAACCAGCAGAAGGCTGTCATCGCCAAGTGGCTCGGCACGCATCCGCGCGTCTTGCTCATGGATGAACCGACGGCAGGAATCGACATCGGCGCCAAAGGCGAGGTCGTCGAGGTCGTGCGTTCGCTTGCTGAGCAGGGCAATGCGATCCTCATCGTCTCGTCCGATCTTCCGGAACTTCTCGCGGTGAGCGATCGCGTGCTCATCATGCGCGCCGGTCGTATCGAGGAATCACATGAGAGGTCGGCGCTTGTCGACGATGCCCATCTACAAAGACTCATTCAAGGAGCTGGCCACGCATGACTTCCCCGGCAATCATCAAGGACCCTGATCCACGCGCTCGGCCCTCATGGGGCTTCGACTGGCGCGAGAACATCGTGTACATCGGGTTCGTCTTTGTACTCGTCGTCTTCGGATTCACACTTTTCGACCAGGGCTTCTTGAACCCGAACAATCTCCTGAACATCCTTCGACAGACATCGATCATTGCTGTGATGGCGGTGGGCATGACCTTCGTCATTTCGGCCGCCGAGATCGACCTATCGGTGGGGGCCGTTGCAGGACTGGCATCGGTGACCACCGCCTACACGGTTGCGCAGTGGGGCCTTTTCCCGGGAATCTTGGTGGGTCTGCTGACTGGACTCGTTGTGGGAGCCCTCAACGCGACCTTCGTGACCGTGCTCGGCATACCTTCGTTTCTGGCGACGCTAGGCATGCTCGGCGTCGCGACGGGCGCGGCGCAGTGGTTCAGTGCGAATCAACCGCTCCCGATCCGCGACGACGTGTACTTGGCGATGTTCGGATCGGGCAATCTCGGTTTTCTCCCGGTTCTCGCGATCTGGATGATCGTTTTCGGCCTGATCGGCCACGTGGTCTTGAGAAAGACGCCGTTCGGTCGATACGTGCTGGCGACCGGCGGGAATTCTGTTGCAGCGCGGTTCAGCGGTCTGAACCCGCGTCGCATCAAAGCGTCGGTGCTGATCTTGTGCTCCGTCGTCGCCGCCTTCGCCGGGATGCTGTATGCCGGGCGTCTGGAATCGGGCCGCTACCAGTGGGGAACGGGCGACGAACTGAGTGTCATCGCCGCTGTGGTGCTGGGTGGCACGAGCCTGTTCGGAGGCAAAGGATCGGTCGTCGGTGCCGTCTTCGGAGCGTTGCTCATCGGCGTCGTCAACAATGGGATCGTCTTGATGGGGCTCGACTTCAGTCAGCAAACGATCGTGAGGGGAGCGATCATCATCCTTGCCGTTGCCCTCGCCCGCAGAACTCCAGTGAAGTAGTGCTCGGCAACATTCGTCGAACGACGATGAACGCGCCCATGCGCGATGGTTGCGCTCTGGCGACCGACGTGTGGCGCGGTGAAGTCGATGCGGCACGACCGGTGATTCTCGTGCGAACGCCCTACGGCAGACGGCAATCGCTCTGGCCAGCGCACATCGACCTTGACCTCTCGCTGGCGCGGGGCTACACCGTTGTCAGTCAAGACGTCCGCGGGCGGGGCGACTCCCAAGGCCGCTGGGATCCGTTCGTCCATGAGCAGGACGACGGCTTTGACACTGTGCAATGGATTGCTCAGCAATCATGGTGCAACGGGCGAGTGGTGATGACCGGCATGTCCTATCAGGGTCAGACGCAGTGGGCTGCCGCCGCTGCTCGGCCACCGGCGCTTGCCGCCATCGCTCCCGTCATGTCAAGCAGAACTTGGGGCGAAGGAGCGCTGTTCACGAACGGCGTGCGTGAGGTCGGCATGATGGGGACGTGGATCGCGGCCAACTTGGCCGCACCAGAGCAGCGATGGATGAACGACTTGCCTCGTTCTTTCACCGACCGCGAGGGCCTGGCGAGCATCGCGCCGTATAGCGCCGAGTGGTTTCGGCAGGATGCCGCGTCTGACTACTGGGCGGGCGACCGCGCAGTGCTCATCGACCCTGCGGTGCCGTGCATGATCATCGGGGGGTGGTACGACATCTTGTTGCGCGGCACCCTCCGCAGCTGGGATATGTCCACGAATCCGGCGGACAGACTGATCATCGGGCCCTGGGGCCACGTGGCTTGTCCGTCTCATTTGATCGGAGATCGTGATCTCGGCTATGCGGGCTCCGTGTCGGCGCTGGGTCTCCACGACCGCATGGTGGACTTCTTCGACGATGTGCTCGAGGGGGTGACCCCTCGGGGGCCGCGTGCCCTGGTGTACGAGCTCGAGGCGCGTCGATGGCTAGCACACGAGGGCTGGCCGCCGCCGTCTGAGCTTCGAGAATGTGACCTCGAACCAACGACTTTCTCAGTCGGCCTCGATCTTCCGAGGTTCTCGGGCGGGAGGGGTCTACTGATTGACATGCCGCTCTTCGGGCACGGGCCCACTGACGAGGCGGCCACGGCGGAGCGCGACGACGTCGCCGTTCTGAGGGTGCAGGCTACTGTTTCGGTCTCGGCCTCGTTCGCTGGCCCGGTTCGTGCGACTCTCCACGTCGACCCGAGCGAGCGTCGTCGGCAGTGGGTCGGCGTGTTGTGCGCGGCACGTCCCGATGGACGCCTCGATGCTCTTGCGGACGCGGTCGCGAATCAAGACGCTCGCGCCGAATGGGTGACTCTCGACCTTGGAGATCTCGCGATCAGGGTGGAACCCGACGTTGACCTCGTGCTGCTCGTGAGCGGTGGTTGGTTTCCCCGTTGGGAGCCCTTGATCGTGCCGGGACAGCGGGTGATCCGAGAGGGATCACGGCTCACGCTGTCGATGCTCAGCAGCGAGGAATAACGCTCGCGATCTACTCCGCGGCGGGGATGCCGAAGAGCTCAGGGAACGCCGCGGCGGTCGCCGGGTAGCCGACGAACACGGCCGCGTTGATCGCCGTGTGGGCGACGATAAGGGGCGCCACGCGGCCGGTGCGCGTGTACAACCATCCGAAGAGGATGCCCATGGCCACGTTGCCCACGAACGCACCGAAGCCCTGGTATAGGTGGTAGGTGCCGCGCAGCAGCGCACTCGTGAGGATGATCGCCCAGGGGCTCCAGCGCAGGTCACGCAACCGGGCGAACAGGTAGCCGACCGCGATGAGCTCCTCCACAAGACCCGCGCGCAGTGCGGCGAGCAGCAGCACCGGGACGGTCCACCAGTATTCGTCGAGCGCCGTCGGAACAACGGTTACGGTCAGGCCGAGTTCGCGACCGCCCAGGTAGAGCGCGAGCCCGGGCACGCCGATCAGGAGCGCGAGCCCGATGCCGTCGCGGAGGTCGCGCCACGGTCGAGTCGCATCGAGCCCCAGGCGGTGGAGGTGGGGTCGCGCGGCACTCCACAGCAGCCATGCGACGAGGGCGACGGGTACGAGCCCGAAGGCGATGCTGAGCAGCTGATAGACGAGGTCGAAGATCTCACGGTTGTCGCGCGAAGCGTTGATCGTGGCGGTCTGCTGCGACAGCGGCACCTCACGGGTGAGCCGGTTGGTGATCGCGACGACGGAGTAGACGGCGCTCGCGCCGAGGGAGAGCCCGAGCACGAGGAGGACCTCGATGCGCACGCGAGCACGAGTGAGGGGTGCGTTCTCGAAGGGCGCGGGGCGGGGCTCTTCGGTCATGCGCACACCGTGCGGAGCAGGCGGGGAACCGCCCGGCAGCGAGGGTGCGCGAACGCGCACTTTGTCGGCTTCCCCCAAGAAGGGGTGGACAGATTGGTCTGTTCTTTGGCGTAATCCACCAGGTGATCTCCTTGTCTCGCAGGGGCGGGCCCCGCGTGCAGTGCCGAAATCATCAAGGATGCGCTACCAGGCACACGATTAGTGCGTTCGACGGCACTAATGCGCACGATAACGATGCCGACGAGGATTTTCCGCGCACATCGCTACTGGTGTGTAGCGAATGCCGCGCCGGTTTGGCGCCGATGACTCCGCCTCTCTAGGGTCAGATCCAATACGCGTGCGCGGCCGACCGCAAGTCGGCGCTGCACGTATCCATCTTGCACAGGAGGAAAATTGCGAATCAGCAGAATCGGGGCCTCAGTGGCCACGGTCGCGGCGAGCGCTCTCGTTCTCTCGGCTTGCGCAGCGCCGCAGTCCGAGGTCGTCGAGGGAAGCTCGATCACGGTCGCGTGGAACCAGGCGTTCTACTCGTACAACGAAAACACGTCGTTCGGTAACGCCACGGCGAACGCCAACATCGTGTACATGACCAACTCGAGCTTCAACTACTACAACAACGAGCCGGCGCTCGTTCGTGACGAGTCGTTCGGCACCTACGAGGTCATCTCGGAAGACCCGCTCACGGTCGAGTACACGATCAACGACGACACCGAGTGGTCTGACGGCGTGGCCGTCGACGCCGCCGACATGCTTCTCGCGTGGGTCGCGAACACCGGCCGCCTGAACACCCCCGACTTCGAGCCGGGCGAGTTCACCGACCCCGACACCGGCGAATTCACCGATGACTACCCGACCGACGTCGTCTACTTCGACGGCTCGCTCGGCACCGGACTCGACCTCACCGCCTTCCCCGAGTTCGACGGCAAGACGCTGACGCTCACGTACGACGAGTTCTTCGTCGACTGGGAGCTCGTCTTCGACGTCGGTCTGCCCGCGCACATCGTGGCCGAGAAGGCTCTCGGCATCGAGGACGCCGCTGAGGCCAAGCAGGCGCTCATCGACGCCGTCGTGAACGAGGACACCGAGGCGCTCGCGGCGATCTCGAGCTTCTGGAACTCGGGCTTCAACTTCTCCGAGATGCCCGAAGACACCGACCTCGTCGTCGGCAGTGGCCCGTACCTCATCTCGGACTTCGTGGCGGACCAGTACATCACGATGACCGCGAACGAGAACTACACGGGTGACAACCTTCCCGCCATCGAAGAGGTCACGGTGCGCTTCATCGACGACCCGCTCGCAGCGGTGCAGGCGCTCGCCAACGGTGAGGTCGACATCATCAGCCCCCAGGCCACGGCCGACGTCGCGGACGCGCTCACTGCGCTCGACGGCGTGACCGTGCTCGGTGGTGAAGAGGGTGTCTACGAGCACATCGACCTCACCTTCGCGAACTCGAAGAACGGCACGTTCGACGACCCGCTCCTGCGCGAGGCCTTCCTCAAGACGGTGCCGCGCCAGCAGATCGTCGACACGCTCATCGTGCCGCTGAACTCTGAGGCCACGGTGCGCAACTCGCAGCTGTTCCTCCAGGGTGCTCCCGGCTACGACGAGACCGTCGAGAACAACGGCATGCAGGCCAACTTCGGTGAGGTCGACATCGCGGGCGCGCAGGCGCTCATCGCGGAGGCCGGCGTCACCGACCCGGCAGTGTGCATCCTCTACGCGTCGAACAACCCTCGCCGCGTCAACGAGTTCGCCCTCATCCAGGCTTCGGCCACCGAAGCGGGCTTCGTCGTCGAGGACTGCGGCAGCCCCGAGTGGGGCGGTCTGCTCGGTACGCCGGGCGCCTACGACGCGACCTTCTTCGGGTGGCAGTCGACGAGCCTCGGTGTGACCAACAGCTCGCCGACGTTCCGTTCAGACGGCATCAACAACCTGAACTACTACGCGAACGAGCAGGTTGACGCGCTCCTCGATGAGCTCGATGTCACGATCGACCCTGAGCGCCAGATCGAGATCCAGATCGAGATCGACAAGCTGCTGATGGACGACTTCTACGGTCTGACCATCTTCCAGTTCCCGGCCGTCACGGCGTACTCGGACCGCGTGACGAACGTGAACCCGGGCCCGCTGTCGCCGACGATCTTCTGGAACGTCTGGGACTGGGAGCCGACCGAGAGCAACTAGTCGATAGATCTCCTATCGACTGACTCGCGTCAGTCCCACTCGGCGAGAGGGCGCTGGGGCCGCGATAGCGGCCCCAGCGCCTGACGCTGAGACTCCCCGTTCACAGAAGGGCGCCATTCACGATGGCCACATTCGTCGTCAGGCGACTCATCGCCTCCATCTTCGTCCTGCTCGCCGCGACGTTCCTCATGTACAACCTCGTCGCCTTCTCGGGCGATCCGCTCGAAGACCTGCGCACGAGCAACGCTCCCAACAAGGAGCAGCTCATCGAATCGCGCACGCGACTGCTCAATCTGGACGTGGCGCCTCCGCTGCGCTACTTCATCTGGTTCTTCGGCGTCCTCCGACTCGACTTCGGCATCAGCGTGCAAGGGCGCGACGTCAATGCCATGCTCGAGCAGGCCATCGGCTCGACCCTGCAGCTCGTCACGATCGCCACGGTCCTCGCCATCATCCTCGGCCTCATCGTCGGCATCACGACCGCTCTGCGCCAGTACAGCGGGTACGACTACACGGTCACCTTCATCTCGTTCCTGTTCTTCTCCCTGCCGATCTTCTGGGTCGCCGTGCTGCTCAAGCAGTACATCGCCATCGGCTTCAACGACTTCCTCCAAGACGACCCGCAGCTGCCGGTCTGGCTCATCGCTCTGCTGAGTGCCGCTTCCGGGCTACTGTGGGCGTCCATCATCCCGGGCGCCCTGAAGCGCAAGATCACCACCTTCGTCATCGCGGTCGGCGCGACCGTCTCGATCCTCGTGATCATGAATCTCGTCGACTGGTTCACGGTGCCCGGTCTCACGATCATCGGTGTGTCCATCGCCGCGATCGGCGCCGCGGTGGGCTTCACCCTCCTCATCACGGGTCTGCAGAACCGTCGCGCACTGCGCGCGGCGCTCGTCACGGCCGGCATCGGCCTCGCGGTCTACTTCCCGTTCCAGTACTACGTATCGTTCTTCATCACCGAATGGTGGATGCTCATCCTCCTGGGTCTCGCGACCGTGGGTGTCAGCCTGCTCGTGGGCCGACTCATGGGAGGGCACGATCGCGGCCCGATCATGCGCATCACGGCGTTCACGGGCGTCGTGACCGCGCTGGCGATCCTGCTCGACCGCTTCATGATCGTGTGGGATGACTACGCCTCCTCCGGCCGCATCCGCGGGAGACCGATCGCGACGATCGGATCGTCCACTCCGGGCCTCGAGGGCTCGCTCTGGGTCGACGGTGTCGACATCTACACGCACCTCCTCCTGCCGACGATCGCGCTCATCCTCATCTCCTTCGCGACGTACACTCGCTACTCGCGCGCGAGCCTGCTCGAGGTGATGAACCAGGACTACATCCGCACCGCTCGAGCCAAGGGCCTCAACGAGCGCACGGTCGTCGTGCGCCACGCCTTCCGCAACGCCCTCATCCCGATCGCGACCATCGTGGCCTTCGACGTCGGCGGCATCGTGGGCGGTGCCGTCATCACCGAGACGGTGTTCGGGTGGACGGGCATGGGTCAGTTGTTCATCAACGGCTTGAACCAGGTCGATCCGAACCCCGTCATGGCTTTCTTCGTCGTGGTCGGAGGTCTCGCGATCCTCTTCAATCTCATCGCCGACCTCGCCTATGCCGCTCTTGATCCGCGAATCCGGGTGTCCTGATGACCACTACATCCACTCCCCAGCCGGGTGACGCCAACTCGGGTGTCACCGATGCCGAGAACTCGATCGAGCTCAAGGAGGTCGAGGGTCTCAGCCAGGGGCAGATCGTCCGGCGCAGATTCTTCCGCCACCGCGGCGCTGTGGTCTCCATGGTGGTGCTCGCCATCATCGTCGTGCTCGCCTTCAGCGCTGTCGGCTTCGACTTCGCGGTCTTCGACCTCGCGATCAAGACCGCCGGCTGGTGGCAGTGGACGTGGACCTCGATCCCGACTCCGCAGAACGGGGGTGCGCCGACACTGAGCCTCATCCCCGAGTTCCTGGGCGGCGATGGCATCCGCTTCGGCGACCATCCCTTCGGCCAGGACGAGATCGGGCGCGACACGTTCGCGGTCGTCATGCGCGGCACGCAGCAGTCGATCGTCATCATGATCGTCGTCGGCCTCATCGCGACCGCGATCGGCACGGTCATCGGGGCGATCGCCGGCTACTACCGGGGGTGGGTCGACTCGGTGCTCATGCGCTTCACCGACATCATCATCACGATCCCGCTCATCGTCATCGGTGCGGTTCTCGGTCTCGCTTTCGGGCGCCTGGGTGCCTTCGTGCTCGCGATCATCATCGGCCTCTTCACCTGGACCGGTCTCGCGCGACTCGTGCGGGCCGAGGTTCTGAGTCTGCGGGAGCGCGAGTTCGTCGACGCGGCTCGCGTCGCCGGCGCGAGCGACCGCCGCATCATCTTCAAGCACATCCTGCCCAATGCGGTCGGCGTCATTATCGTCAACACGACGCTGCTCATGGCGGCGGCGATTCTGCTGGAGACGGGCCTGAGCTTCCTGGGCTACGGGGTGCAGGCTCCCGACACCTCGCTGGGCGTGATCATCAGCCAGAACCAGGCCGCATTCGCCACCCGTCCGTGGCTGTTCTGGTGGCCGGGCGTCTTCATCATCGCGATCGCACTGTGCATCAACTTCATCGGCGATGGCCTGCGCGACGCCTTCGATCCGCGTCAGAAGCGCCTGCCGAATGCGCGCAAGCTCGCGAAGATGCGCACCGAGACCCTCAACCGGGCCTCGACGGTCGTGCCGTCACGCGGGGCGGGCATGCAGGCGGGCGGCACGGCCGTGGGCGGCGCCGGGCGCGGGTTCTTCGCCGATGCCCCCGACGAGTCCGATCGAGGGTCGGGCTCCACGGGCGGAGACGCCGACGGCGGCCCGTCGAGGAACTCCTAGATGCGTGCCGAGATGCGCCTAGAGGACGAGGCCGAGCAGGCCCGCGGCCGTAAGCGCCGCCAGGACGACGATCGTCGTCGGGTGCCACGTGCGGCGCAATGCGCCCGGCTCGAGCGGTCCGTCGAGCAGGCCGTCGTCGCGCAGCTGCTCCCAGTGCCGACGGATGTGGTTCGCGGCCGCACCGCTCTGGCTCGAGAGCGTGTCGCCGGGGCGAATAGCGCCGGCCACGCGAGCCGACTCGCTCACGCGCGTGTCCTCCGGGCTGAGCGTGAAGACCGTGTAGCGTCCCGACGCCGGTGCCGCCCAGGCCTCGATGCGGCCTCGGGGAGTGGTCAGCGTGAGCGCGTACTTCGTGTCGACGATCTGGATCGCGTTCCAGGGCACCTGCCACGTGCTCAGCGGGTTGCGCACGATAACAGCGTGCTCGAGGACGTCGACGCGAGGCAGCCAAAACAGCGCCACGGCGAGCACCGCGAGCAGAGCGAACCACCAGCCGTAGCGCACGAGGCCGAGCACATCGCCGACCGCGACGAAGCCCCCGATGCCGGCCACCGCGATCGCGACGATGACGACGGTCAGCCCGCGCCCGAACGCCGGCCGGAAGCTCGCGGGCTGAAATCGCATGCCGCCAGCTTCGCAGATTCCCCGCTCCACCCTGCACGGAAGGATCACTCGTGACCCCCACAGCATCGACCGCAGTCGAGACCGTTCTCGAGGTCGCCGACCTCGGTGTCGACTTCTGGGTGGACGGCGAGTACTACCCCGCTGCGGTCGGGCTCACCTATCGGGTGCGCCGCGGCGAGGTGCTCGCGATCGTCGGCGAGTCCGGCTCGGGCAAGAGCTCGAGCTCGATGGCGCTCCTCGGCCTGCTGCCTCCGACTGCGCGCGTCACCGGCTCGATCCAGCTGCTCGGGCGCGAACTCGCCGGGCTCGGTGCCAACGAGCTGCGCAAGGTGCGCGGCAGCGAGATCGCCGTCATCTTCCAGGAGCCCATGACGGCCCTCAACCCCGTCTACACGGTGGGCTTCCAGATCGTCGAGACCCTTCGGACGCACTTCGACCTCACACCCGCCCAGGCCAAAGAACGGTCGATCGAGCTGCTCGACAAGGTCGACATGCCCGACCCGGGCACGGCGTTCCACAAGTACCCGCACCAGCTCTCCGGCGGCCAGCGGCAGCGCGCCATGATCGCGCAGGCGATCTCGTGCGACCCGGTGCTGCTCATCGCCGACGAGCCCACGACCGCGCTCGATGTCACGGTCCAGGCCGAGATCCTCGAGCTGCTGCGTAGCCTGCGCACGCGCCTCGACTCGGCGATCGTGCTCATCACGCACGACATGGGCGTCGTCGCCGACCTTGCCGACTCGATCATGGTCATGAAGGATGGCGAAGCAGTCGAGCAGGGAACCGCTCTCGACATCTTCCAGAAGCCGCAGCATCCCTACACCCAGTCACTCCTCGCCTCCGTTCCGCACCTGGGCGTCAACCTCACGGAGGAGGGCTCTCGCGCCGGCACGACGCGAACAGCCGAGCCCGTGCTCTCGTTCCAGAGCGTCTCGATCGAGTACCCCAAGCGCGGTCGAGTACCCGCCTTCCTCGCCGCCGACGAGATCAATCTGGAGGTCTTCCCCGGCGAGATCGTCGGGCTCGTGGGGGAGTCCGGCTCGGGCAAGACGACCCTCGGGCGCGCGGCGGTCGGCCTTCTGCCGATCAAGCAGGGCCGACTCGTCTCGGCGGGTCTCGACATCTCGACCGCGAACGCTCGCGATCTGAGGCCGCTGCGCCGCAAGGCCGGCATCGTCTTCCAGGACCCCGGGTCGAGCCTCAACCCGCGCATGCCGATCGGCGAGAGCATCGGCGAACCGCTCTACCTCGCTGGCGAGGCGAAAGGGTCAGAGCTCGACGCGCGCGTGGAAGACCTGCTCGACTCCGTGGAGCTGCCGCGCAGCTACCGCAACCGCTACCCTCACGAACTCTCGGGTGGCCAGCGCCAGCGCGTCGGCATCGCCCGCGCCCTCGCGCTCACTCCCGAGCTTCTCGTCGCGGACGAGCCCACGAGCGCCCTCGACGTGTCGGTGCAGGCACGGTTCCTCGACCTGCTCCAGGAGCTTCAGCAGAGACTGCAGTTCGCCTGTCTGTTCATCAGCCACGACCTCGCCGTGGTCGATATCCTGGCGCACCGTATCGCGGTCATGCATCGCGGTAGACTCGTGGAGCAGGGTTCGCGCGATCAGATTCTGCGCAATCCCCAGGACCCCTACACTCAGCGCCTCATCGCCGCTGTTCCCCTGCCCGATCCAGTGGCGCAGCGGGAGCGTCGAGAGCAGCGCGCAGCAACCAAGGACTGATTCACCATGGCACTCGCCACCCGCACCGACCTGCGCAACGTGGCGATCGTCGCCCACGTCGACCACGGCAAGACCACCCTCGTCGACGCCATGCTGCGGCAGACCGACTCCTTCGCCGCGCACGCTCACCTCGAGGATCGGGCGATGGACTCGAACGATCTCGAGCGCGAGAAGGGCATCACGATCCTCGCCAAGAACACGGCGGTCACCTACAAGGGCAAGCACGCCGAGGGCCAGGAGATCACGATCAACGTGATCGACACCCCCGGCCACGCCGACTTCGGCGGCGAGGTCGAGCGCGGCCTGAGCATGGTCGACGGCGTCGTGCTGCTCGTCGACGCGAGCGAGGGCCCGCTGCCGCAGACCCGCTTCGTGCTGCGCAAGGCGCTCGCCGCCAAGCTCCCGGTCATCCTTCTGGTCAACAAGACCGATCGACCGGATGCCCGCATCGAAGCCGTCGAGGAGGAGACTCACGACCTTCTGCTGGGGTTGGCGAGCGACCTGCAGGACGAGGTGCCCGACCTCGACGTCGACGCGATCCTCGATCTGCCGGTCATCTACGCCTCGGGTCGCGCCGGCGCGGCGAGCCGCAACCGTCCCGCCGACGGCGAGCTTCCCGACAACGACGACCTCGAGCCGCTCTTCGAGGCGATTCTGCAGCACGTCCCGGCGCCGAGCTACGACGACGAGCACCCCCTGCAGGCGCACGTTACGAATCTCGACGCGAGCCCGTTCCTCGGCCGCATCGCCCTGCTGCGCATCTTCAACGGCACGCTCAAGAAGGGCCAGACCGTCGCCTGGGTGCGCCACGACGGCAGCCACACGAACGTGCGCATCACCGAGCTGCTCAAGACGCGCGCGCTCGAGCGCTACCCGGCAGAGTCCGGCTACGCGGGCGACATCGTCGCCGTGGCGGGCATGGACGAGATCACGATCGGCGAGACGATCGCCGACCCCGACGACATCCGGCCGCTGCCGGCGATCACCGTCGACGACCCGGCGATCTCGATGACGATCGGCACCAACACCTCGCCGCTCGTCGGCAAGGTCAAGGGCCACAAGCTCACGGCTCGCATGGTCAAGGATCGCCTGGACCGAGAGCTCATCGGCAACGTGTCGATCCGCGTCGTCGACATCGGGCGTCCCGACGCGTGGGAGGTGCAGGGCCGCGGCGAGCTCGCCCTCGCGATCCTCGTCGAGAACATGCGTCGCGAAGGATTCGAACTCACGGTCGGCAAGCCGCAGGTCGTCACCAAGCAGGTCGACGGCAAGCTCCACGAGCCGTTCGAGGAGCTCACGATCGACGCTCCCGAGGAGTACCTCGGCGCCATCACGCAGCTGCTCGCCTCGCGCCGCGGCCGCATGGAGGGCATGACGAACCACGGCACGGGCTGGGTGCGCATGGAGTTCCTCGTGCCGAGCCGCGGGCTCATCGGCTTCCGCACCGAGTTCCTCACGACCACGCGAGGCACGGGCATCGCGAACGCGATCTTCCACGGCTACGAGGCGTGGGCGGGGTCGATCGTCTCGCGCAACAACGGCTCGATCGTCGCCGACCGTTCGGGTGTCGTGACGAGCAACGCGATGATGACGCTCCAGGAGCGCATGACGTTCTTCGTCAACCCGACCGAAGAGGTCTACGAGGGCATGGTCGTGGGCGAGAACTCGCGCGCCGACGACATGGACGTCAACATCACCAAGGAGAAGAAGCTCAACAACATCCGCTCCTCCACGGCCGAGGAGCTCGAGCGACTGACCCCGCCGCGTCAGCTCACTCTTGAGGAGTGCCTCGAGTTCGCCCGGGAGGACGAGTGCGTCGAGGTGACCCCCGAGAAGGTGCGCATCCGCAAGGTCGAGCTCGACCAGACCCTGCGCGCCCGCGCCGCCTCGCGCCTCAAGAAGCAGAACGCGTGAGCCGAGCATCCCGTCGGTGATGCGTTCGCATCGAATCGACGGGTACCCCGGCAGTAGGCTGATGCGGTGAAGATCGCGCGTTTTAGCACCGAGGGAGAGGCCCCCCAGTTCGGCATCGTCGACGCCGACCACCTCGTCGTGCTCACCGGCGACCCGATGTACCACGGGTTCGCCACGACGGGGGAGCGCGTGCCGCTCGCCCAGGCGCGCATCCTCGCACCGGTCATCCCGCGGTCCAAGGTCGTGTGCGTCGGCATGAACTACGCCGCGCACGCCGCCGAGATGGGGCACGACGTCGCCGAGACGCCGCTCATCTTCATGAAGCCCAACACGGCCGTCATCGGGCCGGGCGAGCCGATCATCCTGCCGCCCGTCGAGGGTCGCATCACCCACGAGGGCGAGCTCGTCATCGTCATCGGCGCGATCGCCAAGCGCGTCAAGCCTGAGGACTGGAAGGACGTCGTCTTCGGGTACACGATCGGCAACGACGTCTCCGCCCGCGACGTCATGTTCGCCGACGGGCAGTGGGCGCGCGCAAAGGGCTACGACACCTTCGCACCCATCGGGCCGTACATCGAGACCGACCTCGACCCGACCAACCTCGAGATCGAGACCTTCGTCGACGGGGAGCTGCGGCGCAAGGGCAACACCAACGACTTCATCCACTCGATTCCCGACATCATCGCGTTCATCACGGATGCGTGGACCCTCCTGCCGGGCGACATCATCATGACCGGCACCCCCAACGGTCTCGGCGGGTTCGTCGACGGGCAGACCGTCGAGATCCACATCGAGGGGCTCGGCGTGCTGAGCAACCCCGCCAAGAACCGCGACGATCGGCTCGACCCGGCATGACCACCACCGTGCCGCTGACCGCCGAGACGGTAGCGGCGGCGCAGCGCCGCACTCGGCGCGTGCTCATGGTCGGTCAGGTGCTCGCCGGCCTGGGCATGGGCTCGACGCTCTCGATCGGCGCGATCCTCGCGGCGCAGATCTCGGGCTCGCCCGCCTTCAGCGGCATGGCGGCGACGATGTCGACTCTCGGCGCCGCCCTCGCGGCCGTGCCGCTCGCGCGGCTTGCCCGTCGCTCAGGCCGCGCACCCGCGCTCGCGACCGGCGCCGTGACCGCCGCCCTCGGTGCGGTGCTCGCTATGGCCTCCGCCGGCATCGGCAGCTTCCCGCTGCTCCTGCTGGGCATCCTGCTCATCGGCACGGGCACGGCGGTCAACCTGCAATCGCGCTTCGCTGCCGCCGACCTCTCGGCTCCCGCCACGCGCGGTCGCGACCTCTCCCTCGTCGTCTGGGCGACGACCGTCGGAGCGGTGAGCGGCCCGAACCTCATCGGGCCCGGGGAGAGCCTCGGCGCGGTGCTCGGCCTGCCCGAGCTCAGCGGGCCCTTCCTCTTCACGGTCCTCGCGCAGTGCCTCGCGGCCGCGCTGTACCTCGTCGGGCTCCGACCCGATCCGCTCGCCCTCGCGGCCGCCTGGCAGGACGAGCAGGATCGCGCCACGGCGGCGGAGGCCGCACGCTCAGGGGTCGCCGCCCCTGTGCCGGCCGGGCTGTCGGAGGATCGCGCGGGAGTGCGTCTCGCACTCCTGTCGATCGCGCTCAGCCACGCGACGATGGTCGCCGTCATGGCGATGACGCCCGTGCACCTCACCGATCACGGTGCGAGCCTCGTGATCGTGGGCTTCACGATCAGCCTGCACATCGCCGGCATGTACGCGCTCGCGCCCCTCTTCGGCATCCTCTCCGACCGCCTCGGGCGGCGCCCGACGATCCTCCTGGGCCAGGGAATGCTGCTCGCGAGCCTCGTGATGACCGGGTTCGGAGCCGAGAGCGAGGGCTGGGTCGTCGCCGGGCTCATCTTCCTCGGGCTCGGGTGGAGCGCGAGCACCGTCGCGGGGTCCGCGCTGCTCACCGAGTCGGCGGCCCCGGCACGGCGCCCCATCGTCCAGGGGCGCAGCGACCTGCTCATGAGCGGCAGCGGGGCCGTCGGCGGGGCGCTCGCGGGCCCCCTGCTCGCGGGGCTCGGCTACTCGGGGCTGTCGTTCGTGACGATGGCACTCGTCGGCGTCGTGCTCTCCGCGCTGATCGTGTCACCACGCGGTGTTCGCCCCGCGAACAGGGGGTAGCGCAGCCCCTCGGCTTCCTCGATCGCTCCGCCTAGACTGAGGGCACGCTGCGGCAGGGGGCCGTGATGCGGCACTGCGCGATCTGATCGCGGCTGACCAGGGGGTCGAGGGTGCTGCAGCGGGTTCGGGGGGAACCGTGAGAATGCGTGTCGTCGTCACCATCGTGATGTCAGCGGTGCTCGTGGCCGCACCCGTGAGCGCGACCGCCGCCGAGGTCGACACCGTCGAGCCGGGCTTGGTGGCCTCTGCGCCCGAAGAGCACCGCGAGCTCGAGCCGGCCTCGGGGACGATCGTGCCGACCACGATCACGTCGGCCACGGGACTGCTGCCTACCGCGGGGGTCTACGAGTCGGAGCGTGCCCTCATCCTCCAGCAGACGAATGACCTGCGCGCGACGCGGGGCCTGCCGCCGCTGCGCCTCAACGCCGCCCTCAACGACATCGCGCAGGACTGGTCCGTGCAGCAGGCGCGAAGCTCCCGCATGTCGCACCGGCCCGGCTTCCACCTCCTGTACCCCTCCGGGTGGTCGCGCGCGGCGGAGAACGTCGCCGCGGGCTACAGCCCGAGCGCGGTCGTGGGTGCCTGGGCGGGCTCGACGGGCCACCGCGCCAACATGCTCGCCAACCACACCGACATCGGCATCGGCGTCGCCGTGAGCTCGACGGGGCGCCTCTACTACACGCAGAACTTCGGCCGATACTCGAGCGCGCCGCCGACCCCTCCGGGTGACGTCTACCGCCTCTCAGGCAGTGACCGCTTCGCGACCTCCGCCCAGATCTCCTCCCGCACCTTCCCCTCGGGTGCGAGCACCGTCTACGTCGCGTCGGGTCTCGACTTCCCCGACGCCCTGAGCGCGGCGGCCCTCGCCGGTGCGGCCGACGCGCCCCTGCTGCTCGTCACGCGCTCCTCCGTGCCGTCGGTGATCCTGCGCGAGCTGCGACGCCTCGACCCCGACCGCATCGTCGTCGCTGGCGGCTCCGGCGTCGTCACGTCCTCCGTCATCTCCCGCCTGCGCACGGTCGCATCGGATGTGGATCGCATAGCTGGCGCGAACCGGTACGACACCTCTCGCAGGCTCGCCCTCGACTCCTACGGCGGCGTCGGCGCTCCCGTCGTCTACATCGCTACCGGGGCGGGGTATGCCGATGCGCTCGCCGCCGGCCCCGCTGCCGCCTCCGTGGACGCACCCGTCGTGCTGGTGCCCGGCGCGTCCCGGTCTGCCGACTCCGCCACTCTCGCGCTGCTGCGCCACCTGGACACGGAACGGGTCGTGATCGTGGGCGGTACGGGTGCCGTCTCGTCGGGCATCCAGCAGTCGCTGAACGCGGCAGGGCTGGCAGTCGAGCGCATCGCGGGCGCTGACCGCTACGCGACGGCGGCGCTCATCGGCGCCGCGCACTTCCCGGATGCCCCGCGCGGGTATCTCGCGACCGGCACGGGCTTCGCCGACGCACTCTCGGGCGGTGCCGCCGCCGGCGCACTGGGAGCACCCCTGTTCACCGCGCGGCCGGGATGCGTGCCGTCGCAGGCCCACTCCGCGCTGCGCGCCCAGAACCCCGACGACCTCGTGCTGCTCGGCGGGCTCGGCGCGCTCTCGCCACGGGTGGCGGGGTTCTACCGCTGCTGAGCCGGGGCGCTCGGGCGCGGTCGAGCGCGGGCCGGGCATCCCGCACCGCCTAGACTGGCTCCCCGTGACCAGCCCCGCCTTCTCCACCGCTACCGGCGCCGACGTGCGCGTGCGCTTCTGCCCCTCGCCGACCGGAACCCCGCACGTCGGGCTCGTTCGCACGGCCCTGTTCAACTGGGCGTACGCGCGCCACACGGGCGGCACCATGGTGTTCCGCATCGAGGACACCGATGCGGCGCGTGACAGCGAGGAGAGCTACCACCAGCTGCTCGACGGCCTGCGCTGGCTCGGCATCGACTGGGACGAGGGCGTCGAGACCGGCGGGCCGCACGCGCCCTACCGCCAGTCGGAGCGCTCGAGCATCTACCGCGCGATCATCGAGCAGCTCACGGCCTCAGGGCACCTCTACGAGAGCTACCTCACGGGCGAGGAGATCGAGGCGCGCAACGTCGCCGCCGGTCGCGACCCGAAGATGGGCTACGACAACTCGGAGCGCGACCTCACCGAGGAGCAGAAGGCCGCGTACCGGGCGGAGGGGCGCGAGCCGGCCATGCGCTTGCGCGTGCCCGACAGCGAGCTGAGCTTCACCGATCTCGTGCGCGGCGAGATCACCTTCCCCGCGGGCAGCTTCACCGACTTCGTCGTCGTGCGCCCCAACGGAGCACCGCTGTACACCTTCGTCAACCCCGTCGACGACGCCCTCATGGGCATTACCCACGTTCTGCGGGGCGAGGACCTGCTGTCGTCGACGCCGCGCCAGATCGCGCTCTACCACGCGCTCATCGAGATCGGCATCGCGCAGGCCATCCCGCAGTTCGGCCACCTGCCCTACGTCATGGGGGAGGGCAACAAGAAGCTCTCCAAGCGCGACCCGGCCTCGAACCTGTTCCACCACCGCGAGCGCGGCTTCATCCGCGAGGGGCTGCTCAACTACCTCTCCCTGCTCGGCTGGTCGCTCACGCACGACCGCGACGTGTTCACGATGGACGAGATGGTCGCCGCGTTCGACATCGTGGACGTCAACCCCAACCCGGCGCGGTTCGACCTGGCCAAGGCGGAATCGATCAACGGCGACCATGTGCGGATGCTCGGTCTCGACGACTTCGTCGAGCGCAGCATCCCGTACTGCGCCGATGCGGGTCTCTTCAACGAGGTTCCGCGCCCGGCCGAGCGCGAACTGCTCATCGCGGCCGCGCCGCTCGTGCAGGAGCGCGTCGGGCTGCTCGGCGAGGTGCCGGGCATGGTCGCGTTCCTCTTCACTGCCGACGACGCGCTCGAGATCGAGCCGGACGCCGCCGCGAGTCTCAAGGACGACGCTGCCGCCGTGCTCGACGCCGGGGTCGCGGCGCTCGAGCCGCTCGACGACTTCACGACCGCGGCGATCGAGGAGGCCCTGCGCGCGGCCCTCGTCGACGGGCTCGGCCTCAAGCCGCGCCTCGCCTTCGGGCCGCTGCGCGTCGCCGTGTCGGGGCGCCGCGTGAGCCCGCCGCTCTTCGAGTCGATGGAGCTGCTCGGCCGCGAGTCGACACTCGCGCGCCTGCGGGCCCTCCGAGCAACCCTCTAGCCGCGTCGCCGCGTCGCCGCGTCGCCGCGCGCCGCCGCGCTCCGCGCTTGGGCCAGATCTGGCGCGAAAGGGCGCTTGCGCTCGAGGCCGAGCGCCTTTTCCCGCCAGATCTGGCGGGAAAAGGGCTACGCGGGTGGGGTGGGGAGGCGGCGCACGTCGGCGACCCGCTCGGCGATGGACGTCTGCGCGGGTGGGCGCAGCAGCACCCAGGCGGCGACCATGACGAGCGTCGACGCGGCGAAGACGGCGAAACCGAGCCAACTCGTCGCATCCTCGACGCCCGCGTACATGCCGTTGAGGTTCTCGCGCATGCCCGTGAGCAGCACGAGGCCGACGTGCACGGCGGTGAAAGCCAGGTAGTACCAGAGCACCCAGGCGTGGGTACGTCGAGCGGTGACGTCGCCGAGGAGGCCCGTGGCGCGCATCCAGCCGCGGGGCCACACGGGCGAGAGTCGAAGCCCGGTGAGCAGCGCGAGCGGTGCGGCGACGAACACCGTCGCCGAGTAGAACAGCACCTGCAGGCTGTTGTAACTGCGCCAGCTGTCGTGGGCCGGCCAGTCGAGCGAGAGATACTGCACGCCCGCCGAGAACGCGTTCGGCACGACCGCCCACTCGGTGGGCAGCAGGCGCGCCCAGTGCCCGCTCGCGAGCAGCAGCACGACGTACACGAGGCCCGTCGCGACCCACAGGGCGACGACGACGAGGTGCCACCAGGTGTGGATGCCGAGCCGCTGAGGGGGCCGCGTCGTGCGCAGCGGTCCGCGGTTGCGCCGCGTGACGAACGCGATCGGCCGGGTGCGCGAGCGGATGTGCAGACCCGAGCTCACGATGAAGAGCAGGAAGAACGCGTTGAGGTAGTGGGTCCAGCTCAGCCAGGCCGGGAAGCCCTCGGGCGCGCCGGGCGGCGGCGCGACCGTGCCGGGGTAGTCAGTGAGGAAGGCGGCTCCGGTCGTCGTGTCCCGCCACCAGCGGGCGAGCAGAACGGCCGCCGCGAGCGCGAGCAGCGCCACAGCGGCTGCGACAACGAGGACGCGTCGGCGGCGGAGTCTCGCGTCGGGCACCCCTCTACGGTAGTCGTCGGCGGGTGGGGGCACGGTGAGCGGTGGCCGGGCATCCGGCACCGTGTCGGCGCGCCCGCGTTCGTCGCAGCCGGCGTAGCCGCAGTGGGAGAATGACGCATGGCCACCCTGAACCCGCACCGCCCCGAGTGGGTGCGCTGGATTCCGGCCGCGATTCTGCTGGTCGTCATCGTCGGCGCGGTGCTCGTGGCCGCGATCATGGGGCCGCGCCTCGCAGCGGGGCCAGGCCCCGCCGGCGAGGACCAGGTGACCGACCTCAACTGGTCGGTGTTCACCGAGCAGGGTCTGCGTTTCATCGACGACGCACGAACCCCGCGCATCGACCTCAGCTCGCCCCCCGTCGATGCCGTCGAGCTCGGCCTGCCGGCGGATGGCTCGCTCACCGTGGGGCCTCACCCGACGGGTCTCGACTACCGTCTCGTGCTCATCGCGACCGAGACCGAGCCGAACGGTGCGCTCTTCACGACGCCGCAGTTCACCGTGACGACGTCAGGAGGCCAGCTCGCCTCGGTGCGTGTTGAGGAGCGGGGCTCGCTCACCTTCACCGACGCCTTCCTCGCGGTGAGCGAGCGCGTGCCCGACCTGGGGTTCACGGCTCCGCCCGCACGCGATCTCGCGCAGGCGATCTCCGATGCGCGCGAGAGCGGGCGACCCGAGGCTGTGCGGTCCGACACGGGGTCGGCGGCCGGGATGGACGTCGTCGCCGAGGTGACGTGCTTCGGGGCCGGGTTCTGCCAGGTGTCGTATCTCGTCACTCCGCAGGTAGGCTAAACTCGACACTTGGTCCGGCTCCGGTCGGCACCGGTGGGGTATGGTGTAATTGGCAACACGGCTGATTCTGGTTCAGTTGTTCTTGGTTCGAGTCCAGGTACCCCAGCCAATGCCGCATCGTCGATCGGGCTCGCTCTTACGGGTCTTTTCTCGTTGCGATCGGGCTGCCAAGGCGAGAGCACGCGCGAGCCGCACTCGCGTGTCGGCGGGGCAGGGCAAGATACCTGTATGAGCCGGGAGTCGTCAGTCGAGTTTCTGCAGCCTGTCGCGCCCCTGCACATTCGGTCTCGGGATCGCGTTCGCGACTTCGGCGAGGTCTACACGCAGCCACGCGAGGTAGACGCGATGCTCGACCTGATTCCGGATGCCTTCACGCAGATCGACACTCGGTTTCTCGAGCCAGCGGCGGGCAACGGCAACTTCCTGGTGGCCATTCTCGAACGCAAGATCGCGCGCATCGACGAGGCATTTCACGGCGGCACGCCCCACTGGTTCGAGTTCGCCCTGATGCGCTGTCTCGCCTCCATCTACGGGGTAGACATCGACGATGCGAACGTGCTGGAGGCGCGCGAGCGGATGGCCACCGTCATCGATGCAGCGCACGCTGTCGGCGGCTACGACCCGAGCCCTCAGTTCACGAGGGCCGTTATCACGATTCTGTCGACCAACATCGTGCAGGGGGACTCGCTGAACGCGGCGCACCAGATCGTACTCGTCGAGTACACGCCGGTCGCCGTGGAAAAGTTTGACCGCGTGCCGTCAGAGCTGGAACCGCCGGCGATGGACCTCTTCTACGAGCCGCCGATGTCGTTGCCGACGGTGCACTTCTTGGAGTTGGGCGCATGAGCGAGGCGGCGGTGATCGCGGCGGAGAAGCATGTACCGGATGTGCTCGAGACCCTCGCGCAGCTGCCCAACGACGACGTGTACACGCCGCCGAAGGTCGTCGGCGCCATGCTCGACGTGCTCCCCGATCACGTGTGGAGCGAGCCTGACTACCGGTGGCTCGACCCCGCGACGAAGTCGGGCATCTTCCTTCGCGAGGTGTTCCGACGCCTGATGGTCGGGCTCGCCCCGTGGCAGCCAGACGGCGTGAAGCGCCGCGAGCACATCTTGAAGAACATGATCTTCGGCTCCGCGACGACGCAACTCAACGGCGAGATCGCCCGCCGCACGCTGTACCAGACGCGCGACGCGACCGGACTGCAGGTGAAGGACCCGTCTCTCGAAGACCTCGTCGTGCACTTCGACGAGCCCCACGGCAATGTGCCGTATGTCGAGACCGAGCACACTCTCGACAAGAAGGAGCGGTTCTGCACGGTGTGCCGCGCGCCGGCGACGCTTATTCGGGAGCGTCGAGAGTCGTTCGCCTACTCATTCATCCATGGCACGTACCCCACGAAGGAGCTGGCCGCCATGAAGTTCGATGTGATTGTCGGAAACCCTCCGTACCAGATCGGGATGGACGACGGGAAGGGCAACCGCACCGCGAACATCACACCGCTCTACAACCTCTTCGTCGAGAAGGCGATCGCGATGAACCCGAAGTATGTCGTGATGATCACGCCGTCTCGGTGGTTCGCCGGCGGCAAGGGTTTGAACGAGTTTCGAGACAAGATGATCGCGGACCGCCGCTTGCGCGTACTTGTGGACAATCCCAAGCTCTACGACGTGTTTCCCATGGCGAAGATCGAAGGGGGCGTGTCCTACTTTCTGTGGGACCGCGAGTATCTAGGTGATTGCGAATTCTCGACGCGCATCGGCGGGAATGTCCGGGACACGCGTACTCGAGACTTGCGGCTCGGTCGAGGCGTATTGCTGCGTGACAATTTTGCTGCAGGAATCGTGCAGAAAATCGCCAGTGACCCCTTTTCAAAGGGGTCTCTGGCGGACCTCGTGTCCGCCAGAGACCCCTTTGGGCAGTCCATCAAGACAAACTTCAAGGGTGCTTCGGACTCGCCGTTCGAGGGCTCGATTCCTCTCGTATTTGCAACCAAGGTCGGGCACATCGATCCAGACATGCTGGAACGCAACCGCGCGTGGGTTGAGCGTTGGAAGGTGCTCATTCCAATGGCCTTTGGCGACTCGGGTGCCGAGAACTTTAGTGTGACCGGTGAACCCATAGCTCTCGCGCCCGGCTCGGCGTGCACACAGAGTTACCTCGTTGCCGGGACCTTCGACAACAGCCAGGAGACGCAGAACTACGCTTACTACTTGACCACAAAGTTCGTTCGATTCCTGGTGCTTCAGCGAAAGATTTCGCAGCATCTGACGAATGCACGTTTCACGTTTGTCCCGCTCCTTGATATGAGCCGCCGTTGGACCGATAGCGACCTGTACCAGCAGTTCCGACTTAGCGACGAGGAGGTCGAATACATCGAGCGCATGATTGCGTCACGAGAACCGATCCTGTCGCTCGACTCGCCAATCCCCGCCACGCACCTTCCCGGCGGCCGCAAATACCGCCCCGGTGACGTGTCTGACGAGGTTGAGCCCGAGGGCGACGTCGACGAGTGACGAACTACATCTACGCCTACACCCACACCGGCAAGTCCACGAAATGGCGCCGGGGTGATCTGCGGGGCGCTTTCGAGATCAAAGTCGGCGAGACGCGCAACCCCGGCATCGAACGTGTGCGCCAGCAGGTCGGCACCGCATTTCCTGGGCTGCACGGTGTCGACATCCTCTTCCACTCCGAAAAGGCGCAGCGCCCCGACGGGTCGGACTTCAGCGACCGGGACGTGCACGGCGTTCTGACCAGCCACGGAGTTGTCAAGACCGGTGGTGAGTGGTTCGCCGCCACGCAGCACGAGGTGCTTGCGGCGATCCGCTCTCTGCAGCACGGCATCGGCTTCGAGCCGACGCGCGTGCACGACTTCGCGATGAGGCCTGAGCAGATGCGCGCCGTCGACGCGACGGCCGCGTTCTTCGAGTCGCACGATGACGGGGCAGCGAAGTATCTCTGGAACGCCAAGATGCGCTTTGGCAAGACCTTCACCACGTACCAGCTGGCGAAGCGCATGGGCTGGACGAAGATGCTCATCCTCACCTACAAGCCGGCCGTGCGCAGTGCCTGGCGCGACGACCTGCTGAGCCACGTCGACTTCGTCGACTGGCAGTACGTTGATGCGAGCATCCCGTCGACGATGGCGGATTCCATGCTCGAGAACGGCCGGCCGACCGCCTGGTTCGCCTCGTTCCAAGACGTCATCGGCCGCGGGCCAGACGGTCAGCCGAAGGAGAAGAACCAGACCCTGCATCTTGTCGACTGGGACTGCATCGTCATCGACGAGTTCCACTTCGGTGCGTCAACGGCCGCTGCGCGGGAGATCTACGACCCGCAGGACAGGGCAGAGCTCGCGCTGGCCCAGTTGCTCGAGAAGGCTGCCGACGAGTCGAGCGATACCGAAGCCGACGTCGTGCCCGACCTCGACGTTGGCCTGAAGACCCGGTGCCACCTGCACCTGTCGGGCACGCCCTTCAGGGCCATCACCAATGGCGACTACGACGACTCGCAGGTCTTCACCTGGACCTACATCGACGAGCAGCGCGCGAAGACCAGCTGGCCGCCCGCGAAGGGCGCCAACCCCTACGACGAACTACCGCCTTTGGAGATGTACACCTACGCGATGGGCGCTGCCGCCGACAACTTCGCCGATGACGGCGAGTTCGCAGGGTTCGACCTGAACACCTACTTCAAAGCCAAGAAAATCGGCGAGGCGTACGAGTTCGACAAGCCGGACAACGTCCTAGCCTTCCTCGACCTCATCCGCGGCAAGAAGTCGTTGCCGTCCCGGATCGTCGATGGCGCCGACAATGATGCGGAGTTCCCGGGCGGATTCAATCGGTCGTCGCAACACCTCGAGCAGGGAGGTGTTCAGCGATGGCGACGGCGGACTGGAGCAAGAAGACCAGCGACATGCCGGAGGGTGTGCGTCGGCAGTGGCGTGCGGATCGGGC
>Ga0316203_1000066_pt1 | contig 196896 bp, 181 predicted proteins | sample 6monrhotite_MG_FD_204940 | JGI IMG/M metagenome (GOLD analysis project Ga0316203, IMG submission 204940) | Microbial mat bacterial communities from mineral coupon in-situ incubated in ocean water Damariscotta River, Maine, United States -... | ecosystem: Environmental > Aquatic > Marine >... | reverse complement strand
CTGAAAATGAGTGAATAATTTCTCTTGGTAATCTTTCTTCCCTTGCATAAACTAAAGTTCTGATTTTTACAGCTTTTTTTCAAGGGGATTGGGCTAAAGTTTTTAACTTAGTTGTGCAACAGGCACACAAGCTATAAAGCATAGCCAAACCTACCAAACCGATTTTACGTAGTTTAGATGAAACGTTACCTGCATACTATTGCCTGATATATTTATAGGTTGAAGCATCGTTGTAATTATCCGCGATGATTTCCATTAGTAAACCCTCAGCATCATAAATGTATTTTATCACTTCAGTTGAGGATATATCAAAATATTCTGCTGAAGAAATAGTCCTATACTCTATAGCTTGATTATCTTCATTGTAATAAATAAAATTGACATTCATATATTCGTCGTCCCAATTATAATTCAACCTCTCTACTAACCTTTTTTTATCATCATATTTATAGATTGACCTATACATTTGTTTTCCATAGTTGTCTAAAATAGAATCTGTTGTATATGTTATTTTTTCTGTTAACAATCCTTCTTTATTATACTTGAGTACCTCAGCAGTATCTCCATTAACAAAAACTACATTATTAATACGAGTAAATATTAATATCTCACTTTCCATGTGCATAAAATGGTCTATGTATTTAATTTTTACCCCAGAAGAATCGTAAAATCGTTGAGCAGAAATAAACTCTGTGTATTTACCATAACTTGACTCAAAGCTTATATCATAAACACTATTTGTTAACTCTTCATGTTTGTAAATACTACCAGATGAATCGATTATTGGATAAACAACTTCCCTGCCTGACTCTGGATTAGTATTACCACAAACAAAAGATCTTTCCGTGTAGTTATATTTCACCCACCTTCTCTCAAATTGACCTTGTGGACTTATAAAATTCTTGTGTTTCAATTTGCCAGTAGTGTCATAAACTTCCTGAATCGAAACATTGTTTTTCATCATGAAAACAAGTTGTAATGAATCTTGACTTTTACTTATTGGTCCTTTAAATTGGGCTGGAGTAACTATTGTTATACTAATCAAAAGAATGAATAACAAATACCTTTTGGAACAAGTACGTAATAATATATAAGGGCAGTAAACTATACTCATAATGCTCTATTAACGAAGCTAATCCCTATAAGTTGCTATTATTATTCTGAAGCACAAATATACAAAACGATTAAAAACGTGCTACAACAATATCCTTTTAAAAATAGCACTCAATTTATTGAAAAACGAAAAAACTGAAAAGCAAGGGATCAAAGGAAAAAGACTCAAAGCAGGATGGGACGAACAGTTAAGCTTCAAAATATAATAGCCAACGCGGAAGACAGGTTTTTTGAAGGGTTAATCGACCCAGAAGCATTCAAGAACTCTAAAATCAGGTACATGAATAGGATCAAAAGTCACGAAGATAAAATGTTAACATTAAAAAATTCAATATAGAAGAATAAAAAATTGTACAGTTTTAATAAATCGGTCAGAACAAAAAATGCCTCAGAGATGCTGAGGCATTTTAATTCTTCCGAAGTGATTATCTTTTATTTGACAACTACTTTTTCAATAGTTACATTCTCATTGTTTATTACTTCAACAAAATAAACACCAGTAGCAAGTTCTAAGTTTATAAAAGTAGTTTTCATTGCTGTCACTTCTCCGTAAACTACTTTACCCGTTAAATCAATAACTTGTACTTGATTTATTCCTTTTTGTCCATATTCAATTGTAAACGATCCATTGTTTGGATTTGGATATAAATCAAAGTTAAATAGGGTTGTTTCGGCTTCCGGAATCGCTGTACAAGCATCAACAGTTATCTTCAGAGTATCGGAAGCTTCACAGCCATTAGTATCTATAAAGGTATACACAATATCATGTTCTCCCACACCAGCAAAACCAACATCAAATACATTGCCTGTCACACCCAATCCTTCAAACATACCTCCCGTAGGGGTTCCAGCAAGAGTAATGTCTGTTGTGGCTAAACAAATAGTATCCTGTGGCAGACTTTGTATATTAACAACGGGATTACTGTGCACCAATAAGTTAAGCGTATCACTTGAAATACATCCATTGCTATCTGTTCCGGTTACCACATAATTTGTTGTAATTATGGGACTTACATAGTCACCATCGGACAAACCACTATTCCATACATAGGTAAGGGCACCCGTTCCCGTAAGCTGAACACTGTCTCCAACACACATTCCTGTAAAGCCGGGATTAGCCACTACGTTTGGTTCAGTGATTTCTATAACCGAATCATTGCTACATCCGTTAGTATCCGTTACTGTTAGAGAATATATACCCGCTGGAACATTACTTATAGACATATTTGAATCACCATTACTCCATGTGTATGTGTATGGAGAAGTCCCACCAATTACTACAGCGGTCGCACCTCCATCTGATAACCCAGTACAGCTTACATTGCTGTCTATGTTCACAGCTACAAGGAGTTCTGAAGGTTCAGCAACTGTACTTGACATGGTCACAGTACATGAGTTGGCATCCGTAATTGTTGCTGAATATGTATTTGGTGATAAGCCTGTCAAACTTCCTATTGTTGACCCTGAATTATCCCAAGAGTATACATATGGACTGGTTCCTCCATAAACAGCCACCTCGACAGAACCATCCGAGGCTCCATTACAACTTACATCAGTTACTGTTGTATATGCTGTAAGCACATTGTTATTAACCGTTTCAGACATGGTAATAATAGTACCTGACCCACCAGTTATTGTAACAAAATAGGTCCCCGCTACCAATCCGCTTATGGTTTGCGTTGTTTCCCCATTACTCCACACATAAGAATAGGGAGTATCTGTACCTTCATTATAACTTAACACCCCATCAGCATGCCCTGCACATGTAGCATTTGTAATAGAAAATGCAGCTGCATAACGAGAAACACCTGTAGCATATTCCACCCCATTATGTGACATAACAGCAGTAACTAAACCACCTGTTCTATTTATCATCGCTGCAGCAGTACGGTTTACATTATCAGACCCTACCGTATTGTTAGATTGACCACTTGGGGCCCAGTTAACATCAGCGGTTCCATCTACGTTTAATTTTAATACTTGCTGACCTCCAACAGCAAGAGTATTATATCCCACAAAAAGGGGCTTGTCATTAATTACCAAAAAGTCTCGATCTGTACTACGCATCGTCGATAAAGCATCAGTAGTTAATAGACCTCCATTCCAAGTAGCATCTTCAGTGCCATCGAGATTGAATCTTTTGATATATGCAGCACTAGTTGGTTCACCATTACCATTACCAGTACAACGACCAAATCCAAGCATTATTTTTCCTTGGTGTTCACCAATGCCATTTATCGCTGCAAGGTCAGCTCCTCCAGGAAGTAATACCGTCATAAAACCATCAGTATCAAAACCTGTGTCCATTGTGCCATCCGCGTTTAAGAGGCCTATATCAATAGTGGCGTAATTACTATACGCTACTACAATTTTACCTGAGCTCAATAGACAAGAACTAAATCCAAGGTATCCCGTATCTGGACAGGTATTTTCTGACACACCATTTGTACCAAACGAGTTATCCAATGCTCCATTAGGCGTAAATTTGGCCGCAGCAATAAAATAACCTGCATCTTGCCCAATCGTCAGTGCTATAATTGATCCATCATCTTGAACGTACACATTTATCTCCTGAAAAGCTCGATAATCACCTGCCAAACTGGTTCCTGAAAAATCAATTTCCTGCATCCCATCTGTATCAAACGAAGTATCTAAAGTTCCATCTGTATTAAATCTAAATACATACATGCGGTTGTCACCGCCAATGTCTGCCCTTCCAACAGCCACTATCTTTCCATCCAATTGATATGCAACTCCTCTTAAAAAACAATTACTTGCTCCAGAAGGAAGAATAGTTAGAATACCATCGGTATCAAAACCTGTATCTACAGAACCATCGGCATTCCACTGTGTAACAAATCCTACATCATTAGTTCCGTCGTTAACGGCTCCAACTGTTGCAATTTTTCCAGTAATACTTTCAGTAATACCGTATGAAAGATGAGTACTGTTAGTAACACTATTGTTATTCCATCCATCGGTATCGAAGGATGTATCTAATGATCCGTATTGAGCTTTAACCAAAGTTAGGTTACCAAAAACTAAAATAAAGGCTAGTGCAATATTTCTTAAATGAGTATAATTATTCATATTAGTTTGTTTTACAATTTGTTACACAACACACCACTCCGTTCAGGTAGGAATGATATATTTTCAAGTTTAAATGTAAGCCTAAATAGCACTAACTACCAAACATTATTTACACTTACTCACAAAAAAACAAGATAAGTTAAGTCTAAATTAATATTTTTGAGTCGAATTAATTATCCAATTAAAGATTTAACCATAGTCAATTTAACATGAAAAACATTAGCACATTACTGATATTCATTATTTTAACTTTTGCTTCATTTGGACAGAAATCAGAAAATGGGGAGGGCAAGGAGAAAGAGAAGGCTGCTCGTGTACAAATCCCAATAGAAACTGGGAGATTTGATGTAGATAAACGGGAGATTACCTTGATTAATGAGCTTTTATTCCAGCATTATACTTTCTGTAAAAAAGGTGACACGTATAAATGGAAAGAAATAGTAAGCCCTAATTCATTTTGCTATAATGAATTCAATAAAATGTCGAATAAAGTTCACTACGCTATGACCAGTGCTCCTGTTTCTGCATTTGCTGGAGGTGAAAAAATTAATGTAGTAAGCGTCGTAAGAAACACTCGAGTTGTTCAAGGGAGCGAGATAGAATACTACATCTGCTTGGTAAAAATGCCAGATAACATTTTAAATGAAGCTCCATCTTCTGTTGATGCAATGAAACAATTAGTTATTGAAAAACCAGAACAGTATACAGCTCTAAATATAGTAAGAGAAAAAGACACCTATAAGCTACTTTTACTACCGAATAGAATGAAGTAATATTTTTAGCTAATTTCTAAAAATGAAATAGGCAGCTCCAGTTAAACAACAAGTAGCCCATAAATAATCTAATTTTATAGGTTGTTTCATTATAAAAATAGAAAAAGGGATAAATATCAGTAATGACATCCCTATTTGCAAGATCTGTAACTGAGGTAAACTCATAGCTTCACTACCAATTCTATTGGCGGGAATATGCACTAAATACTCAAAAAAGGCTATCCCCCAACTAAACAAAGAGGCAATGTACCAGGCTTTATTATCTAATTGGGTAATGTTCCAAATAGCACTTTTCACTCTTTTGTCCTTTGATTTATATTAAACTAATATAAGTGATTGTAAACTTAGGATATCTAAACTAAATAACCTTGCCTACCAAACCGACTTTACTTAGTTTAGATGGAACGTTGAACAGTTTGGTGTAACTCCGTTTTTCTTATTCCAAAAAATCCCGGAATATTCGTATCTTTATCTTCCCTAAAAGTTGGGTGAAAAATTCAATGTATGACTGAATCATTCTTATCAGATAATTGTCCCCCAATGGGGATTTAAGAGACTTTATATGCCTTCAAAGACTCCTACGGTCAATTCATGGGAGAAGAAGGTACACATCCATGGTCGCAGGGCTTTCCGCTCACTACCCAATTGGAAAAATTCAATGGTCCTCCTCTACCAAACAGCGTTGAAGTTACTCCAGAGGATCGATTCTATCCTAAAGCCTGGGGACATCCAAAGTTGAGAGACGCTATTGCAAACTACTACAACTCCCATTATGGGTCTTCAATTGACCCTGAGAATGTAATGGTATTTGCCGGAGGAAGACCTGGAATCTACAGTGTCCTAGCATTCCTTAAGGAAAACATTCAAGTCAGGATAGGAAATATCGAGTGGCCGGCATACCTAGACATATTGCATCAGACCAAAGCCAATGCGCAAATTGTTCCTTACACAAAAGAGAATAACTTCCATCCCGATAATTCGGAATACTTTGACCGGGCCGGACTCAACCACAAAACGAGCGTTATGCCGATTATATCAAATCCGCAAAACCCATCAGGTCAAACACGCTCTGGGGATGAGTTGAAAGAGCTAATTCGAATGGCTGAACAACCCAAGTGCGGAATACTACTAGATGAAGCCTATGAGATGATGCATTCGCCATCAGTAAGCGGGATTCAATATGTTCAAGATCTGGATAATAGCAATGTATTTCTTGCGGGTGCATGTACCAAGGGTCTTCAATCTCCAGGTATACGTATCGGCTGGATAGTTGCCAGCAAGAAAAACATTGAAACCCTGTCTAACTACTCAAGCTTTGGAATGGGTGGTGTCAGCCATCCATCACAGCATTATGCAGTGAAGCTCCTAGAGCCAAACAGAGTACAGCAAGCAAGAAAGGCAATTGAAGAGCATTACAGCTGGCAGCGAGAACGATATGGAAAGGCCTTTAAGGAAATGGGGCTGGGAATCTACACCGGAAAAGGTGGCTTCTATCATTGGCTGGAACTTCCAGAAGGTATGACCAACACCGAGCTCAACAATCGACTCTTTAAAAGAGGAGCAGCAATTCTTTGCGCTTCGGATTGTGACATGGGAAGGCCACATTCTAAGGATTCAGATTACGTGTCTCCTTATAGTAGGTTCTTCCGATTTTCATTCGGACCGTTACTTCCAGAAACTTTTGAAAGCGACATTCAACTTTTCCGTGAAGTTTACGAGGAGTACAAGCAGGATGTGGATGTCTGACAAGGGAAAGGAAACCTAAACTATTGCCAACAAGCTAAGGCTAACAACCTTGCCTACCCCTTCGACTGCGCTCAAGATAAACTTCTTGTTTCTACTTTTTTTATGCCAGAACATTTAATGCATATAGCATCAACACATTTTAATCTTCATGTTAAAATGCAGCCACTTAGTAGGAACGGTGTCCGATTTACCGTTAACAATCTTATCATAGTCAATTCCCCAATCAAACAGATTCAATTGACCTTCTAAAACCAGTGAACTAGCCATTGCCTCTTTTGGATCTCTAATCCCAGTAACGAATAACTTCACCTCTTTTTCAACTCCTTTTATTGATATTTTACCATTAACCTGATACCAATCGATTCCCATAGTATAAACATCAGTAAATCTAAAAATTATCTTTTCATTATTCTCCCCAATAAATAGACCCGGTGTTTTAATTCTCGCTGTTAAGTCATCTCCTGCACAAACGTTAAATGAATTAGGATCCACTTCAAAAGAAATCTTCATATCCTCCAGAGGATTTCCTAAGTCTTCTCGTGGAGGAACAATTACTTTTAAATTATCTACAATGCCTGCAAATGGAGTACTGCAATGCCCATGCGTTACGAACATGTTAATAGTTTGGTTTGGTTTGTTTTCTAACACAGAAACGACTTCCGTTTTTTTGACAAGATGAAGTACTTTTAGTATATCCACTCGTAACAACTATGGTTACCAAAACGGCTAATGACAAAACGGTAATTTTAATTTTTTTCATGATATTGGATTTAGTATTTCTTCGAAGATATAGGTAGTTTAGTCTTGAATCCGTTAATGAATGTAAAACAATGTAAATAAGTGTAAAGGCAGAATAAACTCCTCATTTCTGCTTATCTTTGCCAAAACATTAGAGTTCACTTAAACTAAAAATCATGAAAAAATTATTGACGTTAATTTCTGTACTTCTTATTGGGTTTAATTCACATTCTCAATGTTCAGACCTATTTTTTTCTGAATATATTGAAGGATCTTCGAGTAACAAAGCTTTGGAAATATACAATCCGACCAATGCTACCATTGATATGACTGATTATGTGATTTATCGTTTTAATAATGGTTCAACGTCAGCTACAGATAGCCTTTTTCCACTCGGTACACTCTTACCAAATGATGTGTTCATTATTGGTAACCCTAGTGCTTTGCCGACGATCTTGACTTTGTCGGACACCACACACACAATGACTTTTTATAATGGGGATGATGCCGTTGTTCTTATCAACAAAACAACCGGAGACACACTCGACATTGTTGGAGAAATTGGTGTTGATCCTGGCTCGGGTTGGCCCGTTGGCACTGGTGCTACGAATAACTTTACGCTAATACGTCAGATCAGCGTTCAGCAGGGAGAAACGAACTGGACAATTGGAGCAACGCAATGGGATGTTTTCCCTATCGATATGCTTGATTCTCTAGGAGGACATACTATGACGGCTTGTTGCATATCAAGTAGTAATTCTATTACCGAAACAGCATGTAACAGTTATACTTCTCCAAGTGGAAACTATGTTTGGACGAGCTCTAATACTTATATGGACACTATTCCTAATGCTGTGAATTGTGACTCTGTAATTACAATTAACTTAACAATAAACAATTCTTCAAGCTCAATCATTAATGAAACTGCATGTGAAAGCTATACTTCTCCAAGTGGAAACTATGTTTGGACAAGTTCTAATACTTATATGGATACTATTCCTAATGCTATGAATTGTGACTCTGTAATTACGATTAACTTAACAATAAACAATTCTTCAAGCTCAATCATTAATGAAACTGCATGTGAAAGCTATACTTCTCCAAGTGGAAACTATGTTTGGACAAGCTCTAATACTTATATGGACACTATTCCCAATACTGCGAATTGTGACTCTGTAATTACGATTAATTTAACAATAAACACTGTTAATACCACAGTAACTCAAAACAGCACCACATTAACAGCTGATGCAGCAAGTGCTTCTTATAAATGGTTAGATTGCGATAATAATTTAGCTATTATATCAGGCGAAACCAATCAAAGTTTTACAGCTACTATTAATGGAAACTATGCTGTTGAAATCACCGAAAACAGTTGTGTAGATACATCAGCATGTTTTGCCATTTCCAATGTTGGTATGGTTGAAAATAGTTTTGGAATCGAACTTCTCATCTACCCTAATCCAACTGAAGGTCATTTCTCAATTGACTTAGGAGCTAATTACGAATCAGTATCGATAACTATGACTGACATTAACGGAAAATTAATCCAGTCAACAACTTACAATGAAAGTCAACTATTAAACCTAAACGTAGAAGAGCCAACAGGTGTGTACCTCTTAAAAATTGAATCGGGTGATAAGAAAGCCATAATTCGATTAGTCAAAAAATAGAAACGATTTACAACAATGTATAAGCGGCAATAAAACTGCCGCTTATACAATACGTTACTATAAAATGAAGTCAACCGAATCAACCATAAAATACGTCGCTTTTCTAAGAGGAATAAATGTTGGTGGGCATCACAAAGTTCCTATGGCTGAACTTCGAAAAGAATTAGAGGGTTTGAATTTAAAAAATGTAGCGACCATTTTGAATTCAGGTAATGTTTTATTTGATTCCACTACTGAGAACCTGAATGAACTTGAACAAGTAATTTCAGAGCGTTTGGAAAAAACATTTGGCTTCTCGATTCCAACTATTTTGGTCAAAATCTTATCCATAAAGGATTTATTGGATAATGACCCATTTAAGGAAATTGAAGTAACGAAAGAGACCCGCTTGTATGTTTCATTTTTGAAGAATGATGTTAAAACGAATTTAGAACTGCCTTGGACAAGTGAGGATGGTTCATTTACAATTTTGGATAAAAGGCACAAAACCATCATCAGCGTTTTAGATCTTTCTATATCGAATACTCCCAAAGGAATGGAAGCCCTAGAAAAACATTTCGGAAAGGACATCACTACCCGAAACTGGAATACCATCAAACGAATAGAGAAGAAACTTTAGTCTTTATGCTAAAAACCTATTTTAATTGGAGCTCAGGAAAAGATGCTTCTTTGGCTTTGTATAAAATGCTGCAAAGTGGAGACTTTCAAATTGACAAATTACTGACTTCTATAAACACATATCACGATAGGGTTTCAATGCATGGGCTTCAAAGAGAGTTATTAGAAAAACAAACTCAGTCAATAGGAATTCCTCTTTCAACCATTGAGCTCCCGGAAGAACCTAGCATGGAGGATTATAATACCTTAATGACAAGAACTGTTGGCAATTTACAAGCTGAAGGCTATACCAATTGTGGTTTCGGAGATATATTTTTAGAAGATTTAAAAACTTATCGAGAAGAGCAATTAAAACCCTACAACATTACTTGTCATTTCCCCTTATGGAAAAGAGACACAAAAGAAATTTTGAATGAGTTTATTGATTTAGGCTTTAAAGCAGTTGTTATTTGCATCAATTCAAGCTTATTAGATAAGTCCTTTGTTGGTAGGGAAATAAATAAAGAGTTTATGAATGACCTTCCAGATAATGTTGATCCTTGTGGAGAAAATGGAGAGTTTCATACATTTTGTTTCGATGGACCAATATTTAACTATCCTATTCAATTTGAAATAGGAGAAAAGGTTCATCGTGAATATAAATCGCCATCGAAAGATGATGAATCTTCCATAGGGTTTTGGTTTTGCGACTTATTACCTGTTAAAGATTAGGCTTTTTATGGGGGATATTTGCTTACTTTTGTGACAAATAATTTCCAATCATGCCTTTTTCCTCTTTCGGACTGTCTCCTTCTTTAGTTATTGAATTAATCAATCAAAATTACGAACACCCCTACCCTATTCAAAAAGAAGCAATTCCCGCTATTATAGATGGTAAAGATGTTTTAGGGATTGCCAAAACAGGTTCTGGAAAAACAGCTAGTTATGTGTTACCGATTTTAACCAATTTACAAGGTAAAACAAAAACTAAAAACCGACATGTTAATGTATTAGTATTGGTTCCTACTAGAGAATTGGCAGGGCAAGTAAAAGATGTATTTCAGCAATTTGGATCTTCGTTACCAGACCGAGTTAAAACGTTGGCTGTATATGGAGGTGTATCTATCAACACGCAAATGCAAGCCTTGCAAAATGTAAATGTACTGGTAGCTACTCCAGGTAGATTATTGGAATTAGTAGAATCAAATGCTGTGCACCTTTCTAGCATTTCAGCCTTAGTTTTAGACGAAGCAGATAAAATGCTAAATCTTGGTTTTAAGGCAGAAATGGATCAAATATTCAATTTATTACCTCAAAAACGGCAAAATTTACTGTTTTCTGCCACTTTAAGTGAAGATGTTAATAATATCAATCAGCTATTATTGGACAATCCTGTTGTAATTAAAATTGCTTCTGAGGAAAACAACATAGATCTTATTAGACAATCTGCCTATTTTGTTGCTGAAGATAAAAAAGGACCACTGCTTCGTTATTTGATTAAGCACAACAATCTACAGCAAGTTTTAGTATTTACTTCATCCACTTACAAAGCTGACAACGTTGCTGATAAATTGCGAAAAAATGGAATTGACGCATCTGCTATTCACAGTAAAAAAAGTCAAAAAGCTAGAACAGATGCGTTACGTAATTTTAAATCTGGACTGGTACGCGTATTAGTTACTACTGATCTTTTAGCTCGTGGAATTGACATTGAATATTTACCTGTTGTAATTAACTATGAACTTCCTCGTTCCCCGAAAGATTATATTCACAGAATTGGGAGAACAGGAAGAGCAGAGTCTCCAGGTGACGCTATATCTTTAATTGTTCCAGAAGATGAGCACCATTTTAAAATCATTCAGAAGAAGATGAAAAAATGGGTTGACAGAGTAGATTGTGAAAATCTGGATTTAACAGGTTATTAATAAATTCCATTTTGTGGGTGCCCTTATGCAGGGATAGCACTTCATTTTTTGTCTTAACACAGGGCAAAATGATTTTGAGCCAGCCTGTGTGAAGATAAAGCAAAAAAAGTCAAGGCTGCCAAAGGAGAACTGTTTCACTCTTTATAAATGAAAAGTTCGGCCGAAGGGTCTCCTTGCAATTTGCTACGGAGCCTTTCGGTCTTACTAATCATTCATTTTGATCTCAACAACCCTCCTTTGAAGGCCAAATTACCTTTCTCTCCTTTCTCTCCTTTCTCTCCTTTCTACTATTGAATATAAGTAATAAATAACTTTCCATTTATGGAATCGCTCCTTTGTTTCAACCTATGGGTTGAATATGGTAAAAACAGCATTACTTATAGGATTCTTTTGGATGACACAAAACGTGTTTTCTCAAGAATATTTTACTTCTGATTTTTCTTTTTATCAATTAGAAACAAATCCTTCTTCGGTAGCTAGTCCAAAAATGGATAACGTTATTCGATCAACCTTTCAATTTGCTAATCATTATTCGAGTCAACAAATTACGGGTTCAACAATGCTTTCCAAAAGTTTTATTGGTATTGGTATCGTCTTAGGCAATACCAGTGTACATAGAAATAAATACCAAAAAGCTGGGATTACAGTTGGCTACCGAAATGTATTGTTTAGTAAAGTTAAAATTCGAGGAGGCATTCATTACAAGTTGATTAATAATACTGCTTCTGAAGGGCAATACAACCTCTACTCGTTTTATGAGCAAAATGAAATCACAAAAAAATTCACACTCCATAATGCGAATTATTCTGTTTCATTCACAGACATGGGCGATCGTTATTTTATAGCTGCTGGAAATTTGAATTCAAGTATTTTCAATAATCCGCAAACTCTTTTTAAACAGTATAAGTATCTCTCAGGAGGGATTCTATTTAGCCACTTTAATAACACATATCGTGGACAAGTATCTTATTCATTGATTCAGAGCGAATCAACATTGGGAGCACATTTGAACCACAATTTCTCAATTGCCTTTCGGAAGGCTATTTCAAGACGAGCTGCAATGATTATTTCCAGTCGATTTGGGTATTGGAACAATTCTATTTACCAAATAAAACCAGGAATAGCATTATATAAAGGCAGTACTAAAACAATTAGTCTAGTAAAGTTGTCTGTCGATTTAGGCCTCAATAAAATGACCCAAACATTGGAATATCCTCCAACTATAGAAACAACAATTCAAATAAAACTATAACTATGAAAAATCTATTAATCCTTTTCGTATTCATCAATGGTATTACAATTGCCCAGAACTCTCCTTCTAGTGTTATTTTATATAACTCTGCAGCAGAAATCACTTACACGGAAAAAATGAGCTTAAACGTTGGCAAAAACGAAATCATTTTTCGAAATATAACTCCCTATATGGTGGAGAACACATTGAAAATAAGTTGCAGTGATAAAAGCGCTGAAATTATAAGTGTAACGGAGAAGATCAATTTCGTATCGAAATCAAAAGACAGAAAAACGAAAACTTCTAAAATTCAAAATCAAATTGCAGATTTGAAAAAAGAAAAGGGGTTAACGAATTGCAGAATCATCGCTCTTACAACTGAAAAGGACTTACTATTTCATGATGAATCTATTGGTGGTTTATCTTATGGTGTAAATGTTGATGAAATTGAAAAAGCTTCTGACTTTTTTAGAAAAAGATATACAGATATTGTTTCAACTGTTTATTTATTGACAGATAGCTTGAGTAGCATGAACACTAAACTTTCAAATCTTAAAAAACAACTTAGGCAATCGCAAGTAAATGTAGAAAAACCAACATCAGAAGTTCATATGGTGGTTAATTCAAATTCGGGCAGTGAAGTAGAATTCTCCTACTCGTTTCTTTCTCAAAAAGCTGGATGGGCGCCTTTATACGATGTTAAATACCAAGGGAACAGTAATCCTATCTTATTCAACTTTAAGGCTAACGTTTTTAATGCCACTGGAACTCATTGGAAGAATGTAACTATCCGATTATCCACTGCAACACCCATTAAAGGATTTGCTATTCCAAGCTTAGCTGACAAAAAAGATAAACAAAATGATATTGAGTCATCGAAAGGAGTAGAGTTTAAAACATTAGAAGTAGTAAACGCTATAACTTCATACGATGTACAACATAAATATTCGGTTCTATCCAATTCAAAACCGCATCTTATTGAAGTGGATAATTACAGTTTCGATGCCTCATTTGAATATTTAATATTTCCTCGACTAGACCCATTTGGGTTTTTAATGGCTAAAGTTCCAAATTGGAACAAACACAATTTAATACCCGGTACAACTAATATTTACAATGAAGGTGTATATATGGGGAAAACGTTTTTAAATACCTATGCTGAAAACGACACGTTGGAAGTTTACTTGGGCAAAGACAAGAATATTCAAGTCAAGCGTACCGAAGATTTTAAAAATAATTCACGAAAAATAGTAGGGAATTATTCTATTGAGAAATATAAAATAAACATTGATCTCGTTAACAATTCCTCGAAAGCATTTACAGTTAAAATAATGGATCAAGTTCCCATTATTGATAATTCAGATAAAACAAAAATGTCTGTCAACGCTGGCAATTCGGATTATGACAAACAAGAGGGGCTTTTAACATGGAATCTTACAGTCGCCCCAGGAGCAAAACATTCTATGGATTTTAAATATGAAATAAAAGAACCCAAAGAGTTTAATGCAAAACCTAGGAGAAGAATGTATAGAACGATTAGTTGCCCTTCGTTTTAGTAAACCCCTAAGTGTAAATCATAGGTTTAACACTGTAATGAATAACGCGAATCTAATTGATTGCTTGCTGAGTAATTTTTTCTTTATAGATTTTAATAGTGGAGAGATAGGTTCTTCCAATAGGTATAGATGTATCAATAACTTTTATTTCTTTTGAGTTCATTCCAATGGCATTGTCGATGTTAACAATATATGATTTGTGTACTCTTATACATGAGTCAACTTCAGCTAATTGTTGTTCCATTTCTTTTATAATGCTCCTAACAATAACTCTCTGATTTAAACAAACAATTTCTGAATAATTACCCGATGCTTCTATCCATTGAATAGATGATATGTTTATTTTAGTAAGAATTCCATCTTTAACAGATTTAACCATAATGTAAGCTTCTTCTTTTTCCTCCTTTCTTTTAATTCGCTTAATTAACTCCTTTATTAAGTCGTTTAAAACCTCTCTGTTGAAACTTAAAATTTTAATTCTAAATATTAGATAGATTAAAATAATACAGGAAATAAAGATGAAGATTTTAAACAATGTAGTCTGCCAAAAAGGAGGAGAGATGCTAAATGAGATTAAAGAAGTTTCTTTTGACCAAGTTTTATCATCATTCTTTGCACTAAGCTCAAATGAATATTTCCCAGGAGGTAAATTTTGAAAAGTAGCTTTTCTTTCACTGGTATAAATCCATTCTTGACTCAAGCCATTAAGTCTATACCTATATTCTATATTACTTAATTTTGGGTAATATAATCCATGAAATTCAAACTCAATATTATTCTCATCATAAGAAACATACTGGCTGTTAGATAAGTTGTGATTATGATTATAACGAGCACTTTTTAAAGATAGGACTATGTCGTTTTTACTAGTTGGATTTAAATTATTCGTATTTATTATGCTTAAGCCTTTGTTACCTGCACAAAGCAACCAATTATTAACAATCAGGAGGTCATTGATTTCGTTTTCAACCATTCCATTAATTGTGCTAAAACCAACAAAAGTTATTATTCCATTTTTCAGTTTTCCCTTGTTAATCCCATTTGAAGTTCCTACCCATAGTTCATTTTTATTTACAAGAAGAGATGTCGTGTTGTTAGAATTGAGACCTTGACCTACAGTATAATGCTGCAAACTATCATTATTCCAAAAATAAATTCCATTAGATGATGTAGCTAACACAAAGCCATTTAAGTAAGGAGACATGGAAATTACTTTACCTTTTATTGGTAAAGTAGAAATAGAGAAATTTGTACAAGTGGAGTCAAATACAAATACTTTGTCAGAAGTACTTACAAACAACTGGTTATAGTACTCGCTAATGGAACAAACTCTTTTAGAGGTTTTCAATCTAGAAAAGTGATTAATAATTGTATCATCAGAAAACTGAAACAACCCAAGATGGTTTCCAAAAAAACGTTTCCCTTTTCCAGTGATGTACCCAATATCAAAATCACTAATATTTGTTTTGCCTCCAAGTTCGTATGATGGAACACCCGTAGAATCAAATGCAGTTATGGCTCCAACATCAGCATATAGCATTTGATCAATTGAATCATATACCATATCAGTTACCTCCATTCCTAACTTATCATAAATCAGTTTAGGACTTCCTGTATCGAATGGAATTTGAATAATATTTCCATTTCTTAATCCGAGGAAAATGTGGGCACTTGTTTTTTCTAAACTAGTAACACAATGGTCTTCTATGCTCTTTTGAAAAGTTAACTTTTTGAAATTGAAATTGGAACTGTAATAGGTTCCTTTTTCTAGAGATGTAAACCAAAAGCCACCATCTCTATCTGTATAAACTGAACTGACCGATTCGGACTTCAGGAAGTGATGTTTTAAATGGAGTGACTTGTTTCTAATCTCATATCCAACTATCCCTCCTTTGTAAAGACCAACCCAAAAAATATTATTTATCTCTTTAATAAATATTACCCTTTCTTTAGCAGGTATTTGCCAAAAGGAGCCGTCAGAAGGTATGAATAACATTGATTCTCCATAAGTGATACAAACCCCTTCTGAGTACTTACAAAATCGGCTCATAATCCCTTTTCTAGTCATTGGAGGATCTTTAAGCAAAATATCTAGATACGAACTGTCTGTAAATAACTCAACGCCATTTACTCTAACCCCATTATATTCTGTAGGGTACCTGACACCATAGATATACTTGTCTTCAAATTGATATATTTTTTTATTTGATTTGGTAGTTCCATGCAGAAAAGATGGTAAGCCATTTGAATCAATGCGTAGAATCCCTTCGTTATTTGTACCAATATAAATATGACCTATATAGTCAGTATTAAAATCTGAAATAATGGATGATGGAAGGTGTTTTTTTATTGTATCATTGAATTGGTATTTGATTATTTTATCATTTTCATGATAGCATAATTGGTTATTTAGCGTAATAAACCAAATTCTTTTATTGTGGTCTTCATGAAAATATAGAACAGTATTATCCGTAAGTCCATCTTTAGTAGTAAAAGTTGTAAAATCATAACCATCAAACTTAGAGACTCCCTTGTCAGTAGCAAACCACATTATCCCCTCTTCGTCCTGCAAAGATCTATACACTTCATCAGTAGGAAGCCCATTTGAAGTTGAAAAATGTTTAAAAACTGGTTCAGATAACTTTTCAAATTGAGCATTTCCAAAACTGAATATTAGAGTCAGTAAGACAATACAAAAAAATCTAATATTATTATCTCTAATCATAGCTTAGGGCGACCAATTTACTAGCCCTAAGTTATGTATAAATAAATGATTATGAATGAAGCACTTTAATAAAAGCACCTCCAAATACCTTGATTTTACTCGAAGAGGTATGAACGACATTGAAATGATGATGAACAACACGTGCTATATTACTGGTATTTAAGCTACAGTTAAGGTCTGCTCTGGTTTAAGGAGGACTCATCGGATTAAAGGTGTTATTTCAGTTTAATCAATGCATATTTAACAATTGTAAACTAGTCAGTAAAAAATTAATAATGTTGTTAGTTTCTAGTTTTTAGTATTTCATCCCAAAATAGGCTTTAAGGCTTTTTTAGTCGAGTTTAAGGTTGATCTTTATTTAGCTAATTGAAAATGACTAAAACAAAGAAGTACTATGAAAAAATATATCATATATGTGTTGATAATCACAATAGCCAATATCTCTACGATAACGGGGCAAGAAAATGTGAGTTTTGGCAAAAAACCAACTGTGGCATCAATTGATAACATTAAAGGTGACGGGGCTATTATAGCCTTGGCTGAAGATGATTATGGAGATGTTGAATTTGGTTCATGGACAGTAGTTAGAGTAAATCAAGATGGAAAAGTAATATGGAACACTAAAGTTGACGTGCCTGACCCAAGAGGTTATGACACCTATATGAGAGGTAGATATCAAACAGTAGTTTCTCCTAATGGAGAGCACTATTACATCTGTTTAAAAGGGCTTGCTAGTACGAAAGCATTTCATTTTGATGAAAAAGGTAAATCAACAATTATTAATCCTTTTTTGGTAAAAGCCAAATTACCCAAAAAGGCAATCATTGAAGGAGTTTATTGTACTAACACAGATTTGATTTATGTAATAAGGGATAACAGATCCTTTGAGGATTACTACATAATTAAAATGAATCATGAAAGCCATGAGTCTCAAGTGCTAAACCTAAAGGTGGAAAACCCCTCTTTTATAGCGGTCACAAATGGAGCAGAATCCTTAAAACCAATGGGAGTGAATTTGAATGGGGAAATTATTTACACTTCAACAACTTCAACAAAGAAAAAATTTGAATTAAAAATTGCAAAAGTTGATAATAATGGAAGTGTTCAATACAAAACTTTTTTTGGTTCTCCAATGAAAGATTCTTACACAAATGTAGAACTAGCATTAGATGGAGAATCTGTATTTATAAGTCAAACTGGAGAAGAAACTGTTGTTATTTCTAAAGTAAAACTAAACGGAGAAGAAATTTTTAGGGCAGAATTTATAATGAACGAATTAAAAAAATACAACTCTAAATATGACTCACCTAATGTTAGCTTGTTCCATTTTTCTGATGGGTCATTGATCTATTCTCTTGATAAAGGAAAAGATGTATTTGGGCTAAAAATTAATGGAGAAACAGGAGATGAATTAAGCCGAAAAGAAGTTGAGATTATCAAGAAAAATCGTTACGGTTCTGATCCAAATGCAGGTGTTTTTGTTATTGAAAGTGAAACAAATTGCGAAAGAATTAAGTCATTGAGCTCTAAAAACTCCGAAAAGGCAAGTGCTTTGGGCAATGTGAAAAATGGTTTAACCTTAGTTATAGCAAATCCAAAAACTAAAAAGGCTGAAATATTTATAGGGAAATAACCTGTTTCATATCTTCTAATATTTTAACTAAAAATAAAAAATTATGAAAAAGATGATGGCAACATTTTTGGCTATTAGTACCTGTGCCTTAGTCTATTCTCAAGTAGGAGTAAAAGTATACCAGTTCAGACCATTAGGAGAACTAGGTTTTGCAATGAATAAGAAACTTTCAAGTGAGATATTGTTTCTACCAGAATTTAATAATAAGGTTCGGTTAAGGTTCGGGTTTTCGAGAGTAGCTCTAAAACCTCGGTTAACCACCTTTCCAACATATACAATTATTTCGGGAGATGGAGTTGGTGATATAATTTCGGGAACGGGTAATATTGCAATATTACCCGGAGCAAAAACCTATACCAAATACAATATCTTTTGGATTTCTTCTGGGGTTGATTGGCGGCTTATTGATAGTGAAAAAATTCAGGTTTACTCAGGAGCTGATGTGTTGGCTGGAGGATTAACAGAAAATTATGAATTAATAACCGAAGCTCTATCCGAAGTATCCTATTCAGGAGCAGACATATTAGGAGGCATTAGACTTCGTTTAGGAGTGGAATATTTAATAAATAAAGTAGGAATATTTGTTGAAGCAGAAGGAAGCAGTTATTTAATTAACCATAGAGGATTCTTTTCAAACCACGCTTTAGGGTTTGGTCTCAGGCACCAATTTTTGAATTAGATTATGAAAGTATTGTATATAGTAACAGGTTTGTTTTTAATTTTTTCTTCATGTAGGAAACCACTTAAGGAAGTTGAGGAGTATTTCCCTGAAGTTGAAATAATTTCTGCAACGGTTGAAACTGATGGAACTGTAAAAGTAATTGGAGAAGTAATCTCAGAAGGAGCTGCATCAATTCAATTCCTAGGTTGTTCTATGGACACTATTTCCCAACCAGGATTATTATCTAATCAACAAATGGCTACTTGGAACGGAAACCAATTTGAGGTAATATATTCAGGAGCGTGGTTTTCTGATGTATATTATAGTTTTGATCCAACTAAGACATACTATTTTAGAGTTTGGGCAGCAAATGATTATGGCTATTCGTTTGGAAGTGAAATACCGTTAAGTAACATCGAAGCTACTCCAGTCACGCCGCCTTGCTCCCCTTTTTTAAATTCAATTGACGCTGGAGGAAGCTCAAACTTAGAGTATTACGCTACTATTGGAACACCTATTTCAGGTATTTCTGGGTGGGAATTTCAAGCAGCAAGTAGTTCAAATATTATTTCTTTCAACTTTGGGTCTCAGCTAGCAACAGGACTTTATACGACTACTTCAAGTTCTTCTCCTTTGGCTGATCAAGTAAAGGTTGAAATTGTTAGCGGTTTTAATAGTGGGAGTCTCAGTGGAGGATCCTCAGTTTATGTAAACCAAACAAGCCAAGGTGTGTGGGAAGTTACCATTTGTGATGCACCATGGAACTCTGGTACTGGAACTATTTATTTAAAAACAAAGTTCATTACTCAATAATTGAAAACACACATAGTAGATTATATAATATAAAATTGAAGATATGATAAAATTAATTTCAATAGCAAGCCTAATAATACTCTTTGGCACTTCTTACTCCCAGTCTCAATGCCCAACTGGTTATACAATAAGTTCTACAAATGAAACTACTTATAATGCATGTGATGGAACAATAACATTCACACTTACAGGAGGTACTCCTGACTTTATTTATACAATTATTGATACAGCAAATATCATTAATACATTTGTTGACACATCAAGTAATTTTACTTATACATTTTATGGCCTTTGCCCAGGCACATATGAATGTATGGTTAACAATATATTAGGATTATTTTGCCCCAGTGGAGGCGGAGGCAGTGGGGCTACATACGCAACTATTCAGCCAGCGGCGGCATCACTATCAGTTAGCTGTAATGTAATTGGTGTGAATTGTATTTTTGACATAGGAGATGTTGAAGTCATTGCAAATGGTGATGCCCCCCCATTTCAATATAGCATTGATGGAGGAATGAGTTGGCAATCAGGAAATTATTTTTCTAACGCTGTTACAGGGGGGATGATGGTAGATGTAGCTGTAACAGATGCTACAGGCCAAATTGTAAACTCTTCCTGCTCTGCATGGATTTATATAGCTCCAACGCCAATTATAACACCAACAAGTTCATCTTGTTCAAATGGTTGTTCTGGTACTGCTAATGTTTACATAAACGGGGACGACTATGGAGTAGGAGTTCAACCATACAATGTAACAATTGAACAGTCCACAACTGGTCAAACAATAGCAGCTCATATATTTAATCAGCCAGGAGATACACTATTTTTATCAGGATTATGCGCTGGAACCTACACCGTTTATTCGTATGAATCTTCCCAATATTCTTGCCCTGGTTATATTGGCTCTTTTAATGTTCTTGAAGATACAAATGCAAATATAATAGCATCAGCTTGGATTACAGACCCTGCTAATATTGGAGTGTGTAATGGAATAGCTTTGGGAGAGGTTTCAGACACAACAGGTGGTCCCTTTAATTATGAATGGCTGGATTGTAATGGAGGTAATTCCTATGGAACCGAAAACACTGTAAACACACTCTGCTTAGGAGATTATATGTTTGTCGCCACTAATGCTTTAGGATGCTCAGACACTTCAGAATGTATAACAATGGTCGAGTATTACGATGATATCCAATCTTTTAACGAACAACAATTGATTAAAATAGAACCGAACCCAATGAAGTATTCTGCAACAATATTTTTTAATAATCAAGACCAAGCAAAATATACTTGTAAAGTTTATGATGTAAATGGTAAGTGTGTTAGAATAATAGCAAATGTTAGACAAAGTTCAGTAGTAATTGAAAGAGATGGGCTAGAGTGTGGAATATACTTAGTAAAACTATACTCTAATGAGAAATTTTTTACCGGAAAATTAAATGTTGTCAATTAAAAAATACTGAAGACGGTTATTTGTTAAGGTGTGGTAAACACTTATTGTGCACGATATTTGATACCTATTACCAATACACACCTAACACCAATTATAGCCAAAATCATAAATGAAAAAAAAAATAACATTATTAATTTTAAGCCTAACTTCTATAGTGGGGTTTGGACAAGGTTTGGATTTTAGCGTACGTGATTCTATCGTTAGTCAAAAGTCAGTTGTCTATTATGAATGTGATTCAACTTGGGACATTCCGGGAAAACTTAAAATTAATAATCCGAACAGAACAATCCGCATATATAACCAAGAGAGAATTGTTTCTGAATTTTTATTTAAAAATGATACAATTCATGCCAAATATTTCTATTTGAGTGGAGCTATTAAACGTACAGTAATGCACCAATGGTTGAATGGAAGAAATTTATGGGTTTGGGAAGAAAATCACTATGAAAATGGTCAATTAGAGTCAAAATACAATCCCAGTTTTGATTCTCTACAACATTTGAAAGTCTATTACCCAAATGGGACTCTTAAGAGGGAGATGATGTATCACAAATCTGGTTATTTTTCGTTTTTAAAAGAATACAACCCAAACGGATCACTGTCAATTTCGGAGGATTTAGGTTCATTCGATATAAATATCCCTTGGGGTAGTAATAGAATCTCACGTACCGAATATGATGTTCTTGGTAATCCAAAAATAAAAATCACTTTTGAAAATAATCTTCCTGTCGATACAACCTCTTTTGACTTAAAAAACAATCAAGAAGCACTTAAAAGCTATACTGAAATAGATTTTTGGAAATATGAGGATTACACAGTTATTGAATACTTGAACGATAAAGTCTTAATTGTGTCTAAAAATGAGGTATTCCATTACGCATTAGTTTACAACTTTGGCACTAAAGAGGAATACACGATTTATTGTAATGGAAGGATCAAAAGAAAGAAATGGCTAACAAAACCTGAAACCAATTGAAACTGGGTTTAGCCAACCGCTCTATATAGAAACCTCTTCTACTCCTCAATCAGCTGCCAAGAACCTGAAACAATAAGCGATTCCGCTTGTTTAAATTTCATTTCTTTGGTTTCACCACTTGTAAGATTTAGTATTTTCACCTTATCGTTTCTTCCAAACTTTTTCCCAACAGAAACAGGAACCGGTTTTGGAGCTTGTCTTTGTCCACCACCTTGTTGCTGCTGTGCTTGTTGTTGATTTTGTTTAGTAGCTTCTCCTAAATCCGGTTTACTTTCTTTTAACTTACTCAAATCTGGCTTAGGAGCCGCTTGTAAACGAGGACTTGCTTGTTGTTGAGCATCTCCTACAGGTAATTGAGCTTTCATTAAGAATGAAATAACATCTCTGTTCAATTCATCCATCATGGTTTTAAACAAGTTATAACCTTCCAATTTGTAAATTAAAAGAGGATCTTTTTGTTCGTATTGAGCATGGTAAACAGAAGATTTCAAATCGTCCATTTCTCTTAAATGCTCTTTCCATTCGTTGTCGATTAATCCTAGAGCAACGCTTTTTTCCATTGCTTTTAGAGCACTTGCTCCTTCCGTTTCAACAGCTTCTTTAAGGTTTGTAACAATTTTCAATGATTTTCTTCCATCCGTAAACGGGATAACAATATTTTCAAAAGAATCACCTTGTTTTTCGTACACATCTGTTACTACAGGAACTATTTTATCTTTTATTAATTGCTCTTTTCTAACGTAAGAAGTTTTAGCTTGCTCATAAACTTGAGAAATCAATTCCTCTTGATTTCCCTCATTGAATGTTTCTTGATTAACTGGAGATTCAATTCCTAAAACACGAATCAATTCCAATTCAAAACCATCATAATCTCTACTTTCTAAGAAATCCGCAACGATTATTTCAGATATTTCGAAAAACATGTTATCGATGTCTAAATCCAACTTATCTCCAAATAATGCGTTTTTTCTACGCGTATAAATTGCTGTACGTTGTGCATTCATTACATCATCAAACTCTAATAGTCTTTTACGAATACCAAAGTTGTTCTCCTCAACTTTCTTTTGAGCTCTTTCGATAGATTTAGAAATCATTCCATGCTGAATAACTTCTCCTTCTTTATGGCCTAATCTATCCATCATTTTTGCAATTCTTTCAGAACCAAAAAGACGCATTAAATTATCTTCTAATGAAACAAAGAATTGAGAAGATCCCGGATCTCCTTGACGACCAGCACGACCTCTTAATTGTCTATCTACCCTTCTTGAATCATGACGCTCAGTAGCTACAATTGCTAAACCACCAGCATCTTTTACACCTTCACCCAATTTAATATCGGTACCACGACCAGCCATATTGGTTGCAATTGTAACAGTACCTGCTTCACCTGCAGCACGAACTACGTCCGCTTCCTTCTGGTGTAATTTCGCATTCAATACTTGGTGAGGAATTTTCTTCATGTTCAGCATTCTACTAACCAATTCCGAAATTTCAACATTGGTTGTACCAACCAATACCGGTCTACCTGCATTACGAAGAGCTTCAACTTCTTCGATAATTGCATTGTATTTTTCACGTGCTGTTTTGTAAACTAAATCTTGTTTATCTATTCTTTGGATAGGTCTGTTCGTTGGAACAACAACAACATCCAATTCATAAATATCCCATAATTCTTTTGCTTCCGTTTCTGCTGTACCTGTCATACCAGCTAACTTATGGTACATACGGAAGTAGTTCTGTAAAGTAATCGTTGCATACGTTTGAGAAGCAGCTTCAACTTTCACGTTTTCTTTTGCTTCAATCGCTTGATGTAATCCGTCAGAATAACGTCTTCCATCCATGATACGACCCGTTTGCTCATCAACAATTTTTACTTTGTTGTCCATAACCACATACTCCACATCTATTTCAAATAAAGAGTAAGCTTTTAACAACTGATTGATAGAATGAATTCTTTCTGCTTTAACTGTATAATCAGTAATCATAGCATCTTTCAACTTCAACTGTTCTTCTTTTGAAGGTGTTGAATCTTCAATTTCAGTCATTTTCATTCCAATATCTGGAAGGATATAGAAGTTTGGATCCGCGCTCCCCGAAATCAAATCAATTCCTTTTTCAGTAAGGTCGATTGTATTGTTTTTCTCATCAATTACAAAATACAAAACTTCATCTGCCTTCGGCATTTCCTTAGCATTGTCTTGTAAATAGTGATTTTCTGTTTTCTGTAATTGAGCTCTCATTCCTGGTTCACTCAAATACTTAATAATTGCTTTATTTTTTGGCAAACCTCTAAATGAACGTAACAATGCTAACCCACCTTCTTCAAGGTTCTTTTTGGTTTCCTTTTTATCTCCACCTTCAGCATTTCCTTTTGCCAATTTACTTTTCGCTTCAGTAATTAAAGTTGTAACCAACTTCTTTTGAGCGGCAACTAATTTTTCAATTTTCGGTTTCAATTCGTTAAACTCATGCTCATCACCTCTTGGTGTTGGACCTGAAATAATTAATGGTGTTCTTGCATCATCTACCAATACAGAATCGACCTCATCAATAATTGCGAAATGGTGTTTTCTTTGAACCAAACCTCCTGGTTCAGAAACCATATTATCTCTAAGGTAATCAAATCCGAATTCGTTATTCGTTCCAAAAACAATATCAGCATTGTATGCTTTAATTCTTCCTGGGGAATGTGGCTCATGATTATCAATACAATCCACAGTCAAACCATGGAATTGATAAATTGGACCCATCCATAAAGCATCACGACGAGCTAGGTAATCATTTACCGTAATCAAGTGAACTCCTTTTCCAGACAGAGCATTTAAATAAACTGGAAGTGTTGCAACAAGCGTTTTACCCTCACCCGTTTGCATCTCAGCAATTTTACCTTTGTGTAGTGCTGAACCACCCATCAACTGAACATCATAATGGACCATATTCCAAACGACTTCAGTTCCAGAAGCGTCCCATGTTTTATTCCAAAATGCTTTATCACCAACTATTTCAACATTATCTCTAGTTTCAGCAACCTCTTTATCAAAATCACTTGCTGTTACCTCAACCTTTTCATTCTCCGTAAAACGTTTTGCAGTTTCCTTAACCACAGCAAATGCTTCTGGTAATATCTCAAGCAAAATCTCTTCAAGAACTACATCAGACTCTTTCTCCAATTTTTCTATCTCTTGAAAATATTGTTCTTTTTCATCTATAGGAGTGTTAGCATCAGATGCTTTTTTCTTTAAATCAGAAATCTGACCTTCTACTTCTTTAAGCCCGTCCTTTATTTTTCCTTTAAGAGTAGTTGTAATTCCTCTTAACTCATCATTCGAAAGCCCTCCTAATTTCGCAAACTCTACGTTAGTAGCCTCTACAAAAGGTTGTAATTCTTTAAGATCTTTTTGACCTTTATCTCCAAATAATTTTTTCAGTATACCACCAATCATCGCATTCAATTTTTAGAACCAACAAAAATAACCTAATTGTTGATTCTGTCTGTATATTTTATAAGGTTTTTGGGGAGTCAGTAATTATGCCAATTAGATATTTATGACATGTTGTCTGATATTGAAATGATAAAACAAAAAAAAGCCACATTTACGATGTAAATGTGGCCAATACATATTGCAAAATGCTATTTAATATTCATCCTCATTAAAAAAGAAATCTTCTTTTGTGGGGTAATCTGGCCAAATATCTTCGATTGTCTCATAAGACTCTCCTTCATCCTCTAAAGCAGACAGGTTTTCAACTACCTCTAAAGGAGCTCCTGTTCTCATTGCAAAATCGATTAGCTCTTCCTTAACCGCTGGCCAAGGTGCATCTTCCAAATATGAAGCTAGTTCTAATGTCCAATACATAATGTTAACTTTTTAATTATTTCTTTTAACGAAACGCAAAAGTAGATTTTTTAGTTACATTTCAAAATAAAATTATACAAACTTTTATCAACACATAAAGCGCTGACCTACAGTTAGATACGGTAGTTGTCTACATTTTCGGCTTCCAAAGAGCCTCATTAACGCCTAAATCTTGAGTTATTTTACGACTTAAAACGAACAAATAATCTGATAATCTATTTAAATATTGGATAATTAACTCATCAATTGGTTCGCTACTTGCCAATTCAACCACCAATCTTTCACACCGTCTACAAACAGTTCTTGCGATATGACAATAAGACACAGTTGTATGTCCTCCAGGAAGTGTAAAATTGGTCATTTCTGGTAAATATTCACTCATTCTATCCATTTCACCTTCCAAGAATTGAATATCCTTTAACTCAATTTTAGGCATTTTTAATTTTGGTTTTCCTGGGTCGGCAGCTAATTGCGATCCAAGTGTAAATATTCTATCTTGAATTTCGAGAAGTGTCTCAATGTAGGAAGCATCTATTTTTTGATCACGAATTAATCCAATCCACGAATTCAGTTCATCACTTGTACCATAAGCATTTATGCGTAAATCATATTTTGGGACTCTTTTCCCTCCAAATAACGAAGTATCTCCTTTATCTCCTGTTTTCGTATAAACTTTCATGTTACGCTATGTTATTTAAAATAGAAACCAAATCTTCGTAATTATCGGTAGTCACCAATTTCATTCGAATAGGCTTAAAGTTATCGATTCCTTTGAAATAATTAGCATAATGTCTTCTCATTTCGACAACTCCCAACCTATCTCCCTTCCATTCAACAGAGAATTTCAAGTGCTCTTTTACAATATCAACCTTTTCTTTTAAATTAGGTTTTGGCAGATGTTCCCCTGTTTTCATAAAGTGTTTTACCTCATTAAAAAACCATGGATTACCGATACTTGCTCTTCCAATCATGATACCATCTATTCCATATCTATCTTTGTATTCGACAGCTTTTTCTGGCGAATTAATATCACCGTTTCCAAAAACTGGAATATTCATTCTGGCATTATTCTTTACATCCGAAATCAAACTCCAGTCCGCATCGCCTTTATACATTTGAGCACGCGTTCTTCCGTGAATAGAAATAGCAGCAATCCCAACATCTTGTAATCTTTCAGCAACATCAACTATATATTTAGTATCATCATCCCAACCTAACCGTGTTTTTACTGTTACAGGCAACTTAGTAGAATTGACTATTTCTTTAGTCATTTCGACCATCTTTGGAATATCTTTTAATATTCCAGCGCCCGCTCCTTTGCCAGCTACCTTTTTAACTGGACATCCATAATTTATATCAATGAAATCCGGTTTTGCTTGTTCGCATATTGCAGCAGATTGACGCATTGATTCGATTTCATTTCCAAATATCTGGATGGCAATAGGTCTTTCGTATTCGAAAATATCGAGCTTTTGAACACTCTTTGCAGCATCACGAATTAAACCTTCTGAAGAAATAAACTCAGTAAACATTACATCTGCACCATGCTTTTTACACAAAGCTCTAAACGGAGGATCACTTACGTCTTCCATTGGCGCAAGTAACAATGGGAATTCTCCAACTTCTATATCTCCGATTTTTACCATTGGGACAAAAGTAAAAGAAAAAAGAGGACTCTTTTCCTGTGAAGACAGGAAACTTGTTCTTTAACAAATACAATTTAATTCATTGCCCTTATGCCGGGACTAAAATCTTTCGTGAAAACTTAATTTTTTATTCCAATAATTTCTTCCAATATTAGCAATAGTGAAAAACGGTTACCTTCAACATCTAACACCTTGGGAAAAATTAGCGCTATTTATTGCGCTTTGTTTTTTATCTTCATTGCTCTTTGGACTACTTGGGACAGGTATCACAAACCCTTTGTTTGGGGTTGACGGACACAATTACGATGAACTAACCAACCTAGGTGATAAAGATTCTATTCGGTCTATAAAAATGCTCAATTTCTTTTTTCATTTAGGAACATTTATTCTTCCTAGCATTTTGTTTACGAAGCTGGTAGCTTATGATCCAAATGATTACTTATTAACTAAAAACTGGCCTAAACTTAATACACTATTGGTAGTGATTGCATTGTTTTTCTCTATTGCAGTATTAAACGATTGGTTGGCAACTTTTAATGCCAAACTTGACTTAAGCTTTATTTCTGAAGAACTACAACAAGAAGTTAACTACAACCAAGCCGTTCGTGACAAATCTATTTATGCTTATATAGGGGCTACCTGGAGAAGCTTTGGATTAAACATTATTCTTTTAGCGATTATACCAGCTATTGGAGAAGAACTTGTTTTTAGAGGAATATTACAAAATCTAATTGCTAAAGCTTCAAAAAAAATGCATTTAAGTGTTTGGTTTACCGCCTTCCTTTTTGCCTTTATCCACTTTCAATTCATGGATTTTTTACCCCGTTTCTTTTTAGGAGTAGCTTTTGGTTATGTAGTAATTTTAACTGGTAAAATTTGGTATTCGATGGTCTTACATTTTCTTAATAATGCCTTAGTCTTATTTGTGAAATTTGGAATATTAAAAGGATTTATTGACCAAACTAGCTGGTGGATTAACTTTGGCATTGCACATCTTATCATCGCTCTTATAGTTGGGAGCATAGCTATTTATTTACTTTCTAAGAATTCTAAAATAAATGAAATGAAAGGTGTTTATTTTAGGTAGAAAAACACCTCCTAATTGTCACTAGTAAAAGCAGATTACTTATTTTTGCAGTCCAATTTTGAAAATTATGAGTGATAGAAGAGTACGTGTTCGTTTTGCCCCAAGTCCAACTGGACCTTTGCACATGGGTGGTGTTAGAACTGCTTTGTATAATTACCTTTTTGCTAAAAAGCATGGTGGTGATTTTTTATTAAGAGTTGAAGACACAGATCAAACACGTTATGTAAAAGGAGCTGAAGACTATGTATTAGAAGCTTTAAAATGGTGTGGAATTACACCTGACGAAGGTGTTGGAGTTGGAGGAGACTACGGACCTTACCGTCAATCAGAAAGAAAAGAGGCAGGAATCTATAAAGAGTATGCTTTTAAATTGGTTGAAGATGGTCATGCATATTATGCATTTGATACTTCCGAAGATTTGACAAACATGCGTGAAATGGCTGAAAAGGCTAAAATGCCTAATTGGCAATACAACAACATTACACGTACATCCATGAAAAACTCTGTTTCTTTATCTGAGGATGAAGTAAAAAGCAGATTAGATGCTGGAGATCCATTTGTTATTCGTTTAAAAATGCCTCGTAATGAAGAGGTTCGTTTTCATGATGAAATAAGAGGTTGGGTAATAGTAAACACTAACAACATGGATGATAAAGTGATTTACAAGGCTGATGGAATGCCGACTTATCACTTAGCCAATATTGTTGATGATCATTTAATGAATATTTCACACGTAATTCGTGGAGAGGAATGGTTACCATCTGCTCCATTGCACGTGTTATTATATAGATATCTAGGATGGGAAGATACCATGCCAAAATTTGCTCACTTGTCTTTAATTTTAAAGCCAAATGGAAATGGTAAATTAAGTAAAAGAGATGGAGACAAAGGTGGTTTCCCAGTATTCCCAATTGAATGGAAAGCACCTGACGGAGCTATATCATCAGGTTATAGAGAAAATAATTATTTTCCAGAAGCTTTCATTAATATGCTGGCTTTTTTAGGATGGAATCCTGGTACAGCTCAAGAAATATTTTCTTTAGAAGAATTGGTTGAGGCTTTTACGCTTGAACGAGTTGGTAAAAGTGGTGCGAAATTCGACCCTGATAAAACAAAATGGTTCAATCAACAATATTTAAGAAGTAAATCAAATACTGAATTAGCAAACCTATTAGCTCCAATATTGGTAGAGGAAAAAATAGAGGTTTGTGTTGAATATATAGAACAAGTTTGTGAGTTAATGAAAGAACGAGCAACTTTTATCAAAGATATTTTAAACGAAGGAAGATACTTTTTTGAAGATGTAACTGAGTACGATGAAAAGACGCTTAAAAAGAAATGGAAGGAAGATACTCCAACCATTATGCAAGAACTTTTAACTGAATTGAAGTCAATTGAAGACTTTACTACTGAAAACATTGAAACTGTGTTTTCGGCATACTTAGAAAAAAACGAATACGGTTTTGGAAAAGTTGGTCCAGGGTTTAGGTTATTAGTTACTGGAAAAGGAATGGGACCATCAATGTTTCACATCTGCTCTGTATTAGGAAAAGAATACGTTATAGACAGAATGGAAACTGGGCTTTCTAAAATCGAAGCTTTGAAAGCGGAAGCGTAATGAACATTATTAAAGTTTACGGAATACGCACCTTCAGCTACCATGGTTGTTTACCTGAAGAAACCAAAATTGGCGGTAATTATATCATCGATGTAGATTTGTGGTGTGATTTCAGTTCTTCAGCATTAACGGATGATCTTTGGAAAACTATAGATTACGTTGATGTAAATAAAGTTGTAGAAAAACAAATGGCTACACCATGTAAATTGATTGAAACAGTAGCTTATCGTATTGTAAATCAACTAAAAGAAGAGTTAAACCTACTTGAAAAAGTTCGAGTAGAGATAAAAAAGATTAATCCTCCAATTGATGGAGATGTAAATTTTGTATCGGTTGTAGTTGAGGAATAGATTCTATTTGTTAACTTCGCCATCCAATTACACAAAAGGTTCCCGATAGCTATCAGGAGGCCTTGTGTGAAAAAGGTCTCTTGGCCGAGTGGCTAGGCAGTGGTCTGCAAAACCATCTACGCCGGTTCGAATCCGGCAGAGACCTCAAAAGAATCCTGACTCAATAGAGTCGGGATTTTTTGTTTAGGAATTGAACCAAACGAAGTTTGAGTGAAAGGATTAAACAAAAAAGAGCTTGATTGTGAAACAATCAGGATGAATTGGAGTAACCCGGTTGAGACCTCACTTTAAAATAATGCATTCAGTCGTGCATTCAATGTTTTTTTTCACCTACCTTATCAGTCGTTCATAAAGCTTCTTCAGAAGTTGTTTATACTTTGTTTTCTTGGATTTGTCCATTGCTATCATTGGCAAAACAATTGAAGGCATTGCAAAAATTATTATGGAACCAAAAACATATAGGGTATATTCTGTAAAATAAACTTCATGAATACTACCAATAATGTACCAATGAATAGGAAAACTAATTCCATTTGAAACAACCGCACTTATCAGAAAACAAACCGACAACCCATAGTATGGATACGAAATTTTACTTTGCCACAGAATAAGACTAGCAAACACCATTGGAATTGAAACTGCTAGAACAACATCCCATAAAACAAAAGAAGAAGGTGTATAACCATGGTAATATAGCAATCGAAAGACCACTAACAATATTATTTGCGAGGCTATTAAACTAAAGGCGAGAACAATATACTTTTTCATTTTTTTTCAATAGTTCTTTATCCCTCCACTTACGTTTCCATTTCTGTTTCTCATACTTCCAAGATGTTGGTCGAGTGAATAGGTAAATGAATATTAGTTATAGGTATTTCAATGGTTATTGTTCCAATTGAAGTCTGGAAGATTCACATGCATTCAGTTCAGCATTTGTATTATGCATGCTCTGTATTACTTCATCCGCAGTCATGTTGTCTAGTTTTTTTTCTTCAGATTCATAGAACTTCGCACATAACTCTCTTTCTTTTGAATATTTAGCATTGATTTCTTCTATAATATGATACTCATCCACTTGCGAAAGATCTGTTGTTACAGGGTATCCAGTTTGAGACTCAATCTCCAGTCTAACATTATATTCAAAATCTGCACATTCACAATAAGAATCAAATCCATTATCCTGGTTGCAAGAGGCAAGTAATATGATTAACGATGCTAGAATGACTTTCATGAATTGAATTTTAATAAAATTAATTAAATATTATCTCCTATGCATCAATTCTAATAATTCTTTTGGCTCTAAATCATCAGTCAAACACCTCAACCCTTTTTTTTCTAAAACAATTCTAAGATTAAACTTATACTTTAATTCATCAGGCAAACCCTTTTTAATCTGCTCCATTCCTTCAATAATTCCTTCTATGTGTACTATGTTCATCATCTTCTGGAACTGATGGTCTGGTAAGTTTAATTGTCCATGTTCTCTTGTTACTATCCCAAAGTAGTTTGTGTATTTCATACTCAATGATAAAAAAGAAGGACGTAATTTTAATAAGCTTTAGAATTAGTATCTTTGATAAAGATGAAAAAACTGTCTTGGATTGTCTTGTTAGTTTTATTTGGTTGCTCAAGTAGTGAAACTTGGGAGGCAGATGATTGCTTTCTAAATTATGAATACAGATGGTACGATTTAAGGACAACTATTACAATAGAGGAAAGCAGGGTTTTGTATAATATGTCCCAGTTAGATGATATAACTGGACAAGCCTACCTAACACCACAGAATTACGAAATTATTGAAAAGGAGGAGATTGTGGAAAATTACTGGTTTTACATTCTTAAAGCAGAAAACTCAAACTACTACACTGCAATGATTCAACATAAATATGTTGGATTAAATAAGGAGCGAAGTCAATTTGTTGAGCCATCCGTAGACCCGTGGCTATCTTTGAATGTTATGCTTGAATGGAAAGAAAAGGCTATTAGGCGTTTAGAAGAAGGAAAGAAGTACAGTTACCAAGGTAGGTTTTATGATAAACTGTAAGTTCCAATGTCAAGTCTTGTCAGGTTCTTAATGTTAAGTTTTGCTAAGTTCTAAATATTAGGATTTGTTAGCACAAAACGACACTACCAAAGGTTTTGCCTCACGTGTACGCGTGTACCGTTTTACTTTTATTTTTATAGTGTAAACTCTTTTATTGATATACATTAACTCTTGCATTAGAACACATAGGATACAGTTATAAACCCTTTGTTATTTTTTGTAGTTTTGATTAATAATTTCATGAAACTTATAAATTCAATATTATTATACTTCGTACTTTCAATGCTTGCTTCTTGTAATAATCAGGATGCATCGAGTTGTAAACTATTCCATGTAGGAACTTTTAATTATGTAACCGATGAGCCTATTCAAAAATCATGGGTTATTACTCGGGATAGTGAGTTTCAGACTGAGTCAAACACTGTGTCAGGAGTCAAGGTCGTATGGGAAATAACTTGGATTACTGATTGCGATTGTCGGTTGAAATATTTAGAAGGAAGTACTAATCCTAATTTAGATCCTAATTCAGAATTAAGAGTTAAAATTATTCCAACCAGCGATTCGACTTATGAAAGTGAATCAATCCCAAACTACTTACCTGATGAAACCGTTTTTAAAGCAGAAATGGTTAAAGTAAAATAACACTTTAATAAGTCCCATTCATTAACATGTTCATTGTGTCAGGAGGGAAACGAGAGCCTTCATTTAACTGCTTAGAGAGTTTTATGTACTTTTTGGTGGGACGCCATTATAATACTTTTTGAAGTGCTTAACGTTCATTTTTCCATAGGCTTCATCCCCTTTCATTATTGCATCCATTACTTTAATCATCGCCTTGTCTCTCTTTGAATAGGTTTGGCTTTCATAACGACAATTCTTGTATGCAGTTCTGTGAAGAAACTCTCTTCCCACTGAAAATAGTTTACGACACATTTTGCCAGTATGAGGACAAACAAAATACCACAGATGACCTTTGCCCAAATTTGAGGGTATTCTAACCAATCGGACTTTGTAATCTACCTTGTCAGTTTTACGATACGTGTAATGCAATCTCACATACATTTCTTCTGTATTTACGTCAATTCCAATTGAACCAGTGTTCTCACCATTTCTACTCCAGTTGACTGTGCCTGACGATGTTTTGTTAGATTCTAAATACCCCCACACTTTGAGTTTAGTAATTGATACGAAATGCGTGTCATCTAGTAAATAAGGTAAGGTTGACATTCTGCCCATAATAGTCTAAATTTCTAAGGAACTTTGGTTCTTTAATCTTCTTGAAGATACGAAATATTAACTACATTTACGCTGTATTACAACACAAATAAGGGCTTATGAAAAACTTAATCATTCTTATTGTTATCTTTAATTCAGTCTTTTTAAATGTGTTTTCACAAGAAGACAGTTTACCTGTTATTAATGTAACTATTTATAATACTTACAAAGATTTCGTTGATAAAACTGGGGAAGAAGTTGGGGTTTATGAAAGTAATCGTTTGTTACATAAAAAGCAACCAAGTATCATCGTAAAACAAGAAGGAGGGTTGAAAACAATTAGCCTTGTGGATAAATGGGGGTTTATGGTTGGAGATTGGTGCTTCAGGACTTCTAAATATGGAACAAAATTCATTTATTCTGTGAACGAAAATTTCGTTTATTATGAGGATGGTAAAAATCATTTAGAGTTCATTGGAACGGTAAAGCATGGGCTTTCTTCTGATGAGCCCACTATTTGTCCGACATTGCCAGTAGATATAAAACAATGCATCGGATTTTCAATTGATTTAAATTCTGAAATTATGTCTTCATGGCAATTCGTCAAACTAAAAAGAAAAGACCCAAAGTTTCTACCGTTTTGTAAATGTATCAATAATTCGGTACAGAATCCAATTTATAGGCATAGAGAGTGTATTTACAGCAACGGATTTGAATCAAGTTTTTTACATAAAACGATAACGCCTTTTGAGGATGATTAAATTTGGCAATGATATTAGGATATGCCATAATGAACTGCCAATATATTATTCGCTTGATTTGTAAATATATCATATTGCCCAACTTCTTTTAAATACACCTTCCTTTCCTTCTTAATACTATCATTGAATTTGGTTCTTATGTTGTGAGCAATTTCTCTTATCTGAATACCTATATCTGAGTCAATCCATTTACCTGATAGGTACTTTCTTTTGACATCTTCAAATAGATTAACATTATTATACAATAGATGCCATAAACCAGTATGGGATAAATAACAACTCTTTGCCTTTTGCATTGATATGTCTATGTAAGTTAGTTGACATCTTTTAATTGGTTACGGCTTTCCATATAAGCATCCATCATCTTGTACTCATGGTCTGCCATTCCTTGCGGCAGAAAAGTCTTTTGAGCTGCTAAATCAATAAATATTAAAAGGAAAATGCTTAATAATGAATACTTAAATACCATAGAATTGCGTTTTAATCAAGATAAAGATACTATTTAAACAATAAAATGGCATATTGGTCCTTGGAATTTTAAGAACGGTTAATTACAATACCCCATTAAGGTTTGAAAATGTTTTTATTATCTCAAAAGGTTGAATTAAAAGCATCCACTTTATCGTATATTTGGTATTCAACTGTTGCTAAAACCTATGCTAAATATTAGATCTTTTTCTTTTTTCATTGCACTATCCCTTTGTACCACAATATCTTTTGCACAAGTCAAAACAATCAAACGAATTGAGTTTGAGCTAAAGGAGGGCTACAGTAACCATCAATTTTCGAAATTTGGTGATAATGGAATCATATTATTCTCCAAATTTGACGAAACAATTGGAGACAATAGCAGATGGAAAATAGAACGTTATTCAACAGATTTAGAATTAAGCAAAACGGAAACGGTTAATATTCCAAGAGGACAACGTTTAAACGAAACTTTTGAAAATGAGAGTCATTTATTCTTGTTTTTTAAATCAAAGAAAGGTGATTACAGTATCGTTAAAATAGAAGCAAAAACACTTATGATTGAAACAAAAAAAGGAATACTTCCTAAAAAAATGTGGCCTCGTGAATTTAAAATAATTGATAATACAGCATTTATTACAGGAAGGGTTAAAAAGGAATCTATTGTTTTTACAGTCAATTTAGAAAATGGAGAAAACAACTTACGACCAATATCAGTAAAAGGATTTAAAAGCAGTAAACTCAACATTGAAAATGTCCAAATTCAAGAAAAATCAAAAGAGCTTTTTGTATATATAAATGCCTTTGTTAAAAAAGAGCATGATGTTCACGTTGTTCGCTATGATAATAATGGTGAGAAACAAGAGTCTTTTAACCTGACTTCTGACATTGATCAAAAACTGACTTCAATTTCTGCATCCTATATTTCTGATGTGGAGTATGTTTATACTGGTACCTACTCGGATAAAAGCAGTAGCTCATCAAAAGGCGTATATATATGTAAGACAAAAAATGGCGAGAAGGAATTTATCTCCTTTTACAAGTTTCTTGATTTTAAAGAATTCTTAAGTTACTTACCCGAAAAGAAGCAAGCAAAAATTGAAAAGAAGAAAAAGAAAAAAGAAAAGAAAGGGAAAGAACTGAAGCTAAGTTACCTAATCGCTTCTCATGACATAATCGTTACAGAAGATAAATATATTTTTATCGGTGAGGCATTTTATCCAACATATAGAACGGAAACCTATTATACGACAGATGCCAATGGTAGAACTGTAGCACATACTCGAACTGTATTTGATGGATACCAATATACACATGCAACGATAGCAGCTTTCGACAAAAAAGGAAATAAAATATGGGATCAAACATTTAAAATGTATCCGAATTACAAACCTTTTTATGCCAAAAAATTTATTTCTGTTTCCACTGAAAAAGACAATATTGATATGTTGTTTTCTAGTAGAAGCGGTGTTCATGCCATGTCTTTTTCTAGGGATGGGAAAATAATGAATGAAAAAAGCTACGACATTATTGAAACAGGAGATGAAAATGACAAAATTAAATCATCATATACCAACATGGATTATTGGTATGGAGAATATTTTTTAACACATGGTTACCAAAAAATTAAAAACAAAGAGAATAAAAAGCAGAAGGGACAAAAGAAAAAGAGAAAAATCTATTTCATTAATAAGTTAAGCTACGAATAAGATAATACCATGAAAAAAGTTTCATTAGCAGATGTAGCCAAAAGCTTGGGGGTATCTAAAACCCTTGTTTCTTTAGTGTTAAACGATCGAGGAAATGAACATGGGATTAACCAAGAAACGCAAAAAAAAGTTCGTGAAAAAGTTAAGGAACTAAATTACAAACCCAACCAATTTGCCAGAGGATTAAGAATAGGGAAATCAAACACCGTTGGACTTGTTATTGCCGATATTTCAAACCCTTTTTACGCTAAACTTTGCAAGAGTATTGAAGACGCCTTGAATAAGTACGACTACAACTTAATGATTTGTAGTACAGAAGAAAGTGCCAAAAAAGAATCGGATTTAATAGAAATGTTAATTGACCGCCAAGTGGATGGCTTGATCATTTCAACAACTCAGAAAAATAATGATGACATTATTCAATTAAAAAGTAAAAATTTTCCCTTCGTTTTAATTGACAGACACATTTATGAATTGGAAACCAATCATGTAATTGTAGATAATGAGGTTGGAGCAATAAACGCTGTTCAATATTTGGTCGATTTAGGACATAAAGAAATTGGACATTTAACCCTTACTCCAACACATTTAAGTACTTTAAAAGATCGTACAACAGGCTATCAAAAAGCTTTAGAAAAGAATGGAATTGAATTGGATGATGGTTTAATTAAAAGCATTCCATTTGGAAACTTTCAAGGTGACGTAGCAGCAGCACTTAATGACTTGAGAAAAACGCACCCTAATGTATCCGCTTTATTTGTAGTTAATAACATTCTAGCACTTGCTGCGATGCAACATTTTAGTGATGTTGGGATTAGTATTCCTGATCAAGTTTCGATAATAAGTTTTGATGACATAGAAGTTTTTAAGCTTTGCTCTCCTCCAATAACAGCTGTTTCTCAACCTATTGAAGAAATGGGAAAAACGGCATGTAAGATTCTTTTAGAAGAAATACGAAAACCTGCAAGTGGACGAATTCAAAAAGTCTGTTTACCTACGCGGCTTAACAAACGAAAATCTTGCTTGCAATTAAATTAGTTTATAAACTATAATCGTGTTGTTGTTTGAAAACACGTATAAGACAAAAGGCCAACAACTATTTACTTTTATTTACAACTATTGTAAAAATTGTATCAGGTTTAGTTTCAAACGTAATCTGACCATCTAATTGTTCCACTAAGGAACATACTATTTCTAACCCTAAAGAATTAAAGCTATCTAAATCAAATCCATCTGGTAGTCCAATTCCGTTATCCTTCACAGAAAGAATATAACCATTCTCATCTTCGACAATATCAATAGTAATAATACCGTCATTACATTTCGGGAAGCCATGCTTAAACGCATTTGAGACCAATTCATTAACTATCAACCCACATGGAACAGCAATATCTATATTTAGTTTTTCAATTGAGTCACAGTTCAATTCTATAACTATTTTTCTACCTTCCTGATGAAATGAATATGCCAATAAATCTACAACAGATTCTATATACTCCTTTAAAACAACGAACTGTGAATCACTTTTGTACAGTTTTTCATGTACCATGGCAAGTGTTTTAATTCTGTTTCTCGTTTCCTCAAACATTTTCCTAGTCGCTGAATCTGGTAAAAAGTGAGATTGAAGGCTCAAAAAACTCGAAACCAATTGTAAGTTGTTTTTTACTCTATGATGGACTTCTTTTAATAAGACATCCTTTTCTTCCAATGAAGCTTTAATCAGTTCCTCGGATTTTTTTCTTTCAAAAAACAAAGGAATTTCATGCTCTCTTTTTTCGTTAGCTAGATGATCTTCTTCTTTCAGGTGCTCCTGTATTTTATGTGGAGGAGCCATTATAAAAGTACAATTTTCATCGCCTTTAGCTCTACAAGTAACTTCAACAGCGGTTAATGGCAAGTCAAAACTTTGTTCACACCACCCTGAGGAATAACCAGCATTCATTATACACACTGGAAAATCTGCTTTTTTACCTTCCAAAATCCAAGAATCAGCCTCGAAAGAATAGGGGTGATTATATTTCAGGAAAAAATTTTCATCAGGAGTCGGCCTACTTTCTGGAAGTATATCAACAAATGCCCAACCACTATATGCAAAATGAATCGGGCCTGCAGATAATTTTGATATTGGGTCCGTTAAATTCATCTTTTTATGAAAATTTTGAGCATCCTCGATTCCTAGAACATGGGCAATATCAAATAGAAAATTTTGGCCGATTAAAAAAGCCTCTTTTTCCCCTTTATCTGCATAGAGGTCTCTAATTTTATTTAAAAACCCTACTGATAATGATGAAGCCCTAAGCAAAACGTATCTTTCTCCATTAATATCAATTCTAGCTTTAGAAGGATCTGCTTTTAATCCTTGAAAATAACTTCCCACCATTTTCTGGGCTTTGTCAAAAACTTCTTTAAATTGTTTAGGTACGGTAATAGTGTCTCCAACAGTAAGAAAGCTAGTAATCCCTTTTCTTAAAAGCCGGTTCTCTTCCTCTAATACAGCAATCTTTTCAAGAAGGGTTTTTGTACTATTATCAGTCATTTAATCTAAAATAATGCTCCTGCTTTATAAATATAGGTTTTATTTATTAGAAGTAAAAAAACAAACAAGTTAATACTTACATTTGTAATTATGAGTGGAAAAATATTAGTTATAGGCGCTGCTGGTCAAATAGGCACCGAGCTTGTGCTTTCGCTTCGAAAATCTAAAGGCACAGAGAATGTTATAGCTGCAGATTTAAAAGAACCTAACGAAGAAGTTTTAGCGCAAGGAAAATTTGTTCAGCTGGATATTTTAGATGAACCAGCTGTAAAAAAAGTAATTAATGAGAATAATATATCTGAAGTTTATTTGTTAGCAGCGTTGTTATCAGCAACTGCTGAGAAAAACCCAATGTTTGCTTGGAAACTAAATATGGACGGACTCTTTAACATTCTAAATATTGCTAAAGAAGGAATTATTAAGAAAGTATTTTGGCCAAGTTCAATAGCTGTATTTGGTCCCACTTCTCCTAAAGAAGATACTCCACAAACAACTATAATGGAACCCACAACAGTTTACGGAATTAGTAAACAAGCCGGAGAACGATGGTGTGAGTATTATTATAATCAATACGGCGTTGATGTAAGAAGTATCCGATATCCAGGGTTGATTAGTTATAAATCGCTGCCTGGTGGTGGAACCACTGATTACGCTGTAGATATCTATTATAAAGCATTAGAAAAAAAACCATTTACTTGCTTTCTAGATGAAAACATGAAATTACCCATGATGTATATGGAAGATGCAATACGTGCAACTATTGAACTTATGGATGCTCCAAAAGACAACGTTAAAATAAGATCCAGTTATAATATAGCTGGGATGAGTTTTTCGCCAAAAGAAATTACCCAAAGCATTCAAAAACATGTTCCTGAATTTGAAATAAATTATTCTATTGATTTTAGAAATAAAATAGCTGAGACTTGGCCAGACAGTATTGCTGATAGTAAGGCAAATGACGATTGGAATTGGAAAGCTCGGTTTGATTTGGACGAAATGACCAAAAATATGCTGGATAATCTATCTAGATAAGATTTATTGAAAACAGCATTCGTTTATTATTATAGCCCTTTCATAATTATTAAAAATAACTTTGTCAGCAAAAGGCAACCCTTTACCCCTCACTTACGTATTAATTATGTCGAAAGAAATTTTTGTTTAGTCGAAAAAAAATAATTTGAACCTTGAAATTGAATAGATTAGCAATGCTATGATGATAAAAAGAACTTTAATACTATTATTTGTTTTTTTAATTGGCTTTAATGCTGATGCATTGGCTGGTGTATTAACTGACCCTCCAGGTGGGCAAGAAAATGACACTATCAATCAGAAAGTAGATGGTAAAAAAGAAGGATATTGGATTATCTGGGCTCACATGAGAAATTTACCTGATTTCAAACCAAATGATAAAATTGAAGAAGGAAACTACAAGACCAATCGAAAAATTGGAATGTGGAAAAAGTATTGGCCGAACGGAAATTTAAAAAGTGAAATAGAATTTAAAAACGGAAGAGCAAGTGGAGCGTTTAAGACTTACTATGTAAGTGGTAAACCTGAAGAGGAAGGAAACTGGAAAGGTCGTTTTTATACCAAATCTTTTACAAGATGGCATCCTAACGGAAATATTGCTCAAGAAAAAACTTTTAATGGTTCTGGAAAAACAGATAGTGTTGTAAAGTACTATCATACTAATGGGCAATTGGAGTTAGAATACAATACTACTAACGGTGTTGAAAACGGAACATCTACAAGATATTATCCAAATGGAGATATTAAAGAGATTGTTGAATTTAGTGCTGATGGAGAAGTAATTGAAGGAAGCAGAAAAGAAAAAGCAAGAGTTAATCCACCAGTTAAATTAGAAGAAGAAGGATCAAGTAAAGATGGTGGTGTTGATGCTGGTGGTGTTACTTTTGACCCAAAAGATATTGGTGAAATTAAAGATGGATACCATAAAACTTACAACGAAAACAAAGATATCTACATGGATGGTGAATTCAAGAAAGGTAAGCTTTGGACAGGAAAACATTACATCTACGATGAGAATGGATTACTTGAAAGAATTGAAGTCTATAAAGATGGTAAGTACGTTGGAAACGGTGTCTTATAAATCTTAATAAAAAATTGAAAAAGCCTGAGCATATTGTTCAGGCTTTTTTTATATCTATGCCTAGACGTCAATCTTCCAAATATAAATTTATACTCTTAAGACACATCTATCTTATGTCTTAAGCTCTCTTTCCGAATCCAAACTCATAGACATGGATACACAGTTGATTGAAATACAATACAAATAGCTTACAGTGCTTCCCAAACAACTACTCAATTAGTGGACAACAATTAACGGTTAGCACAAAAAAAAGCCCTCCTGAAAAATCAGAAAGGCTTTGTCATTTTAATTATTGAATTTTCTTATAGTTCAAACTTTATTCCCTGAGCTAGTGGTAAATCAGTACCCCAGTTTATAGTATTTGTTTGTCTTCTCATGTAGATTTTCCAAGCATCAGATCCAGACTCACGTCCTCCACCTGTTTCTTTCTCTCCACCAAAGGCTCCACCAATTTCAGCACCTGAAGTACCAATATTTACGTTTGCAATTCCACAATCAGAACCAATGTGAGATAAGAACTCTTCTTGTTCTCTCATGTTGTTTGTCATTATCGCTGAAGACAATCCTTGTGGGACATCGTTTTGTATCTCAATAGCATTTGAAACGTCTCCAGAATATTTGATTAAGTATAAAATTGGAGCAAATGTTTCGTGTTGTACAATTTGGAAATGATTTTCTACTTCAGCAATTACGGGCTTAACGTAACACCCACTTTCATATCCTTCTCCTTCTAGAACTCCTCCTTCAACCAATATTTTAGAACCTTCTGCCTTTCCTCTTTCGATTGCATCTAAATACATATTTACTGCATCTTTATCGATAAGTGGTCCAACGTGATTTGATTCATCCAATGGATCTCCAATACTTAATTGAGCATAAGCTTTAACCAATACATCTTTTACATTTTCATAGATGCTATCATGGATAATTAATCTTCGAGTTGAAGTACATCTTTGTCCGGTTGTTCCTACCGCTCCAAATACCAATGCAGGAAGGCACATTTTTAAATCAGCACTAGGCGTAAGAATAACAGCGTTATTTCCTCCTAACTCTAACAATGAAGTTCCTAATCTTGCTCCAACAACTTCGCCAACAGATTTACCCATTCTAGTAGATCCTGTTGCAGAAACTAAAGGAACTCTTTTATCAGCTGCCATTGCTTTTCCAATCTCAGCTCCACCAATTACCAAAGAACATATTCCATCAGGAGCATCATCGTTAGCAGCAATTACCTTATTCATAATATTCTGACAAGCAATTCCACATATTGGAGCTTTTTCAGAAGGTTTCCAAATACAAACATCTCCAGAAATCCATGCTAATGCCGTATTCCATGCCCAAACAGCAACAGGAAAGTTAAATGCAGAAATAATACCTACTATCCCTAGTGGGTGATATTGATCGTACATTCTGTGCTTCGGACGCTCTGAGTGTAATGTTATTCCATTTAACTGACGAGAAAGACCAACTGCAAAATCACAGATATCGATCATCTCTTGAACTTCTCCTAATCCTTCTTGGTAAGATTTACCCATTTCATAAGAAACCAATTTACCTAGAGGTTCTTTAATTGCTCTTAATTCTTCTCCAAACTGGCGAACAATTTCTCCTCTTCTTGGAGCAGGAACCATTTTCCATGTTTTAAAAGCTTCCTGTGCTTTTAAAATACAAGCTTCATATTCTGCAGATGTTGCACTATTTACACTTGCAATTAATTTACCATCCACTGGAGAATAAGATTCAATTTTTTCACCTCTCGTAGCAAACCAGTGCGAACCAATAGCTGCACCACTATTTACTTCCTTTATTCCAAGTTGGCTTAATACCTCTTGTATGTTTGTAGCTTCCATTACGTCAGACATAATTTATATTATTAGTTAGTTTATACGTTTTTGCGCCTGCAAAGGTAAGGCCTTTTTAGGTTTTTTCATTGAGAAAAAAGTATTTTTTAAAAGAGTTTGGAATGAGGTAATACCCATAAGAAAACAATAGTGAAGACTTGATTACAACATCAAATCCATATCTTCGTCAGCCTGTTGCTCCTTCTCTATTCTTTCCTCCTCAGCGTCGATGGTTAAAGACCCTTCAATTTTATCAATCAAGTTACCATCATTTTGCTTCATTTTAATAGAATCTAACAAAACATCTTTTACTTTGTCTCCCCTATCCATTATTAACGAAAGCGTCATAATAATACTCGTTATTAAAATTGTAAATAACAATATCCCTTGATCAAATTGGTCAATTCGATAATCATAACCAGGATTATAAATTTCCAATACCTCTCCATGAGAATCAACCATTCCGTTCGGAATCGCAAAAAAGAGCAATACTGTAATCAATCCCCGTGGAGCAATCCAAAGTAGCGGGTTCATATCTTTAGATGCAAATATTTTTAAAAAGAGAAAGCGAGCGCCAAACAACACCCCTACAATGGCAAGGCTTATTAAAGCGAGTTTCCAATCTACTAAAGATACCAACGAGATTGTTATTCCAAATATCACAAAGAAAAAAGTCCGTAAAACAAAAGCCGTTTCTAATGTAATAACATGTAATTCATGTAAGGAGTCTTTTATTTTTTCTTTACTTCCAAACCTCGCTAAAGGGCCTCTAAAAAAGACCTGTGTATTGTTTAACACCAAGCCAAAAAACAAAATGATTAGCAAAGAGGATAAATGTGCTCTTTTACCCAATGCATAAAGCAATAGTAAAACTGAAAACATCAAGAAATACTTTGCGTGCATTTTCAACTGCTGAAATAAACCGACTAATAAATAACTTGCTATTGTCGCAATTACGATTGTAATTCCAATGTTCATTAGAACTCCAATAGCGACCTCTGAAGCCCCTTCAGCATGCCCGTTATCTTTTAAAAAATAGAAAAACATAATTCCCAAAATATCTGAAAAGGTGCTTTCATATATCATAAACTCCTTTTTGTGAGAAACCAAAGAGCCTACACTTGGAATAATTATAGCACTACTCATTATAGAAAGCGGGACAGCATAAATCAATGCTTTAAACAAACTTACATCCCAAAGCATAATAAACAAACCTGCGATAGCAAATGAAGAAGCAAGCAGTGTTAATAACGCCATAAAAAAGCTCCTTACAATTAAGCCGATCTTTTCTCTTTTTAATTCTAAATCAAGAGCAGCTTCTAATACAATAAAAATCAACCCTACATTCCCAAGAATTTCTAACACAACCATGATACTATTACCTGGTGATGTTAAATCTGGCTTCCATAGTGTTAATTGAATAATAACCCCTAGCAAGATTAACATAAGAACGCTAGGAATGTTTGTCTTTTTAGCAATTATATTGAATAAAAAACTTAGTATAATTACTGTAGAAGCGGCTATGATAAATAAGTACGGGTTCATGTTACAAAACTACTATTTAATCTTCGATTAAAGAACTATTCTAAATGTAGTTCCCTTGTCTATTTCAGAACTTTTTACCATTATCTTTCCTCCGTGATGCTCTTCAATTATCCTTTTAACAAGTGATAACCCTAGCCCCCAACCTCTTTTTTTTGTAGTATAACCAGGCTCAAAAACAGTTTTCATTTTAGAAGTTGGGATACCTTTTCCAGTATCTGAAACTTCAATTATTATTGAATTATTTTCTTTAAAAATTGCATAAACAATATCTCCTTCACCTGCCATTGCATCTACGGCATTTTTTGTTAAATTTTCAATTACCCATTCAAACAGAGAGATATTTAATAAAGTGGTAATGGATTTATCATTGCATTCAATAGATATATTTACTTTTTTCGACACCCTACTTTCTAAATATCCAAGACTACTTGAAATCACATCAAATAAAATTGCTTCCTCTTTCTTCGATTCAGAGCCAATTTTAGAAAATCGATCGGTAACAGTTTCAAGACGAACAATATCTTTATTCATCTCTCCAATTGAACTTTCATCAACTCCTTGGCTTTTTAATATCTCTAACCATGCCATAAGTGACGAAAGAGGAGTCCCCAATTGATGAGCTGTTTCTTTTGCCATTCCCACCCAAACTTGATTTTGCTCAGCTCTTCTGAAAGTACTAAACAGTAAGTATCCTACAAATAGAAACAAGGTTATAATGGATAACATAATATATGGGAAATACCTCAACTGTTTTAATGTTAATGACTCTTGAAAATAAATTTTGCCAATATTTTCTTCATCTAAAATAATTTCAATAGGAAGATTTTCACTTTCCATTAAGGCTATCTGATTTTCAACTTGTGACTTTGTATTAAGTTCTACATCTTCAATATTTGTTGCAATTAACTCTTTCGAATTGGCATCTATAAAAATCACTGGAACCAATGCTGTATTGTCAACAAGATCTGTATTAAAAGAGGTTATCAATGAATCTCTTTTAACTTGTAAATCATAATAATTATCCGAATTTCGGTAGTATATTTTTTGATTTTTTACCTCTATAAAATTATTATCCTCCCCCCACTCCTGCATGTATTTTTGCAAAGTGTCAGGGTCTTCATTCTCGATATTTAAGGAAGAAGAAATATTTCCTTCACCGTCAGCCAATATCAATGGGATAGTCGTGTTTCCCTGAATTATATTAAGGGCAAAAGTGTAATCAGACAAGTCTTTTTCAAGCTCTTTTGTTGCCATTACCCATAGCTCCACTTTTTTACGCTCTTCATCCGCCAATGCCGAAAACGATTGATTCGTGACTTTAACCAAATCGGCTTTTTTACGAATTGCTTCACTCCACAGTTTTACCTTCTGGCGTTCTTCATTTTGTACTTTTCCTGCTATGTAACTCGCATACCAAATTGTGCTAACCACAATAATCAGCGCAGCAAACATGAGCACAATTTTCCAGCGTTGTTTTTTTGAGTATAAGTTCATTCCTTAACACAAACTTACATATCTTATTTTTATTATATGTTATTGGCAATTAAACAAAGCTAGCTAAACTACTTTATTTGAAAATCTAGACTTAAGTTTTCAATCCTCGAGGTCGGCACTTGCTTCCCTTTGGAGATTTTATTCACTCTTTTTTGCAAGTATAACTGTAACTCCGACAACATTGTTTTACCATCCTTATTTGCATCAGCACTATTATTTGTCAGCGCATCTAACAAACAATAGGTAAACAATCCATTTTTCCAATCCGCTCCTTCCATGGCAAATTCCATCCCTCCAGCGCTTGAAATTACGGTTGCACCCGTTCCTCTTCTAACATCAGAAAACAATTCTTTAACTAACTCAGCAGTTACACCAAGACCTGCTGCATTCTTTCGTTGTACACCCACTCCAGCAGCCCTAAACAAAATATCCCCCTGTTCTTCTTCCTCTTCTTCGTTTATTGCAATATCATCTTTATCAACCTCTCCACTATGGCAAGTATCCATAAACAATACCTTTTTTAAAGATGCAATTCCATCTAATAACTTCTCAAGTTCGCTATAAACAATTCCTCTTTCGGAAGGGTTATTAAAATCAATATCATGAGTGGCATAATAATAATCAAAGTTCTTATCCAATAATCCATGACCTGCAAGAAAGACGATTACGACATCGTTTCTTCCAGCACTTTCGAGAAACGATTTTACATTGAGGATATTCTCTTTGGTGACATCTCTGTCTATTAATGATTTATGAAACACTTCTCCATAAACAGCATCTTCCAAAAAAGACTTTTCCACATCTAAAGCATCCTTTCCAGCATATTTTAAATTATATCGTTCATCTTTAAATTGAGACGTTCCGATAGTAACAACATATAAATTTGGCTTTTTGTTCCCCTCTACGGTTACCAATAGATTTTCACGCATCGACTCCACCCCTTTATTGTTCAGTACAGAAATTTCAATTCTGTTCTTTCCATTCGCTAAATCAAAACTTAGTTCTGAGTTAAAAGTTGATTCATTTTTTATTTGCTGCCCTTTTGCTCCAAAAATCGGTACATCGTTAATATATACATTAACACGATTTAATTTATACTTAGAATCACTGCTTTGAATAGAAAGATCAATTTTATTCCCATTTAAATTAAAATCCAATATCTCGACTTCAGGTAAATGAATATCAGAAGAAAGTTGCTCTTCTGATATTCCCATTTTCTTCAACCTTTTAACATAAGCCATATGATAAAACTCAATTATTTTGGCATCGCCCATTGATAAATCTTTCAAAATAATATCAGGACGATTGTATTTTAAATCAAACTGACCAAAAGGATAAAACCTCGCTTCTTGATCTTCTCCTTTATTAACATGATATCCAACATTCTGCGCGCCCTTTTTAGATGCCGAGAAATAACCCTCTTCATTCCAAATAATCCATTCACCATCCTCAGCAATAAAAATGGATACAATTGGATAAACAACTGTAGACTTATAGGCAAAAAGCTTTTTTTCAATGAAGTCTGCGGGATATCCATTTTTGCGCAAACTATTGATAATATATTGCCAAGATTGATTAGATGACTCTTTTGCAGCGACTTCTATCTTTAGTCTTTTAAAAATTTTATGATATACTTCTCCTGCATCCATTTCAATAACATAATCCCAAACAGACATCATGCTTGGGTTTTGATGTTCTACACCAACATTATCCAATGGCCAAATTCGAATTGTTTGATCAGATCCGCAGGTGATTAACCTTGTTTTATCGGCAGAAATAGTCGCTCCCCAAATATCCCCTTCATGCCCAACAAAATAATTTAATTCATTCCCTTTCTTATCATAAGCAACCATTATTCCTTGACTTCCTCCAGAAACAATATCTCCAGAAGGAGTAAATGTATATACATTATGACGCGATCCATTCCAACTTTCTCTAAAAATAGTATCGTAAGGTTTCTCATTTTTAACTATTTCTAAATTTGGATTAGTTATGGAATACCCCCCTTCATTATAAGTAGACAGCTTAAAGTCCAAAAATTCTTGTAAAGGCTTATTATAACCAGATTCATTAGATATTGTATCGAATGATTTCTGAAATAAATCAAATGATCTTTCGAGCTTAGAATTACCTTGATTAGCTGACCAATTTTCAGCAAAAGCAATTTTGTCCTGATTTAAGGATGAGGCATAATACGCTTTACCTTTCCCGTACATTTTCATGTTCAACTTTGGAGTCTCAGCTAACTCTTTTATCTCCCAATAGCATATTTCATCCTTTTCTCCACCACCAGTAACGATATGTTCCTTATCCACAAATTCTCCAGCGAGAACAGATTGTTTATGCAAATCAAAACTTGTATACTCCGTCCAATTAGCTCCATTTTTTTCAAATACATAACAATGATGAGGGTCCTCTCCTGATTTAACACTACCTGTAAGAAGTCTTGTTCCATCAGCGGAAAAAGATAAAAAACCAGGTTTTTCCTTATTTTCAATCACAAAATAAGGCTTGAAGTTTTTAGTATAAATAATGATAAAATGATTTAAGGAAACTGCAATCTCTTCCCCATTTTCCGAAATAGCAATATCTCCTATATCATTTAGCAGCGCTTCTTTAAAAAACTTCTTATCCTCTTTTATTGGCTTTCCAGGCTTATTAATGTCCCATAGGCAAAATTTTCCATCGAAACCTGCTGTTACCATCCTATCATCATTGATTGTAATTCTCTCTAATTCCTTACCTAATTCGGTAGAATGATAGGTGAAATCTGCAACTACTCGTTGGGTTGCCAATTCCCACTTCAAGACTCTACTTTCAGCATCTCCTGCAATTAAATATTTCGAATCAGAAGAAAAACCTAAACCTCTGGAAGAATTATTCAACCCCTTCAAAACATGAGATATTTTACCTGTTTTAAAATCGAATATGCGAATATCTCCTATTATTCCAGACTCATCATCTGGGCCAAACCATCCACAACTTGCTAAATATTTATTATCAGGAGAAAGAGCAATATAATACACCATCCCTTCAGCACCAACTCCAATTTCACTCCTAAACTCTTGCTCTATTTCGCCTGTTTTGAGATTCCATTTCTTAATACTTTTATCAAAACTAGCAGTAACAGCGTACTTACCATCATTTGTTATTAGTAAGTCCCTAATTTGTCCTTGATGCCCACTTGGATTAATCCTCAAAAAGGTTTCTTGTCCAACTAGAACATTCGAACAAATGATAAATGCTATTAAAACAAACCTCATAGAAACTATTATTCAACACCTAAGATAGTAAACTCAACTCTTCTATTCAATGCTCTACCCTCCTCTGTTCCATTATCAGCAACTGGCTTATCCATTCCATAACCTTTCGCCTCTAAACGCTCTACCGCAATTCCTTGAGCAACTAGGTAATCTCTACATGAAGATGCTCTTGCCTTACTCAACTTAGTATTTAAACCAGCATTTCCTACATTATCTGTATGACCAGATAACTCAATAGACATTTTTGGGTTTTCATTTAATATTTTAACCACTCTATTTAACTCTGAGTAAGATTCTTTTTTCAATTCAGATTTTCCAACTTCAAAGAAAATATTATTTAATCTAATAGTTGAACCAACTTCAATTGGAACTAAGTATAAATCTCTTTCTATTTCTTTATACTCTCCAACTCCTGTTAAATCAAGATTACTTGACACTCCTATAAATCCATTTGCATTTGCACTAAAATCGTACGTTTTACCATAAGGTAGTACTATCTTATACGCTCCTGTAGCCGGGTTCGTTCTAGCAATACCATAGTTTACACCATCTTCCAATCCGTTATATGCAATATTCGCCTCAATTGGCAATTTCGTTTTTGCATCATAGACTATCCCTTTTACTAAAACAACTGGATCTGGTTGAACTTCTTCTGCCAATTTAATTCGAACAATATCCTCTTTCCCAACAGAATTATTTGACGAAACCATATATGCATATTTCCCTTGCGCATCAATTGTATAATACGCGTCAAAGTTTTCCGTGTTTATCTCATTTCCTAAATTCTCAGGTTTAGACCATTTTGTCCAAGAATCATCCAATCTTTTGGTCATCCAAATATCGTAATCTCCTTCACCTCCCGACATATTCGAAGAGTAATAAAGTGTCTTTCCATCAGATGCTAAGAAAGGAGAATGTTCACCATTATCAGTGTTAAGACCTTTCCCTAAACTCTTTGGTTTAGAATAAGTTCCATCTTCCAATAAATGGGACACATATAAATCTTGCAAATCGTCTGTGCTACTTTCTGATAAAGATAAAACAAGGTGCTTTCCATCTTGTGTCCAATACGCACCAGAATAATTACCTTTTGACATACTTCGGTAGTCTTTTATATCCAACTTCTTAGGATTAGTCCAACCATCCTTAGTTCTGTAAAGAACAGAGTAACCACCTACTACACTTCCATCTGCCTCATAAGCGCCATTAATTATCAGCGAATTCTCATCTGGGCTAACTCCAACTATACTATTATAAACAGCTTTATTAAATGGAAGCTTCATGTGTGTGGCCGTAGCACTTTCTAATCCGTTAGAAACATCACTCACCCAAATATCTTGACTATTAATGGTTCCTTTAGTGTTTAACGGGTGATCTGCTCTCACAAAATACATGGTTTTTCCATCTGGAGAAACTCTTGGCACCAACTCGCTATAAACAGTATTTAAACTTTTGTCCATATTTGCAACTAATTCGTCTTCAAATGATATATATGTTTTATTCGTTTTAACTCCACCAAATTTATAGTTTACGTTAAACTGAACGCCCAAGGTTGCAACTGTTGAAAGTAAATCTTCGGACTCTCCACCTCCCCAAGCAAGTTGAGGACTTTTGGTTTCAAATTCTGTAAAATCCATTTTTGTGAAGTTCATTTGTAAATAGGGTTTCAATTCAAACATAACTGGTAATTTTTCTGGATTGACAAAAACAGAAAAAGCATACTTAGCTCCAAAATTGGACGTTCCTCCAACTTTTTGATATTTAGGAGTATTAATACTGTTTCTTTCCTTCATTCCTCCCATGTTATATTGAATGCCAAATCCACCTGCTGTTGAAATAAAACCAGAGCTCATCATTTTCATAAAATCTAAGTTTATTGTTGTCATAGAAAACTTCAAGTCTTTTGTCCATACTGATGGAGATTCTCCACCTCCTGATGACACAGTACTTCTTCTTTGCACATTTGCATTTAAATAGTGGTTTTCGGATAGTTTTATTCCAGCACCTAAATTAAATCCTTTAAAAATTCCAGCTTTGTTCAGCTCTTCAGATAATGTATAAACAGGCGTATTTCCTTTTGATGGCCACCCATTGTATGCATCAACATATGTATTCATACCCTTCAATCCAGACCAAGACACATCCAAACCTAAACCTGCATATAGAAGCCCAAACCGCTTTACTTCTTTTTTAAAGAAAGACTCAGTACTTCCTGCTTTAAAATTTCTCATTCCAGCTAAATGTGGCGCTACATTTTGATAAACCTCTTTACTTACAAAATACAATAGCTCAACATGCCATTCATCTTTCATGTAACCTAGCGCCGTAACAGCATTTGCAGTAGATAATCCTTCTAGTCCTTTTGCGACCTTATTTCTATCCGCGCTAGTCAGAATAGTTGAAAGGTTTAACTTAATATCCGCATCTTTTTCAATTTCTCCTAATAAGTAAAGTATCCCAACGCCATAACTTCCATCACCAAGTCCTTCGTAAGTATCTATAACAGTAGATGAAGAAACCAGTTTTTTATAATGTGGTTTATAAACATCATGAAACTCTTCATAAGATGGTTGGGCAAAAATGTTCGTTTGAAACAATAATCCGAAGGCTAATAATAGGTATGCAAAATTCTTTTTCATCTGATTTATATTTTATCAAGTTTACGCTACAATAGTAGTAAGCAATTCAAATTGACGCAATAAGGCATATGCCCTAAAAACCAAACAAGTCACGGTACATATTGCTACAATTGTAATAAAAACTCGCTTTAATAAATGAGAATAATTATATTAGATATTTAGAATAAAAGAGGCATTTGTCCTATTGCAAAACCTGATTTAAAGTCGAACCTTTGAAAAATCAAATTTAAACCTATGACTAAAATTAAAATAGCAGTAGCAGAGGACATTCCAGCATTAGCGAAAATTATCCTCCAAAAATTCGTTTCATTTGAAGAAGTGGACCTAGTTTATATGGCATCAAACGGTTTGGAAATGATTGAGAAACTTGAGCATAATGAGATTGATGTTATTCTTATGGATATCAATATGCCAATTATGGATGGGATTGAAGCGACAAAAAAAATCAAAGAAAAATACCCACATGTAAAAGTAATTATGCACACAGTATTTGATGAAGAAGATAAAATTTTTGAATCAATATTAGCGGGGGCTACTGGGTATTTATTAAAAGATGACAAGCCTTCGAAAGTTCTTTTATCGATAGAAGAAGCGATGGATGGAGGAGCTCCGATGAGTGTTTCAATTGCCTCAAAAGTTCTTGGATTTATTAAAACAGACAGTGAAAAAGGAAATGAAGAATTCAATTTAACTCAACGTGAGCTTCAAATATTACAACGAGTTGGAAAAGGCGAAAACTATCGGCAAATAGCGGACATATTGTTTATCAGTCCAAAAACAGTTCGAAATCACATCGAAAAAATTTATAAGAAACTTAGGGTACACAACAAAATAGATGCTGTATCAGTTGCTCAAAAAAACAGACTTATTGTCTAAATGAGGTCAAGAAAAAAACTAGAAAAATCAGGTAATTGAAAATGGTAATCAGAAACGCTTACTTCATCAGTTTGTACTCCACCTTTAATATTTCCTGATTCTTCAGCAGGGATGAAAACACTTTCTTCTAGAAGCGAAGCTTTATATATTCCTCCTGCAATATCTTCAACAACTTGGATTAAATCCTCTGAAGATACAATTTCGTTGTCAAAATCTAAACTAGCTATCTTTTCTTCATACTCAACTACACAGGAAACAACACCCTCCACTTCTGATAATCTTTGTTGAATGGTGGTTTTACATCCTTTTTCACACATCATCCCTTCAATACTCAACACACAACTTGTATTTGCAATTACAGTAGATGAATCGCCTTTTTCTGCTTCGCCTCCACAAGAAACAAGAAGCAACAACACTAAAGCTAACAAACTTATTTTCATTCACTTAATTTTAATTACAACAACAAATGTAAGAAACAATTTTAGTTGTAAATCTAAAATATTCGATTTAACATTCTTTATCAAAATAAATAGCAGCCAAACTCAATTACTCTGATTACTTTCGCGGCATGTCAGCTAATCGATTAAAAGCATGGGGATATTTAATAGTTCTTTCCATTATTTGGGGTAGCTCTTATTACTTAATCAAAATTGGGCTAGAAGACTCTTATGGTAATGAAAGAATGCCCCCTCACCTTTTGGGTGCATTACGAATGAGCTTCGCGTTTATAGCATTAACTCCATTGTTGTATAAATCTTTTAAGGTAATTAAGAAAAAACACATTCCTTTTGTTATTATTTCAGGTGTTTTTGGAAATGGATTACCGGCATTTCTATTCGCTTACGCAGAAACAAAACTAGATAGTTCTATTACTGGAATGCTGAATTCATTAGTCCCATTATTTACTATACTTATTGCAACTCTTGTCTTTAAATTCAAACTAAAACTCAACCACATTGGAGGAATCATTATTGGAATTTTTGGAGCAATAATGATTGTATATCAAAAACTGTTTAATACAAGTTTATCAAGTGAAGATTTGACACCTATTTTGATTGTCATTTCTGCAACATTTTGCTACGCATTGAGCTTAAATATTATAAAGTATAAATTACACGATTTGAACTCAATGGCAATTACATCCATTTCATTTGCATCGATTGGACCCTTTTGTATTGCCTATCTTTTTACGACAGACTTTTTCGATAGAATAAGCACACAACCCAATTTTATTGAAGGAATTGGGATAATCGGAATTTTGGCATTTATTGGAACTGCCTTAGCAGTTTTACTATTCAACCAAATGATTAAAATTAGTACTGCTGTTTTCGCATCATCTGTCACGTATTTCATTCCAATTGTTGCAATTTTACTAGGTTTCACATTAGGAGAAAGCGTTTCTATTCTCCAGCTATCTGGAATAGGTGTATTAATTTTAGGTGTATTTCTCATTAACCGAAAATAATTCATTGTTTTTTTTGAACGTTTCTTAACTTTGGCTTTACTTCAATCAAACCAATTTTTCGAATTTTATGCGACTAACAAAATCCTTATTCTTCATATTTACAGCTGTATTCTTAATTGGATGTGGTGAAACTGAGACATCTGAAGTAATTAAAACTATTCCTACGGTTGAACCCGTAGTCGAAACGCCAAAAATTGCTACACCTATTTTTAACGAAGATTCAGCTTACAACTTTATCCAAAGCCAAGTTGATTTTGGGTTTCGTATTCCAAATACACCGGAACACGATAGTTGTGCTGCATGGATGAAAAGAAAACTGACTGAATATGGATTTACATTGACAATTCAAACGGGAAAAGTTAAGGCATGGACAGGAAATATGTTAAATATGGAAAACATAATTGCACAACACAACCCTGAAGCAACAAATAGAATTATGTTGTGTACACATTGGGATACACGTCCATATTCAGATCGAGGAGATGGTAATAAAACAAGACCTATTCCAGGAGCAAATGATGGAGGAAGTGGCGTGGGCGTCTTGCTTGAAATCGCTAGGCAAATTAGCCTTTCAGACCCACAAACAGGTGTAGATTTAATCTTTTTTGATGCCGAAGATTATGGAGCAATGAGCACCAATGACGTGATAAGTGATTTAAATACTATGAGTGACACCTGGTGTTTAGGGTCGCAATATTGGAGCAAAAACCCTCCTATTAAAAATTACAAACCACGATATGGAATTTTATTAGATATGGTTGGAGCCAAAGACGCTACATTTCCAAAAGAAGGAATTTCTCAACAATATGCAGGAGCACATGTCCAACGTATTTGGAAGGAAGCAGAAGTTCTTGGATACGGAAAATATTTCGTCAAAAAAATAGCTCCGCCAATTACTGATGATCATACTTATATCAACCAAATTGCTGGAATTCCTACACTAGACATTATTCATTATGCGCCGACAGGTAGTTATGGGAATTTTGATTTTGGGCACTTTCATCACACACAAAAAGACAATATGGACATCATCCATAAAGAAACATTAAAAGCAGTAGGACAAACTGTATTGCACGTAGTCTATCAAAAAATATAAACATGGCAGAGAAAAAAAAATTATTCCTACTCGATGCATTTGCATTAATTTACCGCTCCCATTTTGCTTTTATTCGTACGCCTAGAATTAATTCTAAAGGGATGAATACCTCTGCTGTTTTTGGTGTAACCATGACCATTTTAGATGTTATTCAAAAAGAAAACCCAACCCATATAGCAATGGTTTTTGATGCACCTGGAGGAAGTATTCGAAACGAGCAATACGCAGAATATAAAGCACATCGGGAGGAAATGCCTGAAGATATACGAATTTCAATACCTTATATAAAACAACTTTGTGATGCGTTAAATATTCCGACACTTCAGGCAACAGGTTTCGAAGCAGATGATGTTATCGGTACATTGGCTAAAAAAGCTGAAAAAGAAAATTTCATTACCTACATGATGACTCCCGATAAGGATTTCGCTCAGTTAGTATCTGAAAATATTTTCATGTATCGACCAGGAAGATCTGGTAAACCTAGAGAAATTTGGGGGATTGAAGAGGTATGTGAGAAATTCGAAATAACGGATCCATTACAAGTAATAGATATACTCGGATTATGGGGAGATGCAGCAGATAATATCCCTGGGATACCTGGAATTGGTGAAAAAACTTCAAAAAAGTTAGTTTCTCAATATGGAAGTGTAGAAGGGTTAATTGAACACTCACATGAATTAAAAGGAAAACAAAAAGAAAATGTCATCAATTTCGCTGAACAAGGATTGCTGTCAAAAAAATTGGCAACTATTTTACTCGATGCTCCTGTTGAATTTGATGAAAAATCTTTTATACGAGAAGAAGCTGATAAAACGAAAATTCGAGAATTATTCACCGAACTTGAATTTAGACAATTGGCGAAAAAAATAACCGGAGAAGATATAGTCATTCAAAAAATTGCACCACCACCACTTCCAAACACAAATGGACAGATGGATTTATTTGGTCAACCTGTTAAAAATACAACTACTGCAGAAGCTCCAAAAAATGATGATACACAAGTATCAGGAGATCTATCCGAGTTAAAAACAATTGAAAATACTCCGCACAACTATAAATTTATAGACAGTGATGAAGAAGTAGAAAAGCTAGTAAAAGAGTTATTAGAACAAAAATCGATTTGCTTCGACACAGAAACCAGTGGGCTTGATAAGCAAACAACAGAACTTCTGGGAATTGCTTTTTCATACAAAGAAGGTGAAGGGTGTTATGTTTCCATTCCCGAAAAATTTGATGATGCCGTAAAAAGAGTCGCTATTTTTAAACCTATTTTCCAAAATAATGCAATTGAGAAAATAGCACACAATTTTAAGTTTGACGAAACTATTTTACTCCGGTATGGAATGGAAATTAGTGGGCCTACTTTCGATACAATGATAGCTCATTATTTGCTTCAGCCTGATTTTAAACATGGGATGGATTTCTTGTCAGAATCCTATTTGGGATATAAGCCAGTATCTATAGAAACCTTAATTGGAGCAAAAGGGAAAAATCAAAAAAGCATGAAGGACCTTATACCTTCAGAAATCGCAGATTACGCAAGTGAAGATGCTGACGTTACCTTCCAATTAAAAAACCTATTTGCAAAACAATTTCAAGAAGAAAACATAAAAAAATTACTCCATGAAATTGAAATGCCTGTTAGTTCTGTTTTAATGAAGATGGAATATGAAGGTATTACTTTAGATACAGAAGCTCTTTCTAAATTCTCGATTGATTTGTCTAATAGTTTGAAAGAACTACATGATGGAATCATTCAAGATGCAGGTATGGAATTTAATGTTGATTCTCCGAAACAATTGGGAGATGTATTATTCAATGTTTTACAAATTGATGAAAAAGCAAAAACGACTAAAACAGGACAATATAAAACGGACGAGGCAACTTTATCAAAACTTAAAAACAAACATGAAATAATAGAAAAAATCCTAAACTATAGACAGCAGAAAAAATTAAAATCAACTTATGTTGATGCTTTACCGAAATTAGCCAACCCTGACACAAACAAAATTCATACTACCTACCTACAAACCGTAGCGGCTACGGGAAGGTTAAGTTCAAACAATCCTAACTTACAGAATATTCCTATTCGATCAGAAATGGGAAGGGAAATTAGAAAAGCATTCATTCCGAGAGGAAAGGACTTCAAAATATTTGCAGCAGATTACTCTCAAATTGAACTAAGAATCATTGCTGCACTTAGTGGAGATAAAAACATGCAACAAGCATTTATTAGTGGTGAAGATATTCATGCAGCAACTGCTGCAAAAGTCTTTGGAGTTGAATTAAAAGATGTTGATAGAGATATGCGAAGCAAAGCAAAAGCTGTAAATTTTGGAATTATTTACGGTGTTTCTGCATTTGGATTAGCCCAAAATTTAAATATTCCAAGAAGAGAAGCTAAAGAGATTATTGAAAGCTATTTCGAACAATATCCAGATATTAAAACCTTTATGGATAAAAGCATTGAACAAGCTAAAGAAAAGGGATATGTTGAGACAATAATGCACCGTAAAAGATACCTGAGAGATATCAACTCATCAAATGCAATAGTTCGTGGTCACGCAGAAAGGAATGCTATTAATGCTCCTATTCAAGGAAGTGCTGCGGATATAATTAAAATTGCCATGATTGATATTCATGAAGAAATGAAGAAAAGAAACCTTCAGTCTAAAATGCTATTGCAAGTTCATGATGAATTAGTTTTTGACCTTTATACCCCAGAACAAGATGAAATGACAACTCTGGTTACTGATAAAATGGAAAATGCAATTGATTTTGAAGTTCCACTAAAGGTTGAATATGGAATAGCCGATAATTGGCTAGATGCTCATTAAAAAGAGGCAAGATAACTTTTGTCATAATTTCTTTTGAATTAAGCACTATATGGCTATAACACAATTGTATTTATAGTATATTTGAACACCTAGAAAAAATAAATATGAGTATTAAGAATTATCTATTAATAGTATCAATTGGATTTTTACTATTCAGTTGTGGAGAAGAGCCAACATCTACTGAGGTTGATGTTACCACTCCAGAAGGACCAACAAATGATATTGTAGAAAGATCCGATAAAATACAAAAGATATTTTTTAATATCCCTTCTCCTATGGAGACAACAAAAATTCTTCAAGATGCAGGAGCAACTTATGAATTCACACTACCAAGTAATCCTGCAGCTGTTGATGAATATCAATCAATTGTAGAACAATCTTTAAATATGGGAATATATGGTGCTGACTTAAATTACGCTACTGTATTCAATCAAACAACTGAAACGATGCTTTATCTTCAATGTGCAAGAACTTTAGGTAAAGAGCTTGGTGTAGAGCAGGTATTTAACGAAGAAACCTTAGACAGAATAGAGTGGAATTTAGAAGTGAAAGATTCCATGCAAATAATTATTACTGAAATATTCTGGGAAATGAACAGTTATTTAGAAGAGGAAGACAGGCAAAGTATCTCTTCATTAATTATTGCAGGGGGATGGATTGAAGGAATTTATTTATCAACTCAATTAGCTAGAATTTCCCCAGAAAACGAAGCTTTGAAATCAAGAATTGCAGAGCAAAAATATTCACTAACAAATCTGATTGGTCTTTTAAGTTCTTATGAAGACAATGATCTTTCACACGACATCTTGGAAGAATTACAAGAATTGGATGCAATTTACAGTAAGATAACAGAAGTGAAGTCAGCCGGGGAAAATTCGAAAGATGAAAACGGAGTTACTGTTATTGGTGGAAATATTAAACTTGGCATGGATGATGCCATTTTAGAAGAAATTACAGCTAAAGTAGTAGAAATTAGAACAGACATTATTAATTAAGATTATGAGAAATTTAAGCCTAATAATTTTATTATCATTACTTATTCCAATTGGAATTAATGGTCAATGTAGAGGATTTACAAAGAAAAAATGTCGCCCTCAAGTTGAACCTTATATCCATAATGGACAAATGAATAGTGCTGTTTTGTTTCCTGGAGATAGTGCCGACATCATGTTAACTTTTTATAGTGGTCAGGAATATAGACTGATAATTTGCGCTGAAGAACAATTAGGAGATGTAAGCTACAAAGTAAGTGATGTAGATAGAAAGGTGATTTTTGATAGCAAGCAATCGGATAACAAAGCATTTGATTTTAAAGTCGAATCGACTCAGCAACTTATTGTTTCGGTAGATGTTCCTGAATCTGAAAACACGCACGACATTGACTTCCAAGGTTGTGTCGCAATTCTTGTAGGATTCAAGAATTAGTTGCTAAATTCTTTTAAGGGCTAATAGAACCTCATATTTGTCTTTTGCTTCCAATTTTCATAAGCATGCTTCGGCACGTTTATTGCTTTTATAGGCTACAAACCCTATAAAACAAGTGTTATGAAAAATCTAATCATCATTTTTATTTCAATATTTTCTGTAGGAGTAATCAATGCTTCAGAAGGTATTTACAATTTTCAGAATAATTCCTCAGCTTTTGAATTCAGGAAAGTCTCTAATAACTCGTTTGCTATTGGAGAAAAATTAACCTATGTACTTCATTATGGTTTTATTGACGCAGGAAGAGCTACTTTAGAAGTAGAAGAATGTGATAAAAAAATCAATGGAAGAAACCTAGTTCACGCTGTTGGAAAAGGAAAAAGTTTAGGTGCATTCAATTGGTTTTTTAAAGTTCAAGATAGATATGAAACATATCTTGATGCCGAAGGCATGTTCCCATGGATGTTTATTCGAAGAGTGCATGAAGGTGGGTATGAAATTAGCCAAGATTACACTTTCTACCAACACAAGCAAAAAGTTAGCGATGGCACAACAAATTATGACGTACCAAATAATATTCAAGATATGGTTTCTTCATACTATTTTGCAAGAACTTTAGATTTTTCAAATGCAAAAATTGGTGATGTATTTGAATTTAACACTTTTATGGATGGAGAAATATTCCCATTAAAAATAAAGTATTTAGGGAAGGAGTCTATAAAAATTAGAAAAGGAAAATACAATTGTATTAAGTTTTCTCCTGTTGTTCAAACGGGTAGAATATTTAAAACAGAAGAAGATTTACAGGTTTGGATTTCAGATGATGAAAATAAAATACCATTATTAGCTAAAGCCAATATATTAGTAGGATCCATCAAAATGGAACTAACTAAATATGAAGGTTTAAAAAACCCTATTTCTAAAATAAAATAAGTTTGGCACGCAACTTGGAATAGGATAACTTATAATATTAAAACCTACTAAAATGAACGAATTAAAAATAAAATACGAAGCCGTTAAATCATTAGCTAAAGAAATGATGAAATTAGGAAATATAGCGGAGTATTTCAGATTAATCAATGAAGCTACGGCAATTAATAAACTAATGCTAGCAACCAGATAAGTAAGCGATTTACGTAAGCTACTTTCAAAAATAAAAAAGGAGGGACTGATTTTCAGTCCCTCCTTTTTTGTGCGTTTAATTTTCTAACCTAAACATCATACTTCTACATAGAAAATAAAAAAGTTTCATACCTGATGAAACATACAATTAGATACTGCTCTATTTTATAATTTATAATGGGTTACAATTACCTTCTGAAGTTCTTTGTACTGACTCCAGCCAGGAATTAGAATAACGCATTTTACATGTCTTGGGTATGTATATATATTACAGACGTCATCAAAACACTTTACATAGCCGTTCGAAGGATTATATAGGTTTGATTTGCTAATGTTAGGAGCATAACCTCCTTCTATTCAAAATACGCCTTTAGAGAGCACGTATAGAAGGATCCTGTTCATAAAAAACATTGCAAAAAAAAAGGGCTGTTTCTAAGAAACAGCCCTTTTCAGTAATTATTTACTTTTTAGTCTTGAGACAAAGTCATAGTAGCCGCTGAAGTAGAACCACCTGTAACAGTTACAGCAGGATCTCCAGAAGTATCAGACCAAGTAGAAGTACCAGCTTGAGTCATGATTAATGACTTCTTTTTACTTTCAGTAATTAAGTAAGTAGCTTGGTTTTCACCAGTCAACCATGAGTTAGAATCAGAAGAAGTTGAAGTTGAAGCAGTTCCTCCAGTTGGAGTAAACGTATCAGTACTAGAAGAAGCACTAGTTAAAGTGTTAAAAATAACTCTTTCGTTTCTTTTCAAATCTTCAGTTTTGTTCTTTCCAACAAATGCCCAAGTTCCTGTAGTTGTCTCAACTGATTGAGAAGACCAAGTATACCCAGTTTCAGAACCAGACCAAGTCATGTCCATAACCATTGTCCAAGTACCATCTTTTTCGATAGTCCAAGTAGCAGTAGCAATAGTACCATTAGTTGTTGTAGTAGTTGAACCTGTAGCAGTAGAAGAAGATACTTGAGTAACAGCAGCACCATCAGTACTAGTAGTTACATCAGTAGTCGTTACTGCAGGATCTCCAGAAGTGTTGCTACTTGTCATATCGAAAGAAGCGATTTTCCACTCTCCAGATAATTTTCCTTTGTTTGACTTCTTACAAGAAGACATTGTTCCTGCTCCTAGAGCCGCAACAAATAATAAAATTAATGTTTTTTTCATTTTTAAGTTTTTGTTTATGCCGCAAATGTAATAAAAAATATTTCATTCGATAAACTTCTGACTAAAGAATGATAAAAAGTCTAAAATCATAGATGAATGACATTAATCTCTACTCTATTATATCGTTGACTCCTAAAGAACCTTTTGTATTATTAATATGTTTACTTTTGTATCTAATTTTTATTTAAACATTAAAAAAACATCATTATATGTACCCAGTAGAATTAGTAGCGCCAATGAAAGAAGATTTAACTTCAGTTGGCTTCAAAGACCTAACTTCATCAGAAGATGTCAATAACGCCATAGAGAATGGAGGAACTACGTTTGTAGTTATTAACTCTGTTTGTGGATGTGCTGCAGGAAATGCAAGACCTGCTGCAATTATGTCTACGCAACACTCAAAAACTCCAGATAACTTTGTTACAGTATTTGCAGGTGTAGATAGAGAGGCAGTTGATCAAATGAGAAGATTTTGTTTGCCTTACCCTCCTTCATCTCCTAGTATGGGATTATTTAAAGATGGAAAGTTAGTTCACTTCATTGAAAGACATCATATAGAAGGAAGTACAGCTGAGATTATCTCCGATAGTATCAAAGCTGCATTTGATGAGTATTGCTAATAATTTATCTAGCAACTACTTTTGGAATTTTAAAATAAGTAGAATCTTTTTGAGGGGCGTTTTTTAACGCCTCTTTTTGCGTTATCTCTGAAACAGCATCATCTGCTCTTAAAACATTTACATCTTCAGTCATATGAATTAAAGGGTCGATTCCTTCTGTGTCTACCTCTTCTAGCTTCCCAATAAAGTCTAACATTTTATTCATGTCATTTTTTATCGCCTCTTTTTGTTCTCCACTAAAAGACAATTTCGAAAGTGAAGCAATTTTCTCTACTGTTTTATCATCTATTTTCATAATCTTCTAATGCTGAATCTATAATTTTGTAAGTATGCTCACGCAAAGATATTAAATCTTTATAATAATCTGAATCCGGATATATTGCTGGATGTATTTTTATCCTTGCAGTACCAGGAGATGCCGAACCTAATAAATCAATGTGATCAGAAAACAATTTCCAATTATTTAAAAAGGTAAGTGGAACGATTGGCACTTCGTTTTCAATTGCCAATCGAAAAGCTCCATTTTTAAACCTTTTCAGATGATGGTTATTGATATCCATACCCCCTTCAGGAAAAATCGCAACAGACCTTCCTTCTTTAAGTGCTATATCAGCCAAATCCAAACACTCTTTAGCTCTTCTAACACTCCCTCTATAAACAGGAATATCAACCCCTCTTATAAAAAACAAATTAACAATGGGCCATTTTAATACTTCCGCCTTCCCCAGAAAAGCAAAATCATTTGGGATAATTAAAAACATTAATAATATATCCAAATAAGAAGCATGATTAGCACAAACTATGTAAGGCTGATCTTTTGGAAATTCAGCCTCAAAATCGATTTTCACTCTTATGAAAACCAATATACAAATTGTCTTTGACCAAATTTGTTTAAGCTTTAAAGCGTTTCTATATTTATTCTTTCCTCTAATTAAACCCAACATAAAAGGATACAGCAACAATCCTGAAATCAGGAAAATCACTCCAATATAAACCTTATATATCAACCGCAAAGGGCTTAAAAGATATTTCATGGGGGCGCAAAAGTATACTAAAGCACTAAAATATTAATCATATTTAAAAGAAAAGAAGAAACTTGTTATTGGAAAACTAATCTCACATACTACATTTGTGCAAATTGAAATAAATAATGGCAAGAATTCTTACTGGAATACAAAGTACCGGAACACCCCATTTAGGTAATCTTTTAGGTGCAATTCTCCCTGCTATTGAAATGGCTAATAAAGGAGAAAATGAAGCTTTTCTGTTTATCGCAGACTTACATTCCTTAACGCAAATAAAAAATGGGGAAGAAATGCGTAACAACACCTATTCTGTAGCAGCAACTTGGCTTGCTTGTGGCTTAAACCCAGAAAACATGGTTTTTTACAGGCAATCTGATGTACCAGAATGTGCTGAACTTTCTTGGTATTTGAGCTGCTATTTTCCATACCAAAGACTTCAACTAGCACACTCTTTTAAGGATAAAGCTGACAGGTTGGAAGATGTAAATGGTGGATTATTTATTTACCCAATGCTAATGGCAGCGGACATTTTATTATACGATGCTGAATTTGTACCTGTAGGAAAAGACCAATTACAGCACCTCGAGATGACTAGAGATGTTGCTTCCCGTTTTAACCATAGTATGGGAGATACATTTGTTGTTCCTGAACCAAAAATCCAAGAACATACAATGCTCGTACCTGGAACGGATGGGCACAAAATGAGTAAGTCAAGAAACAATTACATTAATATTTTCTTACCGAAAAATGAACTCAAAAAGGTAATTAATAAAAATATCATTACGGATGACACCCCTTTGGAAGATCCAAAAGACCCAGACACTTCAAATGTGTTTCAATTGTATAAATTAATCGCAACTGAAGAACAAGCAAATGAAATGGCGGCCAACCTAAGAGCAGGTGGATATGGCTGGGGACACGCTAAAAAAGAATTACTTAATTGTATTTTAGAGAGATTTAGTGAAGAAAGAGAGAGGTACGATTATTATATGAACAATACCTCTGAATTAAACAACGTATTATTTAAAGGAGCGGAGAAAGCAAGAGCAGTTGCTAAAAAAACGCTTCAACGTGTCCGTGAAAAATGTGGGTACTAACATTGTGAAAGAAAAGTTTGATCATATTGAACAGATTTCTATGGCTAAATCCCATAAGAAATCGCATAAAAACCTTTTGAAACAACTTAAAAAGGAAAAACACGGTAAAGTAGACCTTCTGTTTCGAGATGCGCATGAAGAAGCGTTTGAATGTATCGACTGCTTAGATTGTGGAAACTGTTGTAGAACAACTGGCCCCATGTACAATCAACAAGACATCGAAAGAGTTGCGCATCATCTAAAAATGAAACCAGGTGCTTTTATTGAAAAATACTTAAAACTAGACGAAGACAATTTTTTCGTGCTTCAAACTATTCCATGCCCTTTTCTTGCAGAAGACAATGCATGTTCTATTTACGAAGCCAGACCAAAAGCTTGTCAGGAATACCCACATACCGACATGCGCCATCAAAAAGGAATTTTTGATTTAACCTTGAAAAATGCTGAAGTTTGTCCAGCTGTTTTTAAAGTTTTGGAAAAGATAAAAGAAGCAACTACCAAATAAATTTAAATATTCTCCGTTCAATTAATACTTATGCGTTAATAAGTATCCTTTCTCAACAGAAATAAGCCATTTTATCCAAGTAATTTTATCGTACGAGAACGATATAGTAATAGCTTCTTAAAAAGTTAAGTAAATGTGGTATAAGTGGGCAAAAAGATTATTAGCTGGAATAGGAATATTCCTTGCCTTGCTCTTTGGGATAGTTGCCATGATTATTTACCTATATGAAGACGAAATAAAGCAGTATGCGGTTAACGAGTTAAATAAAAACCTAGCCGTTCCAGTAGCTGTTGAAGAAATTGAATTGACATTATTCTCACAATTCCCATCTGCTTCATTGCAATTTAACGAGTTATACATTGCAGATTCGGCTAATAAAGACACACTTTTATATGCAGAACATTTGTATCTCAACTTCAACTTTTGGGATATGATTGGTGGAGATTATACTGTAAAAGAAGTTAAAGCCGAGAATTCTGTAATAAAATTGCAAATCGACTCTAATGGAATAGAAAACTACCTTATTTTAAAAGAAGATACAATCGAGAAAAAACAAGACAAATTCTCGTTTGCTTTAGAGGAAGTTTCTTTTGACGAAATCCGATTGAGCTATACAAATTTGCACACACAACAAGCTTATAGCATCAACAGTGAGAATATAGTCTTTGCTGGTGATTTTTCTCAAAGTAGCTATAAACTATCAGCTTCATCTGATTTTTATATCAATCAATTTAAAAGTAACTCTGTTAACTATATTTCTAACAAAAATGCCGCAGCAAACATTGTATTAAATATTAATACAGACAGTAGTTTATACCAACTTCATAAAGCAGAATTTTCGGTTGAAGACTTATTGTTTGACATTGGAGGAAAATACACCAACAATAGCGACTCATCCTACATGGATTTAACCATTAAAGGGAGAAACATTGACCTCCAAACCACCTTCTCTATCTTTCCAAAAGAATATTTTGAAACACTTTCTAAATATAAGGCAACGGGAATGGTCGTTTTTGAAACGGTTATAGAAGGAGTAATTAGTAAAACCTCTTCACCAAAAATAATATCTGACTTCACCTTAACGGACGGCAGTTTAACAGAAAAACAAACTGGTGCACATTTAAAACAACTTTCCCTAGAGGGACATTTTGAAAGTAGAAATAAAAAAAATCATGAAGAGATTGCTTTAAAAAACATCAATGGTGTACTGGAAAACGGCACGATAAAAGGCAATATTTCTGTTTCCAATTTCGACACCCCAGCAGTTAAAGCCGACTTAACGGGTAATCTTTCCATGCCGAAAATTAAACAATTCATTAACTCAAAAAACATTGAAGTTCTTACTGGGAATGCATCGTTTGATGTTGAGTTTGCTGGAATATTTAATACTGATAATAAATTCAAAACAAAAATAAAAACATCAAACGGATTCATTAAAATTGAGAATTTATCCATTAAAACAATGGAAAGTCATTTAGCTCTTTCCGATTTAAATGGGAACCTATCACTTAAAAAGAATGATGCAGCCTTTAGTAATTTAACAGGCTCTCTTCTCAGTTCCCAATTTAAAGCAGATGGTATCGTAAAGAATATTATACCCTATCTGTTATTTGAAAACGAACAATTGGTCATCGAAACAGATTTTCGTTCCAAATCAGTTAGTTTGAATGAAATAATGGGCGCATCAACTTCGAATTCATTTAACGAATCAGCTCCATTGAATTTTCCAGACAATATCAATTTTAATCTGAAAAGCCACATTGGAGAATTAACTTATGGAAAATTTACAGCGACAAACCTTAAAGGCATTGTTACTTATCAGGATAAGAAACTCGCCGCTAAAAATGTAACATTCAAAGCAAATAAGGGGAATTATATTGTTAGCTCAGAAATGGAGCAAACAGATGTTAATTCATTCTTTTGGAGCACAGATGCTACAGCAAACAACATCGATATCCAAAATTTCTTTATGGAATTTAGTGACTTTGGACAAGACTTTATCACACATAAAAATATTAAAGGGAAAACTTCTGCCCAAATTTCTATGGCAACGGTTATTGATGGTTATATGAATATTGATATGGATCGTCTCTATTCTACTGCCAATTTCTCAATTAAGAAAGGTGAGTTAATCGACCAATCCGCACTATTAGACATTGCAGACTATTTTGAATCCAATAAATTGGTTAAAACAGTTGTTGACACTAAATCATTAAAGAAAAAGATGAAACATGTCAAGTTTGCCAATCTGGAAAATCAAATTATCATTGACAAAGGAAAAATCCATATTCCTAAAATGGATTTATCTACAAACGTAATGGACTTAGGAATATCAGGCATCCATGGATTTGATGATAATGTTGACTATCATCTCAATTTTAAATTAAATGACGTTCTTGTTAAAAATAAGAATCAAGAAGAATTTGGGCCAATAAAAGATGATGGTTTGGGGGTGAAATTGTTTTTACATATGTATGGAAGTCTATCTGATTTGAAATTTGAACTCGACAAACAAGAAAAGAAAACAGCACGAAAAGAAGCTATTCAAGAAGAGAAACAAGAATTAAAATCAATATTAAAACAAGAGTTTGGGCTTTTCAAAAAGGATAGCTCTGTTCAGGTTTCAGCTCAAGAAAAAACCAAAGCAACTTTCGAAGTTGAGTGGGATGAATTTGATAACGAACCTGATGTTACTCCTGAAAAAGAAACTGAAGAAAAAGAAGAGAAAAAGAAAAAAGATAAAAACAAAGGTCTCAATAAATTCCTTAAGAAATTAGGCGTTGAAGAAGAAGAAAAGAAAAAAGTTGAAATGGAAATTGAAGGGTAACCACTATTTATTCATCTAACCAATTTGGAATTCTTTTAGGTTGTAATAGAGAAATATTTTCAATAATCCCACCATTCTTAAGTTTAAATATACCACGTTTAATACTCTTTTTAGGTTGTTTGTTTTTCCTTTCATAGGACTTACAAATAACTACTCCATACCATTTATCTTCAAAATGATTGGTAATAGTAGCTCCATCAATAATTAATTTAGCTTTTTTCTCAACATAAATAGTGGCACCCGCTGCCATGCTTACATTTTTCTTTATAGTTAGCGTTTGACCTTTTCGAACAATAACATCACCCTTCACTACCATAGTCTTGTTCCATTCAGAATCATCCCAGACTTCTACATTATATGCAGTATCGTATTCGTTCGCTGTAGTTGTTTTTATAAAGTTCGGATCTGTAGTATAACGTTTATGTACATGAGCAACTTGTAGCGGAGATAAATATTTTCTGCATTTATTATACCCCATAATATTATTGCTCGTATTGGTATTATTACAATCAATCCAACCAAACTTATCCGTTTTTGGCAAATCCGAAAACTGAGGGTAATTCGTATGATTCAACCCTAAACAATGTCCTAATTCATGACCAGATAATAAAGCTATTGCATACCCCTGATTTACATCAATATTTGATACATTTAAAAAATACGGAGAAGGACCGCAACCAAATGAATTAGATACTCTAGAACTCCCAGTATAAAAAACATGTAGAGCATTCTTATCAGAATTGGTATATTTCTTCCAAATATCTTGAGAGCAATTTATGTCATGCTTTTTAAAAAATGTTAGTTTACCGTCAGCTAATTCCGAAGAAAGCTTTTCTTGAATTTTTAAAAATGTTATTCCACCCTTTTGTCTTTTAGAAACGAATGAATAAACACCATTATTATTGGATGAGTTAATAACAGTAAGACTATCAATATCTGAAGAGAATCTATTTACAAGGTTGCCTTTTATGCCAATTTCATTATTTCTCAAATCTACTGTATCAATTTCCCAAGGAGCTCCACCACTCATATGTAGTACGGTTCTAATTCTATCCCAATCTGAAGCATCAACATGAAATTGAACTGTATCTAATCTAAATCGAATTCGAGAATCTGGAATGAAACAGGTATCTCCAGATATTGGCAGTAGAGTTGGTTTTGAAAAACGACTATACATTCCGTTAACCCATTCCAGTTGTTGCTCAATATACCCTAGGTTATCTTTTGACAAATTCTGAGGGTTGTCCTCTGAACGTTGAATAACATGCACATGAACTTTTATTGTGATAATTGGATGAGTCTCAAGACTTGTATTCTCAAAAGGAATAAAATCCTTTAATTTTTCATAATCCGTTTGGCCAAATGAAAACGTATGAAAAAAAAGAATGAATACAACAAGAATATTATTCTTCATCCACTTGTTGTGCTTCCGTTTTTTTAGCTTCAATTCCATCTAATTCGAGTCTAATAGGAGCAATATACTCCAAATACTCTACCAAAGCACTGTCTTCTAGTGGATCAGATGAAGGAATATCAATTTTTAACGGATCCACAGCTTTGCCATGAATAAAAATTCTGTAATCTAAATGTGGCCCAGTTGAAGCTCCCGTACTTCCAACTTCACCAATTTTTTGACCTTGCATAACAGCTACACCTTTTTTAATCCCTGGTCCGAACTTGCTTAAGTGCATATATTTGGTGACCATATCTCCCGTTGTGTGTTGAATCTTGACTAACCTCCCAGCATCTCCTGCCCATCCTGCAAAAATAACTTTCCCACTTCCTGTTGCCACAACATCTGTACCTATTGGAGCTGCATAATCAACCCCATGATGCGGTCGGTAGTACTTATGCACTGGATGAAAACGACTATGTGAAAATTTAGAAGAGATACGACTATATTCCAATGGAGCAGATAATAATGCCCTTTTCATACTCCCTCCTACTTCAGTAAAATAAGCCAAACCTATTGAATCTTGTTCATAGGCAAAAACATAGTGATCTTTCCCCATGTGATTAAACAATGCTGCATTAATGTTTCCGATACCGATTTTTTCTCCTTCCACATATTTCGTCTCATACATTACCTTAAAATAATCACCTTTTTGAATACCAAAGAAATCTACTGACCAGGCAAACAATTTAGATGTTTCCATCACTAAAGCCGGACTCAAATCATTATCGATAAAGGCATTCCATAAACTTGAGGTAATTATACCCCCTGCCGACTCTTCTTTAATCTCTACTTCCTTTTCTCCAACAGACACATTCAACGAATCTGCGAAATTGAAGACTACATATTCAATTGCATTTTTTTCATAGATAAAACACTTAGTAGTTTGATTTGAATCCTTTGTACAAAACACATAATAAGGGTGGTCAGGTTTTATTTTTCGCACATCAAAAATTGAATCAAACTCATCAGCTATTTTAAAAATAGTTGATTGCCCTATTCCATACTTTGGAAGAATATGTGTTAAACCTTGATTCGGTTCAACCACTCCGCTATCAATAAAAAATTCGTCAACGTTTAAACCGTACATCAAAACCGTATCCTTAACAACTTCCGGAACTACTTCAACTATTTCTTTTTTGGTTTCGTTGGATTCAGGTTCGGAACATCCTATTAGAGTTAACATTCCAAATACGAAGAGAATATTTTTCATATTGTTATAAAACATAATTTATAAATTCGAAAATAAGTAATCCAACCGCTTCATAGCTGTTATTGTTTTTTGGTTTTACACAGTTGGTTGTGGCAATTGATTTGTAACCAAAACTAATATCTTGCATTCTAAATACAATACACTTTTATTATTCGCTACATTTACTCTAGTATTTTAATTTACAACGCAATGAAAAACATCATTCTACTAATCGCCATTTTAATTGCTACAAAAGATAATGCGCAAAAGCAGATGCAAATTATTTTCAATGAAGTTCCAATTCACTTTTCTTATGATAACAACTTGGATGATTTCAGTGAATCTCCAGAAGTTTTAATTGATAAACTAGACAGGCAACTTTATAATGAAACACTTAATATTAAGGCACATCATGATTTTATTCACTTTATAATGGAAAGTGTTCGATCTGGTAAAATAGCTATTTACAATCCAGATTTATTTGAGAACTTCATTACACCTGAACAATATTTTAAATCCCCTATAGATGCTCAACCTGTATCTCTTTCTGGATACGAGAGTAACCCTTTAAGCGATAGTTATTTTATTGAAACTTTTGATGAATGGACCGGAGATTTCATATATGATGAAGTTACTGGTGAACCAATATATGAAACTGTAATTGAGCCTTTATATGAATCCGATTTTGTGTCATTTACTTTTGTTGAAGAATGGGAGTTTGACACAAAGAATAATATAATGCTAAAAAAAGTAATTGGTTTAACAGCAAATACTTTTCGCATTGACGAAACTGGGGAGAGAAGAGGTATCATTCCCCGTTTTTATATTAAATTAAATCCATTCGCAAAAAATGATGGTAATTGGAAAGTAGTAAGCAATTTTATTGCAAAATCTACTATTGCTGGAAGACCAGAATATGAAAAAGTAGATGCACAGCAGTTTTGGTGGTTTGACAATTTAGAATCGTCTAAACGATATAGTCTAGTACAATCATTGCTCTCGGGAGACAAAGATTATTTTGAGCCTTCTCCACCTTTTAACAAGGTAATATCAAACAAATCTAAAGCGCTATATCGTTTTGAAGAATACGAAGTTTTTGACGAAGAATATTTCGATTTCATGTACGATGAGAACGGAAATGTTGTCACTACTATAGACTCTACTCTTTACACATACTTAGATATAAAACAATTAGGCTTTATTGAAGACTGGTATTTTGACACTATAAATTTTGCATTTGGAAAGGAAATTAAGGGAATAATGCCCTATAAAACAGATTTTACCGAAGAAGGTGAAATCAAAGGAATTAGCCCCATTTTTATGGTAAAAACAAATGCTGCATCTATTAATTACCCTATCAATAATTTTGAATTAAAGAATCATATTCCTAACGTTCTTCTTTTTAATAATACGGTCGAAAACCTTAACATAGTTCATAACTGGGCTAAGCTTGAAAACAATAAATTAAACATTGACACTGCAGTGGACCACAAAATTAAGTCTGACTTTATAGATCCATCCGTTTTAAAAAATTTTAAAACATATACCCGTGATATGGAATATGAATTTGAACTGAACCAAGACATTAAAAATTTATTGAATATTGAAATTATTGTTCAAAAAATAGACCCTGAGTACGGTGAAGAAATGTATGATATGGAAACTGGAGAACCATTGTATGATACTTTACTGATGCCATACGAAGGAAATGACATTATTGGTTTTAGATTTCTAGAAAACTGGAATTATAACATTTCGGGAAATGAGTTCAAAAAAGATATTTCTGGTACAATTCCAATAGTTTGGCATTTGAACGAAGAAACGGGAGACCGTATGGGAATGAAAGAATTATTGATGAAGCAATCCGAACAAAAGCAAGAAGGAGAATATGCTCTAATAAAATCTAATCATGTTTATACAGAAGATTTAACTGGTTCTCAAACTTTTGACTATTGGGACTATCATTCAAATAAACCTTGGCTGTATTCTCAAGAAAGAAAAGAGTTAATAGAAGCATTATTAGAAGGTGCAAGAGCCAAAAAAAGCGAAGTAATTGATCTGTTCACCAATAAAAAAATCAAGCAAAAAGACAAAGAAGTACTTTTTGAAGAAGTTAATTTTTACGATATTAAAAGTATTCAATTTGAAGAGGATATATACTTCAATTACACTACGCTTGACTTTAAAAAGGAAGTGAAGTCAGTAACCTTAATAAAGTATTTTGATGAGTTTTTTGAAGTGTATGATGAAAAATGGGTTAAAATAATTTTCAATAAAAAATAAAATGAGTTTAAGACCTTTCCATTTAGCTATACCCGTTTCTGACATTCAAAAAGCAAGAACATTTTATGGTAGCACGCTTGGTTTGAAAGAAGGAAGATCTTCTGAAAAGTGGATTGATTGGAATTTTTATGGACATCAATTAGTAACGCATGAAGATAAAGCAATGCAAAAGAACAATGCCCATAACCCAGTTGACGGTCACCAAGTTCCCATCCCTCATTTTGGTATAGTCCTTACAATGAGTGACTGGAATGCCCTTGCCGACAAGCTCAAAGAAATCAACACGCAATTTATTATTGAGCCCTATGTTCGATTTAAGGACGAGCCTGGAGAACAAGCTACATTGTTCTTTTTAGACCCTTTTGGAAACGCGCTTGAGTTCAAAGCATTTAACAACCTAGACAATCTGTTTGAAAAGTAATCCGGGAGCATACAGTACTCAGTATCAATTATTCGCTACATTTGAAAACTAATAACACTAAACAAATTATACTATGAAAAAATTAAACACACTGCTTGTATTGGCACTTTCAATCGCACTTTTTTCGTGTGGTGGTGAAGAATCGGCAGAAGGGTCAACTAGCAACACATCCGTAGATTTTAAATCTGATGGAACATTTTTAAAAGACTTTACACATAAATCAACAAAAGTATTTAAAGGTGGGATTGTTTGGAATGGGAAAAAAACGGCGCAAACTATGGAAATTGGTATTTCTAATGCAGATGCAATTGAATTAGGTCAATGGGGAGGATTTTCTTCACCGAAAAACGAAGGAGAAGCAGTTTTAGGGTTTAAACTTGCAGGAACATTATTCGATAAAGGTTCTGAAGCGATTCTAATAAAAGAAGGTGATGTTTTTACTACAGGAGCTACAGATAATGTATTGAGCTGTAACATTACTTTACCAGATATGAAAATGGCAATGTTTAATGGTGAGTCTATGGGAGCTGTGAACGACTATGAAGGAACGGCTACAATTACCAAAATGGATGACAAAGTTGTAGAAGGAACAATTGATTTTAAAAGAGTTGACGGAACTTCTTCTATTACTGTTAAATTCTCAGAAGGTTATACGGATAACTGGACTGGAAAAGGATTTGACAAATAAGATTATTCATCATTTTGATTTTGAAAGCCTATCTGAAAAGATGGGCTTTTTTTTATCAAAGCCTAACCTTGACATAAAACCTGATACATTATTCTTTTACAACTTTACCAGCAAATACTCTACCATCAGAATTTCTTATAGTTACAATATATATTCCAGCAGGAAGCGAAGAAATATTAACATAAGTATTCGTCGACAATATAGGTTTTGTGAGGACAAGCTTACCTGTAGCGTCCAATACTGAAAATCGAAGGTTTCTAAATTTATTATTTGTTATTTCAATATTAAACCCATCTTTAGTAACCGTATTTAATAATCGAACTGATGCTCCAATATTTTCTTGAATACCCGTTGTATCCCCTACAGTTAAATAACTACACAACATATCTGTATGCCCACATGAATCGGTTACATACACACAGTAATCCCCCGAAACTGTAGGATAAAACTGCGTACAAATACTTGAATCCCCATTAAACCAAACACTCGTAGATAGTGTATCCAGATTATTCAAGCAAATTTGAATTGAATCACCTAAAACAACCGTATCAACCTGGGGGGTAATAAAACTATTATTAACTGTAACAGCATAGTTAACCATAAGTGTATCTATAAAACAGCCCATTGTATCATATCCAATTACGTAAATTACAGAAGAAGAATCCGGGCAATAAACCAAGCTACTATCATTAGATATAACAACATTATTTTCTATCCATGAGTAAGAAGACATTCCGTTTGCATTAACCGTTTCACAACTCCCAATACAAGATAAAAAAGAACTATCGGAGATTGACATTACTGGGGGAGCAGGTGATGTTACTGTAACATTCGCACTTAAAACACATCCCAAAGAATCTTCAAAAGAAATAAGATAACTACCGCTACACAATGAATCAAAAGTCCCAGTATAATTTGTAAGCCCATTATTCACTGAGTACATTACACTATCAGAAATATCGGAACCAATAGCCACAATAGAGCCATTACAAATCGCTAAACAATCATCATTTGTAACACCAATACTATCGATTGATAATGAAGAAGAGTCGCAGCCAACACCCCCATTTGAACAGATAAAGGAAGAAGTTCCAAAACTCGAAAAAGGAAGGTTAAAGCTTTGTGCTGAATAATTTGAAAAACATAGGATAAATTGGTCGCCAACATTTACATTTAATCCATATTCGAAATCTGCCTGGTTTGCACCTACAGGGAGGTTTACAGGCAATGCCATTCCGCTCAACCCACTGCATGCTCCGTTCCAGTTACATGCAACAGGTGGTAAGGTATTATTAAATATCCCATCACAGCTTGTGCTGTCATAAGGCCACATAATCCAATCTAAGCACCCAGGCATTGTTAATGTTCCCAAACTAAACTCTAATGTTCCAGCACCAACAATCGTAAACACTATCCAAGTACTGTTTAATTCGCCGCTGAGCAGACATCCGCTATTGCCTGGTAATGCGTTTGGATTTATTGAGGGGTTTGAAATATCATGAGTTGTCGTAAATTCTTCAATTAGTCCAAACCCATTCGGACTTACAGGAATACTATCTCCTTGACAAACAGTCATTGCAGTACTGCAATCTGAATTTTGACCATTTATTGAAATAAAAAATAACGTATATACAAAAATAAGAGCTAATGTTTTCATAGGAAGTAATTTGGCTAGCGTTTCTATAAAAATAACACTTTTTATTCATAGGTCAATATCACAAAGATTACCCATGATGAATATCATCTCTCGTAAACGCTACATCAAAATAGATGTTCTTACTCCTTGCAATTGCTTTAACTTGTGCAATAAACTCTTCATGTTGACTTGCCTCTATGGAATCAATATCCACCAAAAATGTTTTTCCATTTTTATCTAAGAATCGGATATCGCGATGGATACCTTCAATTTTCACAATCTCCTTCATGGGAATGATCGTAATGTAATTGGTAACAATTGTAATCGCATTTTCTTGGATAAGGGTTCTATACCCTGAACTAAACATGTTCTGCGCAAGATTTAAAAACCCTTCAAGAAAATATAGTCCTATAAGGCTTCCAATAATAAAACCTTCTCCTGATTTCCATATAAGCATAATAGATAAAAAAGCATAAAATCCAATGTTTATAGACTCATAAACAACAGCTTTTTTCATTCCTTTTTTACTAATAATAAAATAATTAGGGGCTTTTTTCGCTAAAAAGGAAGCCTGCCATCTATAGTTAGCTTTTAAAAACAATAAGATAAACATGAAAATGGAAGTGGCTAGATATACCTCTTTTAAATAAGGAATTTCAACATCCATTTCAACATGATAAGTAATCCAAGCTGTTATTGCTACAGCGATAAATACAAACAATGCAATCCGATTGACGAGTTTTGTCATACGGCGAAATTAGGCATTTAAGGTGGGTTCTTAAAACGCTTTACATTCAAAAATGTAATCGCATTTTTCGTAAATCAATTCTTGCAATTGAAGTAATGATGCAAGTGCAACTTGAGAATAATTTTGAGAAGCATTTTTAAACCCTCCCCATTCACTTTGCCACATTAGCGTAATTAACTCTTGTCCTCCTTTTTCTGGTTGAAGGCTCGTCATTAATCCTCCAACATTTCCTGCTCCAGCATGATAAATATGCAAGACAAATAATCGAAACCATAAATCCGTTTCATTATACGTTATACTGTGTTTATCTAAAATTCGCTTAGCTTCTGGAATACAAGTTGTTCTTAATAAATGAGCTGCACCCATTGCTGATTTATCAAAATCTTTTCTTTCATCAACATATTTATTGACTTTTAATCCATGTGAACGCGCAACAGATTTCATTAATTGAAAAGGACCATAAGCACCAACATTCGAGTATTGAATTTTACCTGGGCTTTCAATTAATAATATTGCTTGTGCATACCAAGGGTCTGTTCTGTATCTCTCAAAAGCTTCCACAGCCTTACTAATACTCGGCATTACTTTTTCGACTTGATAAAAATGGCTTTTTCCTGATGTCACATATATCTTAACATCTGAAGCTAATCCATATTGCTTACGTACACTATCTTTATAAAGCCCTTTTTGAGGTTCGGTTTGCGCTTTCCATTTGACAAATGATTCTTTCCCTAAAATTGTTCGTGTTGCAGCAATATTTATAATACAAGAATCAGGTGGTGTTACCATTACTTGTCTCCAAAAATTGGGCTGTGCCAATGTATCCCATCTTCCTATAAATAAGTCATCTGATTTTACAAATTGATGGTTGGTTGTATCGCTTTTTGTATATACATCTATTATCTCTACTTGCTGCCCGAAAGACAACATTGACGTTAAAATAAAAACGAATACGGCACTTAATTTTTGCATTAAAATAGGATTAGGTAACTAAGTAACGCTATTTAACAACCTTTGTTACGCTTTTGTTGAGATAATGTTAAGGTTATATTGTGAATTACGATATTAATGTGCTTCTTCATTCCTGACAAAGCGAAGTGTAGATCAGGAATCTTATCCGAATAAGTCAGAGATATGCTAGTATAAGATTCCTGCTTTCGCAGAAATGGAAAGGAAAAAACTTAAACCTTAGCCAAGATTTCTCCAGCTCGTTGCAATGTTTCTTCTCCTTTTGCAAAACAAAAGCGAAGTACTTTCTCATCTAATGGGTTGTGATAAAATACAGAAACTGGAATAGATGCAATACCAAACTCTTTGGTAAGTCGAATTGCAAAATCCGTATCATTTTCATCTGTTATTTGATCAAATTTTAACAGTTGAAAATAAGTTCCTTCACAAGCAATTGGCTCGAATCTTGAACCTGAAACAGCATCTAAAAATAAATCTCTTTTCTCCTGATAGAATGAACCTAGGTTATTGTAATTATTCTCGTCTTCAATGTATTCTGCAATTGCTAATTGCGCAGGGTGATTGCATGAAAACACATTAAACTGATGAACTTTCCTAAATTCGTTCATTAAATTTTCAGGACCAATACAATACCCCATTTTCCAACCTGTAACATGGAAAGTTTTACCAAAAGAGTACGTAGCTACAGACCGGTCAACAAGCCCTGGATATTTACAAATACTTTGATGCTCTTTCCCGTCAAATACAATATGCTCGTATACCTCATCACTTAAAATGATAATTTCTGATCCAGAAGTTATTTTATCTAACTCCATCAAATCTTCTTTCGTCAACATGGTTCCACTTGGATTATGTGGTGTGTTGATGATAATCATTTTTGTTTTCCGAGAAATCACTTTTTTAACTCTCTCCCAATCAATTCTATAATTGGGTGCATGTAATTGAACGAATATTGGTTTCCCTCCATTCAACTCAATTGCTGGCTGATAGCAATCATAAGCCGGAGTGAAAATAATTACTTCATCGTCTTCTTTTACAAAAGCAGAAATCGCAGTGAAAATTGCTTGAGTAGCTCCAGCTGTAATTGTAATTTCAGAACCTGGGCTATACTTAACACCGTATGCCGTTTCTATTTTATGACTCAATGCTTCTCGTAATCTCAAAGCTCCTTGCATCGGAGCGTATTGATTAAACCCGTTTCGCATATTTTTTGAAACCAGTTCAATTAGCTTTGGATCAACGTCAAAATCAGGAAATCCTTGAGATAAATTCAATGCTCCTTTTTCGTTCGCTAATGAGGACATTACCGTAAAAATAGAAGTCCCTATTTTGGGTAATTTTGATGAAATACTGTTGTTAAAATTTGGCATGCGGGCGCAAATATAGTTCAATCTATAACAACGGGAAGCAATTCTAGCCTATTAGTTTTTAAACAACTACCTGTTTATTTTATGTAGAAAATCGCACGATTTATTTTTACTTTATTCAATCATTTTTACTAATAAAACTTTTGTAACTTCACTCCTCCATGAATAGGAGAAAAATTATAAGAATTGTGGCAGTAATTGTACTTATGGGAATCATATATGGTTTCTACTATCTTTATGTTAGATTACCCATTATCAATGGTTATGCTGCAAAAAACATGTGCTCTTGTGTTTTTGTGGCAGGAAGAAAGCAAGCAGACATAGAAGCCCATGATTTGGACTTTTCTTTAGTAAAATATGCTTCTAACACTGTTGATTTAGAAAACAAAACGGTAACGAGCTCCTTTTTAGGAATGCGTTCCCAAAAAGCATATTACAATGAAAAGACTGGATGCTCTCTTGTAAATAAAGGGAATTCTTTTAATTCTGACAGTCTCTCTATTTTGCCTCCAAAGGCAACAGCTACCTCTTATTTGTTTACTGATTTTGATGCTGAAAAGGCAATTCCTGCTAAAATCAATCAAGAAAAATTACAACAAGCTATCGACAACCACTTTAAGGAAGTGGAAGGTGAAAATGCAAGAAACACAAGAGCCGTCTTAGTTCTCCTAGGGAATCAATTAATTGCTGAGCAATATGCTGAAGGATTTGACAAAGACACCAAACAACTAGGTTGGTCTATGGGCAAAAGCATTATGAGTACGCTTACTGGAATATTAATTCAGCAGGGAAAAATAAACCTAGATGATGTTACAGGTATTATAGCATGGCAAAACGATGATCGAAAAAACATTACATGGAAACAACTCCTGGAAATGAACAGTGGCTTAGAATGGGAAGAAAATTACGGCTCTATTTCTGACGTTACCAAAATGCTCTACACGGAAGATGATATGTATGCTTTTGCTGTGAATCATCAATTAGAAGCCACTCCTGGAGAAACATGGAAATATTCATCAGGGACTTCCAATATTCTTTCTGGATTAATTCGTAAAGTAATTGGAAACGATGAAACCTATTTGAATTTTGCCAACCAAGAACTATTCAATTGGATAGGTGCCGAAAGCATGTTATTAGAAACGGACCCTTCTGGAACGATTGTCGGTTCTTCTTATGCTTGGGCTACTCCAAGAGATTGGGCAAAATATGGTTTGCTTTATTTAGAAAATGGAAAAGTAGGAGACCTTCAAATTTTTCCTGACTGGTGGGCTGACTACACTGCAAAAGCAGCCAATGGATCTAACGGAACTTATGGAGCCCAATTTTGGATTCAAAATGATGAAGAATTTCCAAACGCCCCAAAGGACATGTATTTTGCAGATGGTTTTCAGGGACAGCGGGTTTTTATTATCCCATCTAAAAACTTGGTTATTGTTCGCTTTGGGTTAGCCAATAGAGGTGATATTAGTTATGATAAGTTGTTGAGGGAAATTATTGCGGCTGTAGAATAATAGAAACGATACTCTAGGTTGTTTTACCCTCTCTGATTAACAGGACAAAAACCTTATCTTTAGCCTAACGTTAGGCAACATGGAAATGCTTTCAAAAAATATAACATATCTAATACTACTAAACAGGTCATTTTCTGTTCGATACACCATTAAAATTCCTATCTCTGAATTTAAAGAAATAATAAGAAAAAACATTTTACCGGATAAAAACCCATCAATTTTTAAAAGACATAGCCAAGTCTTTCAAGGGCGATTTTCAGGGTTAAAAGGAAGAAGATTAAATCTTCAAAAAATTAACAAAATTAGGTTCGGAAGTGCTCAAGGTCCAGGTTTAAAAATTAAAGGATACATTGAGCCAATTAGTGAAAATGAATTCATCTTCAATGTTAAATTTAAGTCAATATCATTTTATTTAATTTGGATTCCAACTATAATATTTTTTTGTATCGCCTTAATATCACTAATCTATAGTACAATTATAAATGAATCTGAGTTTCCCTTTTCTTTTATCATTGGATTTTGGTCTACCTTAATGATTATTGGGCTAATCACTTCCAGTGTATCTATAAAAACTGCAAAATCAGACTTCTTCAATTTTGAAAACTGTTTTTACTCCGAATTAAAAGGAGCAAATAAAATAGAAAGAAACACATTACCCAACACAAACTAAGGCAAACAGCCTTGCCTACCTATTATTCTGTTTGCACAGAACTACTTATCTTAGCCAGAACATTCGATGAAATTCAAATGAAGGTCAGTTTATACATATTGTTTTTGATACTTACTATAGCCTCTTGTAGTTATTCTGGGGAAAAGAAAACTATAGATGCAAGTGATGTTACAAATAATGATACTGAAGAAGATGCGGTGGAATACACTCCATTGGTTGATGAAGAATGGATTACACGGGCGCTCAATTATCAAACAGGAGACTCACTTTTCCCATTGATATCGGATTTCACCAATATTCATACTCAGGATATGGTCAGCTCACCAAACTCAGGAGATTACAATATTAGTTTCAAGTTTGACACCTTTGACTTGGATGCAGATTCTACACAAGAGTACGTTTTAGAAATCACCTATTCAGATAGCTCTTCGTCTGGGTATAAATGGATTAACAATAAACGTATTGCCATAATTGCCCTTAAGAACAACAAGTATGAGATAATCTTCGATAACAATTACTCAACGGAAACCAGTATTGATGATTTCGGTTTATTAAAAGAATCAACTGGAGCCAAAAAGCCCTCTGATAAGAGTACTCCTAATGGTGATCAGTCCTTTTATCGAATTATTGACGACAGGAGTGAGAAAGTTTTAGATTTGCTTAGTCACAGCTCCCTTATGAATTCATATTTGGATCATGATTTTAACCTCCTAGATTTTGAATACAAGAACGATCTATTACATGTTCATTACAAATACGCATTTTACATGCATCGTAGCGAACTGACAGGTTTAAAATCGGACACTGGTCGTTTCGTACTTCTTGAGAGCGATGAAATTGTTAAATTTGAATGGAATGAGATAAATGCAGCGTATGTAATTCATTCAGCTAAAACTCTTGATGAGAAGAAATTGGATTTTTTTGAGAATACCTTATGGGATCCTGGTTATCATCAAGGAAGTGCTGTGTTTATAGCATTTGAAGACGAACTAAGACGCCAATATAGTGAGGCTAATGAACTCCAAAAATCAGGGATAAAACACGTATTAGATAATTACGATTTTTATTAGACAACTATGATTGTTGCAAATAATTCAACCGCATAATAGAAAGTAATCTGAGCAGACATAATTAAACTTCACCCAACAATTAATAGAAACCATCGAAACCGATTTTTACAAACGTTGTAAGCCATTAAAAAAAAGTCCAAGATAGAGTATGAAAGATGTTGAAGACTATTGTCCTTATGACAAACAAGATTGGAGAAAATGGCTCGAATTGAACCATAATAAAAAAGATGCCGTTTGGCTCATTTTTTATAAGAAAAAATCTCCGAACCATAACCTAAGTTGGAGTGAATCAGTTGATGAAGCACTTTGTTTTGGTTGGATTGACAGCACCAAAAGGACAATAGACAATGAGAAATACAAACAGTATTTCAGCAAACGAAAAACAACAAGTAATTGGTCTAAGATAAATAAGGATAAAGTGAAAACCTTAATTGACCAAGGACTTATGGAAGAAGAAGGTTACAAAAGTATTGAGATTGCAAAAGAGAATGGTTCTTGGACAATTTTGGACGGAGTTGAAGCACTCATAATTCCAGAGGATTTGAAAGAAGAATTTGCAAACTACAAAGGCTCCGCAGAATACTTTGATAGTCTAAGTAAGTCTGTTAAAAAGATTTTATTGCACTGGGTCGTTTCTGCTAAAAGAAAAGAAACAAGACAAAAGAGAATTTTTGAAGTCGTAGAAAATGCAAGTAATAATTTGAAACCAAAAAAATTTAGATAGAATAAAAAACGGCTACAACACAAGCTAAGACAAAAGCCTTGCTTACCTATTATTCTGTTTGCACAGAACTACTTATCTTAGCTGATATGTTATAAATAATAAGGAAATTAGAACTGAAAAATTATGGAAGATGTAACTGAACAAGAAAAAAGCAAATTACGGATTAAACTTCTCGAGTTTGAAAAACATGGATTAACTTCATACGGCAAATACTTACAAGAACAACTTGAATACGCCTCTAAATCCAAAATTCGAGCTAGTTACAAGAAATATATTGAAAATCAGATAATCATAAACAATGAAAAAATTCAGAAAATTGAAAAAAAGATTCAATAATTTCACAAAAGTTTTTCACCTCTTTATAGTGCTCGCAGCACTATTTCAAATGTCCTCTGCGTTCGGCCAGAGTATTTATATTAAAACCTTTGGTGATACTTCTTCTATTCCTATTATCTATCTTCATGGTGGGCCAGGATACAACTGTTCTATCTTTGAAGTAACAACTGCTCAGAAATTAGCTGAAGAAGGATATTATGTAGTTGTTTATGACCGAAGAGGTGAAGGTCGGTCTGGGGAGCTTGCAGAATTCACATTTGAACAAACTAGCTCAGACCTTGTTGGAATCATGGATTCACTTCATATAGGGTCTGCAAACCTAATTGGCCATAGTTTTGGAGGTATGGCAGCAATTAAATTCGCAGAAAAGCATCAAACCCGCGTTCAATCAATAATTCTAGTTGGAGCACCAGTTTCATTGCAGGAATCATTTAAAACTATAATAAACACCTGTGAGAAGATCTATGAAGATTCTAATAACGAGGCTAATCTTTCTTATATAAAAATGTTAAAAGCAATGGACTCTACTTCAGTTGAATACAGTTCTTACTGTTTTATGCATGCCATGCAAAATGGCTTTTATTCACCTAAAAAACCTACAAAAGAAGCTCAATCTATTTACGAATTGTTTAAAACGGATTCAACACTGATTAACAACGCAGCTAAAATGGGCTATAAACAACCTCAAGGATTCTGGAAAAATGAAGCATACACAACCATGGACTTGTCAATGAACATCGAAATACTAAAAAAGAAAAAGTTTAAAATATATGGCATGTATGGAAAAGAGGATGGTTTGTATTCGCCTAAACAAATTGATGATTTAAAATCTATCCTTGGAAAGGAAAATATTTTTTACATCAAAAATTGTTCGCATAGTGTTTTTATTGACCAGCAGAAAATATTTATTGACGGTTTGAATAAATGGATTAAATAAGCGGTTTTTACATTCAATTTACATCGTTTTACATTCATTAATGCTGTTGTTCAACACGTTTTCGGAGCTTTACCAAAAACATAAACGATGACAAATAGAATTTCAATTACCACCATTATTTCCATGCTGCTGATTTTTGTTTCATGCAACAATCAAGAGACAACAAAAGAACATGTAGAGACACCACTCGAAGAAGTAGAATCCGTTGTTTCAAAAAAGGACGAACCTCACAGATATGGAGGTTGGTACTGTCCTGACAATTTCGGTTTTGTTCCTGTAGATATTCAGAAACTTAATGAGGTTCCAGCAATTGCGGACCGACTACCAACTCAACAGGAACTCCATAATAACATGTCGCTCATTAATGTAGATACTGCGAAATACCCTGATGCGAGAGCATTGGAAATGGAGCTTCCAAGAGTGGCCCGAATCTATTCTGACCATAAAGGAATGGATGAGCTAATCATCGTTATTCAGGCTATTATTGTTACAGAGGATACGGTAGTTGGCTATCGTTTCGCAAATGGCGGAAATGGCTCAGCTTGGCTTAGTGATATTACCTTCCTTTCCGAAGATGAAGTGGCTGGCTTGGGCTCACAGCCGTTCTTCTATTCAAAGTCTGTCCTGAAAGCTTCAACAGAAGACATTTGGAGAGCCATAGGTAAGACAGACTACTTCAAACAACTTGGAGAGAAATTCGACCAGAAAGAGTTCTTCTCTTCTGAATGGAATTCAGAATCCGAAGCCCATTTAAATCTTGATGTCGATGGAGAGAAAGCCACCGGATATGTTGGTATGGTGTACGGAAATTATTATCTGCACATAGATTACAATCGAGATGGATTCCATTATTCGGAAAAGATGCTAATGATCGAGAACCACGAAGACCATACCACCGAGTTTTTCTTTGCAAGTGGACCATATCCAAAGGGCTTTGAAACACAGAAGTCGGATTTGGACAGTTGGGTTGAAACAGTAAAGAAGATCAGCGAAGACTAAAGTTAACAACCTTACTACCTTTTATTCTGTTTGCACAGAACTACTTACCTTGGCTAAAACGTTGGTGCAATTAGGGATTAATCAATCTTGATTTAATTAGGTGTAAATATTTTCCCATCTTTACATCCAAATAAATCTATTATGAGTTTAGCAAAAGAATTACAGGCAAGAAGTTCAGTATGTGAATTATGTGGTGCGGAAGATAATTTAAGACCTTATGCCGTGCCTCCGACATCTGATGGGAGTGCTGCACAAAGTGTTCATGCTTGTGAAACTTGTATTGACCAAATAGAAAACCCAGAAAAAGTAGATTCCAATCACTGGAGGTGCTTGAACGATAGTATGTGGAGTCAAGAACCAGCGGTACAAGTTATTGCATGGAGAATGCTCAACCGTTTAAAAGGCGAAGGTTGGCCAGTTGATTTATTGGACATGATGTATATGGAAGAAGATACATTAACTTGGGCAAAGGCAACAGGTGAAGGTGAACCAGATGAAGACGCTGTAATTCACAAAGATGTAAATGGCGTTGTTCTTTCGGCAGGAGATTCCGTAGTTTTGATTAAAGACCTTCATGTAAAGGGAAGCAGTATGATTGCTAAACGTGGAACAGCTGTAAGAAATATTTCCTTAGACAGAGATAATGCTGAATATATCGAAGGAAAAGTTGACAAACAAACGATTGTTATTATCACACAATACGTTAAAAAATCCTAACATTAAGGACATTAAATACTTAAGAGTAAGTTGATGAAAAAAATTCTAGGAATATCAGCCTTCTATCACGATTCTGCCGCTGCAATAACAGTTGGAGGTAAAATTATTGCTGCAGCTCAAGAAGAAAGATTCACTAGAGATAAGCATACGCCAGGATTTCCAACTGAATCAATTAAATATTGTCTTGAAGCAACTGGACTTACCATTGATGAATTAGACGCAATCGTATTTTACGATAAACCTTTACTAAAATTTGAAAGGCTATTGCAAACGTATTATGCGTTTGCACCAAAGGGACTCATTTCATTTTTAAAAGCGATTCCCGTTTGGCTAAACGAAAAAATGTTCTTAAAAAAGCTCATTTATGATGGGTTAAAAAACATTGGAAGCTATGACAAAAAAAATGTAAAGCTTCTCTTTCCTGAACATCATCTATCTCATGCCGCAAGTGCTTTTTATCCATCACCTCATCAAAAATCTGCAATACTTACTATTGATGGAGTTGGAGAATGGTGTACTGCCTCAATAGCATTAGGAGAAGGAAGTAAAATAACAATGCTTAAAGAACTAGAATTCCCACATTCTGTAGGTCTACTTTATAGTGCTTTTACTTATTTTCTTGGTTTCACTGTTAATTCTGGTGAATACAAGTTAATGGGCTTGGCCCCTTATGGGAATGAAAAATCCGAACAAACTTTAAAATTTATTCAGCTTATTGAAAACCATTTAGTAGATATAAAAGAAGATGGCTCTATTTGGTTAAACCAGTCATATTTCAATTATTCTACTGGCTTGAGAATGGTTAAAGATAAAAAGTGGGAAAATCTATTCGGCATTCCAAAAAGAGAGGGAGAAGGAGATCTCGAACAACACTATTGTAATTTAGCATTAGCTATTCAAAGAGTGACAGAGAAAATTGTTATAAAAATGGCGCATGAAGCAAAGCGATTGACAGGGTCAAATAACCTGTGTATGGCAGGTGGGGTTGCCTTAAATTGTGTTGCAAATGGGAAACTTTTACGTGAAAACATTTTTGAAAATATTTATATTCAATCTGCAGCTGGTGATGCTGGAGGAGCTTTAGGTGCTGCATTGGCTGTTAGCGCAATGTATTTTGACGAAGAAAGAATTTTTGATGCGTCTAAAGATCAAATGTCAGGGTCTTATCTTGGTCCAGAATACCACCAAAATGAAATTGAATCTATGAATCGAAAAGTGAAATCGGTTTATAAAAATTATGATGATTTTAATGAATTAACAAAAATCATTGCAGACAAACTGGACAAGGGAAATGTTGTAGGATGGTTTCAAGGAAGAATGGAGTTTGGACCTCGTGCTTTAGGTAATAGAAGTATTCTTGGAGATGCTCGAAACCCTGAAATGCAGAAAAAATTAAACCTTAAAATAAAGTATCGAGAAGGGTTCAGGCCTTTTGCGCCCTCTGTTTTAGAAGAGGATGTGAATAAATATTTTGACATCTCTACAGATTCCCCTTACATGCTATTTGTTGCCCCAATAAAAGAAGATAGAAGAGTTCAATTGCCAGATAACTACCAAGAACTTCCTTTTTGGGAAAGACTTTACCATGACCGAAGTGATATACAATCCATAACACACCTTGATTTTTCAGCTAGAATTCAAACCGTTTCGAAAGAAACAAATTCACGATACTGGGAATTAATTAATTCGTTTAAAGACTTAACAGGATGTGGACTTGTAGTAAACACGAGCTTTAATGTACGTGGTGAGCCAATAGTTTGCACCCCTTATGATGCATACCGTTGTTTTATGAGTACTGAAATGGACTATTTGGTAATCAATGATTTTGTGTATGCTAAAACGGACCAACCTGACTGGGAGAACAAAGAGAAATGGATGGTAAAATTTAAAATGGATTAATGAAGGTAGTTGGATTCGTTATATCATTTTATAAAAGCAACAAAATCCCTTTTGTTTTGGCTTTAGTTGCTTTTGTGTTCTTCTTCATTTCAAAAATAATTCAGATTCAATCGGATGAATTTATTCCAACTATTTCTACATTGTTAAGGCATATTTCTTTCTTTAGTTTTCTATTAAGTATTTTTTTGTTTTCGGTTAAAAAGAAAAAATATATCATCTCAAATATTAGCTTATTATTTCTTCTTTTAATGAGCTTAGAAATTGTTTTATACTTCCTATTAGGGATGCCTCTTAAAGAAAATAAGAAGTTTGGAGTTCCCTCTCTGCCAGCAGACCATATTGCCATGAATATTGGATCTATGCCGTATGCAGATAGCGTTTATCACGATTGCAAAATGAATGGTAATGACACCGTTTTTGATGTACAATACACAATAAATGAATTTCATAATCGACATACTCCTAACCATGATTCAACCAAAAACAAGTATGCATTGTTTTTTGGTTGTTCAATTGGATATGGTTTTGGATTAGAAGACAATGAAACGCTTCCTTATTACTTTCAAGAATCTTCGGGAAAATATAACAGTTATAATTTTGCCTACAATGCGCATAGTACAAATCATATGCTTGCTCGCTTAGAATATGAAGATTTATCTCTTCAAGTCGAAGAAAAAGATGGCGCCGCATTTTATGTGTTTTTTTGGGACCATATTCATAGGGCTATAAGTACTATGGAAAGACATACTCAATGGACAGGTAATGAACCTTATTATTATTTAGACGGAGATGAACTAGTTAGAAATAAGTTATTTAAAAATGGGAGGTATTTTACTTCAAAATTCTACGAACTAATTTACCAGACAAGTATCATCAAATATTTCGAAATAAATATTCCATCTAAATTAAGAGATGATCATTTTGACTTAGTAAGTGAAATGGTGAAAAAATCTAAAGACATCTATACCGAACAATTTGGGAATGATAATTTTCATGTGCTCATATACCCCTCCTACAAAGCATACGAAGAAGAAGAGTTCAACAATTTTTTGTCTTATCTTGAAAGGAAAAACATTAATGTTGTAGATTTATCTAATTACATTGAATACAGCGGTGAGTATACACATAATGGAGATCCTCACCCAAATGCAAATACAAATGAATTGCTTTCTAAAGAATTACTAAACAGAATTAAATCAAATAAATAATATGGAGTTTTTAAAAGACTTATGGAAATTTATGAAAGAGCGAAAAAAGATTTGGTTAGCTCCTATAATTATTATTCTTCTTTTATTGGGTATTCTAATCATTTTTGGAGGATCTAGTGCAATTGCTCCATTCATTTATTCAATTTTTTAAAACAAGCAACATGAGTAAATTAAAATCTAACCCAACAAAAACGGTATTAACGATTACTGTTGGATTTTTAGTAGTTTACCTAGCAACTGAATGGAAGTGGGCACTGCTAACATCTTTGATTGTAGGATTAGTTGGAATTACTTCAACTTATATTAGCAAACAAATAGATTTTCTTTGGATGAAATTAACTTGGATTTTAAGTTTAATTGTTCCCAACATACTTTTATCCATTATTTACTATCTATTTCTATTCCCCATCGCATTTTTCTCCAGAATTTTTGGAGAAAAGAACCCTTTAAACCTTAAAAACACTAAAGACAGCTTATTTAAGTCTACTAACAAACAATTTGACAAAACCTCTTTTGAAAATCCTTGGTGATTAAATACGACTCTGATACGTGTATAAATCGTGGTATCTACCCTTTTTATCTAGTAACTCTTCGTGCTTTCCGCTCTCGACAATATTTCCTTCTTCAATAACCAGTATTTGATCAGCTTGTTGAATTGTACTCAACCTGTGTGCGATTACAAACGTTGTTCTATCTTTCATTAAAACATTCAAACTCTTTTGAATAAACGATTCGCTTTCAGTGTCCAAGTTGGAAGTAGCTTCGTCCAAAATAATAATTCTTGGATCTGCCAATAATGCTCTTGCTATAGATATTCGCTGACGTTGTCCTCCTGATAGTTTAACTCCCCTTTCTCCTATAACAGTATCTAAGCCATCCTCAAAACGATCCGTAAATTCGTCTACATAAGCTCCCTTAACTGCTTCCAACAATTGTTCTTCAGTAGCATCTGGTCTTGGGAATAATATATTTTCTCGGATGGTTCCTTCGTATAAGAAATCATCCTGTAAAACCACACCTAACATGCTTCTATAACTATTCAGGTTTACTGTTGCTAAATCGGTTCCGTCTAAGGTAACCTTTCCTTCTACTGGATTTAAAAACGTAGCTGCTAAACCTGCTATAGTAGATTTCCCAGACCCTGAAGACCCAACTAATGCTGTTACACTTCCACTTGGTGCTTCAAAAGATATATTATGCAATACCTCTTTACTTTCTTCGTAGCTGAAAGATACATTATCAAAAACAATATCCCCTTTTATATCTTTAACTTTAACCGTTCTAACTTCAGGATTATCTTCCTCTTCCATTTCCATCAATTCTTGCGTTCTATCCAATCCCGCCATTGCTTCGGAAAGCTGACTACCAATATTACTCATCTGCACTATTGGTGCAACTAATAATGCTAATAGGAAAATAAACTCAAAAAACTCTCCCGTAGACATTTCCTCTCCCATTACATAATAACCTCCAACTCCCATAATACCAGCAGATGCTAGTCCTATCAAAAAGGTAGAAGAACTCGTTATTAATGCTGTAGCTGTCAAACTCTTTTTAACGTTTAAATACAACCTTTCAACTCCTTTCTCAAATGTTTTGCTCTCCTGAGCTTCAGCATTAAATCCTTTTATAACTCTTACTCCGTTTAAAGTTTCTGTTAGTCTACCTGTTACCTCAGCATTTATTTTCCCTCTGTTTTTAAAAATGGGGCGTATGTACCCAAAAGCTTTTAACATAACAACGGCAAAAATTCCAACTGGAATTAAAACGACTAATGTCATCATGGCATTTAATTCTATTAACAACACCAATGCCATAATTGCTGTTAACGAACCACCAATTAATTGAACCAACCCTGTTCCAACAAGATTCCTGACTCCCTCAACGTCAGACATTACCCGAGATACTAGTGCTCCTGATTTATTATTATCAAAAAAGCTGATTGGAAGTTTTAGCAATTTTTTTTGAACTCTAGCTCTCAATAAAGAAATTAAATGTTGCGCTTCTACGCTCAATAAACGTGTCAACGAAAAGGAGGCTACAGCTTGAATTGTAATTGCAGAAGCAAGAATAATTAACAGGTTATATAATGTGTCCATATCCTTATTTGGAAAAACATCATCAACCAATGATTTGGTTACAAAAGGCATTGCAAGGCCTGCAATACTCTTTATTATAATTAAGATTAAACCTATGAAAACAATCTTTTTTCTTGGCCAAATAAATTCTTTAAATGCCCATTTAAAAGATACTTTTTTGTTCTCTTTTTTTGATGTGTTGGTTTCCGCCATATGCCTCATACTTTTGTATGACGAATATCAAGCCAAAATATTTTACGTGACAGTTCGTCAGAAGTCAAATCAATCTCCCCAACCACCGTCATTAAATGTGTTTACTGGTTCACATTCAATTGTAGTTGGATAACCTTCGTATGGAGGTTTAAAATCACCATGTGAAATTTTGATTTTCTTATCTTTATAAACCTTATTCATATAATACCCCCAAATTGGTAGTGCTGTATTCGCTCCTTGTCCTAAAGCTGTTGAAGAGAAATGTACACCTCGATCTTCTGCACCAACCCAAACCCCCGTTACTAAATCTGGAGTATGCCCCATAAACCAACCATCAGAATTGTTTTGGGTTGTTCCTGTTTTACCAGCCATAATCCCAGAAAAGGCATAAGGCTTTCCTGATTTTAAGCGAGCTGCTGTCCCGCCAAACTTCCCATCAGATGGACGCTTAACACCGGTTACTCCTTTCATCATTTTAATCACTTCATAAGCCGCTTCTTCGTGAATAATTTGTCTTATTTCAGGTTGAGCTTCATATAAAACTTTACCATTTTTATCTTCAATTCGAATGATGGCTGTAGGCTCGTTATAATACCCCAAATTAGATAACACACAGTGAGCAGATGTCATTTCTAATACGGACATATCACATACCCCCAAACCTAATGAAGCTACTGGTTGGATCGTTTCATTTTTTAGACCCATATTTTCAAAATAATCTACGACGCGTGCATTATCACCTCCACTCATTCCCATTATTTTGGCTGTAATATTATTCATAGAATTGGCCAATGCAAAATACACAGGTGTTGGTTCTTGCCCATAAGTTTTTTGCCCACCTGGACACCATTGCTGAGTTGCAGATCCATAAGGGACATCAACACAGTATTTTATATCTGGAAACTCTGTACAAGGTTCCACAACTTTATCTTGTATTGCGGCGGCGTATATAAATGGTTTCATTGTAGATCCAACTTGTCTTCTTGCTTTGTAAACGTGATCGTATTTGAAATCTTTGTAATAGGGACCTCCAACCCAGGCTTTGATATAACCTGTGCTTGGTTCTATGGAAACCAACCCAACCTGAAGCATTGATTTGTAATGGTAAATAGAATCGACAGGTGAAAACTCAACTTCCTTTCTGTAGTTTTTTGAATCCCAATCAAAAACTTCCATTGTGATCTTTTCTTTGAAGTTTTTTCGAATTGCTTCTTCAGATAATCCTTGTCGTTTTAAGTTTTGATACCGTTCAGAACGTTGTATTGCATTGTTCAAGCTAATATCACGGGAAGTTTTAGAAACCTCATTCGAATAAGGGTTGTGCTTGTACTTTTTAATATTCTTGTCAAAAGCGGCTTGTAACTCCCCTCCTAAATGTTCTTCTACAGCCCATTCTGCATGTTCTTGCATTCTAGAATCCAAAGAGGTGTAAATTTTTATGCCGTCTCGATAAATATCCAGTGGTTTTCCATACTCATTTAGAATTCCTTTGGCTTTTAAAATGTTTTTCGCCTCTAATCTTACGTACTCTCTAAAATAGGGAGCTAATCCACTTGTATGTGTTTCTGGGTTATAATCCAAACCTAAAGGCAAAACCCTCAACGAATCATATTGCGCTTGGGTTAACTTATCATTTCGCATCATTTGAGAAAGAACAACCTCTCTCCTTTTTGTTGTGTTCTCTGGTTTACGAATGGGATTATAAATTGTTGGGTTCTTAGCCATTCCAACTAACATTGCTGATTCCTGTATATTTAACTCATGTGGTTCCTTATTGAAGTATACTCTTGCTGCAGCATGAATCCCGACAGCTGTATTTAAAAAGTCAAACTCATTGAAATACATTGCAATAATTTCTTCTTTCGTGTATCTCTTTTCCAACCTTGCTGCAATGGTCCATTCATTCAATTTTTGATCTATCCTTTCCCATTTTGTTTCCGGACGCTTATGAAACATCATTTTAGCCAGTTGTTGTGTGATTGTACTACCACCGCCGGCATTCATTCCTAAAAGCCCTTTTCCTATAGCCCTAGCCAATGCTTCTCCATCTATTCCTGAATGCTCAAAATAACGTTCGTCTTCTGTAGAGACAAGCGCATCTATCAAATGAGGAGACAACTCATCAAAATCGACTTTTGTTCTATTCGCAACATAAAAACTTCCAATTATTTCGCTATCCGAAGAATATACCAAAGAAGCTTCATCACTTCTGGGATTTTCTAATTGTTCGATAGAAGGTAAACTATCTTCACTTGTAATGAAAATCATCCCGTAAACAAAAATAAGCGGCAACATTCCGCCAGCCCAAAGCAGAATAATAATCCATTTTTTCGCTTTTTTAGAAAGCTCTATTTCACCTCCTTTGGAAGCTTTATTTTGAGGGCGTTTTACAACCTTCTTTTTTGCTTTTGGCTTTATATTTTTTAGTGGACTCTTCTTCACGTTATTCAAATGTAAAAATAGTAGCTTATTCAAACGGTCAAAACTGACTTTCTTTTACACGAACAAAGGTTAGAATAACAATTCCAACACGACACTAACAAATACTATTAGAAGAGATTAATTTATTATTCGTTTATCCTCCTTACTTTTGCCCCAAAACAATAACTATATGAAATATTTATTATTAATAATAATCCCGCTATTTTGTTTTGGAAAAAGCTTTGCAACAGTTGGAGGTCCTCAAGAACTTACTACCATTGGTTACACTGATTCAGCTGTCTTTTTCACAAAGGAATATTTCGATGAGAGTGCAAGAGGTGCACAACTTTGGATTTACAATATTTCTACAGGTTTGATTACTGTTGATGATTCTTGGAGTTTCGAAGAAACTTATAGGGACACAGAAAATATTGTTAAAGATATGCGGGCTAAGTATTCTATTAATAAAATGAAAAAGGCATTTGATGAATATTCTTACAATGTTAACGATATAGATATTATTGCTTTAGAAACAATTCAAAAATTTGACAAGTATAATGAAGTCTATTATGAATCCACCCGTTTTGTTCTAAAATACAACTATTATGTAATAAGCTTGGAAGTATGTGATTCTGGTAAACCAAAAATTCAGCATCATTTTACTATAAATGACAACCACTTTGCTATAGTTCGTTATACTGGTCTTTGTTACGAAACAGGGTATAAAACAGATACCTTATTTGCATTTACAGATCAATTTATCCCACATTCAATTCAACTAGACGAAACTATCTTTACTGATTCGATATCTATTTCAGATTCTTCATCTATAGACCAACAAGAGGATGAACCTAAAACAAAAGAGAAAACATATTGGAAACGTGGAGAACCAAATTACCTATTCATCATTCTACCGGTTGTTTTAATAATTGTGGTAGTTATCGTTTTAAAATGGAAGAAAAAGGATAGTTAAAACCGAACACCCAACATTAAATCAACGGAATTTAAAGTTAAAAAAGTAAAATCCTTTTTTGGTGCATAAAATACTCCTGACGGGTCTTCGGTCTCATTTTTAATTAAACTATAATAACTTAAATCAGGGTTTATTTGAATCATAAAATTAAAATGCTTCCCAATATCCCATGCAATTCCCGCGCAAACATCCAATCCAATTTTAAAATATTGAAGGTTCTGCCGCCCCACATCATAGTTTAAAAAATCATCTGCAACATAAACTCCTGTTGAGTCTGATATTATTTCATAATAATATTGAGAGTAATAAGCTTTATCATAGTATTTCCCCATAGCAATGCCAACCCCTACATATAATTTGCTTTGATTACTCGCCCATTTTCTTTCTAAGCCCAACCTAAATTCTCGACTATAATTAGTTGTGTTTTCTCTTCTTTGAAATTGGAGGCTATCATTCAGCTTAATAGTTATATCCCCAAGATAAGATTCTACCCTTGAATCATTAATCCCCACAACAGCTAGCCTTAAATTATACAGTCCTATGCATCTACGATAAGTAACTCCCCATCTACTAGCTTTAGGATTGTCATTACCAAGCATTTTACCAACGACGGGACTTATATTTACACCAAAGTAATGTCGAACTCCCAATGAGTCATTTTGACTATAAAAAACGGAAGAAGAAAAAACAATTAGAATAATGCAAAACACCTTTTTCATACTTGAGATTATATTATAATAATGCTCAACGTGAAATAGGTTACATTGTTCTATTAAAACCTATTTTCCTTACAATAATCATCTACTCGAGCAGTTAGCTCTTTCTTTTTATTGTTATCTAAAAAACTAGCTTCGAAGGCATTTTTAGCTAATTGGCAAATTTCCTCTTTTGTCAAATTCAAAGCTTCTGCTACTTCAATGTAATTTGCATTCATGTAACCTCCAAAATAAGCTGGGTCATCCGAATTTACAGTTGCCAACAATCCTTTTTGTAACATTTCTCTTAAAGGGTGCGCTTTTAAATCGGTTACTACTTGTAATTTTAAATTAGATAATGGACAAACTGTTAATGGCATTTTACGATCAACCAATTCTTGAACAAGGTTCTCGTCCTCTAATGAGTTGTTTCCGTGATCCACACGAGAAACATTTAACAAATCAAGTGCCTCCCAAACATATTCTGCAGGTCCTTCTTCACCAGCATGAGCAACGGTTAAAAACCCTTCGGTCTCAGCCTTTGCAAATACTTGTTGAAATTTTGAAGGTGGATTGCCCACTTCAGAAGAATCTAACCCAACTGCGGTAATTAACTTTTTAAATGGAATAGCTTGTTCCAAAGTCTTAAAAGCTTCTTCCTCACTTAAATGACGTAAAAAACTCATGATTAACTTAGTTGTCATTCCAAACTTTGCTTCTGCATCTCTTAATGCATTGCTAATTCCAATGATTACTGTTCTAAACGGAATTCCTCTATCAGTATGTGTTTGAGGGTCGAACATTATTTCAGTATGAACCACATTTTGAGAATGAATTTTTTCTAAATATGCCCATGTTAAATCATAAAAATCTTGTTCTACCATCAGTGCTCCTGCACCTGCATAATAGATATCTAAAAAATCCTGTAAGTTGTCAAACGCATAAGCTGCTTTTACTTCCTCAACAGATCCATAAGGGATTTCGACATTGTTTCGTTTAGCAATTTCGAACATTAATTCAGGTTCGAAAGACCCTTCTATATGTAAATGTAATTCTGCTTTAGGTAACCCTTGTATAAATTCCTTCATGTAGTTATTATATCATTTTCAATTTCTCTATCGCTCCTTTAACAGAATTCACTTCATCAAATCGCAAACGCAATCTGCCATTTTTCTCTGCCATATTCGCTGCATGCGGTTTACTTTTAATAAACTCAAGCACCTTGGTGAACTTATCAGATTGGTAATAAACTGAATTTTGGTCTGTGATAAAGGTTCCAAGTAGTACGTTTTTCTTAAGCACCAGTTTTTCGAAACCAATGTTTTTCGCTAACCAACGTAATCGAATAGCATTCATCAACTCATGTGTTTCTGAAGGAATTTCTCCAAAGCGATCAATTAGCCGCTTGGCATAAGCTTCTAGGCCTTCCTCTTTCTCTATGTTGTCCAACTCTCTATAAAGACTTAACCTTTCAGTAATTTCATTTACATACTCGCTCGGGATAACCAAATGTAAATCTGTTTCCAAATTACATTCCTTTACGAATTCTCCTTTGGCAATTTCTTCTTTAAAGAGCTCTTTAAATTCCGTCTCTTTTAGTTCTTGAATTGCTTCATCCAGAATTTTCTGAAATGCATCAATTCCAATTTCACTAATAAAACCACTTTGATCTGCTCCTAATAAATCACCTGCTCCACGAATATCTAAATCACGCATAGCAATACTCATCCCACTTCCTAAATCTGAAAATTGTTGAATTGCATTTAGTCTTTTTCTAGCATCATCTGTCAAATGGTGAGCTGGTGGTGTAAACATATAAGCAAATGCTTTTTTGTTAGACCGCCCTACTCTACCTCTTAATTGGTGCAAATCACTTAGTCCAAAATGATTAGCATTATTAATAATGATTGTATTTGCATTTGGAATATCTATACCAGATTCAACAATTGTAGTAGCAATTAATACATCGTACATACCTTCCATGAAATCTAATATAATCGCTTCCAACTGTTTTCCGTCCATTTGTCCATGACCAATAGCAACTCTTACGTCTGGACATAAACGCTGAACCATTCCTGCAACTTCCTGTATATTTTGAACTCGGTTATTTATAAAAAATACTTGACCACCTCTCTGGACTTCATAATTAATAGCATCACGAACGGTTTCTTCACTAAAAGACTGAACGATTGTATCAACTGGATAACGATTAGCGGGCGGTGTTCTCATTACGGACAAATCACGTGCGTTCATCATACTAAACTGAAGTGTACGAGGTATTGGAGTTGCAGTAAGTGTTAATGTATCTACATTCTCTTTTAAAGTTTTCAATTTATCTTTAACAGAGACTCCAAATTTTTGTTCTTCATCAATAATCAATAATCCTAGATCTGCAAACTTTACATCTTTTCCTGCGAGACGATGTGTTCCAATAATAATATCGACTTTTCCTTCAGCTAATCGTTTTAAAGTTTCTTTATTTTTCCCTGGCGATTTGAATCGATTGACATAATCCACTGTACAGGGAAAATTCTTCAACCTTTCACTAAAGGTTTTATAATGTTGAAAAGCAAGAACGGTAGTCGGAACTAAAATTGCTACTTGTTTACTATCACAAACAGCCTTAAAAGCTGCTCGAATTGCAATTTCTGTTTTACCAAAACCAACATCACCACAAACCAAACGATCCATAGGAGATTCAGACTCCATGTCTTGTTTTACTAGCTGCGTGGTTGTAGCTTGATCAGGTGTATCTTCATACATGAAAGATGCTTCCAGCTCATTTTGCAAATAAGTATCTGGTGCGTAACTAAAGCCTTTACTTGCTTTTCTTTTTGCGTATAACTTTATTAAGTCAAACGCCATTTCCTTTATGCGTGTTTTGGTTTTCGCTTTAGCAGTTGCCCAAGCAGGAGACCCCAACTTATGCAATTTTGGTTGGTTTCCATCTTTACCTGTAAATTTTGAAATACGGTGTAAAGAATGAATACTTACATACAATATATCTCCTCCTTTATAAATAAGGCGAATTGCTTCTTGCTCTTTTCCATTCACATCAATTCTTTCCAATCCTGAAAACTGCCCAACACCATGGTCAATATGAACAACAAAATCACCTTTCTGTAAATCGTAAACCTCTTTTAATGTAAAAGCCTGTTGCGATTTTTTATAGCCTTCTTTTAACTTAAATTTATGGTATCGTTCAAATATTTGGTGATCTGTATAGCATGCAATTTTTAAATCTTTATCTACAAACCCTTCTTGCAGAGCGATGTTAACTGGGTTATACTTTACTTCACTTTCAATATCTTTAAAAATGTTATATAACCGTTCCAGTTGGACAGCATTATCTGATGCAATAACATTAGTAATCCCGTTCTCTGTATTTGAATTTAAATTTTCTATTAGTAAATCGAAATTCTTATTGAAAGGAGGTTGCGGAACTGTATTAAACTCAATTATAGAAGTAGGTTTAAAATTAAATCGAATTCCAAACTCAATAATAGGGTGTTTTTCTAGATGCTTATCAAAATCAGATGGAGCTAAGTACAATTCTGCTGGAGTAAGCTGTTTCACGGCCCCTTCCATCTTATCATATGCATACTGAGCTTTTTCGTAGCCTTTAATAATTCTGTTTTTCGCAAGGTCAAAATCCTTAATCCAAATTCTTGTATCGGCAGGTATATAATTGAGAAATGACTCTCTACTTTCCTTTAATAAAGACGCATTAACATTGGGTACAATGTTAATCTTTTTCATTGTTGTTATGGACAGTTGGTCTTCTGGGTTAAAAACCCGAATGGATTCAATTTCATCTCCAAAAAACTCAATCCGGTAGGGCATGTCATTCGAAAAAGAATAAACATCTACAATACCTCCACGGACAGCAAACTGACCTGGTTCGTAAACATGATCTACCTTTTCAAAATCATGTTCAATTAATAATTCATTAATAAAATCAATAGAATATTCTATTCCCACCTCAAGTTCAAGTGTGCTTTTTTCCAGCAATTTTCTTGAAACTACATTCTCTACAATTGCTTCTGGATAAGTAACGACAATCGTATTCTTTCTACGCTTTTTTATTATTGACAATACTTCTGTTCGTTGAATAACATTTGCATTATCAGTTTCTTCAATCTGATACGGACGACGGTAAGAACCAGGGTAAAACAAAAGGTTCGTACCACGTTCTTTACCTGTAATGTTCTCTATGTTATTGTAGAAGTAGGCAGCTTCTTCCTTATCGGTAAGTATAAAAAGATAATTCCCAGGAAGGTTACTATAACAAGAAGTTGCAATCATTGAATCCGAAGATCCAGACAAACCTGTAAGATGAATACGGCAATTTTCTTCTATTGCCTCTGTTAACTCTTTAATCTTAGAAGAGGAACTATAAAGGTCTTTAACATTTTCAATGCTGAATGCTTTTACTTCCTCCACTTAATACAATTATTGAGCTGTTTCTTTATGCGCTTCTAAAAACTCTTCTGCCTTTTCTACCATTTCTTTAGAACCAACAAAATAAGGAACACGTTGATGCAATTCAGTCGGTTCAACTTCCATAATTCTTCCTGAACCAGTAGAAGCCAATCCTCCTGCTTGTTCTGCTAAAAATGCCAGTGGACTACACTCATACAACAGGCGTAATTTTCCACTAGGAGCCGTTGTTGTTGCTGGATACATATAAATACCACCTTTAATAAGATTTCTATGAAAATCTGCTACCAAAGAGCCTATGTACCTACCTGTATATGGGCGATTCGTTGCAGAATCAATTTCTTGACAATACTTTATATAGCGTCGAACTCCTTGATCGAAGTTGTTATAATTTCCTTCATTTACAGAATATATTTTTCCATTTTCTGGAAATTTCATATCCGGATGCGATAAAATAAATGTTCCAATTCCTGGATCATAAGTAAACCCGTGAACACCATTTCCAGTAGTAAAAACTAGCATAGTTGAAGAACCATAAATCACATACCCTGCAGCTACTTGATTGTCTCCTTTTTGCAAGAAGTCATTTAATTCTGCTTTTGTTCCTATTGGAGATCTTCTTTCAAAAACACTAAAGATGGTACCAATTGAAACATTTACATCAATATTGGAAGAACCGTCTAGTGGGTCCATTAATAACACATACTTACCCTTTTGACATTTTTCAGAATCAAAAGCAATAAAATCATCATTTTCTTCAGAACCAATACCACAAACAACACCTCGAGCCTCTATTGCATTGATAAATTTTTCGTCTGCATAAACATCCAATTTTTGCTGTTGCTCACCTTGGATATTTTCACTTCCAGCAGCACCTAAAATATGTGTTGCAACTCCAGCTTTGTTAATCTCTTGATTAACTATTTTTGAAGCCAATCGAATAGCACTTAAAATTCTGGACAACTCTCCACTTGAACCTGGAAAATCATTTTGACGGTCGATAACAAACTCTCCTAATGTTGTAAAATGACTCATTTCTTAAACTTATGTTACAATCCAAACAACTTGAATTAAATATTCCTCAAATATCGGAGATTTTATCAAATTTATAGCGAATTTTAAACCGAAGTTATTTAAAGCTGTATTTACAAGTTAAAAAATGTTTCTGTTTTTGTACCATATCGTTATTTTCTTTAACCGTATCTATGGATATGCTTCTTAAAAATGCCTCATTCTACAAAAAAATAATTCATTTTCACTTTTACAAACACAACTTTAAATAACTTCTTTCAATTCACAAAAAAATGAAAATTACCATTCGACAAAGTAAAAAAGAAGACATGCCAAAGGTATTGGAGTACATTCAAGAATTGGCTACCTATGAAAAAGCTACTAATGAAATGATTAATACAGTTGAAAATCTTGAGAAAGATGGATTTGGAGAGAATAAAGTCTTTGATTGTATTGTAGCTGAGACTGAAGAAGAAATCGTAGGGTTTGCATTATACTTTACAGGATATTCGACATGGAAAGGAAGAACGTTATATCTAGAAGATTTTTTAGTGAGTGAAAAACACAGAGGTAAGGGAATAGGTAAATTGCTTTTTGACGAAGTAGTTTTAGAAGCTAAAAGAAGAGGGGTTAAAAGAATGGACTGGCAAGTTTTAGATTGGAATGAGCCTGCTATTGGTTTTTACAAAAAATACAATGCAATGCTTGACGGAGAATGGTTTAATGGTAGACTTTTCGAAGAGGATATTAAAAACTTTAGCATAAATTAGAACAATGAAAGTTTTTAAATTTGGAGGAGCATCTGTAAAAGATGCAGAGGCCGTAAAAAATGTTGCTAACATCATCAATCTATACAATGATAATTTAGTTATTGTGGTTTCTGCAATGGGAAAAACTACAAATGTAATGGAGAAAATTGCAGAAGCATATTTTTCAAAAGATAGTTCTGAAGCAGAAAGATTGGTTAAAGAAGTAACTGCATTTCACCAAAACATAATTAAAAACCTTGGTCTTGAGAATACTAAACCATTGGAAACTATTGGTGCCTTGTTTTCCAATTTGGAACAAAAAATAGCTTCAGAACCTTCTTCTAATTTCGATTTCGAATACGATCAAATTGTTTCTTATGGTGAAGTAATTTCTACTACTATCATTTCCGAATATCTGAATTTAATTGGTACTGATTGCCGTTGGTTTGATGCACGTAAATTAATTCGAACGAGCAACAAACATCGTGAGGCCAAAGTAGATTGGGAGACTACTAAAGAGAATGTATTTTCTCATATTGACGCATACCTAAGCCCAAGAGGAAAACAAAGAATTGGAATCACACAAGGCTTCATAGGCCATAATGAAAATGGGCAAACAACAACTTTAGGAAGGGAAGGTTCTGATTTTTCAGCATCTATTTTAGCTTGGTGTTTGAATGCAGAAGAAGTAATTATTTGGAAAGATGTACCAGGTGTTTTGAATGCCGATCCGAAATACTTTGATGATTGTAAAAAACTAAATAAAATTTCTTTCCGAGAAGCTATCGAGTTGAGCTATTTTGGAGCTTCAGTTATTCACCCTAAAACGATAAAACCTTTACAAAACCTAGGGATTCCTTTATTTGTAAAATCATTTATTAATCCAAAAGAGGCAGGAACAGAAATTCAAAGTTCATTAGAAAATGATACCTTAATTCCTTCTTTTATCTTTAAACAAAATCAAATTTTAATTTCAATCTCTCCAAAAGATTTCTCTTTTATTGCAGAGGATAATTTGAGTGAGATCTTTGAATGCTTTTCAAAAATTGGAATCAAAATTAGTTTGATGCAGAACTCTGCCATTAGTTTTTCAGTTTGTGTAGACAATGTCCCAAACCGAATTAAAAAAATCATAGGAACGCTTTCAGAAAACTACTCTGTGAAATACAATGATGGACTTGAATTACTTACGATTAGGCATTATGATAATGATACCATTCAGAAATTAATAACAAATAAGGAAGTTTTAGTCGAACAAAAAAGCAGACACACAGCAAGGTTTGTTATGAAAATCAATTAGATTCGATATATTTGCAAGGTTGATAAACTAGAAATATAAGTACACCATGAAGAAATTAATATACATTTTAGCCGTTCCAGCACTATTTTTTGTTAGCTCGTGTGGAGAAACAAAAGATGGGGAAACAGAAGTAAATACTGATCAAGATTCAGTTGTTGTGGATACGGAATTAGACTTATCTAAGTACAGAGAATATGATATGAGCGAATTGGAATTAAACGCTATTGTTATGATTCCTAAGACGTATCACAAAGAAGAAGATGAAGATGGAACACCTGTTGATAAATTTGACCAACCTGAAATTTTACACAACGATGGTGAAGCAAGATGGGAAATTAGAATGCCTGGGCATGATGATAGATACTGGCACATGGTAATTGAAGATTGGGGAGATGAAGAGAGAAATGTTGCTGTTGAGAAAACTGAACATGAAAACCAAAAAGGAATTTTTGATTTTATCTATGTTGAAGAAGGAGATGGTTTTGTTCGTTATTCTAAAGTGTTAAAAACTGACAATACTACAATGACAGAATCAGCTGCAAAGAATTTACCTAATCATCATTTCTACTGTGTTAAGATGATTCAAGGAAGCTATGTTGTTTTTAGAAGCTTTGAAATGGGAGATTTTAGAGAATTAAGTATTAAACAAATGTTAACTGGAGCAAGAGGATCTTACGAAAAGTAAGCTTTTCTTCATACTATATTAAAAAGGGAGCTTACGCTCCTTTTTTTTGTTTTTCAATTTTACTCAACAGAAACAACTTCATACATTTCTGTATCTACATGATATATATAATGGACATCATCTACAATATAGTGTTCTATACCATCAACATCTTTTAATTGGTAATCTGAAGGTATTTCACTTACCTGTGCTCCTATTGGAACATCTATAACTTCGTACTCATCTGTTCCTTCAACCTTTGAGTAATAAGTCCCATAATAATAGTAATACGTTCTTTTTCTAACAATACAAATATGATGTTTTGGAGGCAAAAGTTTTACTCTTAATCCAGCATGTGGTCTGAATACAATAAACTTATCCTGATGTGGTTTATACCAAACTCCTTGGTGAAAGTGATAGTTATGCCCTGAATGGACAACCAACATTGCGCCTTTTGGTTTAGCTGAAACAAACCCTTTTTTGGGCAAATGGGCATAATGTTTATGATGATGTGGTTGATGCTTATGAGCCTTCACATTCTTTTCTTTTTTCTTAATCGGCTTTTTATTTTGATGATGCTTTTGCGAATAACCTGTTCCTACAACAGCTATTATCAATAAGAAAGGAATTAGAATTTTACTTACAATTTTCATAATGCTTTGTTTTAGATTGTTTCAAATACAACGCGCTCGCTGGTGCGCATTTATTACAGAACACCGGTCTTTTAAGATACCCTACTTTATAAAAACCAAGGTATTTTGGAAAGCATAATTATTTCTGCAATACCACTTTGACAGTAAATTCATCAAAAGGTTTAATTCTGGTTTTTTGAAACAAAAAAAGGAGCAATATTAATTGCTCCTTTTTTATTAAATTAAATGATCTTTCTACAATCCTGTAGCAGCATCGCCACTTTGTAACTTATCCTGTGCAGCTTTCACTTCCGCTTCGGTAAGTTCTTTCATGTATACACCTGAAAAATCAAAGTATTCCATTGCATTATAATAGAAGTTACGAACCTCAGAATGATACAGTGTATAATTCTCTTGGTACCATAAAATGATTACTGGAGATTCTTCCATCATTATTCTTTCTGCTTCAGCAAAATACTCATATCTCTCTGCTTTATTTGCCGTTTGGATCCCTTTAATATACAAAGAATCGAACATCTCATTTTTATATCGCATCGTATTCAAATTTGAAGGCTCATCTAACGTTGCAGGAACATTTTCTCCGTAAAAAACAGATAAAAAAGATTCAGGTGAAGGATAATCCGCTACCCAAGCAGATCTGAACATTTCTGATTTTCCATATTTAGAATGTTCTACTTTGTCGGCAAAAGAAACTTGTTCCACTTCAACATGAATGCCTAATGTATTCAGAAACTGTCGTTGTAACTCAGTTGCAACCAATTTATGTGTGTTACCACCTAAGTTTATTTCTAATCTAATAGAAGGAAATCCCTCTCCATTTGGGTATCCAGCCTCTTTTAATAATTGACGTGCTAAATCAGGATCATAGTTATAGCCCTTAATTGTCTCAAAGTTATAATCTCCAAATGTTTTAATCATAGGAGTAATTCCTTTGTCCCCTATAGTTCCTTGCCCATTTAATACATTATTTATCAATTTTTCTCTGTTAACAGCATAGTTTAGTGCTTGTCTAACTTTTACATTATCAAATGGTGGAACCTGTAAGTTGAACTCATAATATTGAGTAATCATTTCTGGTTCTCTAATTAAAATGGTCTTTGGTGGTTTGTTTTTAAAGTTAGCGATATTATCAGCTACAACCTCTGCAATTTTAGATGTTGGAAGACCATACAAAAAAGCAATGTCTTTTGTTCTAAACATTTCCAACTCAGTCAACTTGGTAGGCACATAAGTAAACTTAACACTATCAAGATAAGGCAACTGATTTCCATCTTCATCTTTCTCAAAATAATTTCCGTTAAAAGCCAAGTATAAGTCACTATCAGAAGTTGGTTTTACATATCTAAATGCACCAGCTCCAACCGTCATTTTGTTACCATATTTATCAAATGCTTCGTGTGGTATTACCGCAGCATTAGGCAATGCCAATAGGTAAATAAAAGACGATTGTGGTTTTACAATACTAATTTTTAATGTTTTATCGTCAACCACTTCTATACCGCTAATTTCACTTGCTTTTCCTTCTAAAAACGCTTCAGCACCAACAATCTTATCTTTAAACAAATGTGTGTTTTGACTTGTTTCTTTTGACGTTAATATTTCAAATGAGTATTTGAAATCTGAAGCTACAACTTTTCTCCCTTTTCCACCTTCAAAGCATTCATCATCATGGAAATAAACGTTGTCCTTCAATATAAATGTATAAACTGTCTGACTTTCGTCAACACTCCAGTCTTCTGCAATAGATTTTAATACCGATAAATCTTTTGAACTAAATTTCACTAAACCATCATGAATTTGAGAAACAATTTTAGAAGAAATTGCATCCTCTACATCAGCTGGAAATAATGTAACATAACGCTCATCTTGAGCAATTTTTAACACACCTCCATACACATATTTTGACCCTTCTTTAGCTACTCTTTCTACACTTGACTCACTCTCGATAGCGCCCTCAGTATCAGAAGACCCACAAGAAACTAAAAACAATAATGCTACAATTGTTGCAAATATTTTACTCATAATTATACTTTAAAGAAAATAAGATTATCTATGAATACAAGAATACGCACTTATATCGATATTACAAACTAGAAATACATCTAAACGACATTTTTTTACGATTAAAGTACTTTTTTAAACTACTTGTCGTATTTTTGTATAGATAAAAAGCTGTAAAAAAGAGGCGATTTATTTTGAAATTAGCAAAATAGCTTTTATTATTGCGTGCTGAAAAGAGTAACTATTTATAGTAATTTGTAATTATGATGATAAATAAAATATTAACTATAGGTTTTGTATTGTTCACATTAGTGACAACTGCTCAGAATGAGACAAGTATCATTCATGAGGGACATTACCAAGGTAAAAACCTTTACGTACAAAATCCATTTGCTGGATCAGGTGTTGGTTTTTGTGTAATTAAAGTTACGGTTAATGGTGATGTTACTACTGATCAAATTAACTCAAGTGCTTTCGAAATCGACTTTACAAATCTTAACTTGCAAGTTGGAGATCCTGTAACTGTAAAGATTGCTCATAAGTTAGATTGTTTACCTAAAGTTCTTAACCCTGAAGTTTTAAGACCAAGAAGTACATTTGAAACTGTTAGTATTAGTGTTGGTGATGATAAAGTTCTTAAATGGAAAACAACTGGTGAGCAAGGTAAACTTACTTACATTGTTGAACAATACAGATGGAACAAGTGGATTAAAGTAGGAGAAGTTGATGGTGAAGGTACTGCTTCAGAAAACTCTTATGAATTTAAAGTGACTCCTCATTCAGGAGAAAACAAGTTTAGAGTTAAACAAGTTGATTATACAGGAAGACCAAGAATGTCGCAAAGTACTAAATTCAGTGACCCAAGTATTCCTGAGGCTTCAATCTTAACACCTAAATCTAAAATTTTAGAATTTTCTCACGAAACTTTATTTGAAATATTTGATACTTACGGAAACCTTGTTAAAAAAGGATTTGGAAAAAATATCAATGTAGAAAATTTAAAGAAAGGACTTTATTATGTAAACTATGACAGCCAAACAGGAGAAGTTTGGAATAAGAATAGATAATCATAAACTTATTATATTAAAAACCCTTTCTAACGGAAGGGTTTTTTTTTGCTTAAATTTCACATATGAAAAAGATTGAACACATTGGTATTGCAGTAAAAGATATTAAAGTAGCAAATGATATTTACTCGAAACTTTTGAATACAACTCCATACAAAATGGAAGAGGTAAAATCTGAAAACGTTATTACATCTTTCTTTCAAGTTGGAGAATCTAAAATTGAGTTATTAGAAGGTACTAACCCAGACAGTCCAATAACAAAATTTATAGCAAAAAGAGGCGAAGGAGTACACCACATTGCTTTTGAAGTTGATGATATTGAAAGTGAAATTAAACGACTTAAAGAAGAAGGTTTCGTTATGATTCACGACAAACCGAAAGAAGGAGCAGACAATAAGTTAATTGCCTTTTTACACCCTAAATCTAGTAACGGAGTACTTATAGAGCTTTGTCAAGAAAAAGAGCCGTAATATCCTCCTGAGGCGACAAGTGATATGTATTTAGATTTAGTGTTTTGGCTCCTTCGATATGCTGTATTGAATCATCAACGAACAGAGTCTGTTCCGGATCTAATTCATTTTGATCTAAAACAAATTGAAAACAATCACTATTTGGTTTCCTTAACCCTATTTCAGAGGAATAATATTGATTCTCAAATAATGAATCAAATAAGCTCGGATCATAAGAGGATGCAATTATCTTTTGAAATGCTTTAATATGAATTTTGTTAGTATTACTTAATAAAAACAAACGATATTTTTTTTGAAGTTTCTTAAGTAGCTCTACTCGAGATTCTGGTAAATCCAACAGCATTGCATTCCAAGCTTTATCAATATCTGAATCCAACAAGGAAGGAACTATTTCTTTAATGTGTTTTCTAAAACCATCAGCTGATAAATTTCCAGTCTCCAAATTATCAAAAATCTTATTTTGTTTGGCTTGAGAATATATCTCATCAAAATTAGTTACTCCAATTCTGTTAAAAGCAGTACTTGTTCTACCGTAATCAATATTTAAGATAACACCTCCTAAATCAAAAATGATATTTTTTACTTCCTTTAATTCGAGCATTTTATTAAAATTAATAGGTTTTTCCGATGCAAATATGTAAAATTGCAGCCGCAAAACAATGAAATATTTGTTTGCACTGTTTAAATTTTCTTAGGAATATTTAAATGGGCCCTTAGCTCAGTTGGTTAGAGCACCTGACTCATAATCAGGGGGTCGAAGGTTCGAGCCCTTCAGGGCCCACAAAAAAAAGCCATTCATTTATAATGAGTGGCTTTTTTCATCTCTAGACATCCTTTTTCTGGGTTTACATTGAATTTAATATATTAGCCATTCGAACCAAGCTTATTTATAACTAACCCCTAAAACCAGATGACGCCATACAAAAAAGAGAAAGAAATAGGACTTTTTGGTCATTGGGAGCTTGACATAGCAAGCGGTAAATTATTCTGGTCCAATCAGGTTTATTCAATCTTTAAATTAAATCCTGAAGGTTTTACACCTACCTATGAATCTTTTCTTAATGTAATTCACCCAGAAGATAGAGACAGGGTTAATAAAGCTTACTTAGACTCCTTAAAAACAAAACAGCCATATATAATTGAACATCGATTATTATTTGAAGATGGCACAATAGGATACGTTACGGAGAAATGTGAAACTTTTTATGATGAAAATAGCAAGCCTGTAAAATCCATTGGAACGGTTCAGGATATTACAAACTGGATTATTTCTGACCGAAAACTTAGAGAGAGTGAGGCGAAATTTAAAGCTATTTCAAATCAAACAACGGAGGGGATTACAGTTGCAGACATGGAAGGCAATTATGTTTTCGTTAACCCTGCATTTTGTAAAATGTCTGGATATTCAGAAGAGGAACTACTTTCTTTAACTGTTTTTGATATGAAGGCACCTGACCAAGATCATTCGAGTTTTAAAGAAAGTAAGGAGAAAACATCTGGAGATTCAATTCGTGTAAATTTAAAAAGAAAGGACGGTTCAGAATACCTAACGGAAATTATTGGAGATGTAATCACAATTGAGGAAAAGCAACTTGTTCTTGGAACAATTAGAGATATTACAGAGCAGGACAAATCAGAAAAAGAGATAAAAAAATTAAATAACAATTTAGAATCTTTGGTAAATAATCGAACTGAAGAATTGAATGACACTGTTGCAAACCTCAACGTAGAAATTGAACAACGAGCAATTGCTGAAGAAAAAATATTTGAAGCATTAAAAACGAAAGAAATTTTATTAAAAGAAATTACCCACAGGGTAAAGAATAGTCTTCAAATTATATCAAGTCTAATTAATCTTCAAAAATCAACAGTGAAAAACCCTGAGTCTATTGAAATGTTAAGTCAAGTAGCTCACAGAATTCAATCAATGGCACTAATTCACGAAACTTTATACAAGTCTAATGAATTTGAGCAAGTAATATTTAAAGACTATTTCGATTCTCTTATTTTTTACATCACCAACACTTTTGATACCCCAAATATCTCAATTGAAACGGACATAGAAGACATTATTTTCCCCCTGGACACTGCAACTAATTGCGGGATGATTGTAATGGAATTAATAACTAATTCTATTAAATATGCATTCCCTAATGAAAATTCTGGGGTAATTTCAATCAGTTTAAAAAAATTAGAAAACCTCGATTATGAGTTAATCATTAGCGACAATGGAATCGGGTTCCCAAATAAAAATGGCTTTAAATCAACCAAAACACTTGGTATGCAATTGGTTGTAAGTTTAACGGAACAACTTGAAGCATCAATTGAATTAAAAGAATCTGAAGGAACAATATTCGAGGTAACCATACCTAACGCTTAAATAACTTTTAAAAGAAAGGCATAAAAAAAGCTCAGTGAAATCACTGAGCTTTTTTTATATAATATAATTTTTACTATCCTATACGGAAATTAACGGGTAGTGTAAACCATACACTTACTTTCTTTCCTCTTTGTTCTCCAGCAGTCCATTTAGGCATACTTTTAACAGCTCTAATTGCTTCTTTGTCCAATGTTTTGTGAACACCTCTAACAACTTTAACTTCTCCTATCGATCCATCTTTCTTCACAACGAACTTCACGTAAACTTTCCCTTGAATACCAGCTTCACGTGCCATTTCAGGATATTTTACTTCTTTCCCTAAGTAGTTATACATTTCTGCAGCTCCTCCTGGAAATTCCGGTTGTTGTTCAACAAATTCAAAAATCTCTTCAACTTCAATAACTTCTTCTTCTTCAATCACTTCAATAATTTCAATTACCTCAGATTCTTGATCAATAACATTTACGATTGTTTCTTCACGCTCATCATCCTCTTCCAGTATCTCTACTTCTTCTGGCGGTGCAGGTGGCGGTGGCGGTGGTGGTGGTGGCGGTGGTGGCGGTGTAGCATCAGTCATATCAATTACCTCTTCATCTTCCAATTCAGCTAAACCTGAATCTAATGAACTATTTGGAGGAACAATATTCGTGTATTCCATCATAGACAACATCACTCCCATCACAATAACTCCACCTATCAAAACCAATCCGGTTCTGATAATTGAACTATCAATATTTGCGTAACTTGTTTTCTTTGCTTCCATTTGTTCTGAGTTTTTAAAGATTAACTCTTATCAAAAATATATCCAAAAAAGTATAAATATATCCGTGCTAAGATAAGAAGAATTATTCTAATTTAAACACCTAATACAAACCATTGCCTAAATGGTTCATTCCTTTCCATAATTAATTCATTAAAAGGTATAACTAATTACACTTTTTCAGTTTTTCTTTTTGTGTATTTCAATATTATCAAAACGCCTATGAATGCCCCAATGTTATTCGCTAAAACGTCAAAGACATCTCCTGTTCGACTGGCTACAAAAGCTGATTGCATAAATTCTATTCCAATACCGAAAAATGCGCAATAAAGGAATGCAACAACAATAGCTTTATTCCTTGAAAAAGAATAATTAGAAGGCTTAAGTAAACCTCTTGTAACTAACAAAATAAGAACCAGGTAGAAAAAAGCGTGAATTATCTTGTCAATCCCAAGGCCATCCAAAAAAGAAGTTTCGGGTAAATTTTTACCTGGTATTAAACAAACACCAACAATAACCAGAGACCAGATAATCCCTAATTTGTTATTAATTAAAAACATGAGGTATTACCCAATCAATTCTTTGTATTGGTCGGCGCTTAAAAGGCCGTCTACCTGAGATGTATCACTCATCGTAATTTTGATCAGCCAGCCATCTCCATAAGGGTCTTTGTTTACAGTTTCTGGGTCTTGTTCTAATGCATCGTTAAAAGAAGTAATCTCTCCAGACACAGGCATAAATAAATCAGATACTGTCTTAACAGCTTCTATTGAACCAAAAACTTCCTCCTGATCTAATTCTTCACCTTCAGTTTCTACTTCAACGTATACAATATCACCCAATTCTCCTTGAGCAAACGCAGTAATTCCTACTATTGCAACATCACCTTCAACTTTAACCCATTCGTGGTCTTTTGTATATTTTAATTCTGCTGGAATATTCATGTCTTTTATTTATTAATTATTTGATACGAACTTATGAAATACTTTTGAGTATCACACCAAATCAATCCATTTTTTACATCTAATAACATGCTCTTAACCCTTACTGAAGCATAAATCGAAGTGCTACACCAGCATTTGTATTCGCGGTTGGAAATGATGTCGATATAAACGGAGTATTCATAACTCTATCGTAGTATAATCGAACCGTTAGGTTTTTACCTAATTTGTAGTTTCCAGAGAATTTAATAGAAGTCATTTTTTGACCTGCCGTTGCTTGATTTTGATTTTCGATAATCTTTCTGGTAATTGTTTTATTGTCTCTAATAGAAATATCTAATCTTAAAACTAAATCACTTGGTTTAATAGGCTTACCATTAAATTTTATTGGTAACTGTAGTTTCTTCCAAGTATAACCAGAACCAATTACCAACTCTGTACCTTTGATTTCTGTGATTTGATTATTTGCCAAACTTAAAGACACATTTCGGTCTTTTTTAATCTCTAACTTTGCCATTATACTATTGTTTAGTGTAATGTCAACCCCTAACAATGGTGCAAACTGTTCCATTATTGACATCGATAAAATTTGTTTTTCACTAATAAAGTTACCTGCAATATCTACTTGTGTAGCATTACCATCTGCATCAAATTTACCATCTAAGTTTGTAGTATAACCAGATAAATTAAAGCTGGAACGATAAGCATGGCTGAACGATAACTTTTTTACATATTTCTTGACCCATTCAATTTTTGAAAGTCCATCGTATGTTATTCTCCAATTTGGCAATGGAATTTGCTTGAAAGGGTTGATGGTCTTTTTGTTTACATTTTTACCCGAATAAGCTGCTAAAAACGATCCGATTATTACATCTTGTTGTGATGATCCATATCCTCCAGTATAACCTGATTCATTTGGTTCATTAGCAGAATTAGGATTATTACTCCCCAATACTGCAGAAACTTCTTGTCTTACACCTCTTAGATTATCGAAAACATCATTTTGCAATGCATCTCCATTCCCATTGTCACCTTTAAATGCTGTTTTCCAAGTTATTACTGAAGTACTAAATGATCCTGTAAATTGCTCATTTCTTAAATCAAATTCATTGGTGAAATCATCCCATCCCAAGTTAGAATTCGTGTTTTCTGCTAAATTTCTATCAGCTGTCAAATCAATTCTCAATCCTGATATTGGTTTTAAAGTTGCCTTAATGTTTAACTTTTCTGTATGATTAACAGCAAACTGCGTGTTGATTACATCAAAGTTTGCTGTATCAACTAGCCATCCATTTCGATAAGCATCTCTTGCAAAATTATTATTTGTAGTATCACCAAAGATATCTCTCATTTGATAACCTCCTGCTATAAAATCAAATGAAGGACCATAGAAATTATTATCCATTCCCATTATGTTTGTTGAATTGTTATATCCAGGAAGTAACATCCCATCGTTTGTACTATAATTCATACTCACATTCTTTAAGGACATAACAAGTAATGCTGTATGATCGAAAATGCTTAATCTATCTTTTTCTTTCTTTTTCTCTTTAATGAATTTTTTAATCTCTTCAATTTTTTCTTCATCGCGAATAGTTCTCCCCTTTTGTCTTTTCAACTCACTTTCGAGTTCTACCAAAGACATATCTTTTGGTTGTTTGGTCTTTCTCAGCTTATCTTTATCACCCTCTTTGTCTTTACTACCATTTGCTTTACTTGCAGCACCAAACCTCTTGTTTTTACCTTTACTTATTTTACTAAACTTTTTATTTACCTTTTTGAAATAAGGAACCTTATTGTAAAGTGTTGTCATGTTTAACTTCCCATTCCAAGTAACAACTCTAGAGTTTTGGATGATGTTACCCACTTTTCGAGTTTGAGTAGCACCGTTTTCATCCATTACTTCAAAATTATCCAATGCTAAAGGCGACCTTGTCCAATCATAATTACCACTGTATCGAGTTGTTAGCGTGATCCAATCTGTAAGAGGAAATTTATTGAAAGGCCATTTAAACGTAACGTTGGCAGTATGACCATAATTCATTGTCTCTCCAAAACTTTTAATACTATTTATCATTTGAGTTCTTGAAGAATCCGCATCATAACCAAATGCACCTTCATCCACTTTCCCAAACGGTTCATTGACAAATGCTCTGTTTTTTGCAGTAAAATCAAATTTCAAACTTTTTGTAATATCGTATTTCAAGTTATAGTCTCTATCCCAGTTAAATGTTTTATTGTATTGAGGAATCGTTAAGCCTCCAAAATTATTACGCACTTCATATTCATTATAGGTCCTGTTCATTGATGTCCTAAAACCTAATTGTTTTGGAGCTAAATAAAGGTTAAAATCTCTAATAGGTCGTAACCATTTTGACTTACGCAATGCTTTTATTTTTTTAAATGGCTCCCATGGTTTAGGGTTATTATTAAACCCATAATTAACTGCCCCTAGATGATTTAAAGTTCTATCGTACTGGGTGTTTATGTCTCTATGCGACAGTTCACTGAAGGAATAAGTCAGGGATATATTTGAAACATCATAAAAATGGGGCTTTTTAGTTTTTCCATCTTTACCAGCACCCTTTTCTTTTCTAACATTAGTGAAGTTAATCGATTTTCTTTCAGTAATGTCTCGCCCAGCATCTAACCTTTCCTTCCAATCTTCTTTACTTTCACCTTCCTCTTGTTCCAACAATAAATCTCCTAATAACGGATCATATTGTGGTTTGATAATACTATTAGAATAACCCAAATACATTGGAACCTTTATTCCTGACTTATCGCCAAAAAACTTTCCTAACTGCACTGTGGTAGATGCGTCAACTCCATATACATATTCTTGTGCTCGTTCACTTACTCTTTTTTCTATTGAACCAAAACCAGGAGTTGCATAATTCCCTGACAAAGACATATCTGCAAAATCCGCCATGTTAGCACTCAATCTTCCAATTGTTGCCCAACCACCTCTTTCGTTAAAATCCGTTAACCTTAGTTCATTTACCCATATTTCCACGCACTTTTCTTCACCATCGTCTGGTTGCCATTGGTTGTATTTATCATCTTTTTTCGGGTTCCTTACACCAATCATTATCGTTTTTAAATTCTGTAGGTTCGGATTCCCAATCACTGAAATATTCCTTGTATTATCTACATTATCCGTTTCTGTATATTTTTCTAATAGGGAAAATCCAGGGATATTATTTCTTCTCGTTTTGACCTGTTTTAAACTATCTAACTCAATAACAATATTATTTGCAGCTGGCCAAACATCAGCAGCTGCATTTTGGTACCAGTCACTTATTTTGACAGGCATTTCATACTCATAATAATTGTTTATAAAATCCGTTCCTAATCGAACAAAAACGGTCACCTCATCATCTTCAACGAACGCATCGTTATTCGATTCACCATGGACATACATTTCAATTTTCTTATAATTCCGGACATCAAAACTTACATTTCGATAGGCGGCTCGAGCATCTCCATCTTGAAGCCCACAAACATCCAAAACTAAAGACTGCTCATTTTGCTGAGCAAGGTTTGCAGTTTGATAATTAGTTTCTCTAATAATATCTTCCGGAAGTACATAATTAATAGGGTCTCTATTTCCATTATCTTCAATATTTACTGCACCAATATTAAATGTAGTATTCGACTCTTCTCCTTGAAGATATTCCCCTCCATTTAATAAAGAATTTAAGTACGCTCTCCATTCCCCTCTAATTAATTCTAATCGGGCAAATCTCAATACAACCTCTTGATCCCATCCTTTCATAAACATTCTAATAAAGCGAATCGATCTGAAATCCTGAATCCCATTTACTTTAGAAGTAAATTCTCTAATAGGTATTCTGAATTGATACCAGTAGACTTGCTTTTGACTTTTTTCGTCTTTCGCTAATATTCTATCCGTAATATAATTAGACCCAACATTCATGTTCTGTGGACGCATGTTTACCTTGTACTGGTAATAAGCCTCGGTTTCGTTCAAGTTATTATCTTGATTTATATCTTCCACATTTGGTAATGTCGAAGCTGAAGTTGGATACCCATCAGGATTCATTGCCGCTGACATTTCAGAAGTAGGAGAATTCCCATCTGGTCCATTGTACTTTTTATAGCGATTTAATATGTCCACATTATCTTGATCATAATCATAATCTCTAAAGTAATTATAATCATCAGAAGAAGGATCTGAGCTTAATTCCGAATAAGCAGCTGCATCAAGCCCTGCTGAAGACGACGATAGAAAAGTATTATAGTAATCTCTTTCATCATCATTTTTCAATCCATCAAAACCAACATCTTGATTAGGTCTTGTTTCTACATCGTTATCAAATGCATTTACAATTACTTGCGAAGTTGGAATCCAACCCCAAGCCGTTTGGGTTAGAATTTCTGAATCATAGACACCATCAGTTGGAAGTCCATTTTCATACGATTTCCTTCCATCTCGTAAAATATCTTCTGAAATATTACCTAAATTAAAATACAAATCTCCACCCGTAGCATTTTGCGAATCTTCATTTGTTGCTGGTTCTCCAAAACTATTACTAGTAGTTGTAGCAAAAGGATCCATGACCCAAAACTGGATATATTCAATATTTGCAGCTTCAAAATCATTTGTAGTTAATGGTCTCATTATACCAGCCCATCTACTATTAGGGTCTTTCAACTTACCATCTGTTTCCACGCCTGCTGACAAAGCACTTCCACTAGGAACATCATAGTTATATGGGCCCCTATCTTCAGGATAATAAGCCAAATCCAATACTGGGATATTATTTAACTGCCCTGTACTTAATTGCTTATTTGGGAATACTTCACTAACCAAAACTTGTCTCATTAAGTTATTTTGCTGCATTGGATCACCTTTAATATGGTCAGGTGTCAAATTATTATCGTTATGAAATAATGGATCAATAACATACCATGCCATTTTTGCTCTATTCTTTCCATAGATTAAATCATCATATGAACTAGCTTCTGGAAATAGAGTTGGTTGCCCTTGCGGAACAGACGCTAATACCCATGTATTAAATGATCGAATATCAATAGCAGATTGACTCCCTTCAAAATCATCGATGTAAGATGTCCCTTCTTTTCCAATTGCTCTATTGTGACCGGGTATAATTGCAGCAATTTCACCTGTAAAGTTTACCATTGACTTTTCCTTCGTATTTATGAAAGGAATATTGTCGACCAACTTTGTTAGAAATGGTACTTCTTTTCTAAATCCACCATCTAAGCCTAACATTGTATTTGATATCGGTTCATCACCTATATTCACTTTTTGAGTCAATGGTTTTTCAGTTAAACGCATCATGGTAGCGCCAATATTTGCATTCTTGCTTATCCGATAATCCAAGTGCGTTCCTAACAAAGATTTAGTTTGAATACTAAACAAAGAATTACTTTCTAATGAAATTTTAATTGGTGTTCCTGAACTTAATATCCCGTCATTCAATATTTTTACTCGACCCAAGTTATAATCAACTGTATAATCAGTACCCTCAGTTAGTTGAGCTCCTCCTGCAATTACTTTAACCGATCCCTGTGGAATATTTAATGCATTCAAAGATATTTCAGTACTAACCGATGATTGGTACGTTCCTTTTATTTTAAATCTATTTAACTCTGGAATCTGTTGTGCTGCAGTTTTAGTACTATCGTATAATTGATTAAAAACAATTGTTTTTCTAATCGCCTGAGAGACCCCTTTATCTGTCAAGGCATCGTCCAACGTCTTTCCAAAAGGTTCTTTTGTCGTAAAATAAAGACGTCCATTTCTAGGGTTAATTGTTCCTCCATTTATAATTTTCCCGTTTGTAACGGTAATAGGAATAAAATCAAAAACACCATCAGCATATTTGGCCTGTTGCTGATTTAACCGATCCATTTCCAGCAGTTGCAACAAGAGTTTATCATCCACTCCTGGTTTAGGAATATAATTTACATCAACACTTGTGCTTGGATTATTATACCAAACATCTAATCTGAAATTCATTGGGTCGATTTGATAGGCTCCTAAAGAATAAACATTCTTCATCATCAAATCCCATAATTTCTTAGTAGGATTTCTAACTGTTGATTTCAATAGCTTTAAAAACAATGCATCCTGTCCTGTTACACCATCTGTTGAAAATTCACCAACTTGGTACGTCTCTCCTTTATACGTATACTGGTAAGACACAGCAAGAACCTCATCATTATTTAACGATTGATTTAACGAAACATACCCTAATAAAGAATTGTATGAATATTCGTTTGAAGACAATAATCTCGCATTCTCTAACTTTTCATAATCAACACTTTGCTGAAGCGGACCTACTTGAGTCGAAGCCAATAAATTGGATGCATTTACATAGTTTCGAATCCCCGTATTTGAGATTAAGTAAGGATACAGTCCGTTATTATCATTGTCTGGGTTTGAGCTTCCATTCGTTGCCCATCCTGCATTTTCCATGTTATTAGCATCATTTTCACCTAAATCGGTAAATGCAATAATGTTTCTTGTTTCGGAAAAATCATTGGTTCGGTTCGTTATCCAAACTTCCATTCTTTGGATTTGAACACCCAAAGTGACATTTGGCAAATTTGCCATTGCATTATCGTAATTATCTCTAAAGAAATAATTTAAAAAGTAGTGACGATTTTCTTCATAATTATCTGCAAAAATTTCGAAGTCACTCACTTGCGCACCGCCTGCAACTTCAATTTCTTTTTTCTGCCCTCTTTGCTGTGACAATACAGTTGTTGCTGTTAATCTTCCAAATTTAAGTTCAGACTTGATTCCAAATAGACTTTGACTTCCAGAAATTAAAGAACTATTTAAAGGCATACTTACATTACCTGCCTCAAGTTTTTGGATAATTTCATCCTCTTCTCCTGTATAATTTAGTTTCAATTCATTTTCAAAATCAAAAGTCGCTTCCGTATTATAATTGAACCCTATTTTCATTAGGTCTCCAATTTTAGCGGTTAAATTCATTTGAATTTTTTGGTCAAAATCGAATGTTGTAATTTTTCGTTGCTTCTCTGGCAATACAGGATTATCAGTTCGAGAAGAATTAATCCCAAAGCTTAATTCAGCTGATCCTTGAGGTCTTATCTCTACAAAATCACTTCCGAAAATACTTTTCTTTTTTCTATCACCAAACTCACTAACTTCACCCTCTTCTCCTTTGGTTTCTCGTCCTACATCAGACTGTTCATTAAATTTGTCTTGCCAATATTGCTCCATCGACTGTTCATTTTGGTATTGTAAATACTCCTCTAAAGTCATGGAGGTTGGATTTCGATAACTTAATGAATCTCCTAAAGTGGAATAAAAAACATACATGCCCGTAATAGGGTCGTACTCAATATGCTGATTAATATTTAAAGGCCTATTGAAATCAACCAAGCCTGATTGTTGATCACCTGAACTTACTCCATCTTCTATAGGGTAAATTAAGTTCACATCAGGTGAATCAACCAAAGCAACATATTCACTTAAAGAGTTCTCAGCTTGAGCGCTCCCAATAAACAGAAATACTGCTAACGCAGAAACAAGGATATATTTCAGTTGTTTTTTCAGGTTGGTTTTTTAATAATTTCGCGAATCTACAAACTCTTTAGCGTTATTTTAATCAATTCTTCAACAGAAATTTCTGAACTAGATTTATCTATTGTTTTATCAATAACAGTCTCCGCTTTTCTTTTGTCTATTCCTAAAACAATCAGTGCAGATAACGCTTCATTTCTAAGAGTATTGCCCATCGGAGAAGAAAAATCAGACACTTCCCCTGAAGGAGCTACTTTATCCTTTAAATCAACTATTACTCTTTGTGCCGTTTTACCACCAATTCCTTTTACTTTTTTCAACAAATTTACATCCCCTGAAACAATGGCATGTGCTGCTTCATCCGGTGACAATGAAGACAAAATCATTCTTGCGGTACTAGGCCCAACACCCGACACGCTAATTAACTGACGATACATCGTTCTTTCACTTTGCGTACTAAATCCAAATAATGTATGTGCGTCTTCTTTAATTGAAAGGTGAGTGAACAATCTTAACTTCCCTTTATCAGGAATATCTGAAAAAGTAGTTAATGATATATGTAAAAAATATCCAATCCCGTTTACATCTAGAATGACATAAGCTGGATTTTTTTCTTCTAAGATTCCTTCAATGTGTGTTATCATTATTTTCTAGTTTGAACGTCAGCAACTGCAACGGTAATCATATTTAAAATTTCCCTCACCGATGAACCTATCTGTAACACATGTACCGGTTTTTTCATTCCTAAAAGAATTGGTCCAATTACTTCCGCATCCGTGAGTTCTTGAACTAATTTATAGGCAATGTTACCTGCAGATAAATTTGGAAAGATTAATGTGTTCGTCTTTTTATTACTCAAAGATGAGAATGAGAAAAACTCTTTTAACAGGTCATTATTTAGCGCGAAATTTGCCTGAATTTCACCATCTACAACTACGTTTGGATGGTTTTCATGAAGCTTTTTAACTGCCTCCCTCATTTTAATAGCATCTTCTCCTTCACTAGAACCAAAATTAGAATAACTCAACATGGCTATTCTTGGTTGAACTTTAAACCTTCTTACAATTTTAGCCACCAACAAAGTAATATCAACCAGTTCGTCGGCTGTTGGATCCGTATTAACTGTCGTATCTGCAAAAAACAAAGGTCCATCTTTGGTAATTAACACATACATCCCAGCTATTTTATTTACCCCTTCGTCTATACCAATAACTTGCAAAGCAGGACGGATAGTATCACGGTAATTCCTTGTTAATCCAGAAATCATTGCATCTGCTTCACCCATTTCAACCATGGATGAACCAAAATAATTTCTTTCACGCATCATTTTATTACACTCATACAGTGTCAACCCTCTTCGGTTTCTCTTTTCAAATAAATCTGCTGCAAATTTTTCTCTTCGCTCTCTTTCCTCTTCTTCTCTTGGGTCAATAATTGTCAATTCTCCAAACTCAAGACCATTATCAGCAATCATTTTTTCAATTCTCTTTCTTTTACCAAGTAGGATTGGAAAAGCAATACCCTCCTCATATGCAATTTGAGCCGCTTTTAATATTTTATAATGGTCAGCCTCTGCAAATACAACTCGTTTTGGATTTTTCTGAGCTTTTTCTGTTATGTTTTTAATGAGTTTATTGTCCATCCCCAGCCTCTTTATCAGCTCTTGCTCATAGGCTTCCCAATCTTCTATTGGTTCCAATGCAACACCCGATTTAATTGCTGCTTTTGCAACTGCGGGTGCAACCCAATATATTAATCTTGGGTCAAGTGGTTTTGGTATTATTTGGTCTGCTCCAAATGAAATATTTCTCTCTTCATAAGCTTCATTTACTTCTTCAGGAACAGTTTCTTTTGCCAATTTCGCAATTGCTTTTACTGCTGCCAATTTCATCTCTTCATTAATACAAGTCGCTCGGACATCCATTGCTCCCCTAAAAATATATGGAAAACCTAAAACGTTATTTACTTGGTTTGGATGGTCAGATCTTCCAGTAGCCATTATTATATCTTCTCGAACACTCGTTGCATCCTTATAAGAAATTTCTGGATCTGGGTTTGCCAATGCAAAAACAATAGGGTTTTTAGCCATGGACTTAACCATTTCCTTCGAAACAATATCTCCTTTTGAAAGTCCAACAAATACATCCGCTTTTTTCATTGCTTCCTCCAATGATTTCACCTTTGTTTTGGAAGCGAAAAATTGCTTTTGTTCATCCAATCCTTCTCTGTCAACGGTAATTGCTCCTTTAGAATCAAACATTATTATGTTTTCTTTTTTCAGGCCTAACGATAAGTATAACTTACAGCAAGATATGGCAGCTGCTCCAGCTCCGTTAACAATTACTTTTACTTTTTTGATGTCTTTTTTTGCAATTTCAAGCGCATTTAACAATGCTGCTGCTGAAATAATAGCCGTTCCATGCTGATCATCATGCATTACAGGAATATCTAACTCTTCCTTGAGTCTTCTTTCTATTTCAAATGCTTCCGGTGCTTTTATATCTTCCAAATTAATCCCCCCAAAAGTGGGAGCAATCGCCTTAACAGTATTAACAAATGTATCTACATCATTTGCATCAACTTCAATATCAAAAACATCTAAATCAGCGAAAATTTTAAAGAGCAAACCTTTCCCTTCCATAACAGGCTTTGATGCATCTGGTCCAATATTACCAAGACCTAATACAGCAGTACCATTTGAAATAACTGCAACCAAGTTTCCTTTAGCCGTATATTTATAAGCATTGTTTTTATCAGCCTCAATCTCCAAACAAGGTTCAGCTACACCAGGGGAATAAGCCAAGGATAAATCTCGTTGAGAACTATAAGGTTTTGTAGGGACAACCTCTATCTTTCCTTTTCTTCCATTACTATGATAATCTAGAGCTTCTTTTCTTTTAATCTTCATCCTACCTCCTTGTTTTTAGAACCGATAAAGATAGTAATATCCATGAAGTGAACACTGTTAATAGGGAGTTTCTCCAATTTTTAACTTTATGTAAATACATCTAATAAATTTTCATAACTTTCGTCTTTGATTATATCCATGAAAAAATTAGTCGTATTTACTGGAGCTGGCATTAGTCAGGAAAGTGGGATTAAAACCTTTAGAGATTCTGGGGGACTTTGGGAAGAGTACGACATAATGGACGTTGCAACTCCAGAAGCATGGGAGAAAGATCCTGAATTAGTTTTGGAATTTTACAACAAAAGAAGAGAACAGACTCTTGGCGCTGAACCTAATGAAGCACACAGGTTAATTGCTGAGTTAGAAAAATATTTTAATGTTCAAATTATCACCCAGAACATAGACGACCTACACGAAAGAGCAGGATCAACCAATGTTTTACATCTTCATGGAGAAATAACGAAAGTTCGAAGCGTCAAAACTGAAGAAATTTATACGACAGGTTACAAACCCATTTTCATGAACGACCTATGTAAAGCTGGTCATCAATTAAGGCCACACATTGTTTGGTTTGGAGAGGAAGTCCCCAATATGGAAGTTGCTCAAGAAATTGCTAAATCAGCAGACATCTTTCTAATTGTTGGTACCTCACTAAATGTATATCCTGCAGCTGGTTTAGTTCATGCTACAGATCAAAAATGCTCTAAATACCTTGTCGATCCTTCAGAAAACATTAAAACAAAATCAATCAAAAACCTTACGGTTATAAACGAAAAAGCCACAACAGGCGTAGCTATTGTGGCTTCAATTCTTCAGAAAGAATTTTGCTAATTATTTCTTAATCAGTTTTGACGTTCTAATTAGAACTCCATTTCTCAATACAGAAACAAAATAGATTCCTTTATTGTAATCTTCTATATTTAATGTATTAACATTCGTGATTTGAGAAATTGAACCCACTTTTTTACCTAACATATCATACACTTCAACTGAAATGTTATTAAAATCATCAACACCATCCATATTAATATTTACACTTTGACTAGCCGGATTAGGAACTAAATTAATCACAACATTATTATCACTCTCTTGGACACTTGCTGTACACGTTCCAGTAGTATGTATGTAACGAACATTAATTGTTGCAAGCGCAGTATTTAAATCATTTTCATCATACCAATCATACATAAACAATGAACACCCATCTAAATTTTCTGGTTTATAATGTCCAGCGAAAGATTTTACCGTATCGCCAGGTGCAACCATTTCTGTCATTTGGCTTCCCCCAAGCGTAACAAACCCTGAAGGAACTCCTCCTGCCCAATCGTACACCGAAGGGCATAATTTCCAACAAGTTGTATTCATTGTTCCAGCAAGAACATCAATTTCTGTTTTCTTACATTTTAATGTTAAAGTTGTACTACCAGTATTTATTACCCACACAACTTTTTCCAACTCTAGGTCAGTAGACAAACCTATTTCCTCTACCTCTGTTTGATTAATGTCTGTTGACAAATCACCTGTTTCAACAATTTTTAATTGCCCGAAACCAAGCGTTGTGATTAATAACCCAGTAAAAAGTAATTTTGTTTTCATATCTATAGCGTTAATTTCATTACACACAAATATATTGATTAAATAAGAAGTAACGACAACAATATGACAAATCAATAAATTTAGGATTCCAATAGTCCTCCCACTCTTTCAAAAAGAAGAAAAAAACCAATAATAAAACCAACTAAACACCTGTACAACAGTCATTTGAAACAACTCAAGCCTTATTAGGCATCCAATTTTAGCTCTTCAGGAGTTTTTTATAGGCTAGATCTACCCCTATCTTTACACTACACAAATCAAGAAACTAACTTTTAACAAATAAATTATTACGATGAAAAAAACATTACTTACATTATTAGTATTAGCTGGAATTGGCTCTGCAAATACAGCAGAAGCTCAATTAGCTGATGGGAGCATTGCTCCAAACTGGACATTAACAGATGTCAATGGTAATTCTCATACTTTATATGACTACTTAGATCAAGGAAAAACTGTAGTCCTAGATGTATTTGCTACATGGTGTAGCCCGTGTTGGTCTTATGCTCAACAAGGGACTTTAGATGATGTATGGGCACAGTATGGTCCTGCGGGAACTGATGAAATGATGGTATTCTCAATTGAAGCAGATGCAAGTACTACTACTGCTGATTTAAATGGAACAGGTAGTAACACTGCTGGTGACTGGGTAAGTTTAGTTACAAACATTTTAATTGATGACGCATCAGTTAATGGACCTTATAACATTGGATATTTTCCAACGATCTATATGATTTGTCCAAACAGAACTATTACAGAAGTTGGTCAATTAAGCACTGCTGCTGCTTTTTATTCTAATATGGGTAACTGTCCTGCACCAGCTTCAATGACTGATGATGCAGCGTTACTAGGATATACTGGTGAAACGCAAGCTTGTGATAATGGAGATTTTACTCCAGAAGTATTTATTCAAAATAACGGTACTGCAAATATGACTGCTGCAACTATTAATATTTCTCAAGGAGGAAGCGTAATTAGCACGCTTAACTGGACTGGAAACTTAGCGACTTACGGTACTGAAACAGTAACTATGCCAACTGTATCTAACTACACTCCTGGAACTATAACAATTGACGTAGTACAAACTGGAGATGCTGGTTCAGCTAACAACTCTAAAACAACAACTATTGGTTTAGCACCGGCAGTAAGTAACTTTATTACTGTAGATGTATTTACTGATTATTGGGCAAGTGAAGTAGATTGGAAAATTTATACTGAAGCTGGAGCTTATGTTGGAGGAACATCTGCGCCAACTTTACCGGACAATGCTCAAACAGTTGTTGAATATGAGATTACTAATGGACTAGGATGTTACGAATTTAGAATTACTGACTCTTATGGTGATGGTATCCTAAATGGGAGTACTTCTCAAGGAACAGCAAATGGTGCATTATGGGTAGGAGATCATGCTGGAAATACAATCTTCAATCAAATTGATTATGGATCAGGAACGGAAGTAAAATTTCAAGTTACTTCAGATGCTACCTCAGTTGAGGAAATTGGACTAGAAGACTTTAAAGTATTCCCTAACCCAACTAACAACATAGCATATGTTCAATTTAACTTAGAATCTTCTAATGTAACTACTGTTGAGGTAATGAACATTGTAGGTCAAAAAGTATACAGTGAAAACTTAGGAGATGTATTTGGTCAACAAAACATTGCAATTGATTGTTCTGAGTTTGAAAATGGAATTTACATGGTTAATATCACCACTAACAACATTGTAACTTCTAAAAGAATAGTAGTTTCTAAATAATAAATAGTTTTTAGTTACAAGGAAAGTGTCTTAAGTTATAAGACACTTTCCTTTTTTTATCACTATAAATCTTCTAATTAATAGTTGTTTTATGGTAATACTCAAGTCCTATTATTATCTTTGGATTGCATATCCAATATGGTTTGATTTTTGTTAAATGACCAATAAACTTAAAAATCTAATTATGAAAAACATTTTAACCTTAAGTATAGTGCTACTCTTTTCAGGAACGCTAATGGCGCAAACTGGAAAATCACTTCCTTCTGTGAAATTAAAGGACCTTTCTGGAAAAACAATTGACATTTCTCAATTTAAAAACGATGGGAAACCAATTATTATTAGTTTTTGGGCTACATGGTGTAAACCTTGTAAAGCAGAACTTAATGCTATTGCAGAAGAATACGAAGACTGGCAAGATGAAACTGGTGTTACATTAATTGCCGTATCTATTGATGATGCACGTTCGACTGGAAGAGTTGAGCCTTATGTCAATGGACAAGGTTGGGATTACAAAGTTCTTCTGGATCCAAATGGAGATTTAAAAAGAGCTATGAATGTGAATAATGTTCCTCACACTTTTTTAATTGATGGAAATGGGAAAATTGTTTGGCAACATAATAATTATGCTGCTGGCGATGAAGAAGAACTTTACAAAAAAGTACAAGCTCTATAAACATAGCTTACTTGCCGAAATAACCTAAAAATGAAAACCACCAAACTAATTAGTATTTCCATTTGTTTATTTTTTTCTGCAACTTCTCTTTCCCAAGAAAAAGACTTTGGCACCATAAGCGGAAATTTCCAAACAATAAGTCAGTATTATAATGAAGATACATTAATAAATGCAATCTTACCTGATCACAAAATGGGATTAAATTCCTTCGCTAACATTAATTATTCGAAAGGAAATTTTAATGCTGGTGCTCGATATGAATCCTATTTAAATCCTATTGAAGGATATCCTACTTCTTTTAATGGAAGTGGCTTAGGATATCGATTTGTAAATTGGAAAAACGAAAACCTTGACGTTACCATTGGAAATTTCTATGAACAATATGGTAGTGGGCTTATATTAAGGACTTATGAAGAAAGAAATCTAGGAATAGACAATGCTTTGGACGGTGTGAAAATAAAATACGTGCCCTACAAAGGTGTCTACCTAAAAGGTTTTGTAGGTAAGCAACGCTACTTGTTTCAAGATGGATTAACAAATGGCAATGGAATTATCAGAGGCTTTGATGGTGAAATAAACTTAAACGAGTTACTAGACAGTACTATGGTCGACAGTAAACTCCAAGTAACATTAGGTGGTAGCTTTGTAAGTAAATTCAATGAAGACAATCAAACTCCTGATTTTATTTTACCGAAAAACGTTGGGTCTTATGGAGGAAGAATTGGTTTGCGATATGGTAAATTCCGTTTTTCAGGAGAATACATAATAAAAGAAAACGACCCTTATCCAGATTCTCAAGATGATCGTTTCAATTATATTTATAAAAATGGAGAGGGTATTTTATTAAACCTAGGTTATTCTACAAAAGGGTTTGCAATTGATTTAAGTGCAAAACATAACGACAATATGTTATGGCGTTCGACCAGTGTAACAGTAGGTCCAACGGATTTATTAATTGGGTATGTTCCAACGTTATCGAAACAACATACTTATAGCTTGGCTTCAACTTTATATCCATACGCGACAAATGCACGTGGCGAAGTAGCATTCCAAGCCGATGTAATTTACAGAATTCCTAAGAAAACAAAGTTAGGAGGTAAATACGGAACTGTAATCAGTCTAAACTATGCTACGGCATTTGCTCCTGAAAGGGAATATCTAAACGACATGGAATCATCAAGAAAAGGATATAAAACAACTCCTTTTGCTATGAGTGATAGTCTATTTTTTCAAGACTTCAATGTAGAAATTAAACGGAAATTCAATAAAAAATTAAAGGCATCTGTTAATTATTTCAATTTTGTTTTTGATGATCGAGCTATTCTTGTAGCAAAGCATCATGAATTAATTTTTGCTCAAATATTTGTTTTAGATGTTACTCAAAAATTAAATAAAAAACACAGCATTCGATATGAGGCTCAGCATTTATCTACGCAACAAGATCAAGGGAATTGGGCATTTGGCCAGATTGAATATACGTATGGATCTCATTGGTCTTTCGCAATACTTGACCAATTTAATTACGGTAATAGCGACGAACTCTTACAACTACATTATGTTCTTGGAAACCTTGGGTACGTTACAGGACCTCATCGATTTTCATTCCAATATGGAAGGCAACGAGCAGGAATTTTTTGTGTAGGAGGTGTATGTAGAGCAGTTCCAGCATCTAACGGGTTAACATTTACTGTCACTTCAAGTTTTTAATATGAAAAATTTTATTTCAATAATATCTATTATAATTTGCATTGGATACCTGATCTCCTGTGACAAAATAGACAATCCAATACCACAGAAATATAATGATGGGTTAGACTGGAGCTTATTTCCGGGAGGAGATTCTGCAGATTATTCATGGCCAACTTGGACAGCTAATACTAACACAAATCGAAATGTATTAATAGAAGATTATACAGGGCACTTATGCACAAATTGCCCTGCAGCAGCTGCTATTGCAAGTACACTAGAATCAAATAATCCAGGGAGAGTATTTGTTGCTTCAATTCATGCTAGTCCTGATGGCTCATTCCAAGAAGTACAACCTCCAGAGTTTCTTACTGATTTCACGACAGATGCTGGAGATGATTACACTAATGATATGAGTGGATTTTTAGGAAATCCAATGGGGACTATTAATAGATTAGATGGAGGTTTTAGTAATAGTGTTTGGTATTTCGATAGTGACTGGACACTTACAACATCAAATGCATTATCAGATCCTTTACAAGCAAATCTGCAATTGCAATATAATTATTACCCTTCTACCAATGCCCTATTTGTCCATACAGAAACTGAGTTTATTACAGATTTAGATGGCACATATAATGTGATACTTTATTTAATGAGAGATACCATTGTCGCACCGCAAAAGATGAATACAGGTTTAACAGAGGAGGAATATCACCATCACAGTGTACTAACAGATAACATTAATGGTACTTGGGGAACACAACTAATTAGTGGTCCAGTAACTACAGGAGAAAAATTTTACAACGATTTTTCTTATCAAATACCAACAACAGATTCAACATTTAACATCGGAAATCTATCTCTAATCAGTTATGTATGTGACCGTAATAGCTATGAAATTCTACAAGTCATAAAAACAAAACTGTAATGTATAAACATTTAATAATTATTGGCTTTTTGGTTTCTTCATTAAGCTCTTTTGCTACAATTGTTAAGGACACTTTATACATTAATAGAGACACTGTTAATCAAGCTGCAAATCTCATTCATTATTGCTCGTTCAACAACACTTCAACATTTGAAATATCGAACGCTCCTCTTGAAGTAAATTTGAATGACACATTAGAAATTACAATTATTAACACGGATAGCCTTACTCATACGTTTACTGTTAACTCTATTATAGAAACAGGAAATACTATTGCTATGGATGATACATCTACCTTTACGATAAGTTTTAATTCAAAAGGGACTTTTCGATATTACTCTGATGTTGCCTATGGGAAATACTTAGGGGCATCTGGAAATATTCTTGTTGGGTATAGCAATTACATTCATTTTTTCTGGAATCTCTTTGAAGCGAAAGTTTCTTTGAGTGATTCATTAGCAAATGGTTTAGCTACAATTATCCCTAACTACTACAAGCCTGAAGTATTTACGATTAACAATTTAATTTACCCAAACACAACCTCTGATCCAATTGGTTTTGTTACTGCAAATGTTGGAGATTCAATCATTATTTCAGTTGTCAATTCAGGGCAAATGATTAGCCCTTTTCATTTTCATGGGTATCATGTAACTATTTTAGAAGCAAGCATTCATCAAAATTTTGTTGGATGGGAAAAAGATACATTTCCAATTTTTCCAAGCGAAGCAATGACCTTATTACTCGTTCCAGATAAACCAGGTTTGTATCCGGCACATAATCACAATCTTACTACCGTAGCTACTGGAGGTTACCCTGGAGGAATGATAACTCTATTAAACATTTCACCATGAAACATTTGATTATACTCTTGTTTACCCCATTGTTTTTTACCGCTCAAGACGATGAAATAACATTGGTCTCTAAAATGGATGGAAGTTTTTTTACAGAAAATGGTACAAACACACCATTCTGGGGATTTGGAGAATATTTTCCTGGAGTAGTTAATCAGAGAGTTTACTTACCTGCGCCATTACTAGTATTTAACTATGGAGATAGTGTACATGTAAACCTAATAAATCAATCTCCAGAAACACATACAATCCATTTACATGGGTTGGATGTAAGTCAAATTAATGATGGTGTTCCCGCAACATCTTTTGGTGTTTTATTTAATGATTCTGCTTCTTACAAATTTAGGGCAAACAATATTGGAACGTTTTTATATCACTGTCATGTAAACACAAATCTACATGCCGCTATGGGGATGTCTGGCATGCTTGTCGTTCGAAATTATCCAGATACAAACTTGCTGTATAATGGGGGGCCTTCTTTTAATAAAGAATATTACTACCTCTCATCTGACATGTATTTATATTGGAATTACAATACCACATCTCCAGGACCATTCCATATGTACGAAGCAGACTATTTTATGGTTAATGGTAAATCGGGGACGCAATTATTTGATGACACTACTGAAACCATCTATATGAATGCTGGTGACACTGCGCTGATACATATTGGAAATGTAGGATACAATGCTGTAAGTTATATATTCCCAGTAGCAGCAAATGCAACTGCTCACCTTTCTGATGGCAGAATACTACCATCTCCTATATCAGCTGACACATTAACAATATATCCTGGTGAACGTTACTCCGTATTGTTAACACCTACGCAATTTATTGAAGGCTATGTAACGGTGAATTCTACTAATCTTTATAATGACACGACAATTGTTGGGACTAATTATATTGGGATAAATGTAACGATGTATCCATCTGGAGTGGAAGATAATAAGCTTGAAGAACTTCATTTATATCCAAACCCTGCCAACAACATTGTTAATATCCGGTCAACGAAAGATTCTGACATTAACATTTATTCAATTGAAGGGAAATTCGTCAAGACTACAAGAATTAATAAAGGTGCGAATAGTATTGACATTTCAGATTTTACCGAAGGAATGTACCTTGTAATTTCAGATGGGTTTTTGCCTGCAAAATTTATCGTTTTTAAATAACAGCTATTTCCAAGCGTTATAACCCCCAATAAGATTGTAAACTTGAGTAAACCCAAGGCTTGACATTTCTTTCATAGCCCTACCACTTCTTCCTCCAGAAGCACAGTAAACATAAACCGGAACGGATTTATCTAAATTCGATATCTCTGACTCAAAATCAGCTCCTGAATAATCAATGTTTATTGCATTTTCAATCATTCCTTTTTGACATTCACCTGGTGTACGAACATCCAGAATCACCCCAGGTGTTTTAATCAGCTCTTTAAATTCTTCTACAGTGACATCTTTTGCCAATGATTCACCATTCGTCTTAGGTGTTGATTCCGAGCCACAAGATACTAGAGACAGAATAAAAAGTAGTCCGATTAATTTTATAGATAATTTCATAGAAAAATTTAAGATTATGTACAAACCTAACCTTTATAGATAGTAATAACCGTAACAATTGTTACCAATGAAAAATTTAGATAAGAGGTATAAATTAAAGCTTTACAGTTTATTAGAAATTAAGACAATCCTCTCATTATTCCTTTGGTGGAGCCTTTGATAAAATCCAATATAGTATCTTTTTCTTCTGACAAAGGCAATTCAATATCTGCCACTTTTAAGGCTGTTGTAATATTACTATTCTGGACATAAACAACACGATAAATATCTTCTACATTCATGATTTGTTGATCTGTAAATCCTCTTCTCCTTAAACCTACTGAATTCACGCCAACATAAGAAAGAGGTTCTCTAGCCGCCTTAACATAAGGAGGGACATTTTTTCTAACTAATGAGCCTCCTGCGATAAATGCATGCTCTCCTATATGAACAAACTGTTGCGTTCCAACCATTCCTTCAATAATAACCCAATCATCAATTGTAATATGTCCAGCTAATTGTGTACTATTTGCAATTATAACATTGTTCCCAATTAAACAATCATGAGCAACATGTACATAAGCCATTAACAAACAATTATTGCCTACTACAGTCTTATTACGATCTGTAGTTCCTTTATGAATGGTTACACATTCTCGAATTGTTGTGTTATCTCCAATATGCGTAGTAGTGTATTCTCCTTTATATTTAAGATCTTGAGAAACTGCAGAAATCACAGCTCCCGGAAATATCCTGCAATTTTTTCCAATACGAGCACCATCCATTATTACAACATTAGGACCTATCCAAGTCCCCTCACCTATTTCCACATCTCCATAAATGGACGCAAAAGGTTCTATTGTAACATTTTTCCCAATTTTAGCATCAGGATGGATATATGCTAAGTCACTCATTCTTCTCTATCTTTTACAACAGAAGCCAACATTTCAGCTTCCATACAAGGTTGTCCATTTACATAAGCAACACCTGCCATGTTAACCAAACCTCTCCTAATTGGAGAGACCAATTTTAGTTCAAAAACAATTGTATCTCCTGGAACTACTTTTCTTTTAAACTTTACCTTATCTATTTTCATAAAGTATGTGGAATACAAATGTGGATCTTCTACTTTACTTAATGAAAATATACCCCCAACTTGGGCCATTGCCTCTATTTGAAGTACACCAGGCATTATTGGGTTCCCAGGAAAATGACCTGTAAACTGAGGCTCATTCATTGTAATGTTTTTCACTCCAATTATGGAATCTTCAGTAATTTCCATGACCTTATCAACCATTAAAAATGGATATCGGTGCGGCAACATTTTCTCAATGTCATTTATATCGTAAAGAGGGTCTTTTTGCAAATCAAACTGCTTACCTCTCTTCGCTTGTTCTTTCATCATTTGCTTAATAATTTTAGCATATGATGTATTTCCTGAATGACCGGGTCTTGCTGCAAGAATGTGTCCTTTGATCGGTTTCCCAACTAATGCTAAATCACCAATTACATCTAATAATTTATGCCTAGCTGGTTCATTAATAAATTTAAGATCAATATTGTTGAGTGTATTTCCTTGAATCTTTATATCAAGATGTTCTTTTCCTAATATTTTAGCTAGATGGTCAATTTCTTCTTGCGGCACATTGTCTCTTTCGACAAGAATAATTGCATTATCGATATCTCCACCTTTAATAAGACCAGCTTTCGCTAACATTTCGAGCTCTCTTAGAAAGACAAATGTTCTACATGGTGCAATATTTTCTTTAAATTCAGAAATATTATACATTGAAGCATGTTGAGTTCCCAATACAGGTGAATTATAGTCCACCATTACAGTTAAACGAAAATCATCGTAAGGAATCCCCAACATTTCAACGCCTTTCTCTAAATCTTCAAAAGGTTTATTTTCTTTAAACTCGAAAAAATCTCTATCAACTTCTTGCTCTTTTAACCCAACAGATTCAATAGCTTCAACAAAAGCTATTGCACTTCCGTCCATTATAGGGATTTCAGGGCCCTCTAATTTTACTAGTGCATTATCTACTTGCATACCATAAAGCGCAGCTAATAAATGCTCAGTTGTATTAACTTGAACTCCATTTTTTTCTAATGTAGTTCCTCTATCAGTAGATACAACCAAATCCGCATCTGCAGGAATAACTGGTTCTCCTTCCACATCTATTCTTTGGAATTTATATCCATGATTTTCTGCTGCTGGCTCTATTACTACTTTTACGTTTTTTCCAGTATGTAACCCTACCCCTTCCAGTTCAATTGTAGCGTTTAAGGTGTGTTGTTTTTGATTCATAAGTTTTAGGTATTCTAATTCTTAGGGATATCTATTTTCGTTCTAATTTATTTTGTAACTCTATAATTTGACCTCTTAACTTCGGAAGACTTCTAAAAAGAACATAGCTTCTTTTATAGTCACCGATAGAGAAAGCAGGAGAGCCTTGAACAATCTCATCTTCTTTAGATATATCTTGTCCTATTCCTGATTGTGCAGCAATTTTCACACCGTCTGCCAATTTCAAGTGTCCTATAATTCCTACCTGACCACCAATCATCATGTTTTTTCCCAACTTGGTAGACCCTGCAATTCCTGTTTGAGCTGCAATAACAGTATTCTCTCCAATATCAACATTATGTGCTATCTGGATTAAATTATCCAATTTCACTCCTTTACGGATTATAGTTGAACCCATTGTTGCTCGATCGATTGTTGTATTAGCTCCAACTTCAACATAATCTTCTAAAATTACATTTCCTATTTGTGGGACTTTTTGATAATTGTTAGCTGCATTTGGAGCAAAGCCGAACCCATCAGACCCAATTATAGCACCCGAATGAATTGTACAAGATTGACCCAGATTACAATTAACATAAACTTTAACACCTGAAAAAATAGTCGAATTATCTCCTATCGTCACGTTATCTCCTATATAAACGTGCGGGTAAATTTTAACATTATCACCCATTTTAACATTGGCCCCAATATATGCAAACGCACCAACATAGCAATTCTCTCCTAGAGAAGATGATTCAGAGATAAAAGACGGTTGCTCTACCCCTTGTTTATTTTGAGTTGCTTGATCGTAAACCGCTAGCAATTTCGTTAAACATTGATACGCATCTTCAACTTTTACTAAAGTTAATGTAGATGGAAGGTCTTGCTCTGGAACAAATGTTTTATTTACCAAGGCAATAGTGGCCTCTGTTGTGTATATAAATTCTTCATATTTAGGGTTTGCTAAAAAGGTAATTGTCCCAGGTTTCCCTTCTTCAATTTTAGCCATATCGCTAACTGTAGCGTCTGGGTTCCCCTCTATTTCTCCTTCTAATAATCCAGCAATTTGTTGTGCAGTAAATTCCATTGGTTCAAATTTAATAAGATTTTAAAACAGATACCTATATACCGAAAATACTTTCCAGAATTTATCCACCAATAGACGGGTAACACAAGAAGTACTTTCTTACTGTCATAGACAGTGCTTGAATGTTGAAGTTGTCTGACGCTTCAGTTATATCCTTTACAGAACCATCTTTAAATAAAATATTGATTCTATCCATTTTGGGATTGTAGGCATTATTTTCAATATGCTCATTGAACACAAAAAACTTCGCCTCTTCCTCACTAATGTTGTAACGACTAATAGCAGAGGAGAGATGAGAATTTATTTCTTCTTTTGTAAATTTTTCTTTTTGAATCTTAACTTTCAATAGCTGTCTATTCACAAGCATTTTGCATAGCTCAGCCAATATTCTATCTGAATGATGACACCAAACTTTTATTGCTCCCAGCACATCATAATCGTCTAAATTCGTGAAAGCATCGAGAACCTCTATAGATTTAAAATCCTCCTTTGTAATGTCATTATATAAAAAGAGATGAAAAGCAGGACTACAAAACAGCTCGGCATTATTATGAGCTAAGTCTTTGGCTCGTTTTAAAATTTTAACCAATAAAAATTCTGCACTAAGAACTGTTTTATGCAAATAAACTTGCCAATACATTAACCTTCGGGCAACAATAAACTTCTCAATTGAATAAACACCTTTCTCTCTAATCACAAGTGCATCATCTACAACATCCAACATCTTAATAATGCGTTGGTTACTAACAACACCTTCAGAGACACCTGAATAAAAGCTATCCCGATTAAGATAATCAAGACGATCCATATCTAGCTGACTTGAAACCAACTGATGTAAAAATTTCTTTGGATATTTGTTGTTGAAAATTTGAATAGCCACATTTAATTTGCCATCAAACTGTTTATTCAATTCAGACATAAATAAAGTAGATATATCTTCGTGCGTTAACCCTTTTACGATAGAATGCTCTAAAGCATGAGAAAACGGACCATGTCCAATATCATGTAAAAGTATAGCTAACGTTACTCCAATTGCTTCTTCTTCAGTTATTTCATTTCCATTCGCTCTTAAAGTGTCTATTGCTTGTCCCATAAGGTGGGTGCAACCAACAGCGTGATGAAAACGGGTATGTAAAGCTCCTGGATAAACTACATCTGTTAGTCCTAATTGTTTTATCCTTCTGAGCCGTTGAAAATAGGGATGATTTATTACATCCAAAATAATATCGTAGGGCAATGAAATAAAACCATACACAGGGTCGTTAAATATTTTCTTCTTATTGGGTGATTCCACTAAACTTATTTTTACATTGTAAAACAAATTTAAACAAATATACCATGGCAAGAATACTTTGGGCAGATGACGAGATAGATTTATTAAAACCTCATGTGATGTTTTTAGAAGGCAAAGGGCACGAAGTAAGCACGGTAAACAGTGGAAATGAAGCTATTGACCAGATTGAAGCCTCCAATTTTGACATTGTTTTTTTGGATGAAAATATGCCTGGACTAACAGGACTAGAAACACTAGAGAACATAAAAAAAACGCATCCAAATGTTCCTATCGTTATGATTACAAAAAGTGAAGAGGAATCTATCATGGATGAAGCAATAGGTGGTAGAATTGCTGATTATTTGATTAAACCGGTTAACCCAAATCAAATATTGCTTTCGCTAAAAAAGAATTTGGAAGGAAAAAGATTGGTTAGTGAAAAAACTACATCTGGCTATCAACAAGAATTCAGGCAAATTGCAATGGATTTACAAGACCGAATGGATTTTGAAGATTGGGATAAAATGTATAAACGCATTACTCGGTGGGAATTGGAGTTGGAAAAAAGCAATGATGATGGAATGAAAGAAATTCTTTCGATGCAGAAAAAAGAAGCAAATGATTTGTTTGCTAATTTCATTGAGGACAATTATTTGGAGTGGTTAAATGGCACTGAAGAAGCTCCGGTGATGAGTCACACGCTGTTAAAAAAGAAAGTCTTTCCTAACCTAAATAAAAAAACATTTTTAATCGTAATAGATAATTTACGGTACGATCAATGGAAAGTTCTTCAACCTGTTTTGGCAGAATATTTTACACTTGAAGAGGAAGAAAACTACTATGGTATTTTGCCAACTGCAACTCAATATGCTAGAAACGCTTTATTTGCTGGACTAATGCCTACTGAAATTGCAAAAAAGTATCCTCAAAAATGGAAAAATGATGATGATGAAGGAGGTAAAAACTTATTTGAAAAAGATTTCTTAGAAGGGAACTTAATTCGAAATGGCATCGATGGAAAATTTTCATATAATAAGATTACAAACCTGAATGCTGGAAAAAAATTAGTAGATAATTTTTCGAACCTTCTACAAAACGACTTCAATGCAATTGTGTATAATTTTGTAGACATGCTTTCTCATGCTAGAACAGACATGGAAGTCATTCGTGAATTAGCAAGTGATGAAGCAGCGTATAGATCATTAACACTAAGTTGGTTTGAACATTCTCCGTTATTAGAAATATTTAAACTTATAGCAGAGAATGGTTGTGATGTAATAATAACCACAGATCATGGAACTGTACGAGTGGATGAACCAAGTAAGGTTGTTGGCGATAGGAATACAAATACAAACTTACGCTACAAGCAAGGGAAAAACTTGAGTTACCAAAAGAGAGATGTGTTTGAAATAAGAAGGCCGGAAGAAGCTTTTCTGCCTAAATTAAATGTAAGTACAACTTATGTATTTGCGAAGGATACTAAGTTTTTTGTGTACCCCAATAATTACAATCATTACATGAATTATTACAAAGACACCTTTCAACATGGAGGAATAAGTTTAGAAGAAGTAATTATTCCTATTATTAAAATGAAATCAAAAAAAACCGAAATAAAGGAAACGCCTAAAAATGATAGATACGCTAGATATAAAAGATAACTATTCTTCGTAGGCGGACAATGCCTCAACAAATTGAATAATCTGTTCCTTTTTTTCATCTGAACAGTCACTGCAATACTTATGCGCTAGGTTAATTACGCTATTAATTGTAATATCTTCTGGTGATACTCGATTATCATATTCATCCGAGAGGATTTTTAACCAAACTTCTGAATTATCGAACGCAGTTGTATTAAAATGCGCTAATACTTCATTTGGAAAATGCAAAAAATAAGAAAATGCGTTAACCCCTAAATAACTCTTCTCAACACTGTCTAATTCTGGCAAAACTGAATTAAGTGCATCAAAGTATTTTTTACGCCATACTGAATCTTGTGTTTGTAAGCTGTCAGAAATAGCCCTCGTAAAAGTATAGTTTATACTATCCGTTTTTCCTTGTAAGATTAAATGAGTTGCTTTACGAGCGTTCATTTCCCCTTCCATATCAGCAACGTACTCAGGACCATCCAATGTTGAAATTAATACTTCAGGTTCTATCTCTTCAGTTTTACACGAAAGAAATGTTAAAGCTATAATTATTGTAAACCATTTTGTCATGGGACAAAGATAATCATTACAAATTACTCAGTGCACGCTTTAGTTTCTCCTTAACTTGGATTGCAAATGGTTCAACGGCCTCGTTTTCAACGATGCTCAATCCAACCACAGGATCCATAATTGAAACATCAATATTTCCTTCTTTGTTTTCAATTATTGTAACATTACAAGGAAGCATTATTCCAATTTTTTGTTCCACTTGAATAGCTTCGTATGCAAAGCCGGGATTACATGCTCCCAATATTTTGTATTTTGGAATTTCCTTATCCAACTTGTTTTTCATTGTGGCTTGCATATCGATTTCCGTCAAAATACCAAATCCCTCTTCTTGTAAAGATGCTCTTATTTTTTGCTCTGCTTCATCAAAGCTTAATTCTGTTGATTTATTTAGATAATACATATTTCTTTTTTTACTTGTTTTAATTATTAACCTGTCAGGCACTCTAATAACGATTCTGAATATAGTCTAAGCAAACCTCTATTTATTAAAATTCACTTCAATATCGACTGTTGCAAACGTCTTAAACATTGCTATTACTCCGCAGTATTTTGTTACAGAAAGGTCAACAGCTTTTTTTAATTTATCTTTATTCAACTGATCCCCTTTAAAATTATATATCACTTTGACATACTTGTACATTTTGGGATGTTCCTCTCCTAATTCTGCTTCAACATTAACCGTAAACTCCTCCACATCAAGATGCATTTTTTTAATCAATGATGAAACATCCATTCCTGTACACCCGGAAAGTGACGCTAACATTAAGGGTTTTGACCTCAATCCTTTTCCCATTCCACCAGCTGCTTCTGGACCATCTAAACTAAGAACTCCTGCATCTGTTTTTACCTCAAATTGTAATTTCTCAATCCATTTTGTTTCTACCTTGTGTATCATATCATTTATGTTTATCTCACAAAGGAACAACGAAATAATTATAAAAAAGGTAACTTATATCACATAACAAACTCCAGTGCTAACCACAGGTTATTTTGATTGGTGCAATAGATATACCCCTGCACATAATACTACAACCGCTCCAGCTTGGTGGATTACTCCTAAAGAAACCGGAACAACATAAAGAAGGGCTAAAACTCCTAATATAACCTGAATTCCAACCGATACATTAAGAAAAATAAACCCTCTATTTTGACGACCGACAACCTTTTTTCTGCGTGCCCAAATCCAAAACAAGGGAGCTATAAACATTAATAATATTCCAAGGGTTCTATGAATAAATTGTACTGTCGGGCCATGAGAAATTAAGCTTGAAATACCTCCTTCACCAATCTCTGGCGCTAACCAATTCGCTCCCATTTTTGGAAAGGTATTATACATAAATCCAGCTTTTAAACCTGCAACAAATGCTCCATAAGTAATTTGCAAAATTACAAGGATAACAATAACCCAAGCCATTTTCCTTAATCCGCTAATGTGAATAGATTCTCGGTTAGGGTACACTATGTCCATAATAACCCAAAGAATATATACCATTACAGATAGCGCTGTTAATAAATGAGCTGCTAACCTAAGATGACTTACATGTGGTTTATCTACTAATCCACTTTTCACCATATACCAGCCAAGTAGGCCTTGCAGGCCCCCTAACACAAATATTACTAGTACTTTTTTCATTAGTGGCTTATCGAATTTCTTTTTAAGCCAAAAGAATATAAATGGAATGATAAAAACAATTCCAATTATTCTACCTAATAACCTGTGAATAAACTCCCACCAAAAAATTGATTTGAATTCGCTTAATGTAAAAGATGAATTTACCTTTTCAAACTCCGGTGTTTGTTGATACAGCTCAAATTTATCCATCCATTCTACTTCATTCATTGGTGGAATCGCTCCCATTATTGGTTTCCAATCTGCCATAGACAAACCGCTTCCTGTTAAGCGCGTTATCCCTCCAATAACCACCATGATAAAGACAAGAAAGAATCCTGTGAAAAGCCAAATTATTACAGCACGGTTATTTTTCATTTTTCACATTTAATAATGGAATGCAAAATTACCTTTAATACGGATTGGTTGATTCAAAAAATTCAACTTTGTGAAAAAATGTTAAAGTCACCTATGATTACAATATTATCTGGTACTAATTCGTATAGATTAGTGAACACTTTAGTAAAATAACGGTTCATCGACATTGTTAATAACTTTATTGGCTAATTCAGTTATTTTATCTATATTTATGGTTCGCTCATCGAAAAAAAGGAAAATTACATATGCTAGAATTAAGCAAAAAAGTATTGGAGAAAGTAAGTTTTGACCGTTCATTGTTTCACAAGGAATTGGTTAAAGCTGTTAGTTGGTTGAAAAAAGACGAAGTCCCCTCATTGAAGGTATGGTGCCTAGCTTCCTTTGCTATGTATAACGATGTTATATTAGAGGTATTTGACACTATATAAAACAATCACATTGATTTAAAAGGAGCTATAAAGCTCCTTTTTTTATGCGCTACTTTCACTTCGACTTCGCTCAGTGCAAGTTCTCCTCAATGTTCAGTATAAAAAAGCTATTTTAAAAAATAAATATTTCTTTTTAGCCCTTCAAACTTTGTTCTTTTAACCGCTGATACTTTAAACAATTCCTTAAAAGTATCTTGTTGTAATTCAGCCCAATCATTTTTTGTCAAAGAAAGTAAATCTGGATGGGGATTAAATGCTGGCTCGTTATGCTGCAAAGAAAATCGATTCCAAGGGCAGACCTGCTGACAGACATCACAGCCAAACATCCAATTATCCATTTTACCTTTTACCTCCTGTGGAATAGCATCTTTCAATTCTATGGTAAAATAAGAGATACATTTACTTCCATCAACTACATAAGGTTGTATTATCGCTTCAGTTGGACATGCATCGATGCATTTTGTACAAGTCCCACAATAATCTTGGATTGGGAAATCATGTGTTAAATCTAAATCAAGGATTATTTCAGCGATAAAAAAATAAGAACCTTGATTTTTATTAATAAGGTTTCCATTTTTCCCAATCCATCCGAGACCTGCTCTTTTTGCCCATGCTTTGTCTAGGACTGGAGCAGAATCAGTAAACACTCTTGCATCTACTTCTCCTATTTCTTCTTGAATAAAATGAAGCAATGACTTCAACCTGTGTTTAATTACATAATGATAGTCTTCTCCATAAGCGTAAGTCGATATTTTAGGAGCGGTAGGATCATCCTGTTTTTTGTCTGTATAATAATTATACAATAAAGAAATAACGGTTTTTGAACCTTCAACTAATAGTGTAGGATTTAAGCGTTTGTCGAAATGGTTCTCCATATAAGACATTTCTCCATGACGTTTTTCTTTCAGCCATTTTTCTAAACGAGGGGCCTCTTCTTCTAAAAACTCAGCTTTTGATATTCCAACAAAGGAAAAGCCCAAGCGAAGTGCTTCTTCTTTTATTAGTTTGGTATTAATTGAATTTGACATAGAAATAACAATCAGCTATTTCTTAAAAATAACAAACTTTAAAAACAAGATGATAGCAAAAAAACCTACCCAAAACCACCATTGACCAAATACAACTGGTATTTCTTCCGCTTGTTGTTCAAGAGATTTTTCCGATTGCTTATTTTCCCCTGCTACAACAGAATCGATTTTCGATTCCGTTTTATCTTCTTCCAAATTATAATTTGCATAAGCATCAATAGCTTGCTTTCCTGCCGAATCCAAGTTATGCTGATCGTTTGTTTCAATATCTAGGCTAACCGAGTCTTGAGCAAGGCCAACAATAGATATTACTCCAACTAAAAGGATACTTAATAATACTTTCATCTTTTTAAATTAAAACAGGCCTCCTTGCGACATTCCTCGTTCTTTTCCAAGGTGTTTATATGCCAATTCCGTAACCATTCTTCCTCTTGGTGTTCTGGAAATATACCCTTCCTGAATTAAAAATGGTTCATATACTTCTTCAATGGTTCCTGCTTGTTCTCCAACTGCAGTTGCAATGGTTGTTAATCCAACTGGACCGCCTCCAAACTTATCAATCATTACCGATAAAATTCGGTTATCCATTTCATCCAAACCATGTTTATCTACATGTAATGCTTCCAAAGCAGTAGAAGTAATTGATGGGTTTATCGTTCCATCACCCTTAATTTGAGCAAAATCTCTAACTCTTCTTAATAAAGCATTCGCTATTCGGGGAGTTCCTCGACTTCTTCCTGAGATTTCATGGGCAGCTTCATATTCAATCGGAATATCTAATATCCCAGAAGAACGCTCCACGATGTCTGTTAGAATTTTAGTCTCGTAATACTGTAATCTGCTACTGATACCAAATCGTGCTCTTAAAGGAGCTGTAAGCATCCCTGAACGCGTAGTTGCTCCAATCAATGTAAATGGATTTAATTCTATTTGAACAGTTCTAGCATTCGGTCCAGAATCAATTAATATATCAATTTTATAATCCTCCATGGCAGAATACAAATACTCTTCAATAACAGGGCTTAATCGATGTATTTCGTCAATAAAAAGAACATCTCCCTCTTCCAAATTGGTCAACAAGCCTGCTAAATCACCCGGTTTATCTAAAACCGGACCTGAAGTCACTTTAAACCCAACGTTTAATTCATTTGCAATTATATTCGCTAATGTTGTTTTTCCTAGTCCTGGAGGACCGTGTAATAAAACATGATCAAGGGATTCATTTCTCAGAAGTGCAGCTTTTACAAATACCTGTAAATTATCTGTTACTTGCCTTTGACCAGCAAAATCATCAAATAATTTTGGGCGTAATACTTGTTCTAGTTCTTTATCTGAACCAGCAGCGTCATCATCGTGTATGTCGTATTCTTCTATCACTCTTTAACAAAGATAACAAAGCAAGTTATTCTTTTAAGATCTGTTCTTTATAAATATCACCAAAGTAAATTTTAAAACGAAATATATACTCTGGAGCTGTAAACGACTCTTTAACTTGTTGGTTTGTTTTCACTGCCAATCTAAATCCAATACCTCCTCCAATTCCGAAATAGCGCAAAAACCGATATTCGATTGTCATTGCGGGTTCGTATAATATCATCCAAGTTTTTCCAACTTCTTGCGTATTTTCAATATTAGAGTAACTAGCTCTTCCTATCCCTATTTGAACTGGAATTTCTGCATTCCAATGCTTTGACTTATAAAAAGCATATTCGAAAAAAGCGACACCATAACCAAACTTTAAATAAGCACTATCCATTTCTGGAAGTGTTGTTTTAAGCTTTCTTTTGTTCATCCAATGATAACCAATGCCAAGACTTGTTGTTTTGTTAAAGTTCAATCCTACTTTAACTCCTTGTGTTTTTGCATATTGATTGGTAATAAAGGAATTTCTAGCATCCAGTTTCAATAAGAATTTAGGCTGATATTGAAAGCTATGCTGAATGGAATCAAATAATTGAGCACTACTTTTACTTGAAAAAATAAAAACAGAAACAACTAGTATAAAAAAAGTCCGCACCTAACAAAGGTACGGACTTCAATAATTAATCTATTATAATATTCTAATGTTCTTCCTCTCCTGGTTCTAATGGAACATTTTGCATAACAAAATCTTCTGCTTGTCCTGGTTTACTATAATCGTAAGGCCATCTGTGAACAACAGGTAAGTCTCCGTACCAGTTACCGTGAATATGCTCTATTGGTGTAGTCCATTCAAGTGTATTAGACCTCCATGGATTTTTAGATGTTTTTGGACCTCTAAATGCACTGTAAAAGAAGTTCCAGAAAAAGAACAACTGTGCAAGAACACCTACAATAGCAAATATACTTATCACAATATTTAAATCAATCATGTGATCAAACATTGGGAATTCCGTATTCGTATAATAACGTCTAGGCATTCCTCCTTCTCCCAAGAAGTGCATTGGAATAAATACTCCATAACCACAAACGATAGTAAACCAGAAGTGAATGTAACCCAACTTTTTATTCATCATTTTACCATACATTTTTGGGAACCAATGATAAACTCCAGCAAACATTGCTAAGATTGCAGACATCCCCATTACAATATGGAAGTGACCAACAACAAAATAAGTATCGTGTTGACTAATATCCAAAGCAGCATCTGCTAATATGATTCCTGTAACACCACCACTAATGAAGGTAGAAACCATTCCAATAGAGAACATCATTGCAGGAGTAAATACAATATTTCCTTTCCATAAGGTAGTTAAGTAGTTAAATACTTTTACAGCTGATGGTATTGCGATTAATAATGTTGTAAATACAAATACACCTCCTAAGAATGGATTCATTCCAGTTACGAACATATGATGTCCCCAAACAATAAAGGATAAGAATGCAATTGCCAAAATAGATCCAATCATTGCTCTATATCCAAAAATTGGTTTTCTAGAATTCGTTGCAATAACTTCTGATGATATACCTAATGCAGGTAATAATACAATGTATACCTCAGGGTGACCTAAGAACCAGAATAAATGCTCAAATAAAACGGGGGAACCACCTGTTTGATCTAATGCTCCAGTTGATGTTGTAATGTCACTTAAATAGAAACTTGTTCCCATGTGTCTATCCATAATCAATAGCACTGCAGAAGACAACAATACAGGAAATGATAATAATCCAATAATAGCCGTTACAAAGAAAGTCCATACTGACAATGGCAATCTAGTCATTTTCATCCCTTTTGTACGAAGGTTAATAACAGTAACGATATAGTTTATACCTCCTAACAATGCAGAAGCAATAAATACTGCCATAGAAAGTAACCATAATGTCATTCCCATTCCAGATCCAGATTGTGTTTCTTCAAGAACACTTAATGGAGGATAGATTGTCCAACCAGCCATTGCAGGTCCAGTTTCAACAAATAATGATAAAGTCATTATCGCACTTGACAAAAAGAACATCCAATAGGATATCATGTTCAATAGTCCTGATGCCATATCTCTTGCTCCAATTTGAAGCGGAATTAATAAGTTAGAGAACGTACCAGATAATCCACCTGTAAGAACCATAAATACCATAATAGTTCCGTGCATTGTAACTAAACCTAAGTACATATTACTATCCAATACGCCATTCGGAGCCCAATCAGAACCTAATAATGTTTCCATTATTCCAAACTTTTCGTCTGGCCATCCAATTTGTAACCTGAACAATGCTGAAAGTGCAATTCCTATTACCCCCATAATTATGGCAGTAACAAGGTATTGTTTAGCAATCATTTTATGATCTTGACTAAACACGTACTTTGTAAAGAAACTTTCTTTATGGTGATGTGCTGCGTGACCGTGATCTGACATACTTATATCTTTTTTTCTAATTTCTAAAATTATTATTCTTCAATTTCTTCAGCTACTTCTTCTGTAGCTACTGCTCCCATTGTATAGGAAACGGCTCCTCCATCAAATCTAGTTTGTGACTCAATCCAGTCTTTGTATTCTGCTTCCGTTTCAACAATAACCTTCATTTGCATATTTGAGTGACCTGCACCACAAATTTTATTACACATTAAAACATAATCAAAGTCAACGACTTCTTCCTCTTCTCCAATACTTCTTTTGCGTTCGTTGTGTGCTTTATTAATATCTTTATAATGATTAATAACAAACTCATCCAAACGCATGTCTTTAGTAGTAATGGTTGGCTTCAATGTAAATGAAGTAGTCATTCCAGGAACACAGTTCATTTGCGCTCTAAAGTGAGGGAACCAAGCACTATGTATTACATCTTGAGATCTAAAGTAAAAAGTATATGTTTTATCCACTATTAAGTGCAACTCTCCTTTTACTACAATATCATTCGCAGCTAAAGCATCATCGGCTTCAGCAGTTCTTCCTAATTCCAATCCAGATTTAATTCTATATTTCTGACGTTTTAATCTCTCGATTTTATCAGACATTTCAGCAACTTTACCATTGGGCAATAAGTATTCAGTTGTCTTTTTGTTGTCAATGTATTTTTCAATGCTATTTACGTGCAATACTGAATCTAGTCTATCTATTTCAGTATCAATTTTTTCATAAGAAGCAGCAATTCCTTCTGTTGTAATTACCCCTAATGGGTTTGTTCCTGTAATTAATTTAAAGTTTGATTTACCCAACTTATTATCTTCACCAGAATATCTAGCAGTCCAGTCAAATTGTTTTGCATACAATTCTATTATAGTCCCTTCATCCTCAGGATTCATAATAAAGTTCCATGTTTTTAGACCATAAATAATAATTGCTGCAAGAACTACTGCCGGAACAACAGTCCAAACCATTTCTAACTTGTTGTTATGAGGCAGATAAAGTGCTGTCCTATTTGGGTCTCTTCTGTAAATAAATACAAATACAAATAACAATGTATTCATTAAGAAAAATACAGGAAGAATAATCCACCAGTTAAAAGCCAATAGGTTATCGATTTTAACACCATGTTCTGTCGCTGCGGTACCAAGACCACCATTGCCATATTCAAGCATTAAATATACAACTGACCCAAAAAGCGCCACCATAAATACTAGGAACAAACTCGCTTGTGAAAGGTTTTCTCCAGGAGTGACAACTTCTTCACTCTTATCATTTCTAACCTTAGATGTCATTTCATACACCTTCACTAATTGTATAAGAGCCAAGACTCCTAAAACTACTACTATAAATATTAAAAACTTATTTTCCATTTTATAAATTTATCTAATCCTAATAATTTTATCCGTGATGATGTTTACTCTCGTCCAAAAATGGGTGGTTCTTCTGAACCAATGATGATTTCCCCAGTGCTTTTAACACCATGAAAATAAACCCTCCCAAGAACATCAAGAACATTCCAATTTCTAACAATCCAAAGTTCCATTCTTCAAACAATGTCCCTGGCATAACCATACAGAATACATCAAACCAGTGACCTACAAATATTACTAATCCAATAAAGATTAAGTATGGCCAAGATTTTTTAGTATCTGCAGACATTAAGAAAACCATTGGTAATACAAAGTTTACAACAAACATTGCAAAGAATACAAACTTGTAGCTTTCAATACGTGTTACGAAATAAATTACCTCTTCTGGAATGTTTGAGTACCAAATCAACATAAATTGAGAGAACCATAAGTAACTCCATAAGAAGCTTAATGCAAACATCCATTTTCCAACATCATGTAGGTGAGAGCTATTTACAAACTCTAAGTTTCCTTTATGTTTCAAGTACAATGTAACCATCATAATCATCACCATTGCACTTAACCATATTCCTGAGAATGCATACCAACCAAATAATGTACTGAACCAGTGTGTATCAATTGACATGATAATATCCCAAGACATTGTAGATGAAAATACAGCGAAGAAGACTAAGAATAATGCTCCTCTTCTGTACATTAAATAGTGTAATGCGGTTGCATTTTCAACATTTTCATCGTCTTGCTTACGAGATGTTTTCTTGAACCAGTACATAAAGTATGTAAATACTCCGAAGTAGCATATAATTCTTATCCAAAAGAATGGTTTATTCAAATAAGCCACTTTACCCCAGATTAAATCATCTGCATCTACAACTGATTGATCCATCCAAGGGTAAATATGATTTAACCCTAATGATGCTCCAATAAAAACAATTGCCAAAACAACCATTCCTAGAGGTAATGCAGACATAATCCCTTCCATTACTCTTAATAAAACAACACCCCATCCTGACTCGGTAGCATAATGCAGAGCTAAATAAAATAGAGCTCCTAAGGCTATTCCAAAAAAGAAGAATCCATTTACTAATAAATTAGACCAAAATCTTCTAAACTTAGAATCAGACATTGCAATATCTCCACTTGAAAACATAGCTGCTAGAGTTTCAGAAGGAGCCTCGTCGTGACCATGTCCATGAGCTGCATGTTCATTGTGTCCTTCTACTTCTATATGTTTAATATGAACATGCCATTCAAAAGTTGGAGCGTGATGTGCGTGACCTTCTTCTCCATGCTCTTCTCCACCTTCGGCGTGTTCAATATCAGCACCATGTGCTTCATGACCGTGACCTTCATGTCCTTCGCCTTCACCACCAAAATCAAGTTCGTATCCTAAAGCTTCCATAGCAGCAACTGCTTCTGCTTTCACATCGGCTTCCTTTTCTCCTTGTTCTCCCCAGTATTCTACGTATACTTCGTGATCACTTATTACAGTAGGAAATACGTATTCTTTTTGAAAGAAAAATCCTACGATTAATAATAGTAATCCTACTACTATTAATCCAAGTGTTACTTTTTTTGCTTTATTAGAAATTTGAAATTCCATTTGGCTATTTATTTCTATTAATAGTTAATTTAATGTACCGCTGGTGTTATCGTATCAACAACAGCAACTGGAATAATTACATCCATTGCCATAGTGTCTGCTTCAACAGGCTCTGTTAACCCTCCTAAATTGAAATCGCCATGTTGTAATGTTCTTACATACATTGCTACTTTCCATCTTTCAACTTTGTCCAATTGAGAAGCATGAGCTCCCATTGCTCCTTTACCATAAGTAATTACGTGAAATATTCCTCCTAGGCTTCTTTCTTTGTAAGGCCCGCTGTATGGACTTGGAGTATTATAATCTCCAACTACAACTACTCCACCATCACCATCTCCTGTTTTACCGTGGCAGTGCATACACATAATATCGTATAACCTTTTTCCTTCTTTTACATTTCCGTCTATGTCTTCAAGAAATGAAGATGGTATTTTCAAGTAAGCAGAGGCTGAATCTAAATCCTCTTTTCTATATATAAATGGCATCATTAGTTCTGCTCTGTTTTTATCTGAATAGTAAGGAATTGTTCCTTCAGCAGGTAGTCTAGCTGATTGCGTGTTTCTTAAACGCTCACTCGTTTCCCCTTTTTCGTCATCTCCAACCATACCATAATCAACATAAGCCTCAATAGCTTGTGATCTATACATATCAGGAGCGTATTCATATCCAGGACTATCTGGATGCTTACTACAAGATGACAATGTAATTGCACCTATAAGTACTGCGGTAATATATTTTAATGTAAGCTTCATGCTAACGTTTTAATTCGTTAATTACTTAATCGTTTTTTCATCTATTTCGACAATCCCAGTTTCCTTAATCATGTCATTTAACTGATCAATCGTAAAGTTGTCATTTTCTGCTAATCTAACTTCTACAACAAATCTATCATCTGTTGTTCTTGGGTCAGGGTTTCTTGCAGGCATTCCAGGTAACGTTTTATTTCTTAAAAAATAAGTCAATGCCATTCCGTGAGCAGCACATAATACAGTAAACTCAAATAAAATTGGAACAAAGGCAGGAATATTCTCTAGCAAACTAAAATTAGGTTTACCTCCAATATTAATTCCGCCCCAATCCGTTACCATAAAATAACGTGATGCTAAAATAGATAGTAATAATCCTGTTATTCCATACATAAAAGCAGCAATCCCTAAACGGGTATGCTTCACACCAATTATCGGATCGATTCCATGAATCGGAAACGGAGAAAACACATCCGCAACATGAACACCTTTGTCCACTAATGATTGACATGCATCTTTCGTTACATCATCATCATCGTACATTGCATATATAACTGTATCTGTCATACTGTAGTTTTTTAATTCTTTAATTAGTGTCCTTCTTTATGTCCATCGTAATACCCTTCTCCATGTCCAAAACCTTTCTTGTAGTTTTCTCCTGAAGATTTCAAGATAGTTTTCAATTCTGCTATTGGCATTACTGGGAAATATCTTGCGAATAATAGATATAAGACAAAGAAAATTCCAAGTGTACCCACATAAATTCCTATATCTACCCATGTTGGGTGGAAATACGACCATGCAGATGGAACATAATCTCTATGTATAGAAGTCACAATAATTACAAATCGTTCGAACCACATACCAACATTTACAACAGCTGCCAAAATGAAAGTAAACGTTAAATTAGTTCTTAGTTTTTTAGACCACATTAATTGTGGAGATACAACATTACAAGTCATCATTGCCGCATAAGCCCACCAATAAGGACCAGTTGCTCTATTCAAAAAGGCATAAGCTTCATACTCAACTCCTGAATACCATGATATGAATAACTCTGTGATATAAGCAACACCTACAATAGAACCTGTAGTAAGAATAACGATATTCATATATTCAATATGCTTCGTGTGTAAGTATGCCTCCAACTTAAATGCTTTCCTTAGAATAAGCATAAGCGTTTGTACCATTGCAAAACCAGAAAATACAGCTCCAGAAACAAAGTATGGAGGGAATATCGTGGTATGCCATCCAGGAATTACAGATGTGGCAAAATCGAAAGATACAATAGAGTGTACTGAGAATACAAGAGGTGTTGCTAATCCAGCAAGAACCAATGTTACGATTTCAAAACGGTTCCATGCTTTTGCATTTCCAGACCATCCAAAACTTAAAATACCATAAGCTCTTTTAGCTAGTGGTTTTGTAACTCTATCTCTAATTGTAGCAAAATCAGGAATAAGGCCTATATACCAAAACACCATCCCTACTGAGAAGTACGTTGATATCGCGAATACATCCCAAAATAAGGGTGAGTTTACGTTTACCCACATTGAACCGAATTGATTTGGCAAAGGGAATACCCAGTATCCAACCCATAAACGACCCATGTGAATCAATGGGAACAGACCTGCCATCATAACGGCAAATATTGTCATTGCTTCAGCTGCACGGTTAATTGCCATTCTCCATTTCTGACGGAAAAGCATCAATACAGCAGAAATAAGTGTTCCTGCGTGACCAATTCCTACCCACCATACAAAGTTGGTAATATCCCAGGCCCATTCTACAGTTTTATTCAATCCCCAAACACCGATACCTGTACCTAACAAGTAAACGATACAACCTACTCCCCAAAGGGCAAAGATTCCGAAAATTGAAATTAGAATATACCATCCTCTAGGAGCTTTACTTTCGATAGGGCGGATTATATCATCCGTAATATCTTTGTAGTTCTTATCTCCTAAAATTAAGGGAATCCTGATGTCTGACTCTTTATGCATCTATATACGTTTTTATTCCAATTAATTTATTAATGTGCTTCGTCAGCAGTATCAGCTTGCGCTACTTCAACAGCTTCTTCAACATTTCTTACTTTCACCTGGTACCAAACATTTGGTTTAACACCAATTTCTTCTAATGCTTGATAAGCTCTTTTTCCACCTGTTTTGGATCTCACTAATGATTGTTCATCATTCCAATCTCCAAACACAATTGCTCCGCTTGGACAAGCATCAGCACATGCTGCTACTACATCTCCATCCACAACAGCTCTAGATTCTGTTTTTGCATTTAATTTACCTTCTTGAATACGTTGTACACAGAAGCTACATTTTTCCATAACACCTCTTGAACGAACGGTCACATCTGGATTTAACACCATTCTTGCCATTTCATCTTGAGAATTATTTACATGCTTAAATTTTCTATAATCTCTATAGTTAAACCAATTGAATCGTCTTACTTTATAAGGACAGTTATTTCCACAGTATCTTGTTCCGATACAACGGTTATAAGCCATCATGTTTAACCCTTCGTTACTGTGTGTTGTAGCAGCAACAGGACAAACTGTTTCACAAGGTGCGTGATTACAGTGATGACACATCATTGGCATAAACACCACTGATGGATTATCCTCTGGAACTTCTAAATTAGCATAAGACCAATCGTTTCCTTCAGCTCTTTTATCTTTTTCCCATCTTGCTCTAGCGTCATCATCAATAGAAGAAAAGTATCTATCCATTCTTAACCAGTGCATGTCTCTTGCTCTTCTAATTTCATCCTTTCCAACAACTGAAACGTTGTTTTCTGAGTGACAAGCTACGATACAAACTCCACAACCATTACAAGCTGTTAAATCTACAGACATTCCCCATCTATGACCAACAAACTCAACTGGATGCTCTTCCCATAAAGATACATCCGTAGCTTTTACATGCTCTCCATGACCTTTTGTGTGAATATGCAATTCATGTGCAGGATTGTAATCATCCTTATCTCCATGAATTATTGTATCTAAATTTGTTTCTCTTAATATAGACGTTCTCCCCATAATAGTATGGTGAGTTTGCGTACAAGCTAAGAAATACTTTTCGTTTGCATCTGCTACATCAGCATCTGCATAATATTTTATTGAACCGTTTTCAAAAGAAGTAAACTTATATGAGTTTCCACCGATTGGTTTTTTATTTCCATCAGCATCTAATTCATAATCTCCTGATTGATCTAATTTGATTTGGAATGCAGCTTGACCAATTGCTTCTTGGTTTTCAGCTCTTCCGTACCCTAAAGCAACACCAATTGTCCCTCTTGCTTGACCTGGTAGTGGATAAACTGGTAATTTTAGAACCTGTTCTCCAACAGTAACATTTACCATGTTAACCGGAGTTTCCTGTTCTATATATAAACCATCCCATTTACCTTTTTCGTTTCCTTGAATGTCGAATAATTCGTAACAATCAGCTGGCGCCATTGTAACATAATTATCCCAACATACTTTAGTAATAGCATCTGGTAACTCTTGCAACCAAGGGTTAGCAGTGTATTGACCTTCACCTATTTCTACTTTTTGGTAAGCAACAACTTCCCAAGCAGCATCAGAACTTTTCAATGAAGAAGCTGCTGCTGATGTTGTATCTGAATATGAAATAGAAGTTGATGGCATTGAAACTGCTGTTGGGCTTCCATTATGAACAGCCCAGTTCCAATATTCATCAAATAACAAATATTCAGACTGAGTTGGGAAACCATACTTTCTCCAAGCATCTTGAATATAGTTGTAATATGTTTTACTTTCTTTATCAGCTCTTTCTGCTTTTCCTGCCCAAACTAATAATGATTCTTGTGCTTGACGAGATTCAAATAAGGGTCTAATTACAGGTTGTTGAATAGCATAATGACCTGCTTGTGGGTTATAATCATTCCAAGCTTCTAAGTAATTATGATCAGGACAGATATAAGTACATTTTGAAGCTGTTTCATCAGCAAATTCTGAGAATGAAACTGATAATTCAACATTAGCTAGTGCTTCACCAAAGGCAGCACCATTAGGCAATGTGTAAACTGGATTAGCTCCATATATAATTAATGCATCTACATTTCCTGCAAGTACATCACTTACTAATTCTTCTACTTGAGCATCATCCGCTTTTTTCAGTTCAAGTGCATTATCTAAGTCAATCGTTTTACCATAATTGTTCAATGCATTGTTAATAGCATTTACAATTACTTGAATTCCTTTATCATTTGCTCCTGCAACAACAAGAGACTGACCAATATTATCACTTAGGTAATCAGCAGCTTTCGCAGCATATGCATCAATTTCTGAAGATACAGCAACACCTAAATCTTTACCACCTTTAATGTGTTTTAGAATCGCTGCAGCGACAGCTCCTTGTTCTGAAGGTTTAATCGGGCAACGTGAATCTGCATTTGCGCCAGTTAAACTCATTACTGATTCAAAATGGAAATGCTTCGACATCCATCCTGACTCTGGTTTTCTCGTTTCTGCATAATCAACGTTATATTTAGTATGCATTAACCAGTTCGCCATAAAATCAGCATCGATACTTACAATAGCTTTCGCTCTTGAAAAATCATATGATGGAATAACTGCTTTTCCGAAAGATTCTTCGTTTGCTTTACGCATAGCCGAAAATGAAACAGCATCATACTGTATATGTTTAACATCTGCACTACCTGAAGAAACAGGAGCAACAACATCAACAATAGTAGTATCAGAAATTACAGGAGCAATTGCATCTAATGAAACAGAATCAGAAACTTCAGGAGCAACTACTGGCGCACCCATTTCTGCAACTTCACCACCTAATGACCCAATAAAGTCATTAATAACCAATCCAGTTGACGGACTAATAATTGTATTTGAAAGGATTCTTACTTTCCCTCCTTTATCGGCAATTGCTTTTAATTTATCTTTTATATCAGCATCAACAGTAGACCAAGTATCATCAGGATTTGCACTAACAACACCTCTTAATCTATCGTTATTATATAAATTTAGTACAGATGCTCCAATTCTAGGAGTAATACCACCTCTTGTTAAACCAAAATCTTTATTTCCTTTCACCCAAATTGGGCGACCTTCACGTGCTTTTACTAAGACACTTCCGTAATCATTACCATCATAAAAAGTACTTGCGTACCAATTCGCAACTCCAGGAGTAATATCTTCAGGTTTGTTAACGTAAGGAATTGATTTTATCACAGGAGCCTCACATGAAGCCAATGTAGCAGCTGCTACACCAAATCCTAAAAACTTTAAAAAGTCTCTTCTTCCTGTTTGAAAATCTCCAATTGCTTCACTACCTATGAATTCATCAACGGATAGATCTTCACGAAATTCTTTATTGCTATTTTCAACAAACTCAGGTGATTGATCTTTCTCATCAAGCCCTTTCCAGTATGTTTTCTTCATGCTCATGTTTTTGTGATTCAATTCAAATTATTCTTAGTAGTGACATTTAGCACACTCCCATCCACCTAGCTCTCTAACTGTAATCTTGTCATCTTCTGAAATTCTTCTTAAGAAATCAGGACGAGACCCAAGTCTATTATGCAACTCTTGATAATATTCTGTTTTAGAAAGATCAACCGCTTTTTCGTTGTGACATTCTAAACACCACCCCATAGTAAGTAGAGGTTTTGTCAAAGCAATGATACCATCTGTACCTGCTAATTGATTTATTTCTTCTGTTGTCGAAACTCGACCTAATCCATAAACAGGAACATTCCCGTGACATTGCTTACAGTCAATATTCCCCGTTTTAGTATTCGTATGTTGAGCATGACTAAAGTATACATGATCAGGTAGATTATGCGCTTTGTTCCATATTACAGGTGAAGTTTCTCCTGAATATTGTTTTGTTTCAGCATCAAAACCTGCAGCTGCATGAATTTTAGCAATCTCCTTAGTACTTTGATCTCCTCTATACGAACTCTCAGTAACTGTCTCATGACAATTCATACAAATATTTACTGAAGGGATACCAGCATGCTTGGACTTTTCAGCCGAACTATGGCAATACTTACAATCGATTTCCATTTCACCTGCATGCAACTTATGCGAATAGTTGATCGGCTGAGATGGTTCGTAATCTTCAAAAACACCAACTTCAAAACCTCTTTTCATTAAATCAGCGCCTCCAGTCACTACAGCAACTAAAAACAGGATTAGAGTTAGCTGCCAGTTTCTGACAATCCATTCTCCTAATTTGGTTTTAGCTGACTTATTCACATCAACTTCAACACCTTCTTTCTCTGCTACAACATATGATAATTGTTTTCTAACTCCTATTGCAGCAAAAATCACTACTCCAAATACTACAATCAAGACAATAATCCACAATAAAGTATTCCCTCCATCTTCTTCCTCAGCAACTTCGTCACCTCCTACCTTTTTCTCAACAGGCTTTACACTGTCTGCATATGCAAAAATTGCATCAATTTCCTCATTCGTCAATGCTCCTTGAGGAGTCATATCAGTTGGACTGAAACCAGAAATCTCCACTGCATATGGAGAAGAGCCACTAGCAGCAAGAGCAACAGGATCTTTTACCCAGCTGTAGATGTTCTCAGCTTCACCAGCATCAGCCCATCTAGCCTTTGCTCCTTGAAGCATAGGTCCAGTTGAGTTTTTTATCTCTTTGTGGCAAGATGCACAGTTTGCTTTAAATAATGATTTACCGTCTTGAGCCTTTGCTGGTACTGAAACCAACAAGATTAAAGCAGTAAGAAAAGTGGCTATACCTAGCCTATTTGTCCAATGAAATTTCATTTTATTTTTCATTTAAAGTCGCTTTTTTAAGCTTTTTTAACACATGCAAAAGTAACATTTGGGCGTTTTTTACCTAAGCTTTTGTCACGAAAGTGTCAGTCCAAGAACTAATTTATAATGATTCTAAATAAGGAAATTGAGAGATATTCAGACTTTCTTCCATTACTTTACCTTGTATCTAATTTAGAAACATACAGTTATTGTATTGGAAAAGGCTAATTATGGCATAATTTTTACTTCACTTACAACAATTGTCTATTAAAATCGTTTAATTTTGTAGCAAAGAAATTCATCGTTATGAACATTTTGAAAGCAAAAATAGTTTGCATAATTCTCATTTTAAGTTCTTGTGGAATAGTAGCACAAGATTCGGATTGGAGAACCTATAAAAAACCAACCGATACAACGGGAAAACAAATTGAAACAGATTATGACACTGTTAAAAAGCAGCTAAATTACAATGGCAGCCAGGGCATAATTAATATATCTCAAGACTCTAAAATTGATTCACTAACAAATAAAATTAGCAGAAAACCTTTTATAAATGGCTACACAATTCAAATTGAAGTAAGTCAACAAAAATCAATTATAAGAAATTCAAGATACCTATTTATTAGACACAATCCTGACATACCTCTAGATGAAGAATACGACCAACCCAATACTTATTTATTTGCAGGAAGGTTTTACGATAAAAATAGTGCCTACAAGTTTAAGCATAAAATAAAAAGTGATTTTCCTGATGCTATAGTGATTCAAAAGAAATTGAATTTACCTCCATTGAAATTGGAGCAGAAGTAATAAAATCTTAACCAAAAAAGGGCGATAAATTAATTTATCGCCCTTTTCATTTTCTAGAATCAAATTCTATTTGTTTTTTAAAGTTCTGGCTACTTCAACTTCTTCGTAAGATTCGATCTGATCACCTACTTTTATGTCGTTGAATTTATCTACATTCAATCCACACTCATATCCTTTAGCCACCTCTTTCACATCGTCTTTAAATCTTTTTAACTGACCTAATTCACCTGAATAAACTACCACACCATCTCTAATAACTCTAATTTTGTTATTTCTAAGGATTTTTCCTTCTGTTACAAAGCAACCTGCAATTGTGCCGACTTTGGTGATTTTAAACGTCTCACGAATTTCAGCATACCCAAGAATTTCTTCCTTAACTTCTGGAGAAAGCATTCCTTCCATAGCTTCTTTAACTTCGTCGATTGCTTTATAGATAACTGAGTATAATCGGATATCAATTTCTTCTGTTTCCGCCAATTTACGTGCACTCATTGAAGGTCTCACTTGGAAACCTATAATAATTGCATCTGAAGCAGAAGCTAATAGCACATCTGATTCTGTAATCTGACCAACTGCTTTATGAATTATATTTACCTGAATACTCTCTTCGGATAGTTTTTGTAATGAATCAGATAACGCTTCAATCGAACCGTCAACATCACCTTTTACAATTATGTTTAGTTCTTGGAAATCTCCTAAAGCAAGCCTTCTTCCAATCTCGTCTAATGTAATATGCTTCGTTGTTCTTAACCCTTGTTCACGCTGTAATTGTTGACGTTTACTTGAGATTTGTTTTACTTCTTTTTCGTCAGTAAAAACATTAAATCTATCACCTGCTGCTGATGCACCATTCATTCCCAACATAGAAACCGGCTTAGAAGGACCTGCCTCCTCAACTTCTGCACCATGTTCATCGTGCATTACTTTTATCCTCCCATATTGTGTTCCTGCTAGAACAACATCACCAACTCTTAGCGTTCCAGCCTCAACCAGTAAGGTGGTTACGTAACCTCTACCTTTATCAAGAGTAGCTTCAATAACTGTTCCTACAGCATTTTTACTTGGATTTGCTTTTAGCTCAAGCATCTCTGCTTCAAGTAAAACCTTTTCCAATAACTCTTCAATTCCTGTTCCTTTCTTTGCTGAAATTTCTTGACATTGGTACTTACCTCCCCAATCTTCCACAAGAATGTTCATCCCAGATAATTGTTCTTTAACTCTATCTGGGTTAGCTCCATCTTTATCTACTTTGTTAATAGCAAACACCATTGGAACTCCTGCTGCTTGAGCATGATTTATAGCCTCTTTTGTTTGCGGCATCACGTCATCATCAGCTGCAATAATAATAATTGCAACATCTGTTACTTGTGCACCACGAGCACGCATTGCTGTAAATGCTTCGTGACCTGGAGTATCTAAGAATGAAATTAATTTATCATTGTGATGAACACTATATGCGCCAATATGTTGTGTTATCCCTCCTGCTTCACCCTCTGTTACTTCAGACTTCCTAATATAATCCAGTAAAGATGTTTTACCATGATCAACATGTCCCATTACCGTAACAATAGGAGGTCTTGGTTCAAGTGATTCTGGATCGTCTTCTTCCTCTACAATAGATTCAGACACTTCAGCACTAACAAAAGTTACTTCAAAACCATATTCTTCAGCAACCATTGTCAATGTTTCTGCATCTAACCTTTGGTTTATAGAAGCAAAAATACCAATAGACATTAATGTGCCAATTATTTCAGTTGGCGATTTGTCTACCATTACAGCTAATTCTGAAACCGTTACAAACTCAGTAAGTTGCAACACTCTAGAGTCCATTTCTGCTATAAACTCCTCTTCCTCACGTTTAGCACTTTGTGCATCTCGTTTTTCCCTACGGAATTTAGCACCTTTACTTTTCCCTTTACTACTTAAACGAGATAAGGTTTCTTGAATTTGCTTTTTGATTTCTTCAGGAGAAGGCTCTTCTTTCTTTACCGTTCTACCTCTTGATTTTGTATGTTCTTGAGTTGCTTTTTTACCTGCCTTTTCAACATTAACAACTTTCTTTATCCTTTTTCTTTTTCGCTTATCATGGCTAGAACCTGCTGGCTCCTTCTTTTTCTCAACTGGTAATTCAATTTTCCCTAAAACAGTAGGACCACTTAATTTTTCACTTGCAGCCTTAATTGTTTCAACTGGCTTCGGTTCAGCTTTTTTAGGAGCTTCAACCTTTGCAGGTTTTTCTGGTGCTTTTTCAACTTTAGCAACCGGCTCTACCTTTTCTTCTTTTGGCTTAGGTTTTTCTTCAACTTTCTTGGCAGGTTTTTTTGGTTCCTCCAATTTAATTTTCCCCACCACAGATGGCCCAGATAATTTGCTTGGCTCAGCCTTTATCACCTCATCTGGCTTCTTCTCTTCTTCCTTAGCAGGAGATTCAGGCTCTGGAACACTAGCTTCTTCTTCAACAACAGCAGCAGCGGCGACTTTCTCTTCATTCACTTTACGAGTGTTATCCACTTTTAACTTTTCCGATCGGGCGCTATCGAATTCCGCCAACAACATCTCAAATACACCTTCGTCTATTTTTGTGTTTGGACTTCCTTCAATTTCTGTGCCTTGAGTAGCTAAGAAATCAACAATCGTTGATATCCCTACATTTAGCTCTCTAGCTACTTTACTTAGTCGTTTTACTCCTGCCATTTTAAGTAATCTATTACTTTACAAGTTTAATCATTATCTTCTATCTGCGTTCATTACCATCAAATAGATATTTACAACTCATTTTTAATTACTTCAAACGAGTTGTAGGCTATTTAATCAAATTCTGAACGTAGAATCTTCATGATTTCCTCTACTGTTTCTTCTTCTAAATCTGTTCTTTTAACCAAATCTGCTTTTGAGATATCTAATACAGATTTTGCTGAATCGCATCCAATACTTTTCAGTTCGTTTAAAATCCAATCATCTATTTCATCCGTAAATTCATCTAAATCAACATCGTCAATATCTTCAGCACCTTCACGGTAAACGTCAATTTCATAACCTGCTAATTTTGAGGCCAACTTAATATTATGCCCTCCTTTACCAATTGCCAATGAAACTTGATCAGGCCTTAAATAAACATTTGCTTGTTTTTTATCTCCTTCTTCAATCAATTCCATTGAAACTACTTTTGCAGGGCTCAAAGCTCTTTGAATAAGTAGCTGCATGTTTTCTGTCCAATTGATAACATCAATATTTTCATTTTTCAACTCTCGAACAATTCCATGAATACGAGAACCTTTCATCCCAACACAAGCCCCAACAGGGTCAATTCTGTCATCGTAAGATTCTACAGCTACTTTTGCTCTTTCTCCTGGTTCACGTACAATTCTTTTAATTGTTATCAAACCATCAAAAACTTCAGGAACTTCTAATTCAAATAACCTTTCTAAGAAAGCTGTATCTGTTCTTGACAATATAATTACAGGTGAGTTATTCTTTAGTTCTACTCTTGAAACAACCGCTCTAATAGAATCACCCTTTTTGAAATAATCCGATGGGATTTGCTCTGCTTTTGGTAAAATCAATTCATTACCATCGTCATCTAATACAAGAATTTCTCTTTTCCAGATTTGATAAACCTCTCCTGTAATAATGTCTCCAATTCTATCCTTGTAGATTTTGTATACATTATCTTTTTCCATCTCCATGATGCGAGCGACAAGATTTTGACGCAATGCTAAAATGTTTCTTCTTCCGAAATCTAACATTTTAATTTCCTCAGAAACTTCCTCTCCAACCTCAAAATCTGGTTCAATACTAACTGCATCGGCATGTGAAATCTGTGTATTAGGATCTTCTACCTCACCATCTAATACTATTTCCCTGTTTAACCAAATTTCTAAATCTCCTTTATCAGGGTTAATAATAACATCAACGTGATCATCGGTACCATATTTCTTCTTGAGTGTTGCCCTAAAAACATCTTCCACAATACGCATCATCGTTACACGATCGATATTCTTCATGTCTTTAAACTCCGAAAAAGACTCTATTAAATTTAATGCATCCATCTTATTTTTATTTGAATGAAATTACTACTCTTGTTTCTTTTATATTACTAAAAGGTATTTCGTTTTGTTTTACAACTAACACCTTTTTCTTTTTACCTTCTAATCTTTCTTTTGAAGACGTTTCGACTACTATTTTGTCATCACCAACTTCTTTTAACGTACCAGTTACAGAACCATGTTCTTTAAAAACAACCGATACTTCTTTTTCAATATTCTTTAAATACTGCTGATGAACTTTAAAGGGTTTATCTAAACCAGGAGACGTAACCAATAGTTCAAAAACAGCATCTTCTTCCATGTTATGCTCAATGTTTCGACTAACAGACATGCAATCAATAATAGCAACCCCTCCTTCCATACAATCAATCTCTACATTTATTGCATTTGAAGAGGAAACAGTAGCATCAACTAAATACAAACCCTTATCGAGTTCGTCAATTCTTTCTTGTGCTAATTCTATTACTCTTTTACGTTCAATCATTGTATAAAAAGAGGGGACTTTCGTCCCCTCTTAATCTTGTTTTCGTTATATTGAGGTGCAAATATAGGCTTTTTTTTGTTCCTAACAAACTCTACTATTTTGTTTTCATTTTTTTACAACGTGAATAAATTACGTTCTGCTTTATTTCATTTGTAAAAACATATGGATTACAAAGAGTTACAATATCAAATCGCCTTATTAGAAATTGAAGGCATAGGCGCTACAATTGCAAGGAAATTATTACAACATTTTGGATCAGCCAAAGAGGTATTTAGCCAAACCAACAATGTTTTAAACACACTTAAAACTGTTGGCCCACAAATAATCTTAGCTAAAGATGACAATCATCTTTTCAAAAGTGCTGAAAAGGAAATTAATTATTGTGATAAAAACAGTATTCAGATTCTAAGTATTTCCAACAATAATTATCCAAAAAGACTAAAGCACTGTTCTGATGCTCCTATTATACTTTACTACAGAGGCAATGTAAATTTAAATAATCCAAAAATCGTTTCTGTTGTTGGTACGCGAGCAGCCACTTCATATGGAAAAGAAATTTGCAGCTCGATAATAGAAGAGCTATCAACTCACAATGCATTAATAATAAGTGGGCTTGCATACGGAATTGATGTTCACGCACACAATGCGGCTCTTAAAAACAACCTATCTACTATAGGTGTATTGGCTCATGGGTTGGACAGAATCTACCCAAAAGATCACACTTCTATTGCAAACCAAATGATTGAACAAGGTGGTTTACTAACCGAGAATAGAATTGGCACAAACCCCGATCGAGAAAACTTTCCTAAAAGAAATAGAATCGTTGCAGGCATGAGTGATACAACAATTGTAATAGAATCTGCAATTAGAGGAGGTTCAATGATTACGGCTCATATTGCAAATAATTATAATCGAGATGTTTTTGCCGTCCCTGGGAAAATAAGTGACAAACAATCTGAAGGATGCAACCATTTAATAAAAACTAATAAAGCACATCTTTTGCAATCTACGAAGGACCTTTCTTACTTACTTGGATGGGACATTAAGATAAATAAACCAAAAACTATTCAAAAGCAAATTTTTGTAGACCTTACCCCAGAGCAAGAAAAAATAATGGCAATGTTAATAGAGAAAGAAAACATTAGCATTGATGAAGTTGCTGTGAAAACAGAACTTCCTATGAGTATTATTTCAACTCAATTACTTTTACTAGAGTTTAAAGGCATGGTAAAACAATTACCTGGTAAAAAGTATGAAGTTGTATAAAGGCGATTCGATTAATATCATATTTTTGCCATAGGTAATGTACTGGCATTCTGAAAGTCCCTTTTTACATAGCAAAACGATATTTGTTTTCGAAAAAATCGAAAAACATCATCAATATTATTTCTGGAATATCTGTTTTTGGAATTTTCATAAGCACTTGTGCAATGGTAGTTGTCTTAAGTGGGTTTAATGGCATTGAAGAATTAGTTGAAAAACTTTACAGCTCATTTGACGCAGATATTCGCATCACCAAAACTGAAGGAAAAACATTTGATTTTAACGACATATCTAAAGATAAACTATTACAAATAGAAGGAGTTGATGCAGTAACAAAAGTGATTGAAGAAATTACTATGATCAAACACGAAGATCGATGGATTACAGCTACGATGAAAGGTGTTGAAGAAAGCTACTTATCGATATGTAGATTGGATAGTGTACTCACGGAAGGAGAGGCCTTGTTGGATGTTGATGGATTTAACCGAACAATAATTGGCATTGGACTTCAAAATAAAATACAAGTTACAAGTGATCCTAGGTACCATGACTATCTAACTGTTTATGGCTTATTAAGGGATGAAAAGCTTTCGAAAAACAATATGGATGCTTTTAAACCAGAAATGATAAGCGTGGGTGGTGTTTTTGCTATTAACCCAGAATTTGACAATACCTATTTTTTGGTACCTATCCAATTTGCCAGTAACTTGTTGGAATATGAAAATGACATTACAGCTTATGAGGTTGGCGTTAAAAGTGATTTTTCAAACAAGCAGATTAAAAATGAAATACAACAAGTTGTTGGAGATCAATTTGAGGTAAAAACAAGATACGAGCAAAACGAACTTGTTTTTAAAACTAATGAAACTGAAAAATGGATGGTTTTTTTAATTCTTGGTTTTATTCTTTTGCTCTCTACCTTTAACATTATAGCATCGTTAACCATGCTGATTTTAGACAAGAGAAAAGACATTGAAACACTAATTAGCATAGGAGCTACAAGGCAATTTGTTCGAAGGGTCTTTTTTCTAGAAGGAGTATTTATCAACCTAATTGGAGGAGTCATTGGAATTTCAGCGGGACTTCTTATAGCTTGGTTACAATTAAAATTTCACTTTGTAACTCTGGATAATTCTGTTATTCCTTACTGGCCAGTTTCAATTCATTTCTCTGATGTTTTAATGGTGTTTGGAACTGTTGTTATAATTGGAATTATTTCTTCGTATATTCCTGTTAGCTACTTAATCAACAGACACTTCAAAAAACAGTTTAATTAGCCTTTAGATTTTCCTTCATTCAACAATAACACTCGAACCATTTCAATTTTAGTATTCGAAACTTCTTTAATTGTTATCACAAAATTATCGATTCGAATAACATCCCCTTGCTTTGGAATGTTTTGAGTTTTACCAATAATAAAACCACCTAAAGTTTCATATTCTTCACTAGGGGGTAAATCTAATCGAAACTCTTCATTTAGAAAATCAATTTCCGCACGACCATTTAATTCAAATTCTGTTTCATTTATTTTTCTGTTGGAAACATCACTTAAATCATGTTCATCTTGAATTTCACCAAATATTTCTTCAATTACATCTTCCATTGTAACCATTCCCGCAGTGCCACCGTATTCATCTACAACAAGTGCAATACTTCTATTCTTTTTGATTAATTCCTCCAATATTTTATTTGCATTAATGGTCTCAGGAATAATGCTAACTGGAAGTAGTATAGACTTTATAGTTTCCGGATTTTTAAAAAGCTCATAAGAATGAATATATCCAATAATATTATCTACATTTTCTCTATAAATCAGGATTTTTGACAATCCGGTTTGGATAAACTTAGTTCTTAATTCTATCAGATCATCTTCAATTTCAAATGCAACAATTTCATTTCTTGGAACCATGCAATCACGTGCTATTACATCTGCAAAATTAAGTGCATTATGAAAAATTCTTACTTCATGATCAAGGGCTTCCGCATCTTCAACATCCTTGGTGTATTCATCTAAATAATTATCTAAATCTGTTTTTTCAAATACTACTTTTGAACTATCCCCACTGTCTCTAATAAAAATTTTCAAGATTAGCTCTGCTAATCCAATAACCATAAATGTTGGCAACCATAATAAACCATAAATTATTATCAACGGAAAAGCGAGCATCGACAATGCTCTATTGGGGTTAATACGAAAAATTGCTTTCGGTAAAAATTCAGCAAATATCAAAACAAGAATTGTCGTAATTATGGTTTGGAGCAATAACACTAGCCAAGCCATACCGATCATATCGGTTAAAGGCTCTTCAATAGCCATTGCCATAAACATACTATATGCAACAATAGCTGCATTATTTCCCAAAAGCATCGCTCCTATAAAAGATGCAGGTTTCTTATCGAAAAAAGCTAAAATTTTAGCTTTCACGCCTCCTTGTTTATCGTCTAAGGCTATCTTTAATCTATTTGCAGAAATAAAAGCAATTTCCATCCCTGAAAAAAAGGCAGAGAAAATTAATGTAAGAATTATTGCGATTAAAATAATGACGGATTCGTCAGGCATAAATTTGCTAATTGCTGTTGCTGAAACACTAAAATAAGAATTATTTCTTCTTTTTCGGTGGTGTATTATCTAATTTCTCCATACGCTTTCTCAAGCCTCTTCTAATAAGATAAATTCCCCATGTAATACCACAAAGAAGGAAAAACACTCTAAACCCTTTAAAGTTATCAATGATTCCAATAACAATTGTAAATACAGTTGAAATAATGGCTATTACTAACCAAAATTTTTCAAGTATTCTATTCATTTTGTTCATTGCCTTTGTTTTCGTTAACGTTATAATGGCTATTCCGAATATTTAATAGTTCGTATTTGGTAAAGTTACTATTTGAAACTAAACCTGTACCTGAAATCACACCACTTTCTGTAGAAACTTTCACAAATTTATCTGTGTAGATACTATCTTTTTCAAAATAGATATTAAGCAACTCAGTATCTAAACGATCTTTTTTATTGTTTTGGAAAACAACACTGTCTTTTACTTTTAGAAACTGTCCATCAGACAATAACAGCCCATAATTCGCTGTTAAAACAGATTCTATGTTTTCAAGCGTATCATAAAAAGTAACTTTCATCCCTTCAGGGCACTCGATTTTCATGTTTTCTTCGTCTAAAAAACGGTATACCAAAGGGCTTTCCAACTTAAGCTTGGACCTCCCCATATCGGTAAACAGCATAATTACCCCTTCAGTAATTTCGTCTGGCCCATCAGACTTTGCAGTAACTTCTTTGATTTCTTCTAAGTTGTTACTACATGAAAAACACATTCCGGCGAATAAGGCCGGAATGATTACTAATTTAAATTTTATTTGAGTACTCCTAACCTTTAGCACGAACTTTCGTTTTCTCACCTTTCCAACAAGGAACTGAAACTGCTTGTCCCACTTCAAAACTTTCGAAAAATAATTCTTGAGTTGTTGGTAGTCTATCTTTCCAAGCTTTGATTTCTCCTGAAGAAACTTTACCTCCAGATTTCTCTGCATAATCCAACGCTAAACTATAACCAAAGCTTCTAAGCACATTCGTGTTTCCACAAGAAGAGGCTTTACCAGCAATACATCGGGCAATCGCAGCATTTTTGTCGTTAGAACTAATCAATCCAGCATACTTTATATGATTAGTATTGTTTCCATTGTTTCTATATATATTAACTAATGGAGAATACAGTTTCGCTTTTTCGGCTTCATCTTCGGTTAACGTTAAAGCTTCTTCAAAAAACGTTGCCGCTTTTTTGTATGACTTCTTGTTATAGTAGTATAATGCTAATCCGCGAGCTGACTTGTAAGTCGGGTTAATTGCATGTAGTTTTTCAACAACTGTAATATAAAAATCACTGTCTGTACATTTTCTACCGCCCATCATTCCAACAATTTTCTCCATCAACTTTACATCATCTGGAGATGCCTCAAATTTAGGCTTAAATAACTCTTCTAATTTGTCACAACTTGCACAAGGAGCTACATATTTATCTAATGTCTTTTGAGCTGTTGCAAAGTTTTTATCTGTTGCAGCTTTCTTTTCACATATACCAGATAATTGATCATATAACTCTAAAAGTTCATCACACTCAATTTTCTTATTTCTTACCATCATATAAGCAGTGGTAAAATACTTTTGGACCCATGACGATTTAATTTTATCTGCAGGATATAATTCAAATGCCTTTTTATATTTTCCATAAGAAATTTCAAAATCCGCTGGAAAATACTTTACACGGTCATTTGCATACTTCATTTGAGTCTTGTAGCAGTCACCATAAGTGTCTATCCATATATCGTAAACTATAAAAAGAGAATCAGCCAGTTCTTTTGTTTTTACCGTGTCTTTTGCTTTTTTTGCTGCACCTGCTAATTTTTGATAAATAGAAACACCGTTACTATACAAATTAGGCTTGTACTTTGGAGCCGCTGTTTGTGCTTGCCACCAAAAATTTGCTGCTTCCTTGAAATTTTTCTGCCCTAGATATCCAGAGTATAGAGATATGTACTTTCTACTTGTTTCCGTGTCTGCTCCAAAATCATCTTCTGCTTGTGTGGCACATTCTTGTGCGTTGGTTAAACTAACAAGCAATACTGCTACTATTGTAAATATTTTTTTCATTGTATTAGGTTTCTTTTAATCGTATTTTCTTTTTCTAAACCACTTGTCGTAATTCGATGGTCCCATTGAAAACCCAAAGAATATTTTAAAATAGTTTTCCTGGATTAAGTTCTTATCCATTGTCCCCATTTTTCCAATTCCAATCCCAATGTTCATCATCGATAAAGAACGAGAGCTTATTAACGGCACAGAAACACCAAGATTCATGCCGAAATTTTTCAATTGTGTGCTATCAATTTCTATTGGAGTATTACCATAATGAAATCCTATTCTATAAATCGATTTCTTTAATATACTTTTATTCTTATCTCCATATGCTGCAGATGGCTTATATTCAAAACCTAACGTAAATTTATTGCTTTGTTTAAGTTGGTTTTCTGTTACATCAATTGAATCAATTACTTCTTTAAACTGGTACCAGTTTTTATATTCATATTGCGCACCAAACATCCATTTTTTATGATGAACAGCAACACCTGCAGAAAACCCAGTTGGCAATGTTGTTTGCCCTTCTAGGTTTTCATAATAATCTAAAGTATCTTTTTCATCTTCCACAACCCCCAATTGATACTTATAAGTGTAAGCATAGAAATCTTGAGAAGCTTTTAATTCAGAGCCAAATGAGTAAGTAGCTCCAAATTGCCATGATAGATCTTTCGACATCTTCTGATAAAAATGTAATCCTCCGTCAAATGACATACCTCTTAGCACATTTTTTTCCTGAACTTTTGTATTGTAAAATGACGTATTAGAAAAAATTACATTCCTTTCTCTTTCTAATGTTCCAAATAAATAAGATGCATTTGCACCTATTGAAAGCTTTAGGGTATCTCCCTTATTTATTATATTGTAGCCAGCTCCTAGAAAAGCTCTATTAACACTACCATCACCTAAATAATTATTAGCAATAGAATCACCATCCAGAACTTGATAATCAGTAATATTATAACCAGTAGTAGAATACGGCATTAACCCAAATGCCACCCCCCATTTTTTTGATATCGGTAAGGCTAACGTAAAGTTTCGTAAAACAAAAGTTGAATTGTTGACACTTTCGCTTTCCGTTTTTAAATTTGATAATTTACCATAAACAGACACATCAAAAATTGGATTATTTCGAGCTAGAGAGGAATACGTAGCGGGATTAGACACATTAACAAATCTAAAATTTGCAATTGGAGTAGACAATCCTCCAAACCCTTCAAAAGGAGTTGTAGATGTACTCATCAATTCGCCTAAACCATATCGCGTGTAAGGTGAATTATTCAGCATTTGTCCAAATGACAATTGAGTAAGAGTTATTGAAAGGATAAATGCTACTATTTTATTTTTGTACATTATAATTTAAAATTGTGTTCAACCCCTTAAGCGTGAGTAATTCGTCTGCAAATATGCTATTTTTTTGTGACAAATCAACATCTGAAAAGGAACTCAAATCTCCACCAGTTAAGATGATATTCAAATTACTGAATTTTCTTTCATATTGACCAATCATATTACTTATTTCTGCAAGCATTCCTTTATAAGCTCCAACTTGAATTGAACTTGTTGTATCGTTCCCAATTAGTTGATTTATTTCAACATCTTCAATCAACGGTAAATTATCTGTTAAAGTATGCAATGCTTCAAATCGCATTCTTAATCCTGGTGATATACTCCCTCCTATATAATGATTTGATTCATCAATAAAATCCATTTTAAGACACGTACCAGCATCAATAACCAAGGTGTTTTGATTTGGATAAGAACTGTAAGCACCAACAACGTTTGCTAGCCTATCATTCCCAAGAGTTGTAGGCGTTTTATACGAATTTACGATTGGCAGAGGTGTACCACTCGATAATAATAAAGGCTGAGAAAAATGGCCAATAACTTGATTCGTGAAATTTTCGTTCCTAACAGAACTTATAATTACCTCATCAGAAATGAAATTACCTATATTTTTGAAAAGTTCTGAATCAGAAAACAAATAATATTCAGCAACATTTTCATCAATAAATACTGCAAGCTTTGTTTGCGTATTCCCGATATCCAAAATTATTTTTTTGCTACTCATTTTGTTTTTCAAGCTGAACTGTAAAGCTTACAGATACATCATCCCCAACAGAAGCTGTGTGCTCCATTCCATAATTGGTTCTATCTATTGTAAACTTGCCCTCAAATATAGCAACTTCTAGCCCTTTATAGTTCTCACTTTTACCTTTATATATAAAAGGTATTTTAAGATCAGCCTCAATGCCCAACATAGTTATAGTTCCATTTGCTATATAGTTTGAATCAGTTAATTCGATACTTAAACTTTCGAAAAGAATTGAAGGATATTTATTTACTTCAAAAAAGCCAACATCTATCAAAGATTCATCTCTCGTTCTGTTTGCCGTATAAACAGACCCAGGATCTATTTCCACTTTAATACTTGCTTCTTCTCCTGCTGAGAATTCAACTTCAAACTTTTTAAACTTCCCGACTGTTCCTTGCATTGCTTCTAAAGAAAACATCAATTCCGATGTTGAAGAATCAATATCGTATGTCAAATAAGTGCCTTTCAATTCTCCTATATCGTTTATTTCTATTCCAGATTCTGATTCTACTTTTTCTGATACTTGAGTAATCTTTAACTCTTTAATTTCGCTTTTAGCTTCACCCCATGTATTCATTAAATACAAGTAGACTCCTCCTGAAACCACTATTAAAGCTAAAACAATTATTATTATTTTCTTTTTCATTATACTATTATTTGTTGCAACATGTAAATTCAAATATAGGTAAAAAAAATTCCGAACAAGTCGGAATTTTTAATCTTATTATAAATAGAGGTTACTCTACCTCTATAGCATTTTCAGCTGGAACTTCTTCAGAAGCTTCAACTTCAATTGTGTTTTCTTCAACAGGCGCAGCTTCAGCTGAACCATGATCTCCTAAAATAGGTGCGATAACCAAACCAATTAAACAAGTTAATTTAATTAGGATATTCATAGAAGGACCTGATGTATCTTTAAATGGATCACCAACCGTATCTCCAGTTACAGCAGCCTTATGAGCATCAGAACCTTTGTAAGTCATTTTACCATCAATCTTAACACCTGCTTCAAATGATTTCTTAGCGTTATCCCAAGCACCACCAGCATTGTTTTGAAAGATAGCCCACATAACACCCGAAACTGTTACACCTGCCATATAAGCTCCTAACATTTCAGCTGCATCTAACTTGTCGTATCCAAACAACAAAGGAATTGCTACTACAATTAGCGGAGTAATGATTGTCAAAATACCTGGCAACATCATTTCTTTCAATGCAGCGTTAGTTGAAATCTCAACACATTTGTCATATTCAGGCTCATTTTCACCCTTCATAATTCCAGGGATTGTTTTAAACTGACGACGCACTTCTTTTACCATTGCCATTGCTGCTTTTCCAACAGAACTCATTGCCATTGCAGAGAATACAACTGGAATCATTGCTCCTACAAACAACATTGCAAGTACCGGAGCTTTAAAGATGTTTATCCCATCAATACCCGTAAATGTAACATAAGCAGCAAAAAGTGCTAAAGATGTAAGTGCAGCAGAAGCAATTGCAAATCCTTTACCTACAGCAGCTGTTGTATTTCCAACAGAATCTAAAATATCAGTTCTTTCACGAACTTCTTTTGGTAATTCAGCCATTTCAGCAATACCTCCAGCGTTATCCGCAATCGGTCCGAAAGCATCTATTGCCAATTGCATAGCAGTAGTTGCCATCATTGCAGAAGATGCAATTGCAATTCCGTAGAATCCAGCAGCAGCATAAGCTCCCCATATTGCTCCAGCAAATAAAATAATTGGTGCAAATGTAGACATCATTCCTAATGATAATCCAGCAATAATGTTTGTTGCAGCACCTGTAGATGAATTTTGAATAATACTGTTAACTGGTTTTTTACCTGTTCCAGTATAATATTCAGTTAAGAAACTAATTATTCCACCAACAGCTAAACCAATGATTACAGCAACAAACACATTCATTGATGTAAAATATCTATCGTCACCTGTTAAATGACCTAAACCTTCTTCAATTTGAGTAAACCTCATTTTAGATGGTAACATCCAATCAATAACAAAGAAAGAAGCTATTCCTGTAAGGATAATAGAACTCCAGTTCCCTATATTAAAAGCACGTTGCACATGTTTTTCTTTTAATTTATTATCGTCTTTTATTTTTATAAAGAAAGTACCAACGATAGAAAAGATAATTCCAAGACCAGCAATTAAAATTGGCATTAAAATTGGGCCCATTCCCATAAACTTATCATCCAAAGCACCCTCACCTGCCATTGCTCCAATAGCATAATTTCCTAAAACCATTGCGGCAAGCATTGTAGCAACATAAGAACCAAATAAATCAGCTCCCATACCTGCTACATCACCAACGTTATCACCAACATTGTCAGCAATTGTAGCTGGGTTACGAGGATCATCTTCTGGAATTCCTGCTTCAACCTTACCAACTAAATCAGCTCCAACATCGGCAGCTTTTGTATAAATACCTCCACCAACTCTTGCAAATAATGCAATGCATTCAGCTCCTAAAGAAAATCCTGCAAGCGTTTCCAATATCATTGTCATGTTATAATGAAAAGTATGTTCATCATTCCCAAGAAACATAGAGCACAATACAATAAACAATACACTTAAACCAAACACAGCTAAACCAGCAACACCTAACCCCATTACAGTTCCACCTTTAAAGGCAACTTGTAATGCTTTAGATAAACTTGTTCTTGCAGCTTGTGTAGTTCTAACGTTTGCGTCAGTTGCTACTCTCATTCCTACATTACCAGCTACAGCTGAAAATACAGCTCCAATAACAAATGCTACAACAATAAATATGTGTGTAGACTCAACTAATGTTGATACATAAGCTAAAGCTGCTCCAGCAATAACAACAAACCACATTAACATTCTATACTCAGCTTTTAAGAAAGCTAAAGCTCCTGTACTAATATAACCAGCAAGTTGTTTCATTCTATCATTACCTGCATCTTGTTTCTTTACCCACCCATATAAATAGGCCATATAAGCCAATCCGATTAAACCAAATATCGGTAAGATGTATATTAAATTTTCCATAGTATTATTCTTTGTTTCTAAAATTTAGGTCGGCAAATGTATCTTTTTCAAACTGATTGTGCAAATTTAGGCCAACGGATTTAGTTTCATTCTATTTTGATCTGAAGAGGATTATGACTCTTTTAAGTATTTCACACTTCCCTTTGCAATAAAATATTGTGCTAAAACATAAGTAATCATAATAGATACCTGAGCATTCCAGAGGTTACCTTTATAAAGAAATTGATTCACGGCGATTATAGTATCTGACAAAACAAATAGCATAGCACCTATAAACACAAGCAAAAAAGATTGTTTTGAAACCTTATTTAATCGCCAACCGGAAGACACTCCCATCGCACAAACGGCAATACCATAAACTAGAACGGGAATGAGGAAATCTTCTAAATAAGAGAATAACGAATACATCAATACTGCGTAGTAGCCTAGAAAGACAATTAACAGTGTTATCCCAACTGGTTTATTAAAATCCTTATTTGAATTTTTTATTGAATTTGAAAATGCAAATACATAAAACAACTGCCCAATTAGAAAAGAGCCTAAACCAAGTAAGAAGAAAATTTCATCGAAAGGAAAAAACATAAGAAAAGTATCTCCTCCAAACGCAAACACAATTGATATGAGTAAATACTTTCTGTATTTGTTTCCGGAATACCCTTTTGTTTGCAGATAAAACCAAACAAATAAGGTAACCATCAACAATGGCTTTGTCGCAAATATTAGCGGCAAATAATCATTGTAAGTCCCTATTATTTCAGCTATCGCTAATAAAAAGTAAACTATAATGAGGGCTTTCTGTTTTGACATCTTTCTTATTGAAAGGGCAAATTTCAATAAATTGTTGAGATATAAAACAAATCTTACTTTATTCTTTTTTGGTGAGACTTCTTTTTTACTATGAGCTTGCCTTTGTCATTGTACTCTTTAACAACAGAAGTTTTACAATCACACTTATCTTTTTGAACATGTTTTAATTGTCCATCTGAATAATACTCTTTATAAATATTAACTATTTCTCTACAAGGCCATCCATAAGTAGCGTGCTTGTATTTTTGAATGCTTACCGATTGAACCTTGCCATTTTCAAAATACACAGTATATTCCTTATCCCATCGTGTATAATGCTCATGCAATTCGAATTCTTTTGATTTTTTACTCTTTGCAACTAATGACGATTTTATATTTCCATTTTTATAAACAGTAGTATCAATTGAACTTGTTTTGTTATACAGTTGACAAGAACTAAGACACAGAACAATCAATATGGTAATTAGTTTATTCATTTTAATCGTGTTGAAAATACTAACAATTAAACTTACATTTATAGTCTATAGGTTACTTTTATATTAAAATCCACAAATGTTTGACGAAAAAATCCGGCTAGAATTAACTTTTAAAACTTCACGTAGTGGTGGAGCTGGAGGTCAACATGTTAACAAAACGGAAACTAGAGTCGAATTATTCTTTAATATTAACACTTCTGAAGTACTTTCCTATCGACAAAAAACTTTGCTTAAAAAGAAGTTAAGCACTCGTTTAAATGAAAATGGAGATTTAAGACTTGTGGTAACTGACACAAGAAGCCAAATAAGGAACAAAGAAATTGCGATTCAACGCTTTTTAACCTTAATAAAAAAGGGATTGGTTGTTCCAAAAAAACGAAAACCAACTAAACCAACTAAAGGTTCAGTTAAAAGAAGGTTGGAAGGTAAATCGAAAAAAGCTGATATTAAAAAAAATAGAAAACGCGTAAAAAAGAATGATTTTGAATAAAATCAAGATATTAATCATCTCAACATTACTTGCCTATTCTTGTTTTTCACAACAAAAGGCACCTCGGTTATTTAGTGAGATAATCATGTCTCAGCAAATTGATACATTACGGTCTTTATACAGTAATAATAAATTCTTTTATGAAAAATATGAATTGCAAACACTTATTGCACTTTCTTTTTATCCTGAATTGAAAACCACAAAAATTAGCTTTAAAAGAAGGGAGTTAAGCACTACAATGGCTGCTCGACCTAAGGGTATAGAAGTATTTCGAGGAAAAGAGAAACGACACTATATTATCTATATTAATGATTTTCCTTCCGTAAAAATACCACCAGACAGTATCTCATTTAATGCACAAGTTGGAATTCTAGGGCATGAGTTAGCTCACATTTTAGAATATGAACAAATGTCCTCCCTAAAAATAATGTATACTGGATTTGCCTATTTCAACAAGAAGTTTCGAGCAAAATTCGAAAGAGCTACTGACCAAAGAACGATAGAACACGGTCTTTTATGGCAATGTTATGACTTTGCAATTTTTGTTTACTCCTATAAAAATGCTCCTTCATCTTATCTCAAAATGAAAAAGAAAAACTATATGAGCCCTGCGGAGATTAAGACTCAGGGGGAAATGACGGATTAACTCCAATAAAAATCTACATCTTTTTTGTAACCGATTGCAAACTACCCTTGTCTAAGCTATTATAAACTTTAAAACTTGAGAATATGAATAATTTAGAAGTCCTTATCCCGATGACAATGTTCGGAGCCATATTTGGCGTTTTGTATGTCTTTCTTACTACGAGAAATAAAGAACGGTTAGCAATGATCGAAAAGGGGATAGATGCCAAATTACTAACTGCCAAAAAAAGTCGAATGGGTCTAAAGATTGGTTTACTTGCAATTGGAGTTTCTGTTGGAATACTGTTTGGGCAGTTACTTACATTAAACACCGATTTACCTGAAGAAGCTGCAATGCCTTCTATGATTTTCCTTTTCGCAGGATTAGGATTAGTTGCCGATCACTTTATCTCTAAAAAAGAAGACAAAAAAACTGTATAATGGTCTCCTTCGAAGATAGTATATATATACAGAAGGTACTGGACGGAAAAACTTCGTCCTTTACTTATTTGGTGGAAAAATATAAAGATATGGTCTATACTGTTATCTTTCGGATCCTTCGTAATCATGAAGACGCAGAAGAAGTGGCTCAAGATTCTTTTATAAAAGCATATAACAACTTACATGCTTTTGAAGGTAAATCAAAATTTTCAACTTGGCTGTATACTATCGCATATCGAAACGCCATTTCCAAAACCAAATTAAAAAAAGTGGAAACAGTTTCTGAAGATTTTCTTTTAGAAAAATTTGATGATTCTGACTTTCAACAGTTGGACGAACTGCAATTAGAAGAACAACAAATATTTGTTAAACAAGCAATTAGTTCTCTTCCTGAAATTGACAGCGCAATTGTCACTTTATTTTACATGGATGATTGTAGTATTCAGGAAATTGCTGAAATAACCACCTTAAGTGAATCAAATGTAAAAGTGAAATTGTATAGAGCAAGAAAAGAGCTCAAAGTAAAACTAGAAAGCTTATTACAACATGAACTAAAATCAATATTGTGATGAAAAAAGATGATAAGAACAATGTGAAAAAGGGCTTGGAAAAGCCTTCACCTGATTTTACAAAAAACATCATGCAAAAGATTGATGCTGAAGAAGTGGCTATTGGAAATGTTCTATCAAAGCACTCTCTAGAATCCCCAAGCACGTCATTTACGGATTCAATCATGGCTAATATTGAAGTTCGACAATTAACTCCTTACAAACCTGTTATTTCAAAATATGTATGGTATGGGCTAGCTGCAACGTTTATCGGATTAATCATTTTTACCTTTGCAAACACGACAGTTACCAACCAAACTAAACTAGGGTCAAGGCTAGATAACATTACCGAAACATTCCAATCTGTTTTTACTGGAGTTCCTTATCTCAGTTATTCAGCAATGGCAATATTGGGAATTAGTGTGCTTTTGCTTTTAGACCAAAAGTTCAAAAAACAAAGAATTAGTTAGTCCTTTATCTCTTTCTCCACTCCTCTCTTTCTTCGAATATTGATATTTATTGATTCCACAATCAAGGAGAAGAATACGGCAAAATAGATATATCCTTTATTGATATGTTCACCCAATCCTTCTAACATTAGCATAAATCCAATTAGGATTAAAAATGCCAATGCTAACACTTGCATGGTGGGATACCTTTTTATAAAACGGCTAATCGATCCAGCAAATATCATCATTACTAATACAGATATCACTACTGCAATTATCATAAGAATCACTTCTTTTTTATAAGCTATTCCCACCGCTGTTAAAATTGAATCGAAGGAGAAAATCAAGTCTAACATTACAATTTGAGCTAATATCGAACCAACAGAAACTTTTTTCTTTTTATCCTTTGATTCCTTATGACCCCTAATTTTTTCGTGAATTTCAACAACACTTTTCCCCATTAAGAAAAGACCGCCGCCTAAAAGGATTAAATCTTTTCCACTTATGGAATACTCCATTACGGAGAACAATGGTTCCGTTAACCCCAATATTACATTAATGATAAGCAGCAATCCTATACGGAATCCCATTGCCATCATCAGCCCAATATTCCTCACTTTGGGTTGATCCTTTTCAGGCAACTCATCGGTTACTATTGAAATAAAAATGATGTTATCAATACCTAGTACTATTTCTAATAATGTAAGTGTAAGTATCGAAAGCCACGCTTGTGGGTCCAGAAAAATTTCCATTTTTTGTCAATTTAAAGCGCGAAGATAATCGTTTGAAATTAAAATTTCGTTTAATCTTTAGGAACAAAGCTTTTTGCCATTTTTAGCAATTTATCAGCATTCTCTTTATCGTAAATAGGGTCTAAAGGCGTTTTCCCATTGGATTCCAATACATAATTCATCTCTCCTTCTTTTTCAACTACCCTTATAATACCGTATCCATCAACTGGTTCTTTTTCACCTTCTCCAAAAGGAATTTTAGTCTCTTTAAAAAAAATACAATCGGTATCTTGGCTTATTATTTCTACATCGTCAAATGTGCTACTAACCTTTTTTTCAATTTTTTCTACTATATCTTCAAACGCCACATCGTCAGTATAAACCATTAATTCAGCTTCATCTCCGATTTCTATTTTGTACGCTTTACACTCTTTACCATTATGGTTGTAGCTAATGCTTCCACCACTTCCACCTGTTTTATCTATTTCCCCTTTTACATCTTTAGTGTCTATTGTATAAACCCCTCCTTCACTTTCTCCATCTTTACTTCCACAAGAAATTAAAACCAAGCAAATCCCAAATACTCCTATTTTCAATAAATTATTCATTATGTCGTTTTTAAACTGAAAGCGAAATGTACGAATTATTCGATTATATCTCCTTCAATTAAAATTTCCTATGAGATAACTTCTACCGTTACTTTATTGTTGACGTTCGTTTATCCACCCATGCAAACCATTTATCATTTTCTATAATGATTGAGCAAACCATTGTACACTACATTGCGTCTTTAAAGTGTTAATACATTATTACACAAGTAATATTAGGCATGTGAGTCTGACTGCAGGATGTACAGGAGCGTTGCCTTCGTATTACAACTCAAGCGAAAGTTAAATAACCCTCAAGTAGAATTCTACTTGGGGGTTTGTTTTGCTTTCTATGATTTTTTAAACAATGCTTTTGGAAAACCTTCTATCCAATTTCCTTCATCATCTTTTCTTTTCCATCTATTTTGGTCATAAAAACAAGAATGGCAATTTTCTAAATGCCATTTAATCCCATGTAAATGTCCTTGATTTTGGATTATTACTTTACCTGGACACCATCTCACGTTTAAAATGTGATTAGTTGCGTTATTCTGAACTGATTTGATTATTGGAAAATCCTCCTTGGCTGTCTGAAAAAACAATCCGTCTATTGTAACATAACCATCAAAAGCTAAAAAAATACCCGCTTCTGTAGGGTTATGCTCAATATGCACATTTTTTATATAAAATAAATGTGCTATACTTTTTGAGTTTGATACGTAAATTGAATATTTAATTTCGCTGAACCCTTCCGATATAACATCTTCAAGTGTAACTCCATTGGAACCTAATACTTTGAACCCACTATTTGACTCCTTAGCGGCAAATACTCTACAACTTTTTATATGACTATGGTTTGATTGGCTATTGTAACCATTTCCTCCCCAATCTAGACCACAACGTAATATAAAATTATCATTTGAACATAAAGTTGACATACAATTTTCAATACTAGTCATCAAACCAAACTGAATATCAACAGCTGCAACTTTTTGAAAATAAAAACTACAATCCGAAATTTTACTTCCAAATGTAGCCCCCAAATTAATTGCTTTATCTCCTTTTTCGAAGGTAAAGTTTTGAATATAAAAACGCATATTCATCATCTTTCCGAGCGCCTCTTTTTGATTTTCAGGAATTCTATTAAAAATATTTATTCCCTTTTTTCCCTGCAATACACAACCATTTCCTTCCAAAATGATTATTCCTGATCCGTATCTTGGTAATTCAAGGTTTTCCGCAATTATGTAGGTTCTGGTACCCTCAAATTCAATTTTACCATGTCCCTTGGAACCAACACAATCCAAAGCAGCTTGGATTGTTTCTGTATCATTCATTCCCTCTTTTCGGAAACATTCTACATCATATTGAGAAGGTACCAAAACCGAATGAAAAACGAAAAACGAAACTAAAACTAAACTAAACCTATTCATGTAAATTGCTTTAAAAGTAATAACACGAAGTACGCGTATTAGTAAGAATTAAACAAAAAAAGCCTATCATTTCTGATAAGCTTTTCTGTTGTCCCACCAGGCCCTAAATTTAGCAATCAATTTCAGGAACCTGATTTTCACTTCGGATTACCCACCTCTAAATCAGTTAGATACACCTCAATACGACTAAGCACTCCGCAGGGGAACACAGATGTTTTGTTACTATATTATTACTAATTGGGAACGATTACATTCGCTATAAATCACTAAAAACAAGGGTAATGGCGAAAGTTAAAGTAATACTATGGAAGCATCAAATGAATCAAGATGGAACGTATCCCCTTCGTTTACGAATATACAAGAATCGTAAAACATCTTACGCGTCAACTGGATATTCAGTAAAAGAAGGTCAATGGAATGAGCAAAAAGGAGAGGTGAAACCATCGCATCCAAATACAAAGAGACTCAACCATATATTAACTAAACTGGTATCAGATACCTTAGACAATATCATTGCCATTGAAACGAAAACTCCAGCCGCAAGCATATACAGGATTAAAGAATCATTGAATAAGAAAGGTGAATACCACAGGTTCTTTTCATACGCATTTGAGTTTCTAGAGAAATACAATAACCCTCATCAGAAGAACACCTACAAAGGATATGTATGTAAGATTGAAATCTTCCAGAAATTTGTAAAGGGTCAAGACCTGCAGTTTGATGACATAACGGTTACTCTAATACGAGAATTTGAAACACACCTTCGTAAACAAGGCAAGAGAACAAATACAATAGGAACGAATATGAAAAGGATTAGGTTGATATACAAAGCAGCTGTACGAGAAGGTTTTGCAGACCCTTCTACCAATCCATTCAACCAGTATCGAATTAAGACCGAAGCAAGTCATAAAACTAAACTGTCGTCAAAAGAAATAAACGCTATAAGAGAGCTTGAAATAGAGCCAGATACACTCACATGGCATACGCGGAATGCCTTTTTGCTTTCGTTTAATTTGATGGGAATGCGCGCAGGAGATATTACTTTACTGAACTGGAACAACATCAGAGAGAATAGAGTTGAATATAGAATGAGAAAAACAAAAGTCAGTAAGTCAATTGCAGTCACAAGAGAAGCAAAGGAAATCTTTGATAGCTACAAAGAACTAGGTTATTCTTCAGGGTATATTTTTCCATACGTGAATATAAGAGCTGCCAAAGGGAAGATTGACACACTACTCATTGAAGGATTTACTGCGGTTCTAAATAAAGAGCTAAAAACAATTGCAAAACTTGGGGGTATTGACAAACCACTTTCCATGCATATTGCTCGACATTCATGGGCACAACGCGCTTATGAAAGTGGCTGGGAAACTAGAAAAATTCAACAGGGTTTGGGGCATTCGGATATTAATACAACAATTTCTTATTTGGCAGATCTTACGGATACAAGCCTAGATGACATGAATGAAGAGATTACGAGTTGATTAGCTTTTGTATTGAAAGGCTTCTTTACGTTGATGCAGAAGAAACTCCTCAATGTCATCAAAATGAAACCAGATCTGTCTCTCACGTTGAGAAAAAGCGATTAGACCTCTATCCCTGTAGTCTCTCAAAGTATTGTCCGACACACCTAAGAAGTCACATGTTTCTGCATGAGACAGCCATAATCGAGTTGGGTTCGCCATCATTCTCTTTAGCATCTTATTCGTTGATTCAATATGATCCATCATCATTTTTACAACTCCTGCTTCTACCATCAGAATCGGAACAGAACCAACACCTTCAAAACCAGACGAGTTTGGAGTTGAAAGCGACAAGAATTCTTCGAGTTCCCCCGTCCTTTCCTTCCCTATTTTTCTAATTTGTGGTTTCATAATGTTGTGGTCTACTTGCCTGAATGTAGCAGTTCTATATTATTGTTGCACAATCCTAACTCATCAATTGCTAACTGAGGAGCTTTCACTCCAAGTTGGTTAAATGTTTCTTTAAAGATGAACAAGAATGAATCAAGGTCTGATTTCTTCATTATCCATGCATCATGGATGGTACCGGTAATTACATCATTATCAGTACAAGTTTTCGTAATCAATTTGATAAACACACCTACCTCTAATCGTTGAGCTATCATATTCGGTGTTACATACATTCGTCCTTCTTTCTTCCCACGTTTCGTTAGCTCATACACAAATGGTAAAGTCTCTTTTCTTGTGCGCTTTAAAATTGTTAAAGCACAGTATACATTAGGGTAGAGAGTCTCAAATGCAAACCGAATCCTAATGCGTTCGCTTCTTACATTTTCATCTGCATGATGATTTGATGCAGCGCTATAAAATACATGCCGAAATAGCGATGTTTTAGCTGATTGCTTATCAAGTCCTGTGGCATCCATCCACTTTGTGTAGAATGAACCAGACGCACAATCTTCGTAGAACATACGAACATCTGGTTTATCTGAAAAGGGCTTTATTCTATCAAGGATTGGCATGAACTCAGGAATTAGTTCAATAAGCTTTGGCCGATATAGAATAGCGGAAATCAAATACGGCTGGGCTGATTTAACATCCGCAATTACTAATGTATCTGAGTCATCTTTTAGCTTTATATAGCTACGCAGTATTTTGGGAAGCGTACATAAATGACTATGAATTCTACCAGCAAAATCATCTTGCGATATAAATCTTCCTGTTCCATCATTAAATTGAATGGCGGTTCCAAGAAGCTGGTCAGAACCTAGTAATTCAGTGGATTCGATGATTAACTCAATAGAATCAATGAACTTAAGATTAGCTGAATACCAACCAGCATCAGTCAAAAACTGTTCCTGCTGATTTCGATAAATCCGACGATAAAACCATAGAATCTTAGCAATTAACCGAGGTGTTTCTATCTGCTCAATGCGATATTTCCTACCTAGCTTATCGCTTATTAAACCAAGTACAACTCGATATTTCATAGTATAAATGCCGGGAGCATAATTCTTTCTGCCGGTTATGGCATTCTTTTCTAATTCAATTACTCCTACTTCAATCAGTCGATCCAATACGGGTTTGTATCGATTACTTAGCATTGCCTTTAAGTTCTTAGCTCTAATTGGGCACCATCCTGATTCACGTGATATTCCAGGAGCATAATGCTCGTTAGACTTGAGCATTATGCGAACCCGGAACATGTATTGCAATATGAGCCTTGCTTCATCAGCATGTTTGGTGGACCCAAAAAGAGTGTCTAGATCTGGTGCATTTCTAGGTATCATAACTTTTAACTTTGTCTTTTCCATCTTGTATAGGTCAATTGTGCAACAATATGGGGGCGGGGACCCCCAGGGGAATCTTTATTTTTTTAATGATTTCGATCTTCAGGATTCACAAAAGGAATTTTGATGAGTTTAAACAAATCTTCTTCTTCACGAACCGGAATGATTTCACCATCTCTGGTTAGATAACCATCTACACCTCTATATCCTTGTTTAACCCAACCTCTAGCAAGAGTTTTGTAACTGAAATCTGCACTACCTGTTCTGGTAGCATACAGCAACCCCCAATTATCCTCGTTTGCAAAGAATAGATCTAGTTTGATACCTTCTGGTAAGATTCGCTGAGTATACTTTACCTTTCCATAAATCATATCACCTTTGACTTTCTCCCACTTGTTAACCACTGAAGCTAAACCAGACTCAAGCAAACCCCGTTCATAGGGTTTGGGAATTGCCAGAATCTCGATGTCTTTAACTTCAGATTTCCTACGTCTGAGACTTCCTGCTATTTCACACCTTTCACAATGTGGCGCTATCATTTCTAATTTTTGTTTGGCTATTGCCATTGCTTCTGAATATTCCATGCTGTTATTTTTTAGTTGAATTTTCTTTTGTTCCTTCAGTATCTGCATCGTTAAAAGGGTTCTTTACTTGCACTAACTGACTGAGTGCATTGACATACGCTACAACATTGTCGTGAGGTATGCCTTCAATTGAGTTGAGTATTCGAATACCCGGATTAGCAAATAAATTGTTGTCAAATTTCACCTTGCCAAATAGATAATGGGCAACCCAATCTGAATCCTCAATATGCTGCCATGCACCGTTAAACTCATTAATTAGCACCCTCCCAAGAAAGGCTCCAAACCAGACTGCTACTAAAGAGCAGTCATCTTCTTTTTCACGAAGCTTTTTGCCATGTTTATCGATATACGCATCAATAATCGGTATGCTTTCTAAACTATACTCTATTGGCCCACTTGAAAAGTTTTCCAACTCAAATCTTGCTATTTCTGCTGTTGCATCCATAAGCTCGGCTATTGGAGCTCTTTCAAGCAGTAGCTTTACTCTTTCTTCCAAAAGCTTGTTAAACTTGTTTTCAAAAGGGTTCTTAAGTTTTACTTGGCCCATTATTTGATCTAATAATTTTTCGTTCTTCGTCTTCATTGTTTAAATTTTAAGTATTCGTTATCAATCAACAACAGCGCATAGCGGTTGCTGTAGACGCTTCTGCGTCAGTTGGTAAATAATGTTGTAAATGCTAACTATAGCTGGAGTTAAACCTCCTTTGGATTTGCACCAATTGAACTGAAGTAACAATTGAATCTCGTCAGTTCTTGTAGAGAATCAGATTGTTAAATATTGAAAAGCAAACGTTGTCGTACGATTAGAAAATCCATGTTCAACTTTTCATGGAACAAACGTAATACAAATACTAAAAATAATAAAACCAAAGTTCTGACACCCTTGTACTGCAAGCATAATAACTAATTTTAAGTAATAAAAACTACTGAAAAAATAACTTTTGTAGCAGTTGATTTTTCGATGAAAATATTTGGAAGTGAAAGGGCTAAACCAGTGATTTCACATTTATTATTGGAATCCCAAGAGTCTGATGTTTTTTATTTTCTTCTATACTCGCATAAAAAAACATGGTGCAGGTTAAAGAAAATCAACTAATCATCACAATACATACGGATGATCCCCAAACCTATATTGAAATACTAAGGGAAGCATGCGTTGACATAATTGCTGGAGTTATCGAAACAGATGAACTGATTGAAAAGAAAGATCTAAGAATTGCGCTCTCAACTCTGGTAAAACTACAGGAACACTTAGCTATTTGAGATCACGAACTCTCGGATAATACCATAAACGTCCATATTGTGCCTTTCAGCCAACTCTGGTGCGCTGGTTTCTAAATCGAATAGGTTTGTATAGATCGAACGATCCGGAATCCTTAAAAAGAATATATCATCAGGTAAGTGGAAATAGATTTCATACTTATTGTCCCCTATCGTAAATTCATGTGGAACAAAATTAATTTTGCCTCTTAAGCATTCTCCTTGAAATCCGTTCCGTACGCCTTCTGGAGCAACCTTAGAAATATACTCTGAAATTTCAGTGACCAACTCACCATTTTCGATATACTGAATTTCAGGATAGTCATCCATCAAGATTTTTCGTTTGGTAATAATTGACTGACCAGGCATGTAAACAACCAGTTTACTAGTTGCTGAATCATAATCCATTTCATATTTCACACCATCAATCATTATTTTGTGGTACTTGAATTGACTTCTTAACATTGGTTGCTGCCAGTCCATTGCTTTTCGAATCCAATCCACAATACCCAAGTCGATTGTCTCAAACCACTCAGGTGGATTCTTGACTATCGAAAAATCTTCTGTGTAGGAAAGGTCATTCATTGTCATCAGTTCAAATCGCTGGTTGGTATAATCTACTTTCAGAATGAAGTCTTCTAAATAAAACACGTATTCATTTGTGTCCTTGAGGTAATCTATTGGAGAAATGGTTGTTGGAACTATCATGGCTTATATACCATGATGCTTCACCAATTATTCAGAAGAGTATATGAATTTGGTTCTAGACCTTTGTTTTTCTCCAATAGGAAAAATCAAAACGAAAGCATTCCATGTATTATCGAAATAATGATAGTCAAAGTGAAGTTCACCACCACCGTTTTTAGCGTATGAAAATGAGCCATTTTTATGCAACCTCTTTTTAGTCATTATGTAGTCTTGAACGAAGGGCCATTTTACGTCAAGATTATCTGGCCACCTTAATCGACCAAATTCTTTATAAAAGCTATCTGATTGAAAATAATTTCGGACACCACAATTCATATCCTTTATGGATGCATCCTTCAATATTAGTAAAGCACATCTTTTGTTCGAATGTTCAACGTACCGTCTTAAAGTTGCATGATTTGAACCTCCAAACATTTTTGCAAGTTGCATTGGAGATCCTATTTCCAATGGAAGTTTGTTCATTTCCTCTTCGAATCGATCTAGTTGAAAAAGAACAGAAGATGCAAAGTAATTCGCTTCGCTTTCAAACTCATCATCTGTGTCCAAGCTAATGGTCAAATCATCCTCTTCGATTAATTCATACATTTCACGTTGCCATGGAAGAGCCTCGTGACCAACTTCATGCAACTTTACAAACGATTTCCGAGATTCAATCTGATTAGGGTTAATATAAATTGTTTTCTCTTTTCGGTCCAAAACACCATTTAATTTCCGGAGAGCCTTCTTTAACAATTCACTTGTTTTTCCTGCGTAGTTTTTAGGAATCGAACTTAAATCTTGATGATTGTTTATCTTCAGTTCTGAAAACTGAACTATTTTATTTACCGGTGTTGGAAACACCCCAAGAGTCTTACTTTGTTTTAAAACATCAAAGGCAACATCCTCAATATCTTTTGAAGAAGTAGGTTTCCTGTTACCCATGTCTTTGTTGAGATCGAATAAATTTTAAATATTGAATAAGCTGTTCTTCTTCATCATTCGATAAATTATTCGATGATAAAGCAAAACTAGTGATGGGTTTTGATCCAGACTCTGTCTTGCTCTTTACAATACCGGCGGCAATCAATAGCCCCTGTAAATCGACGCCATAAAAAGCAGACAGCTTACTAAGAATACTTACTGATGGACTTTTAATCTTATCATTTTCAAGTTGGCTTAAATAAGCATTTGAAATTTTAGAAACATCCTCTACTTGACGGAGCGTCAAACCCATTAAAATTCTCTGGTCCTTTAATTGACTTCCTAATGATCTATTCCTTTTTCCCATGTTCAAAATATTAGTTCTACGGATTCAAATATACAATAATTGCTTGATATAACAAGCGCTGCTAAGTGATTGCTAAATTAATTTAATATTTGCTTGCTATCTCAAGCAACCTTCTTGTAAACATCTCGTCTTAGTTGTATTGAACTACAAAATAGTGAAAAATGGTAAGAGATGCAAATGGACACAAGTTCAATCAAATTCCCAGCTACACACGAATAGTCAACGAAAAAAGTTAAACCGCACTTTCGAAAAGTCGAAGTGCTAATAAAGGAAAAGTTAAAATTAGAAGTATGGGAAATTATTTACAAACCGAATTCAACAAATTTCATGAAGCAATTAAACTACATGACAAAGATGACAATCAGGATTTACGTGATAAACGTGATATGCTTGAAGATGAACTAAAAACATATTTTAAGAAGAAAGCTGAAAAAGAAGGAAAAGCAAGAATAACCTTCGTACTTGAAAACCAGGGAAGCTATTCGATGGGAACAGGTAACAAATCAATTGATGTAGGAGATTATGACATTGATGTTATGATCTTGTTTAATATTGATGCCAATGATTATACTCCAGTGGAAGTGAAAAAATGGGTATTTGAAGCCTTGTCGAGATCAAATAGAACTGTTGAATACATGAAGCCCTGTGTCCGGGTGCAATATTTCAAAGATGGTGAAGAATTATACCATGTTGACCTAGCGCTTTACGCCAACGCCAACGAAGACGAAAAGACCTATATTTCTAAAGGAAAGCCTACTTCTGCTTCAGAAGATAAATTCTGGGAATTATCTCAACCAAAGGAGCTGAAGAAAAAAATCAATGGGAAATATAATGATGAGCACGACAGTAAGCAATTCAAGAGGTCGATTAGATACTTAAAGCGCTGGAAAGATCTTAAGTTTAGAAACACGAAGAGCGGAAAGCCCACAGGAATTGCTTTAACAGCACTCGCTTACAACTTGTTCAACCCCCAGATCGATCGAAACCCTTTTGATTCTTCAATCTCCCCAAATGATCTCGAATCGTTAAAAAAATTGGTCAGTTCAATTATCGGTGAATTCAGTATTTGGAATAACAAAATTTCAGTGAAGCTTCCAGTAGAGCCATATAATGACCTTTTTGAAAAAATGACCAATGTGCAACAGGAAACTTTTAAGGATAAGCTGGATATTCTTGAGCAAGCTTTAGTTGATGCTACAAACGAACCTGACCCCCATGAAGCATCGAAAATATTGCAAAAAGTTTTTGGTGATGATTTTCCAGAGGTTGATAAAGAAAAATCTGGACAGAAAAGAGCATTGGCATTTCCTGGAAAAAGCGAGAGTGCATGATTTATAATAAAGACACTTTTCTTAACTACATTGAGAATTCATCAGTTTTAACTTTTGTAAAGGATTTAAGAGCTACAAAGGACGATAAATCAAAGAGTTCACCTTTTCTATTTGAGTGCGATTTATTATTTGCGGGTGACAAAATACCTGTACGAATTTTTATCCCCCGTAAATTCCCTTTGGCATTACCAAAAGTCATCCTGCCAACATTTGATCATTTAGGGTTCATCCCGCACATCGAACCAAATGGAAGCGTATGTTTCCTTGAACAAGAAAGTGTCTACATCAATATTGACGAGCCTGAAACTGTATTCCATGCTTCAATAGAATTAGTAATTCAGACGCTTACAGATGGAACAACAGGCACCAATCGAATCGACTTCAGAGAAGAGTTCAACGCCTTCTGGGAAAGAAACGATTTTAAATCTAGTCTTAGCCTAATTTCTTTTATCGAAATAGCTGAAGAGCCTAAAGTAATCAAAGTTTTAAGAAATAATAAAACAACAATTATTTACGATGAAAACTGGAATACTGAAAGAGTTAAGAAGGTTCTTTTTAATGGGAGAAGTGCTCACGAAAAATCAGGGCTATTTATTCCGCTTGAATTAAGCGACAAAATAATTCCTCCAAACTACAACCAGAAATGGACTTCAGCAGAGTTTTCAAACTGGCTACAGCCATTAATATCAGAGGACAATTGGAACTTTGTAATGGAAAACATTCTTAACAAAAGGCCGAACAGGTTTGAATATGTAATACTTGGAATTCCTAGATCAACAGGACCTACCTTACTCATTGGTGTACACCTGAAACCAAAAGGAAACCAATTACACCCTCTTCTTAATGAAGATTCAGACTGGAATCTTTCTTATTTGAACATTCATCGACTTGAAGCTAATGCAAGTATGCCTAGAGGTGGAGCTAATTTGAATTTACGCAATAAGAAAATTCTTATTGTTGGCTGCGGATCTGTAGGAAGTCATTTAGTAGATATGCTTGTTAAACTTGGAGTAGGGTCGCTGAAACTTATAGATCCAGACATCTTAAAAATGGACAACGTACAGCGCTTTACGGTCGGACATGAATATGTAGGAAAGAGGAAAGTAGATGCCTTAAAAACTTTCTACGAAAAAAATTATTTAAACTGTAAAATAGAAGTAGTCAAAAATTCAATAGAAGATTTAATACTGAGCTCTGAATTCGATTCAGATGAATACGACCTCATTATCTCGACGACAGGAGATCCGACAATTAACTTATACCTTAACCAATACATTTCGTTATTAACTAAATCCAAACCTTTTGTAGTAGGATGGAATGAACCATTAGGCATAGGTGGTCATGCCATCATTTCGGTTCCAGGTCAAACTGGATGCTATCGATGTTTATTTCGTGAACAACACAATATTTCTTCATTTGCCGCTAAAAATCAACCGAAACCTTTTCATGTAAAACATTTGGGATGTGGAGAAGTGTACACTCCTTACGCAGCAATTGATTCAATAAGAACTGCCGAAATGATAGCAAGAGCCGTTAACCACTATTTTAATGACAGCAGTATGCAATCACAACTAATTTCTTGGAAGGGAGATTCAAAAGAATTTATCGATGCGGGATTTATTGTTTCAGACAGGTATAAAAATCAGACAACTGAAGAAATGCATGACTTACGGTTTGATTTTGTAAATAAAGATTGTGAAATTTGTAAAAACAACGAATGACAGTTTCTCTTTCAAATAATGGTCTAATAAAAATTGATTCATCTCCATTAGAAAGAATGGAAGCATATCAACAAATAGATCGAAACAGTTCGGAAGGCGGCGGAGTACTCCTAGGTCGATTTATCCTAAACTCCAAGAACATAGTGGTTGACAAAGTAACTGTTCCTATGATAGGTGACAAAAGAACAAGGTCAGGTTTCATTAGGGGTGAAAAAATGCATCAACGGATTATTGAATCGTCATGGAGAAAATCAGAAGGCCGCTGCAATTATTTAGGGGAATGGCACACCCATCCAGAAATGTACCCAACACCTTCAGGTCAAGACATAAAAAACTGGAAGGAAATTCTATCATCTAGAATTTTCTCAAGCTTGTATTTGTATTTCGTTATTGTAGGCACTCGAGAAACACGTATTTGGGAAGGGAATAGTAGAACAAAAAAAATTAAAAGACTAAGATAGTATGGCACGATTAAATATACCTGAAAAAGTGAAAATTCAAGTTTGGACTGAAGCTGCTGGAAGATGTCAGTTTCGAGGATGCAACAAAGCCTTGTGGAGAAATGAACTAACATTAAGTCAAACGAACTTTAGTGAAATGGCTCATATTATTGGCGCTAGTGAAGATGGACCTAGAGGAAACGATGAATCTGATGATTTAGCCATAGACCCCGAAAATCTTATGCTTTTATGCAGGGACCATCATAAAGAAATAGATGATTCCACGGTTAACGAAAAGTACACTGTCGAATATTTGAATGAGATGAAACAAGAACATATTAATCGAGTGCGGATGCTTTTAAACCAACCTTCAAAGAGGTCTCGTCCCCTTGTTCTTTCGTCTCTAATCGGAGGACAATCAGGAATCTTTGGAGTAAGGAGTATAACCAGTGCACTTCTCCCTGATTATCCAGACAAACCTTTTGAAGATTGGATTACTATTGAAATAGGGTCTTTTGAAAGGAAAAACATGACAGAATGGGAGGTTGCAGCCGGCAAAATTCAGGCTGAACTTGAAAGTTTAAAAAGAGGTGTTGATAAAAACATAATCGAGCATGTATCAGTGTTTGGATTGGCCCCACAACCGTTGTTGATGTATTTAGGCTTGCAGCTTGGCGATAAAATCACGGCAAGAATTTTTGAACCAAGGAGGACTGAGGATCAAGATAAAAAGTGGCTTTGGTCCAATGACGATTCTTCAGATGATATTGAGTTTAATTCTTCTTGTATTAAGAATGGAACAACAAATGATGTAGTACTTCTGATAGCAATAAGTGATTTTTTACAAGAAGACAAATATTCTGGAATGGTCCTCGAAGGCCACCATGTTTACTCTTTAACTGTTGAGACACCTGTACAAGGTGGTATCACAAAAGAGTCTGAAAAAGCAAGTTTTATTAGAGAATGCCGATTCCTCCTGAATAAAATTCAAAGTGAAGTAGGAAGAGATTGCACAATACATGTCTTGCCAGCAATGTCAGCTTCTCTTTCAATTGAATTTGGCAGGCTCATACAGCCAACAAAAGATCCAGCGATAATTATATACGAAAACGTTGATAAAACTATTCCCAGAAAAATCATTGAACTCACAACTTAATAGTTTGTCCCACTTTTATCATAAGTGGAACTACGGCTGGTAACCAGTTAGTTAGGTTGCTTGGCCCGAAAAACTGTCCCATTTACATCGAAAATCAGACATAAGTGGAACAATGGGACCCGAATTTCGGCTATACTCGGTAAAACGAATATTATGAGCCTAGGACCAACAACTACTTCTGGAATGGATTGGAATTCCATGATTGGATTAACGGATCGATTAAAGCGTGATGGTTATCATCGCGATTATCTTCTAATCACAATGGGATCTTATTTCGGATTACGCATCAGTGATCTACTTTCGATCAAGTGGAAAGATGTTTTCGAAAAAGACGAGTTAATCATTGTCGAATCGAAAACTCGAAAGTCGCGAAAGATCACGATCAATGACAAGGTCAAAGAAGCTATTCGCCGTTGTTGGAGCGAATCGATCGATCAAAACCAATTTATTTTCGCTAATCGATGGGGCGGTGTTCTATCAGTCAGCTACATCAACAGGCCCCTAAAAGTGATTTTCGCGAAATATTCTGTTCGAGTTCAAAATCCTAGTTCGCACACTTTGCGCAAAACTTTCGGCAAACGTATTTATGAAATGGATGGGCAATCCGAGCGAGCACTCATCTACCTGTCAGCTATTTTCGGGCATTCGAATACATCTATTACGAGAAGATATATCGGCATTACTCAGGAACAAATTGCTGATGTATATTTAAGTTTATAGCGGTAATGTTTGTACTTACGAACAATAGTGCATATATTTGCTTGTATATACGAACATTATGGCTAACAAGAAGATAGTTTTATTACCAAAGGCGCGAAAGATACTGGTCGAGGTTGGTGAGAATATAAAGTTAGCTCGATTAAGAAGAAAGTTTAGTAGTGAGCAGGTGGCAGAAAGAGCAAACATTGGGAGAACAACTCTTTATCATATTGAAAATGGTGACCCGGGAGTCAGTATTGGTGCCTACTTACAAGTACTAATGGTACTTCGACTAGGCGAAGATTTCTTAGAGTTAGCAAAAGATGATGAACTTGGACGAAAACTCCAAGATGCCAAATTAACCACTAAAGAAAGAGCTCCTAAACGAAAGAAATAGAAAATGGCAAAGCAAGATAATAAAAGGCACGTACACGTGTATGCGAGTTGGCAAGAGATAGATGAACCTATTCTAATGGGCGAGCTACATTCTGAAAGATTGAAAGGGAAAGAAATATTTTCTTTTGAATACGATAAGGAGTGGTTAGCATCAGGTCATGCCCAGCTCCTCGATCCAGAATTACAATTGTATACCGGATTGCAATATCTTGGTGGGGATCAGAAAAATTTTGGTCTGTTTCTCGATTCATCTCCTGATCGTTGGGGTAGAATTTTAATGCTAAGGCGAGAAGCTGCTACTGCCCGTATAGAGCAGAGAGAGAGGCGAAATCTATTTGAAACCGACTACTTACTTGGAGTATATGATGGTCATAGAATGGGGGCCCTACGATTCAAGCTAGAGGATGGACCATTTTTAAATGACAATAGAGATATGGCCAGCCCGCCCTGGACATCATTAAGAGAGTTGGAGCAAGTAAGCTTACGATTAGAAGATGATGACGTAATTGAGCACCCAGAGTATCTAAAATGGCTCAGTATGCTAATTGCTCCTGGAGCTTCACTAGGTGGTGCAAGACCCAAAGCAAGCATAGTAGATAATGATGGGGGATTGTGGATTGCCAAATTTCCTAGTCGGAATGATCAAGGAGATATTGGAGGTTGGGAAATTGTCACTTATGAACTGGCTATCGCTGCAGGAATAAGTATGGCTGAATCCAAAGCACAAAAATTCTCGTCAAATTACTACACCTTTTTGACAAAAAGATTTGACCGAACAAATGACAATGGCAGAGTACATTTCGCCTCTGCTATGACCATGTTAGGCTACACAGATGGACAGGACCATTCAGATGGGGCCAGTTATTTAGAGCTTGTAGAGTTTATTCAAAACCATGGGGCCAATGTGGCCAATGACCTTGAAGAGTTGTGGAGAAGAATCGTGTTTAGTATTTGTGTAACGAACACGGATGATCATCTTCGAAATCATGGGTTTATTTTAACAAATGAAGGATGGATTCTTTCACCCGCGTATGACATAAATCCTATTGAAACGGGTACAGGCTTGAAGCTAAATATTTCCGAGGAAGATAATTCCCTTGACTTAGATTTAGCAAAGGAAGTATGTGTGTTCTTTAGATTATCAGAAGAACGTGCGGACGAAATAATCAGCGAAGTTAAATCTGTAGTATGCACTTGGGAAGAAGTCGCGAATAAATACGGAATATCAAGGGCCGAGCAGGAACTCAAAGCCCTTGCATTCTCCAGAGCAGCAGGCTAGCTAAGTTTTGATTTTTTATTCTTAAACTTAGTCAATGCATATCTTGCGCTGCGCTTTGTTTTAAACATGCCTACAGGCACATTTGAATCCCAAGCAGCCTCTTCAGCATCAGAATATAAATGATAACATCCTGACGATATTCCATTAAAGACAACATAGACGGTGGTGTTAGTTGGTACTATATCCCAAAGGGACGGTATCAAATTTTTCATGAGCAACATTTTTTATGTGTACTCTTAATACCAAATAGATAAATTTTGTTTCAGCTTGGAGTGATACTTATGTATATGCTATACAATAATTTCCAACACGACTTTGTTTCTATATTGTTACTAGAAAAAACAAAAGCCTTGCAATCTAATGATTACAAGGCTTTTTCTGTTGTCCAAAGCGGGGGAAGATCGAACCTTTATAAAGGTGATTTTGATCATGTGATGAGGGTAATTAAAAGTGGTGTCTTATGCTCCCCACAATAGGACAGAGTCCTAACCTTTTTATCACAAGATACTAATGAACTTTTAGCGGATGCAGATAGCCGCTTTTAGAGATTTTTAATTTCCATTTGTATTGATTCTATCAATTCTTTTATTTCCTTTTTTTGATCTTTAGTAAGAAACTTACTGCTCTTTTCAAGAATCCATTGTGCTTTATCAAGGCGTTTATTACAATACGACAACCTATCCAATTTGGGTAAGTCAGAAATAGTCTCTTTGTAGAGTTTATCAATGTTTTCAAGAGTATTTGTCATTATTTAATTATGAATTCTTTAAGAATAAATAGAAATAAGTACAATAAAAAAGGAAAACCAAAGCCTAGAAAAAACACAATAATGAATATGATTCGAACATGTTTGACATCGATGTTGCTTTTCTCAGACAACCACTGACAAACTCCTAATAGTTTTGTACTTCTTAATATTTGCTCTACATCAATCATTTAAAACCTATATCTAGCACCTATACCACCTTGTCCCCAAAATAGAAATGGATTATCCGCTATTTCCATGAATAATGTAGCATCTAAAAATAATGACACAGGAAGATCTTCAAATGTATATTCTAATCCAATTACACCATCAATACCAAAGTCAAGGTCAGTTGCTTTATCACTCGTTACATAAAACCATTCCGAATTACCTTCCAGTTTATAGCGATAATCATAAGTGTAACTCTGATGTCTAATTTGTAGTCCACCTCCAAAATACCATTCAAGTCCGCTGATATCTTCATCAGCAACCTTGTTCAAGCTTTTTTGAATCAGATAATGTAGTTGTATACCAATTGGAGCACTAGCTTTATGTCCAGTATAGTTAAAATCTTTATAGTTAAGATTATTATCTAGGTACCAATCATTAAAATTGTTATTGTAATAATTATTTCTATTGGAAAACATGTGTGTACGTCCTATACTAATTTCAAAAGCACTACCATCCATGTGCTTTTTTAACGTCAGTCCACTTGGATCACCCAATCTTACTCCTATTCCCCAATCTTGCCCAAAGGAAGAATTCATGCAAAAAAACACCACCGACATCGCTAATAATTTTAATCTCTTCTTTTTCATATACTTCATTATTTAGTTGTTAAACATTATTTGATTTTCTTCTTGATTTTTTTAAACAATTTTTTCACATCTTTTTCCAAGTCTTTTGCCCACCATTTCATTTTAATCTTTGATTTTTTCACCTTGGACATTTTTTGAGTTTTATGATTGTAATTCACACTGTTATTTTTTATTAAAACCACCTTCTCATTAGAATTTGAAAAGGCTACTTTACCTTCAATCACAGCGACTTCGATATTATCTTCTTTCTCGTATGCTTTAATGTTAAACTTAGTCCCAAGCACGCTTGTTTTTGTACTTCCTGCAATCACAACAAAAGGATGTAAGCTGTCAGCCTCTATTTCAAAAAAAGCTTCTCCTATTAGATTTACATTTCGTTCGATATTAACAAAATCTTCGGCATAACTGATGGTACTGTTTTTATTAAGGTGAATAATACTGTTGTCTGGTAACTCAACTATTTGAACACTATCCAGAGTTGTTATTGTTATCAGAGCTATTTCTTCGATATATTCTTCAACCTTCTCATTTTTAAACAAAAAACTAATTCCAAATAGTAATAAGCCTGTTGCAGCAACTTTCCACCAATGTTTTTTCCAAAGGGGTGTAACTGCTGAAGAAGAAGTAGGTTTCTCATTTATCTTAGCTTTTAGTTTATCCCATTCTCCTTCTGTGTCAGGAGAATATGTTTTGAGTAAATTTCCGGATGAAGTAAAAATTGATTTTGCTCGATCAAGTTGTTTCCTGTTGTCTTCATTTTGTTCAAGCCAATTATTTAATTTCTCCAAATCATCGTCAGAAATTTCTTTTGTAAGATATTTAACTATTAAATCCCAGTTTTCCATTTTCAAAAATTTGTATTCTCTATTACTAATACAGATGGAAAATTAAATACCCCTAAAGAAAAATGAAAAAAACATTATTAAGTATAAAATGTGATTATCAAAAAAGCGGAGGTAAGAATTTTTATTAGAATTGGTTTTAGGTCTTCACGTAGTTTTTTAAACGCAATGCTCATTTGGCTTTCCACAGTTTTTACAGAAATATTCAAGTGATCAGCAATTTCTTGATATTTTAATCCTTCGTACCTGTTCAATACGAATATAGCTTTACATTTAGGAGGTAGGTTATTTAAAGCTCCTTCAATGTGGTTCTTAATTTCTTCTGAATTTATTTTATTTTCAGTGTTGGTGATTGGTTCTGCTACATTATCCAAGCGAACTATCCGATTATTTTTCTCAAGCCAATTTATTGCTCCATTAGTTGTTGCTTTATATAAGTAACTTTTCATAGAAACAGTCCAGTCCATTTTATCGCGGTTTTTCCAAAGTTTAAAAAACACGTCTTGAACAATGTCTTCAGCAGTATCTCTACTGTTTACAATGTTATTTGCAACATTACACAGTAGTTTATGATGCTGAAAAAACAACTTTTCTATATTGATAATATCGCTTGTCATAACTTAACGACAAATATAATTTAATAGGAGTAGTTGTCTAACTGATTACAAAATAGATTAGATAATTTAATTATTCAGCTTGGAGCGGTGTTTTGTTTCGGTTTTGG